>JAESGJ010000028.1_pt1 | contig 392087 bp, 363 predicted proteins | sample 9266241 | NCBI WGS metagenome assembly JAESGJ01 (sample SAMN14514841, study PRJNA621669) | algae metagenome | isolation source: Brasilonema octagenarum HA4186-MV1 and co-occurring heterotrophs from wet... | place: USA: Manoa Valley, Hawaii | collected 2009-07-20
GCCCAGGCCGAGGAGCTCGATTTCGCGCCGACCTTCCAGTACGGCCATCCCAAGGTGTTCGCGGCCGCCGCCCGGATCGCGGCGCTGGCGCCGGGCGACCTCGACCACGTCTTCTTCGCGGGCTCGGAGGCCGCCGACACGGCGCTGAAGATCGCGATCTCCTATTGGAACGTGCTCGGCAAGGGTTCGAAGACCCGGCTGATCGGACGCGAGCGCGGCTATCACGGCGTCGGCTTCGGCGGCATCTCGGTCGGCGGCATCGTCACCAACCGCAAATTCTTCGGCTCACTTCTGGCCGGCGTCGACCACCTACCGCACACCTATGACCGCAAAAAGCAGCGCTTCACCAAGGGCGAGCCGGACTATGGCGCGCATTTCGCCGACGAGCTTGAGCGGATCGTGACGCTGCACGACGCATCGACGGTCGCCGCCGCCATCGTCGAGCCGATGGCGGGCTCGACCGGCGTGCTGCCGCCGCCCAAGGGCTATCTCAAACGCCTGCGCGAGATCTGCGACAAGCACGGCATCCTGCTGATCTTCGACGAGGTCATCACCGGCTTCGGGCGGCTCGGCACCGCCTTCGCCGCCGAGCGCTACGGCGTGATCCCCGACATGATCACCTTTGCCAAGGGCGTGACCTCGGGCACCGTGCCGATGGGCGGCGTGATCTGCCGCAAGCACATCTACGACGCCTTCATGAACGGGCCCGACAACGTCATCGAGCTGTTCCACGGCTACACCTATTCCGGCCACCCGCTGGCGGCGGCCGCCTCGCTGGCAACGCTCGACATCTATCGCGAGGAAGGCCTGTTCGAGCGGGCAAAGACGCTGGAGCCGGTCTGGGCCGACGCGGTGATGAGCCTGAAGGACGAGCCCAACGTCCTCGACATCCGCACGCTCGGGCTGGTCGCCGGTATCGACCTCGCCTCGCGACCGGAGGGCGTCGGCAAGCGCGTCTACGAGGCGATGGATTACGGCTTCCGCGAGGAAGGCATCATGCTGCGCATCACCGGCGAGACGATCGCGCTGACCCCGCCGCTGATCGTGACCGAGGACCAGATCGGCGAGATCGTCGAGAAGGTGCGTCGAGTGATCCGGAAGGTGGCGGGGTAGTCGGGAAGGCCAACATGTCAACTCGCACTTGCATGGAGCGCGAGTGCGCATAACCTCGCGCAGAGGTCGAATCATGAATATCGTTGGTCTTTTCGCGGGTGTAGGCGGGCTGGATTTGGGTCTAAGCGACGCGGGTCACCACGCAATTTCATTTTCGGAGGTGAACGCGAGCGCATCTGCGGTCCTGAAAGCACGTTTTCCAGACATTCCCAATTTTGGCGACATTGCCACCATCCGAGACCTTCCTCACGACACGGACATCGTCACGGCCGGCTTCCCGTGTCAGGACTTGAGCCAAGCTGGTCGGACGACCGGTATCGGCGGGACAAAATCGGGCTTGGTCGAGCATGTTTTTCGCTTGATCGACCGTAGCGGAACTAAAATTGTCCTTCTCGAAAACGTGTCATTCATGCTCCGCCTGGATCAAGGCAGCGCTATGCATCGCTTGGCCCGGTTGTTTGAGGAACGGGGCTTTCGCTGGGCCTATCGCGTCGTCAATTCGCTGGCATTCGTACCTCAACGGCGCGAGCGCGTGTTCATGCTTGCTGCGAAAGAGTTCGACCCTGCCGATGTCTTGCTAGTGGACGAGGCATTCCCCCAGATTTTGGAAACAGACTTGGCTCGGTTCGCACATGGTTTCTACTGGACCGAAGGAACGCGTGGCCTGGGTTGGGCGGTCGATTCAGTGCCAACTTTGAAGAACGGCTCAACGATCGGGATACCGTCACCGCCGGCGATCTTCTTGCCGGAAGGCTCAATCGTCACACCAGACATACGCGACGCGGAACGCCTCCAAGGCCTGCCTGCAGATTGGACCGCGCCTGCCGAAGCAGCGGGGCGACGCTCGTACCGCTGGTCTCTCGTCGGCAACGCCGTGACGCGTCAAGTCGCCAGTTGGATTGGCGAGCGGCTGAGCGATCACGGGCTGTACGACAAGAGTCGCGACGCACCGCTCAGCGTCGATTCCAAATGGCCCCGTGCGGCACGGTTCGATGGAGATGATAGGTTGGTGGTATCGATCTCCGCTTTCCCCAAATGGTCCGAACGACCTTCGTTGGCTGCATTCATGCAACATGAGCCGCAGTTCCTGTCACCTCGGGCGACCGCGGGTTTTCTATCGCGGATCGAACGCAGCACGCTCAGGTTCCCCGCGGGCTTCAAGGACGGCGTGAAATCACACTTGGATCGCATGCACCGGCTGAATGCTTTGACATCCGCGACCGGCGGGCCATGAAGCGTACAGTAGTCGCGACGAGCGCTGAACGCTCCGCGCTCATGAAACGGGTTAGAAGAAATCGCACGGCACCAGAAGACGAGGTCGCCGCGCTACTACGTGGCCTCTCTATCCACTATCGTAGGAACGTAAGCTCTTTGCCGGGGTCACCGGACTTCAGCAATCGAAGAGCTCGATGGGCGATTTTCGTCAACGGCTGCTTCTGGCATCGTCACACAGCTTGCCGCCGATCAAAGGTTCCACGGACGAACCAGGATTTCTGGGACGAGAAATTCAAGGCCAACCGCCGACGTGACGCGGCCAAAGTGGTGGCCCTGCGGCGACTGGGCTTCCGGGTGTTCGTGATCTGGGAGTGCGCGAGCGCCGCGCAAACCATCACCCGTCTGCACAAAGGCATCGTGACAAGGATTTAGGCGATGGCCAAGAAACCGACACGTCCACCAGTTTCAGCCGACGTGAACTCCCTCTCTGACGAACTGGCATTTGCTGGCGACCACCAACTTCTGATTCAAGCGACGAACGATTGGCGGTCACTGCTCGCCGAACTCGATCTGCCGCCTCAATTGGAACCGTATCGCCACTACATAGAGTTTGGTCGAGGTGCCAAAAAGAACTTTGCTCAACGACTTTCAAATGCGATCGCGCAGAAAGTCGCAGACGCCTTACGACCCCGGTTGAAGAGCGTTTTGCCCGACGAGAACGGTAAAGGTCAGGAATCGAGATCAGCCGCAGCTGCCGGGCTCAAAAAGCTCGACGTCAATTACTCCAGTACGGCTTCCGGGCTGGAACTTGCCATCTCCATCAAAACGATCAATTTCTGGGATCAAAAGACTCGGCGGTATACGAAGAACGTCAAGCGTGTCGATGGTGAACTGCGCGCTGAAGCTGCCGATTGTCATCAAAGGCAGCCATACGCAGTTCTCATCGGTTTGATCTTCCTTCCGATCGACGCTGCCTTCGACGGATCATTGGGTAAATCCTCTTTCAGCCACGCGCATGATGTGTATCGTCGCCGGTCGGGTCGTCGCCTGACGACCAATGACATAAGCCGTTTCGAGAGAATATGGCTGGCGGCTTATCATGCGATCGGCGACCAGCGCGGAGAGGTTCTATTCTTCGACGTGGACACTGCCTTTCCTGACAGCGGGCTACCCGGCAATCCGACGACGTTCGGCGAAGTCCTCAAAGAGATAGAGAACTTCCACAAGATCAGGAACGCTTAGGACACCGGCTCATGCCGCCTTCCCCGCCGGGGCGTAATAGCTTTCGCCAGTCTTCGCCATGCGCTTGAGCTGGCGGTTCGGCCTGAACCTCTCGCCGTGCTTCTTCGCCAGCCCCTCGCAGAGCTTCACGAAGGCGGCGGCGCCCATGTTGTCGATGTAGCTCAGCGTGCCACCCGAATAGGGCGCGAAGCCGAACCCGATGATCGAGCCGACATCGGCCTCGCGCGGATCGGTGACGACGCCCTCCTCATAGGTGCGCGCGGCCTCCAACGCCTGCGTCACGAGGAGGCGGTGCTTGAGCTCCTCCATGTCGACCTTGTCGGGGTCGATGCGGTTCTTCGTCAGATCGGCCAGACCCGGCCAAAGGCGCTTGGGCCTGGTTTCCGGATAATCGTAAAAGCCCTTCTTGTTCTTGCGGCCGAGACGGCCGTGCTTCTCGACCATGTCGGAGAGCAGCTTTTCCTGCGCCGGGTCGATCGCGGCATCGCCGAGCTGCGCCTTGGTAGCCTTGAGCACCTTCCAGGCGAGGTCGACCGCAACCTCGTCGTTGAGCGAGAGCGGACCGACCGGCATGCCGGCCTGCTTGCCCGCCGCCTCGATCATCGCCGGCGGCACGCCCTCCATCAGCATCAGATGGCCCTCGCGGATGTAGTTGCCGACGCAGCGATTGGCGTAGAAGCCGCGCGTGTCGTTGACGACGATCGGCGTCTTCTTGATGGCCCGGACGAAGTCGAGCGCCATGGCGAGCGCCTTCTTGCCGGTCTTCTTCGCCATGATGATCTCGACCAGCAGCATCTTCTCGACCGGCGAGAAGAAGTGCACGCCGATGAAGTTCTTCGGCCGCTGCGAATGCTCGGCGAGGCCGGTGATTGGCAGGGTCGAGGTGTTGGAGCCGAAGATCGTCTTGGGCCCGACGGCGGCCTCGACCTTGGCGATGACCTCGGCCTTGACCTTGGGATCCTCGAACACCGCCTCGACGATCAGGTCGCAGCCCTTCAGCGCGGCATAGTCGGCGGTCGCGGTGATGCGGCCGAGCAGCGCGTCGCGGTCGGCGGTCTTGGCGCGGCCCTTCATGATCTGGTCGGAGACCAGCTTGTGCGAATAGGCCTTGCCCTTGTCGGCGGCCTCCTGGTCGCGGTCGACGAGGATCACCTCGAGCCCGTTCTGGGCCGAGACATAGGCGATGCCGGCGCCCATGAAGCCGGCGCCGACGATGCCGACCTTCTTCAGCTTGCTCGCCGGCACGTCGGCGGGGCGGCGGGCGCCCTTGTTGAGCTCCTGCATCGAGACGAAGAGCGAGCGGATCATCGCCGCCGCCTCCTTCGTGCGCAGGATTTTCGCGAAATAGCGGCTCTCGACCTTGAGGCCCAGATCGATCGGCAGTTGCAGGCCTTCATAGACCGCGTTCAGGATGGCGCGGGCGGCCGGGTAGTTGTCGTTGGTCTCGCGGCGATAGATCGCGTTGGCCGGGGGCCAGATCTGCATGCCGGCCGGCGAATAGACCTTGTTGGAGGGCAGCTTGAAGCCCTTCTGGTCCCAGGGCGCGGTCGCGGTCGGATTGGCCTTGAGCCAGGCTTTCGCGTTCTCGACGATGTCGGCACGCGGCACCACGGTATGGACAAGGCCGGTGTTGCGGGCGGGAAGCGCCTTCACCTGTTCGCCCTTGAACATCATCTGGAGCGCGTCGCCGGTCTGCATCAGCCGCGAGACGCGCTGGGTGCCGCCCGCTCCCGGGAACAGCCCGACCTTGATCTCGGGCAGGCCGACGCGGGTCGAGGGATCGTCGGAGACGACGCGGTACTGGCAGGCGAGCGCGAGCTCGAAGGCGCCGCCGAGGCAGACGCCATGGATCGCGGCGGCGAAGGGTTTCCCGCAGGTCTCGAGCTTGCGGTAGAGCAGGGAGAGTTTCCGGCTCTCCTCGAAGAAGGTCTTCATCGCGACCTCTTCGCCCTTCTCCTTGGCGAGCTTCACATAGATTTCGCCGAGGCCGCGCAGCATGGTGAGGTCGGCGCCGCCGGAGAAGGCCTCCTTGCCGGAGACGATGACGCAGCCCTTGATCGCCTCAGTCGAGGCGACCTTGTCGATGATCTGGTCGAGCTCGGCCATCAGCTCGGGCGTGATGACGTTCATCGAGCGGCCGGGCATGTCCCAGGTCGCGGTCGCGATGCCGTCGGCGTCGGTCTCGAAGCGGAAATTGGTGAGGTTCATCGTCGTTCTCCTCAAACCCGCTCGATGATGGTGGCGACGCCCATGCCGGCGGCGACGCACAAGGTCACCAGCGCGGTCGTCTTGCCGGTCCGCTCCAGCTCGTCGAGCACGGTGCCGAGGATCATCGCGCCGGTGGCGCCGAGCGGATGGCCCATCGCGATCGCGCCGCCATTGACGTTGAGGATCGCGTCGTCGATGTCGAAGGCCTGCTGGAAGCGCAGCACCACCGAGGAGAAGGCCTCGTTCAGCTCGAACAGGTCGATGTCCTTCGTGGTCATGCCGGCCTTCTTCAGCACGAGCTCGGTGACGTCGACCGGGCCAGTCAGCATCAGCGCGAGATCGGAGCCGACCGTGGCGAAGGCGCGGATGCGGGCACGGGGCTTCAAGCCAGCGGCCCTACCGCCCTTCTTCGAGCCGACGAGCACGGCGGCCGCGCCGTCGACGATGCCCGAGGAGTTACCGGCATGGTGGACGTGGTTGACGAACTCGACATCGGGGTGCGCCGCGGTCGCGACCGCGTCGAAGCCGCCCATCTCGCCCATCTGGACGAAGGAAGCCTTCAGCGCGGCGAGCGCCTGCATGTCCGTGCCCGGGCGGATGGTCTCGTCGCGGTCCAAAATGGTGATGCCGTTGATGTCCTTGACCGGGATGACGGAGTTGGCGAAGCGCTTGGCCTCCCAGGCGGCCGCGGCGCGCTTGTGCGAGCGCACGGCGTAGGCGTCGACATCGTCGCGCGAGAAGCCGTATTTCGTCGCGATCAGGTCGGCCGAGATGCCCTGCGGCATGAAATAGGTGTCGATCGCAACCGACGGATCGACCGCCATGCCGAAGCCCGAGGCGCCCATGCCGACGCGGGACATCGACTCGACGCCGCCGCCGATCGTGATCTCCTTCTGGCCGGACATGACCTGCGCCGCGGCGAGATTGACGGCGTCGAGCCCTGACGCACAGAAGCGGTTGATCTGGATGCCCGGCACCTCCTTGCCGTAACCGGCCTTCTGCGCGACGGCGCGCGCGATGTCGGCACCGGCTTCGCCGACCGGGTCGACGCAGCCGAAGACGACATCCTCGACCAGCTTCGTGTCGAACCCGTTGCGGTCCTTCAGCGCGCGCAGCGTGTGGGTGCCGAGCTCGATCGCGGTGACCTCGTGCAGCGAGCCGTCGGCCTTGCCCTTGCCGCGTGGCGTGCGGACATGGTCGTAGATGAATGCGTCAGCCATCAAGGCCTCCCTGTCGTGCCGTGTTCTTGTCGGTCGGATCGATTGATACGCGCTTGCCTGGCGCAGGCCAGCCGATCAGCGCGGTCGGCGTCCATCTCGCTTTGCGTCGGGCAATGCGGCTTTCCGTCGTCTCCCCGTCGAAGTCACGCGACTCCAGCTCGCCCGTGAAGGCCTTGCGATCGTCGAGGACGTCGACATTGACGACGCTGAAGACATCGTCACCGTCGCCGAGCAGCATGGCGACGTAGACGCCGCAATTGCGGCAGAGGATGACGTCGGCGGTCGCCAGTCCGAAACGGTAGTGATGGACGTTGTCGGCTTCGACAGCGGTCAGCACGGCCCGCGCCTTCGGATCGGAGAAGGCGCGTGCATTGTGCTTGCGGCAGAACGAGCACTGACACGCCCCCAGCAGATGATCTTGCGGCGCGCGATCCGTGAGCAACTCGACCGCGATCGACCCGCAGTGACATCGTCCGCTATGCGTGAACCGCATCGGCTTGTCCTCGTGCGAGGGACCCGGTCTCTTCAGAACTGATCCGCGTTCAGCGCCATGGTCGAATCCGCGCCGCTTGTGATCCGGGCGAGATGCGCTGCCGTCTCCGGCAGGCTTCGCTCCATGAAGAACCGCGCCGTCACCAGCTTGGCGTTCATGCGCTCGGTCGCGCCGTTGGCACCGGCCTTGAGCTTGTCCTGCGCGACCTTGGCCATCTTCGCCCACATATAGCCGAGCGAGACCAGGCCGAGCAGGTGCATATAGTCGGTCGCGCCGGCGCCGGCATTGTCGGGCTTGGCGAGCGCGTTGTTCATGAACCACATCGTCGCCTGCTGGAGATGGCCGAGCGAAGCCTGAAGCGGACCGAGCAGCGGCTTCAACGCCTCGTCTTCGCCGTTTTCCTTGAGGAACGAGCCGACCTCGTTGAAGAAGCCCATCACGGCGCGGCCGCCGTCGCGACCGAGCTTGCGGCCGACCAGGTCCATGGCCTGCACGCCATTGGCGCCCTCGTAGATCATGGCGATACGGGCGTCGCGGACGAACTGCTCCATGCCCCATTCGGCGATGTAGCCATGACCGCCGAACATCTGCTGGGCCTTGACAGCATTGTCGAAGCCGGCATCGGTGAGCACGCCCTTGAGCACCGGCGTCATCAGGCCGAGCTGGTCGTCGGCAGCCTGGCGCTCGGCGGCGTCGCCGGAGCGATGGGCGATGTCCGACTTGAGCGCGTTCCAGAGCACGAAGGCGCGCGCCGCCTCGTTGAAGGCCTTGATCGACATCAGCGTGCGGCGAACGTCGGGATGGACGAGGATTGGGTCGGCCGCCTTGGCCGGTTCCTTCACGCCCGTCAGCGAGCGGCCCTGGATGCGGTCCTTGGCGTAGGCGACGGCGTTCTGGTAGGCGACCTCGGACTGGGCCAGCCCCTGGATCGCCACGCCCAAGCGGGCCTCGTTCATCATCACGAACATGGCGTTGAGGCCCTTGTTCTCTGCGCCGACCAGCCAGCCCTGCGCACCGTCATAGTTCATCACGCAGGTCGAGTTGCCGTGGATACCCATCTTGTGCTCGATCGAGCCGCAGGAGACGTGGTTGTTGGCGCCGACCGAGCCATCCTCGGCGATCGTGTTGCGCGGCACGACGAAGAGCGAGATGCCCTTGACGCCAGCCGGGGCACCTTCGATGCGGGCGAGTACGAGGTGGATGATGTTCTCGGTGATGTCCTGCTCGCCGGCCGAGATGAAGATCTTGGTGCCGGTGATCGCATAGGAGCCCTCACCGTTCGGCACGGCCTTGGTCTTCAGCATGCCGAGATCGGTGCCGCAATGCGGCTCGGTCAGGTTCATCGTGCCCGACCAGGTGCCTTCGATCATCTTCGGCAGATAAGCGCGCTTCTGCTCGTCCGAACCATGGACATAGAGCGCCGCGATCGCGCCGGCCGTCAGGCCGGGATACATCGAGAAGGCCATGTTGGCCGAGGAGGCGAATTCGTTCATCACGGCGCCGAGCGTGTAGGGCAGGCCCTGGCCGCCATATTCGGGGTCCATGGCGAGCCCGATCCAGCCGCCGCCGGAGAAAGCCTCATAGGCCGCCTTGAACCCCTTCGGGGTGGTCACGCTGCCATCCGCGTTGCGGACGCAGCCTTCCAGGTCGCCCGAACGGTTGAGCGGCTGGAGCACCTCCTCGCAGAGCTTGGCGCCCTCGCCGAGCACCGCCTCGACCACATCCGGCGTCGCGTCGGCGAAGCCCGGCAGGTTGTTGTAGCGTTCGATATTGAAGACGTCGTTGAGCAGGAACAGCGTGTCTTCGACGGGCGCCTTGTAGACCGGCATCGTGATCCTCCCTCTCGTCGCAGCGGATGGCGGAGGCCACGTCACCGAGGCCAGCCATCCAGATAGTTCATATGTAAACTATCTGGATGGCCCCGACAAGAGGCGTAGCCCGAATTTGCGCGCAGCGCTCAAAGAAAAACCCCAGGCACGGGCCCGGGGCTCTCCAAAAGACCGACGATGGAGCGCCGCTGCATTCAGCCCTTGGCGCGAGCCTGCGTCGCTTCGAGTTCGGCGATCGCCTCGTCGATCTCCTTGCGCTGGCTGCGCAGCAGATCGAGCTGCTCGGCGATCTGCGCCGCGCTGAGCTGGAGTCCGCCGACGGAGGCCGAGCCGACCGCAGCCTCGCCCTTCTTCTCTTCGTTGGCGAGCATGGCGCGGATCTCGACAAGGGTGAAGCCGAGCTGCTTGCCCTTCAGGATCAGTGCGAGGCGAGCCCGGTCGCGGCCGGAATAGATCCGCGTCATGCCGGAACGGGCCGGCGACAGCAGACCGCGCGATTCATAGAAGCGCAGGGTGCGCAACGTCACGTCGAAATCGCGGGCGAGATCGCTGATGGTGAAGCCACCTGACGAATCGGCGTCGACGGTGATCGGGGCGGAGGAGCGGCCTTCGAGAGTCGAAGCGGCCGCCAGAGCTGAGCTGTGGCGCGACATGGATGATAGTCCTCATATTTGGATGTCGGGACGCCGGCGGCTATGGCGGCGATGATCCGTTGTCCCGGCAGATAGACCGGCCCATCTCCTAGCGTCAGGTAATGTCGCCCTTCCCACAGGTAAGTTACGGTTACGAGCCGGCTCCAGATGCGGCCTCCGCGCGGCGATTCGTAAAAAATTAACTCCCGCCCCGCCGATCTTAACCCGCTGTTTACCATGGCTGCCAAAAGTCGGCCTGGCGGGATGGCAGACGAGCGAAACCAACGTTTTGTTCATCAGTCAGCCAACTCGCGGGGAAGGCGGCGGTTCCAGGGGCCTGCGCCTTCTCGCTGGAAAGAGCCCCGTAGGCGAGCGACACGATGGCAACGAGCTTGCCCTGGAGCGTGAAGGGCGTCGATCCGCGCACCCGCGATGCGGCCAAGGCCGCGGCGCGCCGTGCCGGCATGACGCTCGGCGAATGGCTCGATCACAAGATCCGCGAAGAGGCGGCGGAGGACGACGCCGCGCCGCCCGAGCAGCTCGACATCGCGGCGCTGTCCGAGCGCCTGGCCAAGCTCTCGCAGGGCCAGATGGAGACCTCGTCGCAGGCCTCCGCCTCGCGCACCCCGCCGACCTCGCTGTCGCGCGACGACCTCGAAGCCGTGATCGACCAAGCCGCCAGCGTCGAGCGGCTGACGCGCGAATCGAGCGCCAAGACCGCCGGCGCGCTCGATTCGATCGCGCGCTGGATCGAGAAGACCGAAAGCCGCATCAGCGACGGCGAGCGCGCCGCCGCGGAGCGCCAGGAGCGCGCGACCACGGTCATCGCCGACGCGATCAAGACGATGGGCGAGCGTATCGTCGACATCGAGCGCAAGAACACGGACGCGCTGCGCGCGCCAGCCCGCGCCACTGCCGCCGCCGGTCCTCGTCTCGCCTTCAGCCGCGACGGGCTGGCCGCCGCCGTCGACGACATCCGTACCAGGCAACGCGCGCTCGACGCCGAGCGCGAGCCGCAGCCCACCCGCGCCCAGGCGATGCCGGAGAGCCGGATCGCGGCGCTGCGCCAGGATCTGCGCGACCTCAGCGCACGGATCGCGCCGGCCCCGCAGGAGAGCTACGCCAGGCCGATGCCCGCCGCCGCCCGCGAGCCGGAGCGCAACGGGCTCGACGGCCTGTTCGCGACCCTCAACGCACGTCTCGACCGGATCGACCGGCAGGATCGGCTCGACCCTCTGACGAAGCCGCTGGCGCGGATCGAATCGGAGATCGCGCGCCTCTCGCAGGAGCACTCCGGCGAGAGCTATCAGCGCTTCGAGCTCGAGATCGCCCATCTCGCGGCCAAGGTCGATGCGCTGGCCGCCCGCGGCGGCGACCGCGGCATGCTGTCACCGGTGCTGCGCGACATCGGCGAATTGCGCGAGTTGCTGGCGAACCAGCATGGCGACCGGCGCCTCGACGAGGTCTCGCAACAGCTATCCAGCCTGTCGCGTGATCTCGGCCAGATGCGCGAGCAGCAGCCAGATGGACGCGAGATGCGCAGCCTGGCGCTCGCGATCGAAGACGTCCGTGACGCCATCCTGTCGGACCGTTCGCATGATCGCCATGGCGATCCGGCGGCGTTCTCGGCCCTGTCGCGGCAGATCGACAGCCTCGCGGCCAAGATCGAGACCTTGCCAGCAATGCGCCCGGACGTGATCAACGCCCAGGCCGAACAGCTCGCCAGCAGGCTGAGCGAGATCGATTCGACCGGCCGCGGCGCCTCGGACGCGCTCTCGAACCGGATCGAAGCGCTGGTCATCAAGCTCGAGGACATGGCTGCGGGCCAGCCGCGTCAGCTCGACGACCGGATCGACGCGCTGCAGCAGCGCATCGAACTGCTCGCCGAACAGGGCCCGACGGGCCTGTCGCGCCAGATCGATGCACTCGCCGGGCGGATCGAGAGCCTCGCCGCCTCGAGTTCGCTCAGCCAGCTGGTGAACGAAGGCAAGAGCCCTGGCGGCAAGAACGTCCAGGTCGCGCGCGTCGATCTCGGCCCGGTCGAGGAAATGCTGCGCAGCCTCGCCGACAAGATCGACGTGGCCGGCCGGCCGGGCGCCGACAGCCAGGCCTTCGATGCGCTGGAGCAGCAGATCTCCGGCATCGCCCAGCGGCTGGACGCCGCCGCCGCGACCCGCTCGGCCGAAACCGGCATCGAGCGGACGCTGCAGGATCTCGTCGGCCATCTCCAGAACCTTCGCCAGGAAACCTCGCAGGCGGCCGAGCGAGCCGCCCGCACGGTCATGGCCGATCTCGGCGGCAAGAGCGCGGCCGGCCCGGGCATCGCCGAGATCAGCGGGCTCCTGTCCGGCCTGCGCGACAGTCACATCTCGTCCGGCCGCGAGACCCAGGACGCGATCGGCGCCGTCCACCAGACGCTGGAGACCGTGATCTCGCGGCTCGCGAGCATCGAGGCCGATATCGCCAGCGAACGCCAGGGCCAGGGTCATGTCCAGCCGGCGGCGCCGCGCCCCGAGCCGCGCCCGATGCCCGCGGCCAAGCCGCTGGAGATGCCGGCCGGTCTCAGCATCGCCCTCGAAGACCGCATCGCCAGCGAGCGCGGCCGCCAGAACCAGCCCGAGAGCGCCGCCCCCGGCTCGCTCGATCTGCCGCTCGAGCCCGGTTCCGGCCGCCCGCGCGCGCCGGCCGCGGCCGCGGCCGCGACCGACCCGCAATCGGTCCGCCAGAACCTGATCGCCGCGGCACGCCGTTCCGCCAAGGCCGCGACCGAGGCGGCGAGCGCCACCCCCGCCGCAACCGCGACGGCGGAGACGCCGAAGAGCGGCGGCCGCCTCAAGGAGATCATGGAGAAGCGGCGCCGGCCGCTGCTGCTCGGCCTCGCCGCGCTCGTCCTGGCCATGGGCACCGCCCATGTCGTCACCGGCGCGCTGCAGGGCGAGAAGCCGAAGACCACCGACAAGGCCGCGGTCGAGACGCCGGCCGTCACCGCTCCGCCGGCGGCCCAGGCTCCGGCCGCGCCCCCGGCCCCGGCTCCCGCGGCGCCGGCCAAACCCGCCAAGGATCAGAGCTCGGCGCTGCCGCCCAATCCGCTGACCAGCACGTCGCCGACCATCGCGAATGCGCCGGCCGGCCTGATCGCGCCGCGCCAGGAACAGCTTTCCGTCGATGCGGCCGCGCCTGTGAGCGGCCCGGTCACGGTCGCCTCGCTGCCGCCGGCCGAAGGCGTGCAGCCGGTCACCGGGCTCGGCGATTTGCCGCCCACTCTAGGCAGCGCCGGGCTGCGCAAGGCCGCGCTCGCCGGCGATGCGCGCGCCGTATACGAACTCGCCAGCCGCGCCGCCGACGGCCCGGCCACCGCGCGCGATCCCAAGCTCGCGCTGCGCCTGTTCGAGCGGGCCGCGGTCGCAGGGCTGCCGCCGGCGCAGTTCCGGCTCGGCAACATGTTCGAGAAGGGCGTCGGCGCGCCGCGCGATCCGGCGCTCGCCCGGGTCTGGTATGTCCGCGCCGCCGAACGCGGCAACGCCAAGGCGATGCACAACCTCGCCGTGCTCTATGCCGAGGGCGTCAACGGCAAGCCGGATTATGCCGGCGCCACCGAATGGTTCCGCAAGGCGGCCGAACTCGGCGTGCGCGACAGCCAGTACAATCTCGCGATCCTGCTCGGGCGCGGTCTCGGTGCGCCGACCGACCTGAAGCAGTCCTATGTCTGGTTCGCCGTCGCCGCCGGCCAGGGCGACGAGGATGCCGGCAAGAAGCGTGACGATGTCGCCCAGCGCATGAACGCGGAGGATCTCGCGGCCGCCAAATCCGCGGCCGAGGGCTGGAAGCCGAAGGCGCTCGAAGCCTCGGCGAACGACGTCGCGCAGCCGCCGAAAGGCTGGGACGAGACGCCGAGCGCCGCCGCCAAGAAGCCGGCCAAGCCGGTCCGAGGCTGAGGCTTTCGAAGACCCATGCAAAAAGGCGCCTCGGCGCCTTTTTTCGTTGTGGCGTCACGGTTTCGACGCGTTGCACGGTCAAGAGCGTCCGGTGCTCCTCCGCCGGCAAGATCAGCTCTCCTCGCAATGCTAGGATTTGCCTAACCGGATTGGTGCAATCTGGGACGACCGGGTGCAGCCAGAAGGCGATCACACCTGGCGAGAGGACCGAAGGGTGCAGATTTACCTCCCGATCGCCGAACTGCCGATCAGCATCCTGATGGTGCTGGGGCTCTCGGGCGCAGTCGGCTTCATTTCCGGCCTGTTCGGCGTCGGCGGCGGCTTCCTGCTGACGCCGCTCCTGATCTTCCTCGACATTCCCCCCGCCGTCGCCGTCGCGACCGTGGCGGCCCAGGTCGCGGGCTCCTCGACCACCGGCGTGCTGGCCTATTGGCGACGCGGCGCGCTCGACTTCAAGCTCGGCGGCATCCTGGTCGCCGGCGGCATCGTCGGCACCCTGCTCGGCGTGTTATTCTTCAATCTGATGCGCCGCCTCGGCCAGCTCGAGCTCGTCATCACGCTGTCTTACGTGACGCTGTTCACGATCATCGGCGGGCTGATGCTCTACGACGCCGTCCGGGCGATGCTGCGGGTGCGGCAGGGCAAGCCGGCGAGGCTCAGGCGTCGGGCCGGCACGCATCCCTGGTGGATGGGCCTGCCGCTCAGGATGCGGTTCCACCATTCCCAGCTCTACGCCAGTGTCATCCCGATCGCGGCGCTGGCGATCGTGATCGGCTTCATCGGCGCGGTGCTCGGCGTCGGCGGCGGCTTCATCCTGGTGCCGATGCTGATCTATTTCTTCCGCGTGCCGCCGGCGGTGGTGGTCGGCACCTCGCTGTTCCAGATCCTGGTGACGATGACCGGCGCGACCGTGCTGCACGCGCTGACCAACCAGTCGGTCGACATCATCCTGGCGATCCTGCTGCTGCTCGGCGGCGTCGTCGGCGCACAGTTCGGCGGCCGCGCCGCGCGCAATCTCAACGTCGAATCCTTCCGCTTGATGCTCGCCTTGCTGATCCTCTCGGTCGGCCTGCGCTTCGTCATCGACCTGGTGATCCCGCCGACAGAACCGTTCTCGGTCGTGCTGCCGGAGAGCGCGCGATGAGGCGCCGCGTCATCGCGCTCCTGCTCGCTGTCGCCGGCCTGCTCTCTGCTGTCCCGGCCCACACCGAGACGCTGATCGCGGCGATGTCGAGCCATCAGATCCAGATCACCTCGAACTACACCGGCGACCAACTCACCGTGTTCGGGCTGGTCGAGCGCGACGGCCGCACCGCGAGCCGCGGCGACCCCTACGACATCGTCGTCACCGTGCGCGGCCCGCCGCGCATGCTGCTGGTGCGCGAAAAGGAGCGGATGGGGCCGATCTGGATCAACCGGACGCAAAGGCGCTTCCCCGACCACCCCGTCTTCCTGATGGTCGCGAGCAACCGGCCAATCACCGAGATCATGAGCGAGGAGACGGCGCGGCGCGAACACATCGGCCTCGCCAATGCCGACCGGCCGCGCGAGGCCGCGTTCGACTTCGACCTCACCACGACGCGCTTCCGCGACGGGATGATCCGTATCCTCGACGACAAGGGCCTCTATTCGCAGGACGAGCGCGGCGTCACCTTCCTGTCGAGCGCGCTGTTCAGCGCCCCGATCGAGGTGCCGGCGACGGCGCCGACCGGCTCCTACACAGCCGACATCGTGCTCTATTCCGGCGGCGTGCCGCTGGCGCGGCAATCGACCAATTTCGAGGTGGTGAAGTCCGGCGTCGAGCAGCGCCTCGCCTCCGGCGCGCATGATCAGCCGCTGCTCTACGGGCTGGCGACGGTCGCGCTCGCGCTGCTGTTCGGCTGGCTCGCCAGCGTCGTCTTCCGGCGCGACTGAGACGCAGGCTTCAGCCGATCAGGCCGTCATAGGCGTAGAATGGCGCGAGCGCGCCAGCCTCGATGCGCGTCAGCGGCTCGGCGAGCTCGACCAGGCCATCGGTACGGGTCAGCGAGGTCAGCACGCCGGCGCCATCGCGCTCGTATTTGCGCGCGACCGGCATGCCGTCCGCGCCCGGGGCGAGCGAGACCCGGACATATTCGCGCCGCCCCTCCTTCTTGCGATAGGGAAAGCCGAGCTCGACCGGCAGCGCCTGCGGCGGACGCCAAGCCGTGCCGGCGAGCCTGGCAATCAGCGGGCGCGCGACGAAGGCGAAGGTGACGAAGACCGCGACCGGATTCCCGGGCAGGCCGATGAAAGGCGTGGTCCTCAGCGGCGCCTTGCCGACCATGCCCATCGCCACCGGCCGGCCCGGCTTGATGCCGATGCGCCAGAAGGCGAGCGAACCGGCCGCCGCGAGCGCCGCCTTGACGTGATCCTCCTCGCCGGTCGAGACGCCGCCAGAGGTCAGGATCAGGTCGCAGGCGCCGGCGGCCTCGGAAAGCCGGCGCGCGAGTTCGCGCGGCTCGTCCCGCAGGATGCCGAGGTCGACGACCTCGGCGCCGGCGCGCGCCACCATCGCCCGCAGCAGGCTGCGGTTGGCGTCGTAGATCGCCGCCGGGCCGAGCGGACGGCCGGGCTCGGTCAGCTCGTCGCCGGTCGAGAAGATCGCGACGCGCGGGCGGTCGCGCACCACGACGTCCGTGAAGCCGAGCGCGGCAAGCAGCGCGACGTCCTGCGGGCGCAGCCGCAGGCCGGCCGGCAGCGCCGGCTCACCCACGGCGATGTCTTCGCCCGCCGGCCGGGCATTGGCGCCGCGCTTCAATCCGGCCGGCAGGCTGACCGAGCCGTCCTGCTCGACGACGTCCTCCTGCATGAAAACCGTATCGGCACCGGACGGCATCGGCGCGCCGGTGAAGATCCTGACCGCGACGCCCTCGGTGCGGCTGCCGGCCGCGTCCACGCCCGCCGCGACCCGTCCGGCGAGCGGCAGCCGCGTCGGCCCCTCCTGGGCGAGATCGGCAAAACGGACGGCATAGCCGTCGACCGCCGAATTGGCGAAAGGCGGCAAGTCGATGCCGGCCCGGACGGCTTCGGCGAGCACCCTTCCATCGGCGTCGGCGAGTGCGACGCGCTGCGTGCCCGCGACCGGGTGCACGAGGGTGGCGGATTTGGCGGCAGCGTCCTCGACGCCCATCAGGGCACCGAAGGCCTCGTCGTCGCGGCTGAGCTGGGCCATGGCGTCAGCCTCCTGTCGAATGGCGCGCCAGCACCATGGCGAGCGGCTCGGCATGGGCCAGGACGAGATCGGTGACGGCCGCGACGTCGTCGAGCGCCACGACCGGCCGTCCCGCCGCGGGGAAGACGACGTCGCTCGCGACCGCGACGATGCCGGGATCGTCGGGATGCAAGGGCGGCTTGCCGTTGGCGGCGCGATGCACCTCGATCCTGGCATGCGGCTCTCGTTTGAAGCCCTCGACGATGACGAGATCCACGGCGGAAAGCTTCTGCAGCAGTGCGGGCAGGCGCGCCTCCGGCTCGTCGCGCAGCTCATGCATCAGCGCCCAGCGCCGCTCCGACGAGATCAGCACCTCGCGCGCGCCGGCCTCGCGATGGGCGAAGGAATCCTTGCCGGGCGTGTCGAGATCGAAGGCGTGATGGGCGTGCTTCAGCGTCGAGACCGAAAGGCAGCGGCGATTCAGCTCGGGGATCAGCTTCGTCAGCAGCGTCGTCTTGCCCGCCCCGCTCCAGCCCGCAAGACCGATCACCCGCATCGAAACTGGCCGCTCCAAAACAAAACCGGGCGCTCGCGCGCCCGGCTGTCATCTTCCGGATCGCCCCGGCTGGTCAAGCCGTTCGCTCACTCCGCCGGCTGGAGCGTCGGGCCGCCCTTGACGTGGCCCTTCTGCATCTCCTCGGCGACCCAGAGCGAATGATGCTCCTTCGCCCAGTTGAGATCGACCTCGCCGGAGCCCATCGCGTCGAAGGCGCCCTCCATGCCGATTGTGCCGATATAGATGTGGGCCAGGATCGCCGCGACCATTAGCACCGCGACGAGGCCGTGGACGACGTTCCAGAACTGCAGGTTGAGGACACCGCCGGCGAAGGCGGGGAACAGCAGGTTCACGCCCGAAAGCGACAGCGCCGCGCCGCCGACGACCACGGTCCAGAACACTATCTTCTGGCCGCCATTGAAGCGCTTCGCCGGCGGATGCGCCTTGCCGACGATGCCGCCGCCGGCCGCGAACCAGCGGACGTCGATCATGCTGGGGATATTGTCCTTGATCCAGACCAGGAACATCAGCGCGATGCCGAGCATGAACGGCCAGGCGAGGTAGTTGTGCGCCCATTTCGCCGCGACCGACACATTGGTGAAGGCCTGCGGCCCGATCAGCGGCAGGAGCAGCGACTTGCCGAAGGTGACGTTGAGCCCCGACAGCGCCAGCACGATGAAGCAAGCGGCGGTGAGCCAGTGCATGAAACGCTCGAAACCGTTGAAGCGGGTCAGCGTCTTGCCCGAAGGGCCGGCCTGGATTCTGATCCGGCCGCGCACGAGATAGAAGATCGCCAGCAGCAGCAGCGTGCCGAGCACCGCGACGGCACCGACCTTGACCATGGTGCCCTGGTGGAAGGCGCGCCATTCGCGGCCCGCGGGCCGCTCCAACGTCGCCGCCTTGGCATCGGGGATCGAGATCCGGCCTTGCAGCTCGGCGGCCGGGTTGCCCTTCAACGCGTCGAGGAACTGCCGCTCCTTGACCGAATCCGCGGTCGGGTTGACCTGCTGGGCGAAACCGGGCGCGCCGAAGGCGACGGCGAAGGTCAGCAGCAGGCCGGCGACCAGAAGGCGAAATTGAGCGCCGAGACGCATAGGCGAAATCCTCTCGCAGGCTGAACCAGGCATCGAAACCAGGGGGAACGCGACCGGCCTTGCGGCTAAGACGCGCCCTCTCCCGAGCTCAGATGGCGATCGTTTCCTTGTAGGCGGTCTGCCAGCCCCAGGCGCCGGAGCCGTAGCCGCGCTTGACCACCCGCTCCTTGTAGATCTGGGCGATGATCTCGCCGTCGCCGGCGAGCAGCGACTTGGTCGAGCACATCTCGGCGCAGAGCGGCAGCTTGCCCTCGGCCAGGCGGTTCGAGCCGTACTTCTGGAACTCGGCCGGTGAGAGATCGACCTCCGGGCCGCCCGAGCAATAGGTGCACTTGTCCATCTTGCCGCGCGAACCGAAGTTGCCGACCTTGGGATATTGCGGCGCGCCGAAGGGGCAGGCGTAGAAGCAGTAGCCGCAGCCGATGCAGAGATCCTTGTTGTGCAGGACCACTCCGTCGGCGGTGTTGTAGAAGCAGTCGACCGGGCACACCGCCATGCAGGGCGCGTCGGTGCAATGCATGCAGGCCATTGAGACCGAGCGCTCGCCGGGCTTGCCGTCGTTGATGGTGACGACGCGGCGGCGGTTGATACCCCAAGGAACGTCGTTCTCGTTCTTGCAGGCGGTGACGCAGGCGTTGCATTCGATGCAGCGGTCGGCGTCGCAGAGGAATTTGACACGGGCCATGTTTGCGATCCTCAGGCGGCGGCGATCTGGCAGAGCGTGACCTTGCCTTCATGCATGGCGGTCACGGGGTCGTAGCCATAGGTGGTCAGGGTGTTGACGGATTCGCCCAGCACGATCGGGTCCATTCCCTTCGGATAGTTCTTGCGCTGGTCCTCGCCCTGGTAGAACCCGCCGAAGTGGAAGGGCATGAAGGCGACGCCCTTGCCGACCCGGTCCGTGACCAGCGCCTTGACCTTGGTCTTGGAGTTGTTCTCCGGACCGGAGACCCAGACGAAGGCGCCGTCCTTGATGCCGCGTGCGGCGGCATCGGCCGTGTTGATCTCGACGAACATGTCCTGCTGCAATTCGGCCAGCCATTTGTTCGAGCGCGTCTCTTCGCCGCCGCCCTCGTATTCGACGAGACGGCCGGAGGTCAGCACGATCGGGAAGTTCTTGGCGACGCCGCGCTCCACCGCTGCCTTCTGCATGGTGGTGTGGAGATTGGGGATGCGCAGAGTGCGTTCGTCGGGACGGGCCGGCCATTTCGCCACGAGATCGACGCGCGGCGAATAGATCGGCTCGCGATGGGTCGGGACCGGGTCGGGCAGGTTCCAGGCATTGGCTCTCGCCTTGCCGTTGCCATAGGGCACGCAGCCATGGTCGAGCGCGACGCGCTGGATGCCGCCGGAGAGATCGGTCGACCAGCTCACATTGTCGATGGCGTTGCCGCCGATCGCGGTGATGGTCTCGAGCTCGGCCGGCGTCAGATCCTTGTCCCAGCCGAGCTTCTTCAGCACGCCCATGGTGAACTCGGGATAGCCGTCCTTGATCTCCGAGTTCAGCGAGAACGAGCCGTTCTCGGCGAGCAGCGTATCGTTGACCTTGCTGCCGTCGGCGAGGGTGCGCTCGCGCGTCAGGCCGAAGCGCGGACGGAAGGTGCCGCCGCCGTTCTTCGCCTCGAGCGAGGTGTTGTAGAGGATGTGGGTGCCGGGATGCTTGTAGTCCGGCGTGCCCCAGCACGGCCAGGGCAGGCCGTAGAAATCGTTCTCGACCGGCGAGCCCTTGGCGCCGCGCAAGCTGACCAGGTCGAACTTGTCCTGGTGCTGCATGTGCAGCTTCAGGCGCTCAGGCGACTGGCCGGTATAGCCGGTCGACCAGCCGCCCTTGTTGATCTCGCGCAGGATCGATTCGGGGCTCGGCTCGGGGCCGAACTTGCCCTGGACCATCTCGAAGGTCTTGAACATCTGTTCGGCAAAACCGAGCTTTTGCGCGAAGCGGTAGATGATCCAGTAGTCGTTGGCCGATTCGAAGATCGGATCGACGACCTTGTCGCCCCATTGCACCGAGCGGTTGGAGCAGGTGCGCGAGCCCGAACATTCGAACTGGGTCGAGGACGGCAGCAGATACGTGCCGTTCTTGCGCTGGCCGAGCGAGACGAAGTTGGTCGGATGCGGATCGGCCACCACGAGAAGCTCGAGCTTCTCCAAGCCCTTCACCGCGTCGGGCATGCGCGGTATGGTGTTGCCGCCATGGCCCATGACGAACATGGCTTTGAGGTTGTCTTTCTGGTCTACCTGCTCATTGGGCAGATTGGCGGCGTCGAACCAGCGGGTCGAGGTATGGCCCGAGGTCTCCATATTGGCCTTGCGGGTGCGGGCCGGGCGGCCGCCCTTGGCCGGGACCTCGTCGAAGCGCTGGACGAAATAGTCGTAATCGACGTTCCAGACCCGGGCCCAATGGCGCCAAGCGCCTTCGACCAGGCCGTAATAGAGCGGCAGGTTCGAGATATCGAGGCCGAAATCGGTCGCGCCCTGGACGTTGCAGTGGCCGCGGAAGATGTTGGCGCCATTGCCCATGCCGCCGACATTGCCGGTGGCGAGCAGCAGGTTGCAGATCGCCCGGACGTTGGCGGTGCCGACCGAGTGCTGGGTCACGCCCATGCACCAGATGAAGGTGGCAGGCTTGACGGTGGCGAAGGTCTGGGCGGCGCGCTTCAGCTGCGCCTCCGGCACGCCGGTGATGTCCTCGACCGTCTTGGGGTCGTATTTCTCGACCTCCTTGCGGACGTCGTCCATGCCGTGGACGCGGGCGGCGAGGAAGTCCTTGTCTTCCCAGCCGTTCTTGAAGATGTGCCACATCATGCCCCAGACCACCGCGATGTCGGTGCCCGAGCGGATGCGGATATAGTCGGTGGCGTGGGCGGCGGTGCGGGTCAGGCGCGGATCGAAGACGATGACGTTGGCGCGCTGGACTTCCTTGCCCTCGAGGATGTGCTGCATCGAGACCGGATGGGCTTCCGCCGCATTCGAGCCCATGAACATGATCGTCTTGGAGTTGCGGATGTCGTTGTAGGAATTCGTCATCGCGCCGTAGCCCCAGGTGTTGGCGACACCTGCGACCGTGGTGGAGTGGCAGATGCGCGCCTGGTGGTCGACGTTGTTCGTCCCCCAGAAGGCCGCGAACTTGCGGAAGAGATAGGCGCCCTCGTTTGAGAACTTGGCCGAGCCGAGCAGGTAGACGGAATCGGCGCCGGACTTGGCGCGGATCTCCATCATCTTGTCGCCGATCTCGTTGATCGCCTGGTCCCAGGTGATGCGCTGCCACTGCCCGTCGACGAGCTTCATCGGGTATTTGATGCGCCGGTCGCCATGGGTGAGTTCGCGCACCGAGGCGCCCTTGGCGCAATGCGAGCCGCGGTTGATCGGGCTTTCCCAGGCCGGCTCCTGGCCGACCCAGACGCCGTTGGCGACCTCGGCCTTGACGGTGCAGCCGACCGAGCAATGGGTGCAGACGTTCTTGACGACCTTGGTGCCGCTGGCCGGGCCCAAGCCCGTCGCGGCGTCGGCCTTGCGGACCGAGCCGATGGTCAGCGAGCCCGCCGCCACGACGCCGCCGGCGACGAGGCCGGAGCGCCGCAGGAAGCTGCGGCGGTCCATGACGCCGGAAGACAGCCCGGCCATCGCCGCCTGGAGCCTGCCGCGCTGGACGTCGGCCGATTTGCGCTTGATCAGCATGGTTTCGGCCTCTCTCAGTACCGGTTCACGCGGTAGAACGCCTTGACGTGGTCGCTCTCGCGGTAGCGCGCCTTGGTCTCTTCCTTGCCGGGATCGACAGCCTCGGCAGGCGTCACCAGGGCCGGCGTCACGGCGACGGTCGCGCCGGCGCCGAGCGCCTTGAAGAAGCTGCGACGGTCGACCGCCGGCCTGTTCGCGTCTTGGGACATGGTCGTCTCTCCGGCCTTGCTCGTGGTCATGACGGCAGCCTCGCGGCCTGCGTCTCGATCGACAGGAAAAGGTGGCCGAGCTTGCCGACCGCCTTGTAGAATTTTGCCGCCCGGGCGACCTCGATATCGGCGAAGAGCCGCTCGCCCCAGGGTTCGATATGGCGCGCGTAGAAGCCGCCGGAGTCGATACCATCCGCCGCGAAGGTGCCGCGGATCAGCCCGGCCATGATGTCCATCAGCACGGCGATGTGGTCCTCGGGCTCGGCCGCGCGCTCGTCCCGGGCGATGCCGAGCTTGCCCATCTCCTCGCGGACCAGCGCAAGCGGGCGCTCATGCAGGAAGCCGGTCAGGTAATAGGAGGCGAAGGGCAGTACGTCGCCGCGCCCGACACCGATGAAGAGCTCGAAGAATTCGTCGCGGACGCTCTCCGGCGTCGCCTCGGTGGCGGCTTCCGCCAGAGCGAGATGGGCCATGCCGAGCGGCGAGGCGTCGCCGCGCAGGCCGCGCAGCAAGCGAAGCGTCTCGGCGGTCGGCGCCCGCCACAGCAGGGCGCCGATCAGCTCGTATTCGCCGGCGCGAGCGGCATCGACCTCGTCGAGCGGGAGCGGCGAACGATCGTTCGCAGAGCCGGGCTGGTGCGCCATCGCCTCGATCGGGTAGAGGTCCGGCCTGAGGTCGGAGCGCGGCACGCCGGTGTTGGCCTCGACAGAAAGCACGCGGTCGGCGGGGACGCGCTTCCAGCTCGAGATCGCCGGCTGCGACACGCCGAGCTGACGGGCGAGAGCGCGCACGCCCCCTGCCGCGCCGATCGCCCGCTCCAGTGCCGCATCCCGCATCGCCGACGTGTTTCCCCTGCCAGCGGCGGGAGAGACCCCGCCTTTGCATTTCAGAATGGTGATAAAGAGAGCTTATCGCTCAAAAATACAACCGTTCCAAACTGGCTTCACAGCGGCGTCGCGCCGCCGCCGCGCCGGCGCCGGCGTGGTGACGACGGCTCGGGATCATCGGCATCTTGCAATGCAGCAGGGCCGATCCTTGTCACGGCAACCACTTTTTCGACCAATCCGGTCGATTCCATCGGATCGGCCGCAGCTATGGATCGGTTCTCGGCGTCGGCGGGATCGGGCCCTCTTCGCACCGCAGCATGCTCGCTCACACTTTCGTCATGCGACGAAAGTTGATGCGACACGCTGTCGCCTTGCGGCTGCGATGGTACGGTTTCGGCCGGTTCCGGCGGCGGATCGCCGAAGATGTTGCGGACCATGGCCTCGACATCATCCGATTCCGAGAGCGGGCCGTAACCCGGCGCGCCGCCCGGCGTGTTCCAGTCGAGCGCGTAGTCGCGGGCCGGGTTCTCATAGCCGGCGATCGCCGGATCGCTCTCCCAGGCCCGGCGCAGCGCGGCGAGCTTCCAGCTTTCGGGTACGTTCTGCTTCAGCCAATGGGCGACGTCGAAATCCTTGTCGACGAGGTCGAGCGAGGGCGGCTCTACCATCTCCGGTTCGGGCTCGGAGGCGGACGCAGTCTCGACCGGCGGCGGCGCGACAGCCGAAGGCGGCGAGGCGACCTCTTCCGACGCGATCTCGCGCTTGCGGCGCGACCAGCGCGTCAGGAAGCCTTCGTCGCGGCCGTCGCGATCGCTCACGGTTCGCGCCTCTCGCGTCCCGGCCCGCCATCGGGACGGGGGCCGCCTTTGCGCGGATCGTGCTCCTGGCGTTTGCGCTTGATGAATTCGCGCTCGACGTGGTGCGCCTCGAAGAAGGCGAGTACGGCCTCGGCGACCGCCGCCGGCATCGGCAGCGCCTCGACGATGTCGCCGACATTCTCGCAATAATCCTCGCCCTCGAACGGATCGGCCGTGACGCCGACGAATTCGATCTCGGGCTCGATCCCGGTCGGTCGGATCGCGACCCAGAGCTTCGCGCGGCCAGCCTGGAAGTTCTCGCGGAAATGGGCGGTGTCGACCGCATGCAGAGTGAGCGTCGCCGGGCCGAGATAGAAGCTCTGCCGCCCGGGCTCGCCCGGCAGCGCCGTCCAGGGCGCCAAAGGCGGCGGCTCGGGCAGCACGGCGAGCGGCGTCCAGGCGTGATCGGCCCAGGGCGAGACGATGCTGCGGCGCTCGACGACGATGCCGACCTCGATATGGGCTTGCGTCATCGCGCGCTCCTCACTGCGCCATCTCGCGCACAGCGAGCGGCAGGCCGGCAATGAGGTTCTGGGGCTTGAGCCGCAGGATGCGCTCGGGCGTCATCGCCATGATCAGATAAATGGGGTGGCCTTTCGCGGCGGGAAGCACCGGCATCTCGGCCGGCAGCGTCAGCCGGTAGAGCGCGATGATCCGCGACAGCGCCGCCTCGTCGATGCGCTCGCCCTGCCAGAGCGCGTTGCCGATCGCGGTCGCCTGCGCATCGAGCCCGACGAACCAGCGCCAATTGGCGTCCTTCACCGTCTCGACGGCCTCGATCGTCACATCGAAGCCGTGGATGGCGCGGACCCAGTGCCGCAGCGCCTGTCCGAGTGCTACCCGGCCCGAGGGCTTGCCGCCGAGATCGAGCACCATGTCGAAGCCGTCGGAGCGCTGCCAGTAATGCGCGGCATTGGCGGTCTTCAGGATGTCGAGCGAGGTCGCGGCCGGGCCTCCCAGCATGGCGAGCAGCGGCGACGCATGCCGGTCGGCCTCGTGGCCCTCGATGATCTCGGCATCGGCGAGCAGGATGGTGTTCTCGTGATGGGTGACGCGCTGCGGCCGGAACAGGCATTCGGCGGCGCGCACAACGAAGGGATCGTCGCAGGCGTCGAGCGCGCCGCGCAGGATGGCGTGGACGAGTTGGTCGAGGAAGAGCGGCGGCACTCCGGAGACGCCGGCGCGGATCATCCGCGCGTAAGCCGCTGCCAGCGTCGGCGCGGTCAGCAGCCGCTCGCGCCAGCCCAGCATGAAGCGCCAGTTCTCGCGCGCATCGGCATCGGTGACGGCCGCGATCTCGGCCTCGCCGACATCCGCCTGCGGGTCGTCCATCAATTTCGCATGCAGCGCGCGCTCGGCGGCGCAGGCCTCCTCGGGCGGCATTAGCTCGGGCCGGGCGAGATAGGCCTTGAGGAAATCGTCGGTGACGACGAGCCCGCCGGCCGCGTCGCGGTCGAGCAGGAGATGGCCGGAGGTCGCCCAGAAATGGGTCATGGCGCGGCGCTCTTCGTCAGGTTCATGAGGTCGACCTGCTCGGCCGGCCCATCATCGCCCTCGCTCTCCAGGAACTCGAAGGCGCGGAAGCCCGTCGTGTCGTGGCTGGCGCGCGGGGTCAACGTGCGGAAGCGCTCGCGGATCTCGCCATCTTCCAGCGTGCGGTGCAAAGCCAGAAGGGTCTGGACCGGGTGGTCGCAGAGCGAGGCGGCGAAGGCGATCTCCTCGCTGGCGGCGGCACGGGCCGTGGCGCGATCAGGTGCGCCGAGCTTCGCCAGCAGATGCTCCGCCAGTTGATCGACAGCCGCGTCGCGCTCCGCCTCGCTCGCCTCCGTCACGACCGCGAGCGTGCTCCAGCCGAAGCTTGCCGTGCCGAGGAAGCCGGAGCGGAAGGCGATGCGCGCCTTGGCATCGAGGGCTTCGATCCGCGCCGGATCGAACAGGAAGGAGCCGGTCACCAGCCATTCGCCGGGTGTCGCCGCCTGGCGGAAGACCAGCGTGTCGGACGCGTCGAGCCTGATGGCGCGGGGGAGCTTCAGGGCGCTCACAGCTTCGGCCCGCCGCTGTCGCGATCGAGCCAGTCGGCCCGCGCCAGCGCTTCGACCAGGCTGCGACGCTGCGTGCCTCCTTGAGTCGTCGCGACGAGGTCGCCATCGGCCTCGATGCCGTGGCGCGTGCCGGTGACCTTGTCGAGCCGGTCGAGCCAGCGCCGGACGGTCACCTTCGGCCCCTCGCCCTGCCAGCGCGCCACGCCGAGCATGAGATGGCGGGCGAAGGCCTCGATCAGGTCGACCGCATCGACCTCCTCGAAGCCCTCCTCGGCCATGCCGACGCCGGTGTGGCCGAGCTGGAACGGCGACATCGTGCTCGCGCGCAGCATCGCGCCGAAGACGAGCCAGTCGGGCGTCTCGTCCTCGCCGCAGGCGAGGGGCCAGGCGAGCCGGCCGCCGCCGATCAGGCCGAGATCATAGGTCAGGGCGTCGGGCCAGCGGAACAGGATCGGCCGCTCCGGCGGGCAATGCACCGCCAGCGCGTCGGCGAGCGCGCTCATGGCGAGGTAATGCGCCAGCCGCGCCTCGTGCAGGGCTGAGTCGGGCTCCAGCACCACGGCGAACTCGACGATGTCGAAGCGGCGCACCCAGACCAAAGTCGCCGCGCCCGCCTCGCCGGCGATCACTTGGGCATGGGCGAAGGCGTCGCCCGATTCGCGCAGGGTGACGAGCGAGAAGCCCGGCGGCAGGACCGGCTCGCGGCGCAGATCGTCGGAGCGCAGGGCGCTGGCCGTCATGCTGCAGACATCCTCCCGAGCCGCGACGAAATGCGTAGCCCTGGTTTCTTTTGAACCTCTCCAATTCCATATAAGCCTCGATTATCGCAAGCGAGACCAAAGAACGCTCTCGCCGCGCCCCCGGGGACGAGACGCCTGATGACCGACGCCGCCCGCACGCTGATGGTCTGCTCGTGCGAGGACACGATGCCGCTCGACATCGGCGCGCTGCAGCGCGGCTGCGCGGGCGGCGAGATCCGGACGGCGCGGCATCTGTGCCGGTCGCAAACCGCGCTGTTCGAGAAGCTGCTCGGCGAGAGTCAGGCGATCACGATCGGCTGCACGCAGGAAGCGCCTCTCTTTGAAGAAATAGCGGCAGACCTCGACTACGCTGGCGAGCTCGTCTTCGCCAATATCCGTGAGACTGGTGGCTGGGCCGGGCAAGCGAAAGCCGCCGGCCCGAAGATGGCCGCGCTGCTCGCCGCCGCCGCCGAGCCGATGCCGCCGGCGAATTTCACCACCCTGACCAGCAAGGGCGTGGCGCTGGTCTATGGCCGCGACGAGACCGCGCTGGCGCTCGGGCAAAAGCTCGCCGAGCATCTCGACGTCACCATCCTGCTGTCGCGGCCGGGCGAGATCACGCCGCCGCGCGTGGTCGAAACGCCGGTGCTGAAGGGCACGATCGTCGCCGCCACCGGCTGGCTCGGAGCGTTCGAGCTCAGGGTCGACGACTATGCCGCGCCCGCCCCGTCCTCGCGGGCGAAGCTCGTCTTCAGCGAAGCGCGCAACGGCGCGACCTCCCATTGCGACATCGTCGTCGACGTCTCGGGCGGCGTGCCGCTGTTTCCGGCGGGCGAGCTCCGCGCCGGCTATCTGCGCGCCGACCCGCGCGATGCGGCCGCGATCGAACGGCTGGTCGCGAGCGCCGGCCATCTCGTCGGCGAGTTCGACAAGCCGGCCTATGTCCGGCTGAACGACGACCTCTGTGCCCACTCCCGCTCGCAGAAGACCGGCTGCACGCGCTGCCTCGAACTCTGTCCGACCGGGGCGATCACGCCCGCCGGCGACCATGTCGCGATCTCGGCCGAGATCTGCGCCGGCTGCGGCGCCTGCGCGGCGGTCTGCCCGACCGGCGCGGTGACCTATGCCCTGCCGCCGACCGACGCGCTGCTGCGCAAGCTGCGCACGCTGCTTTCGACCTATGCCCAGGCCGGCGGGCGCGACGCGGTCGTGCTGCTGCATGACGGCGAGCATGGCGAGGCCTTGATCGACGCGCTGGCGCGCTTCGGCGACGGGCTGCCGGCGCGAGTGCTGCCCTTGCGCGTCAACGAAATCACGCAGCTCGGGCTCGAAACCTATGCGGCGGCGCTGGCCTTCGGCGCGTCGGCGATCCGCGTGCTCGGCCGCGCCAAACCCAAGCACGACCTCTCCGGCCTCACCCGCAATCTCGACTATGCCAATGCGCTCGGGCTGGCGCTCGGCTATGGCGAGGGCCGCGCCGGGCTGATCGAGACCGATGATCCCGACCAGTTGGCGGCGGCGCTGGCGCGGATCGCGCCCGGCACCGCCGCGCTGGCGCCCGCCCGGTTCCGGCCGATGGGCGATGGTCGGCCGCTGCTGCGGCAGGCGGTCGGCGAGCTGCATGCGGCGGCGCCTCACCCGGTCGCAGCCGTCGCCATGCCCACGCTCGCGCCCTTCGGCACGGTCCGTGTCGACACCGAGGGCTGCACGCTCTGCCTGTCTTGCGTCTCCGCCTGCCCGGTGCAGGCGCTCTCGGACGATCCCGACCGGCCGACGCTCGCCTTCCAGGAGGATCTCTGCGTGCAATGCGGGCTCTGCGCCGCGACCTGCCCGGAAAAGGTGATCACGCTGGAACCGCGCATCGATTTCGACGCCTGGAAGGGCGGCAAGCGCGTGCTCAAGCAGGAGGAACCCTTCCACTGCATCAATTGTGCAAAACCGTTCGGCGTGCGCTCGACGATAGAGAAGATCGCGGCGAAGCTCGAGAACAAGCACTGGATGTTCGCTGGCGACGCCGCCAAGCGCATCTCGGTGATCCGGATGTGCGAGGACTGCCGCGTCGAGGTCGTGGTCAACGAGAGCTTCGACCCGCATCTCTCGCCGCAGCGCCCACCGGTGCGCACGACCGAGGATTATCTGCGCAAGCGGGCCGAGCGGGGAGAGGACCCGCTGCGGTAAGGCCGTCATTCCGGCGGCGGCAATGCCGCGAACCCGGAATGACAGCCTTACCGCGTCACCTTCTCCAGCCAGTCGACCAGCGCCTGCCGGTCCTCGGCCGAGCCGATGGTCTGCTCCGGCATCTTGGTGCCGGGCGTATAGGTGGCGGGCCCGACCTCGAACAGCTTGGCCACCGTCTCCTTGCTCCAGACGATGTCCATCGCCTTGAAGGCATCGGAATAGGCGTAGCCCGGGGCACTCGCGATCTTGCGGCCCATGATGCCGTGCAACGTCGGGCCGGCGCGGTTGCCATCGGCGGGGGTGAGCGTGTGGCAGGCGGCGCAGGCGCGGAAGACCTCGGCGCCGCGCTCGCCCCGGAAGGCCGCGAGCGCGTCGGCTCCGGCCCGCGGCACGACCGAGCCGAGATGCTCGCCGGTGACCGCATTCCAGCGCCGCACGAGACGGTCGGCCCCGCCCGAGAGAAGCTGTTTGCCATCCGGCAGAAAGGCGAGCGACCAGACCGGCGGGCCAGGGCCGACCAAAGTCGCGCGAACTTTACGCGCCTTGCGGTCGATCAGTGCGACCTGCCCGCGCAGGCCGCCGGTCGCGATCGTCATCCCGTCTGCCGAGATGGCCAGCGCGATCAGCGGCGTCTCGCCGACCGCGATCTCGGCCAGCGGCTCGCCGCGGCCCGAGAACAGCCGCAGCCGACCGTCGGCGGCCGCGACCGCGATCTCGCCGTCGGGCGCGACGACGACGCCGTTCAGCGCCGCGGGCAGCGTCACGATTTTCGCTGGCTCGCCATCGCCCGGCCATAGGCGCAGGGTCGCGTCGTAGCCGGTCGAGGCCACCATCCCATCGGCTGCGAAGGCGACGCCGTTGACCGGGCCCTTATGGCCTTCGAGCACCCGGACGGCGCCATCCGAAAGCGCGGTCAGGCGCACCGTCTCGTCCCAGGAGGCGGATGCGATCAGCTTGCCGTCCGGCGAAACCGCGAGAGCGGCGACCGGTCCCTTGTGGCCTTCGAAGATTTGCGCCGGCTCGGCCGCATCGCCGCGCCAGAGCGCGATCCTGCCATCCTCGGCGCCGGTGACGAAGCCGCCATCCGCGAGGGCCGCGGCCGCGTTCACCGCCCCCTGGTGGAAGCGCAGCACGCGTTCCGCGCTGCCGCTCTCGAGCCGCCACAGGATCGCCGACTGGTCGAAGGAGCCGGTCATGGCGAGGCGTCCGTCGCCGGAGACCGCGACCGCCCGCACGGGACCGCCATGGCCGCGCAGTTCCTGGGCTTCGAGCGGAGCGGCGGCGAGGAGAGTCAGGAGCAGGACGGCGCGGAGGGGCATGGCGCCATGATGGGCTTCGCGCGGCGATTGGCAACCATTGCGCCGCCATAGTTGCCGCCACGAGGGAACCCGTCCTATTGAAGCGCGATGACGCCGACCTCCCTCGATCTTCGCGGCCTGAAATGCCCCCTGCCCGCCTTGCGCGTGCGCAAGGCGCTCAAGACCGCCGAGAGCGGCACCTTGTTCGTGGTTGCATGCACCGATCCGATGGCAGCGATCGACCTGCCCAATCTGATGCGCGAGACCGGGGACGCGATCGAGGACAGCCGCAGCGAGGACGGGCTCCTGATCTTCCATATTCGCAAGCGCGCGGCCTGAAGCCGCGGCACCGGAGTTTCTGACAGTGGCCGTGACCCAAGCCGACATCTTGCGCGCGCTCGAACTGGTCAAGCTGCCGGCGAGCGGACAATCGCTCGCCGCGTCCGGCCGCGTGCAGAACGTGCTGGTCGACGGCGGCAAGGTGATCTTCGCGATCGGCATCGACGCGACCGAGGCTGCGGCCATGGAGCCGGTCCGCAAGGCCGCCGAAAGCGCGGTCTCCGGCCTGCCCGGCGTGACCCAGGTGCTGGTCGGGCTCACCGCCGACAAGGCGCCCTCTTCCGCCGCCGCGCAGGCGCGCCAGCAGGCCCAGCGTCCCGCGCCCGGCGGCCCGACGCCGAAAGCAGCCGGCGTGCCGGGCGTGAAGCAGATCATCGCCGTCGCGAGCGGCAAGGGCGGCGTCGGCAAGTCGACCACCACCGCCAATCTCGCGGTGGCGCTGAGCGTGCTGGGCCTCAAGGTCGGCGTGCTCGATGCCGACATCTACGGCCCGTCAGTGCCAAAAATCTTCGGCATCACCGGCAAACCGCGCCTGGTCCAGGGCCGGACGCTCGCGCCGATGGAAGCCTACGGGCTCAAGATCATGTCGATCGGCTTCCTGATCGACGAGGAGACACCGATGATCTGGCGCGGGCCGATGGTGATCTCGGCGATCACCCAGATGCTGCGCGAGGTCGCCTGGGGTGAGCTCGACGTGCTCGTCGTCGACATGCCGCCCGGCACCGGCGACGCGCAGTTGACCATGGCGCAGCAGGTGCCGCTGGCCGGCGCCGTGATCGTCTCGACGCCGCAAGACCTCGCTCTGCTCGATGCGCGCCGGGGCGTCGCGATGTTCCGCAAGGTCGAGGTGCCGATCCTCGGCGTGATCGAGAACATGAGCTATTTCATCTGCCCGGAATGCGGCCGCCGCTCCGATATCTTCGCCCATGGCGGGGCGCGGCACGAGGCGGAGCGGCAGGGCGTGCCCTTCCTCGGCGAAGTGCCGCTGGCGATGCCGATCCGCGAGACCTCCGACGGCGGCCGGCCGATCGTGGCGAGCGACCCGGATTCGGCCCATGCCAAGGCCTATCTGATGATCGCCCGGCAGGTGATGGCGGGGTTGAGCGGGGCCGCACCGCGCGCGGCGCCGCGCATCGTGATCGAATGAGATTCAACCGGCGCGCTTGTCGCCCTTCAAGAGCGCGACGATCGCCATGGCGTGGCCATGGCCCAGCCCGAAATCCTGCTTCAGCCAATCGATGATTGGGCCGGCCTTGGTTCCGGGTGTGAGGCCGGTCTCGGTCGCGAAGCCCTTTTCGCGCGCCTTCGCCCTGAAGCCGTCCGGCGAGACGCCGGTCTTGGCTTCGATGTTGTCGAGATAGGCCTGGAACGACATGGTCCTTCTCCTCCGGTTCGATCCTGCGCCTCAGCCGCGGCGCAACGGCAGCACGGCGCGGATACCGGCGTCACGCAGCCAGAGCCCGCCCCACATCACCAGCCCGAGATAGACGCCGAAGAGCGTGTGGCTGAACAGCGGGCTGCCGACGCGCAACTGCGTGGCGATGGCACCGCCCAAGAGCCCGGTCATCAGGACCGAGCCGAGGATGTTCGTCCTCGGCAGGAGATGCAGGACGAGGCAGGCGAGCTCGAGAACGCCGATGAACAGCGTCAGCTTAGGGTCCCAGCCGAGCTCGCGCATCGTGTCGGTCGCGACCGCCGCGCCGGCGAATTTCGGGGCGATCGACGCCCCCAGCAGGAAGAGCGTGAACAGGCCGGTCAGGACGCGCCCGGTCCAGCGCATGGCGTTCTCATTCATCGTCTTGCTCCCATGGCGAACAGGTTTATCTTGATATCGAGATAAACAGGAATTATCTTGATGTCAAGACAATCAACCGAAGCGCCGGACGAGCGCGACCGCGTCGCGCAACGACGGGCGCAATGGCGACGCGAACTGCCGGAGGTCGACACGATCGGAATGGCGATCCTCGGACGCGCGCGGCTCGTGACGCTGCAGGCGAGGCCCGTGATCGAGCAGGTCTTCGCCCGGCACGGGCTCGACACCGGCGAATTCGACGTGCTGTCGACACTGCTGCGCTCGGGCCGGCCCTATCGTCTGCGGCCGACCGAGCTCTTCCGCTCGCTGATGATCTCCTCGGGCGGACTGACCAACCGGCTCGACCGGCTCGAACGCGCCGGCCTGATCGCCCGCCTGCGCAGCGACAGCGATGCCCGCAGCACGCTGGTCGAGCTGACGCCGGCCGGCCGCGCCAAGGCGGAAGCCGCGTTCCGCGAGGACATGGCGGCCGAGGCGCGGATGCTCGAAGGCCTGAGCGAGCCCGAGCGCGAGGACCTCGCCCGGCTGCTGGCGCGGCTCGCCGTCAGTCTCGCAGACCGGCCCTCACAGGAGGGATAATCGGCGGCGTTGACGCCCGCGCGATTTTGTTCTTTATTTGTTCCTTTTAACCCGGGAGCCGACCGTGAGCACGAGCCATGCCCGCCATATCGGCGTCACGATCGAGCGGCCGGCTGAGGAGGTCTATGCCTTCCTGGCCGAGCCGCTGAATTTCCCGAAATGGGCGGAGGGGCTCGGCACGAATTTCAGCCATGTCGAGGGCATGACTTGGCGCGCCGACACGCCGATGGGGCGGATGCGCATCCTCTTCAGCGAACCCAACCATCACGGTGTGCTCGACCATGCCGTGATCCCCGAGAACGGGCCGGCGATGCACAATCCGATGCGGGTGATGGCGAATGGCGGCGGCGCCGAGATCGTGTTCACGCTGTTCCAGCGCGACATGTCCGACGACGAGATGGCACGCGACGCGCTGATGGTGACCCGCGACCTCGCGGCGCTGAAGGCGCTGCTGGAAGGTTAGAGCCTGACGCCACCCGTCGAATAGGCCTGCTCGACCGGCTTCTGGAAGACGTCATTCAGGACGAGGCTGGCGCCGAAGGCCGCGACGGCGGCGAAGACGATAGCGGCGAGGAAGGCTTTCATAATGTTCCCCCGAGCGGACATTGCAGCGATAAGCCGCTCTTATCAGGAGAGATAACGAGGCCGGCGGCCCGTTTCAAGTTGGCCGAAAGACGGCGAAGAGCCGCTCCGCCTCGACGATGTCTTCGGGCGTGTTGGCGTTGAAGAAGGGATCGACCGGATCGACCGGCCATTCCGCTTGGGCGCAGCCATGGCGCGCGGTCCAGCGGTCGATCTTGCGCTCGTCCTCGATGGTCAGCGCCCGGCGCAGATCGGCGCGCAGAGCGACCGGCCAGAGTCCGATCACCGGATGTGTCCAGCCGCCCGAGGCGGCGCAGGCGAGCTGAACATCCGCCACCTCCCGCGCCGCGTGCAGGCGGGCGACGAGATCGGCGGGGATGAAGGGCGTGTCAGCCGCGACGCTGACGAGCCATTCGAGACCGGGCCGGTTCTCGGCGAGCCAGTCGAGCGCGGCCAGGATGCCGGCGAGCGGGCCTGCGAAATTCTGCACGCCGTCGGCGACGACCGGAAGATCATAGGCGGCGAAGCGGGCGCGATCGCCATTGGCGTTGATCAGCAGGCCGTCGCATTGGGGGCCGAGGCGCGCGATCACATGGGCGAGGATGGTCTTGCCCGCGATCGTCCGCAGCGGCTTGTCGCCGCCGCCCATACGCCGTGCGAGGCCGCCGGCGAGGAGGAGGCCGAGTGTGGGAGGGGTCATGGCGATGTACTCGTCATGTCGGGGCGATCCGCAGGAGCGCTCCGGAATGACAGGGGAACTCATTCATCGCCGCCTGCCCCCTTGCGCCGGCTCCGACCGCCTTCTTCTTCGACCGTATCCGGGTCTTGGTCGAAGACGATGTTCCCCTCGCCCGCCAAAGCGACGAAACGCTTGCCGCGCGCCCGGCCGATCAGGGTCAGTCCGGCCTTGCGCGCGAGCTCGACACCCCATTCGGTGAAGCCCGAGCGCGAGACCAGCACGGGGATGCCCATGCGCACGGTCTTGATCACCATCTCGGAGGTCAGCCGGCCGGTGGTGTAGAAGATCATCCGGCCGGGATCGACATTGTGCCGGAACATCCAGCCGGCGACCTTGTCGACGGCGTTGTGGCGGCCGACATCCTCCATGTAGACCAGCGGCCGGTCGGCCTCGCAGAGCACGCAGCCATGGATCGCGCCGGCCTCGAGATAAAGCGAGGGCGTGGTGTTGATCTTCTTCGTCAGCGCGTAGAGCCAGCTCGTCCGCAGCTCCGCTTTCGGCAGCTCGATCTCGTCGATCGCCTCCATCAGGTCGCCGAAGGCCGTGCCCTGGGCGCAGCCGGAGGTCAGCGTCTTCTTCTTCAGCTTCTGCTCGAAATCCGTCCGCCCGGGCGTGCGCACCACGACGACCTCGAGTTCCTCATCGTAGTCGACCGCCTCGACGACATCGCCGCGCCTGAGCATGTTCTGGTTGAGCAGATAGCCGAGCGCGAGATAGTCGGGATGGTCGCCGATCGTCATCATGGTGACGATCTCCTGCGCGTTCAAATAAAGCGTCAGCGCGCGCTCGGTGACGACGCGGGTCTCGACCGAACGGCCGGTCTGGTCGATGCCTGAGACGCTCGCGTCCAGACGCGGCGCCGACGGGTCGGGCCGGATCAGATACTCGTCGAGAAAGGCCTGGTTGGACGCCAAGGCGGGCCTGCCTCAAGCCGCGACGCGGGTGCGAGCCGCAGCCCAGGCTTCGACGGTGGCGGCCTCGGCCGAGAGCTCGTTCCACTCCTCGCCGGCGAAATCGCGCCAGGCCGGCAGCATGTCGTCGCGCACGGCGATCAGCACGGGCAGGTCGGCCGCGATCGCGATCGCGATCTCCTGCCGCAGCCCCTGCCCCAGCGCCTCCTGACGGCCGAACTTGTTGACGAGCACGAGGTCGAGCGCGCTGGCGAGCGAAGCGGCGAGCGCCCCACCGGCGGCGGCGAGGCCGGACGCGTCGAGCCGGCAGCCGGTCGCACCGGCGCCGCGATCCTCGCTGATCGGGAAGCGCCGGCCGCTGGCGAGGTCCTCGAGCGACATCGCGGCACAGCCCAACTCGCAATCGCCGGCATTGCGCTGCACGACGCCGCCGAGGCGCAAGCCGCGCTCGCGCAGGCCGGATGCGATGCCGGCCATGAAGTCGTCGATCGGGAAGCCGGCGCGATAACGGATGGCGGCGAGCAGCGTCATGCCCGTTCATCCCATGAAAGCCGCGTGGCGGCCAGCGCGCTTTCGTCGCATGAAGGGCGTTCCGGCACCGTTGCAATCTCGCCGCAGTGTTGCGCCGCCCCTACAGTCGCCCGCGGGCGCGCAGGCTAGGGTGAGCGAGCTCCAGGGCCCGGAGCCGTCTCCGGGCGCGGCCTGCTGCTGGTTTGCCGGATGATCCGCCGTAACGCTCAAGGCTCCCTCGACCCGACCGCCGATTCCGCCATGCTGCTGCGCCGGATCGGCTTCGCGACGCTCGCGCTCGCCTTGCCGCTGGCCTCGCTGGTCTCTCGCCGCGCCGCCGTAGTGCTGGTGCCGATCGGGGTCGCGCTGCTGGCAATCGCCATGCTGATCGAGGATCGGCAGGCCTTCACGACGAGCCTGCGCCTCAGCGTCACCAGCCGGCCGGGCCTGATCCTGATCGGGCTCGTCGGCTGGGCGGTGCTGTCGCTGATCTGGAGCCCCTACACCACCTCGGCCAGCGAGAAGGCCGCCAATCTGCTGCTTGCGGTGACGCTCGGCTTCCTCAGCGTCGCTGCCCTCCCCGACCGGATGCGGGCCTCCAACCTCAACCTCGCCGCGCTCGGCACCGGGCTCGCCGCGGCCTTCGCGCTGATGCTCGTCGTGCTCGCGGCGCTGCGCCGCTCCGACGCCGAGGTCGGCAGCGTCGAGCGCGGCATCTCGGTCGTGCTGATCATGGCCTGGCCGGCGCTGGCCTGGCTCTTGTCGCGGGCGCGCGGCCTGACGGCGCTCGGGCTTTCGCTCGTCGTCGGCCTGCTGACCTTGACCCGGATCGAAGACGGCGAGGCGGTGGCGATGCTGTGCGGCGTCGTCGCCTTCGGCGCCGTCAGCGCCAGCCGCGCGCTCTCGGCCCGGGTGATCGCACTGATCATCGCCGGGCTGATGTTGCTCGCGCCGATGCTGCCTTTCCTGCTGATCCCGATCGTCTCGCGCTTCCCCGAAAGCGGCGGCGATCTCGCGCTGATGCTCGGCATCTGGGCCGACGTCGTGACACGCGAGCCGGTGCAACTCATCACCGGCCATGGCCTGGACACGGTGCTGCGCGGGCGCATCACCGGTGCGCTGCCGCAGACGACGCCGACGACGCTGTTGTTCGAAACTTGGTACGAGCTCGGCCTGGTCGGCGCGACGGCCGCAGCCGCCTGCCTCTATTTCGCGATCCGCGCCGCGGGGCGGATGCCCGGCGCGCTCGCGGCCGGGGGCGTCGCGGCCTATGCCACCGCCTTCGCGCTGACGGCGCTCGGCTTCGCGACGCTGCAGACCTGGTGGCTTATGACGCTGGCGGCCGTGGCGCTGATGTTCTCTGCGATCGCGCGCGGACAGTATCGCACCGAGCGGCCGGTCGCGCCGCTCAACGAGCCGCAGCAGCACAACCGGCGCAAGACCGACCGGCCGCCGGCGCCGTCGGCCGGAGCCTGAACCGCGAGTTCACGCCGCCGCGACTTGCCCGCCATTCACCGCATGGCAGGCGACGCCGTCGATCGCCGGCGGCGCTTCCACCCGGCAGCGGTCGAAGACCAGCGGGCAGCGCGGATGGAAGGTGCAGCCCGACGGCGGCGAGATCGGATTGGGGATCTCGCCCTTCACGCCCTCGCGCGTCTTGCCGGCCATGGCGAGGTCGGGCACCGCGTCGAGCAGCATGCGGGTGTAGGGGTGGCGCGGCGCGGCGAAGAGCCGCTTGCCTTCCGAGACCTCGACGAGACGGCCGAGATACATCACGCCGATGCGGCTCGCCATATGCCTGACCACCGCGAGGTTGTGCGAGATGAACAGATAGGTCAGGCCCAACCGCTGCTGCAGGTCGCGCATCAGGTTGAGGATCTGCGCCTGGACCGAGACGTCGAGCGCCGAGGTCGGCTCGTCGCAGACGATGAACTCGGCATTGGAGGCGAGCGCGCGTGCGATGGCGATGCGCTGGCGCTGGCCGCCGGAGAATTCATGCGGGAACTTGCTGATGTCGTCCGGGTGCATGCCGACGAGGCTCAGCAGTTCGCCGACGCGTTCCGTGATCGCCGCCTCCCCCGTCACGATCGCGAAGGCACGGATCGGCTCGGCGATGATCTTGCCGACGCGCCAGCGCGGATTGAGCGAGGCGTAAGGGTCCTGGAAGATCATCTGGATGCGGCGGCGCAGACGCTGGCGCTCCTGCGCGACCGCCACGTCTGTCATCGAGACGCCGGCGATCGAGACGGTGCCGTCGCTCGGCGGCAGCAGGCCGACGACCATGCGCGCCACCGTCGACTTGCCCGAACCGGACTCACCGACCAGCGCGAAGGTTTCGCCCCTGGCAATGTCGAAGGAAACGCCATCGACCGCCTTGAGGAGCTGGCGCGGCTCGCGTTCGACGATGCGGTTGAGCCAGGGCTTCGAGACGTCGAAGACGCGGCGGAGATCGCGGACCTGGACGAGGGGTTCTCCGCTCACGCCGCGACCCCCGTGCCCGCGACATCGTAGAGATGGCAGGCGACCTTGCGCTCGCCCACCGCGACGGGCTCCGGCCGCTCGGTCCGGCAGCGCGCGAAGACCTGGGCGCAGCGCGGATTGAAGGCGCAGCCCGGCGGGATCGCAGACAGCCGGGGCATCGTGCCGGGTATCTGGACGAGCCGCTCGGCCTCGCCTTCTAGCGAGGGGATCGCGCCCATCAGGCCCTTGGCATAGGGGTGGAGCGGCTCCTTCACGACCTGGCGCACCGGGCCGATCTCGGCGATGCGCCCGGCATACATCACCGCGACCCGGTCGGCGGTCTCGGCGATGACGCCCATGTCGTGGGTGACCAGCATCACCGAGGTGCCGCGTTCCTTGCAGAGCCGTTTGATCAGCGCGATGATCTGGGCCTGCACGGAAACGTCGAGCGCGGTCGTCGGCTCGTCGGCGATGATGAACTCCGGCTCGGCGCAGAGCGCTAGCGCGATCACCACGCGCTGGCGCATGCCGCCGGAGAACTCGTGCGGATAGCCGTCGATGCGCCGTTCGGGCGCGGGGATGCCGACCTCGTCCAGGAGCGCGATGGCGCGCCTGCGGGCCGCAGTGGCATCGAGATCGGTATGGGTCCGGATCGTCTCGATCAGCTGCTCGCTGATGCGGTAGAGCGGGTTCAGGCTGGTCAGCGGGTCCTGGAAGATCATGCCGATGCGTTTTCCGCGGACCTTTCGCATGGCGTCGGGGGCTAAGTCGTCGATGCGCTCGCCGGAGAGGATCACCTCCCCGCCGGCGATCCGGCCGGGCGGATCGATCAGCCCGATGATCGCAGCCCCGGTGACGGACTTGCCGGCGCCCGACTCGCCGACGACGCCCAGAACCTCGCCGCGACCGATGTCGAAGGAGACCTTGTCGAGCGCGCGCAAGGTGGCGCGGCGGGTGACGAATTCCACCGTGAGATCGCGGACGGAGAGGATGGGTTCGCTCACGCCGCTCACCTCAGCTTCGGATTGAGCGCGTCGCGCAGCCAGTCGCCGAACAGGTTGATCGACAAGGCGAGCAGCACCAGCACGAGCGAGGGGAAGAGCAGGATCCACCACTCGCCCGAGAACAGGTATTGCTGGCCGAAGCGGATCAACGTGCCGAGCGAGGGCTGCGTCGGCGGCATGCCGACGCCGAGGAAGGACAAGGTCGCCTCCTCGATCACGGCCAGCGCCAGGTTGATCGTGGCGATGACCAGCACGGGGCCGGCGACGTTCGGCAGGACGTGCTTCAGCATCACCGGCCAGGCCTTCAGCCCGATCAGGCGGGCGGCGTCGACATAGACCTTGTTCTTTTCGACCAGGGTCGAGCCTCTGACGGTGCGGGCATATTGCGCCCAGTTCGACAGGCCGATGGCGACGACCAGCACCAGCAGCGTCATCTTCTCCTGCAGCGCCGGCGGGATCAGCCCGCGCGCAACCCCAAAAACGAGCAGCGCCACCAGGATCGCCGGGAAGGAGAGCTGGATGTCGGCAACACGCATGATCAGCGCCTCGGTGCGGCCGCCGAGATAGCCGGCGACGAGGCCCAGCCCCACGCCGATGACGAGCGAGAACACGACCGAAGCCGCCCCGACCAGCAGCGAGACGCGCGAGCCGTAGAGGATGGCCGAGAAGATGTCGCGGCCTTGCGCGTCCGACCCGAGCCAGAAGATCTTGCCGGTGATCTCGTTCGGCTCCATCGGCTTGGAGAAACCGTCGGAGAGATCGAGCGAGGCGGGATCGAACGGGTCGTAGGGCGCGATCAGCGGTGCGGCGACCGCCGCCAGCACGAGCAGAAGCGCGAGCAGCGTCGCCGCCACCGTCACCGGCGAGGAGCGGAAGGAGAAGGCGATGTCGGAATCCCAGGCGCGGGCGAAGCGGCCTTGGCGGAACGGTGCGTCGGTCATGGCCACCTCACTTCGCCATCGCGGGGTTACCGGTGCGCAGGCGCGGATCGAGCGCGACATAGACGAGATCGACGACGAGTGAGGTGACCACGAAGACGAAAGCGACGAAGAGCAGATAGGCCGACATCACCGGCACGTCGACGAACTGCACGGCGTTGATGAAGAGCGCGCCCAGCCCCGGCCACTGGAACACCGTCTCGGTGACGATGGCGAAGGCGATGACGCCGCCCAGTTGCAGACCGGCGATGGTGATGACCGGGATCATGGTGTTGCGCAGCGCGTGGCGGAACTCGATCCTGCGCTCGGGGATGCCGCGCGCCCGGGCGAAACGGATGAAATCGGCCCGCATCACCTCCAGCATCTCGGCCCGCACCAGCCGCATGATCAAGGTGAGCTGCAGGAAGCCCAGCGTCAGCACCGGCATGACCAGCGATTTGAGCCCGCTCGCGGTGAGCAGCCCGGTCGTCCACCAGCCGATCGCGACGGTCTCGCCGCGACCGAAGGAGGGCAACCAGCGTAGCTCGACCGCGAAGACGTAGATCAGCCCGATGCCGATCAGGAAGGTCGGCAGGCTCACGCCGATCAGCGACAACGACATCACCAGGTTCGCGATCCAGCCGTCGCGCCGGATCGCCGCGTAGACGCCGAGCGCGATGCCGGTGACGAAGGCGAAGATCGCCGAGAGCACCGCGAGCTCGACCGTCGCCGGCAGTCGCTCTGCGATCAGCGCCGAGACCTTGCGGCTCTGGCGGTAGGAGATGCCGAAATCGCCGCGCGCCGCATCCCAGACGAAGCGGGCGAACTGCAGCGGCACGGGATCGTTTAGGCCGAGGCTCTCGGTGAGCTCGGCCCGGTCCTGCAGCGTCGCCTCCTGGCCGAGCATGTTGACGACGGGGTCGCCGACGAAGCGGAACATCGAGAAGGCGATGAAGGCGACGGCGAACATCACCACCAGCCCCTGCATCAGCGAGCGCAGGATATAGGCGAGCATGAGGCGGCTACTTTTCCGACAGCGTTCGCGACCGATCCGAACCCTGCGCGTCATCCCGGACGCCGCGAAGCGGAGCTCCGGGATCCATCATAGAGCGCCGTCGAGCCCTATGATGGATCCTGGATCTGCGTCGTTTCGCGACTTGTCCGGTATGACGGCTGAGGTTCACGAAGCAGGCCAGCAAAAACCTAAGACCCCTTGAAGCTCACCATCTTCATCTTCGGCGAGTTCGACACGTCGACGGGGATGTCGAGCGAGGTACTCATCGCGTAGCTCAGCGACTGATGGTGGATCGGCAGGTAGATCGTTTCGTCCTTCAGCTTGGCCCAGAGCTTGGCGATGGTCGCGTCGCGCTTGGGGATGTCGATCTCCTTCGACAGCGACTGGATCATCGCGTCGACCTCGGCATCCTTGTAACCGGTCGCGTTCCACGAGCCCTGCGAGCCGGTGCGGCTGTGGTACATGTAGGAGAAGATGTAGTCGGAATCGAAGGTCGGCACGCCCCAGCCGACGAGGTAGAACTCGGTCTCGGGAGGGTTCTTCTGGATCAGGTTGAAGTGGATCGACTTCGACTGCGAGACCAGGTTCACCTTGATGCCGATCTGGCCGAACATGCCGACCGCCGCCTGGCAGATGCCCTCGTCGTTGACGTAGCGGTCGTTGGAGCAGTGCAGCGTCGTCGAGAAGCCGTTGGGGTAGCCGGCCTCGGCCAGCAGCGCCTTGGCCTTGGCGTTGTCGACCGCGGGAGCCGCGTCGAGTTCCTTGGTCCAGCCATTCACGAAGGGCGGCATGATCACGCCGGTCGGCACGGATTCGCCGCGCATCACGACGCGCTGGATCGCCGGGCGGTTGATCGCCATGTTCATCGCCTGGCGCACGCGCTTGTCGGCGAAGGGGTTCTTGCCCTGGACGTCGTCGCCCTTGAGATCGGACGAGGCCACGTCCAGGCCGAAGAAGATGGTGCGGTTCTCGGCGCCGGAGGTGACACGCAGCTTGGGCTGCGTCTTCAGGCGGGCGATGTCCTGCACCGGCACGTCCTGGACGAAGTCGACCTCGCCCGAGAGCAGGGCCGCGACGCGAGTGGCGTCCTGCTTGATCGGCACCATGGTCAGCTCGGTGACCTCGAGCGGCACCTTGCTCTTGGCCCAATAATTGTCGTTGCGTTTCATCACCGTCTTCACGTCGGCCTCGCGCGAGACCAGGATGAAGGGGCCGGTGCCGTTGGCGTTGCGGACGGCGTAGTTCTCCTCCTTGTTCTTGAAGTCCTGCGCCTTCGTCGCGTTGTTCTTCTCGGCCCAGGCCTTGCTCATGATCAGGATCGAGGCGGTGTTGTTGACCAGCAGCGGGTTCGGCCCCTTGGTCTTGATCCGGACCGTCAGCTCGTCGACCTTGGAGACCTTCTCGACCGAGGTGAGATAGCCCTTGAAGTCGGAGGTCGGCTGCATGGCGCGCTCATAGGAGAACACCACGTCGTCGGCGGTCAGGGGCGAGCCGTCATGGAATGTGACGCCGGCGTTGAGCTTGAATTCCCAGGTCGTCGGATCGTCCGGCAGCACGCGCCAGGAGGTAGCGAGGTTCGGCCCCTGCTTGCCGGTGTGGTCGCGCTCGGTCAGCGCCTCGTAGATATGGCCGTTCAGGCCGCTGGTCGGTCCCTCGTTCTGGGCGTGGGGATCGAGGGTGAGCGCATCGCCGGCGCGGGCCCATTTCAGCGGACGCGCCTCGGCGGCCGACAAGGCGAGCGCGGATGCGCCCATAACGATCGCGGCCAGCGCGAGAAAACGCGGTTTCATAGCCTGATGCCTCCCTGAGCGGACCCGCGGCCGGGTCCGGAAGGCGTCGATGCTAGAGACACAACCTGCGCGAGTCACCGGGCCAATCCGCGCAAAACGCATGGCTTGCGGGCGCTCGCTGCCCAAGAACAGGGCAGCGCGAACAGGGCAAAGGCGCGGCCTCAGCGCGACAGCTCGGCGATCACGCCGCGCACGAACGCCGTGCCGGCGTCGAGCTGGGCGATCGTGATGAACTCGTCCGGCTGGTGCGCCTGGGCGATGTCGCCGGGCCCGCAGACCACGGTCGACCAGCCGGCCGCCTGGAACAGCCCGCCCTCGGTGCCATAGGCGACGACATGGCTGCCATTGTCGCCGGTGAGGCGGCGCGACAACGCCTCGGCCGCGCCGTCCGCCTCCGGCCCGAGCGGCGGCGTCTGCGAGGTGATCTCGACCACGATGCCGGTCGCCGGCGCGATCGCCTTCATACCCGCTTCGAGCTCAGCGGCGAGCGCCTTGTAGCGCCCGACATAGTCCATCCCGTCATCGCCCGGCACGACGCGAACCTCGTGGCTGAAGACACAGTGCTCGGCGGTGATGTTGACGGCGGTGCCGCCCTGGACGGTGCCGACATGCAGCGTCGAATAGGGCGGCTCGAACGGACTGTCGCTGCCGGCGCGGGCCTTGTTCTCCGCCATGGTGCGGTTGTGCCATTCGATCAGCGTTCCCGCGACCATCACGGCCGGCACGCCGACATCGACGCGGCTCGAATGCACCGCATGGCCCGTGACAGTGGTCAGCATGCGCGTGCCGCCCTTGTGGCCGGTGACGACCTGCATCATCGAGGGCTCGCCGACGATCACGGCCGAGGGCGCGATGCCGGCCGCCGCCATAGCCTTGACCAGAACGCGCGCGCCGAGACAGCCGACCTCCTCGTCATAGGACAGCGCGAGATGGACCGGGCGCTTCAGCGGGGCCGCGAGCATTTCCGGCACGAGCGCCAGAGCGATCGCGTCGAAACCCTTCATGTCGCAGGTGCCGCGGCCATAGAGCCTGCCGTCGCGCTCGGTCAGCGTCCAGGGATCGGAGGACCAGGCCTGGCCGGCGACCGGCACGACGTCGGTATGGCCCGACAGCACGACGCCACCTGGAGCTTCAGGCCCGATCGTGGCGTAGAGATTGGCCTTGTTGCCGTCTTCGCTCGGCACCAGCGTGCTCTCGACGCCGAGGCCCGCCAGATAGTCGCGGCAGAAATGGATCAGGTCGAGATTGCTGTTCTGCGATTCGGTGTTGAAGGAGACCAGCTTGGCCAGCATCTCCCGGGGCGTCATCGTCACTGAGGCGGTCTCCGAAAAGGCGGCGCAAGGCAGGTTTCGTGCCGGCACGCTAAGCTTACGCCATGCAAGGTCAATCGCCATCGCGCTTGACGGCCCGGTATTGCGCGCGCTCCTGTGCGCCGCCGCGGGCTGCCTTGCTCGCGCGCGCGACAGAAGGGCCTTGCCGATGAATTTCGACGTCACCCTCTCCGACATCCAGGCGGCCGCGACCCGCATCGCCGGCAAGGTCCGCCGGACGCCGACCTTCCACAGCGCCGGGCTCTCGGCCCGGCTCGGCGTCGAGACCATGGTCAAGGTCGAGGCGCTGCAGCTCGGCGGCTCGTTCAAGGTGCGCGGCTGCTTCAACAAGCTGATGGGCCTGAGCGAGAAGGAGCTTTCGCGCGGCGTCGTCACGGTGTCGGGCGGCAACCACGCCATCGCGGTCTCGCTCGTCGCCAAGGCGATGGGCGCGCGCGCGCTCGTGCTGATGCCGAAGGACGTCGCCAAGCTGAACATCGAGCTGACGAAGAGCGCCGGCGGCGAGGTCGAGCTCTGCGAGGATGCGATCGAGGCCTTCGACAAGGCCGCGGCTTACGCGGCGCAGGGCATGACCAACATCCACTCCTTCGACGATCCGGCGATCATCGCCGGCCATGGCTCGGTCGGGCTGGAGATGGCGACCGACGCCTCCGGCCGGCTCGACCATGTGTTCATCTCGATCGGCGGCGGCGGCTTCAGCGCTGGCGTCGGCGCGGCCCTGAAGGGCCTCGACCCGGCCGTGCGCATCCACGGCGTCGAGACCGAAGGCGCGACGACGATGACGCAGGCGCTCGCCGCCGGAAAGCCGGTGCCGATGCGCGGCACTTCGATCGCGCGCACGCTGAACGCCCCGTTCGCAACGGAGCGCACCATGGCGGCCGCGCGCCAGTTCCTCGAGGACATCGTCGTGGTGCCGGACGCCGAGGCCGTGCGCGACATCGTCTGGGTGCTGCAGAACGGCCGGGTGCTCTTGGAGCCGGCGGCGGCCTGCGTCGTCGCGGCGGCGGAGGCGAGCAAGGCGATGTTCAAGCCGGGCGAGCGGGTCGGGCTGGTGCTGTGCGGGTCGAACGTGGCGCTGGAGGATATCGCGGCGTGGCGGGAGCGGTTCGCGGTTTGAGGCGTCAAAACCCTTTGTCAGGCGGCGATCACGCCAAGCGCATGAGTGTTCCGAATATAAGACAACATCTTATTGGGAATTTTGATTGGAAAAGGAAATACTTGCGGCTTACTTATCGATTGCCAGCGCCGTATCGAAACATGCGCGGGCAAAGGCCCAAAACGACGATACCTCTTATCGGAACTACTACCCTTATCTACAGCCGAACGATCTCGTATATTCAAACGACTACATGAGTACGTTTGAGGCTGTAGCTGATGCACTCGATCGGTTGGTTATAACACGACGACTCGATATATCCTGCTCGATTTTCCATAATGTCTCCGAGCACGATATCAATCTTGTGAAAGCAAACTGGCCCAACGGCCCATCTTTTCTCGGCCTTCTGCAAACCTTCATAGCTCTCTTCGGTGAGTTCGGGACCGAATACTGGGGTTTTGAGACTAGACCTGATACTCACTTCGAACCGAGATCGCCAGAGCTGAGGTCGGCGCTAGTTAGCCTTGCCGCGCTCGGCTACGCAGAGGAAATCAGCGGCAGCTTTCGTTGGACCGACCAAATAAGGCCAGTCATGGAGGCCGCAGGTTTTTGGCCTTAAGCACCGGCGCCTAGTTAAACGAATGCTCGCTCCATCCCGAAGGCTTGCTTTGCGTCGCGCTCCCGCGCAACGCAAAGAGAAGCGGGCAGTCCTTCTCCCGACGAGAGTAGGAAGAGGCGTCGCGGAAAACTTATCCCCGGCGCTTCCCCGCACCCTTACTCTGCCTCCACCTCATCCCCGAGGGGCAGCCATCCGGAGGCATGCCGATGGCGGGGGTGGGGTCGACGCCTGCGGGCGGGTTTGCACCCCGCACTCGGGAGGCTTCGGGGCACCGCCCTGGGGGTACTACGGCCCCTTGCGCCAGGAGCTTCGCTGGACCGGTCGGCGGCATCACGCCCTCGTCCCATGCCCGATTAGACGCGACGACCCGATGAGGGGAACTGGCGTTGAAAAGGCTCGCGGCAGGGGATTGCCAACGACCTAACAAGCGCGGCCCGGAGTCTGGACAAGAACGCCGACGAGCGGAGCGCCACGGGGCGTGCGGAGGGTGGCTCAATCCCTCCGCGCCGCGACCTGGCTCAATGGACGCGGCCTATACACCACGCGTCTCGCGGCGCTCCGCTGCCCCTCATCAGAAACCGACGCAGCGATGCGGGCGGATGCAAAGACGCGTCCCTCACCCCATCTTCTCGACCACTACCAGCCGCCTGACCTCGCCGCGCAAGAAGGCCTGCAGGAACTTCTCGTAGTCGCGGAAGGAGACGCAACCATTGGAATCGCCGCGCGGGCCGAGCAGATAGGGATGTGCCAGGAGGCCAGCCCGGCCGTGGATCGCGCCCGAGCCGCCGACGGGATTGAGCCGGAGCGCGCGGTGGCCGTGGAACAGGGCCTCGCGTTCGGTGAGGTTGTAGACATGCGGCGGGGTCACGCCCTGCATCCGGACATGGGCGAAGCGGATGTCGTCCATCTTCTCGCCGAGACCGGAATGGGCCTCCAGCCGGTCGCCATTGGGCATGTAGACCATGCGCGCGCTGATGTCGTAGACCGCCGTGCCTGCGCTTGTCGTGGAGCTCGACGGCAAGGACGGGCTCAGCCGCCGGCCGCGGCCGCTGTCGATGATGTCGTCGCCCGGCGTCGCCGACGCATAGGCCAGCGCCGGTCCAGACGAACGCTGCACGCCGAAGAGCTTTTCGAAGAAGGAGCGGTTGTCCTCCTGGACGGCGGGCGCGGCGACCGTCTTCGTGCGGCGCAACGATCGCGGGACTGCGACGCGCGGGGCCTCGGCGGTCGTCGTCGCCGGCGCTTGCGCCGCGGCCGGAACCTGCGGAGCGGCCGGGGCCTGCAATCCCTGCGGTCGTGGCAGCGGCAGGGGCGCAAGCTGGACGACGCTCGGCGGCGAGAGCGGCGGCAGCGGCAGCGAAGCCGGCGGCTCCGGCTCGCGGGCGACGGCCGGCGGCAGCGCGGCGATCTCGGTGGGCGCGGCCGAGCGCCATTGTGCCAGCGGCGCGCTGCGACCGAGCGTCAACGGCGCAGGCCCGAGCGAGAAGGCCGGATCGAGCAAGGGATGATAGCGCGCGGCGGAGGCGAGCGGGATGGGCTGCGAGGCCGTTCCGGTCGAGGCCGGCAGCGAAGATTGACGCTGCCAGGCCGACACGCCTGCCCAGAGACCAAGGCCGACGACGAACAGTGGTACGAGCCTGGGGAAGCGGCGGCGGCGCCTGCGGCTGTAGGACAGCGAGACGAGGCCGCCCGGCCTGCCGATCGTATTACGCATGGACGCCACTCGCGCGCTACTCGAAGGCTCTTCCGACGCGGACACGAGTCGGCGCTGCCCCACCCGCGGCATGGCTGCGAGCGGACCGCTTCCGGCACGGTCGATGAGGGAAGAAGGCCTGAACTGAACTGCAGACCATTCAGCCCGATCTTGGTTAATTCAGCGTGAATCAGGCTTGTCGTTTTCGGCGATGGCGTGCGTGTGCGGTTCTCATTCCGCCCGCTCCCACCCGCCATGCCGCAATCGGCTTGGACAGGCCCCGTCGCCTCGGGCTAGCCTGCGCGCCGAACGACACCCGGTTCCTGCGGAACGGCCGCCCTTCTCGCCCGAGGACATGATGCCCAGATCCGAACTCATCGCCGCGCTTTCTCCCGAGATCAGCGAAATCCGCCGCGATTTCCACCGCCATCCCGAGCTGATGTACGACGTCCACCGCACTGCCGGCATCGTCGCCGACAAGCTCAAGGCCTGGGGCGTCGACGAGGTCGTCACCGGCGTCGGAAAGACCGGCGTCGTCGGCGTGATCAAGGGCAAGGGCCAGGGCTCGGGCAAGGTCATCGCCATGCGTGCCGACATGGACGCGCTGCCGATCCATGAGGAGACCAATCTCGAGCACCGCTCGACCGTGCCCGGCAAGATGCACGCCTGCGGCCATGACGGACACACCGCCATGCTGCTCGGCGCCGCGAAATACCTCGCCGAGACGCGGGATTTCGACGGCACGGCGGTGGTGATCTTCCAGCCGGCCGAGGAAGGCGGGGCCGGCGCCAAGGCGATGATCGACGACGGGATGATGGACCGCTTCGGCGTGCAGGAGGTCTATGGCCTGCACAACAAACCGGGCATGCCGATCGGCCAGTTCTCGATCCGCAAGGGCCCGACCATGGCGGCGGCAGACCGCATCCACATCAAGATCGAGGGCAAGGGCGGCCATGCGGCGGCGCCGCACCAGGTCAACGACCCGCTCGTCGCCGCCTGCCAGCTCGTCACCGCGCTCCAGACCGTCGCCTCGCGCAATGCCGATCCGCTCGATTCGATCGTGGTCTCGGTGACGGCGCTGAACGCCGGCGAGGCCTTCAACGTCATTCCCCAGACGGTCGAGATCAAGGGCTCGGTCCGGACGTTGACGCCGCAGATGCGCGAACTCGCGCAGAAGCGCATCACCACCATCACGGAGGGGCTGATGAAGGCCTTCGACCTCAAGCACGAGCTCGAATACCATCTCGGCTATCCCGTCACCTTCAACCATGCCGGCCAGACCGACTTCGTCACCAGCGCGACAAAGGAGGTTTTCGGCAAGGGCGCGATCGACACCGAGGCAGAGCCGGTGATGGGCTCGGAGGACTTCTCCTTCATGCTGGAGGAGCGGCCGGGCGCCTTCATCTTCATGGGCAACGGCGACTCGGCCGGGCTGCACCACCCGGCCTACGAATTCAACGACGAGGCGATCCCGGTCGGCATGACCTACTGGGCGAGCCTGGTCGAGATCGCCATGCCGCAGCACGCGTGACGAGGCCGCCGCTGCGATGAGCGACATCGACTGCCTGGTGATCGGGGCCGGCGTGGTCGGCCTCGCCACGGCGCGCGCATTGGCGCTCGCCGGCCGCGAGGTCGTGACCGTCGAGGCGACCGAGGGCATCGGCACGCAGACCTCGGCCCGCAACAGCGAGGTCATCCATGCCGGGATCTATTATCCGCCGGGCTCGCTGAAGGCGAAGGTCTGCGTCGAGGGGCGGGAGCGGCTCTATGCCTATCTGCGCGAGCGGGGCCTGCCCCACAAGGCCTGCGGCAAGCTCATCGTCGCGACCTCTGCCGCGCAGAAGCCGGCACTGGAGACGATCCTGGCGCGGGCGAAGGCCTCGGGCGTCGACAGCGTGCGCTGGGTCGAGGCCGCCGAGGCGCGGGCGCTGGAGCCGGAGGTGCGTTGCGAGATCGCCTTGCTCTCGCCCGAGACCGGCGTCGTCGACAGCCATGCGCTGATGCTGTCGCTGCTCGGCGAATGCGAGGCGGCGGGCGGCTCGCTGGCGCTCAACACGCCGATCCTCGGCTGGCGGCGCGAGGCGGAAGGGTTCAGCGTCGATTTCGGGGGCGACGATCCGGCGACCTATTCCGTGCGGACGGTGGTCAACTCGGCCGGGCACGGTGCGCCGAAGCTGCTCGGCAAGCTCGACGGCTTTCCGGCCGCCCATGTGCCGGTGCAGCACTACGCCAAAGGCAACTATTTCTCGCTGCTGGGCAAGCAACCCTTCTCGCATCTGGTCTATCCGGTGCCGGAGGCGGCGGGGCTCGGCATCCACGCCACGATAGACATGGCAGGGCGGGTCAAGTTCGGGCCGGACGTCGAATGGGTGACGGACGACCAGGACCTCATCGTCGATCCGGCGCGCGCCGACAAATTCTACGCGGCGATCCGGACCTACTGGCCGGGGCTGGCCGATGGCGCCCTCGTCGCCGACTATGCCGGCATCCGGCCGAAACTGCATGCTGCGGGAGAGCCGATGCCGGATTTCCGCATCGACGGGCCGGCGCAGCATGGCGTGCCGGAACTGGTCAACCTGCTCGGCATCGAGAGCCCCGGGCTGACGAGCTCGCTCGCGATCGCGGAGATGGTGGTGGAGCGGCTTTCGGCGTGAGGGGTATCAGCCCCGCAGCTGCGCCACCGCCTCCCGCGCTTCCTTGGCCAGCGTCGTGATCTTGGCCCAGTCGCCGGCTGCGATCGCATCGGCCGGGACGAGCCAGGAGCCGCCGACGCAGATCACCTGCGGCAGAGCGAGATAGGAGCCGAGATTGGCGAGCGAGACGCCGCCGGTCGGGCAGAAGGTCATTTGCGGGAACGGGCCGGACAGCGCCTTGAGTGCGGAGGGGCCGCCCGCCTGCTCGGCCGGGAAGAACTTCGCCACCGTGCGGCCGGCCGCGACGGCGCGCATGCAGTCGGACGCGGTCGCGACGCCGGGCAGCCAGGGCAGGCCGGCTTCACGCAATGCCGCGTCGACGCTCTCGCTGAAGCCGGGGCTGACCACGACCTGCGCGCCGGCATCCTTGACCTGCTGGACCTGAGCTGGCGTCACCACCGTGCCGGCGACGGCGAGCGCCTCCGGTACCGTACGGGCGATGGCGGCGAGCGCATCGAGCGCGGCCGGGCGGCGCAGGGTGACCTCGACCACATCGATGCCGCCGGCGACCAGCGCGCGCGCCAGATCGACGGCACGCGAGGCGTCCTCGATCACCACCACGGGCACCACGCCGCAGGCTTTGAGGCGGGCAACGGCGGCGGCTTCATCCATGGCTGCGACTTTCAAACGATTGAACGGCGTGACGGCGATCTACTCTTTCGCCCAGTAGACGTCGAGCCCCTGTGGCCGCCCGAGCAGCAGATCGACCGGCAGCGGCGCGGTGCGCGAGGCGGCCGAGGTCAGCACCGCCTCCTTGACTGGACCGGATACGAGCAGTCCGGCCCAGCCGGCACTGAGGAGCCGCGCGACCGAGAGCGACAGGCGCGGCGGCAGGCCGGGCGGGCGGGCGACGACGATGCCGCCGTCGGGCGCGGCTCCGAAACCAGCCTCGCCGCCCGGGAACAGCGAGGCGACATGGCCATCGGCGCCCATGCCGCTGACCAGAAGATCGAGCGGCGGCAGGGTCGCGAGCGTGGCCGACAGGGTCGCAGCGGCCGCCTCGATGTCGCTGCCATGGCCGTGGAAGGATACGAAGGCGACCTCGCCTCGCGCCAGCGGCGAGAACTGTGCCCGGATCATCCGCTCGTTGGAGGCGGAATCGTCCGGGGCGACGAAGCGCTCATCGGTCGGCAACAGCGTGACCTTGCTCCAGTCGACCGCGTGGTCGCCGAGCGCGGCCAGGAAAGGACCGGGCGTCGTGCCGCCGGGTACGGCGAGCGAGGCCCGGCCCTGCCTTACGACGAGATCGCTCAGCCGCAGCGCGACCGTTTCCGCCAGGGCCTCGGAAGCGTCGGCGAGGGTCGCGAAGCGATGCCAGGCGAGCGGGCCGGCCGGCTGCATCAGATCAGCTCGGGATCGGCCCAGGAGCGGCCCTCGCGCTCGATCATGCCGATCGCCGAGGACGGCCCCCAACTGCCGGCAGCGTAGCGGGCGGGCTGGGGCATGTATTCCTCCCAGCCGGCCAGGATCGGATCGATCCAGGCCCAGGCCTGCTCGACCTCGTCACGGCGCATGAACAGGGTCTGGTCGCCGCGGATGACGTCGGTGAGCAGGCGCTCATAGGCGTCGGGCGTGCGCACGTCGAAGGCGGTGTCGTAGCGCAGATCGAGCTGGCGCGGCACGATCTTGAGCTTTCCGGAGCCCGGCACCTTCATCATCATCTGGAGCTGGACGCCGTCATTGGGCTGGAGCCGGATGACGAGCCGGTTGGCATAGACCTGCTCGCAGCCGGGCACCCGGCCGAACAGGAAATGCGGCACAGATTTGAAGGTTACCGCGATCTCGGAATAGCGCTGCGGCAGGCGCTTGCCGGTGCGGATGTAGATCGGCACGCCGGCCCAGCGCCAGGTGTCGATCTCGCAGCGCAGCGCCACGAAGGTCTCGGTGTTCGAGGCATGGCCGAGCTCGTCGGCGTAGCCCTTGACGCGCTGGCCGTCCATCTGGCCCGGGCCATACTGGCCGCGCACGGTGTGGCGCTGGACATCGGGGCCGACGATCGGCCTCAACGCCTTGAGCACGCGCACCTTCTCGTCATGGACGGCGTCGGCCTCGAGCGTGTTGGGCGGCTCGATCGCGAAGAGGGTGAGCAGTTGCAGGACGTGGTTCTGAACCATGTCGCGCAGATGGCCGGCCTTGTCGTAATAGCCGGCGCGGCTCTCCAGCCCGACCGTCTCGGCGACGGTGATCTGGACGTTGTCGATGTCGCGGCTCGACCAGGAGCGCTCGAACAGCGTGTTGGCGAAGCGCAGCACCAACAGGTTCTGCACCGTCTCCTTGCCGAGGTAATGGTCGATCCGGTAGGTCCGGCTCTCGGGCAGGATCTTCGCGACGGCATCGTTGATCTCGACGGCGGAGGCGAGATCGCGCCCGATCGGCTTCTCCAGGATGACGCGCGAGGTCGGCGTCAGGACGCCACCCTTGGCGAGGTTCTGGCAGACCGGGATGAAGAGATCGGGCGGCGTCGAGAGATAGAAGGAGCGCACGCGATCGCTGTCGCCCAGAGCCTTCTTCAGTGCGCCATAGGTCTCGGGCTTCAGCGCATCGAGCAGGACGACCGTCAGACGATTGAGGAAGTCCTTGATCTGGGCCGGCGTCAGATCGCTGTCGCCGAGCTTCCTGGCGATCTCCTTCGGTAGGCCGTCGACATCCTCCGGCTTGCGGACGATGCCGAAGATGCGACTTTCGCCGGGCAGCACGCCCTCGAGATTGCGCTGCGCCAGCGCCGGGAAGAGCTTGCGCATGGCGAGGTCGCCGCCGGCGCCGAAGATGACGAGGTCGAAGGGCGGCACCGGCGTGCGCTCGGGCGCGGCCTCGGGCCGGATGATGCGCTCGGCGATGGCGTCCATGACAGCAGTCTCCAGATCAATTCAGGCCGACAATCGAGCCGAACCGTGCGACGAGAATGAGACCAAGCATGGCGCTTGCCAAACGCTTTGGGCGACGGGCGAGCCGTCGTCGCGCGCGCAGCGGCGGGAGATCACCCTGCCCGCCGGAAACCCTCGCTGGCGGTCAGCAATTGCTGGGCATAGGCCGTCTGCGGGGCGCGCGCCGCGAGCGTGCCCGCCGCCATCTCCTCGACGCCGCGACCGAACTGCATCACCAGCAGCCGCTCGCACATATGAGCGACGACGGCGAGATCGTGGCTGACCAGGATATAGGTCAGCTTGCGCTCCTGTCGCAGCGCCTGGAGCAGGTTCAGGACTTCGGCTTGGATCGAGACGTCGAGCGCGGAAGTCGGCTCGTCGAGCAGGAGGATCGAGGGTTCGAGCACCAGCGCGCGCGCGATCGCGACGCGCTGCCGCTGGCCGCCCGAGAGCTGGTGCGGATAGCGGAAGCGGAAGGAGGACGGCAGCCCGACCTCGGCCATCGCCCGCTCGATCCGCTTCTCCGCGTCGCCGATGCCATGGATCGAGAGCGGCTCGGCCAGGGTGTCGTCGACCGTCTTCTTGGGATGCAGCGAGCCGTAGGGGTCCTGGAAGACCATCTGGACTTGGCGATGGAAGGCCTTGTCGCGGATCTTCGGCTGTGGCTCGCCCTGGATCGTGGCGCCGCCCGACCAGTCGCGGTTGAGGCCGGCGAGGACGCGCAGCACGGTCGACTTGCCCGAGCCGGATTCGCCGACGATGCCGTAGCTCTCGCCCGGCGCGACCGAAAAGGAGAGGTCCTTCACGACATGCGAATCGCCGAAAGAGACGTTGAGCTTGTCGACGAGGATGGCGGGTTGCGTGCTCATGCCAGCCATGCCGGGTCGCGGGTGAGGGTCGAAAGCTTGTCCTTGGGATGGTCGAGCTCTGGCAGGCAGCCGAGCAGGCCGAGCGTGTAGGGATGGCGGCGCGAGCGCGCCGACTCGTCGGCGAGTTCGGCAGCCGGCAGCGTCTCCATCGCCTTGCCGCCATACATCACGATGACGCGGTCGCAGAAGGACTGCACCAGATGCAGATCGTGGCTGATGAAGATCAGCCCCATGCCGCGGCTGGTGACGAGATCGTCGAGGATCTTGAGGACCTGGAGCTGCACGGTGACGTCGAGCGCCGAGGTCGGCTCGTCGGCGATCAGGATATCTGGCTCGGCGATCAGCATCATCGCGATCATCACGCGCTGGCCCATGCCGCCCGAGACCTCGTGCGGGTAGAGTTCGTAGACGCGGGCGGGTTCGCGGATCTGGACCTGCTCCAGCATGGCGAGCGAACGCTCCCTCGCCTCGCGTGCGCTCGCCTTGTGATGGACGCGATAGGCCTCGGCGATCTGCTGACCCACGGTCTGAACCGGATTCAACGAGAATTTCGGATCCTGCATCACCATCGAGATATGGCGGCCGCGCAGCTTTCGCCGCGTGCGCCTGTCCATCGTCAGCAAATCCTGGCCGCGATAGACGAGCCGGTCGGCCAGCACCTCGCCGGGATGCGGGATCAGGTCGAGGATGGCGCGGCCTGTCATCGACTTGCCGGAGCCGGATTCGCCAACGATGCCGAGACGCTCGCGGCCGAGCGTGAAGGAGAGGCCGCGCACGGCGCGGACGATGCCGGTCGGGGTGTGGAAGTTGACCCGGAGATTGTCGAGTTCGAGCAGAGGCTGTTCCGTATTCATCGCGCATCCATGACGTCGCGGAGGCCATCGCCGAGCAGGTTGAAGCCGAGCGCGACGATGCAGATGGCGATGCCGGGGAAGGTCGCGACCCACCACTGGTCGAAGATCTGCTCGCGGCCGGCCGAGATCATCGCGCCCCATTCGGGAATCGGCGGCTGGGCGCCCAGGCCGAGAAAGCCGAGGCCGGCGGCGGTCAGGATGATGCCGGCCATGTCGAGCGTAGTGCGTACGATCAGCGAGGGCAGGCACATCGGCACGACATGCTTCCAGACGATGCGCCATTGCGAGGCGCCTTGCAGACGCACGGCTGCGATATAGTCCTGCTGGCGGATGATCAGCGTTTCGGCCCGCGCGACACGGGCATAGGGCGGCCAGGCGGTGATCGCGATGGCGATGACGGCGTTCTCAAGGCCCGGCCCCAGCGCGGCGACGAAGGCGAGCGCGAGCACGAGGCGCGGGAAGGCGAGGAAGACGTCGGTGATGCGCATCAGGAGGCGGTCGACCCAGCCGCCGAGATAGCCCGAGGTCGCGCCGATCAGGAGCCCGATCGGCCCGACCGAGATCACCACCAGCACGACGATGACCAGCGTGACGCGGGCGCCGTGGACGATGCGGCTGAAGATGTCGCGGCCGAGCGCGTCGGTGCCGAACCAGTTGACGCTCGAAGGCGGCAGCAGCCGCTTGTCGAGGGCCTGGGCCAGCGGGTTGTAGGGCGCGATCAGCGGCGCGAAGGCTGCGACCAGCAACAACGCCACGACGATGCCGAGACCCGCGACCGCCAGCGGATTGCGCTTGAAGGCGAGCCAGCGCCGATAGAACTGGCCGAGCCGCGCCTGCCGGCGCGAGGTCGGGGAGTCGGTGACGAGATAGTCGGTCCAAGTGCTCATGTCAGCATGCTCATGATCCCGTCCTCACCGCGTCCGGGGATCGACCAGGCGGCCGATGATGTCGGAGATCAGGTTGACGCCGATGAAGACCGCGCCGACGACGAGCGTGCCGCCGAGAACCGCATTCATGTCGGCGTTGAGCAGCGAATTGGTGATGTAGCGGCCCAAGCCCGGCCAGGCGAAGATCGTCTCGGTCAGCACCGAGCCTTCGAGCAGTTGCGCATAGGACAGCGCGATCACGGTGACGAGCGGGACCAGCGCGTTGCGCAGCGCATGGCGCCAGATCACCCGGAACTCCGACATGCCCTTCACCCGGGCGGCGATGACGTATTGCTGCTGCAGCTCGCTGATCATGAAGCTGCGGGTCATGCGGCTGATATAGGCGACGCTGAGCAGGCCGAGCACGGCAGACGGCAGGATGAGATGCGAGAAGGCATCGCGCGCCGCTTCCCATTCGCGCTGCAGCATGGCGTCGAGCACGAGCACTCCGGTGATCGGATCGACGAAATCCTGGTAGGCGACGCCGATGCGGCCGGGTCCGCCGACCCAGCCGAGCTTGGCGTAGAACAGCAGCAGGCCCATCAGGCCGAACCAGAACACCGGCACGGAATAGCCGAGCAGGCCGATCAGGCGTGCCAACTGGTCGGGCCAACGGCCCTGATAGACCGCGGCGAGCACGCCGAGCGGCAGGCCGAGCGCGATGCCGATCAGCGTGCCGAGCGTCGCGAGCTCCAGCGTCGCCGGGAAGACGCGCCTGATGTCGTCGGTGACCTTCTGCGCCGTCAGCACGGAGGTGCCGAGATCACCGGTCAGGACCTTGCCGATATAGATCGCGAATTGCTGCCAGAGCGGCTTGTCCAGGCCGAGCGCGATGCGGGCGTTCTCGTAGACGTCCGGCCGGGCGTTGTCGCCGACGACGGCGAGAACAGGGTCGATCGGGATGACGCGGGCGATGAAGAAGGTGACGAGCAGCAGGCCGAAGAAGGTGATCGCGACCGTGGTCAGCTCGCGTCCCGCGATCCGGCCCCAGCGCGCCCCGCGCCCCATCCAGCTTGTATCCGCAACTGCCATTCAGCCAACCATCCGTGAGTGCCACCGGTTTTTGTACGAAATTGCCGCCGCGAAGGCGCTTCCCAACGCCATGCCGCGAAAAAAGGCAAGTCCGGGACGCAGCCGTCGACGCCGGCTCCACCGGAAAAGCAAAAAACCCGCCGCGGCCGTCGACGCGGCAGCGGCGGGTTCTTAGAGAAGCCGTCGGCTGTCAGTTCTTGGCGATCGGCCAATAGAAATTGGTGTCGGAGCTCGGTCCGATCACCCAGCCGGTGACGCCCTTGCGATCAGCCGAGACCTCGACCTGCTGGAACATGATGACGAAGGGCGAGATCTTCTGGTGCTCGCGCTGCAGCGTACCGTAGACGGCGGCCCGCTTGGCGGCGTCGGATTCGAGCACGTTGGCCTGCGTCACCTTGGTCATCTCCGGGATGTCCCAGGCATTGCGCCAGGCCAGCGTCTTCGACTTGGCATCCTCGCCATTGTTCTCGTTGATTGCGAATGTCTCGGCATTGGTGTGCGGGTCGAGATAGTCCGGGCCCCACTGGCCGATATAGATGTCGTGGGTGCGGGCGCGGTACTTGGTTAGGGTCTGCTTGCCGTCGCCGGGGATCAGCTCGAGCTTGATGCCGGCCTGGCCCCAGCTCGACTGGATCGCCTGGGCGATGTCGGTGATAGGGTTGACCGAGCGGACGTCCATGGTGACCGTGAAGCCGTTCGGCAGGCCGGCCTTGGCGAGCAGCTCCTTGGCCTTGGCCGGATCGAACTTGTAGGGCTTGTCGTCGATCGCGCCGAGGAAGCCGTTGGGCAGGAAGGATTCGTGGGCCTTGTAGGTGCCCTCGACGATGTTCTTCTCGATCGAGGCGTAGTCGACGAGGTATTTCAGCGCCTCGCGCACCTCGGGCTTGGCCAGGTTGGGGTTCTTCGAGTTCAGGCCGAGATAGAGGATGTAACCCTTGTCGCCCTGGACGATCTCGATGTCCTTGTTCGACTTGACCGCGGCGAGCTGGTCCTTCGACAGGTTGCGGGCCATGTCGATGTCGCCCTTCTCGAGCAGCAGGCGCTGCGAGGCGGGCTCGGCGACATGGCGCACGATGACGCGCTTGTTCTTAGGTGCGCCCTTGTACCAGCTCTCGTTGGCGTCGAGCGCATATTGCTCGTTGGGACGATAGGCGCGGACCTTGTAGGCGCCGGAGCCGGCCGAGTTCAGCTTGAGCCAGCCATTGCCCCAGTCGCCGTCCTTCTCATTGGCCTTGACCAGCTTGGAGTCGACAACCGCGGCGACGCCCGAGGTCAGGCAGTTGAGGAAGAAGCTCGGCGCGAAGGGCTGCGAGACGGTGACGACGACGGTCGAATCGTCGCTCGCCTTGACCTTCTCCAAGACGTTGTCCTTGGTGAAGCCGAACTGGGTCAGGATGAAGCCCGGCGATTTGTTCAGCGTCACCGCCCGCTGGAAGGAATAGACCACGTCGGCGGCGGTCAGCGCGTTGCCGGAGTGGAACTTCACGCCGGGACGCAGCTTGAAGGTATAGGTGAGCTGGTCGGGGCTGACGGTCCAGCTCTGGGCGAGCTCGCCGACGAGCGCGTTGTTCTTGGCGAGATCGACGCCGATCAGCTTGTCGTAGACGTTGGCGCCGACCTCGACGCCCGAGAACTCGAAGGCCTCGGCCGGATCGAGCGTGATGATGTCGTCGATCTGCTTGGCCATGACGACCGTGTCCTTCGGCGTCTGCGCCATGGCGGTCGACGCCATCAAGGCTGCGAAGGCGGATGTCGCCAGCAAGGTGGCTACGTGACGCATGAAATTCCCCATCGTTTGATCGTGCCGGCCGTTCCGCGGCCGTTCGATGCATTCTGGAACCAGTTTCCGGACGATGTCCAGCGGCCGGCGGCTCGGAGCGGAGGCATGCTTGCACGATTGCCCGATTCTTGCGCAGCGGCCGCTTTTGCCGCCGCAGGCTTGCGCAAGATGCGGCTTTGCGCGCCCTGCCCGCCCCGCTAACGTGCTCGCGACCCGGCCGTCAGGCCAGACACGACTTGCAGGTGCCGGACCTTGGCCATCATCGCCGCGCTGAACCATGTCACCCATTACCGTTACGACCGGCCGGTCACGCTGGGGCCGCAGATCATCCGCCTGAGGCCGGCGCCGCATTGCCGGGCCGCGATCAACAGCTATTCACTGAAGGTGACGCCGGCCGAGCATTTCGTGAACTGGCAGCAGGATCCGAGCGGCAACTGGCTGGCACGCTTCGTCTTCCCCGAACCGGTGATGGAGTTCCGCATCGAGGTCGACCTCGTCACCGAACTCTCGATCATCAATCCGTTCGACTTCTTCGTCGAGACCGACGCCGAGACCTTCCCCTTCGCCTATCCCGAGGAGTTGCGAGCGGAACTCGCGCCCTATCTCGTCACCGAGCCGCCCGGACCTCTGCTGGAAGCCTATCTCGCGACGATCCCGCGCGAGCCGACCAACACGGTCAACTTCATCGTCGACCTCAACGCGCGGCTCGCTGGCGGCATCGCCTACGGCATCCGGATGGAGCCCGGCGTGCAGGAGCCCGAGCACACGCTCGACATCAAATCGGGCTCCTGCCGCGACACGAGCTGGCTGCTCGTCCAGATCCTGCGCCATCTGGGTTTCGCGGCGCGCTTCGTCTCAGGCTACCTGATCCAGATGAAGGCCGACATCGATCCGCTGGAAGGCCCGCGCGGCACCGACAAGGACTTCACCGACCTGCACGCCTGGGCGGAGGTCTACATCCCCGGCGCCGGCTGGATCGGACTCGACCCGACCTCGGGCCTGCTCACCGGCGAGGGCCATCTGCCGCTCGCGGCGACGCCGCATTACCGCTCGGCCGCGCCGGTCTCGGGCGTGGCGAGCTATGCGGAGTCCACCTTCGACTTCGCCATGAGCGTGGCGCGCGTGCACGAGGTGCCGCGCATCACCCTGCCCTTCTCGGACGCATCCTGGAGCGAGCTCGATGCGCTCGGCGAAAAAGTCGAGGCCGATCTCCAGGCCGGCGACGTCCGCCTGACCATGGGCGGCGAGCCGACCTTCGTCTCGGTCTCCGACCAGACCGGCGACGAGTGGAACACCGCTGCCGTCGGCCCGACCAAGCGCAACCTCGCCGACGACCTGATCCGGCGCCTGCGCGAGCGCTTCGCGCCCGGCGGCATGCTGCATTACGGCCAGGGCAAGTGGTATCCGGGCGAGAGCCTGCCGCGCTGGGCCTTCGCGCTGTACTGGCGCGCCGATGGCGAGCCGATCTGGCGCGACGCCGCCCTGATCGCCCGCGAGCCCGGTGCCCGGACCGGCGGCGACCGCGAGCTGGAGAAGGCGGCCCTGATCGGCGACGCCGAGGCGCTTGCCGCGGGCCTGTCGGAGAAACTCGGCCTCGGCGCGGAGTATGTGCTGCCGGCTTATGAGGACACCGGGCACTGGCTGCTGAAGGAGGCCCAGCTTCCCGACAATGTCGATCCGCTCGACCCGCGCCTCGCCGACCCCGAGGAGCGGGCGCGGATGGCGCAGGTCTTCCAGCTCGGTCTGGGCAAGCCGCGCGGCTACGTCATCCCGGTGCAGCGCTGGCAGTCGCAGGCGGGTGACCGGCGCTGGCGCTCGGAGAAATGGAAGCTCCGGCGCGGCAAGCTCTTCCTGGTGCCGGGCGACTCTCCGGTCGGCTACCGGCTGCCGCTCGGCTCGCTGCCGGTGATCCCGAAGGATCGGTTCCCGCACATCCATCCGCAGGACCCGATGGAGCCTCGTGGCCCGCTGCCGCCTGCGCCAAGCGGGGCCCCGGCTCCGGCCGCGGCTGCCGCGACCTCGGATGGCCAGCCCGCCTCCCCGATCGCCGCGCCGCAAATGTCGCGCGCGGTCGATCCCGCGCCCGGTTCCGGCGCGCAGGACCGCACCGAGCAGGAGATCGGCGGCGAGCATGTCCGCACCGCACTCAGCCTCGAAGTGCGCGACAACGTGCTCTGCGTCTTCCTGCCGCCAGTCGAGAAGCTCGAGGATTATCTGGAGCTGATCGCCAGCGTCGAGGCGGTGGCGCGCGATCTCGGTCAGCCGGTGCATATCGAGGGCTATTCCCCGCCGCATGATCCGCGCCTGCACAACATCAAGGTCACGCCCGATCCCGGCGTGATCGAAGTCAACATTCACCCGGCCAAGAGCTGGCGCGAGGCGGTCGAGATCACCCGCGGTGTCTATGAGGAGGCGCGCCAGTCGCGGCTCTGCGCCGAGAAATTCATGGTCGACGGCCGCCATACCGGCACCGGCGGCGGCAACCATGTCGTGCTCGGCGGCGTGACCCCGCCCGATTCGCCCTTCCTGCGCCGGCCGGACGTGCTGAAGAGCATCATCCTCTATTGGAACCGGCACCCGTCGTTGTCCTATCTGTTCTCCGGCCTGTTCATCGGCCCGACCTCACAGGCGCCGCGCATCGACGAAGCCAGGCACGACCAGCTCTACGAGCTGGAGATCGCGCTCGGTATGATCCCTAAGCCCGGCGAGCCTTCGATCCCGCTCTGGCAGGTCGACCGGCTGTTGCGCAACCTCCTGGTCGACGTCTCCGGCAACACTCACCGCACCGAAATCTGCATCGACAAGCTCTATTCGCCGGACGGGCCGACCGGCCGGCTCGGGCTGATCGAGTTCCGCTCCTTCGAGATGCCGCCTGATGCGCGGATGTCGCTGGCGCAGCAGCTCCTGATCCGGGCGCTGATCGCCTGGTTCTGGCGCGAGCCGCAAGCCGGCGAGCTGGTGCGCTGGGGCACGACGCTGCATGACCGCTTCATGCTGCCGGAAACGGTCTGGCAGGATTTCAGGGAGGTGCTCGCCGACCTCGGCCGCGCCGGCTACGCCTTCGATCCGGTCTGGTTCGAGGCGCAGGCCGAGTTCCGCTTTCCCTTCTTCGGCAAGGTCGAGCATGGCGGCGTCGAGATCGAGATCCGGCAGGCGCTCGAACCCTGGCACGTCATGGGCGAGGAGGGCGCGATCGGCGGCACGGTGCGCTACGTCGATTCCTCGGTCGAGCGGCTGCAGGTCAAGGCCAAGGGCCTGATCCAGGGCCGCCACATCGTCACCTGCAACGGAAGGCGCCTGCCGATGACGCCGGCGGGCACTTCTGGCGAGAGCATCGCGGCGGTGCGTTTCAAGGCCTGGCAGCCGGCCTCGGGCCTGCATCCGACGATACCGGTGCATGCGCCGCTGACCTTCGACATCGTCGACACCTGGGTCGGCCGCTCGCTCGGCGGCTGCGTCTACCACGTCGCCCATCCCGGCGGACGCAACTACGAAACTCCTCCTGTGAATTCCTACGAAGCGGAGGCCAGACGGCTCGCACGTTTCGAGGCGATCGGTCATAGTCCCGGCGCTCTGGCGATTCCGCCGGAGGAACGCAGCGCCGAATTCCCGCTCACCCTGGATTTGCGGCGCCCATCCGGGATCTGACGAAGCAGCATGGCGTTGCAGGGCCGCTCCCCGTCGATGCGCATCAAGGCGGAGCGGCGCAACGCTCTGCTGGCCGGCTATCGTCCCCTGCCCGGCGCCTATGACGAGTTCATGACGCCGGAGCACGTCGTGCGCCCGCATTGGGAGCCGTTCCTGGCGGAATGGAGCGCGCTCTCGCATGATGAGCTGAACCAGCGTTTCGGTCTCGCCGACCGGCATGTCCACGACACCGGCGTGTCCTATCGCGTCCATGGCGATCTCGACGAGCGCGATCCGTCGGCCGGCGAACGGGCTTGGCCGCTGAGCCATGTGCCGCTCGTCATCACCGGCGCGGAGTGGCAGACGATCGCAGCCGGCGTGACGCAGCGCGCCGAGCTGCTCGCCGCCGTGCTCGACGACATCTACGGGCCGGCCGAGATGGTCGCGAAGGGGTTCCTGCCGGCCTCGATCGTCACGGGCAGCCCCGACTATCTGCGCCCGCTGCAAGATGCGCCGGGCGGCGGTTCGCTGCAGCTCTATGCCGCCGATCTCGGCCGCGGGCCGGACGGGCGCTGGTGGGTGCTCGGCGACCGGACGCAGGCGCCGTCGGGTGCCGGCTACGCGCTGGAGAACCGCCTCGCGCTGGCGCGCGCCTTCCCCGACCTGTTCCGGACGATGAACATCGAGCGGCTGGCCGCCTTCTTCCAGGGTTTTCGTGCCGGGCTGGTCGCCAAGTCCAGGAGGGTCGAACCGCGCATCTGCCTGCTGACGCCGGGGCCGCTGAACGAGAGCTATTTCGAGCAGGCCTATCTCGCGAAATATCTCGGCTTCCTGCTGGTCGAGGGCGGCGACCTGACGATGCGCGACGGGCGCATCCATGTCCGCACCATAGCCGGCCCCAAGCGGGCCGACGTGATCTGGCGGCGCATCGACGGCGATTTCGCCGATCCGCTCGAACTCAACGCCCATTCGGCGCTCGGCATCGCCGGGCTCGTGCAGTCGGTCAGACGCGGCCAGGTCCATGTCGCCAACGGGCTCGGCTCCGGTGTCGTCGAGGCGCGCGGGCTGATGAGCTTCCTGCCGGCGCTGGCCGAGCAGATCCTGGGCGACGAGCTGATCCTGCCCAATGTCGCGACCTGGTGGTGCGGCCAGCCGCGCGAGCGCGAGGCGGTGCTCGACCGGCTGAGCGAGATGAGCATCGCGCCGGCATTCCGCAGTGCCGGCGGCGGCCTCGACACCGACCCGGTGCTGGCGGGCGAACTCGGCGCGAGCGAGCGCGAGGCGCTGCGCGGCCGGATCGAGGCACGCGGGATGGACTATGTCGGACAGGAGATTGTCCGGCTCTCGACCATGCCGGTCTATAACCGCGGCCGGCTCGAACCGCATCCGGTGACGCTGCGCGTCTTCGCCGCAGCGACGCCGGACGGCTGGAAGGTGATGCCCGGCGGCTTCTGCCGGATTTCCGACGAACCCGATGCGCGCGCCGTCAGCATGCGCAGCGGCACGCGCTCCAGCGACGTATGGGTGACCTCGGACGCGCCTGTCGAGCAGGTCAGCCTGCTGCCCTCGGGAGACCGGATCGCGATCCGCCGCATGGTCGGCACCCTTCCGAGCCGGGCCGCCGACAACCTGTTCTGGCTCGGGCGTTATCTGGAACGGACCGAGGCGATGCTTCGCCTGGTGCGGGCCCTGCTCGGCCGGTTGATCGACGCCGACACCACCAATCCGGCAAGGCCCGACACGGTGCGCCGCCTCGCCAACCTGCTGGTCGCCTGGGGCGCAGCGCCGGCGCTGAAGCGGACGACGGTCGGGCGCGCCTCCGCCGCGGTGAAGAGCACCACCGTGCTGGCCCAGGCGACGGCCGCGCTCTACGACGCCGGCGAATACGGCTCGGCGCGGGCCAATGTCGGGGAGGCCAGGCGTACGGCGTCGGTGATCCGCGAGCGGCTCTCGGTCGACGCCTGGCGGCTTTTCGGCGACCTGCAGCGGCAGCTCACGCTCGAGCCCGGCCGCCAGCCGAGCGAGGGCGAGGTCTACGAGGTCGCCGACCGGGCGCTGAAATCGCTCGCCGCCTTCTCCGGCCTGTCGCAGGAGAACATGGTGCGCGGCCCCGGCTGGCGCTTCCTCGACATCGGCCGGCGGATCGAGCGCGGCATCGCGACCTGCCGCTTCGCCCGCCATTTCGCCGAGACGACGGCGCAGAGCGACGCGCTCGACGTCTTGCTCGACCTGACCGATTCGCAGATCACCTACCGCTCGCGCTACATGCTCGGCGCGAGCCTGCTGCCGGTGCTCGACCTTGTGATGCTCGACCCCTACAATCCGCGCTCGGTCGCCTTCCAGGTCGACCGGCTCGACCACGAGATCGCCGACCTGCCCTCGCTGACCGAGGACGGCATGCTGGAGGCGCCGCGCCGGCTCGTGCTCAAGCTCGCCGCCGAATGCCGGACCTCCGAGGCGACGCGGCTCGACCGCGCCAGCATCCTGCTGTTCGAGCAGTGGCTGATGGGGCTGTCGAGCGCCATCGCCGAGCGCTACTTCCTCCAGAATGCCGGGCCCGAGGGCTCCAGGCTGACGGGTATCGCGTGATCTACGACGTCCGTCACGTCACCACCTACGGCTACAGCCGCCCGGTACCCTTCGCCCGCTGCATCCTGCGGCTGCAGCCGCGCGACGATGGCGGGCAGCATGTCGTGCGCAGCGAGCTCACGATCACGCCGCGCCCGGCCGAGCGCATCGACGGCCTGTGCTTCTTCGGCAACCGGATGACGACGGTGACGATCGCCAAGCCGCATCGCGAGCTCAAGGTCGAGATGCGCGCCCGCGTCGCGGTCAATCGCCCGCCTGCCCCCTTCCCCGGCCTGACCCGGCATTGGGAGGAGGTCGGCGAGCTCGCTTTGGCCTCGCCCAGCCTCGCGCCCGAGTCGCCGACGCATCATCTCTATCCGAGCCGGCTGGTGCCGCCCGTCGCCGAGGTCGTCGACTATGCCCGCAAGAGCTTTGCGCCGCTCAGGCCGGTGCTGGAGGGCGCGAGCGAGCTGATGGGCCGCATCCGGCGCGAATTCACCTACGACCCCGACGCCACGGAGGTCTCGACGCCGCTGGTCGAGGCCTTCCGCGACCGCCACGGCGTCTGCCAGGATTTCGCGCACATCATGATCGCGGGTCTGCGCGGTCTCGGCCTGCCGGCGGCCTATGTCAGCGGCTATATCCGGACCATCCCGCCGCCGGGCGAGAAGCGGCTGGAGGGCGCCGACGCCAGCCACGCCTGGGTGATGCTCTGGTGCGGGCCGGAGACCGGCTGGATCGGCCTCGATCCGACCAACGACCTGATCGTCGCCGACGACCACATCGTCACCGCCTTCGGACGCGACTATGCCGATGTCTCGCCGCTCGACGGCGTGCTGATCGGCCCCGGTTCGCAGAAGGTCGGCGTCGCCGTCGACGTCATTCCCATCGGCTGACGCAGATCGGCATCGCGATCTTTCCGCTTTCGCCGAGATCGTTGCTATGGCAACTTGTTTGCGCCGCGTCGGCGTGACCCGCTCGTCCGAGGCGACGGGATCGCAGTCGGGAGAGCCCTGTGCGGACGCAGGTCGCCATCATCGGATCGGGCCCCGCCGGGCTGCTGCTCGGGCATCTGCTGCACCAAGCGGGAATCGATACCGTCATCCTCGAACGCAAGGGCCGCGACTATGTGCTGTCGCGCATTCGCGCCGGCGTGCTGGAGAGTGGGACCGTCGCGCTGCTCGACCGGATCGGTGCGAGCGGGCGGCTCCAGGCGGAAGGCCTGCGGCATGACGGCTTCGAGCTGCTCTTCGGCGGACGGCGCCACCGCATCGCGCTCGACAGGCTGACCGGCGGCAAGCACGTCACCGTTTACGGCCAGACGGAGATGACGCGGGACCTGATGGATCTGCGCGCCGCGCAGGGCTGCAAGACGGTGTTCGAGGCGGAGGATGTGGCGCTCCACGATTTCGACGGCGCCAATCCTTTCGTCACCTATGTCGAGAATGGTGTCGGCAAGCGGCTCGACTGCGACATCATCGCCGGCTGCGACGGCTATCACGGCGTCTCGCGCGCCAGCGTCTCGGAGAGCGCGATCACCCAGTTCGAGCGGGTCTACCCGTTCGGCTGGCTCGGCATCCTGGCCGATGTGCCGCCGGTCTCGCACGAGCTGATCTATGCGGGCGAAGCGCGCGGCTTCGCGCTCTGCTCGATGCGTTCGGAGACCCGCAGCCGCTATTATGTGCAATGCGGGCTGGACGAACGGGTCGAGGATTGGTCCGACCAGCGCTTCTGGGACGAATTGCGGCGCAGGCTCGATCCGGAAACGGCGGCGGCGCTCGTCACCGGCCCGTCGATCGAGAAGTCGATCGCGCCCTTGCGTTCCTTCGTCGCCGAGCCGATGCGCTTCGGTCGGCTGTTCCTGGCGGGCGATGCCGCCCACATCGTGCCGCCGACCGGCGCCAAGGGGCTCAACCTCGCCGCCAGCGACGTGCACTACCTGTCGGAGGCCCTGATCGAGCACTTCGTCGAGCGTTCGGATGCCGGCATCGACGCCTATTCGCAGCGCGCTCTCGCCCGGGTCTGGAAGGCCGAGCGCTTCTCCTGGTGGCTGACTTCGCTGATGCACCGCTTCCCGGAGAAGAGCCCGTTCGAGCAGCGCATGCAGCAGGCGGAGCTGGACTACCTGGTGTCGTCCGACCACGCCATGGCGGCGCTGGCGGAGAACTATGTCGGGTTGCCTTACTGAGCCTCAGGCGGCCTGCGGCTCGGCTGCGGGCGTCGAACGCGCATGGGTCTCGCCCCAGGCCTTGAGCGCCATGATCACCGGCTCCAGCGTGCGGCCCTTGGCCGACAGGCTGTATTCGACCTTCGGCGGCACCTCTGGATAGACGACGCGGACGATCAGCCCGTCCGCCTCCAGCTCGCGCAACTGCGTCGTCAGCATGCGCTGCGTCACGGCAGGCATGCGGCGGCGGATGGCGTTGAAGCGCAAGGTGCCTTCGAGCAGGTGGTGCAGCAGGATGCCCTTCCACTTGCCGCCGATCAGGCCCAGCGTCGCCTCGACCGGGCAGCCCGGAAAGCAATAGGGCTCCTTGAAGCGCAGCGGCATGACGGTATCCTTTTCGACACTATATGCGAAAATTGTGCGTTCTTGCGACGCTGCTACATAACGCGCATCTCGCCTGCATCGCAATGCAGGAGTCTCCAACCATGCGCACCGTCGGATACCGTGAACCGCAAGCCATCACCGCCGAAACCAGCCTGATCGATCTCGATCTGCCCGCGCCAGTTCCCGCCGAGCGCGATCTGCTCGTCGCGGTCGAGGCCGTGTCGGTCAATCCCGTCGACACCAAGGTCCGCCGCAGCGCGACGCCGCCCGCCGGCGAAGCCCGCATCCTCGGCTGGGATGCGGCCGGCCTCGTCAGGGCGGTCGGCCCGGAGGTCGTTGGCTTCAAGCCGGGCGACGCGGTCTTCTATGCCGGCGCGATCGACCGGCCCGGCTCCAACGCGGAGTTCCACCTCGTCGACGAGCGCATCGTCGGGCACAAGCCGCAGAGCCTGTCCTTCGCCGAGGCCGCGGCCCTGCCGCTCACCGCGATCACGGCCTGGGAGATGCTGTTCGACCGGCTGCGGATCAAAGACCTGGTGCCGGGCGCGGCCAAGGCCGTGCTGATCGTCGGCGGGGCCGGCGGCGTCGGCTCGATCGCGATCCAGCTCGCCCGCAAGCTGACCGACCTGACCGTGATCGCCACGGCGTCGCGGCCGGAGACGCGCGACTGGGCGGCCAAGCTTGGCGCGCACCATGTCGTCGACCACGGCAAGCCGTTGTCGTCGGAGATCGAGGCGCTCGGCCTGGCGCGCCCGGTCTCGTCTTCCTGACGACGCATGCGGGCGAGCATTTGCCGGAGATCGTCAAGCTGATCGCGCCGCAGGGCCGGATCGGCGCCATAGACAACCCGCCCGTGCTCGACGTCATGCCATTGATGGGCAAGAGCCTATCTTTCCATTGGGAGATGATGTTCGCGCGCTCGCTCCACCAGACCGCCGACATGCAGGCGCAGGGCGACCTCCTGAACGAGGTCTCGCGGCTGGTCGACGCCGGCGCGTTGCGCACGACGCTGACCGAGACATACGGCACGATCAACGCCGCAAACCTCAAGCGGGCGCATGCGCTGATCGAGAGCAACCGCGCCAAGGGCAAGATCGTGCTGCAGGGATTCTGACACGCAAAAGGGCCGCGTCCCGCGACGCGGCCCTTCATCCCGGCAGGACGGGCGGGCTTCAGGCCAGCGTGTAGGCCGTTTTCACCGTCGTATACATTTCCTTGGCGTAGGCGCCCTGCTCGCGTGGGCCGTAGCTCGAGCCTTTCCGGCCGCCGAAGGGGACGTGGTAATCGACGCCGGCGGTGGCGAGGTTGACCATCACCATGCCGGCCTCGGCATTGCGCTTGAAATGCGTCGCATGCTTCAGCGAGGTCGTGCAGATGCCCGAGGACAGGCCGAACTCGGTGTCGTTGGCGAGCGCCAGCGCCTCGTCATAGTCCTTGACCCGGATGATGTTGGCGACGGGGCCGAACACCTCCTCGCGCGAGATGCGCATCGCGTTCGTGGTCTCGGTGAACAGCGCCGGCTGGAGATAGAAGCCGGGCGTCTCGCGGTTGAGCAGTTCGCCGCCCCAGACCAGCTTGCCGCCCTCGTCCTTGGCGATCTGGATATATTTCAGGTCCTGGTCGAGCTGGCTCTGGTCGACGACCGGGCCGATATGGGTGCCGGCCTTCAGCGCGTCGTCGACGACCACGCCCTTCAGCCGCTCGATGCAGGCCTCGACGAAGCGGTCGTGGATGCCGGCCTGGACGATCAGGCGCGAGGAGGCGGTGCAACGCTGGCCGGTCGAGAAGAAGGCGCCCTGGACCGCGCATTCCACCGCGATCTTGAGGTCGGCGTCGTCGAGCACCACGAGCGGGTTCTTGCCGCCCATCTCGAGCTGGACCTTCTTCATCGGGTGCGAGCCGATGCAGGCCTCGGCGACCTTGCGTCCGGTCGCGACCGAGCCTGTGAAGGAGATCGCCTGGACATCCCTGTGCTGCAGCAACGCCTGGCCGACGACGGAGCCGCGGCCCATCACGAGGTTGAGCACGCCCTTGGGCAGGCCGGCCCGCTGGATGATGTCGACCAGTGCCCAGGCCGAGCCCGGCACGAGATCGGCCGGCTTGATGACGACGCAATTGCCGTGAGCGAGCGCGGGCGCGATCTTCCAGGCCGGGATCGCGATCGGGAAGTTCCACGGCGTGATCATGCCGATGATGCCGACCGGCTCGCGGGTGATCTCGACGCCGACGCCGGGGCGGACCGACGGGATCGCCTCGCCACCCAGGCGCAGGGCCTCGCCGGCGAAGAAGGCGAAGATCTGGCCGGCGCGGCCGGCCTCGCCGATGCCCTCGGCCAGGGTCTTGCCCTCCTCGCGCGAGAGCAGCCGGCCGAGTTCCTCCTTGCGGGCGAGGATCTCGTCGGAGGCCTTCTTCAGGATCTCGTAGCGCTCCTGCGGGCCGGAACGGCTCCAGGCCGGAAGCGCGGCCTTGGCTGCGGCGACCGCGTCGTTGAGCTGATCGACCGTCCCTTGCGCATATTCGCCGACGACGTCGCCGGTGTTGGACGGGTTGATGTTGCGCGAGGCGTTACCGGAGCCGGCCCATTCGCCGGCGATCAGGTTCTTGAACATCTCGGTCATCGCGTGGCCTCCCAACGGCTTTTGTCTCGAAGGGAGGTGTTAGCCGCTCCAGCGCACGAACGCCAATGCGCAGGCTTCATGCGCGACCCACCGCAATCTGCATACTGCATGCAGACAGGTCAGAACTCGGCGTCGAGTTCCTCGAGCTCTTCCGGCTCGGACTTGGCGGCCGCGATCCATTCCTGCAGCGCCGGCCAGCCGGCGATCGCCTTGCAATAAGCGCGGCTCGCGGGATCGAGCGGCACGTCATAGGTCATGAAACGCAGGCAGACCGGCGCATACATCGCATCCGCCATGGTCAGCGCCTCGCCGAACAGATAGGGCCCGCCATAGGTCTCCAGGCAGTCGCGCCAGATTTCGGTGACGCGGTCGATGTCGGCCTGGGCGCCGGCCCAGACCTTGAAGCCGGGATAATGCGCCTTGAGGTTCATAGGCAGGGCCGAGCGCAGATTGGCAAAGCCCGAATGCATCTCGCCGCAGACCGCCCGGCAATGGGCGCGCGCCTTGGCATCGGCCGGCACCAGACCGGCCTTTGGCATGGTCTCGTCGAGATAGGCGGCGATGGCGAGCGTGTCCCAGACCTTGATCTCGTCATGGGTCAGGCAGGGCACGAGGAATGACGGCGACAGCAGCAGCAGTTCGGCCCGGGCCGAGGGATCGTCGACCGAGAGCATCCGCTCCTCGACGCTGAGTCCCGCCATCTTGCAGAGCAGCCAGCCGCGCAGCGACCAGGAGGAATAATTCTTGCTGCTGATGGTCAGGGTGGCGGCAGGCATGGGCAGGCATCCTCTGCGGGAGAACGAGTCATCATAGCAAGAGATGTTCCAAAGTATGATCGAATAAGAACAATCTTGCGAAGCCGCGCTTTTGCAGTGCAACATGAGCGGCGGCGTGCGGGAGCGCGGACGGCATCGCCGCCCGTCGCCGTCCCGCATCGATCCGGGGTCGCATTCTGATGCTCTATCTCGCCTACCAGGCCCAGTCCGACCTGATGAATCCGGCACGTCTGCTCGCCCAGTCGGCGCTGGCGGCGCTCGGCGCCAAGGCGATGAGCGGCCAGGGTCTGGACATGGCCGCCGTCTCGGCTGCCTTCGAGATGGTGACGCGAGCCGGGCTTACCCATGAGCGCCCGCCCTACCACATCGACAGCGTGCGCGACGGCAACCGCGACGTGCCGGTGCGTGAGGAAACGATCCTGAGCCTGCCCTTCGGCAGCCTGCTGCGCTTCGCCAAGGACACGGATGCGCCGCAGGCGAAGGTGCTGGTGGTGGCGCCGATGTCGGGCCATTTCGCGACGCTTCTGCGCAGCACGGTCGCGACCCTGCTGCGCGACCACGACGTCTACATCACCGACTGGCACAATGCCCGCGACGTCGACCTCGATCATGGCGTCTTCGGCTATGACGACTATGTCGACACGCTGATCCGCTTCGTCGAGGCGCTCGGCGAGAACACCCACATCGTCGCGGTCTGCCAGCCCTGCGTGCAGGTGCTGACCGCAGCCGCGGTGATGGCGCAGGCCGGCCATCCGCTGCAGCCGCGCAGCATGACGCTGATGGCCGGGCCGGTCGACACCCGCATCAACCCGACGACGGTCAACAAGCTCGCCTCTGACAAGCCGATCGAGTGGTTCCGCAAGAACCTGATCGCGACGGTGCCGCCGCGCTATGCCGGAGCGGGACGCAAGGTCTATCCGGGCTTCATCCAGCTCGGTGCGTTCATGGCGATGAACCTGCAGCGCCATGTCAACGCCCATATCGACATGTTCACCGCGCTCGCCACCGGCGACACCGAGACCGCCGACAAGCTCAAGGATTTCTACGACGAGTATTTCGCCGTGCTCGACCTGCCGGCCGAGTTCTATCTCGAGACCGTGCAGTGGATCTTCCAGGAGGCCAGGCTCGCGGCGAGGACGCTGACCTATCGCGGCGAGAAGGTCGATTGCCGCGCCATCCGCAAGACGGCACTGCTGACGGTCGAGGGCGAGCGCGACGACATCTGCTCGCTCGGCCAGACTTCGGCGGCGCACGAGCTCTGCAGCGCTTTGAAGCCCTTCCGCAAGAAGCACCACATGCAGGCCGGCGTCGGCCATTACGGCGTCTTCTCGGGGAGGAAATGGGATGGCCAGATCTACCCGATCGTCCGCAACATGATCGTGGCGAACAGTTGAGCGCGCCGGCCGCGGCGAAGCGACGTCACCAATCCGGGCCATCCGTCTGCGCGCCGAAGACGCCGTGCGCCGCGTGGAAGCCGAGCGAGCGATAGCACTCGAACTGCTCCTCCGAGAACATCTGGTCGCCGGTCGTCTGGTGCGGGAAGTCCGGATGGCGCGCCTTGTAGTCGAGGATGTAGTCGTTCTCGTCCCCGGTCAGCGACGATTTGATGTAGATGATCTCGCCCTCTTCGCCTGGGCCATATTCGATGGTGCCGCGCGCGACATGGGTGCGCCGGTCGATCTCCCTGGCGCTCGGTATGCGGCCGGCCGCGCGATCGGCATTAACGGCCAGCGAAGAGGCCTGAATCTCCTGCCAAGGCAGGATGATGCGGATGCCGAGATCGATCCTGGCATAGCGCTCGGCCTCGATCAGCGAGCGGAACGAGAATTGCGGATCGGCCTCGGCGTCGAGCACGATGATCCGGGCGCAGCGTCGGCGCAGGAGCTCGTAAAGGCCGAGGTTCTCGATATGGCCGCCATCGGTCAGATAGACCTGCGGCCGCTTTTCGGAGAGGAGCCCCAGCATCTCCTGTAGCAAATAGAGCTTGAGGCGGTCGCGCCAGTCGCCTTCGCTGCTGCCCAGCGCGAAGGCCGGGTTCCTCAGCCAGTATCCGAGCCGGATGTTCAGCAGAGCCAGCGTCGGGGAAAAGCCGCGCCGCGTGTTCGACCCCATGTTCGAGGACGCCGCCGCGCCGGAGACCGCCATCGCCGTCGCGAGATCGACGCCCGGGCAACGGCTTTCGAGCGCGTCGGTGCGCAGATATCCGGTGCTGACGCTGCCGCAATAGACCGGCGAGAACTGGAAGAAATCGGCGTTGCGGCCGCGCTGGTTGACGTATTTCGAGCCCTGGATGTTGAGCGCGGCGTTGATCAGGTGCAGCGGCCCGTAAACCGGATGCAACTCGCTGAGCTTGGCGGAATCGAGCCAAGGCGGATCGCCGGACACCTCGCGCCCTGATTTGAGCGAGCGGACGATGCGCGGGTCGAACAGGAAGGCCTTGCTCAGCCGGTCGCGATACAGGCGATGCAGCGAATTCCCGTTCGGCGTCAGGAAAAACCAGGTTCCGGCCGTCAGGACGATCCCGGCCAGCGTATAGACCCAGGCGAACAGATAGGTTGCATGGCAGGCGTCCTCGACATTGCCACCGAGCAGGGCCGCGACGTCCCGCTGACCGCACAGCTTGAAGACGAGCCATTGCATCCAGGCCGGGCGGTAGGAAAAGCCGATGTCGCCGGCAATGGTGATGTAGAGATAAGCCACCCAGAGCGTCATCGGCAGCGCCAGGGCGACGACGACCAGCATGAGCTTCGACACGACCCGGCTGAGCAGGGGCTTCAGGCCGCTCTCGCCTTCCTTGGTCTTGAGGATGCTGCCGAAGATGTTGCTGGCGAAGGCCGAGACCGCCGCGACCGGCGCCATATAGGGCGTCACGATCGCGACGATCTGCGAGATCCAGCCGACCCAGCTATCCGGGCCCTGCTGCACATAGAGCAGGAACAGGCCGCGCAGCGCGAAGGGCTGAAGCTCGAACAGCGCCGCGAGCGCGGTCGCCCCCATCAGCACCTGCGAGGCGCGGGCGGGCGCACCGACGAATTCGGCCGCCGCATCGCCGCGCCGGCCTCGTCCCAACGCCCAGACGACGTGGAAGCAGACCAGCGCCAGCAGGAGCCATTTCGTGAAGAAGAAGTTGGCGGGTTCCGCCTTCGCACGTAGCCCTGCGCTGTCGCGCAGCTTCTCCTTCAACTGCTCCTGAAGGGCGGCCTTGCGTTCGAGGTCCGCCAGCGTCGCCTGGGCGGGGCCGAGCTCCGTCAACGGCCCGAGCTGCGCCTTCAGAGCGGCGATCTCGTGCTCGCTGCGGTCGAGGCTGGCCTTCTCGACCTCGGTCAGGGCGAGGGGATGGCCGGGAAAGCGCTCCCAGCCGAGGAAATCGGGCCGGGTGAGCGCATCCTGATTGGGATTGAGGAACAGCGTCAGGCCGGCGCAGATCAGCAGGACGCCGGCGACGATGACGAGATTGGCGCCGAGGCCACGGAAGATGACCGAGCACGAGGCCAGGACATCGCGCAGGCCGCCGGGGATGAGATAATTCGAATAGTTGCGCAGATGCGCGACGGCGAGGTTGTCGCTCTTGTCGCTGTCATCGGTGGTGAAGGGGAACTCGCCTGCGCCGGCATCGAGGCCGCAGGTCAGGGAGCTGCCGATATAGCCGCCGCCCGACACGGTCGAGAGATAGTCGATGTAAGGCAGCACGCCGTCCTGGTTCAGCGCCTGCAGGGCGCCCAAGCTGAAGGCGGCGCTGCGGATGCCCCCTCCCGAGATCGCGAGCCCGTTGCATTCGCGTCTGCGTTTCGGGTCGCCCGTCCGACCAAGCGGTGGCCGCTGATGCAGGGCGCGACGCTCGTTGATGCACGTCGTCTCGAGCGCGACGACGTCGTCGATGTCCTTGGTGAATTCGGGGACATCCGGCGCTGCGATGATGTCGCGATAGGCTGTCGTCGTCATCGGGGTCTTCCCGAAATCGGTGTCCCAAGGCTCGGACACCGACTGACGCTACGACAGTTCAACGACAGGCTGCAAGACCGGTTCGGCGCAAGGTCAGGCTGCGCCTCACTTCTCCTTGATCTGCAGTCCGTTCTTGCCGACGGAAATCTGCACGCCCTCGGGCTCCTTCTTCTCCTGGTAGAGCGCATAGCCGGTGACGGCGAGACCGGCGACGAGAACGACGACGAGAGCGGCGAGCAGATTTCGGGAAGCGAGCATCAAGACGTCCTGAATGAGCGCCGCGGACGATCGCGACGGCTGCTCAACCGTTTGTGCAGTGCAAGGTTCCTTCGGGGTCGCGCTAATTCGCAGAAACGCCGAACCAGCGCGTTGCGATGTAGAGGCCACCGGCGGCGCTGACCGCTGTCAAGAAGGTGCCCCAGGCGAGGTCGACGACGGCGATCGAAACCGGATAGCCGCGCAAGGTCGCAAGGTTGGTCGCGTCATAAGTGCCATAGGCGATGAAGCCCAGCGCCGCGCCGGCGAAGAGCGCGCCGAACACGCTGGCCGCGTTCAGATTGGGCAGAACGGCGAACCAGACGACGCCGGCGACATAGAACAGGTAGAACGCCGCGGCGACGCCCCATCGCGGCTGCGGCAGCATCAGCTCGCCGAGGCCCGAGACATAGAATTTGCGCGCGACCACGCCGAGCCAGAGCGCATCGAACGGGAACAGGACGAGAGCGGTCGCGGCATAGAGCAACAGGAAACGCGTCATCTGGGTCTCCCGCAGCGGCCGCGATCTGAGGCCGCTCACTTGCTTCACGCAACAATACGCAGCAGCGAAGGTTCCGGACCTGAGTCAGCCGGCGGCACGCGGCGAAGGCAGCGCCGGCCCGCGCGCGACCATGCCGCGACCGAGCCAGGCCACAGCCAGGCTCGACCAGGCGAGACCGAGGCACCAGCCGGCGAGAACGTCGGTCGGCCAGTGCACGCCGAGATAAATCCGACTGAAGCCGATCAGCACGACCATCACCCAGGCTAGCACGACGCTGAGCCGGCCGATGTCGTCGCGTCGTGAGGCGAGGCCGACGAAGCCGGCGATGCTGAGCAGAGTCACCGCCGAGAGGAAAGCGTGCCCGCTCGGAAAGCTCGCGGTGAAGGTCAGCGCCGCCGGCTCGACGATGTCGGGCCGGGCGCGGCCGATCAGAATCTTAAGCCCGGTGCTGGCGAGCGTCGCGGCGATGACGTTGATCGCCAGCCCGATGGCGAGGTTGCGGTGCCGGCATGTCCACAAGCCCAGGGTCGCCGTCAGCGTCATGAAGCCGAGGCCGACGAAGCTGCCGAGTGCCGTCAGATCGCGCATCGCCTCGTGCAGCCAGGGCGGCCCGAGCGGCGTCGCCGGATCGCCGGAATGGCGCAGCAACAGGACGAGGCTGGTGTCGAATGCGAAGCTGTGGCCCGAGACGATGAACAGCGCCAGGCCGAGAAAGGCGCAGGCGGCTGCGAGCGGCACCAGCAGGCGGGGATTGAACAGGGACATCTGTGCTGGGTTCTCATCGGCGGCGCGAAAGCAGCATCACCCCGGGAGTTCGGCCGGAATGCGGCGGGCAGCGATCAGCCTGATCGCCTTCGGCAGCAGTCGGTAGGCGAGCGCGCCGGCTTTGCGCTCGACCTCGCCGTCGAAGGTGATGTGGCCGCGCTTCTTGTCGCGCCGGGTCAGCGTGACCTCGTCGGCGGTGAAAGACGTCAAGTTGTGCGAGGCGCGCCAGCCGCCGGTGACCACCGACAGGGCCGCCTTGCAGCGCGACAGGAGCCCGCCTGCATTGAGGATGTGGACCTCGAACATGCCGGCATCGAGCCGGGCACGGCGCCATTCGGCGCCATCGAAGCTGTTGATCGTCACCAAGACCGCGTCGGCCTCGACATGGCGATGGCCGTCGGCCGTGCGGATCTCGACCGAGACCGGACGCGTGAACAGGATCGAGCGCGTCGCGGCCACAGCGAAGGCGACACTGCGACTGAAGGGGAAACGGCGGCGGGCATGCTCGCGCTCGCGCGCCATCAGGCTGAAGAAGCCCATCCCGGAGATCGAATGGAACAGCCGGTCGTTGACCCGCCCGATGTCCATGACGATCTCCTCGCCCTTGCAGAGCGCCTCGATCTGATATTCGAGCGTGCCATAGAGGCCGAGATCGCGGCCGAGCACGTTGACGGTACCTAGCGGCAGCACGCCGACCGGGCGGTTGGCCTCGAGCAGGATCGGCAACACGCCGTTGATCGTGCCGTCGCCACCGGCGATGACGGGGATGCAGCTCTCGTCCTGGATCGCGAGCGCGAGCGCATCGTCGAGCTCGCGCGGATGGACGAGCTTGACCTCGGCCGAGCAGTCGTGAGCGGCGAAAGCCGAGCGCAGCCGCTGAGCGAAGGCCTCGGCGCCGGCCGCCAACACGGTTCCGGCCCGGGCATTGACGACGACGGTGTGACGCATGATCGACGGCCCGCTGCGGTTCGGCCGAAGCTGGGCCGGCGATGCCGTTTCCGCAAGGCTCATGACAGGGCTGGCTGCCGCCCGTAATCGTGAGCGGATTGCTGCGGCACCGGCAGGGGCCGGGTGTCCTCGATCTCCTCGGTCACGACCTCGAAGCGCTGCAGGAGATGCGGGCCGAAGGAGCTGACCATCGCGACATCGGTGGCGTCTCTCCCCCGGGCGATGACGATGCGGCCGATGCGCGGCATATTGTGACGGGCATCGAAGGTGTACCAGCGCCCGCCGAGATAGACCTCGAACCAGGCGTTGAAATCCATCGGCGCCGGATCGGGCGGGATGCCGATATCGCCGAGATAGCCGTTGCAGTAGCGGGCCGGGATGTTCATGCAGCGGCAGAGTGCGACGGCGAGATGGGCGAAATCCCGGCAGACGCCGACACGCTCCTCAAAGGCTTCCGCCGCCGTGCGGGTATTGCGGGCGAAGTGATAGCCGAAGGTCAGGTGATTGTGGACGAAGTCGACGATCGCCTGAACGCGCGGCCAGCCTGGCGCGATGTGGCCGAACAGGGTCCAGGCCTGGGCCGAGAGCTTGTCGGTCTCGCAATAGCGGCTGCCAAGCAGATAGACCATCGCCTCGTCGGGCAGACGCGCCGGGGCGACCTCCGCGGCCAGCGGATGGACCGGGTCGGTCTCGCCGGAATCATGCGCAATGCCGCTGGCCGCCAGCACGACGCCGCCGGCAGGAGCCACCAGGCGGCGACAGATATTGCCGAACTGGTCGAAATACTGGCTGATCGCGATCGGCCTGCCGGGATCGACGAGTGACGTCGCGCTCATCTCGTCGGGCTCGACCAGATCGTGCCGGCGCGAGGGATGGACGTCGAGCAGCGTCACCAGCGGCAGATCGCTCTGGCAGACGAGTTCGATGCGATAGCCATAGCGGATCTGCATGGGCCGTTTCCTCAAGAGACGATGCGCGCAAATATGAAGCGGTTCGATGACGCGCGAACGCCATCGAACCGCCTGGTAAGGGAAGATGCGGGCCCGAAGGCCCGCATCCCGCCGCCACGGCGGTTCGGCTGGGGGGATAGCAACCGCCGCGACCTGCGTCGGGCGCCGCTACATCATCCAGTAGGGCATGGTGCCGTAGTAGTCGTGGACGCGCTTGCCGTAGGCACGGTCGTCCCAGTCGGGCTCGCCCTCGCTGTCATACATCGGGGCAGCTTCGAGCTTGTCCTTGGTCAGCGGGACGACATAGCCGCCGCGATTGGTGTCGTAGTCGAGCACGCTCCACGGGATCGGATGATATTTTTCGCCGAGCCCGAGGAAGCCGCCGAACGACATGATGGCGTAGGCGACCTTCCCGGTCTGCTTGTCGAGCATCACGTCGTAGATTTCGCCGAGATGGTCGCCATTCGTGTTGTAGACGTCGGTTCCGGCGACGCGGGCACCGGCGATCAGTGGATTTCCGGAAGAGCCCACGGGATTGCCGGTCGCGGCCATGGTTTGAGCTGACATCAGCTTCCTCCTCGGGTTGCAGCGGCTGATTTGGCCGCGGGATTGCCAGATGAACGTGGCATGCCGCGGAAAGGTTCCCCATTTTCGGACCCCAACCACACTCCCAGATTGCAGTCGTGGAGAGGCGGATGGCGCGCCGCATTCCCGCCGTCTTTGTGCCGCGATCCACGCACACCTAATGTCGGGCGCGCCAGGGAACCTTTGGTTTGCAAGCCGGTTGCAGGGGGCAAGCGGCTGCGGCCGATGGATGGACGCCAAGGAGAAACCCATGAAAAAAATTCTGATCCTCGCCGCCGTTGCCGCCTCGCTCGGCGCCTGCACCCAGCGTGAGCAGAACACCGGCACGGGCGCGCTGATCGGCGCCGGCACCGGCGCCGTGATCGGCGGTCTCGCCACCGGCCGCGCCGGCGGCGCGCTGGCCGGAGCCGCGATCGGCGGCGCGGGCGGTGCGATCATCGGCAATGCGACGACGCCGGACCAGGTATGCTACGGCCGCGACGAATATGGCCGGCGCTACCGCTACGCCTGCTGAGACAGCCATTTTTTTAGAAGCTCAACCCGCGCTCGCGAGAGCGCGGGTTTTTTCTTGGGTCGCCACTCCCCGTTCAGGCCGGGCCGTAGGGGCCGAAGCGGCCGACGAAGCGATGGCGCGGCCCGGGATAGAGCAGGCGTACGGCCGTGATCGGCGCGTCCTGGTTCCAGGTGCGGCGCTCGACCAGCAGGCAGGCCGCGCCCTCGCCGACCGCCAGCAGCCTGGCCTCGTCCGGTTCGGCGCCGATCGCGCTCAGGGCATGCTCGGCCTGCGACCAGAGGCTGTTCTCGAGCAGCCAGTCGCCCGGTGGCGTGACGTCGAAGCGCTCGCGGGCGGCATCGGGCACCGAGGCGAGATGGATGACGCGCTCCTCCAGCACATGCGGGGCGCCGTCGCCGCGATGCAAGACGACGAGATGCGACACTGCGGCCGAGCGCTTGAGCTCGAAACGCTGCGCGACCTCGGCGCTCGGCCGGCCGTCGCTGCGCGACAGGATTTCGAAGCCATAATCCTGGCCGAGGCGGCGCACCTCGTCGGGGATCGAGAGGATGTCGAACATCGCATGGCTGGTCGGCGGGCTCGCCACGATCGTGCCCGAGCGGCGCCGGCGGGTGATAAGCCCCTCGCGGGCGAGCTGCACCAGCGCGCGATGCACCGTCATCCGCGAGGCACGAAGCTGCTCCATCAGCGCATGCTCGGGCGGGACGGAGGTGCCCGGCGGCCAAGTGCCGTCGACGATCAGGTCGCGGATCGCGCGCCTGATCTGGTCGTAGATCGGGCCTGCCCCGTCGAGCTTGACCGCCTCCAGTGCGCCGACGCCGTCGCTCATCGCCGCTTCCCCATCAGCCGAGGAGCTTGCGCATCACGCCGGCGAAGCGGCGGGCGATCGGCTCGCGGGCATGGTGCCGGCCGCCGGCGACCAGGAGGCGACCGGCGACCCGGACCTCCGCGAGCGGCAAGGCATTGGCCGCGAAGATCGCGCTGTCGAGCATCGCCTCGCCACGGCGACCGACGAGCGCCGGATGATCGCGATCGAGCGTGACGAGATCGGCCCGGCAGCCCGGCGCAATCTGGCCGATCGCGCGGCCGCAGGCCCCGGCGCCGCCCGCACAGGCGGCTTGCCAGAGCGCGAGACCGGTCGAAGCGTCGGGGGTGGCGAAGAGGGCCCGGCGGCGGTCGCGCAGGCGCTGCGAGTATTCGAGCTGGCGCAGTTCGGAGCCGGCATCGATCTGGATGTTGGAATCGCTGCCGACGCCGAGCGCCCCATTGGCCGCGACATAGGCGACGCCGTCGAAGATGCCGTCGCCGAGGCTCGATTCGGTGATCGGGCACAGACCTGCGACCGCGCCGCTGCGGGCGATGCCATCCCGCTCGGCGGGGGTCAGATGTGTCGCATGGATCAGGCACCAGCGCTTATCGAGTGCGACGGTGTCCATCAGCAGCTCGACCGGGCGGCGGCCGGTGATCGCGAGGCTGTCCTCGACCTCGCGCATCTGCTCGGCGACGTGGATGTGGATCGGCGCCTGCGGCCGCAAGCTTGCAAGCCAGCCGAGATCGTCGAGCGCCACCGCGCGCAGCGAATGCGGGGCGACGCCGAGCCGCGCATCGGGCAACGACCGGATCGCCGCCGCGCTGCCTTCCAGCAGACGCTGATAGGCGTCGCGGTCGTTGACGAAGCGGCGCTGACCATGGACCGGCGGCGCCCCGCCGAAATTGCCGTAGCGGTAGAGCACCGGCAGCAGCGTCAGGCCCAGGCCCGTCTCCTCGGCGGCGGCCGCGATCGCCTGCGCCATCGCGGCGATGTCGGCATAGGGGCGACCGTCCCTGTCGCGATGGAGATAGTGGAATTCGGCGAGCGCGGTGAAACCGCCCTCCAGCATCTCGACGAAAGCTTGAGCCGCGATGGCCTGCACGTCATCGGGGTCGAGCCGGTCGAGGAAGCGGTACATCACCTCGCGCCAGGTCCAGAACGAATCCTCGGGATTGCCGCGCCGTTCCGACAGCCCGGCCATGCCGCGCTGGAAGGCGTGGCTGTGCAGGTTCGGCAGGCCCGGCAGCGTCAGCCCGGCGAGCGTCGCCGCCCCGTTCGGCGCCACCTGCCCGCCCTCGACGGCCACGATCACGCCATCGGCCAGGCTCAGCACAACATCGTCGGTGATGCCCTGCGGCAGCAGGGCCTGCTCAAGATGCAGGATGTCGGTCACGCCATCGCCCCCTACTCAATTGCATAGGCAATTGACGCTTGCTATTTGCATATGCAATTGGCTAGCATAATGCGGCGTCGGGGAATGTCGAGGGGGAAGGCGGATGGCCGGCACGAGCATGCTCTGCGACAGGCTCTGGCGCAATGCCCGGCTCGCGACGATGGTGCCCGGCGGGGCCGCCTATGGCGCGATCGATGACGGGCTGATCGCGGCACGCGACGGCCACATCGTCTTCGCCGGCCCGGCCCGCGACGCGCCGGCCTTCGACGCTGTCGAGACAGTGGATTGCGGCGGGCGCTGGATCACGCCGGGGCTGATCGATTGCCACACCCATCTCGTCTATGGCGGCGACCGCGCCCACGAGTTCGAATTGCGCCTGCAGGGCGCGAGCTATGAGGAGATCGCCCGCGCGGGCGGCGGCATCCTCTCCACCGTCAAGGCGACGCGGGCCGCGAGCGAGGCCGAGCTCTTCGCCGCGGCCGACAAGCGCCTGTCGGCGCTGCTGGCGGAGGGCGTCACCACCGTCGAGATCAAGTCGGGCTACGGGCTGGAGATCGACGCCGAAGTGAAGACGCTCACGGCCGCGCGCCGGCTCGGGCGCGAGCGGCCGGTGACGGTCCGCACGACCTTTCTCGGCGCCCATGCCGTGCCGCCCGAATACAAGGGCCGCTCGCGCGACTATGCCGATCTCGTCGCCGGGCCGATGCTCGACGCGATCACGGCGCAGGGGTTGGCCGATGCGGTCGACGTGTTCTGCGAGGGCATCGCCTTCTCGCCCGACGAGACCGCAAAGGTGTTCGCGGCCGCGAAGGCCAAGGGCCTCGCGATCAAAATTCATGCCGAGCAGCTCTCCAATCTCGGCGGGGCGAAGCTCGCAGCCGAAATGGGCGCGGTCTCGGCCGACCATCTCGAATATCTCGATGAGGCCGGCGTGATCGCGCTGGCGAAAGCGGGCACCGTCGCGGTGATCCTGCCCGGCGCTTTCTATTTCCTGCGCGAGACACAGAAGCCGCCGATCGAACTTTTGCGCCAGCATGGCGTGCCGGTCGCGCTCGCGACCGACGCCAATCCCGGCTCCTCGCCGCTGACCTCGCCGCTACTGGTGCTCAACATGGCCTGCACGCTGTTCCGGCTGACGCCGGAGGAGGCGCTGGCTGGCCTAACCCGCAACGCGGCCCAAGCGCTCGGCCTTCAGGATGAGATCGGCACGCTTGCAGCCGGCAAGGCCTGCGACCTCGCGATCTGGGAGATCGAGCGCCCTGCCGAGCTCGCCTACCGAATCGGCTTCAACCCGCTTCACGCCCGCATCTGGAACGGCCAATGACCACCGCACTCCCGCTGACGCCCGGACGGGCCGCCCTGACCGATTGGCGTTCCGTGATCGACGGCGCGCCCATCGCGCTCGATCGCGCCAGCGACGCCGCCATCGCCGCGGCCCAGGCGATCGTCGACGAGATCGTCGCCGCCGGGACGGTGACCTATGGCGTCAACACGGGCTTCGGCAAACTCGCCAGCGTCCGCATCGCCGATGCCGACCTCGCGACGCTCCAGCGCAACCTTATCCTGTCGCATGCGGTCGGCACCGGCCCGGCGCTGCCCGACGGCGTGGTGCGGCTGATCCTCGCCATGAAGGCGGCCAGCCTGGCGCGCGGCGCCTCGGGCGTGCGCCCGGTCGTCGTCGAGGCGCTGCTCGGCGCGCTCGCGGCGGACGCCCTGCCGGTGGTGCCGGCGAAAGGCTCGGTCGGGGCCTCGGGCGATCTCGCGCCGCTGGCGCATCTGACCGCCGCGCTGATGGGCGTCGGTGAGATCAGGCTGAAGGGGGAGCTCCTGCCCGCGGCCGATGCGCTGGCCAAGATCGGCCAGGCGCCGCTGGCGCTCGGTGCCAAGGAGGGTCTCGCGCTGATCAACGGCACGCAGGTCTCGACCGCGATCGCGATCGCCGCGATCGCCGACATGGCCCGCGTGTTCGATGCCGCACTGGTCGCAGGCGCGCTCTCGGTCGATGCGCTGAAGGGTTCGGATACGCCGTTCGACCCGCGCATCCAGGCGCTGCGCGGCCAGCCCGGCCAGATCAGGGTCGCACAGATCCTGCTCGAGTTGATCGCCGACAGCGAGATCCGCGACAGCCACCGCTTCGGCGACAGCAAGGTGCAGGACCCCTATTCGCTCCGCTGCCAGCCGCAGGTGATGGGGGCCATCGGCGACCTCCTGCGGAACGCTGCCGAGACGCTGGCGATCGAGGCCAATGCCGTCACCGACAACCCGCTGGTGCTGGGACCGGGCGAGATAGTCTCGGGCGGCAATTTCCACGCCGAGCCGATCGCCTTCGCCGCCGACGTCCTCGCCATGGGCCTGTGCGAGATCGGCAACCTGTCGGAGCGGCGCATAGCGCTGCTGGTCGATCCGGTGATGAGCGGCCTGCCGCCCTTCCTGGCGCGCGACGCCGGGCTGAACTCCGGCTTCATGATCGCGCAGGTGACGGCCGCCGCGCTGGCTTCCGAGAACAAGCAGAAGGCGCATCCGGCCTCGGTCGACACGATCCCGACGTCGGCCAATCAGGAAGATCATGTCTCGATGGCGACGCATGGGGCGTATCGCCTGCTCGACATGGCGCGGAACGCGGCGAGCATCATCGGCGTCGAGCTGATGGCGGCAGCCGAAGCGATCGAGCATCACCGCCCGATGAAGACGAGCCCGCGACTGGAGCCGGTTCTGGCGCTGCTGCGGACGAGGATCGCGCCGCTGAAGGCGGACCGTTACCTCGCACCGGATCTCGCAACGGCGACGGAACTGGTGCTGTCGGGGGCGATCGGCGCGGCCGCCGGGCTGGATGGATTTGCGGAGTTGTCGGCATGACCGCCGACATCGTCACCGTCACGCGCGGCCCCTCCCCGCTGATCCTCTCGATGCCGCATCCCGGCACCGGGCAGCCGCCCGAGGTCGCCGCCACGCTTAACCAACGCGGGCGTCTGGTCGAGGACACGGACTGGCATATGCGGGAGCTTTACGCCTTCGCGGCGCGGTTCGAATCGACGATCGTCGAAGCGCGGCTCTCGCGCTACGTCATCGACCTCAACCGCGATCCGTCCGGCCTCTCTCTCTATCCGGGCCAGGCGACGACGGACCTCGTGCCGACCACGACCTTCGACGGCGCGCCGATCTGGGCGACGCCTCCCGACGAAGCCGAGATCGCGCGCCGGCGCGAGGCCTATTTCCGGCCCTATCACGAGGCGCTCGCAGCCGAGATCGCGCGGGTCAAGTCGCTGCACGGCTACGCGCTGCTCTGGGACTGCCATTCGATCAAATCGGTGATCCCGCGTCTCTTCCCCGGCACGCTGCCGACGCTCAATCTCGGCACCAACTCCGGTGCGAGCTGCGCGCCTGCGGTGGAGAACGCCGCCGTCGCGGCGATGGCCGGCCAGCCCATCACCCAGATTTCGAACGGCCGCTTCAAGGGCGGCTGGATCACCCGGCACTACGGCCGGCCCGAGAGCCACGTCCACGCGATCCAGATGGAGATCGCGCTGTCGGCTTACCTCACTGACGAAGCGCCGCCCTGGACCTTCGACACGTCCAAGGCCGCCACGCTGCAATCCGCCCTCTCCAGCATCATCGTGGCCGCGCTCGACGCCGCCGCCAGCTTCGAAAAGGCCCGTCCATGACCCGCATCGACAACAGCCGCGTCATCCGCAGTCCGCACGGTTCGGAGCTGTCCGCCAAGAGCTGGCTGACGGAAGCGCCCCTGCGCATGCTGATGAACAATCTCGACCCCGACGTGGCGGAAAAGCCCGGTGAGCTGGTGGTCTATGGCGGCATCGGCCGCGCCGCCCGGACCTGGGAGGATTTCGACCGGATCTGCGCGTCCCTGCGCTCGCTCGAAGCCGACGAGACGCTGCTGGTCCAGTCGGGCAAGCCGGTCGGCATCTTCCGCACGCATCCGGACGCGCCGCGCGTGCTGATCGCAAACTCAAACCTCGTGCCAGCCTATGCCAATTGGGAGCATTTCCACGAGCTCGATAAGGCCGGACTGATGATGTACGGCCAGATGACGGCTGGTTCCTGGATCTATATCGGCACGCAGGGCATCGTGCAGGGCACCTACGAGACCTTCGTCGAGGTCGGCCGGCAGCATTACGGCGGCTCGCTCAAGGGCAAATGGGTGCTCACCGGGGGCTTGGGCGGCATGGGCGGTGCACAGCCGCTCGCCGCGACCATGGCCGGCGCCTCGATGATCGCGGTCGAGTGCAAGCCGTCGAGCATCGAGTTCCGGCTGCGCACCGGCTATCTCGACGAGAAGGCCGACAGCGTCGACGAGGCGCTGAAGATCATCGAGGCGGCGCATGCGAAGGGCGAGGCCATCTCAGTCGGCGTGCTCGGCAACGCGGCGGAGGTGTTTCCCGACATGGTCGCGCGCGGCATCCGGCCCCACGTCGTCACCGACCAGACTTCCGCGCACGACCCGCTCAACGGCTATCTGCCGGCTGGCTGGACGCTGGCCGAGTGGGAGGAGCGCAAGGAGCGCGATCCGGCCGGCACGATCGAGGCGGCGAAGCGCTCGATGGCGACGCATGTGCGCGCCATGCTCGATTTCCATCGCATGGGCGTGCCGACGCTCGACTACGGCAACAACATCCGCCAGATGGCAAAGGACATGGGCGTCGCGGATGCCTTCGATTTTCCGGGCTTCGTGCCGGCCTATATCCGGCCGCTGTTCTGCCGCGGCATCGGGCCGTTCCGCTGGGCGGCGCTCTCGGGCGACCCGGAGGACATCTACAAGACCGACGCCAAGGTGAAGGAGCTGATGCCGGATGACGCGCACCTGCACAACTGGCTCGACATGGCGCGCGAGCGCATAAAATTCCAGGGACTGCCAGCGCGAATCTGCTGGGTCGGCCTCGGCGACCGGCACCGGCTCGGCCTCGCCTTCAACGAGATGGTGGCGAAGGGCGAACTGAAGGCCCCCGTCGTGATCGGTCGCGACCATCTCGATTCAGGCTCCGTCGCCTCACCCAACCGCGAGACGGAAGCGATGAAGGACGGCTCGGACGCGGTCTCGGACTGGCCGCTGCTCAATGCGCTGCTCAACACGGCATCGGGCGCGACCTGGGTCTCGCTGCATCATGGCGGCGGCGTCGGCATGGGCTATTCGCAGCATTCCGGCATCGTCATCGTCGCCGATGGCACGCCCGAGGCCGCGAAACGGCTGGAGCGCGTGCTCTGGAACGACCCTGCGACCGGCGTGATGCGCCATGCCGATGCCGGCTACGAGATCGCGCGCGACTGCGCGAAGGCGAAGGGGCTGAAGCTGCCGGGCATCCTGGGGTGACGATGAGGCTCATCCGCGTCGCCGACTGTCTGGTCATGCCGTGGAAGAACGGCGGCGGGGCAACGACGCAGATCGCGATCCATCCGGAAGGCGCGTCGCTCGACGATTTCGACTGGCGCATCTCGACCGCCCATGTCGGCACGGATGGGCCGTTCTCGCTCTTTCCCGGGATCGACAGGACGCTTGCAGTGCTGGCGGGCGCGGGCATCGCGCTCGAGTTCGGCGATGGCGAAACGATGCGGCTGGATCCACAGTCCGACCCTTGCGCCTTCGCCGGCGAGCGCCCGGTCGAAGGCCGGCTCGTCGCCGGGCCAATGGACGACCTCAACGTGATGACGCGGCGCGGCCGCTGGCGGCATGAGGTCCGACGATTGGCCGGTCCCGCCTCGACCCGCATTGAGCCTGCAGGCGATCGTCTTGCGCTTGTCGCCCGGTCTGGCAGTTGGATGGTCGCTGCGGATTGGGGACGTGAGACCCTTGGACCCGGAGACAGCGTCGTGCTTGATCGCCCGCAGCACGCCACGCTTGTGAATGACGCCGGCGGCGACATCTTCGCCATCGACCTGTTAGACGAGGTTGCCGGCTGATTTCATCAGACTTGGCCGATGCTATTTCACCTGCGCCAAGAACGCCTCGACGGCCTGCCAGTTCTCGGCCGCGCCTTGGGGATTGCGGTCGGCGCGCAGGCTGCTCGAACCGTGCGTGCCGGATTTCGGCCTGTACTGGATCTTTATCTTCGCCGGAGCTGCGTCGATGATCGCCTTCGCTTCGGCGATCTCACCCTGATCGCTTGCCGAAGAGACGAAGATCGGCACGGTCACCTTTGCGGCCGCGTTGCGCACGGCACCGCGCCCGCCGAGGTACTCGCCCGGCGAGAAGGCGAGCACGCCGGCGATCCCGGGATGTTTCGCCGCCAGCAGGAAGACGAGCGAAGCCGAGTAGCTCGAACCCCAGACGATGATCTTGCCGCGGCCATCGGCCCTGGCCCAGTCGAGCGCGGCTTCCAGATCGGGCAGCGCCTGCTCGAAGCCTGCACTGCCGCGGAAGCCCTTGGCGGTATGATTGTCGCGGCCCCAGCCCGAGCCGCCGGAACGCTGGTCCAGCGCCAGCGCATTGAAGCCGAGTGCATTCAGCTTCGGGGCGATGGTGGTGTATTCGCCGGCATTGGAAGAGGCCTGATGGAACAGCAGGACGACGGGCTTGCCCTTGTCTGCGTCGCCGTAATACTCGGCGTGGACCTTGACCTTGTCGGCGGCGGTCAGAGTGAGCGGCTCGGCCGAGGCGTTGCCGGCGAAAGCGAGCAGCAGCATCACAGCGGCGAAGGTCCGAGAGGCGAGGTTCATCGGGCGGGCTCCCAAGGCGCGACAGCCCGAAGTCTTACGTCATTCGCCGCGCACGGAATGTCACTTCGCGCTCACGTTCCCGCGCCCGGTCAGTGAACCTCCGCCGCCAGCACAGCCTCGACCCTGATCTCCTCGACCAGCCGTTCCTTCAGCGCGACGAAGTCCGGCGTCGTCTTGATCGTGTAGGGCCGGGGGTGGGGCAGATCGACCTTGATATCGGCCTTGATCCGGCCGGGCCTGGCGCTCATCACCACGACGCGCGAGGCCATGAAGATCGCCTCCTCGATGTCGTGGGTGACGAAGAGCACGGTCTTCTGCTCGCGCTCCCAGATGCCGAGCAGCATCTCCTGCATCAAAGCGCGGGTCTGGTTGTCGAGCGCGCCGAAGGGCTCGTCGAGCAGCAAAATCTTCGGGTCGTTCGCGAGCGCGCGGGCGATCGCGGTACGCTGCTGCATGCCGCCCGAGAGCTGCTTCGGGAAATGATCGACGAAGCCGGAGAGCCCGACCTTGGCCGCCCAGTCGCGCGCGATGGCGAGACGCTCGCCTTCCGGCACGCCGCGCTCGCGCAGGCCGAAGGCGATGTTCTCGACCACGGTCAGCCAAGGGAAGAGCGTGTAGCTCTGGAAGACGAAGCCGCGATCGGCGCCGGGCCCGGTGACAGGGGCACCGTCGAGCAGGACTTTTCCTTCGCTCGCCGTCTCCAGCCCGCCGACGATGCGCAGCAGCGTGGACTTGCCGCAGCCGGAGGGGCCGAGGATGGTGATGAAGTCGTTGTCCGCGACCGAGAGCGTGGTCGGCGTCAGGGCGCGGGTCGGCTGACCGCCGCGCTGGGCCGGAAAAACTTTTCCGACGCCTTCGATGCTCAGCTTGCTCATCGGGCCGCCCACGGAAACAGGCGCTGGTTGACCGCCTTGAACAGGAAATCCGAGACCAGCCCGATCAGCCCGATGACGATGATGCCGAAGATGATCTGGCCGGTGTTGAGCAGGGCCTGGCTGTCGGTGATCATGTGGCCGATGCCGGAGGAGGAGCCGATCAGCTCGGCGACGATGACATAGGTCCAGGCCCAGCCGAGCACGAGCCGGAAGATCTCGGCGATCTCGGGGGCGGCGTTCGGCAGCAGCACGCGGCGCACCACCGAGGTGTCGGTTGCGCCCAGCGTGTACGCCGCATCGACGAGATCGCGCCGGATCGCGCCGACAGCGACCGCGATCATCAGGATCAGCTGGAAGACCGAGCCGATGAAGATGACGAGGAGCTTCTGCGCCTCGCCGATGCCGGCCCAGAGGATCAAGAGCGGGATGAAGGCCGAGGCCGGCAGATAGCGCGCGAAGGAGACGAAAGGCTCGAGGAAGGCCTCGACCGGCTTGTAGGCGCCCATCAGGATGCCGAGCGGCAGCGCCACGATCACCGCCAGGACGAAGCCACCGACGACGCGCCAGATCGTCATGCCGATGTCGAAGGCGAAGCCGTAGCGGACCAGGAGGTTGTAGCCTTCGCTCACCATCGTCAGCGGATCGGCGAGGAACAGCCTCTGGACATAGCCGCCGAAGGTCGCGACCGACCACAGCGCCACGAACAGCGCGAAAAAGGCGATCCCGTAGGCGATGCGGGAGGGGGCGGAGACCGGCTGGAGGGGTTTCATGGCTAAGACGGTTTTCCAGTTAACTCTGGACGGTGAGACGGGCGCGGGGAACCCTTCTCCCGGATGGGAGAAGGGCAGGGATGAGGGCCTGCCCTATCCGAGAAGGACGCGACGGAGCCGTCGCGCCTTTGCGATCAGCGGCACACCCTCACCCCTGCCCCTCTCCCATCCGGGAGAGGGGTTCCCCGCGCTTGGACGATGAAGGCTGAGCTACTAGCTCGCGCCGCCCGCGACGTATTTCGTCTCGACGAGGTCCTTCAGATCGGGCTTCGCCTTGATCAGGCCGATCTCGAGCAGCAGATTGGCGGCCTTGGCCGAGAAGGCCTGCCAGTCGCCGGAGAAGAAGGCCTTGTTGCCGGCCGCATCCGACCATTTCAGGAAGGCGGCCGACTTGCCGAACTGTTCGCCCGTCTGCTTGACGTCGGCGCCCATGATGCCGAAGGCCTTGTCCTTCTCCTTGGCGATCATGTCGAGCGCCTCGAAATAGCTCTTGGTCAGGGCCTTGGCCGCATCGTCATTGGCGGCGAGGAAGGCCGGCGTGCAGCCGAAGGTGTCCATCACCATCGGGTAGTCGAGCGTGGTGGCGATGATCTTGCCGGCGTCGGGCTTCTCGCGCACGGCGGAGAGATAGGGCTCGTAGGTCATCGCCGCATCGTTCTGGCCGGCGATGAAGGCCTGCGCCGCAGGACCCGGCTCCATGTTGACCACGGTCACGTCCTTCACCGACATGCCGTTCTCCTTGAGGAACCAGGCGAGCGCGAAATAGGGCGAGGTGCCGGGCGCGGAGGCCGCGACCGTCTTGCCCTTGAGGTCCTTGATCGAGCCGGTCGTGGTGCGCGTCGCCATGCCGTCGGCGCCATAGCTCTTGTCGAGCTGGAAGATCTGCTTGGTCTTGATGCCGGCGGCGTCCCAGACGATCCAGGTCTCGACCGTGGTCGCGGCGCACTGGATGTCGCCCGAGGCGATGGCGAGATGGCGGTCCTTCTGCGGGATCTTCTTGATCGTGACGTCGAGGCCGTTCTTGGCGAAGATGCCCGCCTCCTTGGCCAGCACCAGCGGCGCGAAGCCGGTCCAGCCGGAGATGCCGATGGCGACCTTGGTCTGCGCCTGCGCGGCGCCGGCGGCGAGGAGCGCCGCGAGGCCGGCCCCGGTGAGAGCGGCGATACGCTTGAAACCTGTCATGACGCGACCTTTCCCCTGATGTGATTAAGGCGTCCTGCGTGGCTTGCGGGCCAGCGCACGGCATTGGGCGACCGATGCAACCTTCGTTCCAAGGCAGATTAATTGCCTATGCAAATCCGTCAAGCGGTCGATCAACGGCGCTGGGGCAGGCGATGAATTTCTCTGGTTTGACAGGGCCGGACAATTTTCGTCCCCTGCGCCCTCTCCGCGCGCCGCGCTCCTTCCGACACCAAGGACCACCCCGATGAACGGCGCCGACCGCCTGTGCGACACCCTCCTCGTCAACGATGTCGATGTCTGCTTCGCCAATCCCGGCACCTCCGAGATGCATTTCGTCGCGGCGCTCGACCGGAAGCCTGAGATGCGCTGCGTGCTCGGCCTGTTCGAGGGCGTGGTGACGGGCGCCGCCGACGGCTATGCGCGGATGGCGGACAAGCCGGCGGCGACGCTGCTGCATTGCGGGCCCGGCATGGCGAACGCGCTCGCCAACATGCACAATGCCAGGCGGGCCTGGACGCCGATGATCAACGTCGTCGGCGACCACGCGACCTATCACCTCGTCCACGACGCGCCGCTGACCAGCGACATCGAGAGCCTGGCCCGGCCGATGTCGCATTTCGTCCGCCGGATCGCGACGCCGGAGGATGTCGGCCCGGCGATCGGCGAGGCCTATGCCGCCGCGCTCTCGTTGCCCGGCGTCACCACCGTGATCCTGCCGGCCGACTGCGCCTGGGGCTCGGTCGAGCCGGCGGAGCTCGCGCCGACACAAGTGCCGGCACTGAGGAGCGTCGAGGCCGCGAGCCTGCGCGAGGCGGCTGCGGCGCTGCGCAAGCATGGCGCGCGCGCCGCACTGATGATGTCGGGGCTGGCGCTGCGCGAAAAGCCGATGGAGACGGCCGCGCGCATCTGCGCCACCACCGGCGCGCAGATGTTCGGGCAGATGTCGAACGGGCGGATCGAGCGCGGCGTCGGGCGCGTCGCGCTGCCGAAGGTGTTCTACCCCGTCGACATGGCGCTGAACCAGCTCAAGGACATCGACTGCCTCGTCCTGATCGGCGCGCAGATCCCGGTCGGCTTCTTCGCCTATCCCGGCAAGCCCGGCCGGCTGGTCCATGACGGCTGCGAAATCGTGACGCTGGCCAAGCCCGGCGACGATTTGCCGGGAACGATCGCGGCGCTCGCCGACGAACTCAGCGCGGCCAGGACGGCGCCCACCTTCATCGCCCAGCCGCGCGACGAGATTCCAGCCCTGCCGACGGGTCCGCTCGATGCCGACAAGGTCTGCGCCGTGGTGACCACGCTGCTGCCGGAGAACTGCATCGTCTGCGACGAGTCGGTTTCGTCGGGCCGGATGTTCTACGCCAACTGCCACCGCGCGCCGCAGCACGATTACATCCAGCTCACCGGCGGCGCGATCGGCGAGGGCATCCCGCTCTGCATCGGCGCGGCGGTCGCCTGCCCCGACCGCAAGGTCATCGGCATGCAGGCCGACGGCTCGGGCATGTACACGGTGCAGGGCCTGTGGACGCAGGCGCGCGAGAACCTCGACATCGTCACGGTGATCTTCGCCAACCGGACCTATGCGATCCTGCACGGCGAGATGAAGGCGGTCGGCGTCAACGATTTCGGCCGCAACGCCACGCTGATGCTGAACCTCGACGAGCCGGCGCTCGACTGGGTGGCGATGGCCAAGGGCATGGGCGTCGAGGCCGGGCGCGCGACGACGGCCGAGGAGTTCGCGACGCTGTTCGAGGGCGCGCTCGCGCGCAAGGGACCATTCCTGATCGAAGCGGTGATCTGAAGCGCCTTTGTGCAGCGCCGTTGTTCTGCGATGGTGCTGCGATGGCGACCACGAACGGCACTCCAGACGATCTTCACGTCCTCGTCCTGCAGGGCGGCGGCGCGCTCGGATCCTACCAGGCCGGCATCGTCCAGGGGATGATCGAGGCCGGCATCGAGTCGGACTGGATCGTCGGGACCTCGATCGGCGCGATCAATGCGGCGCTGATCGCCGGCAACAGGCCGGAGCACCGGGTGGAACGGCTGCGCGCCTTCTGGGAACGCGTCTCCTCGGCGATCCCGTTCGCGCCGTCCGGCTTCGCCAGCGAGGCCCGGGCCGCCTTCAACAGCTTGTCGTCGGGCTGGGTCGCGGCTTTCGGCGTACCCGGCTTCTTCGCCCCGCGCCTGCCGCCGCCGGCGCTGCTGCCGCCCATGCTCAATTCCGCGGTGAGCTATTACGACACCGCACCGTTGCGCGAGACCCTGCTCGAGCTCGTCGATTTCGAGCTGATCAACCGCAAGAAGACGCGCCTCAGCGTCGGTGCGGTCGATGTCGTCAGCGGTCAGATCGGCTATTTCGACAATCATCACAGGCCGATCGGCCCGGAGCACATCATGGCCTCGGGCGCGTTGCCGCCGGGCTTCCCGCCGGTCGAGATCGACGGACGGTTCTACTGGGATGGCGGCATCGTCTCGAACACGCCGCTCGAACATGTGCTGGCGACGCATGGCGAGCGCAGCATGACGATCGCGCAGATCGACCTCTTCACCGCAGAGGGAGCGCTGCCGACGACGATCGCGCAGGCGCAGGGGCGCGAGAAGGACATCCGCTTCGCGAGCCGGATGGAGTTCAACACCGCGATGGTCGTGAAGATGCGCAAGGCCAAGGCGGCCTTCCGGCGCCTCGCGAAGAAATTCCCGGCCGAGCTGAAGGACGATCCCGACGCCGCATTCCTGCTCGAATCCGCCCATGAGAACGCCGTCACCATCCTCCAGCTGATCTATCGCAGCAGGGCTTACGAGGGCGAGGCCAAGGACTACGAATTCTCGCGGGCGACCATGCTCGAGCATTGGGAGGCCGGTCTCTCGGACCTGACGCGCGTCGCCCGTGATCCGACCTGGCTTAACCGTCGGCGGCACAGGTCCGGCGTCGCCCTTTTCAAGATGAACGCCGAAGGCAGCGTGGTCGAGGACAAGACGCCATGAACCGGGACGACATCCTCAAGGCATCCTCGATGCCGGTCTTCAGCCCGAGCTATCCGCGCCCGCCGAACCGCTTCATCAAGCGCGAATACCTGATCATCACCTACGAGACCGATCCGGAGGTGATCCGCGCCGCGCTGCCGGAGCCGCTCGAACCGGCGCCGGGCAACCTCGTCTTCTACGAGTGGATGAAGATGCCGGATTCGTCGGGTTTCGGCGATTACGAAGAGAGCGGCACCGGCATCTATGCGCAGTACCAGGGCCAGCCCTGCAATTTTTCGGTCCAGATGTATCTCGACGACGAGCCGCCGATCACCGGCGGCCGCGAGATCTGGGGTTTTCCGAAGAAATACGGCGTGCCGCGGCTCAAGGTGATGAAGGACACGCTGACCGGCACGCTGCATTACGACGAGGAACGTGTCGCGATGGGCACGATGACCTACAAGCATCGCAGCCTGGAAGACCAGCTCGACAAGGTCCGCGACGGCATCGGCGGGCTCAACGTCAACCTGAAGCTGCTGCCCGATGTCGACGGAACGCCGAAGGTCGCGCAGCTCGTCGGCTACAACCTCACCGACATCACCGTCCACGGCGCCTGGGAGGGCGAGGCGCGGCTGCACCTCATCCCCCACGTCAACTGCCGGGTCGCGGATTTCCCGGTGCGGCGGATCGTCAAGGCGCGCCATCAGGTCGTCGACTTCACCCTGCCCTTCGGCCGGGTGCTGCACGACTATCTGGCGCCGGCCTGAGCCATCAGGCGAAGCCGCCGAGGAAGGCGTCGAGGCACCCCCCGATCGCCTCGATCGCGTAGCCGCCCTCCTGCACCACTAAGGTCGGCAGGCCGAACGCCTTCACCTTTTCGCCGATCATGCCGAAATCGGCGGCGTCGAGCTTGAGCACGCCGATCGGATCGTCCTTGTGGGCGTCGTAGCCGAGCGCCACGACCAGCGCCTGCGCCCCGAACTTGCCGATCGCGATGCCGGCCTCGTCGACCGCCGCCGCCATCGCCTCGCCGCCGGCGCCATGGGCGAGCGGCAGGTTGAGGTTGTAGCCCTCGCCCGGCCCATCGCCGCGCTCGTCGGCATAGCCGGTGAAGAAGGGGTAGTAGTTCACCGGATCGGCATGGACCGAGATCGTCAGCACGTCGTCGCGACGGTAGAAGATCTGCTGCGTGCCGTCGCCATGATGGGCGTCGACATCGAGGATCGCGACCTTGCCGAACCTGCTGCGCAGGCGCTGGGCGGCGACCGCGGTGTTGTTGACGTAGCAGAAGCCCGAGGCTCGGTCGGCGCGGGCGTGGTGGCCGGAGGGCCGGCAGAGCGAATAGACGGCGCGCTCGCCCGCCAGGATCGCATCGGCGCCGGCGACCGCCGTCTCGGCGGAGCGCAGCGTCGAGAGCCAGCAATGCTCGCCGACCGGCACCGAGAGGTCGCCCATGTACCAGCCGAGCTGGCCCATGAGGCCGGTCGGGCGGCAGGGCGGCCGAACCGCCTCGTCGGTGCGGCCCGACCAGTAGGGAAAGGTGTTGGGCCAGGCTTCCGGGCCGCGCTCGGGCAGCTCGAGCCAACGCGACCAGAGCGTCTCCATGAAGCGCACGAAACCCTCGTCATGCACGCCCAGGATCGGCTCGACGCCGGTCGCGGGCGGGACCTCCGGCATCACGCCATGGGCGGCCAATGCCTTCAGCAGTTGCGCGGTGCGCTCGGGCAGGTCCTTGGGCGCGACGATGCGGCCGAAGCGCATGTATTGCTGCGGGTCGTGGAGGGCCTGGTCGGGATGGTAGAAGGCGCGCATGCGTCGGGAGATCCTGCTCGAAGTGGCGGCGGCAGACTGCGTGCCGCCTCGACAGGATGCTAACAGGACCGGCGCGGCGGAGTCAGGCGGCGGCGACGCCGTCCCCCTCTGCGTCGGGAGCGCTGCGGCGCGGCAGCAGGCTCTCGCGCGAGGCGAGCCAGGGGACGCGGCTGGCGGGCGCCGGCCGCGCGAACCGGTAGCCCTGGCCGAAGCGGCAGCCGATGCCGCGCAGGAAATCCTCCTGAGCCGGCGATTCGACGCCCTCGGCGATCACGTCGAGCCCGAGATCGCCGGCGAGGCCCGCGATCGCGCGGACGATCGCGGCATCCTCGGCACTGTCTGCGACATGGCCGACGAAGCTGCGGTCGATCTTGATGACGTCGACCGGCAGGCGCTTGAGATGGCTGAGCGAGGCGTAGCCGGTGCCGAAATCGTCGAGCGCGACGCGGATTCCGGCCTCGCGCAGCGCCCGCAAGGCGCGCGCGGCCTTGTCGCCGTTGCGCATCAGCAGCACCGTCTCGGTGACCTCGACGCCGAAGCGGGCATGGGGGATGCCGGCCCGGTCGAGCCGCGCCAGCAAGGTCTCCGGCAAGGCGGGATCGCGGAAGGCGCCGGGCGCGAGGTTGAGCCAGATGCGCGGCACCGCGATGCCGTCGCACAGCCATTGGCCGAGATCGGCCAGCGTCTGCGCGAGCACCGCCTCGCCGACGAGCTTGCCGGTCTCGGGATCGTCGAGGCCGAGGCGGAAGGCACTGGTCGGCACGATGCCGCGCTGGGGATGCTTCCAACGCGCCAGCACCTCGAAACCGTTGAGCGCGCCGGTCAGCAGATCGACCTGCGGCTGGTAGAAGGGCAGGATCCTGTCCTGCGCGACCGCCTCGACGAGATCCCGGCAGATCGCGACCCGCGCGTTCATGACCTCGCGCAGGGCCTCGCCATAGAGCACCGCCATGTTCCGGCCGAGCGCCTTGGCGCGGTAGAGCGCGAGATCGGCGTCCTTGAACAGTTCCTCCGGCTGATCATGGTGCAGGGGAGCCAGCGCGATCCCGAGGCTGGCGCGGGTCGACACCGCCTGCGCGCCCCAGTGGAAGGGCGCGCGCAACGCTTCCAGCAGGCGCGCGGCCATCGCTTCGGCCGCCGCCGGCGTGGGCGGGGTACAGGACAGCACGACGAACTCGTCGCCGCCCAACCTGGCGACGAAGTCGTCCGCTCCAGCCTGGGCCGCCAACCGGCTCGCCGCCTCGACGAGGAGCGCGTCGCCCGCGTCGTGGCCGAGCGTGTCGTTGACCGATTTGAAGTCGTCGAGATCGATCAGCATCAGCGTCGCCGAGGTGCCGGCCGGCAGCGCGGCAAGTGTCCGCAGCAGATGCTCCTGGAAGAGCAGGCGGTTGGGCAGGCCGGTGAGCGCGTCATGCGTCGCCTGCCAGCGCGTGCGCGCCTCGGCCAGCTTGCGATCGGTGATGTCGACGATGCCGGCGACGACGGCGCGCTTCTGGCCGATCGGAAGCGAGGTCGCGGTGATGACGGCGTGGCGCGGTGCGCCGCTGCCGTCGACGATACCGGCCTCGAAGGAGCCGACGCAGTCCTCGCGGTCGAGCTCTTGCATGAAGTCGCGGCGAGCCTCGCGCGGCACGTAGTCGGCCATGGTCCGGCCGTCGAGATCGGTCGCCCCCGGTCCGGCGAGATAGCGCAGCGCGGCGTCATTTGCGCGCAGGAAGCGGCCGTCGCCGATCGAGGCGACGACGAGCGGGATCGGCACCGCCATGAACATGCGCTCGATCAGGGCGCGGCTCTCGCCGAGCTCCTCCTTGGCGGCGCGTTCGGACTGGGTCGCGAGCCATTCGAGCCGGCGCAGGCGATTGGCATGGACGACGACGAGGCAGAGCGCGACGTTCAGGATCGCCAGCACGAGCACGAGGCCGAGCGTGGTCGCAGGATACGGCCCGGCCCCGAGATAGCCGGCGAGCATGATGGCGCTGCAGCCGATGCCCCCGGCCAGCGTGACCCGGAACGAGGTCGGGGCGACCATGTAGAAGATCGAGGGCAGCAGCAGCACGACGAACAGCGCGAGATCGCTGCGCGACGAGACCAGGACGCCGACCCCGATCGCGGCTGAGGCCTGCCACAGCATCGTCACCCGCTCGGCCTGGCGGAAGCTCGCGGCGCGGCGGATGAGGGCCGCGCAGAGCAGCGAGGCGGCGACCACGAAGAGCCGCGCCGGAATAGCGACGAAGAAATGCGGGGTTCCGTGGAAGCGCCAGTCGCTGACCAGGAACAGCGCGTTCAACAGCGCCGAGAGCAGGAACAGCAGGCGGCATTGCCGGAGGGTCTCAAACAGCCGGTCGACCCGGAATGCCTGCTCGCGTCCGGCGTCGCGAAACTCGCCGCCGAATTTGAGGGTCATGTCGCTCATGCCGTGATCGTCGCCGGCGATCGTCAAGACTCGGTTAAGATGTCGCCGGCCCGCGCATCGGCGCGATCAGTGCCGTGAATTCGCCGGCGAGGTCGGCGACGTCGTAGCGGCCGGGCCTGTACCAATCGGTCGAGCCGTTCAGCGCGCCGAGCAGGAAATTGCGCAGCGCCTCGGGCGCGCGATCGCGCGGCAGGACGTCCGCCGCCTGCATCTGCGCGACCAGATCGCGCCAGACCTCCTCATAGGCGCGCCGCATCTGCCGCACGCTCTCAGGCGCCGGGGCGACGCCGAAGACGAAAGCCTTTATGCTGGCCGAAGTGTAGTCGCCATGGCCGTGAAGTGCCGTGAGATGGGCGCGGATGGCGGCCTCCAGCCGCTGGCGCGGCGCGGCAGCGGCGGTCTCGGCCAGCGCGGCGGCGACCGCGTCATGGACGAAGCGGACGCCGTCATTGACCACCGCCTCGACGATCTCCTCCTTCGAAGCGAAATGGTGATAGAGGCTCGCCTTGCGGATGCCGACGGCCTCGGCGATCTCGCGCAGCGTGGTCTGGTGATAGCCGCCTGAGCGCAAAAGCCGTGCGGCCGTGTCGAGGATGAGGCGGCGGGAGCCGCCCTCGACGAACCCGCGCTCCGATCTGACGGCGGGCGCGCTCACAGCCGTTTCGCCACCTCTTCCAGCATCACCTCGGTGGCGCCGCCGCCGATGGCCTGGACGCGGGCGTCGCGGGTCATGCGCTCGATCGTGCTCTCGCGCATGTAGCCCATGCCGCCGTGGAACTGCAGGCAGGCATACATCACCTCGTTGACCAATTCGCCGCAATAAGCCTTGACCATCGAGACCTCGCGGGTAGCGTCGAAGCCCTGCGCATCGAGATAAGCCGCGTGGTAGACGAGCTGGCGCCCGGCCTCGACCTTGCTCGCCAGCATGGCGAGCTTCTGGCGGATGACCTGCTTGTCCCAGAGCGGCGCCCCGAAAGCCTTTCGCGTGCGGACGTAGTCGAGCGTGAGGTCGATCGCGGCCTGCGCCTCGCCGATCGCCATCGCGCCGATCACGGTGCGCTCGTTCTGGAAATTGCTCATGATCGCGTAGAAGCCGCGACCCTCCTGCCCGAGGATGTTCTCGGCGGGGATGCGGCAATCCTCGAAAACGAGTTCGGCGGTGTCCGACGAGCGCCAGCCATGCTTGTCGAGGGCGCGCGAGACCCTGAATCCTGGCGTGCCCTTCTCGACAAGGAAGATCGAGACCGATTGCGAGGGCTTCGCCGAGAGGTCGGTCTTGGCGGCGACGCAATAGAGATCGGCATGGACGCCGTTGGTGATGAACATCTTGGCGCCGTTCAGCACGTAGGAATCACCCTCGCGCCGCGCCGTGGTGCGGATGCCCTTCACGTCGGAGCCGGCATCGGGTTCGGTGACGGCGACCGCGACGATCTTTTCGCCGGCGATGATCGCCGGCATGAACTTGTCGCGCTGGGCCTGGCTGCCGGCATTGGCGATGTGGACCGACGCCATGTCGGTGTGGACGAGCGCGGTCACGGCGACGCCGGAGAAGGTCGAACGGCCGAGCTCCTCGGCGAGGACCACGGTCGCCATCGTGTCCATCTCCGAGCCACCGTATTCGGCTGGATAGCGGATGCCGAAGAAGCCGAGCGCGCCCATGCGCTTCAGCACCTCGCGCGGGACGAAGCCCTGCTCCTCCCAGGCGAGCGCATGCGGCTTGATCTCGGTCTCGACGAAGCGGCGGACCTGATCGCGCAGCGCCTCGTGCTCCTCGGTGAAATAGGGCGAGCGGCGCGGGGCCTCGCCGCCCAGCTTCTCGACTGCCGACATAGTGTCCTCCCGTGCTTGACCACAGCGCTGCGTTTCGCCTACCTAACGGACGGTAGGCGAATTCGCAAGAGGATCGGCCGCCCTCCCCCCACAGCCTTCATCCTGAGGGGGCCGCGCCGCAGGAAAGACGATGTCGGAAACGCAGCAAGCTGCCTCCTCTCCTCCCCTCGCCGCCATGCTCGACACGCTGCGCGAGCGCCATGCTCTGGTCGCCGGAGGTGGTGGCGAAAAGATGCGCGCCCGCCACGAATCTCGCGGAAAGATCATGGTGCGCGAGCGGATCGACCTGCTGCTCGATCCGCAGACGCCGTTTTTGGAATTGTCGCCGCTGGCGGCCTGGGGGCTCTACGGCAACGAGGTGCCCGGCGCCGGCATCGTCACCGGGATCGGCATCGTCGCGGGCCGCGCCTGCATGCTGATCGCCAACGACGCGACGGTGAAGGGCGGCTCGTTCTTCGCCGAGACGGTGAGGAAGCATCTGCGGGCGCAGGAGATCGCCGGGCAGCACCGCCTGCCCTGCCTCTATCTCGTCGATTGCGGCGGCGCCTATCTGCCCGAGCAGGACCGGGTCTTTCCCGACCGCGACCATTTCGGCGGCGCCTTCCACAACCAGTGCCGGATGTCGGCCGCCGGCATCCCGCAGCTCTCGATCGTCTTCGGTGGGGCGACGGCGGGCGGAGCCTATATCCCGGCGCTGTCGGACGAGGTCATCATGGTCAAGGGCACGGGCCGGATCCATCTCGGCGGCCCGCCGATCGTGAAGGCCGCGATCAACGAGATCGTCGATGGCGAAACGCTGGGCGGGGCCGAGATGCATACGCAGGTGTCCGGCGTCGCAGACCATATGGTCCTGACCGAGATGGAGGGGCTGGCGAAGCTGCGCGAGATCGTCGGCTCGCTCGGCGAGGCGGGAATGCTCAAGGACCCACCGCATGCATCGGCGCCGCCGAAGCTCGATCCGGCCGATCTGGTCGATCTCGTGCCGACCGATCTGCGCCGGCCCTATGACGTCCGCGAGGTGATCGCCCGGATCGTCGACGATAGCGCCTTCAACGCCTTCAAGCCGGATTATGGCGCGACGCTGGTCACGGGCTTCGCGCGCATCCACGGCCACGACGTCGGCATCATCGCCAACAACGGCGTGCTGTTCTCGGAGGCCGCGCTGAAGGGCGCGCATTTCATCGAGCTCTGCGACCAGCGCCAGATTCCGCTGCTGTTCCTGCAGAACATCACCGGCTTCATGGTCGGCACGGAAGCCGAGCGCGGCGGCATCGCCAAGCATTCGGCCAAGCTGGTCTATGCCGTCTCGAATGCGCGCGTGCCGAAATACACCGTGCTGATCGGCGGCTCCTATGGCGCCGGCAATTACGGAATGTGCGGGCGCGGTTTCCAGCCGCGCTTTCTGTTCTCCTGGCCCAATGCCCGCATCGCCACGATGAGCCCGGAGGTGGCGGCCAACGTCGTCACCGAACTGCGCCGGCAATCGCTCAAGGGCGCGGCCGACGAGACCGCGATCGCCGAGCTCGACGCGAAGACGCGGGCTCAGTTCGAGGAGCAGAGCGACCCGTATTACGCTACCGCGCGGCTCTGGGACGACGGCATCATCGAGCCGGCCCAGACCCGGGACGTGCTGGGGCTGTGCCTCTCGCTGGCGGCTGGTGAGCCGCGCGATGCGGGTCCGCGGCCGGTATATCGGATGTGATGGCGATGTTCTCGACTATCCTGATCGCCAATCGCGGCGAGATCGCCTGCCGGATCATCAAGACCTGCCGCAAGATGGGCATCCGCAGCGTCGCGGTCCATTCCGATGCCGACCGCGACGCAGTGCATGTCCGTCTCGCGGACAGCGCCGTCCACATCGGCCCGGCACCGGCGCGCGAGAGCTATCTGCGCGCCGACCGCATCATCGCAGCCGCGCTCGCCAGTGGCGCGCAGGCGATCCATCCGGGCTATGGCTTCCTGTCGGAACGGCTCGACCTGATCGCGGCCTGCGAGGCCAGCGGCATCGTCTTCATCGGGCCTTCGGCTGCCGCGATCGACGCGATGGGCGACAAGATCCGCTCCAAGCAGATCGCGCGGGATGCGGGCGTGCCCGGCGTGCCCGGCTATGACGGCGCCGAGCAGTCGCCGGAGGTGTTGAGGGCAGAGGCGCTGCGCGTCGGCCTGCCCGTGATGGTCAAGGCCTCGGCCGGCGGCGGCGGCAAGGGCATCCGCAAGGTCGTCGACGCGTCGGAGCTGGACGGCGCGATCGCGGCGGCGGCGCGCGAGGCGCAAGCCGCCTTCGGCGACGGACGGCTCCTGATCGAGAAATTCGTCACTCGCCCGCGCCATGTCGAGGTCCAGGTCGCGGGCGACCGACACGGCGCCATCGTCCACCTGTTCGAGCGCGACTGTTCGGTGCAGCGCGCCAACCAGAAACTGTTGGAGGAGGCGCCCGCGCCGAACCTGCGCCCAGAGACTCGCGCCGCGCTGCACGAACATGCGCTCAAGCTGGCGCGGGCGATCGGCTACGACAATCTCGGCACAGTCGAGTTCCTGGTCGATGCGGCGACGGAAAGCGTGTTCTTCCTTGAGATGAACACGCGGCTGCAGGTCGAGCATCCCGTCACCGAGGCGATCACCGGGCTCGATCTCGTCGAGTGGCAGATCAGGATCGCGGCCGGGAAGCGGCTGCCGTTGCGCCAGGACGAGATCACCTGCACCGGCCATGCGATCGAGGCCCGGCTGACGGCCGAGCGAGCCGATGAGGGCTTTCGGCCCGACACCGGCACGATCGCGCTCTGGCAGGAGCCGGAGGGCGTGCGCGTCGACAGCGGCGTCGCGGCCTGCAGCGTCGTGTCTCCGAACTACGATTCTCTGCTCGCCAAGGTGATCGCGCATGGCCCCGATCGCGAGAGCGCGCTACGCCGCCTCGCGGACGGGCTCGACCGGATGAGCGTGCTCGGACCCGGCACGATCCGGCCGTTCCTCGTCGAGGCGCTGCGGCAGCCGGTTTTCGCCGAGGGCAAGGCGACGACGCTGTTCCTGGCCGAGACCTGGCCGGGTGGCTGGCTGGCGCCGGCGATCGACGAAAGCATGCTTGCCGCCGTCGCCGCCGCGATCTGGCTGACGAGCCGGCTCCCGGCGCGCGGACCGGGGCCCTGGCAGCAGCTCGGCGGCTTTCGCCTGCTCGCGTCCGCCGGCCGTCCGGCAGCGAGCCACCTCGCTGTCGCGCTGCCGGGAGGCGCACGCCGGGTCACGATCGAGAGCAATAGCACGGGCCTGCGTATCCTGGGCGAACAGGGTCGGCACGACGTCACGGCCATGGCCGGGCCTGACGGGAACTGGCGCGTCCGCATCGACGGCATCGACGCAAGAGCGGTCGCCGTCTGCGACGGCGCCGGTCTTTTCCTGCGCCATGCCGCCTTCGAGGGCCGGGTCGGGATCGCGCTCGCCGTGGAGGCGGCCGCGGCCGAACGCGGAGCGCAATCGCAGGCCGGCGACAGCCTGCGGGCGACGATGCCCGGCACGGTCGCGAGCGTCCACGTCGCCGAGGGCGATGCCGTGACGGCCGGCCAGGTCGTCGCGGTGCTCGAATCGATGAAGCTGTTCATGGAGCTGAAGGCGCCGGTGTCCGGCATTGTCTCGAAAGTATCAGCGCGCACGGGGGCGACCGTCGCGGCAGGCGACATGCTGATCGCGATCGAGGCGGGTTGAACCCGCCTCGTCAGCCGAAGAACGCGGCCCGGATCGCCAGCCAGCTCTCCTCGTCAGGTGCGCAGAGCAGGCCGGTTTCGCCCGCGATCGGTCGGTAGCGCTCGCCCGAGAGCAGGCGGACATGGCCGCCGGCCTCTCCGTAAAGCAGCGAGCCCGGCGCGTGGTCCCACGGGTTGAGGCGACCATAGAGCAGGAAATGGCAGTGCCCGGCGGCCGCAAGCCGGTATTCCTGGCCGCAGCAACGCAAACTCGCGATGTCGGCGAAGCGATGGAAGCGGCCGGGAATCTCGGTCTTCTGCGGCTCGGGAAAATATTGCCAGCTCACCATCCCTGTCGCCGCCATGATGGGCACAGGCCCCGCCACCGCGAGGTCGCGGTTGCTTCCGTCGGCGCGGACGAGCCAGGCGCCCTCCCCGCGCAGCGCATTGGCGCAGTCGTCGAGGATGGGGTCGTGGATCGCGGCGGCGACGGTCTCGCCCCTGACGATCACGGCCGCCATCACCGCGAAGAGCGGCAGGTCCGAGGCATAGTTCAGCGTGCCGTCGATCGGATCGATCACGACGGCGAGCTCGGCCTCCGGCAGGCGCGCGAGCAGTCCGGGATCGGCAGTCGCGGCCTCCTCGCCGACCAGCACCGCGCCCGGAAAGGCTTTCGTCAGCTCGGCGCAGATGTAGCGCTCGGCCGCCTCGTCGGCCTCGGTGACGAGGTCGGTCGCGGATTTCTTCTCGCGGATGTCGCCGGCGGCGAGATTGCGGAACCGTGGGGTGATCTCGCGTTGCGCCGCCTCCCGCAGGATGTCGGCCAGTCGCTCCTGGTCGCGGCGGGCGAAGCTCATGGCGGGCTCAGTCCGTGGCGAATGCGACGAGGATCGGCTGATGGTCCGAGGCGCGCGTCTCGACGTCATAGACGATCGCGCTTGCCCGCTCGGCGAGATCAGGCGTCGCCAGCACGAAGTCGAGGCAACCGGGCGGGCCATAGGTCTGATCGACGATGAAGGCCGAAGGGGGATGCGGTTCGTCCCCATGCAAAGCCGGCCAAAGATCGGCGAGCGGCGGCACGTCGCCGTCGAACGGAGCCATCAGCCGCGCCAGCGTCGGGTCGTCCGGACGCATGTTGAAATCGCCGGTCAGGATGGTGCTGCGCGTCGTCGGAGTCGGCGCGTAGGTGTGCGGTCCCGGCGCCCGCGGCGTCGCATGGCGGGCGACGCCCATGCGATGGGCCTCACGGATGCCCTCGACCTGGGCGGCACGCAGCACCGGCGAGGAGTATTCCAGATGCGTGGTCATCATGCGGACGGGGCCGAACGGCGTGACCGCGATCGCCTCCACCAACACGCGCGGCATGTTGCGCGTCGCGGCGGCTTCCCAGGGCAGGAGATGGCGAAGCGCCTGGGCGACCGGGTAGCGGCTCAGGATCAGGTTGCCGAAGCGCTTGCGGCCGCCCCGGCCGTCGTCGAGATCGACGCCGATGCCCTCGACCGCGGTGAAACCCGGCAGGAGTTCGGCGAAGAGGGCGAACTGGTTCGTCGCGTCGTTGCCGTCGAGATCGGGGAAGTTGTCGGCGACCTCCTGCAGGCAGAGCACGTCGAAATCGGCCATCTGTCGAACATGATCGACGATGCGGCGCGGATCGACGCGGTCGTCGGTGCCGCGCGCCCACTGGATGTTCCAGGTGATCAATTTCATCCGATCGACCGCGTCACTTGATGCCGGCCCGCATGAAGCTCTGCACGAACTGGCGCTGGAACAGCAGGAACCCGACCAGCAGTGGCGCCGATGTCATCAGCGTCGCCGCGCAGATGATCGCCCAGTCGATGCCCTGGTCGGTCGAGGAGAAGATCTGCAGGCCGACCGTCAGCGGCCGGGCCTCGACCGAATTCGTCACCAGGAGCGGCCAGAGGAAGTTGTTCCAGTGGTAGCTGACCGAGACCAGACCGTAGGCGACATAGGTCGGCCGGGCCAGCGGGACATAGACCTTCATCAGCACCTGGAGCGGGCTCGCACCCTCGACGCGGGCGGCATCGTCGAGCTCCTTCGGCACCGTCTTGAAGGTCTGGCGCATTAGGAAGATGCCGAAGGCCGAGGCGATGTAGGGCAGCGCGATCGCGGGGATGGTGTCGATCAGGTTGAGCTTCGCCAGCGTGCGGTAGTTCTCGACGATCAGCGCGTCGGGCATGATCATGAGCTGGGCCAGGATCAGCGCGAAAGCGAGGTCGCGGCCCCAGAAATCCTGCCGCGCCAGCGCATAGGCCGCGAGCGTGCCCAGCACGAGCTGGAAGGCCAGGATCAGCGTCACCAGCACGAAGGTGTTGAGGAAATAGCGCGCGAAGGGCGCGGCCGCCCAGGCGCGGGCAAAATTCTCCAGCGTCAGCGGCGCGGTCAGGACGAAGCGCGTGGTGTATTCGGCCGGATGGATCGCGGCCCAGACCGCATAGGCCAGCGGCAGCACCCAGATCAGCGCGAGCAGGATAGCGCCCGCCGATTCGAGCGTCAGCGCCAGGCCCTTAGGCGCATAGACGTCGGTGCGGGCGGCGGGTCCGCTCATTGGTAGTGGGTCCGGCGTTCGAGCCAGCCGTATTGGACGAAGGCGACCAGCGCGAGCAGGGCGAGCAGCACGCAGGTCAGCGCCGCTGCATAAGTCGTGTCCCAGAAGCCGAAGCCGACCTGATAGATGTAGAACAGCAGCAGCGTGGTGACGTTGTCGGGCCCGCCGCGGGTCATCACGAAGATATGGTCGATCATGCGGAAGGCGTTGATCACCGCGTTGATCAGCACGAACAGCGTCGTCGGCATCAGCAGCGGGAACTGGATGCGGCGGAAGAAGGTCCAGCGCGAGGCGCCTTCGATCGCCGCCGCTTCGCCGAGGCTCGGCGAGATCGCCTGCAGCGCCGCGAGATAGAAGATCATGAAGAAGCCGGCTTCCTTCCAGATCGCGACGATGGTCACGGCGTAGAGCGCGGTGTCGCGTGAGCCGAGCCAGTTGGTGGCGCGGCCGCCGAATGCGCCGACGATCTGCTCGAGCAGGCCGTATTGCGGGGTGAAGAAGAACAGCCAGATATTGGCGACCGCGATCATCGGCAGGATGGTCGGGGTGAAATAGGCCATGCGGACGAGCGTGCGACCGGCGATCCTGTCGTTGACCCAAACCGCCATCAGCAGCGCGAGAGCGATCGAACAGGGGATGGTGCCGAGCGCGAACCAGAGATTGTTGGCCATCGCCTTCCAGAAGATGGGATCGGCGAGCATCTGCTCGTAGTTCTCCAGCCCGACGAAGCGCGCCGGACGGCGCGCGCGCGGCGTCGAGTAGAAGCTGTCGATGAAGCTCGCGATCGCCGGCCAGTGCGTGAACAGGGCCAGGCACGCCATGGCCGGCAACAACAGCAGCCAGCCATGCAGCGTCGCGGTCGCGCGGGCGTTCATCGAGACAGACGCCCCGTCATTGCGAGGAGCGCGCTCGGCGTCCCCTGGGTTGTTTCGCTGCGCTCGCAATGACGGTGAGACATCATCGAAAGCGCTCTACCGATACGCTTTCAGGATGCGCTCGGCCTCAGCCTGAGCCTCCGTCATCGCCTGCTGAGCCGGCTTGGTACCGGTCAGTGCCGCCTGCAAGCCGTCGTTCAACGCCTTGGTGACGCGCTGGTTCTCGTGGGTCGAGAGCTCGGCGACTGCGGTCGGCAACTGGTCGCGGGCGACCAGCGCCTGCGGGAAATCGGCGACGTATTTCTTCATCGCCGCCGTCTCGTAGGCGGCCGGCGTCACCGCGACATAGCCGGTGTCGGCGCTCCACTGGGCGGCACGCTCGGGCGTCGTGATCCAGCGGATGAACTTGAAGGCCGCCTCCTGCTGGGCCGGCGTCGCCTTCTTCGAGAGGTAGAAATTGCCGCCGCCGGTCGGGCTGCCCGGTTTCTTGCCGGCCGGCAGCACGCCGACGCCGAAGGGGAATTTCGCGTTGGTGCGGACATTGGTCAGGTTGCCCGTCGTCGTCCACATCATCGCGACCTTGCGTTCGAAGAAATCGCGCGGGGTCGTGCCCCATTCGACGATGCCGGGCGGGTGGACCTTGTGCTTGGTGGCGAGGTCGATCCAGTACTGCAGCGCCTCGACGACACCGGGAGCGGCGTAGTCGGTCTTGTCGCCAGCGGCATTGGCGAGCGTCGCGCCGGCCTGGGTCGAGAGGCCCTGGAACAGCCAGTAGGGGAAGCCCGAGGACGGAATCTGGATGCCCCATTGCGTGGTGTTGCCGGCGGCATCGCGCTTGGTCAGTTTTTCCGCGAACGCGACCTGCTCGGCCCAGGTCGCCGGCGGCTTCTCGGGATCGAGGCCGGCCTCCTTGAACAGCTCCTTGTTCCAATAGAGGACCACGGTGGAGCGCTGGAACGGAATGCCCCAGGTCTTGCCGCCGGTCTGGCTGTTGGCCATGAAGCCGGGGAAGAAGCCGGCGAGCCAGGCCTTGTCCTCGGCGGTCTTGATGTGGTCGTCGAAGGGGACGATCGCCTCCTCGTCGATCAGCGTGAACATGTCGGTCGAGAGCAGCACCGAGGCGACCGGAGGCGTGCCGCTCTTATGCGCCGTCAGCGCCTTGACGATGGTCTCCTGATAGGTGCCGGCATAGATCGGCCGGACCTTGATCGCCGGGTTCTCCTTCTCGAAATCGGCGGCGAAGGCGTCGATCAGCTTGGTGATCGGCCCGCCGACGGCGACCGGATAGAAGAACGAAACCTCCGTCGTGCCTTGCGCCGATGCCTGGCCGGACGCAGCGAGCGAACCCGCCAGCGCCGCGGCGCCACCCATGAATTCACGCCTGTCCATCTTGCCTCTCCCTCATGTTGTGGCGGCTGCGGCCGCCTTGAATTCCTAGCCGGCACTCAACCGTCGCTCGGTCGCGAGATCGAACCAATGCAGGGCCGATTGTGACAACCCGATGTAGACCTTGTCTCCCGCCGCGGCGCGGACCTTGCCCGGCCGCCGGGCGATGAAGGTGTGCCCGTCGATGCGGGTCTCGATCAGCGTGTCGGCGCCGAGATATTCGACCGCCACGACATCGGCCGAGATGCCGCGCCCGGAGAGTTCCGTCATTTCCGGCCTGATGCCGACCGCGAGCGTCGCCGGATCATGGCCCGGCGGGGGAGCGAGCGCCTCGCCTCCATGCTTCAGGATCGAAGCCAGCGGCACGACGTTCATCGGCGGCGTGCCGACGAAGCGCGCGACGAAGATCGTCGCCGGATTCTCGTAGAGCTCGTCGGGCGGGCCGTTCTGCTCGACCTTGCCGTTGCGCATCAGCACGACCTGGTCGGCCATGGTCATCGCCTCGACCTGGTCGTGGGTGACGTAGACCATAGTGATGCCGAGCCTTTTCTGCAGCTCGCGGATTTCGCGGCGCATCTCGACCCTGAGCTGCGCATCGAGGTTGGAGAGCGGCTCGTCCATCAGGCAGACTGGCGCCTCGGCGACGATGGCGCGGCCGAGCGCGACGCGCTGCTGCTGGCCCCCGGAGAGCTGCGAGGGCTTGCGGTCGAGCAGGCCCTTCAGGCCGAGGATGCCGGCGGCATGGGCCAGTCGCTCGTCGCGTTCCGCCCGCGAGATGGAGCGGACCTTCAGGCCGAAGACGATGTTCTCGGCGACCGAGAGATGCGGGAACAGCGCGTAGTTCTGGAACACCATGGCGATGCCGCGCTTTGACGGCGCCTGCGCCGTCACGTCGCGCCCGCCGATCGAAATAGAGCCGCCGCTGGTCTCTTCGAGCCCGGCGATCAGCCGCAGCGTCGTCGACTTGCCGCAGCCGGAGGGGCCGAGCAGCGCGACGAGATCGCCCGCCGCGACGGTGAAGCTGACCCTGTCGACCGCCACCGTCGCGCCCCAGCTCTTGGTCACCGAGTTCAACGCGACAGACACCATGCGACGACCGGCTTTGCTCGACAAGCGGGGAGATCATTTGCCGGGGAAACCAGCCGGCACGACCATGCCCCGAAAGCTTTCGACCGCACAAGGGCCGCGCGGGCCGCGGCGACCGGGTCAGGCTGTGATCGTGCTCGCGGCCATGGGCCGGCGGGAACGCCCCTCCACCGGCGGATCGCGCGGCTCCGAGAGGACGAGGTCGAGCACGCCCGCCAGCGACGCGCTCCCCTTGCCCGCCGCCATGCAGGCCTCGGCGATCATCCGCCACTCGTCGGCATCGCGGCCGGTGCCGAGAGCCATGAACTTGTCCACAAGCTCGGCATCCGCCAGCGGTGCATCGGGATCGCCGCGCGCTGCCGTGACCGGCGAAGCGACGACCGTACCGTCATGGCGGGTGATGCGGACGACAGCGAGCCGGCGCGTCGGGAACTGGCGGGCGAGATCGGCGCGCACGCCGAGCACGATGCGGCGCGTCATCGCCGCGATGGCCGGATCGGCGAGCCCGGCCGGGCCGATCTCGTCGGCACCGATCCGGCCCCTGACGAGATAGGCCGCAAGCGGAAAGCCCAGCGCATATTGCGCGGCTTCTGTCGTCGCCGGCACGGCCGTTCCCAGTCGCACGGCTTCCGCGAAAGTCTCGACCTTGACGCGGGCGATGCTCTCGGGCGCGAGCGCATGGGCGCGCACCAGTCCGGCGGCCGCCTCGACTGCCGGCTGGGCCCAGCGGCAGACCGGATAGGGCTTGAAATACTGCTCCAGCACGTACGAGCGGCTTCCGAGATCGCTCCAGAGCGTTGCCTGTCCGGGCGCCTCCAGCGTGATCGCAGGCGCGCCGGTGAAGCCGTCCTGCGCCAGATAGGCCGCCGAGACGCCGGCGAAGGCGCCCCAGCCGGAGCCGTCCTTCAGCATGGTCGGGTGGTCGATACAGCGCATCATCTGGCTGCGCGGGCCGTGATATTCGGCGATGCCGAGGGCGTCGCGCGTGGTCTCGTCGTCGAGCTTCAGCGGGCGCGCCGCGACCGCCGCGCAGGCGAGGCCGTTCCAGGCGCCGGAGGTGTGATAGTCGGCGACGCTGCCATGCAGCGCGATGCCGGCGCAGTCTCGATCTCGTAGCCGCCTTGTCGGGACGAAGTGTCGATCAGAACCGTTCCGACCAAGGGGCGAGGAAGCGACGTGGAATGTCGGGCTTGCGACGCGACCGGGGCTTCCGGTTCAGCGGCAACGCTGGCTGTGCGGCGTCGCGACGAGCTTGCCGTCGTCGCCGAGCGCGACCGTGCTCGCGCTCTTCTCGCGCTTGCCCACCGGATTGTCGCAGCCATCGTAGGCAACCTGCTCGAGGCTCTGACGGATGGCGGCGCCGCCGTCCGTGCCGAGCGCGACGAGATCGACCGAATTCACCGACTGGCCCATATTGTAGGAGGCTGTTTCGAGCAGCACCTCTCCGCGGCCATCGCGATCGGTATCGACCGTGCCGGCGATGCGCTGGTAGCCGATGTCGGCCGGCAGCTTGTAGACCGCGGTCCGGCCGTCCCTGATCGCGACCAAGAGCTGCGCCTGCCCTTCCGGAAACGGTTCGGCGGCGACCGGGCCCTTGTCGGCGACGAGATAGAGGTCATCGGACCCGCCGGCCGCAGAGAAAGCGCCGCGGACATGGCCGAGCACAACGACGGTCTTCTTTCCGGTCGCCTCCATCATCGCCCTGGCGAGGATAGCGCGTGTCTGCGCCGACACGGTCGGCGGCCGCTCGGCAGTCGGTTTGCGGTAGTCGAGGATCGGTTGCGGCGCTGCGGCCGAGGGCAGCGCGGCCGCCAGTGCGAGGCTCAAGGTCGCCAGGCGCAGGGGGTGGATTCGCATCGGATTCTCCTGTGGTCGGGCTGCGGAGGACCGAGACGTCTCACGCCCCCCTGGCGCGACGCCTCAGTCAAGCGTCGGAATCGCGTCGCAGACCGCGGCGATGCAGTCGCCGGCCGCACGCAGGCCGTTGAAGACGACGCCGCCGAGTTCGACGATCTGACCGAGGCTGTCGAGCTGCGTGGCGGTGTCGCCGACCATGTCGAGCGGCGAGGATTTCTCAGCCGCCTCCCTGGCGCGCTCCATCTCGGTCGCATTCGCTGCCACGATGTCGGTCATCTGATCCGGCTTCATGAGGCACCCCGTCCCGTCGCTGATTCAGTCCTGGCAGCGGAACCGGGCTCCGTGGTCATTTTGTGACCTGGCGCCTCCGGCTGCGCCTCGGCAACGGCCCGGCCGCGCAACTGGCTCGGCCGAACGCCCTGCAAGTGCTTGAACCAATGGGCGAAATGCGAGGTCGAGGTGAAGCCGGCGGCGATCGCGACCTCCAGGATCGGACGGTCGGAATAGAGCAGGAGCTCGCGGGCGCGGTCGATGCGTAGCGAGAGATAGTAGCGCGCCGGCGACATCTCGAGATAGCGCAGGAAGAGCCGCTCGAGCTGGCGCGCGCTCATGCCGGTCTGCCCGGCGACCTGCGCGATCGAGATGGTGTCCTCGACATGGCGCTGCATAAGCAGGATCGCGGCGCGGACCGGTGGCGGCAGGCTGGCGAGGCGCTCCTGCCGGCCGCCCGATTGGTTGTCGCGCTCGTCGCGGATGCGATTATGGTGGAACTGGTTGGCGACGCGGCGCGCGAGATCGGCGCCATGCCGCTCGATGACGAGATGCAGCATCAGGTCCATCGCAGCCGTGCCGCCCGAGCAGGTCAGCGGTTCGCGATCGATCTCGTAGAGCTTGTCGAGGTCCGCCCATGATCGATCGCGGCCGCATCGCCGACCTGCTCAAGCAACGCCGAGGGGTTCAGCCTGCCGCAGGCCTTCTATGTCGACCCGCACGACATGGCTGGTGCACGAGGATGCGGTCGAGAGCATCGACTACGACGTCCAGCGCCTGACCGAGGTCTGGATCGCGACCAATGCGCAGGATGCCGAGCTCGCCGAGGTCAATCATCGCGGCATCCGTTCGATGGCCTACCGGCCCGGCCCCTACGCGCCGTCCGAGTTCATGCTGACCAACTTCGCCAACTGGTATGCCGGCAAGATGGAAACCTTCGTCGGCGTGCCCTCCCCGCTCAGGGTTGCGGCCGAATGAACAAGGCCGATTTCCTGAGGCTCGCGGTCGTCGCGATCCGGCCCGAGACCGAAGACATCAAGACCTTCGTCTTCCAGCCGGAATCGGGCATGCCGACCTATGAGGCCGGGCAGTCGATCACGCTCAGGCTCGTGGTCGACGGCGAGACGCTCCACCGGACCTTCTCGCTCGCCTCCGCGCCCGGCGGCGAAACCCTGGCGATGACGATCAAGGCACATCGACGAGGCCGTGCGACGTGCTGGCTGCACGAGCGCCTCGCCATCGGCGACGTGGTCGAGGGCCGCGCGCCGCGGGGGCGCTTCACCATCGCGTCGCGCAAGACCAACAGGATCGCGCTGGTTTCGGCCGGCTCCGGCGCGAGCCCACTGATGGCGATGCTGCGGCATCTGGCGCAGGTCGCGCCCGACAGCGACGTCGCCTGGCTGCATGCGGCGCGAACGCCGGGCGACCTGCTGTTCTCCGGCGAACTCGCCGAGTTGCAGGCGCGGATGCCTCATCTGGGCGTCGCGATGCTGGCCAGCCGGCCGGCGCCCGGCTGGTTCGGCTATCGCGGCCGGCTCGCCCGCCGGCTGGTCTCGGTCGCGATGCCGGATTTCGGCCGGCGCGAAGTGTTCTGCTGCGGCCCCGCTGGCTTCATGGGAGAGGTCAGGCTGATCCATGCCGCCGAGGGTGGCGATCGCGGGCATTTCCATGTCGAGCACTTCGGGGCGGTCGCGCCGCCCGCACCGGCAGCCCGTCCCGTCGACGCGCCAGATGCAGGCTTGGCGGTCCAGATGGGCGAGAAGCGCTTCATGGCGCGCGCCGACGAGACGCTGCTCGAAGCCGCGACGCGCCAGACCATCGTCATCCCCTGCGGCTGCGCCTCCGGAATGTGCGGAACCTGCCGGATCTCGCTCGTCGAAGGCGAGGTCGCGATGGCGCATCAGGGCGGCCTCTCGCCCGAGGAGGAGGCGCAGCGCTACATCCTGGCCTGTTCGTCGCGCCCGCTCTCCGACCTGACGATCGCGCTGTAGCGCCTATCACACCAGCCAGATGCCGATCGCGATGGTGATCAGCGTCAGCGGAGCGCCGATCCGGAAATAGCTCCAGAAATCGATTTCGATGCCCTCCGCCGCCGCACGCTGGGCGACGATCAGGTTCGCGACCGATCCGAGCAGGGTGAAGTTGCCGGCGAGCGTCGAGGCCATGGCGACGACGAGCCAGGCGCGCTGCGGGTCGGCCAGCGGCTCGACGAAGGGCTTCAGCACCAGCACGGCCGGGACGTTGCTGACGAGGTTCGACAGGACGGCGGTGACGCCGCTCAGCACCCGCGTGTCGTCGAGATGCAGCCGGCCGGCCGCAGCGACGACCTCGCGCGTCAGCACGCTGTGCTCGAGCCCCGCGACGACGACGAAGAGCCCGGCGAACATCAGAAGCAGCGGCCCGTCGATCTCGCGCCACACCTTCTCCGGCCTGACCCGGCGCGTCAGCAGCAGCACCGCCCCGGCGACGAGCGCGACCTTGGCGACGGGCTGGCCGAGGAAGAACAGCACAAGCATCGCCAGCGTCACCAGCGCGGCCTTGGCGACCAGCGGGCCATGGTAGTGCGAGGAGAGATCGGCCTCGGGTAGCCGCGCCCTGGTCCAGAACTCCCGGCGGTTGAGCAGCAGCACCATCACGACGGTGACGACGAGGCCGAGCGCGGCGACCGGCGCGAGCGCTGCCGCGAAGCTGCCATAGGGGATCCGCGACAGGTTGCCGATGATCATGTTTTGGGGATTGCCGGTGATGGTCGCGCTGGAGCCGACATTGGAGGCGAGCGCGACGGCGATCAGATAGGGCACCGGATTGCGTTTCAGCGCGCACGTCAGCTCGATCACGATCGGCGCCATCACCAGGCAGATCGCGTCGTTGACCAGGAAGGCCGAAAGCAAGCCGGTGATGACGACGATCGCCGTGAGCAGCAGCACCGGGTGATGCGCGCGCTTGACCGCCCAGCCATTGACCATCCGGAAGAAGCCGGAGAGGCGCAGATTAGCGACGACGATCATCATGCCAAGCAGCAGCGTGATCGTGTCGAGGTCGATCGCCTTGTAGGCCTCCTCCAGCGAGAGCGCGCCGCAGGCGACCATCAGCCCCGCCCCGATCAGCGCCGCACTGGGGCGGTCGACCCGGAAACCCGGCAGCCTGCCGATCGCGATCACCGCATAGGTCGCGACGAAGATTACGATCGCCGCGATGCGCGTCGCGTCAGCCGCCCAGGCGAATGCCGGCATCAGGCGCTCGCGCCGGCCGGCGCAGCCCTCGCGCCTGCCGCGGCGGCGTCGATCGGCGGCTTGTAGTCCTTGGTCTCGGGCATCAGCACGACATACAGGACGAGGCCGGCGCAGGCGATGGCCGCCAGCGTCAGGAACGCCGCCGAATAGCCGGAGGAGACGATGATCACGCCGGCCAGCGTCGCCGAGAGCGCGGCGCCCAGCCCCTGGACGGTCGCGACGGCGCCCTGGCTGACGTTGAAGCGGCCGGTGCCGCGCGTGAGGTCCGCGACGATGACCGGGAACAGCGCCCCGAAGATGCCTGCGCCGACGCCATCGAGCGCCTGGACAGCGACGAGCCAGAACGGATTATCGGAGAGAACATAGAGCGCGCCGCGCAGCGCCAGCACGCCGAAGGCGACGAGGAAGATCGGCTTGCGGCCCCAGGCGTCGACCTTGGCGCCGACCATCATCGCCATCGGCACCATGACGCATTGCGCCGCGACGATGCAGACCGCGATCAGCGAGGTCGCCTGCTCCTTGCCGACGACCTTGGTCAGGAGCTGGCCGACGGAGGTCAGCATCGCCGCGTTGGAGAGATGGAAGACGGCGCAGATCAGGGCGAACAGCATGAGATGGCGGTTCTGCAGCAAGACTTTCAGGCCCGAGGGCTTCTCCTCGTGCTCGGCGTCGTGCTCGAGCCCACGCGCGACCTCGTCGTCGATCTCGCGCCGCGGCACCAGCAGCATCGCGCCGATGCTGAAGGCGGCCAGCACCGCCATCAGCCAGAACACCACGATCGGGCCGAAGACATAGGCGGTGCCGCCGGCGATCGCGGCCGAGACGGCGTTGCCGAGATGGTTGAAGGCCTCGTTGCGGCCGATACGCTTCGAGAACAATCTCGGGCCTACGACGCCGAGCGTGATCGCGGCCAGCGCCGGCGGGAAGACGGCCCCTGCGATGGCGGCGATCGATTGCGTCGCCGCGACCGCGTAGAAATTGCCGATGAAGGGCAGCGCCAGGCAGGACAGCGTCACCGCCAGCGCGCCGGCGATGACGATGGCGGGCTTGTTGTTGGTGCGGTCGATCAGCGCGCCCGCCGGCGTCTGGGCGATCAGGCCGACGATGCCGGCGATCGTCATGACCAGGCCCGTCGTCGCCTCGTTCCAACCCTGGTCGGGGCCCCTGACCGCGATCAGGTAGATCGCGAGGTAGGGTCCGAGGCCGTCGCGCACGTCGGCGAGGAAGAAGTTCAAGGCGTCGAGCCCGCGCAGGGCCTGCGTCGAAGGTTGGCCCCGGCTCGCCTTCGAGGATGGCGCGAGGGCGGCGGTGAGCGTCATGACGGTCATCCCTGCAAGGCCGGCAAGGACAGACGCCGCGTCGCGGCAAGCCGACCATGCATCCAGTGAAGCAATCCGCCCGGCGGATACCGCCGCAGCACGACCTCCCAAGAAGCGTGGCCGCTGCGGCGTCGATCAACATGCAAGGCGAGCTTCGGTTCCGGCCCGCCGATCGATCGCGGGCGGGCATGACGAGCCGCGTTTTGCATGCGAAAGCGACGCCCCAGCCGGCAGGCGCGAAAACGAGGACGTCGAAGAAATGAAGGATGGTGCCGCAAGAGGGATTCGAACCCCCGACCCCCTCATTACGAATGAGGTGCTCTACCAGCTGAGCTATTGCGGCGACGCGCCGAGCCTCTACCAGCCTGCCCGATTCTTGGCAAGGTGACGTGCATCTTGCAGCAAGGCCGTTACGATTTCCTGAGCTTCTCGGTCTCGGGCTTTTCCTGGCCGAGCGCGATGATGCCGCGGCGGATGGCGCGGGTGCGGGTGAAGTGCTTGTGCAGCGTTTCGCCGTCGCCATAGCGGATGGCGCGGGTGAGCAGCGAGAGATCCTCGCCGAAGCGGCCGAGCATCTCCAGCACGGCCTCCTTGTTGTGCAGGAAGACGTCGCGCCACATCGTCGGGTCGCTCGCGGCGATACGGGTGAAATCGCGAAAGCCACCGGCCGAGAATTTGATCACCTCGGACTGCGTCACCTGCGCCAGATCCTCGGCCGTGCCGACGATGGTGTAGGCGATCAGATGCGGCAGATGGCTGGTGATGCCGAGCACGAGATCGTGGTGCGGCGCGGTCATGATCTCGACGATCGCGCCCATCGCCTCCCAGAACTGGCGCGTGCGGGTGACGGCGGCCTCGTCGGCGTCCTCAGGCGGGGTCAGGATGCACCAGCGATTGAGGAAGAGGCTCGGGAAGCCGGCCTCGGGCCCGGAATTCTCGGTGCCGGCGACGGGATGGGCCGGGACGAAATGCACGCCCTCGGGCAGATGCGGGCGCACCGCCTCGACCACCGATCCCTTGACCGAACCGACATCCGACAGGATCGCGCCGGGCTTGAGCGCCCCCGCGATCTCGGCCGCAACTGCGCCACAGGCGCCGACCGGCACGCAGAGGATGACATGGTCGGCCTCGCGCGCGGCCTCTGCGGCGGTCTCAGTGATCTCGTGCCCAAGATCGAGCTCGCGGGCGCGGGCACGCACGCCGGGCTCGCGATCGAACAGGACGACACGGCCGGCGAGGTTGAGCTCCTTGGCCGCATGCGCGATCGAGGAGCCGATCAGGCCGATGCCGATGATCGCGAGCCGGGCGAAGACAGGCTCCTCGCGGCGCGGCGCGAAGCTCTCGGACGGGCTCACGCCATGAACTCACTGAGCGCCGTGACGACGAGCCGGTTCGCTTCCTCCGAGCCGATCGTCATACGCAAGGCGTTCGGCAGGCCATAGGCGCCGACGGCGCGCAGGATCAGCCCGCGCTGGGTCAGGAAGGCGTCGGCCTCCTTCGCGGTCCTGCCGGACGTGTCCGGGAAGTGGATCAGGACGAAATTGCCGACCGAGGGCGTGACCTTCAGCCCGAGCTTCTCGATCTCGGTCGTGGTCCAAGCCAGCCAACGGTCGTTGTGCTCGATCGCGCTCGCGACATGGGCCTCGTCGGCGATGGCGGCCGCGCCCGCCTCGATCGCCGCGCCATTGACGTTGAAGGGGCCGCGGATGCGCTCCAACGCGTCGACGACATGGGCCGGGCCGTACAGCCAGCCGATACGCAGATTGGCGAGGCCGTAGATCTTCGAGAAGGTCCGGGTCATCACGACATTCTCGCAGGTCGCGACCAGTTCGAGCCCCGAGGCATAGTCGTTGCGGCGGACATATTCGGCGTAGGCTGCGTCGAGCACCAGCAGGACATGCGGCGGCAGGCCGGCCTGCAGGCGCTTGACCTCGTCGAAGGGGAGGTAGGTGCCGGTCGGGTTGTTGGGATTGGCCAGGAAGATGATCTTGGTCTTCGGCGTCACCGCGGCGAGGATCGCCTCGACATCGGCGGTGTAATTGGTCTCCTCGACCACCACCGGCTTGCCGCCGGCCGCGAGGATGGCGATGCGATAGACCAGGAAGCCGTACCGGCTGTAGATGCCTTCGTCGCCCTCGCCGAGATAGGCCTTCGTCACCAGTTCGAGCAGTTCGTCCGACCCGTTGCCGCAGATGATGCGCCTGATGTCGAGACCGTAGCGCCCGGCGATGGCCTGCTTCAGCGCGGCCGACGAACCGTCGGGATAGAGTTCGAGCTTGCCGGCGAGACCGGAGAAAGCCGCGACCGCCTTCGGGCTCGGCCCGAGCGGCGTCTCGTTCGAGGAGAGCTTGTGCAGCTTCACGCCGGCCGGCGCGGCGGATTTGCCGGGCACATAGGCCTCGATTTCGAGGACGCCGGGGCGGGGCATGGGACGCGTGGCGGTCATGATGGTCGAACCTTGAGGAGAAAACGCGATCAACGAACGGATTTGACGGCGAAGCGGGCGGCGTGGCTGCCGATCTCGGAGAAGTCGCTGAGGCCTGCCGGTTCCAGCGCCCTGCGGATCGCGCCCTGGTCGACCTCACCGGATGCGGCGACCAGTAGCGAGAGATGCGAGCCGTCGGCGGCCGAGGCCGAGACCTCGGCGAGATGCTGGGCGAGCCCCGCGCGCAAGCTGTCGGACCAGCGCTCGACCCTGGCCGCATAGAGAACGATCTCACGCACGGCAGCGTCGGCGAGCGGTTTGGCGATGCAGTAGACCGGCGTGCCGGCGGGATGGTCCGGCCGCTCGATGAACGGAAGGCGCGCGATGATCTTGGGCGCATCGCCGCCGATCAGGTCGCGCCACCAGATGCCGGCGCTGGCGCCCTGGTCCATCCGGAAGATGCCGAGATCGCCGGCGGATTCGGCCACTGCGCGGATCACCGCGCGGGCGTCCTCATGGGTGACGAAGGGCACGGTGAAGCCGAAATGGAAGCGCGCGGAATCGCGCATCGCCGCATCGCCGCCGGAGATTTCGGCGTGGACGGCGTAGTTCGCCTGCACATAGGTGAAGGTCGCGATGATGATGCGCCAGATGCCCTCGATCGTGTCGAGCGGCAGCAAGCCCTTATGGCGCAAGGCGAGGCGCTTCATCATGTCGGCCTCGCGGCCGGGCCGGAAGGCCGAGCCCGAGACTTGCGTCTTCTTGACGGCGATCAGCGTCTCGATGATCGCGGAGCGTTCCATCAGCAGCGCATGCATCTCGCTGTCGATCCGGTCGATCTCTGATCGCAGATCGGCAAGCGTGGTCGGAGCGGCTTCGGTCATGATGGCAGCGCTGTCGGAGGGCCGAGGTTCGAGAGGCTCTTAGCGCCGGATGCAGACCTTTGCAAAATGCACAGTTGGCAAAGCGCGCTCACGCATCCGCGCGTTGACAGGCGCGGATTGACAGCACCACTTGGGCGCGGCAACGCTAGAGTTCGATCTTTCGAACAACCAGACCGGCAAGACAAATCCTGCCGTCAAAGCGGACGTTGATGAGCGACCTCTCCCTCACCCTCGCAGACCCGCTGAAGGAGGCCAACGAGCCGTCCAGCGCGGTCATGCGCTTCGGGCCGGAGCGGCCGCTGGTGATGGATTGCGGCGTCGTGCTGGAGCGCTGGCAGATCGCTTATCAGACTTATGGGAGTTTGAACGAGACCCGGTCGAACGCCGTGCTGGTCTGCCACGCTTTGACCGGAGACCAGCACGTCGCCAGCCGCAACCCGATCACCGGCAAGGGTGGCTGGTGGACGGCAATGATCGGGCCGGGCAAGCCGATCGACACCGAGCGCTTCTTCGTGATCTGCGCCAACGTCATCGGCGGCTGCACCGGCACGACCGGCCCGGCCTCGACCGATCCGGCAACGGGGCAGCCCTGGGGCCTGTCCTTCCCGATGGTGACGATCCGCGACATGGTTCGCGCCCAGGCGCATCTGATCGACGCGCTCGGCATCGACAGCCTGTTCTGCGCGGCGGGCGGCTCGATGGGCGGCATGCAGGTGCTGCAATGGGCGGCGAGCTATCCGGAGCGCGTCTTCTCGGCCCTGCCGCTGGCGACCGGCGCAAAACATTCGGCCCAGAACATCGCCTTCCACGAGGTCGGTCGGCAGGCGGTGATGGCCGATCCGGACTGGCGCGGCGGGCGCTATCTCGAAGAGGGCACGCGCCCGTCCAAGGGCCTGTCGGTGGCGCGGATGGGTGCGCACATCACCTATCTCTCGGAGCCGGCGCTGCACCGGAAATTCGGCCGCAGGCTGCAGGACCGGGAGGCGCCGACCTTCTCCTTCGACGCGGATTTCCAGGTCGAGAGCTATCTGCGCTACCAGGGCGTCTCCTTCGTCGAGCGCTTCGACGCCAATTCCTATCTCTACGTCACCCGCGCGATGGATTATTTCGACCTCGCCGCCGACCATGACGGCGTGCTGGCGAAAGCCTTCGCGGGCACGAAGACGCGCTTCTGCGTCGCCTCCTTCACCTCGGACTGGCTGTTCCCCACGGCAGATTCGCGCGCGATCGTGCATGCGCTGAACGCAGCCGGCGCCTCGGTCTCCTTCGTCGAGCTCGAAAGCGACAAGGGCCATGACGCCTTCCTGCTGGAGGAGCCGAACCTGTTCGCGACGACGCGCGGCTTCATCGGCGCGGCGGCGCGGGCGCGAGGAATCTGATGGCGCTGATCGAGCAGCATACCAACCGCATCGACCTGCGCCTCGTCGCCGAGATGGTGACGCCGGGCACGCGTGTGCTCGATGTCGGCTGCGGCGACGGCGAATTGCTGGCGCTGCTGGCGGAAGCCCGCAATGTCGATGCACGCGGCATCGAGCTCTCGCGCGAAGGCGTCGCCGGCTGCGTCGCGCGTGGGCTCTCGGTGATCCAGGGCGACGCCGACACCGACCTCGTCGACTATCCCGACGATAGCTTCGACTATGTCATCCTGTCGCAGACGATCCAGGCGACGCGCAATCCGCGCTTCGTCATCGAGCAGATGCTGCGCATCGGCCGGCGCGCCATCGTGTCCTTCCCGAATTTCGGGCATTGGCGGATGCGCAGCCAGGTCTTCTTCAAGGGCCGCATGCCGGTGACGGATGCCCTGCCCTATTCCTGGTGGGACACGCCGAACATCCATTTCTGCACGATCCGCGATTTCGTCGCGCTCTGCGATGCGGTCGGGGCGGAAAAGGAGCGCGCCGTCGCTCTCGACGCCGCCGGCGGCAAGGTCGGCGTCAACGCGCCATGGTGGTTCTGGAACCTGTTTGGCGCGCAGGCGGTGTTCCTGTTGAAGCGAGGCTAAGGCTGGACGGCTGCGTTCGCCTGCCAAACGGAGACAGCGCGTGCGTTTCATCGTCTGGTACAATACGCGCTGTCCGGTCTGCGATGCCGGGATCAGCTATCACAAGCGCCGGCTTATCGACGCCGTGAAAGCGGGAACGATCGCATTCCACGACATCAACCTCGAACCGGACGCGCTAGCACGATATGGCGCGACCTTGGACGAGATCAGGCGGCGCCTTCACGCGACCGACGAGGCAGGACAGCTCGTCGTCGGCGCCGACGTCGCAATCGAGATCTGGCGGCGCACGCCCGGTGAAGGCTGGCTCGCCATACTGTTCGGCAACCGGCTGATGCTGCCGCTGACACGCTTTGCCTATGACCGCTTCGCCGATCTGCTCTACGCTTGGAATCAGCGGAAAGGGCACTGGTAGAGTGCCAGCCCGGTCGAAATCCTCGGGCCACGCAGCGCGCCGCCCGAGGATGACCTTCGGCGTCAGTTGAGCGCCACGCCCGCCGGCCGCTTTTCCTTCACGGCCGCGATGTCGCCCAGCATCAGGCTTGCCGGGCCGACCGTCACCGGCACGGTCTCGCCATCGCCGATCTTGCCCGCCAGGATCAGCTCGGCGAGCGGGTCCTGCACCGATTTCTGGATCGCGCGCTTCAGAGGGCGCGCGCCATAGGCCGGGTCGTAGCCCTTGTCGGCCAGCCATTCGCGCGCGTCGGCCGAGAGCTCCAGCGTGATCTTGCGATCGGCCAACAGCCTGGCGAGACGCGTCATCTGGATGTCGACGATCGCGCCCATGTCCTGCCGGCGCAGCCGGTGGAACAGGATGATGTCGTCGATCCGGTTGAGGAACTCCGGACGGAAGGCGTGGCGGACCACGCCCATCACCTCCTCACGGACCTCGTCGGTGTCCTGTCCCTCGGGCTGGTTGACCAGATAATCCGAACCGAGATTGGAGGTCATGATGATCAGCACGTTGCGGAAATCGACCGTGCGGCCCTGGCCATCGGTCAGCCGCCCGTCGTCGAGCACCTGCAGCAGCACGTTGAAGACATCCGGATGGGCCTTCTCGACCTCGTCGAACAGCACGACCTGATAGGGCCGGCGCCGCACCGCCTCTGTCAGCGCCCCGCCCTCCTCATAGCCGACATAGCCGGGAGGCGCGCCGATCAGCCGGGCGACCGAGTGCTTCTCCATGTATTCGGACATGTCGAGACGCACCATCGCGGTGTCGTCGTCGAACAGGAACGAGGCCAGCGCCTTGGTCAGCTCAGTCTTGCCGACGCCGGTGGGTCCCAAGAACATGAACGAGCCGATCGGCCGGTTCGGGTCCTGCAGGCCGGCGCGCGCGCGGCGGACCGCAGTCGAGACCGCTTCGACCGCCTCCTTCTGGCCGACGACGCGGGCCGAGAGCGACTGCTCCATCCTGAGCAGCTTGTCCTTCTCGCCCTGGAGCATGCGGTCGACCGGCACGCCGGTCCAGCGGCTGACGACCTGCGCGACATGGTCCGGCGTCACCGCCTCCTCGACCATGCCGGACGAATCGCCGATCGCCTCGATCTCGGCGAGACGCTTTTCCAGGCCAGGGATCTCGCCATAGGCGAGTTCCCCGGCGCGCTGGTACTCGCCCTTGCGCTGGGCCTGAGCGAGCTCGTTGCGGGCGGCGTCGAGCTTGGTCTTGATCTCGGCAGCGGCGCCGAGCTTGTCCTTCTCGGCCTTCCACTTGGCCGTGATCGTGGCGGAGCGCGCCTCGAGATCGGCGAGCTCGGCCTCGAGCCGCTTCAGCCGCTCCTGCGAGCCCTTGTCGGTCTCCTTCTTCAGCGCCTCCTGCTCGATGCGAAGCCGCACGATCTCGCGGTCGATCGAATCGAGTTCCTCCGGCTTGGAATCGACCTGCATGCGCAGGCGGGCCGAGGCCTCGTCGACGAGGTCGATCGCCTTGTCGGGCAGGAAGCGGTCGGTGATGTAGCGGTTGGACAGCGTCGCGGCCGAAACCAGCGCCGAATCCGTGATACGAACGCGGTGGTGCTGCTCGTATTTCTCCTTCAGCCCGCGCAGGATCGAGACCGTGTCCTCGACCGAGGGCTCGTCGACGAAGACAGGCTGGAAGCGCCGCGCCAGCGCGGCGTCCTTCTCGACATATTTCCGGTACTCGTCGAGCGTGGTCGCGCCGACGCAATGCAGGTCGCCGCGCGCGAGCGCGGGCTTGAGCAGGTTCGAGGCGTCCATCGCGCCGTCGGTCTTGCCGGCGCCGACAAGTGTATGCATCTCGTCGATGAACAGGATCACGCCGCCCTCGGCCGCCGAAACCTCGTTCAGCACGGATTTCAGCCGCTCCTCGAATTCGCCGCGATATTTCGCTCCGGCGATCAGCGAGCCCATGTCGAGGGCAAGCAGTTCCTTGTCCTTGAGGCTCTCGGGCACGTCGCCGTTGACGATGCGCAGCGCCAGCCCCTCGGCGATCGCGGTCTTGCCGACGCCTGGCTCGCCGATCAGGACGGGGTTGTTCTTGGTCCGGCGCGACAGCACCTGGATGGTGCGGCGGATCTCCTCGTCGCGGCCGATCACGGGGTCGAGCTTGCCCTCGCGCGCGGCAGCCGTCAGGTCGCGGGCGTATTTCTTCAGCGCGTCATAGGCCTGCTCGGCGCTTGCGGAATCGGCCGTGCGGCCCTTGCGGATCGCCTCGATCGCGGCATTGAGGCCCTGCGGATTGACGCCGGCCTTGGCGAGCACCTTGCCAGCCTCGCTCTCTTTCTCGATCGCGAGCGCGAGCAGCAGCCGCTCGATCGTGACGAAGCTGTCGCCGGCCTTGTCGGCCGCCTTTTCGGCGGTGTCGAAGACACGGGCGAGCCCAGGCGTCAGATGCGGGCCGGACGCGCCGCCGCCCGACACCTTCGGCAGCTTCGCCAGCGCGGTATCGGTCAGTTGCAGCGCGAGCTTGGCATCGCCGCCGGCGCGGCCGATCAGGCCGGCCGCCATGCCCTCGTTGTCGTCGAGCAGCGCCTTGAGCAGATGCTCGGGCGTCAACTGCTGGTGGCCCTCGCGCAACGCGATCGTCTGCGCCGCCTGCAGGAAGCCCTTGGCCCTGTCGGTATATTTCTCGATGTTCATCTTTTCGTCACTCCGCCCGCCGGCGCGCCCCGTGGCGACGCGATCCGGCTGCCTTTCATCAGGATAGGGCTCCCAGATGGGCCGCCCTTCAGGACGAGAGATAGGTGTGACATCCGGGCAACGGAAGGGGTGACGGGCGATTGACGGCGGCGGATTTCGGCCTGACCAATACGCAATGGCCGGGACCAAGCGACAGCAGGCGATACGCAGGGCGTTGCGGGCCCTGGCGCCGGGCATACCACTGTCCGACGCCGAGGCTGTGCTGGCCCTAGCCGAACGGCGGCACATGAAGGATCTGCCGCCGGCGACCGCGCTCTGGCTCGCGCTCGGCAGCCATGTCCGGCACGCCCACACCGACTACGAGCACCTGCTGGAGGACGGCTATGAGCGGGAGGCGGCACGCTTCTTCGTCGCCGACGACACAGACGCCGTGCTCGCCGGCTGGGGCTGCCAGCGTTCCGTCACCGAGATCGCCGAGGCGGAGGAGGACGCGATCAAGGTCAAGGTCCAGAAGCGCTGATCGATCCGATGCAAGGATTTGATCGAAACGGAGGCGCCCGATGCTCTAGAAGCGCTTCAACGGAGACAATCTGACCATGCGCATCGCCTCGCTTTATCGATACCCGGTCAAGGGCCTGTCGCCGGAACGGCTGACGCAAGCCACGCTCGAGGCGCGCCGCTACTTTCCCGGAGACCGGCTCTTCGCGATCGAGAACGGACCATCGGGCTTCGATCCGGCCGCGCCGGAGCACAAGCCCAAGATCGTCTACCTCATGCTGATGCGGAACGAGGCGCTGGCGCGGCTGGCGACCCGTTACGACGATGCGAGCGGCGAGTTCGTCATCGACTACAACGGGAGCGAGGCGCTCCGGGCCGATGTCGCGACGGCAGAGGGGCGCGGTCTGGTCTCGGCGTTCTTCGAGGGCTTCATGCCCGACGAATTGCGCGGCAAGCCGCGCTGGCTCGCAGCGCCGGAGAGCTATCGCTTCACCGATTCGCGCTCGGGCTTCGTCTCGATTATCAATCTCGCCAGCGTCGCCGATCTGGAAAGCCGGATCGGCACGCCGGTCGACCCGCTGCGCTTCCGCGGCAACATCATGGTCGAAGGGCTCGCGCCCTGGGCGGAGTTCGATCTCGTCGGTCATGAGATCGCGGCTCCGTCCGGCCTGAGGCTCAGGGTCACCAAGCGGATCGAGCGTTGCGCCGCGACCAATGTCGATCCGCAGACCGGCATTCGCGACATGCAGGTACCGAAGGCGCTGATGAGCCATTACGGCCATGTCGATTGCGGAATCTATTGCGAGATCGTCGTAGGAGGATCGCTGGCACCGGGAGAGCATCTGGTCGCGCAGGAAGCCGACGCACCCGCCACGCTCGGCATCGCCTAAAGCAAAAGGGGCCTCGCGGCCCCTTTTTTCGGCGTCAAGCTCTAATGAGCCGGCTCATTCCGTGACGTTGTCGTTCTCGGAACCGAGCGCATCCATGACCTCGCGCGGCGAACGACGACGGCGTGGACGCTTGACCGCAGCCTCGCCGGCAGCCGGCTCGGCGACGTCGTCGGTCGCGACCGGCGCCGGATCGGGCTCCGCGACCGCGATCGGCACGCGCACCGGGTTGGTCAGGAAGGACGGCAGGCCGCTCGCGACCTCGGCATTGGGCTCGACCTCCTCGACACGCTCGCGGCGCGGGCGACGCTCCTGGCGTTCCGGCCGCGGTCCGCGTTCGGGTTGGTCGTTGCGTTCGAAGCGGCGCTCATGGGCCGGCTGCGGCGCCGCCGCGGCATCGGTCGGCTCGCCGACCGGGATGTCCGAACGCGGCGCGTCGGGGCGGGGCTGATAGCCGCCCTGGCCGCCGGCGTTGCCGTCCCGGTCGAAGCGACGCGGCTCGCCGCCGCGATCGTCGCGGTCGAAGCGGCGGTTGCCGTTGCGATCGCCGTTGTTGCGGTCACCATTGTTCCGGTCCTGGAAGTTCCGGTTCTGGCCGTTTCGGTCCTGGAAGTTCCGGTCGTTGTTCTGGCGCGGCTGGCGATCGAAGCGCTGGCCGTTGTTGTGCTGGCCTTCGCCCTCGCCATCCTGGCGGGGGGCGCCGTTGCCGGCGTAGCCGTTACCGTTGCCGTTGGCGCGCATATCGGGCTGCGGCGCGCCGGGCTGGAACGGCTGCTGCTGGTCGTCGTCGCCTTCCTCCTCGCCGTCTTCGTCGTCGACGAAACCGCGATTGGGCGGGAAGCTGTGCCCGAACTGCTGTGACATCTGCTCCTGCGCCGCGAGCAGGATGCGATAATAATGCTCGGCATGCTGGAAATAGTTCTCCGCCGCGACTGGATCGCCCGAAGACTGGGCATCGCGCGCCAGTTGCAAGTATTTCTCGGCGACATGCTGGGCGGTGCCGCGAACCTTCACGTCAGGCCCATTGGATTCATAGCTCCGCTGCAGCGGATTCGGCGCTTTTCGGTTGCCGTTGTTATTATTGTTATTGTTGTTGTTACGGCCGCGCATACGCCGGTTCTGACCTGGTCTCATTCGCGTCTGTCTCGCGCTCTGTTCGTTTTGAGCAACCGTTCGCTCATGCGCGCTCCGGTGCACGGCGGGTTGCGACGCCGTGCCGGGTTGAGTTGACCTGAAGGGGCTTTGCGCCAGTCCTGGTCTTCACGCGCTCATTGTCCAGGGGCCTCTCCGCCCCAAGAGCCGATCGACGCCATCCCGGCGTCTTCGGAGGTTCAGTCTGTGTCGTTTCTGCCGTCGATCGTCGGATTGTCCGGAGCAGGCCTTGCCGCTGAGAGGCCATCCAAGGCTCGACGCTAACGTCATCAGCTTCGGCTCGGCTGTTCCATAGCGGCTTTTGCCCGGTTCTCCAAGACAATTCGCACGAATTCCTGTGCGCAATCACGCAAGAGCGAAGGTCAGCGCCCGGGCGTGTCCTCCGAGATCGTGACGGGTGGCCCGATGCGCAAGGCCGGCGCCAGTCATGATCGCGACGACGTCGTTCTCCTGGCCGGCGCCGATCTCGAGAACCGCGACCCCGCCCGGCTCCAGCACGGTCGGCAACCCGAGGGCCAGAGCGCGATAGGCGCCTAGCCCATCATCGCCGCCATCGAGTGCACGCAGCGGATCATACTCTCTGACGCCGCGATCGAGCGAGGCGATCTCGCCGGTCGGTATATAGGGCGGGTTCGACAGGACGAGATCGAAGGTTCCGGTCAGACCGGCAAACCAGTCGCCGTCGCGGAACACGGCGCGCGAACCAAGGCCGTTCAGTTCCGCATTCGCCCGCGCCGCGGCGACGGCATCCGGAGCGACGTCGATGCCGAGCCCCTGCGCGTTCGGGCATTCGCTGAGGACGGCGATCAGCAGGCAGCCGGTGCCGGTGCCGAGGTCGAGGACCGACAAGGACTCGCTTCGCCGATCCCCGAGAGCGGCGAGCCCGGCCTCGACCAGGGTCTCGCTGTCTGGCCTTGGTTCGAGCGTTGCCGGCGACAACCGGAACGGCAGCCCCCAGAATTCGCGCTCGCCGATGACGCGCCAGACCGGCTCGCCAGCCTCACGCCGCGTCGCCATTGCGTCGAGTTTCGCCAAGGCGTCCGGAGCGATAACGGCAAAAGGATCGGAGGCGTCAACGATGGCCTCGACCAAGAACCGCGCATCGAGGGTCGCGCTCTCAATGCCTGCAGCCTGAAATCGCGCTGCGAGCGCGCGCCTGGCCGATGTCACATCGGCCGCGACAACGCCATTTGCCGAGCCGGTAACTCCGGCTAGATCCCTTCCATGTATTTGCGCTGGCAGATCGCCATCTTCTGGCGGATCGCCGAGCGGCTCTCGCGGGTCCCGCGCATCTGCTGGGCGCACAGCTTGCGAGCCTGCGCCTGTGTCATCGACTTGTTGAGAGGCGCTGCCGGCCCGGCCGTGATCCGGCGCAGAGCGCGTTCCTGGGCTGGCGCCTGCCCGCCCAGCGTCAGCGCCAGCAACCCCGCGCCTGCCAATCCGATCATGATCTTTCGCATCGTCGCCTCCCGTCGGCACCTGTTCAGATGCAGCGGAAACGCCGGAGACCGCGCCGGGTTTCATGCTGGTCATGCGATGCTCGCCTCGGCGAGCAGGGCAGCCTGGCGTTCGGCGGTGAGCGCGTCGATGAACTCGTCGAGGAGGAGGCCCTGCATCATCTCGTCGAGCTTGTAGAGCGTCAGGTTGATGCGGTGGTCGGTGACCCGCCCCTGCGGGAAGTTGTAGGTCCGGATGCGCTCCGAGCGGTCCCCGGAGCCGACCTGGGAGCGCCGGTCGGCGGCGCGCTCCGAATCGAGCTTGATCCGCTCCATGTCGTAGAGCCGGGCGCGCAGCAGCTCATAAGCGCGCGCCTTGTTCTTGTGCTGCGAGCGCTCGTCCTGGACCACGACGGCGATGCCGGTCGGCAGATGGGTCAGGCGCACGGCCGACTCGGTCTTGTTGACGTGCTGGCCGCCGGCGCCGCCGGCGCGCATCGTGTCGATGCGGATGTCGGCCTCGTTCAGCGTGACGTCGACATCGCCGGCCAGCGGCAGGACCGCGACGGTCGCGGCCGAGGTGTGGATGCGCCCGCTGGTCTCCGTGTCCGGCACGCGCTGGACGCGGTGGACGCCCGATTCGAACTTGAGGCGGGCATAGACGCCCCTGCCGGAGATCTCGGCGATCACCTCCTTGTAGCCGCCGACCGTGCCCTCGCTCTCGGACAGAAGATCGACGCTCCAGTTCTTCTGCGCGGCGTGGCGCTGATACATCCGGAAGAGGTCACCGGCGAAGAGCGAGGCCTCGTCGCCGCCGGTGCCGGCCCGGATTTCGAGGATGACGCCGCGCTCGTCGGCGGCATCCCTCGGCAGCAGGGCGACCAGGATCTCGCGGGCGCGCGCGGCGATCTCGGCGCGGGCGGCGTCGCGTTCCTCATAGGCGAGATCGCGGAATTCGGGGTCGGTCGCCGGATCGGCGATCAGAGCCTCGGCCTCGTCGAGCGTCGCGGCGGAGCGACGCCACGCCGCGATCGCCGCGACGACCGGATCGAGTTCCGACAGCTCCTTCGCCAGCTCGACGGTGCGCGAGGCTTCGGCTGCGCTGTTGATCTCGGCGGTCGCGGCGGCATGGCGCGCCACGATGGCGTCGAGACGATCCTGCGGCAATTGGACGGACATGGGAAACTCGACATGGGCAAGGAAACGGTTTCGGGGCGGCGCGGGTGAGCGTCGCTAGACCGGAACCTTGAACTCGGCCGCGAGCGCGGCGAGCTGCGGGCGCAGGCTCGCCGCACCGTCGGCCTCGGCCAGCAGCCATTCGAGCCGCTCGGTCAGCTTGCCGACATCGAGCGCGCGCAGCATCGCCTTGACCGGGCCGAGCGAGGCGGCCGTCATCGAGAAGGCGCGGTAGCCGAGGCCGATCAGCGCCATCGCCTCCAGCGGCTTGCCGCCCATCTCGCCGCAGACGGTGACCGGGCAGCCGGCCTCGTTCGCCGCCTTCGTGATGCTGCGCAACGCACGGAGTGCGCCGACGGCGAGCGGATCGAAACGATCGGCGACGCGCTTGTTCTCGCGGTCGGCGGCGAAGAGGAACTGCATCAGGTCGTTGGTGCCGATCGAGAGGAAAGCGGCCTCGCGCGCGATCTCGTCGAGCTCGAACAGCAGCGAGGGTACCTCGACCATGACGCCGAGCTGCAGGCTCGCCGGCCCCGCGACCCCCTGTTTCGCGAGCATCGTCTGCTCGCGCCGCAGGATCATGCGGGCGCGGCGGAACTCGTCGACCATCGCGATCATCGGCAGCATGATCTTGAGATCGCGGCCGGCGCCGGCGCGCAGCATCGCCCTGAGCTGGCCGCGCAGCAGGCGCGGCTTGTCGAGCCCGATGCGGATCGCGCGCCAGCCGAGCGCCGGATTCTCCTCCTCGATCCGCTCCATATAGGGCAGCACCTTGTCGCCGCCGATGTCGAGCGTGCGGAAGGTCACGGGCCGCCCCTGGGCGGCGTCGAGCACGGCGGCGTAGAGCTGCTGCTGCTCGCTCGTCGTCGGCATGTGCTGAGCCACCATGAACTGAAGCTCGGTGCGGAACAGACCGATGCCGGAAGCCGCTGTCGCGTCCAGGTTCGGCAGGTCGATCAGCAGGCCGGCATTGATCTGCAACGCGATCGCGACGCCGTCCTTGGTGACGGAGGGCATGCTCTTGAGCTTGCGATACTGCTCCTGCTTGCGGGCGCGCAGGCGGGCCTTGTCCTTGTAGGCGTTCTCGACGTCGGGCTGCGGGCGGATCTGGACCTCGCCGGCCTGGCCGTCGACGATCACGGCGTCACCCGCCTGGATCAGCGCGGTGGCGTTGACGATCTCGCCGACGGCGGGGATGCCGAGCGCGCGCGCGACGATCGCGATATGGCTGGTGGGCCCCCCCTCCTCCAGCACCAGGCCGCGCAGATGGGCACGGTCATAGTCGAGCAGCGCGGCCGGTCCCATCGAACGCGCGATCAGGATCGCGTTCTCCGGCATGGTCTCGCGGGCGACACCGTTGGCCTTGCCGACCAGGGTGCGCAGCAGGCGGTTGGCGAGATCGTCGAGATCGTGCAGGCGCTCACGCAGATAGGGGTCAGTCTGGCGCAGCATCTTGGCGCGGGTGTCGGACTGCACGCGCTCGACTGCGGCCTCCGCAGTCAGGCCGGTCATCACGACCTCGCGCATGCGCCTCAGCCAGCCCTGGTCATGGGCGAACATGCGAAAGGTCTCGAGCACGTCGCGATGCTCGCCGGTGTGCGAGACGTCGCCGCGTTCGAGCAGTTCGTCGATCGAAGCGCGCATGGCGTCGATCGCGGCCTCCAGGCGCTTGACCTCGCCGGCGGGATTCTCGGCGATCAGATTGGTGATGGCGACGCGCGGCTCGTGCAGCACGGCGTGTCCCAGGCCGACGCCGTCGGCGAGCGTGACGCCGATGCCGTGTATCGGCCGGTCGAGCCCGATCGCAGCGCCGGGCGCGGCGAGCGATTTCAGGCCGCCGGCCGCGATCATCTCCGCCATGATCATGGCGGTGGTCTGGAGGCTCTCGACCTCCTCCTCGGTGTAGTGGCGGGTGGCGCGGTTCTGGATGACGAGCACGCCCATCACTGCGCCGCCGCGCAGGATCGGCACGCCGAGCCATGAGCGGTAGACCTCCTCGCCCGTCTCCGGACGATAGGAGAAGGAGGGATGCGATTGCGCGTCCGAGAGGACGAGCGGCTCGGCCTCACGCGCGGTCAGGCCGACCAGACCCTCGCCGGCGCGCATGGTGGTGAGGTGGACGGCCTCGCGGTTGAGGCCCTCGGTGGCATAGAGTTCGAGCGAGCCGTCCTCACGCAGGACGTAGACCGAGCAGACCTCGGCAACGAGATTGCCGGCGATCAGGACGACGAGACGGTCGAGCCGCTCCTGCGGGCTGATCGACGCCGCCATGACCTCGCGGAGACGGCGCAGTAGAACGCCCGGTCCTCCGAGAGCGCCTCGCATCGATCTAAGCCCTCCGCCCGCCTCCTCAGCCATGGTGGCTGACGCCTTCCAAAAGACCTGACACCTGCGCAACGCGAGTCGCAAGCGGCATCCGCATAAGCGCGCCTTCTAGCCAGCGGGAGCTGTATTGGGCAAGAGCCTGCGACCCCTGCGAGCCATCCGATCGGCCTTCCCAGGCGATCGCAACCCGTTTTCGTCAGCCGGTCGCGGCTGCCGGAGGTTCGGCCAAAGCCGATACCGGCGGCCGACGCACGCGATGTCCCGCGTCACTGCCAACGACACGCAAGCGGGTCCGCGGGCGCGATGCGGCCGGGCGCTGGTCGCTGCCACCATCGGGCGGAGCGATTTCGACTTGGCTGGCGGGCGAGCCGGCGAGCGCCGCGAGATAGCGCCGCGTCCACCAGCCGATGTCGGTGGCGTCGATCGTCGCATAAAGCTGCTCGAAGCGGCGGATGCGCTCGGATTTGGGCATGGCGAGAGCGGTGCGGATGGCGTCGGCGACCTCGTGGGTGTCATAGGGGTTGACGATCAGCGCCTCGCCCATCTGCTGGGCCGCACCGGCGAAGCGCGACAGCACGAGCACGCCGGGATCGGCCGGATCCTGCGCCGCGACATATTCCTTGGCGACGAGGTTCATACCGTCGCGCATCGGCGTCACCAGCCCGACCTGGGCGCGGCGATAGAAGCCGGCGAGCGCATTGCGAGAATAGGCCTTCTTCACGACCCTGATCGGCGTCCAATCGAATTCGCCGAGCGCCGCGTTGAGACGGCCTGCGACCTCATCGGACTGGCGGTCGAGCTCGGCATATTCGGGGACGTCGGAGCGCGAGGGCGGCGCGATCTGCAGCAGGCCGACGCGGCCGCGATGCTCGGGGTGGCTGCGCAGGAACTGGCCGAACGCCTCCAGGCGCTGAACGATGCCCTTGGAATAGTCGAGTCGGTCGACGCCGATGACGAGCCGGCGCTCGCCGAGCGATTCCTTGGTGGTCTTGATCGGCCGCGGCGCGGCGCGGACGGAGGCCGCCGCGAGCTTGCGGAAGGCTTCGACGTCGATGCCGATCGGAAAGGCCTGCACCGTGGTCTCGCGCTTGCCGATTCTGACATTGGCACCGTCGACGATGGCTCCGCAGAGAGCAACCAGGCCGCCGACCAGATTGGCGACGTCGAGCGGTGTCTGCATGCCTACGATGTCATAGGCGCCCATGGTGCGGATCAGCGTCGCGCTGAAGGGCATCGCGCCGAAGACGTCAGCCGGCGGCCAGGGGATATGATGGAAATAACCGATGCGGTTCTTGACGCCGCGCCGGCGCAGCTCCGCCGCCAGCGGGATCAAATGGTAGTCGTGAATCCAGATCAGATCGTCCGGCTTCAGCATGGCGATCAGCGCCTTGGCCAAGCGGCGGTTGACGCCGAGATAGCCGGCATAGTCGGTGCGCGAGAACTCGGTCAGGCCCAGCCGGTAATGCATGATCGGCCACAGGGCCCGGTTGGAGAAGCCGAGATAGTAGCTTTGGCGTTCGGCCTCGCTCAGATCGGTCACGGCATAGGTGACCTTGCCGCGTTGGACGCTCCTGACCTGCTGCGCACCCTCGGACACCTCGCCGCTCCAGCCGAACCAGAGGCCGCCTCGCGTCTCCAGCGCTTCGCGCAGCGCCACCGCCAATCCACCGGCCGCCGCCTTCTCGTTGCGATCGGGAATGGTGACGCGGTTCGAGACGATGACGAGACGCATGGTCGAGACAGCTCCTTTTTCCAGCCGGCTGCCCGAATTTCGACGTCGGGCGCTGGGAACAGAACGCCATGGCGGGCGTAATGTTTCCGAGGCGGTCAGCCGCGGCGACAGCCGGATATTTGGCTCGGCCGTGTCGAAATCGTGCCTCCGTGAGAGACTGGAAGCCGAATGTGGCGGGTTCGCGGAACGCCCGGCAGACCATCCCGGCGATGCCGATCAGCAGAAAGGTCGAGGCGGTGACGAGCGTGCCGAACCGGTTGCGCCGCACTGCATTCAAAAGATGACGATGTCTTTGATCGAACCCGATGGATTGGCGCGTGACGCCGGTGCTGCGACCGAAACCGGCGACGTCGCCCTGTTTCTCGATTTCGACGGGACGCTCGTCGAGATCGCGCCGCTGCCGGATGCGGTCAAGCTCGATCGCCGGGTCGCATCAGCGCTCGATGGGTTGCGCGGCAGCCTGGGCGGCGCGCTGGCGCTGGTATCCGGGCGGCCGATCGTCTTTCTCGACGAGGTGATGGCGCCCTATCGCTTCGACGCCGCCGGGTTGCATGGCGCTCAGATCCGCTTCGGCGAGGCGGTTGAAACGCAGTCGAGTTCCCCCGACGCGATGCGACAGGCGACGCGCGACCTCGTCCGTTTCGCCAACAGCAATGTCGGCATCATCGTCGAGGACAAGCGCATCTCGGTCGCGCTCCACTGGCGGCTGGCACCACAGCTCAAGGATGAGGCGCTGGCGTTGATGCGGGCGCACGCCGCCCGCATGGGTCCGTCAGTCCGCCTGCAAGAAGGCAAGTCCGTCGCCGAACTTGTCCCGGCTTCCGCCAGCAAGGGCGAGGCGATCCGCTGGCTGATGCGCTCGCCGCCCTATGCCGGGCGGGTGCCGGTCTTCATCGGCGACGACATCACCGACGAGGACGGCTTCACCGCCGTCAACGCGCTCGGCGGCATCTCGGTCAGGATCGGCAGCGGCGAGACCTGCGCGACGCGGCGCGTCGCATCGCCGACCGAACTGCGCGCCATTCTGCTCGCCGCGGCCGAAGCGGGCCGCCTGTCGATCGCGAGCTTCCCGCCCGCGATCGCTTCCCACCCCATCGCCCACCAGGATTGACGATGACTGTTTCGACCAAGACCACGGGCAGGCACTCAGCCTCGCTCGACCTCGGCGTGATCGGCAATTGCTCGATCGCGGCGCTGATCGACCGGCGCGCCCGCATCGTCTGGGGCTGCTTCCCGCGCTTCGACCGCGATCCGGTGTTCTGCTCGCTGATCGACAACCAGGCCGAGGATGGCGACACCGAGCCGGGCAAGGGCGTGTTCGCGATCGAACTCGTCGGCATGACGCGCTGCGAGCAGAGCTATCTCGACAACACCGCGATCCTGTCCTCGGTGCTCTCGGACGACCACGGCAACGCGATCGAGATCCTCGATTTCGCGCCGCGCTTCGTGCGCTATGAGCGGTTTTTCCGGCCGCCGCAGCTCGTGCGGCGGGTCCGGCGCATCTCGGGCCGGCCGCGCATCCGGGTGATCGTACGGCCGTGCCTCGGCCTCGGCGAAGAGCCCGACGAGACGACGCGCGGCTCCAACCATGTCCGCTTCGTCGGTGCCGACCAGACGATCCGGCTGACGACCAATGCGCCGCTGTCCTATGTCGTCGAGGGCACGCCCTTCGCGGTCGACCAGACCTATTCCTTCTTCATCGGCTCGGACGAGGCCTTGCGTGCCGAGATCGAGACGACCTCGCGCGAATTCCTCGACAAGACCACCGACTACTGGCGCGACTGGGTGCGATCGCTCTCGATCCCGTTCGAGTATCAGCGCGAGGTGATCCGGGCCGCGATCACGCTGAAGCTCTGCGCCTTCGAGGAGACCGGTGCCATCGTCGCGGCGCTGACCACCTCGATCCCGGAGGCGCCGGGCACGCAGCGCAACTGGGACTATCGCTTCTGCTGGCTACGCGACGCCTATTTCGTCGTGCACGCGCTCAATCGCCTCGGCACGACGCGGACGATGGAGGATTATCTCGGCTTCATCACCAACATCGTCGACACCTTCACCGAAAGCGGCGCCGAGCATCTGCCGCCGCTCTATCCGATCACGCGCGGCGGGACGCTCGACGAATTCGAGGCGCCGAACCTCTCGGGCTATCGCGGCCACCAGCCGGTGCGTTTCGGCAATGGCGCGGCGACGCAGATCCAGAACGACGGCTATGGCGCCGTCGTGCTGGCGGCGACGCATTCCTTCTTCGACCAGCGCCTGATCCAGCCCGGCAAGGAGGCGCTGTTCGGGCAGCTCGAACGCATGGGCGAGCTCGCCATCGCCTATTTCGACAAGCCCGATGCCGGCCCCTGGGAGTTGCGCGAGAAGGAGGCGGTGCACTCCTTCTCCAGCGTGATGTGCTGGGCGGCCTGCGACCGGCTCGCGCGCATCGCCGGCACTCTCGGCCGTTCCGACCGCAAGGACTATTGGCGGACCGAGGCGAAGCGACTGAAGGCCGTGATCGGCGAGCGCATCTGGAACGAGGCGAAAGGCCATTTCGTCTCGACCTTCGGCGGCCAGGACCTCGACGCGACGCTGCTGCTCTTCGCCGAGCTCGGCTTCGTCAAACCCGACGATCCGCGCTTCGTCGCCACCGTCGAGGCGATCGGCCGCGACCTGACGCGCGGCGACCTGCTGCTACGTTATGCGACGCAGGACGATTTCGGCTTCATGCACACCGGCTTCCTGATCTGCGCCTTCTGGTATGTCGATGCGCTGCACGCGATCGGTCGCAGCGACGAGGCCAAGGAGTTGTTCGGCCGCATCCTGCAGCGCCGCAACAGCTTCGGCCTGCTCTCGGAGGATGCCGACCTGATGACGGGCGAGCTCTGGGGCAATTTCCCGCAGACCTATTCCCATGTCGGGCTGATCAATGCGGCGATGCGGCTCTCCCGAAACTGGGAAGAGGCGTTTTGACGTCGTCTTGATCGTCACTCCATCCGTGCCGCCGTTCGCATCACCGCCAGCGCCAGGATCTGCGCCGCCGGGACGATGCTGTCGATCTCCAGGAATTCGTCCGGTGTATGCGCCAAGCCACCGATCGGACCGACGCTGCACAAGGTGGGGCAGCCCTGCGCCGCGGTGAAACCTGAATCGGCACAGCCACCGGTGGACTCCGCGATGGTCGAGATTCCGTAGTCGGCTGCCGCATCGCGATAGGTCTCGAACAAGGCCGCCGATTCCGGCGTCGTCTCCAGGGGCACGAACTCGCCCTTGATCGTCAGCGCGGCCGAGGAGCCCGCCACGACCGGCGTCTCGACGATGGCGCGGATCGCGCCGACCAGTTCGTCACGCTGGGCGGCGGTGACATAGCGCAGGTCGATCTCGCACCAGGCATAAGGCGCGACGGTGTTGACGGTCTGGCCGCCGCCGATCAGCCCGACATTGACGGTGATGCCGCGTTCCAGATCGGTCAGGCCCTGGAGCTTGGGGATCTTGTGGCCGAGATCGACGATGGCCGAGACACCCATCTGGTAGTTCGCGCCGGAATGGGCAGCCTTGCCGGTGAATTCGGCCCGCATGAAGACGCCGCCCTTGCGGCCCGAGGTGATCGACTGCCGGTGGTCGCGGGCGAAGTCGCTGCCCGCCGGCAGGCGGCTCGGCTCGGCGTTGAAGACGCAGCGCGCCTCGCGGGCCGCGGCCTCGATCACCGGGCGCGACGAGGGCGAGCCGATCTCCTCGTCGCTGGTCGTCAGCATCATCAGGGGCGCCGACAGGCCGCCGCATTCGGCAAAGGCCGCGGCGACGAAGGCCTCAATGACGAGGCCGGCCTTCATGTCGGCGACGCCAGGACCGTAGGCGCGGCCGCCTTTGATCGTGAAGGGCCGGCGCGTCGGCTCGCCTTGCGGGAAAACGGTGTCGCGATGGCCGAGCAGCAGCACCGGGCGCTGGTCGTTGGCGGAGGGGTTGGGCAGGCGCGCCTTGACCGCGTCGCCGAATCGGGCATCCGGCACGATCTCGACGGAAAGCCCTTTCGCCTCGTGGAAGCGGGCCAGGACCTGGCCGGCCCGGTCGACGCCGGCCTTGTCGTAGGAACCTGAATCGGTGTCGACCATCTCGCGGAGCAGCGCGACCATCGCGTCTTTGCGGGTCGCGAGCCAGGCGGTGACCGCGGCTTCCTCAGGCGTCAGGTTCGGCATGGTGGACTCGCTCGGTTCGAAGAGATGCCGCACAGGCTAGAGGCTGTCGAGGGTTGTGGAAATCGCCTCGCCGCGCGGCTGGCGGCCACGGCGCATGCATGGCCAGGAGTTCGATCCAAAAAGGGGGAATCGGCCGTATAGCAACCTGACGATGCAGGCGGCGGGCGATCGGGCCGTCGGCGCGCCCTCAGGGTTGCATCGCGGGGCGTTTGCCGGATTTTTGCTTCCGCTTCGGTAACCACGCCTTGGTCAGACACGGTAAAATTATCGCTAACACAATGAAATATCTGCGTTTTCAACGGATATTTAAACTCACGCCTCTAGCTTGACGACAGCGACGAACAAGATCGCACAGCAACAGCGACGGGCAGGGGTGTCTGGTTATGACGACGAGATATGATGAGGTTCCAGCCGAAGCCTTGGCCGGAAGCATGCGCGATTTCCGGGTTCCGGGCGGCAACGACCTGGAACGCCGGGTCGGCAATTTCTTCAAATGGCAGAACCTGCGCCGCCAGAACGGCGTCTGGCCGTTTTCGCGGGCCACCGATTTCGGCCCGCGCACCGAGGTCTCGGCGGCCGACGACCGCGGTATCGCCATGCAGGGCGTCAACTTCGCCTCGCAGGACTATCTCAGCATGTCCTCGAACCCGGTGATCAAGGAGACCGCGCTGGAGGCGATCGAGCGCTACGGCGTCCACAGCGCCGGCTCGCCGGCGTTGGTCGGCAACACCACGGCGTCGGTCGCGCTCGAGAAGAAGATCGCCGAGTTCCTCGGCATGGAGGATTCCCTGCTCTACCCGACCGGCTGGGGCGCCGGCTTCGGCGTGATCAAGGGGCTGGTGCGCTCGTCCGACCACATCGTCATGGACACGCTGTCGCACACCTGCTTGCAGGAAGGCGCCAACGCCGCGACCCGCAACATCTACCAGTTCCGCCATCTCGACATGGCCCATTGCCGGCGCTGGCTGGAGAAGATCCGCTCCACCGACACCGAGAACGGCATCATGGTGGTGACGGAAGGCCTGTTCTCGATGGACTCCGACACTCCGGATCTCGAAGCGATGCAGGAGCTCTGCAACGAGTTCAACGCCACGCTGATGGTCGACGTCGCGCATGATCTCGGCGCGCTCGGGCCGGGCGGGCGCGGCTTCATCGGCGCACAGAAGATGCTCGGCAAGGTCGACATCGTGATGGGCTCGTTCTCCAAGACCTTCGCCTCGAATGGCGGCTTCGTCGCGGTGAAGGAGCGGCCGATCAAGGAATACCTGCGCTTCTATTCGGCGCCGGCGACCTTCTCCAACGCGATGTCGCCGGTCAACGCCGCCATCGTGCTGAAGGCCTTCGAGATCATCGACTCGCCCGAGGGCCAGGTCCTGCGCGACGAGCTGATGGGCAATGTGCTGGAGCTGCGCCGGCAGTTGCGCGAGGCCGGCATGGACTATTACGGCGAGCCCTCGGCGATCGTCGCGGTCAAGATGGGCTCGGAAGGGCTGGCGCGTCTCGTCAGCCGCCGCCTGCCGGAACTCGGCCTGCTCTCGAATCTGGTCGAGTATCCGGCCGTCGGCAAGGGTGCGGCCCGCTTCCGCATGCAGGTGATGGCCAAGCACTCGACGCAGAACGTCACCGACGCCGTCGCCCGGATGAAGGCCGCGAAAGGACAGGCCGAGATCGAACTCGCCACCATGGGCTCGCAGCCGGCGCGCCTTCGCGCCGTCGCCTGAGTCCGACGGGCGCTCCAAAACCCGCCGCGCCCTGGCGCAGCGGGTTTTTTCCGGGTTTCGACAGGACGATCCATTAAAGCAAATTTCAGATTGTCCTGATTGAGTGCATGACGGGGGAACGTCGGTCCTGTCGCGTGGCACGTCTTCCGTGCGCGCGACGTCCCGTCGGAATGGCATCGAGCATGAAGTCCAGCAGCGAGAGGATGGCAGGCGAGGCGCGCGGCGGACCGGCCCGGCGGATCGTTCTTATCCTGTCGGGCTGCATCGCCATCTCGGCCCTGGCGACCTTGTTGACTGCGATCTGGACGGGATCCGGTGTCGCGATCGGCACGGCGGCGGCAACGTCGATCCTCGGCCTTCTCGGAAGCATCGCAGCCCATCGCCTGGCCGCGACGCCGATGCCGACCCCAGCCCCGCCGCGCGAGGACGAGAACGCCGCAGCCCAAGCTGCCGACGAGACCGCGACGCGCGAGCGCGAACGGCGAAAACGCCTTCAGAACCTGATCACCAGCTTCGACACCGAATTCCTCGACACGCTCGACGAGACCATCGGCAACATCCGGCGGCTCAAGGAAACCGCCGACGGCCTGGCACAGATCGCCGACCGCTCGAACGAGGAGGTCAGCGCGGTGGCCGCGACATCCGAGGAATCCTCGCGCAACGTCGCCGACGTCGCGGCGGCGGCCGAGCAGCTCTCCTCCTCGATCACATTGATCGACCGCCAATTGCTGGACACCCAGGAGCTGGTGGTGACGATGAATGCCGGCGCCAGGGCGACGAACGCCACGGTCGACCAGCTCGACCATTCGGTCCAGCGCATCGACGGCATCGTCGCGCTGATCCGCGGCATCGCCGAGCAGACCAATCTGCTCGCGCTGAACGCGACGATCGAGGCCGCGCGCGCCGGCGATGCCGGGCGCGGCTTCGCGGTCGTCGCAGCCGAGGTCAAGACGCTCTCGCACCAGACCGCGACCGCGACGCAGGACATCGCCGGGCAGATCGCCGCTATCAAGCAGGCGACCGGGCAGGCCGTGCAGAACATCCGCGATCTCTCGGCCGGGATGACGCGGCTCGACGAGCGCACGCTCGGCATCGCGGCGGCGCTGGAAGAGCAGGGCCAGATGACCCGCGTCATCAGCGGCAGCATCAGCGAGGTCGCCAGCGGCATGGCCGATCTCGCCAAGAACGCCAATGCGATCCGCGACTCCGCCGCGCGCACGCATGAGGCGGCCGGCGCGATGCTCGGCTCGACAGGAACACTGGAGGATCGCGCCACGACGCTCGAAACCTCGGTGCATCAGTTCATGCAGCGTGTCGCCACCGCCTGACGACATCCGGCCATGAAAAACCCGCCTGCCGAGGCAGGCGGGTCGGTCATTTCCGCGCGGAACAGCGCCTCACTCGGCGGCTTGCTGTGGCGTCTGCGGCGTCACCGAGATGCCCGGCCGCTCGCGCCCGTCGGCCTTGGCCAGCGCCCGGCGCACGCCATTGCCGTAGTCGGGATGGACCTTGTCGAAATGAGCGAGCTGGCGCTCCTCGATCTCCTGCGGGATGCCGCCCATGGCGGCCGCGATGTTGGCGCAGAGGCGGTCCTTCTGGCCCTGGTCGAACAGGTTGAACAGCGCGCGCGGCTGCGAATAATCGTCGTTGCCGATGCGATGGTTGTAGCGCGCGGCGTCGCCCGAGATGCGCAGCGGCGGCTCCTTGGCGGCGGGCGCCTCGACCGGCCCGCCGAAGGAATTCGGCTCGTAATAGGCGTTCGGGTTGCCGGTGCGGATGCCGCCATAGGTGTTCATCTGGCCATCGCGGTGGTAATGGCGTACCGCATTGACCGGCTGGTTGACCGGGATGTTCTCGTAGTGGGTGCCGAGCCGGTGGCGGTGGGCGTCGGCATAGGAGAAGACGCGGGCCTGCAGCATCTTGTCGGGCGAGAAGCTGATGCCCGGCACGATGTTCGACGGCGAGAAGGCGGCATTCTCGATCTCGGCGAAATAGTTCTCGGGATTGCGGTTCAGCTCCATCACGCCGATGTCGATCGGCGGATAGTCGGCATGCGGCCAGACCTTGGTCAGATCGAAGGGGTTGTAGGGCGTCTTGTCGGCGTCGAGCTCAGGCATGATCTGGACCTGGACCTTCCACTTCGGATAGTCGCCGCGCTCCAGCGCGTTGAACAAGTCCTCCTGCGTCGACTCGCGGGTCTTGCCGATGACGGCCGCGCCCTCGTCATTGGTCCAGTGCCGGTGGCCCTGAAGCGTCTTGAAGTGGAACTTCACCCAATAGCGCTCGCCGGCATCGTTCCAGAGCGAGAAGGTGTGCGAGCCGTAGCCGTTGATGTGGCGCACATCGGTCGGGAGGCCGCGATCCGACATCAGGATGGTGACCTGGTGCAGGCTCTCAGGGCTCAGCGACCAGAAATCCCACATCGCCGTCGGCGAGCGCATGTTGGTCTTGGGGTGGCGCTTCTGGGTGTGGATGAAGTCGGGGAACTTGACCGGATCGCGCACGAAGAAGACCGGCGTGTTGTTGCCGACGAGATCCCAGTTGCCTTCCTCGGTGTAGAACTTCAGCGCGAAGCCGCGCACGTCGCGCTCTGCATCGGCCGCACCGGCCTCGCCCGCCACGGTCGAGAAGCGCGCCAACATCGGCGTCTCGGCGCCCGGCTGCAGGACCTTGGCCTTGGTGTATTTCGAGATGTCGCCGGTGATCTTCAGCGTGCCATAGGCGCCCCAGCCCTTGGCGTGGACGGCGCGCTCGGGGATGCGCTCACGGTTCTGGTGCGCCAGCTTTTCGATGAGCTGATAGTCCTGCATCAGGACCGGACCGCGCTCGCCGGCGGTCAGGGAGTTCTGGTTGTCGGGGATCGGCGCGCCGGCCGTCGTGGTCATCGTCTTCGACATATCATTCTCCATCGTCGCGAGAGCGCCAGTGTCTGCCATGGCAGGGAGACTGGAATTGGACGAAGTAACAGCCGTTCGTGACGATATTGTCCAATACCGTTTACGCACGCGTTCGATAAGTTTATCAAATCGACATGATCACACTGAAGCAGCTTCGTTATTTCGCGGCGGTGGCGCGCCACCGCCATTTCGGCCGTGCCGCGCAGGAGTGCCATGTCAGCCAGCCGGCGCTCTCGCTGCAGATCCAGGAGCTCGAAAGCCTGCTCGGCTGCCGGCTGATCGAGCGGCGGCGCAACGCCATCGCCCTGACCGAGAGCGGCCTCGAGATCGCCGAGCGGGCCCGCCGAATCCTGCTCGAGGCGAGCGATCTGATCGATCACGCCCGGCACCGGCCGAACCTGCTCAGCGGCGAACTCGATCTCGGCGTCATCCCCTCGATCGCGCCCTATCTGCTGCCCGCGACGCTGCCGCTACTGCAGCGGCGCTTTCCCGGACTGGAACTGAGGCTGCGCGAGACGCAGACCGCGACGCTGCTCGACGAACTGGCGGACGGGGCGCTCGACGTCGCGCTGCTGTCGCTACCGGTGGAGCGGGCCGGCATCGAGACCGCGGCGCTGTTCGACGATCCATTCCTGCTGGTGGTGCCGGCCGAGCCTGGCCAGAACGGCCTGCGCTTCTCGCCCGAGGCCGCTCTGTCGGGCGACAGCCTGCTGCTGCTCGAAGAGGGCCATTGCCTGCGCGACCAAGCGCTCAGCGTCTGCGGCACGACGCGGCTCGAATCACGCCGGCAATACGGTGCCTCCAGCCTGTCGACGATCATGCAGATGGTCGCCAACGGCTTCGGCACGACATTGCTGCCGGCCATGGCGCTGCCGATCGAGATGCGGCCGGACATGCCGGTGAAGCTGTTCCGCTTCGCCCTGCCCCGCCCGAGCCGCGCCATCGGCCTCGCCTGGCGCCGGAGCTCGCCGCGTCGGCAGGATTTCGAGGCGCTGGGTGCGATCCTCTCCGAGGTCGGCGCCGAGCTGGCGGCGGCCGATGGGCGCTACGCCGTCGAGCCGCAGACGATCCGGCTGGGCTGAACGTTCAACGCTGCGCTTCGGTCGCCATCTTGACGGCGAGACCGGCCAGCATCGTGCCCATCAGCCAGCGCTGGACCAGCGACCAGACCGGCCGCTCGCGCAGGAACAACGCGATCGAGCCGGCGGCGAAGGCGATCATCGCGTTGACGCTGACGCTGATGACGATCTGGATAGCGCCGAGGATCACCGACTGGCCGAGCACGCTGCCGGCCGCGGGGTCGATGAACTGCGGCAGCAAAGCGAGGTAGAGCATCGCGATCTTGGGATTGAGCAGATTGGTCAAAAAACCCATGGCGAAGAGCTTGCGCGGCAGGTCATGCGGCAGGTCGCGGACCTGGAAGGGGGAGCGGCCACCGGGCCTGACCGCCTGCCAGGCGAGCCAGAGCAGATAGAGCGCCCCACCGAAGCGCAGCGCGTCATAGGCATAGGGCACCGCGAAGAGCAGGGCCGTGATGCCGAAGGCGGCGCAGAGCATGTAAAAGACGAAACCGAGCGCCACGCCGCAGAGCGAGATCAGACCGGCGATCCTGCCCTGCGCGATCGAGCGCGAGATCAGGTAGATCATGTTCGGGCCGGGCGTCAGCACCATGCCGAAGCAAACGAGAGCGAAAGCGGCGAGATGGCTGAGATCGGGCATGGGACGGTTCCGGGTCGACGCCGCCACATGTCCATAAGCCGTGCCTCACGGCAATCGCCCGCCGGCGCGGACCGCGCATGCTTCCGCGGCGGACCGCCCGCTCAGCGCGCGACCTTCTCCTGCGGCGCGACGCTCGGCCAGTTGCCATCCGCCTTGGCGATATAGCCGGGACGGTCCTGGTTCCAGGTCACCTGAACCGATTTGCTGTAGTTCAGATAGAGCTTGCCATCGACGACCGTGTAGGCGGCCGGGTCGATATCGGCTTTGTAGCCGCGCGAGGTGCCGTAGGCGCAGAAGCCGCCATATTGCGGCGCGTAGCGGTCCGGCGCGGCGGCGAAGGCATCCCGGTTCGCAGCCGAGGCGAAGCGGAAGGTCGCGCCCTTGTGGCGCACCGTGAACTGCTCGGATCCCGGCACGGGCTTGCCTTGCGTGAAATAGGCGACGGGGTCGTAGCCCTTGATCGCCGCGCCATCGAGATCGTTTATCTCGCCGGCGAAAGCGCCCAGTCCGCCAGCGGCCAGCAGCAGGATGGCCAGGAGATCACGACGCCACGGCAGCCTTGCAAGGAGGTTCATGATACGGTTCCGGTCGTTGAGGCTTCGTACACATGACGATGTCGGGCCAACCTCGTCGTGTCCAAACACGAGCCCCTCCTGCCGCATCACATGCGCTTGAGAGTGACGTGAAGCGGCGAACAGCCGGTCATTCGGCCTTCACCGGGCAAGCGATCACGCCAGTCCCGGCGGGGAGACGCAGCAAAGGCAGGCGCGCTCCGACCTCACCTGGAAACAGGCCGGCGCTGACGAAGCCGCCGGCGGCGTCGGGATCGAGTGACGCCACGACCAGGCCGACGAGAGGCTGCTCGACGGGAACGTAGAGGGAGCCGGCGGGCAAGGTCACCGGCGCCTCCTCGCGCATCGCCTTCGTCTGCACGCCGCCTTCGGGATTGATGGCGCGGCGATCCTGCTGGCGACGCATGGTCACGGTGAACGATTCCGCCCCACTCACCGCGGCAGGCGCGGCCAGGGTGCAGCTTCGGATGCCGCGACGGGCCAACGCTTCGCGGACCGGCGCGGTCGTCTCGTCGCCCGCGAGCCAGTAGCCGGCCGGTCGCGGCCTGACCACGGTCGGCTCGATCCGGCGGGCATCGATGAAGGGCACGGAGGTCGGGCGCGGCGCTGCCGTGGCCGGGTCGACCAGCGGCGCGAAGCCCTGCACGACTGGCACGCGATGCGCGACGACGATTTCGGCGCGCGATGCCGCCGCCTCGGCGCGTGCCTCGGTGACGGCGCGCCGCAACCGCGCCGGATCGGCGGCGGCGGCACGCAAGGCGCCGATGGCTGCGAGATAATGCGTCGCGACGCGGCGCTGGAACCCTTGCGTTCCGACGCCGACGCCGCGCGTCTCAAGCAGGATCGAGACCGCGCCCATCAAGCCGAAGGCGTTGCGGGCGATCCCCGCCGCATTGCCGCCGGTGGCGACCGTCTTGTCGTCCGGCCTGGCGTTGGGCGAGGTCTGGTAGACGTAAGCCGTCAGCCCGGCGCTCGCGGCGGCGGCCTCGATCGCGGGCAGGAACAGCTGATCGGCCAGCGCCGTGACACGCGGCGGCACCAGCGGATGGGTAGCCCGCATATAGACGAAATCGGCGGCATGGAGCGCGCCGAACTTCGCCAGCCAGCGACCGCTGACGGTAAACTCGTGAGCGTCGATCACCAGGTCGGGCGGCAGGACCGCGGCGGCGGTCTGGAGCACCCGGGTCTCGGGCAAGGTCAGGAGCAGATGATCGCGGTTGGGGTCGGCCTTGGCAGCGGTGTCGCGCGTGAAGGCGGCCGCGCCGTCGGGATTGGAGCGCGGCACGATGACGATGGTCAGCGAACGCGTCAGCTCGGCGAGGTCTCCGCCGGTGGCGAGATCGCTCGCAAGCGCGAGCAGGGCCTCGCCACCCGCCGGCTCGTTGCCGTGATGCTGCCCGATGAGCCAGATGACCGGCCTGTCGGCGGGCTGGTTCCGCGCGGCATCATCGAGGCTGCGCGCGCCTTCCGCCGTGAACAGCAGATAGGGGATGGCGCGTCCTTCGAGCGAACGCCCGAGTGAGCCGACGCCGAGATTGGCCGCATTGCCGAGAGCAGCGACGAACGCCTCCATCTCGGCCTGGGTGGTGAAGCCGGCCGCCTCGCGACCGGGATCGTAGGCGCGGGCGCGGCCGGCGGCGAAGAAGGGCGAGCGCAGGGTGACCGGCACGTCGGCATAGCGCGCCAGCAGCGCCGGCGATTGCTGAAGTTCGGCTCTCGCCGGGTCGCCCTGGGACGATGCCGGCGTAACGGCGAGGAGCCCAAGCCCGAGAGCGAGCAGCATGCGACGCAAGACGGCGACCTCCGCGAGACCCCGCGACGAAGCGGAGGTCGCCATCCTGCCGAATCGACCGTGGACTTCAAGCGGCGATCGGCGCGCCGCCGAGCGGCACAGTCCCGTCAGTTCGGCGCGCGAAGGTCAGCGCGCGTCGAAATGCTCGAACACGAAAGCAGCGATCCAGCCGTAGATCGCATGGCCGATCAGGCTCATCAGCGAGAGCAGAGGCACGTCGCGCAACAGGAAATACTGGCCGGCGAGCGGGGCGAAGAAGCCGAGCGCGATGAAATAGGTGATCACGCCCCAGATCCAGCCATCGGCCGGCATGCCGAAACTCTTCAGCCAGCGCGTCGTCACGAAATAGCCGAGCGGATAGAACAGGATTCCGGTCAGGAAATGCAGGCCGATCGCCGCGGTCAGCGGCACGTCGAGCCCGAGCTGATGGGCGAAGAGCGAGCGGATCAGCTCCGGCGGCTGGAGCGCGATGCCGGCGACCCAGGCGGTCGGCACCATCGAGAATCCCTCCCAGAAGCCCATGCCAGCGCAGCCGCCGAGCATCAGCAGGACGATCTGGCGGGTGGTGGGCAGGGCGAAGGCCGGGCGGGCCTGAACTTGCGTGGCGGCGATCATGAGGAACTCCCGTCTTGGATCGAATGCGGCGTCTCGACCACCGCGTCAGTGATGCGTCGCCGGCTCGCTGGCGGAGACCAGCAGGGCGCCGAGCCGAGCGCTGGCCTCGCGACCCGAGGCGATGCGGTTGAGCCGCTGCGCGGCGAAACGGTTGTGGCCGCCGCGGGCGCGCAGGCGCTCGGAGAGCAAAGTCTCGGCCTGCGCGAAATCCCCGGCGCGTACGAGGCTCTCCAGGGCGATCTGCTCGAAGACGTCGCGCTGGGCGTTGGAGCCGCCGGCTGCGACGCGCTGGGGCGCTACGGCCCGCAACAGGCGCGCCGCTTCGGCATAGTCACCGCGGCGGAAGGCGACGATCCCCTGCGCCGTGGTCGCGCCGGTCCGGCCGGCGACGCGCGCATCATGCGAGGCAGCGCCTCGCGAATCGCGGACGAGGTTTTCGGCGACGGTTTCGGCCGCATGGTCGCGGCCGGCGCCGAGCAGGGCCAGCATGTAATGCAAATCGGCGAAGACCAGGCGGCGGTCATGCACGCGCTGCTCGGCGATCAAAGCGAGTTCCTCCCAGCGGCCGCCGACATTCACGCCCTCGAGCTCGAGCCGCTGCAGCAGCGAGGCGGCATTGGCGAGATCGCGGAAATCATCGGTCTGCACGGCGCGCACCGCGGTGTCGTAGAGCTCCAGCACCGCATCGATGGCGCCGAGCTCGAGCTGGAACAGCGCCATGTGCCAGTGCAGATGGAAGCCGAAATTGCTGCAATGCTCCCAGCTATTCGCATGGCCGAGCCAAGCCACGCCGTCGCGGGCGCGGCCTGTCATCTCGAAGCAATGCGCCACGGCATGGCGGCCCCAGGCATCGCGCGGCGCGAGCATCACCGCATCGCGGCCCATCGTCTCGGCCTCACTGAGATGGCCGAGCTCCTCCAGCGCGAAGGCCTGGCAACCGCGGACATAGCCTGCGGTGGTGCTGCGGTCGTCGAAGGTCGCAAGCGCGACGGCGCCCGCGCGGGCCATGCCGCCGGGATCGCCGATCATGAAGCGGATCGCCTGGACGAGCTTGAAAGCGAGCGCGTCGCGCGGCCATTCGCGCAGCACGATTTCCAGGATGTCGGCCGCGCGGCCCGGCTCGCCGTCGAGCCAGAGCTTCAGCGCAGAGAAATAGCGTCGCTCGCGCTCGGGCGTCGTCCGGCCAGCCGCCGCCGCGAGCGCCGTGTCGAGGCAGTTCTGCGCCTGCGGCACCAGTTCGGCGCGTGCCAGAGTCAACAGCATGATGCCCTTGACGGCATGGCCCTGCGCGAAAAGCGGGTCGGCAGCCAATGTCGTGCCGAGCAGTTCGGGCGCGCTGCGGGCGTGGGCGAGCACGGCCTCGACCGTCTCGTTCCAGTGCGAAAGCGCCGTCGCGCCAGTAAGGCTCGTGGCGTTTCCAAATGCATCAGTGAGCATGATTTTCGCTGCCTCGGATAGGCTCGGGAGACGAAGCCACCTTTAGCAGCGATCAGCGGGGAAGGATTTTCACGTTCGGGACGCTGGCAATAACGCTTGCGTGACAGGCTGTGATGGCGGGCTCACATCGCCACGAGCAGGCTCTGCGGCAGGCTCGATCCTGGCGGGGCGCACCGCATTTTGCGCCCATGGGCTCGACTTGAACCAGCCGACCGTCAACGCGGTCGCGAGCACGATCGCGATGCCGACGAGGTTGATCGACAGGCTGACGAGGAGACCCGTCCCGAACAAATGGAAGGCGAGCGAGGCGATCCGGGCAGCCACGAGGCTGGTCAGGAAGGTCGCCAGCGACTGGCGCCCGACCCGGACGACCAGGAAGGGCGCGCCCTGCGCGAGCCTGGCGCGATGCGGCTCGACCAGCGAGAGCACGAGATAGGCCAGCGCCAGGAAATGCACGTAGCGCAGCCAATGCAGGTCGGTCTTCTCGTTCTCCGGAAGGATCGTCATGTAGAGCTTTTCGACCATCGGGAAGAGCTGATGCACGCCCCAGAAGCTCAAGGGGATGCTGACCAGAACGATCGCGGCCGCGAGCGCAATCCAGCGCTTGTCGCCGAGCGCCGGTCCCCTGAGCCAGCCCATACCGAGGCCGAATCCGGTGAAGAAGATCAACTGCCAGGCGAAGGGGTTGAAGAACCAGCCATAGCCCGTCCACGGATTGCCGGTGAGATTGAGGCCTTCTGTCCAGGCGAGCGCATAGAGCAGAAGCGAGAGCGCCAGCGGCAGCAGGCGATGCAGCGAGGCCGCCGCCATCATCACCGGCACCAGCGCCAGGATGACGAGGTACATCGGCAGGATGTCGAGATAGCCCGGCAGCCAGCGCAGGGTCAGCAGACCGACGATCGCGGTCGCGGGATCGCGCAGCAGATCGGGCAGCGGATCGGTGTTGAGGCCGCGGCCGGGAAACAGCGCCTCGGCCGCAGCCATCACGCCGATCACCACCAGCACGACGCCGATCTGGGCCCAGTAGACCTGCCAGAGCCGGTAGAGGATGCGTGCGCAGCCGAGCCAGAAGCCACGCTTGACGAAGATCGAGCCGAAGGCGATGGCGCTCGCCATGCCGGAGCAGAAGACGAAGAGTTCGGTGCCGGAGGAGAAACCGAAGCGGGCGGGTATCCAGAGATTGGCCGGGTTCACGTCGGCATGGGCGACGAAGATGATGAACATCGTCAGGCCGCGAAAGAAATCGAGCCTGAGGTCGCGCTCGCGCTTGGCTGACGCCGGCGATCCCCCGCTGGTTGCATGGGCTGCGCCACTCATGGCTCAGATCTTCCCGTCATAGGAGCGCCGATCGATGCGGCAGGCCAGCACGGTGAAGCCGTCGCGACCGAGCGCCGCCTCGACCTCCGTGGCCAGCGTCGCGGCATCGTCGATCCAGCGGCCGGTGCCGCCGAGCGCCTCGGCCACGGTCGGAAAATCGCTACCGGAGAAATCGACCGCCGCATTGGGACGCTGCGTCGCGCGCTGCTTCATCTCGATCAGCGCAAGACTCCGGTCGACCAGTACAACGATGACGACGGACAGGCCGAGTTCGCGCGCGGTCGCGAGTTCGCCCAACCCCATTTCGAGCCCGGCATCGCCGACGAAGGCGATGACGGGCGTCGCCGGGCTCGCGAGCTTGTAGCCGAGCGCCAGCGGCACGGCGCAGCCCATGGTGCAAAGTCCCGTCGATTGCAGCACGGCTCGCGGGATCGGCGTCTGCCAGAGCTGCGACAGCAGGATGCGATGGGCACCGGAATCGATGGTGATGACGGTTTCGGGGGGCGTGGCAGCGCGCACCGTGTCGAAGACGACGTCCGGGCCCCACTCAGCCGCCGGCGCGAAAGCGGCGCGAAGCGCAGTCCGCGCCGCCTCCGGCTCGCCCCCCGGCCAGATCTCGCGCGGCTCTTTCGGTGTTCCCAGAGCTGCAAGCCCAGCGGCGACGTCGCCGACGATCAGATGATCGCTGCGATGCATGCCATGCGGCAGCGCCTCGGCGACGAGGTCGATCACGGCCGTCCCGGCCGCAAACGGCTCGCGCCAGTTGATCCGCATCTCGATCGGATCATAGCCCGCGAGCACCACGACATCGGCGGCTTTGACCAGCGGCAGCAGATGCCGATCGGCCTTGGGCGAGAGGCCGGCACCGCCGAGCGAAAGCGGGTCGCTTTCCGGCAGGACGCCCTTGGCCTTGTAGCTTGTGACGACAGGCATGCCCCAGGCGGCAGCGAACTTCGCCACCGCCGGCGCAGCACCCTGGTTGACGACGTCGAGGCCGGCGATCAGCAATGGGCGCTTGGCCTTTGTCAGCGCCATGCGCGCGGCTGCAAGGGCCGCTCCCTCGGCCGGGCGCGCCGCCAGCGCCAGAGCCGGCGCGGGCCGGCCGGCCCCTCTGCCCGGCCCTTCCGCGACGCCGATCGGCACGTCGATATGGACGGGACCGGGCCGCCCCGACAGCGCGATCGCCAGCGCCTTGTCGACCACCGCCTCGCAGGTCTCGGCCGTGGCGCGGAAGGTCGCCTTGACGATCGGCCGGAGCAGCGCCTGATGGTCGAAGACCTGATGGGTGTAGCTCTCGGCCTCGGCGGCATCGACGCAGCCGGTGACGAAGACCAGCGGCACGCGATCCTGCTGGGCATTGGCGACGACGTTGACGGCGTTCGCGACGCCGGGACCGAGCGTCGCATAAAACAGGCCGGGCTTGCCCGTCGCATGCCAGACACCCTCGGCCATGAAGCCGGCGGCATTCTCGTGCTTGACCAGGACGGGCTCGATGCCCGCCGCACCGAAGGCCTCGACCAGCGCCAGGACTTCGCCGCCGGGAATGCCAAAGGCATGGCGGATGCCGGCCTGCGCGAGCCGCCTCGCGATCAGATCGGCGCCGGTCGTGGTCTCGGAGATGGGCATGAACGCGTCTTCCGCAGGCGAGCCGGCCATGGCGCCGGCCCCGCCCATCGAAATCCGCCTTTGCGGCATCAATGACACGTCACGTCTGCGTGACCGGAGTTCTGCCGCTCAGCCCGGCCAGTCGAGCAGCATCAGGTCGGTGTCGCCGGGCTTCGCTCCGGCGGCCGTCAGCATGGCGTGGACCTGGCCGCGATGATGGGTCTGGTGGTTGAACATATGCGCGACGAGCAGCGCCCTCGGGCGGGTCAGTTCCCGTTGCGAAATGCCGGAAAACCAGGTCAGGTCACCGGCGAGCCAGTCAGGCGCCATCGCGGAGGCCCAGTCCGCGATCGCTGCATCGGTGACCTTCCGCTCGGCGACGAGCTCGTCCCACGGCCCGATCATACGCGCGGATTCGCTGCCGGGGACGCTCGGCTTCGGCGTGCCGGCGAAGCGCGAGAGCCACATCCGGTCGGCCCAGAGCAGATGGCAGAAGGTGGCGTGGATCGAGCCGAAGAAGGCGCCGCGATCCTGCCGGCGCGCGTCGTCGCCCAGCGTCGCGGCCGCGCCATAGAGGTTGTCATTCTGCCAGGCGTTGTAGCGCGCCATGACTTGCACGAAAGCGATATCGACCATGGTAGGCTTTCGGTTCTGATGGCTGATGGATTTGCATAAGCCGGCTAAATTTGCTGCGCAGCAATTCCGCAGCATAGCCCGCACTGACGATCCGACCGACAGGGCGAATGTGCCGCCGAGGTTGTGATCTCGGCACATGACTGGCACGACGCGGCCGGCGCGTCCAGTCAAACCATTACCGCACATTCGCCGAGCAGCCAATCGCGAAAGGCGATCACGGCCGGACGCTCGGCTTTCGTTTCAGGATAGACGAGATAGTAGCCTTCGCTGCCTATGACCGGCCGGTCGAAAGGTATCACCAGCGAGCCGGAGCGCAGTTCCTCCTCGACGAGGAAGCGCGGCACGATCGCCGCGCCGAGACCCGCGACAGCGGCCTGCGACACCATCGCGAACTGCTCGAAGCGCGGCCCCATCAAAGCGCGCTGCGGCGGCAGCCCCTGCTGCTCCAGCCAGTTGGCCCAGGCTCGGGGCCGTGTCGATTGCTGCAGCAGTGGCGCGCGCAACATGTCGGCCGGTGTCGTCAATCCGAGCCGCGCTACGAGGGAGGGCGCCGCAACCGGCACGATCTCCTCGCCCATCAGCCGGTGCAGCCGCGCGCCGGCCCAGACCGGATCGCCGAAATGGATCGCGGCGTCGAGCGGCTCGCGCGAGAAATCGAAGGGCACCAGCTTGGTGGCGAAGTTGATGGTGATGCCGGGATGCGCCTCGGTGAAACGCGGCAGCCGCGGGATCAGCCAGCGCGTCCCGAAGGTCGGCAGGATGGCGAGATGCAACACGCCGGCGGCACCGCGAAAGGCCATGGCCGAGACGGTGGCGGCGGCGAGCCGCGAGAGCCCGTCGCGGATCTCGGCGGCATAGGCCGCGCCGGCCGGTGTCAGGCTGACGCGCTGCTTCGCGCGCTGGAACAGCGCGACGCCGAGCACCCCTTCCAGATGCGCGACCTGCCGGCTGACGGCGCCTTGCGTCAGGTTGAGTTCCTCGGCGGCGCGCGTGAAACTGCCATGGCGCGCCGCCACCTCGAAGGCGGCCAACGCCGACAGCGACGGCACGCTGAGACGGCCGGGAGCCCATTCACCGATCATGATCGATACTCATCAAGTGGTGAGAACATATCGGTTGCCGGAGAGGCGCGGAAGAGGGCATTGTCCGTCCAATCGAATGAGGCCGGTTCCCATTCGAGCCCTCATCCTGAGGAGAAGCCGAAGGCTTCGTCTCGAAGGATGTTCCAGCGTGCTCTGGAGCATCCTTCGAGACGCCGCTCCGCGGCTCCTCAGGATGAGGGCTGTAGTTCATTGAACGCGGCTTGGATCAGACATGACCTCTCAACTCCCCCGGGACACTCTCGCGCTGCTGAAGCGCCTCGGCGTTTCCGACACGGCCTTCGCGGCCGCCGGCCTGCCGGCGCGCTCGCCGATCACCGGCGAGACGGTGGCGACGCTGCGCGAGACGACTCCGGCCGAGGCTGAAGCCGCGATCGGCCGGGCGCAGTCGGCCTTCCTCGCCTGGCGCAAGGTGCCGGCGCCGCGCCGGGGCGAGTTCGTGCGCCTGCTCGGCGAGGAGTTGCGCGCCGCCAAGGACGATCTCGGCCTGCTGGTGACGCTGGAAGCCGGCAAGGTCACCTCCGAGGGCCTCGGCGAAGTCCAGGAGATGATCGACATCTGCGATTTCGCGGTCGGCCTGTCGCGCCAGCTCTACGGCCTGACGATCGCGACCGAGCGGCCCGACCACCGGATGATGGAGACTTGGCATCCGCTCGGCGTCTGCGGCGTGATCTCGGCGTTCAACTTCCCCGTCGCGGTCTGGTCGTGGAACGCGGCGCTCGCCTTCGTCTGCGGCGACAGCGTGGTCTGGAAGCCATCGGAGAAGACGCCGCTGACCGGCATCGCCGTCCAGGCCATCGTCGAGAAGACGATGAAGCGCTTCGGTCCGGAGGCGCCAGCCGGCCTGTCCGAAATCCTGATCGGCGGGCGCGAGGTCGGCGACATCCTCGTTTCCGATCATCGCATTCCAGTCGTCTCCGCCACGGGCTCGACGCGCATGGGCAAGGAGGTCGGCCAGAAGCTCGCCGCCCGCTTCGCCCGCGCCATCCTCGAACTCGGCGGCAACAATGCCGCGATCGTCGCGCCCTCGGCCGATCTCGACATCGCGTTGCGCGGCATCGCCTTCGCCGCGATGGGCACCGCCGGCCAGCGCTGCACCACCTTGCGCCGGCTGATCGTGCATGAGAGCGTCTACGACGCGTTGATCCCCAAGCTGATCAAGGTCTATGCCAGCGTGACGATCGGCGACCCGCGCGAGGCCGGCGTGCTGGTTGGCCCGCTGGTCGACGAGGGCGCTTATCAGGGCATGCAGAAGGCTCTCGCCGAAGCGCGCGCCGCTGGCGGGACCGTACATGGCGGCGAGCGCGTCACGGTCGGCACTGGCGGCTTCTATGTCCGCCCGGCGATCGTCGAAATGCCGTCGCAATGCGGGCCGGTCGAGCGCGAGACCTTCGCACCGATCCTCTATGTGATGAAATATTCGGCACTGGCCGAAGCGATCGCGATCCAGAACGCGGTCGGCGCCGGGCTGTCCTCCTCGATCTTCACGCTCGACATGCGCGAGGCCGAGGTCTTCATCTCGGCCGAAGGCTCCGATTGCGGCATCGCCAACGTCAATATCGGCCCGTCCGGTGCCGAGATCGGCGGGGCCTTCGGCGGCGAGAAGGAGACCGGCGGCGGCCGCGAGGCCGGCTCCGACGCGTGGAAAGCCTATATGCGCCGGGCCACGAATACGCTCAATTACGGCACCACATTGCCGCTGGCGCAGGGCGTCAGCTTCGATGTCGACGCCTGACCGATCAGGGAGATCAACCATGTCCGAACCCGCCCGCAAGTCCGCCCACAGCCATAAGCTCGCCGAGTTCGCCTGGGACGACGCCTTCCTGCTCGACGAGCAGCTCACCGAAGACGAGCGCCTGATCCGCGACACCGCGCGCGACTATGCGCAGGAGAAACTGCAGCCGCGTGTCTCGGAGGCCTATCTCGATGAGAAGACCGACCGCTCGATCTTCAACGAGATGGGCGCGCTCGGCCTGCTCGGCGTCACCGTGCCGGAGGACTATGGCTGCGCCGGCGCGAATTACGTCTCCTACGGGCTGGTGGCGCGCGAGGTCGAGCGGGTCGATTCCGGCTATCGCTCGATGATGAGCGTGCAGTCCTCGCTGGTGATGTATCCGATCTACGCCTATGGCGACGAGACGCAGCGCAAGAAGTACCTGCCCAAGCTCGGCTCCGGCGAATGGGTCGGCTGCTTCGGCCTGACCGAGCCCGATGCCGGCTCCGATCCCGCCGGGATGAAGACCCGCGCCGAAAAGGTGTCGGACGGCTACAAGCTGACGGGCTCGAAGATGTGGATCTCGAACTCGCCGATCGCCGACGTCTTCGTCGTCTGGGCCAAGTCGGCGGCGCATGACAACGCCATCCGCGGCTTCATTCTGGAAAAGGGCATGAAGGGCCTCTCGGCGCCGAAGATCGGCGGCAAGCTCTCGTTGCGCGCCTCGATCACCGGCGAGATCGTCATGGACGGCGTGATCGTGCCCGAGGAGAACCTGCTGCCCAACGTCTCCGGCCTGAAGGGCCCGTTCGGCTGCCTCAACCGGGCGCGCTACGGCATCTCATGGGGCGTGATGGGCGCGGCCGAGGACTGCTTCCACCGGGCGCGCCAATACGGGCTCGACCGCAAGCAGTTCAACAAGCCGCTGGCCCAGACGCAGCTCTACCAGAAGAAGCTGGCGGACATGCTGACCGAGATCACGCTCGGCCTGCAGGGCTCGCTCCGCGTCGGCCGCTTGCTCGACGAGGGCAAGATGGCGCCGGAGATGATCTCGCTGGTGAAGCGCAACAATTGCGGCAAGGCGCTCGACATCGCCCGCCAGGCCCGCGACATGCATGGCGGCAACGGTATCTCGATCGAATACCAAGTCATGCGTCACGCCGCGAACCTCGAGACGGTCAACACCTATGAGGGGACGCATGACGTGCACGCGCTGATCCTCGGGCGGGCCGTGACCGGGCTGCAGGCGTTCTTCTGATCCTCCACCGTCATCCTGGCCGACGCGAAGCGGCGCGCCGGGATCCATCGTAGGGCTCGACTGCGCTCTACGATAGATCCCGGGACGACCTTCGGTCGCCCAAGATGACGGCGTCCAGGCTGTCATTGATGTCCCAACTCCCTCCCCTCGCCGGCATGCGCGTCCTCGAACTCGCGCGCATCCTCGCCGGGCCCTGGATCGGCCAGTTGCTGGCCGATCTCGGTGCCGACGTCGTCAAGGTCGAGGCACCCGAGGGCGACGATACCCGAAAATGGGGCCCGCCATTCGTCGAGGGCGCCGACGGCGAACACCTCTCGGCGGCCTATTTCCACTCGGCAAATCGCGGCAAGCGCTCGATCACGGCCGATTTCCGCACGGAGGAAGGCCAGGTGCTGGTGCGCAAGCTCGCGGCGCACGCCGATGTCGTGGTCGAGAACTTCAAGGTCGGCGGGCTTGAGAAATACGGGCTCGACGCCGCCTCGCTGCGTGCCGCCTATCCCCGCCTGATCTATTGCTCGGTCACCGGCTTCGGCCAGACCGGCCCTTATGCCCGGCGCGCCGGCTACGACTTCCTCGTCCAAGGCATGGGCGGGCCGATGTCGGTCACCGGCGAGCCTGAGGGCGCGCCGATGAAGGCGGGCTATGCCGTCGCCGACATCTATACGGGCTTGTACGCCTCGGTCGGCATCCTCTCGGCGCTGCGCCGGCGCGACGCCACCGGCGAAGGCGCGAGCCTGGACATGGCGCTGCTCGACGCCCAGGTCGCCGTGCTCGGTAACCAGGCGATGAACTATCTGGTCTCGGGCAAGCCGCCGGCGCGGCTCGGCAACGCCCATCCCAACATCGTGCCCTATGACGTCTTCCCGGTTGCCGACGGGCACATCATCATCGCGACAGGCAACGACGGGCAGTGGCGCAAACTCTGCGAGGTGCTGGGCGAGCCGGCGCTGGCGGCCGAGCCCGACTATGCCGACAACAAATCGCGGGTGAAGAACCGCGTCGCGCTGACGGCGCAGCTGCACGAGCTCTGCCAGCGCTATCTCAAGGCCGACCTGCTCGCCGCGCTCGAAAAGGTCGGCGTGCCGGCCGGGCCGATCAACGGCGTCGACGAGGTCTTCGCCGATCCGCAGATTGTGGCGCGCGGCGTCAGGGTCGACCTGCGGAGCGAGGTGGCCAAGGGCGGGTCGATCCCGACCGTCGCCTCGCCGATCGTGCTCGACGGCGTCAGGCAGGTGTCGCCGCGCCCGAGCCCGCGGCTCGGCGAGCATGAAGACGAGATCCTGAACGACCCGGCCTGGGGAGGGCCGCAGCATGGCTAATCGCACCGGCGGGCAGATCCTCGTCGACCAACTCCTGATCCATGGCGCGACCGACGCCTTCTGCGTGCCGGGCGAGAGCTATCTCGCCGTGCTCGACGCGTTGCACGACGCCTCGCTCAAGGTCACGATCTGCCGGGCCGAGGGCGGCGCCTGCATGATGGCGGAGGCCGCCGGCAAGCTCACCGGCAGGCCCGGCATCTGCTTCGTCACGCGCGGGCCCGGCGCCACCAACGCCTCGCCCGGCATCCACATCGCCGATCAGGATTCGACGCCGCTGATCCTGTTCGTCGGGCAGATCGAGCGCGGCATGCGCGAGCGCGAGGCCTTCCAGGAGCTCGACTACCGCGCCGTGTTCGGCACGATGACGAAATGGGCGACCGAGATCGACGACGCCGCGCGCATCCCCGAGATCATCAGCCGCGCCTTCCATGTCGCGACCGCGGGCCGTCCCGGCCCGGTGGTGATCGCGCTGCCCGAGGACGTGCTGACCGACCTCGCCGACGTGGCGGACGCGCAGCCCTACCAGCTGACCGAGACGCATCCCTCGCTGCTCCAGACCATCGACCTGCAGAAGCGGCTCTGGGCGGCGAAGTCCCCCGTCGCGATCCTCGGCGGCTCGCGCTGGGATCAGCAGGCGATTCAGCGCTTCCAGCGTTTCGCCGAGCGTTTCGACCTCCCTGTCGCGGTCTCGTTCCGCCGACAGATGCTGTTTCCGGCGGATCACCCCAATTTCGCCGGTGATCTCGGCATCGGCCCCAATCCGAAGCTGTTGAAGCGCATCCAGGACAGCGATCTCGTCATCCTGGTCGGCGGGCGGCTGTCGGAGATGCCGAGCCAGTCCTACACGCTGTTCGGCATCCCGGAGCCCGGCCGGCCGCTGGTCCATGTCCATCCGGACGCGGAAGAGCTTGGGCGCGTCTATCGGCCGGCGTTGGCGATCAACGCGTCACCGACAGCGTTCTGCGCCGCGCTCGAGACCGTGCATCCGCCGCAGACGATTGCCTGGGCCGGTGCGGCCGCCGAGGCGCATGAGAGCTATCTCGGCTGGAGCGAGCAGCCGGCGCCGGTCGCCGGCACCTTCCACCCCGGCGAGGCCGTGACCTGGCTCCGGCGGCATCTGCCCGACGACGCGATCCTGTGCAACGGCGCCGGCAATTACGCGACCTGGGTGCATCGCTTCCACCGCTTCACCAAATTCGCGACGCAGCTCGCCCCGACCTCGGGCTCGATGGGCTATGGCGTGCCGGCCGCGATCGGTGCGAAGCGGCTCTATCCGGAGCGGACGGTCGTCGCCTTCGCCGGCGATGGCTGCTTCCTGATGAACGGGCAGGATTTCGCCACCGCCGTGCAATACGACCTCGCCGTCATCGTCGTCGTCATCGACAACGGCATGTACGGTACGATCCGCATGCATCAGGAGCGGCATTATCCCGGCCGCGTCTCGGCGACGGAGCTGAAGAACCCGGATTTCGCGGCTTATGCCCGGGCTTTCGGCGGCCATGGCGAGCGCGTCGAGACGACCGCGGAGTTCGGCCCGGCCTTCGAGCGCGCCGTCGCGTCCGGAAAGCCGGCGATCATCCACTGCCTGCTCGATCCCGAGGCGATCACGCCGGCGAAATCGCTGTCGACGATCCGGGCCGAGGCGCTGGCGGCGCAGGGCTGATCAACCGCCGGCACGCCGAAACCACATCCGGCGCAGGACATTGTCGCCCCAGGCGAAGGGGTGGAAGACCGCTCCGGCGACATGGATCGCCGCGAGCCAGAGCAGCGCATCGCCGGCGAGGGCATGCGCACGCTGCATCAGGTCATAGGTCGCCTTGTCCGCCCCGATCGGGTGCGGAACCGGCAGCACGCCGAAGAGCAGGGTCGGAATCTGGATCGGCGCCGCCGACACCATCAGGAAGCCGGAAAGCGGCAGCGCGACGAGGCAGAGATAAAGCGCGGCATGCACGCCACCTGCGAGCCATTTCTGCCAGGCCGGCGCACCCGGTGGAGCGGCAGGCGCAATCCCTAGCGCCCGCAGAGCAAGCCGCGCGACCAGCAGAGCGGCCAGGCTCAGGCCGATGGATTTGTGCCACTGGTAGAGTTCGAGCCGGGCGATCAGGTCGCGTGTCTCGTCCTGCATCCGATTGGCCAGCAGGAACTGCGCGGCGACCAACACCGCCATCGTCCAATGCAGCGCGACGAGAGCGGACGACCAGCCGGCCTTTTTGGCCCCTGCAGCCTCGCGATCGTCGGCTTTGCTCATCGACGTTCCTCACTCATCGACCGCCTCACTGGTCAGCGCGCAGTGACCTCGCCCCGGATCGTGATCTCGACGGCGTCGTCCACGACATTGACGTCGCGGCCGAGATCGAACTCCGGCCGCAGGAACGTTCCGGAGCCGTGGAAGGCGAAGCGTTCGCCGCGACGCGCGGTCTCCGGATTGCCGTCTAACATGACCTGCACCGCGAAAGGCTGCGCGATCGTCCGGATCGTCAACTGGCCGGCGATCTCGACGGCGTGATCGCTGCCGGCGGAGACGCGCGTCGCGTTGAAACTCGCCATCGGGAATCGTGCCGTGTCGAGCATGCTCGGGCCCTTCAGGAAGGTGTCGATCGTTGTCGACCCCGTGCCGACCGAGGCCGTCTCGATCGTCAGCCTGATCCGGCTCCGCTCGGGGCGGTCGAAATCGAGCGCGAGCACACCATCATAACGGGCGAAGCGCCCCCTGGCGACGACGGCGCCGAACTTGCGGGTGACGAAGCCGATCTCGGTCTTCGCCGGATCGATGCGCCAGGCCGACTGTGCCTGGGCGTCGCCAGGCAGGCCGAGGACGAGAAGGGCGAGGATCGCGAGCAGTTTGCGCATCATCTCGGCAGCTTCGACGAGGATCGCGGCCATGCAAGGGCGAGCCGGCAAGGACACGCGAAGGTGATGGCCTTGGCGATGCCTCAGCCGAGCCTGCCGGCCACCAGCTTGCGCAGGGCGCGCAGATCCTTCACGAAGCCGCGGATACCCTCGGCCAGCTTGTCGCTCGCCATCGCGTCCTCGTTCATGGCGAAGCGGAAGGCCTTTTCGTCGAGCACGATACGCTTGGCGAAACCATCTGCCGCCTGCGGCGTCGCAGCCGGCGAAAGCTTGCGCGGCAGGTCGCCGGTCGCGGCCGCGAGCTCGTCGAGCAGGCCCGGCCCGATGGTCAGCCGGTCGCAGCCGGCCAGCGCCTCGATCTCGCCGGTGTTGCGGAAGGAGGCGCCCATCACCACGGTCTTGATGCCCATCGCCTTGTAATAGGCGTAGATGCCCTTGACCGAGACCACGCCGGGGTCGGTCTCGGCCGTGTAGGGGCCGCCGCCGGCCTTGACGTGCCAGTCGAGGATGCGACCGACGAAGGGCGAGATCAGGAAGGCCTTCGCCTCGGCGCAAGCCGCCGCCTGCGGCAGGGCGAAGAGCAGGGTCAGGTTGCAGTCGATGCCTTCGGCCTGCAGTACCTTGGCGGCCTCGATGCCCTCCCAGGTCGAGGCGATCTTGATCAGGATGCGGTCGCGCGCGATGCCGCGCTCCTTGTAGGCCGCGATGATGGCACGGGCTTTCTCGATCGTCGCATCGGTGTCGAAGGAGAGGTCGGCATCGACCTCGGTCGAGACCCGGCCGGGCACGATCTTGGTCAGCTCCGAACCGAAGGTCACCGCCAGCCGGTCGCAAACGGCGTGCACGGTCTTGTCGCCGCCACCGGACGTCTTCCCCCAGGCGACCGCCTCGTCGACGAGATGGGCATAGGCCGGCGTCTCGACCGCCTTCAGGATCAGGGTCGGGTTGGTCGTGCAGTCGACCGGCTTCAGGCGCCGCACCGCTTCGATGTCGCCTGTGTCGGCGACGACGGTGGTCATCTCGCGGAGCTGGTCGAGTTTGGAGGCGGTCATGATCGGTTCCCGGCGGTCTTCGATTTTAGGCTAACGCACGCAATGTGACGTCTGTTCGGCAACATGGCGAGGGGGATGGGGAAATGTCCGGCAGCGTCCCCTGTCATTCCGGGGCGCGCCGCAGGCGAGAACCGGCAACCCACGACGGGGTGCAGCATTTGCCGACGCGCTTGAAAGCGCTAGCCCGGTCATGGATTCCGGGTTCTTCGCTGCGCGAAGCCCCGGAATGACAGCCGCTCAGCTCTTCACCGCGCCCGCCGTCAGCCCGCCGACCATGTTCTTGCGGAAGCCGTAATAGATCACCGCCGGCGGGATGGCGTAGAGCAGGCCCGCCGCCATCAGCAGGTTCCAGGGCGCGTCGTCGGCCGAGAGGAAGAGGCCCAAGCCGACCGCGAGCGGCACCGCCTTCTCGCTCGACAGCAGCAGGAAGGCGTAGAGATACTCGTTCCAGGCAAGCAGCAGGGCATAGATGCCGATGACCACCATCGAGGGCTTCATCAGCGGCAGGTAGACCAGCCGGAAGAGCTGGAGCGAGGTGGCGCCGTCCATGATCGCCGCCTCGTCGAGCTCCTTGGGCAGCTTGTCGGAAGCCTGCTTCAGCACCCAGATCGCATAGGGCGAGGCGAGCGCGATCATCGCCAGGATCAGCGAGGTCTGGGTGTTGAGCAACCCGTAGGAGCCCATCGCCTTGTACATGGGTATGGCGAGAAAGGCGGCCGGAATCAGATAGGTCGCGAGCGCGAGGTTCATCATCGTCTTGCCGCCGGTGACCTGAAGCCGGGCGATGGCGAAGGCGGCGCAGGTCGCGACGAAGAGCGTCAAAAGCCCGGTCGTGATCGCGATGAAGAAGCTGTTGAACATCTGCAGCCAGAAATCGCGCAGATAATAGTGCTGCTGCTTGAAGACGATGGCGAAGTTCTGCAGCGTCGGCTTGTCGGGCCAGAGCTTGCCGGCGAGCATCGATTCCTGGTTCGAGATCGACAGCACGAAGAGGTGGTAGATCGGCAGCAGCGTCCAGAGCAGGACGGGAATGGCGATCAGGATCAGCTTGCTCTCGTCGAGGACGCGCTTCATCACTCGGCTCCCTTCGAGAGGCGTTTCACCATCACGAACACCATCGGCAGGATCAGCGGCATGGCGACGATGATCGAGGCGATGCCGAGATCGAGGTTGTTGTTGCGCATGTAGCGGATGCCGAGCGTGGCCAGGACATGGTTGAGGTCGCCCGGCCCGCCGCCGGTGAGCAGATAGACGCTGTTGAAGTCGCCGAGCGTCCAGATCATCGAGAGCATGGTCGAGGTGACATAGAGCGTCGCAAGCGACGGCCAGGTGATGAACCTGAATTGCTGCCATTTGCTGGCGCCGTCGACGCTGGCGGCCTCATAGAGATCCTGGGCGATGGCGAGCCGGCCGGTGATCAGGATCAGCGTCCAGAACGGCAGCGATTTCCAGATATGGACCATGATCGAGCAGAGGAAGGCCAGCGTCGGGTCGGTTAGCCAGCCCGGACCCTCGACGATGCCGAACCAGTGGAAAAGCTGCTGGTTGATCATGCCGTTCTCGGGGTTGAGCATCACCCGGAAGGACAGGATGGTCGGGATCGAGGGCACGGCCCAGGGCAGGATGAAGATCACCAGGACGATGCGGACCCAGGCGCGCTGCGCCACGAAGAAGCCGGACAACACCATCGCGATCGCGAATTTCAGGTTCACCGCGACGAACAGGAAAATGATCGTGTTCAGCACCGTCCGCAGGAAGATCGGGTCGGCGAAGAGGGCGCGGTAGGAATTCCAGTTCAGGCCGAGCCAGAGGCCGTAGGCGACCGGATAGACCACCATCACCGCGAAGACGAGGACGTAAGGGGCGAGCATGATCGCGCCCCAGAGCGTGCGGTCGCGGGTATAACCCGAGGCGTCTTCGCGCGGCGCGGCGATCGGCGCGGTCATCGTTGTCGCTGTCATGGTCGCCTCCCTGCGGCGCCGTCCTTGGAGACGGGTCGGCATCCCCGCGGCCCGTCGGGCCGCGGGGATGCCTTTTCATCGACTATAGCGTGCGGATGATCAGCCGGCGATCTGCTTGATGCGGGCGATCATCTCGTCGACGGCCGCCTCCGGCGTGATCTTGTCCTGGACGACGCGGTTGACCGCCTTCGCCCAGACGTTCTCGGCGTTCACGGCCGTGAACTTGTAGTTGTAGACGAACTGGAACGGCACCGTGCCATCCGAATACTGCTTGTAGACGATCTTGCGGTGGGGATCCTCACCCGTCCAGAACGGCGCCTTGGCAGCTTCGATCGTGGTCGGGAACCAGCGGCCGACGGAGCCTTCGACGAAGGGCCGCAGATTCTCGTCCTTCATCATGAAGGCCATGAATTCCTTGCCGCGCTTCTTGTTCTTGCCGTCGGCGAAGACGACCGCGGTCTTGACCGCCGCGAGATTGGTCATCTTGGAGCCGTCCGGCTTCTCGGGGAATTCGGCGGTGCGGATGTTGTCGTAATAGTTCTTCTTGGCCTGGTCGCGCTGCTCCTGGGTCAGAGCGGCGTTGTTCATGTCGTCGAGATGCTTGGCCGCGATCGAGATCGTGGCGTTGTGGGTCATCACCGTCGTGCGGTTGTGGAACGCGACGTTGTTGTCGGGGTCGAGCCAGTTGACAGAAGATGGCGGCGTGCAGCCGCGCTGCATGACGTTCGAGTAAGACTTCACCGCCTCGACCATCGCGGCCTTGTTCTTGGGCTGGTCGAGCACGATCTTGCCGTCTTCGTCGACGACCTGCGCGCCATAGGCGTTGGCGAAGGTCAGGAACGAGTAGAAGGTGTCGGACGCGGCGACGCCCATCGGATGGCCGATGGCGTAGATGCGCTTGCCCTTGGCGCGCAAGCTACCCTGGACCTTGTCGCACCAGAAATCCCAATAGCCGTTCCAGCCCTTCGGGATATCGCTTTCCTTGAAGCCGGCTTCTTCCAGCATGTCCTTCCAGTAGGTGATGTGCATCATCTGCTGCTGGACCGGGAAGGCGTAATAGGCCTTCTTCTTGGTCTTGTCGTTCATCAGGAAGGTGGTCGCCAGCGCCTGCGGCTGGATCTGAGCCTTGATCGGCTCCAGCGCGTCAGTGACGTCCTCGAGCTTGCCCTCGAAGGCCCATTGGCCTGTGGTGCGGAAGTCGTAGGTCGTGCAGAAGCCGACATCGGGCGGCGTGCCTGCCTGGACGGCGCCGACCGATTTGGTCACGCAGTCCTCGGTCGCATAGAGCGAGAGGTCGACCTTGACGCCCGTCGCCTTCTGGAATTTGTCGACGACGGCCATCAGCGCGTCGTCCTCGCCCTTGTAGAAGCCCTTGGTGAACCAGACCGTCACCGTCTCCTGCGCGACCGCCACGCCGGACCAGCCGGCGGCAATCGCGGCGAAGGCCGCCCCAGTGACCAGACAACGAACCGATTTCATCGACAACCTCCCATTTAAAACGTTTAAAGCCGACATTTTGCAATGTCTTGCCGAGACTCTAGTCGAAAACGCCCATGACAAACAAGCGGGTCGGATGCGAGAAATTTGCGCATCGTCATGCCCGATACCGACGCCTGTTCCAGGCTTGCCAGATGGCGGAACACAGGTGCATTTCACCGCTGCGTCACATAAAGGAACTAGCGGCTGGCCGATTCAACGGGACGACGGCGGCGGGACGAGACATGGGCGGCCACAGATCGATCGCATATGCAGCGGTTATCGCAGCGTTCTCGGCGGGATCGGCTTCTGCCGCCGAAGGCCGGCTCGTGCTCTACACCAGCCAGCCCAACACTGATGCGCAGCAGACGATCGACGCCTTCAAGGCGAAGCACCCCAAAGTCGAGATCAGCTTCGTGCGTGACGGCACGCCGCGCATCATGGCCAAGCTCCGGGCCGAGATCGAGGCCGGCGCGCCGCAGGCGGATGTGCTGCTGATCGCCGACTCGGTGACGATGGAGGGGCTGAAGGCCGAGGGCCGGCTGCTGATCCACGACAAGGCCGACGTCGCGGCCTATCTGGCCGGCATCCACGACCCGCAGAAGATGTGGTTCGCCACCAAGCTGATCACCACCGGCATCGCCTACAATACCAAGGCGCCGCTGAAGCCCGTGAGCTGGGCCGATCTGACCAAGCCCGAGGCGAAGAACCTCGTCGCGATGCCGAGCCCGCTGAATTCGGGCGCGGCGCTGATCCACGCGATGACGCTCGCCGGAAACCTGCCCGATGGCTGGGGCTATTACGAGAAGCTCCAGATCAACGGCGCGCTCGCCGCCGGCGGCAATGGCGACATCCTGCGCCAGGTCGCGACGGGCGAGAAGCTCTACGGCATGATCGTCGATTTCATGCCGATCCGCGAGCAGGCCAAGGGCGCGCCGGTGGCGTTCGTGTTCCCGAGCGAGGGCGTCTCGGCCGTCGGCGAGCCGGTCGCGATCCTCAAGACCACGAAGAACCCGGAAGCGGCCAAGGCCTTCGTCGACTTCCTGATCTCGAAGGACGGCCAGGAACTGGCGCTCAGACAAGGCTATGTCGCGGCGCACCCGCAAGTCGCGCTGCCGGCGGGATATCCGGTCCGCGACGCGATCAGGCTGATGCCGTTCGATGCCGCCAAGGCGCTCGCCGGCGAGGCCGCGGCGCGCAAGCGCTTCAGCGCGATCTTCGAATGAGCGGGCAAGCCGCCCGGTCGGCATGACGCTCGCGCTTCGTCCGGATTGGCGGCGGGCGCAGCCGGCCCCGGCCTGGAATGGCCTTCGCCCGCTGGCCGGACTCGCCCTGCCGGCCGCGCTGATCTCCTGCGCCTTCATCTTCGGCGCCCTGCCCTTCCTGCGCCTGGTCGCCGCCGCCTTCGCGCCGAGCTGGCGCTTCGCTCCGGAGGCCGCGCTCGAACAGATCGGCAGCCGTGCCGCGATCACCGCGACGCTGCACACGCTGGAGACGGCCGGGCTGTCGGCGCTCGGCGCGCTCGTCATCGGCGGCGGCGTCGCGCTGGCGCTCAGCCTGAGCGACGTCCGCGGCAAGCGGCCGCTCGCCTTCCTGTTCGTGTTCTCGATGATGCTGGCGCCGCAGGTCGCGGCGCTGGCCTTCCTCAGCCTGTTCGCCCCGCAATCGGCGCTCGTCGGCACGCTCGGGCTGTCGCTCGCGCCGGGAACGCCCAACCCGCTGATGGGGCGCGGCGGCATCGTCCTGGTGATGGCGCTGCATCATGCGCCGCTGGTCGCGATCACGCTGTGGAGCGGGCTGCGCAGCGTGCCGCATTCGCTGGTCGAGGCGGCGCAGATGGAGGGCGCCGGCCCGGCGCCGATCGTCGCGCGCATCCTCCTGCCGGTGCTCCGGCCGCAGATCGTCGCCGCGGCACTGGTCGCCTTCGTCGCCGGGATCGGGAATTTCGGCATCCCGGCCCTGCTCGGCCTGCCGGTGAACTATCTGACGCTGCCGACGCTGATCTACCGCCGGCTCACCAGCTTCGGACCGGCCGGGCTGACCGATGCGGCGGCGCTGTCGCTCTTGGTCGGGCTCGTCGCCGGCCTCGGCATCCTCGCCGGCATGCTGGCGCTGCGACGAGGACATGGCAGGGTCGAGATCGAACAGCCACTGCAGCCATTCTGGCGGCTCGGCCGGGCGCGTGTCGTCGTCGAGGCGGGGCTCTGGGCGTTTCTCGCACTCAAGCTCGGCCTGCCGCTGCTCGCCCTGCTCACGGATGCGCTGACGCCGGCACTCGGCGTTGTGCTGACATGGCGAAGCGCCACCTTGAGCAAATTCGCGGAAGTCCTGCTGGTCCAGGACGTCACGGTGCGCGCCTTCCGCAACTCCTTCCTGTTCGCCGGCTCGGCAGCGCTCATCCTGCCGCTGGCCTCGATCGGCTTCGCTTATGGCCTGGAGCGGCGCATGGGCCGGTTCCGGCGCGTGCTCGAGCCGATGATCGAGCTGCCCTACGCCCTGCCCGGCGTCGTGCTCGCCATCGCCTGCATCCTACTCTTCCTGAAACCGCTGCCGCTTGTGGGGGTGAGCCTCTACGCTACGCCCTTCATCATCCTGTTCGCCTATCTCGCCCGTTTCCTGCCGCTCGCCCTGAAGGCGCCCGTCGCGGCGATGGCGCAGATCGAGGCGCATCACGAGGAGGCGGCGCGACTCGATGGCGCCAGTCTCTGGCAGATGCTGCGCTTCGTCGTCGCGCCGATCCTGGCGCCAGCGGCGATGGTCTCGGGTTTGATGGTCTTCCTCGTCGCCTTCAACGAATTGACCGTGTCGGCCTTGCTCTGGTCTGCCGGCACCGAGACACTCGGCGTCGTCCTGTTCTCGCTCAAGGAGGCCGGGCTCGCCGGCGAAGCGGCGGCCGTCGCGATCAGCGCCTCGGTCGTGATCCTGGCTGCGATGCTGGCGCTCGACCTCGTCGGCCGCAGGCTGCCCGGCCATGTCCTGCCCTGGCGGATCTGACCTTCACGCCGAAGTGACGTCGCCGCTTCGCCGCGCAAACGAGCGACCCGGTTAAGCGGATGTTCACGCTGCGGCAGGAATAGTCCGACACAAAGCGCGCCTTCCGATGGGGCGGAGCGCCGCCATCTTGCCAGAAGGATCGGCCGATACCGGCCGAGGATCGATCCGTTCAATGGGCTACCGCGCAGCCGAACGTCGCCCCGAGCCGAGCATGGGCGACCTCACCATACTCGTCGTCGAGGATTCGAAGACCTATTCGACTGCGCTCTGCCGCCGTCTGAAGGACGCGATCGGATTGCCGATCGTCGCCTGCCGCTCGCTCAACGAGTTGCACGAGGCGGTCACCGACGACCGCGCCGCGTTCACGCTCGCCGTCGTCGACCTCAACCTGCCCGACGCGCCGCATGGCGAGGCGATCGATTTCGCCGTGCAGCGCGGCATCCCGACGATCGTCCATACCGGCAGCTTCGACATCGAGACGCGCAACCGCATCATGGAGCGCGACGTCATCGACTACGTGCCGAAGGACAGCGAGTTCGCCCTCGACATCCTGATGGGCACCGTCGAGCGGGCGCTGGCCAACCGGCACATCCGCATCCTCGTCGTCGACGACGTCACCGCCACCCGCAAGCTGCTCGCCCGGATGCTGAAGATCCAGCAATACGATGTCGTCGAGGCGGGCTCCGGCTCTGAGGCGCTGTCGCTGCTGGAAAAGGACGAGGACATCCGGCTCGTGGTCAGCGACTACAACATGCCGAAGATGGACGGCTACGAGCTGACACGCCGGATCCGTCGTCAGTTCCCCTCCGACAGGCTGCGCGTGATCGGCGTGTCCTCGTCGAACGATCGCATGGTCTCGGTCGGTTTCCTCAAGGCCGGCGCCAACGACTTCATCTCGATGCCCTTCATCCCCGAAGAGCTGCAATGCCGGATCGCCAACCATGTCGAGACGCTCGGGCAGATCGCGCAACTGCACAACCTGGCGTCGCGCGATGCGCTGACCGGGCTGTTCAACCGCCGGCATTTCTTCGACCAGGCCGAGGCGCTGATCGACCGGGCCCGCTCGAAGAAGCGCAGCAGCGCCGTCGCGATCGTCGACATCGACGATTTCAAACGCCTCAACGACAATCACGGCCATGATTTCGGCGACCAGGCGCTGAAGCGCGTGGCACGCTGCCTGGCGCAATCGGTCGAAGGCGGCGGCCATCTCCTGGCGCGCATCGGCGGCGAGGAATTCGCCATCCTGTTTCCCGGCCTCGACGCGAAGGCGGCGATGCGGCAGAGCGACCATATCCGCCTCGACGTCTGCCACGAGGCCGCCGAACTCGGCGAGCAGAGCGACGGCCTGACTGTCTCGATCGGCGTCGCCGAGATCGGCGCAGAGGGCAGCTTCGACGACGCGCTGATCGCCGCGGATCGCGCCCTCTACGCGGCCAAGCGCAACGGCCGCAACCGCGTCAGCCTCGACGCGGCCTGACGGCTCCTCAGGGCTCGCCCATCAGGAGCGCCCGGTTGCTCTTGGCCTCGCGCACGACGAAATCGACGATGGCGCGGACGCGGGCGACGTCCTTCAGATCGGCGTGGACGAGCAGCCAGAAGGAGCGGGTGATCGAGACCGTGTCGGGCAGCACCGGCACGAGCCGCGGCTCGCCCGCGGCCATGAAATGGTGGATCACGCCGATGCCGGCGCCGGCGACGACGGCGTTCATCTGCGCCAGCACGCTCGAGCTCTGGACCTGAGCCCTCAAGCCCTTGGCGACCTCGTCGAGATAATCGAGCTCGGGCGTGAAGATCAGATCGTCGATATAGCCGACGATGCGGTGGGCGAAGAGATCCTCCGGCTTCTCCACCTTCGCCATCGCGTCGAGATAGGCTTGGTTCGCGTAGAGTCCGAGGCGGTAGTCGCAGAGCTTGCGCGCCACGACCTTGCCCTCCTTGGGCGGGGCGAGGGTGATCGCGACGTCGGCCTCGCGCTTCGACAGCGAGAGCAGTCGCGGCATCGCGATGAGCTGGATCTCGAGCCCGGGATAGGCTTCGCCCAGCTTCGCCAGCCGCGGCGCGAGGAACACCGTGCCGAAACCGTCGGGGGCGCCGATCCTGACCGTGCCGGCGAGCGCCATGTCGGCGCCGCCGATGTCGCTCTGGATCGCCAGAGCCTCGGTCTCCATGCTCTCGGCCTTGGCAAGCAGGCGCTCGCCATGGGCGGTCAGGGTGTAGCCTTGAGGCCGGCGTTCGAACAGTTTGGCCTTGAGCGAATCCTCCAGCGAGGTGATGCGGCGCGAGACGGTGGCGTGGTCGGCGCCGAGGCGGCGCGCCGCCGCCGTCAGCCGGCCGGAGCGCGCGACCGCCAGGAAGAAGCGCAGGTCGTCCCAGTCGAACCGCTCCACGGCCGCCCTCCCCGATATTCGTGTTTTCGCACGGCACCCAAGCGATGGTCGCTATAGCCGTGCGCAAACGAGAATGGTAGGGGTGTCGCCATCACCATTCGTAGGGAGGGCGCGATGCGTCAGGTCGGGCATTTCATCGGCGGCAAGCATGTCGCGGGCACCTCGGGCCGGACCGCCGACATCTACCAGCCGATGGACGGCAGCGTGATCGGCAAGGTCGCGCTCGCCTCCGCCAAGGAATTGCGCGCCGCCGTCGAGAATGCCGCCGAGGCGCAGCCGAAATGGGCGGCGGTCAACCCGCAGCGCCGCGCCCGCGTGCTGATGAAGTTTTTGGACCTGATTGCGCGGGACAACGACGAACTGGCCGAACTGCTGGCGCGCGAGCACGGAAAAACCATCGCCGACGCCAAGGGCGACATCCAGCGCGGCGTCGAGGTGGTGGAGTTTTCGCTCGGCGTGCCCAACCTGATGAAGGGCGAGTTCACCGACGGCGCCGGCCCCGGCATCGACATCTATTCGCTGCGCCAGGCGCTCGGCGTCTGCGCCGGCATCACGCCGTTCAACTTCCCGGCGATGATCCCGCTCTGGAAGCTCGGCCCCGCGATCGCCTGCGGCAACGCCTTCATCCTGAAGCCCTCGGAGCGCGACCCCGGCGTGCCGATGCGCCTTGCCGAGCTCTTCATCGAGGCGGGCGGCCCGCCCGGCATCCTCAATGTCGTCAACGGCGACAAGGAGGCGGTCGACGCTATCCTCGACGATCCCGACATCAAGGCGGTCGGCTTCGTCGGTTCGACCCCGATAGCCGAGTACATCTATGCGCGTGGCTGCGCGGCCGGAAAGCGCGTGCAGTGCTTCGGCGGCGCCAAGAACCATATGGTGATCATGCCCGACGCCGACATGGACCAGGCGGTCGATGCGCTGATCGGCGCGGGCTACGGCTCGGCCGGCGAGCGCTGCATGGCGATCTCGGTCGCCGTCCCGGTCGGCAAGGCGACGGCCGACGAACTCGTGAAGCGGCTGATCCCGCGCGTCGAGAGCCTGAAGATCGGTCCCTCGACCGATTCCTCAGCCGATTACGGCCCGGTCGTGACCAAGCAGGCCGAGGAGAAGATCCGCTCCTATATCGATATCGGCTTGGCAGAAGGCGCGACGCTCGCGGTCGACGGGCGCGACTTCAAGATGCAGGGCTACGAGAACGGCTTCTATGTCGGCGGCTGCCTGTTCGACAACGTCACCAAGGACATGCGCATCTACAAGGAGGAGATTTTCGGCCCCGTCCTCTCCGTGGTACGCGCGGAGAGCTATGACGAGGCGCTGAAGCTGACCAACGACCACGAATACGGCAACGGCACCGCGATCTTCACCCGCGACGGCGACGCGGCGCGCGACTTCGCCTCCAAGGTGCAGGTCGGCATGGTCGGCATCAACGTGCCGATCCCGGTGCCGCTGGCCTACTACACCTTCGGCGGCTGGAAGCGCTCCTCCTTCGGCGACCTCAACCAGCACGGCCCGGACTCGATCCGCTTCTACACCAAGACCAAGACGGTGACGGCGCGCTGGCCCTCCGGCATCAAGGACGGCGCGAGCTTCGTCATCCCGACGATGGGTTGAGGCGGTACGCGGCGAGGTAAGAGCCATGTTCTCCCTCACGGAAGACCAACTGGCGATCCAGGAGATGGCGCAGGGCTTCGCCGCCGACACGCTCGCGCCCAATGCGGCGCGGTGGGACGAAGACAAGCATTTCCCGGTCGCGGAGATGCGGGAGGCCGCCGCGCTCGGCATGGGCGGCATCTACATCGCCGAGGATGTCGGCGGCTCCGGGCTGACGCGGCTCGATGCCGCACTGATCTTCGAGGCGCTGTCCACGGGCTGTCCGACCGTCGCGGCCTATATCTCGATCCACAACATGTGCGCCTGGATGATCGACCGCTACGGCTCGGACGAGCAGCGGGCGGCCTTCCTGCCGAAGCTCTGCACGATGGAGCATCTGGCGAGCTATTGCCTGACCGAACCCGGCGCCGGCTCCGACGCCGCCGCGCTGAAAACGAAGGCGGTGCGCGACGGCGATCATTACGTCCTCGATGGCCAGAAGCAGTTCATTTCGGGCGCCGGCGTCTCCGACATCTATGTCGTGATGGTCCGGACCGGCGAGGCCGGGCCGTCCGGCATCTCAACCCTCGTGGTCGAGAAGGACACGCCCGGCCTCTCCTTCGGCGCCAACGAGAAGAAGATGGGCTGGAACGCCCAGCCGACGCGGGCGGTGATCTTCGAGAACTGCCGCGTACCCGTCACCAACCGGCTCGGCCCGGAGGGCATCGGCTTCAAGATCGCGATGGCCGGCCTCGATGGCGGCCGGCTCAACATCGGCGCCTGCTCGCTCGGCGGCGCGCAAGGCGCGCTCGACAAGGCGCTCGCCTATGCGAAGGAGCGCAAAGCCTTCGGTTCGGCGATCGCCGACTTCCAGGCGCTGCAGTTCAAGCTCGCGGACATGGCGACGGAGCTGGAGGCGGCGCGCTCGCTGCTCTGGCGCGCTGCCGCGGCGCTGGATGCCAAGACGCCGGACGCAACAAAACTCTGCGCCATGGCCAAGCGGGTCGCGACCGACACCGGCTTCGAGGTCGCCAACCAGGCGCTGCAGATCCATGGCGGCTACGGCTATCTCGCCGATTACGGCATCGAGAAGATCGTCCGCGACCTGCGCGTCCACCAGATCCTGGAAGGGACGAACGAGGTCATGCGGATGATCGTGGCGCGGGGGCTGGTCGGGCGGGCGAAGGGGAATTGAAGGCAAAGGGAGCCCTCTCCTGTAGGGAGAGGGCAGGGTGAGGAGTAGGCCATTTGACACCGTGGCCGTGACCTGACCGCAGCAGCGGTCAGGTCATCGTTTCGCTGGTCCACGGGCCGACACCTCACCCCTGCCCCTCTCCCTACAGGAGAGGGGTTCCCAGCGCCTTTCTCGGCGAATCAAGAGAAACGACGCGGGAGCAAAGACCATGACCACCATCGCCTTCATCGGCCTCGGCAACATGGGCGGGCCCATGGCCGGCAACCTCGTCAAGGCGGGGCACACGGTGCGCGCCTTCGACCTCGCGCAGGCCTCAAAGGAGGCCGCAGCCGAGCTGGGCGTCGGGATCGCGGGCTCGGCGGTCGAGGCCGTGGCGGAGGCCGAGGTCGTCGTCACCATGCTGCCGGCCGGCAAGCATGTCCTTTCGGTCTGGGGCGACATCCTGCCTTACGTCAAAAAGGGGGCGTTGCTGATCGATTCCTCCACGATCGACGTCGATTCGGCGCGAAAGGCCCATGCGATGGCGGGCGAGCGCGGCTGTCTCTCCCTCGACGCGCCGGTCTCCGGCGGCGTCGGCGGAGCCAAGGGCGGCACGCTGACCTTCATGGTCGGCGGCAGCGAGGAGGCCTTCGCGCTGGGCGAGCCGGTTCTCGCCAAGATGGGCCGGCGCATCGTGCATTGCGGTGCCGCAGGCAACGGCCAGGCCGCCAAGATCTGCAACAACATGATCCTGGGCATCTCGATGATCGGCGTCTCCGAGGCCTTCGTGCTGGCGGAGAAGCTCGGCCTGTCGCATCAGGCCCTGTTCGACGTCGCCTCGACCTCGTCGGGCCAATGCTGGTCGCTGACGACCTATTGCCCGGTGCCGGGACCGGTGCCGACCTCGCCGGCGAACAGCGACTACAAGCCCGGCTTCGCCTCGGCGCTGATGCTGAAGGACCTGAAGCTGTCGCAGGAGGCCGCCCAGGCCGCTGGCGCCTCGACGCCGCTCGGCGCGACCGCCGCGCAACTCTACGGCCTGCACAATGCCTGGGGCGAAGGCGGTACCGATTTCTCGGGCATCATCCACCTGCTGCGCGGCCGCGATCCCAAGTGAGCGCTCAAGTGAACGGCGCCTGCTTGCGCCGCGCTTGCAAGGGCCGGTGACGAGCGGGTAGACCGGTGTCCATGAACGACGCCACCCGCCGCCGCGAACGCTCCGCCCTCACCGGCTTCGGCGTCAATCCGCTCGATCGGCGGGCCGATCTGCGCGACAAGGCTGACGCGGTCGCCGCATTGCGTCATCGCTCGGACACGCGCGTCGCCGTCGTCGCCGGCGAAACGCCGGTGTTGAAGCGGCTCGACGGCGAGGCGTTGAGCATCTGGTTCAGCCATGGCGAGACCGAACTGCTCGGCCCCGGGCGGGAGGAGGCTTTTCTTGGCCTCGACAGCGACGGGACACCGCGCTTCGCCCGGCTGCTCGACAAGGAGCAGGCCGAGACGCTGGAGGAGCGGCCAGAACTCGTCCTATCCGATCTGCGTTCGGTCGCGCTGAAGCGCCTCGTGCCGACCGAGGAGATCGGCGCTCTCGGCGGGAGCAAGGCGCTGCTCGACTGGCATCAGCGGCACCGCTTCTGCGCCCAGTGCGGCGGGCCCTCCGAGCCCGGCTCGGCCGGCTGGAAGCGGCAATGCACCGCCTGCGGCGCCCAGCATTTCCCGCGCACCGACCCGGTCGTGATCATGCTGGCGACGCGCGGCGACAACTGCCTGCTGGCGCGGCAGGCGCGCTTCGTGCCGGGGATGTATTCCTGCATCGCCGGCTTCGTCGAGCCGGGCGAGACCTTCGAGGACGCGGTCCGTCGCGAGACCTGGGAGGAGGCGGGCCTGCGCACCGGCGCCGTCCGCTACATCGCCTCGCAGCCCTGGCCGTTTCCAGGCTCGCTGATGATCGGCTGCCTGGCCGAGGCGCTGAACGACGAGATCGTGCTCGACGGCACGGAGCTAGAGGCCGGGCGCTGGTTCTCGCGCACCGAGGCGCTGCAGATGCTGGAGGGCACGCATGCGGAAGGCTTCACCGCGCCGCAGCACCTCGCCATCGCCAACACGATCCTGAAGGCCTGGGCGATCGAGGGGGAAGAGGCGGTCGGATTTTAGAGCGTGGCAGCACGACTGCAGACCGCCTGTTGCCGACTGCCCGTCTCACTTCTCCGCTTCGGACAGCGTCTCGCGGAAGGCGTGCGCCGGGTAGACGCCCAGAATCTTCATCTCCTTGGAGAAATAGGCGAGCTCGTCGAGCGCCCGCTTGAGGTCCGCGTCTTCCGGATGGCCCTCGACGTCGCAATAGAACATCGTCGCCGAGAAATGGCCGTCGAGCATGTAGCTTTCCAGCTTGGTCATGTTGATGCCGTTGGTGGCGAAGCCGCCCATCGCCTTGTAGAGCGCGGCCGGGATGTTGCGGACCTGAAAGATCAGCGTCGTCACCGCCTTTGCGGCGCTCTGGCGGGCGAACTCCGGATATTTCGACAGGATGACGAAGCGCGTGGTGTTGTGCTTCTCGTCCTCGATGTCCTCCATCAGGATCTTGAGGCCGTAGACGTCCGCCGCGATGCGCGGCGCGATCGCCGCCCGGGTCGGGTCGCCGGCCTCGGCGACCTGCCGGGCCGAGCCGGCGGTGTCGGCGGCGACCTCGGCCTTTAGGCCGAGCTTGCGGATGATCTTGCGGCACTGGCCGAGCGCGTGGATGTGGCTTTGCACCGTCTTCAGCGTCGCCAGCGTGGCGCCCTCGCCCGCCATCAGGTGGAAGCGGATCGGCAGGAAATGCTCGCCGATGATGTGCAGCCCCGAGCGCGGCAGCAGATGGTGGATGTCGGCGACGCGACCGGCGATCGAGTTGTCGATCGGGATCATGCCGTAGCGCGCGGTGCCGTCGCTGACGGCTGCGAGCGCGTCCTCGAAGGTGGCGCAGGGCAGCAGTTCGCAATCCGGGAAGACCTGGAGAGCGGCCTGCGAGGAGAAGGCGCCGGGTTCGCCCTGATAGGACACGATGGCAGGCATGGACGAACTCAGGCTCCGGCGCGGGCTGCGAGGATCGCGCGGGCGCGATCGAGGTCATGGGGCGTGTCGACGCCGAGCGGCACGTCGTCGACGACGATGATGTCGATGCGCATGCCGTCCTCGACCGCACGCAACTGCTCCAGCCGCTCGCGCTTCTCCAGCCCCGAGGGCGGCAGCGAGACGAACCGGTCTAGCGCCTTGCGGCGATAGGTGTAGAGGCCGATGTGATGGTAGAGCGGCCCCTCGCCCGAGGGGGCGGTGGCGCGGGTGAAATAGAGCGCGCGCATGCGGCCGGGCGAGACCTCGCTGCCGATCGCCTTGACGACGCTCGGTTCGGTTTTCTCGTCCTCGCGGGTGATGACCGCGGCCAGCGTGACGATGTCGACCGCCTTGTCGGAGAGCGGGCCGACCGAGGCGACGATGACGCGCGGATCGATCGTCGGCAGGTCGCCCTGGACGTTGACGATGACGTCGTGACGCCCGTCTGGATCGAGGATGTCGGCCGCCTCCTTGATCCGGTCGGAGCCGGAGGGATGGTCGGCGCTGGTCAGCACGGCGCGGCCGCCGGCCCGCTCGACCGCCGCCACGATGGCGGGCTCGTCGGTCGCCACCGCCACCGGGCCGAGGCCGGTCTCGAGGGCGCGGCGCCAGACATGCACGATCATCGGCTCGCCCAGGATGTCGGCCAGCGGCTTGCCCGGCAGGCGGGTCGCCTGCATGCGGGCGGGGATCAGGATCAGCGGGTCCGACATCACAAGGTCTGAAGGCTCGGGAAAGGCGTCCGCCAGAGCGGCGGGAAGCGGCAAAAGGTCTCAAAGCGGAGGGTGCTTATACGAGTTGCATTGCAGCGCGCAAAGCGGTTAAGCAACGGCTGGAGGTTGGAGCTTTTCGAGTGTCCGGCCGCAGCGCTGTTCTGCCTGTCGCGGCTCGCCGCGGAAGGGCCTCAAGGTTCGGATGCGATGGATATCGAAACCAACAAGATTGCCGGTGCGATCCTCTCGACTCTGCTCGTCGTAATGGGCCTGAACATGGCATCCGGCATCGTCTTCGCTCCGAAGAAGCCGGCGGTTCCGGGCTTTGACCTGCCGAGCGAGGAGCCGGCCGCTGCCGCTGGTGGCGCATCTGCGGCAGCCGACGAGCCGATCGTCGCGCGCCTCGCGAAGGCCGATCCGGCCAAGGGCGAAAAGGCGGTCGGCGCGTGCAAGGCCTGCCACACCTTCGAGAAGGGCGGCGCCAACAAGGTCGGCCCGCATCTCTACGACGTCTATGGCCGCGCCAAGGGCTCCGTCGACGGCTTCGGCTACTCCGCCGCGATCAAGGCCAAGTCGAGCGAGAAATGGGAGGCCGAGCAGCTCGACGGCTTCCTGAAGAACCCCAAGGCCTACATGCCCGGCACCGCCATGGCTTTCGCCGGCATCGGCAAGCCCGACAGCCGCGCCGATGTCGTCGCCTATCTCAACACGCTGTCCGACGCGCCCAAGCCGCTGCCGAAATAGACCGCGGCTGGCCAGCGCAGCTTTCTTGCCAGCGCAGCTTTCTTGCATGCATCGAGCCGGGCCCTCGCGCCCGGCTTTTGCTTGCCGCCTTGCTCCTGCCGTCTCCATGGTCGCTGATGCGCTTGCCGCTGGCGTCCCGCGCGCCGGCCCGGATACAGTGCGAATCGAAGAGGATGGAGGAGCAATGGCGACCCGCATCACCCGCCGCAGACTGATCGAGACCGGCGGCGCACTCGCCGTTGCAGCCGTCGCACCGCGCTTGATCGACACGGCCTCAGCGCAGGAGCCGGAGCATCATGGCCTCTCGACCTTCGGCGAGCTCGCCCTGCCGGCGGATTTCCCGCATTTCGCCTATGTGAACCCGAAAGCGCCCAAGGGCGGCTCGATCACGATGCAGATCAAACGCGCCGGCGGGAACCAGAGCTTCGACACTTTCAACACGCTGAACACCTTCGTGCTGCAAGGCGACGGCGCGGCCGGCATGGACGCCTGCTTCGACAGCCTGATGGCCGGCTCCGGCGACGAGCCGGGCTCGCTCTACGGCCTGCTGGCGAAGAGCGTCGCGATCTCCGCGGACAAGCTGACCTATCGCTTCCGGATGCGGCCCGAGGCGAAATTCCACGACGGCTCGCGGGTGATGGCCGGCGACGTCGCATTCTCGATGAACCTGCTCAAGGCCAAGGGTCACCTCTCCTTCCGGCTGATCCTGAACGAACTCGTCTCGTCGAAGGCCGAGGGCGACGACATTCTGGTGGTGCAGCTCTCGCCCAAGCGCTCGCGCGACCTCCATCTCGTCGTCGCCGGCCTGCCGGTGTTCTCGGAAAAATACTGGTCGACGCGCGACTTCAGCGCCTCGACCCTGGAGCCGCCGCTGGGCTCGGGCGCCTACAAGGTCGGGCGTTTCGAGCAGGGCCGCTTCATCGAGTTCGAGCGCGTGCCGGACTATTGGGGCCGGGATCTGCCGGTCAACATCGGCACCAACAATTTCGACCGCGTGCGCTGGGAGTATTTCCGCGACCGCCAGGTGGCGTTCGAAGGCTTCAAGAGCGGCGTCATCACTTTCCAGGAGGAGTTCACCTCGCGCATCTGGGCGACCGGCTACGATTTTCCGGCGCTGAACGAGGGCAAGGTCAAGAAGGAGGCGCTGCAGAAGACCGAGCCGGTCGGCTCTCAGGGCTGGATCTACAATCTGCGCCGCGAGAAATTCGCCGATCCGCGCATCCGCGAGGCGCTGGGCCTCGCCTTCGATTTCGAATGGACGCGCAAGACCATCATGTTCGGCGCCTATCAGCGCATGACCTCCTATTTCGAGAACTCGGATTCGAAGGCCGCAGGCAAGCCATCGCCCGAGGAGCTCAAGCTGCTCGAGCCGTTCCGCGGCCAGGTGCCCGACGAGGTCTTCGGCGAGCCTTGGCTGCCGCCGGTCTCCGACGGCTCGGGGAGCGACCGCAACCTGCTGCGCCAGGCCGACGAGATGCTGCGCGCCGCCGGCTGCAAGCGCGAGAACAACGTGCTGAAGCTGCCGAACGGCCAGCCCTTCGAGATCGAGTTCCTCGACCGGGAGCCCAGCCTGCAGCCGCACACGCAACCTTTCCAGGCCAATCTCAAGCGCCTCGGCATCAACGCGAACTCGCGCCTCGTCGATCCCGCGCAGTATCAGCGCCGACTCGACGATTTCGATTTCGACATCATCAGCCGGGCGCTCGGCGGCAGTTCGATCCCGAGCGACTCGCTACGGATCGTCTACGGTTCGGAGGCGGCCAAGACCCGCGGCTCGCGCAATTCGGGCGGTATCGCGAGCCCCGCCATCGACGCGATGATCGAACGCGTCGGCCAGGCCGACAGCTATGCCGAGGTCGTGGTCGCGGCGAAATGCCTCGACCGCCTGCTCAGGGCCGGGCGCTACTGGATTCCGATGTGGTGGAACGACAAGGAGTGGCTGGCCTATTGGGACATGTACGACCGGCCAGCGACGAAGCCGAAATTCTCCTCCGGCGCACCCGGCATCTGGTGGTACGATCCGGATAAGGCCAAGCGGATCGGGAAGGGCTGATGCGGGTTTCCGGTCCGACCCTCCGCCGTCATGGCAGGCCCTGCGCCGACCATCCGCGTGTTCCCTTGACCGAGGTGCTGTTCGAGACGGGGATGCTCGCCACAAGGGCGGGCACGATGACGAACATGTCCGGACCCGATCCCGCATGCTGAGCTATATCGCCCGCCGCATCGCGCTGATGGTGCCGACCTTGTTCGGCATCCTGCTGATCTCCTTCGTCATCGTGCAGTTCGCGCCGGGCGGGCCGGTCGAGCGCGTGATCTCGCAATTGCAGAACCCCAACAGCAGCACGAGCGACCGCGTCGGCGGCGGCCAGGGCGGCGACGGGCTGCAGGCCGGCGGCGACGCGTCATCGGCCTATCGCGGCGCTCAAGGCTTGGACCCGGCCTTCATCAAGGAGCTGGAGAAGCAGTTCGGCTTCGACAAGCCGGCGCATGAGCGGTTCCTCAAGATGCTCAGCGACTATATCCGCTTCGATTTCGGCCGCTCCTATTTCCGCGACGCGCCGGTGCTGCAGCTGATCAAGGAGAAGCTGCCGGTCTCGATCTCGCTCGGCCTGTGGATGACGCTGCTCTCCTATGCGATCTCGATCCCGCTCGGCATCCGCAAGGCGGTGAAGGACGGCTCGCGCTTCGACACCTGGACCAGCGCCGTCGTGATCGTGGGCTACGCCATTCCCGGCTTCCTGTTCGCGATCCTGCTGATCGTGCTCTTCGCCGGCGGCTCGTTCTGGCAGGTCTTTCCGCTGCGCGGCCTGACCTCGGAGAATTTCGCGCAGCTCTCGGTTTTCGGGAAGATCGTCGACTATCTCTGGCACATCGCGCTGCCGGTCACGGCGATGGCGTTGGGGGCCTTCGCGACCTCGACGCTCCTGACCAAGAACTCCTTCCTCGACGAGATCCGCAAGCAATATGTCCTGACCGCGCGGATGAAGGGCCTGTCGGAGCGCGGCGTCCTCTACGGCCATGTCTTCCGCAACGCCATGCTGATCGTGATCGCGGGCTTTCCCGGCGCCTTCGTGCACGCGCTCTTCGCCGGTTCGCTGCTGATCGAGACGATCTTCTCGCTCGACGGGCTCGGGCTCCTGTCCTTCGAGGCGATCGTCAACCGCGACTATCCCGTAGTGTTCGCCAATCTCTACATCTTCTCCCTGATCGGCCTGGTCGTGCACCTCATCACCGACCTGACCTACACCTGGGTCGACCCCCGCATCGATTTCGAGACGCGGGAGGCGTGACAGGATGACCGACGCCTTGCTCGATGCACCGCCGCTGGCCCCGCGCAGCGACCTGCCGCTGGCGCCGGCCGAGGCCGCGCAAGGCTGGCTGAAGCTCTCGCCGATCAATCGGCGCCGCCTGAACAACTTCAAGGCCAACAAGCGCGGCTGGTGGTCGCTCTGGCTGTTCCTGACCTTGTTCGTGCTCTCGCTCTTCGCCGAGTTCCTGGCGAACGATCGCCCGCTGCTCGTGCGCTACAAGGGCGAGTGGCTGTTCCCGATCGCGGTGACCTATCCGGAGGAGAAGTTCGGCGGCTTCCTCGCCACCACCGACTATCGCGACCCGGTCATCGCCAAGGAGATCGCAGGCAACGGCTATGCGGTCTGGCCGCCGATCCGGTATTCCTACCGCACCCACAATCTCGACCTGCCGGTGCCCGCGCCGGCGCCGCCGACCTGGCTGCTCAGGGACGAGCAGTGCAAGGCGATCGCGCAGCGCAGCGGCGGCACGGGCTGCCGCGATCTCGAATGGAACTGGCTCGGCACCGACGACCAGGGCCGCGACGTGATCGCAAGGCTGATCTACGGGTTCCGCATCTCGATCCTGTTCGGGCTGATCCTCTGCGGCATCTCCTCGGTGATCGGCATCGCGGCCGGCGCGATCCAGGGCTATTTCGGTGGCTGGACCGACCTGATCTTCCAGCGCGTCATCGAGATCTGGACCTCGATCCCGGCGCTTTACCTGCTGATCATCGTCGCGGCGATCATCACGCCGAGCTTCTTCGTGCTGCTCGGCATCCTGCTCCTGTTCTCCTGGGTCGCGCTCGTCGGCGTGGTCAGGGCCGAATTCCTGCGGGCGCGCAATTTCGAATATGTCCGTGCGGCGCGCGCGCTCGGCCTCTCCAACCGCGCCATCATGGTCAAGCACCTTCTGCCCAACGCCATGGTGGCGACACTGACCTTCCTGCCCTTCATCCTGAACGGCTCGATCACGACGCTGACCTCGCTCGACTTCCTCGGCTTCGGCCTGCCGCCCGGCTCGCCCTCGCTCGGTGAATTGCTGGCGCAGGGCAAATCGAACCTGCAGGCGCCCTGGCTCGGCCTCTCGGGCTTCGTCGTGATCGCGCTGATGCTGAGCCTGCTGATCTTCATCGGCGAGGCAGTGCGGGATGCGTTCGACCCGCGGAAGACCTTTGCGTGAGTAGCTCCCCGCTCCTCTCCGTCCAAGACCTCTCCGTCGCCTTTCGTCAGGGCGGGCGCGAGACGCTCGCGGTCGACCGCATCTCCTTCGACCTTGCCAAGGGCGAGACGCTGGCGATCGTCGGCGAATCCGGCTCCGGCAAGTCGGTGACGGCGCTCTCGATCCTGAAGCTCCTGAACTACCCCTCGGCACACCACCCTTCAGGCAAGGTCGTCTTCGCCGGCCAGGATCTGATCGCGGCCGATGAAGACGCGATGCGCAAGGTGCGCGGCAACGACATCACCATGGTGTTCCAGGAGCCGATGACCTCGCTCAACCCTCTGCATCCGATCGCGCGGCAGATCGGCGAGATCCTCGAACTGCACAAGGGCCTGCGCGGCGACAAGGCTCGCGCGCGCACGCTCGAATTGCTCTCGCTCGTCGGCATTCGCGATGCTGAAAGCCGGCTCGATGCCTATCCGCACCAGCTCTCCGGCGGCCAGCGCCAGCGCGTGATGATCGCGATGGCGCTCGCCAACGAGCCCGATCTGCTGATCGCCGACGAGCCGACGACGGCGCTCGACGTCACCGTGCAGGCACAAATCCTCAAGCTGCTGAAGGAGCTGCAAGAACGGCTCGGCATGGCGATGCTGTTCATCACCCACGACCTCGGCATCGTCCGGCGCATCGCAGACCGGGTCTGCGTCATGCTGAAGGGCAAGATCGTCGAGCAGGGGCCGGTTTCGGACATCTTCGGCAACCCGCAGCACGCCTACACCAAACGCCTGCTCGCGGCCGAGCCGAAGGGCAGGCCGGAGCCGGTGGCGGCAGGCGCGGCTACCCTGCTCGAAGCCGGGCCGATGAAGATCTGGTTCCCGATCAAGACCGGCTTCCTGCGCAAGACGACCGGCCATGTGAAGGCGGTCGACGGAATCTCGATTGCGGTGCGCGAAGGCGAGACGCTCGGCGTCGTCGGAGAATCCGGCTCGGGCAAGACCACGCTGGGGCTGGCAATCCTCAGGCTGATCTCGTCAGAGGGGCCGGTCGTCTTCCTCGGCGACCGGATCGACGGCCTCAGCAGCTCCGAGGTCCGGCCCAAGCGCAAGAACCTGCAGGTCGTCTTCCAGGACCCTTACGGCTCGCTCTCCCCGCGTATGTCGGTCGCCGAGATCGTGGCGGAGGGGCTGACGGTCCAGCAGAGCGAGCTCAGCTATGCAAAGCGCCGCGAGATCGTCGCCCAGGCTCTTGTCGATGTCGGGCTCGATCCCGCCGCGATGGACCGTTATCCGCACGAATTCTCCGGTGGCCAACGCCAGCGCATCGCGATCGCGCGTGCCATGGCGCTCGATCCGAAATTCGTCGTGCTCGACGAGCCGACCTCGGCGCTCGACATGTCCGTGCAGGCGCAGATCGTCGAGCTGCTGCGTACGCTGCAGGCCCGGCGCAAGCTCGGCTACCTCTTCATCAGCCACGACCTCAAGGTGGTGAGGGCGCTGTCGCATCGCGTCGTCGTGATGCAGAACGGCAAGGTCGTCGAGGAAGGCCCAGCCGAGGAGATCTTCGCCCGGCCGCGCGAGGCCTATACCCAGGCGCTGCTCGCAGCCGCACTCAATCTCGAACCCGCCGGCACAGCCGCCGTGAGGGACTGAGGATGGCGCGCGCGATCCTGATCGTGCTCGATTCCGTCGGCTGCGGCGGTGCCGCCGATGCGGCCGCCTACGGCGACGCAGGCGCGGACACGCTGGGTCATATCGCGCAGGCCTGCGCTGAGGGCCGTGGCGACCGGGAGGGTCTGCGCAGTGGGCCCTTGAGATTGCCGAACCTCGTGCGGCTCGGCCTCGCCCATGCCAGCGAGGCCTCGACCGGCCGCCCGCTCGCCGGCGTCGACAAGCCGGCCGCGCCGCAAGGCCTTCACGGCTACGGCGTCGAGGTGAGCCAAGGCAAGGACACGCCGTCGGGCCATTGGGAGATCGCCGGCTGCCCGGTGTCGTTCAAATGGGGCTATTTCACCGCCCTGGAGACCTCGTTTCCGCCCGATCTGGTGGCGGCGATCATCCGCGAAGGCGCGCTGCCCGGCATCCTCGGCAACAAGCATGCGTCGGGCACCGCGATCATCGACGAACTGGCCGAAGAGCACATCCGTACGGGGAAGCCGATCTGCTACACGTCGGTCGATTCCGTACTGCAGATCGCGGCACATGAGGAGCATTTCGGGCTGGAGCGGCTCTATGCGCTCTGCCGCAAGGTCCGGGTCCTGGTCGATCCGCTGCGCATCGGCCGCGTCATCGCGAGGCCCTTCGTCGGCGATGCAAAGACCGGCTTCACCCGCACCGGCAACCGCAAGGACTTCGCCATCCCACCGCCGGACGAGACCATCCTCGACCGGCTCCAGGCAAAGGCGCGCACCATCGTCACCGTCGGCAAGATCGGCGACATCTTCGCCCATCGCGCCACCGGCGAGGAGATCAAGCCGTTCGGCGACGCGGCCATGTTCGATGCCGCGCTGGAGGCGTGGCAAGACCTGCCCGATGGCGGCTTCTGCTTCGTCAACCTCGTCGATTTCGACACCGAGTTCGGCCATCGCCGCGACGTGCCGGGCTATGCCGCGGCACTGGAGGCGTTCGACGCGATGCTGCCGCGGCTGGAAGCGGCGCTACGCCCCGGCGATCTCGCGGTGATCACCGCCGACCACGGCAACGACCCGACTTGGCCCGGCACCGACCACACCCGCGAGCATGTGCCGATCCTCGCTTTCGGACCGGGTATCGTGGCCGGTCCGATCGGCCGGCGCGAGAGCTTCGCCGACATCACTGCCAAGATCGGCGACTGGCTGGGTGTCGGGCCGGTCGGCCCCGGGCGCGCCTGGTAGCAGCTCTGCCCCTGTGAGACTCAGCTCTTCAACCGCTCCTTGATCCGTTTCGTCAGCCCGTCGCGCACCTCGCGATAGGCGTCGAGCACCTGGTCGCGCGAACCCTGCACCGCGGTCGGGTCGAAGGTCGGCCAGTATTCGACATCGGCCGCGACGGTGCGGGTCAGGTCGAGCGCCTTGTGATGGGCTTCCGGCGAGAGTGAAACGATCAAGTCGAAATTCAGCCCTTCCCATTCGTCGAGCTCGGCGACGGATTTCGGCTTGTGTTTCATCGCGTCGATGCCGATCTCGTCGAGCACCGCGAGCGCGAAGCCGTCGACCTCGCCTTTCCTGACGCCGGCCGACTGGACATAGACCGAGCGGCCGAAGAAGTGCTTCGCCAGCGCCTCGGCCATCGGCGAGCGCACGGCGTTGTGGGCGCACATGAACAGCACGCTCTGGACTTTTCGCGGGGCGGACGGCTCCACCCGCGTCAGCCCTTCCAGTGCAGGGCGTAGATCAGGGTGAAGAGGCGGCGGGCCGTGTCGTGGTCGATCTCGACCTTGCCCGACAATCGCTCGACCAGCAGGCCCGCCGCCTCGTCGTGCAGCCCGCGCCGGCCCATGTCGATCGCCTCGATCTGCGAGGGCGTCTGCGTGCGGATGGCGGCGTAGTAGCTCTCGCAGACCATCTCGTAGTCCTTGATGATCCGCTTCAGCGGCGTCAGCGAGAGATGATGGGTGACGACGGGTGCGCCGTCGGCCTGCCTGATCTCGAAGACGAGGCGGCGCTCGACCAGAGCGAGATGGGCGATGTAGGGCCCGCCGTCATGGCCCGGCAGGGCAAAGCGGTTGCGCTCGATCAGGTCGTAGATCGCGATCTGGCGCTCGTGCTCCTGGTCCGGCGAGCCGCGCCCGAGCGACGCCTCGTCGAGCGTGACGCGGGTCAGGCACTGGGTCTCGCTCGTGTCGTCCGGCATGCCGCCTCCCGATCCCCAGAGACAGCCGAAGCGGCCGCGATCAGAGGTTGAGCCTGATCGTCACGGATCGGCCATGCGCCTGCAAGCCCTCCGCCTCCGCGAGCCGCACGGCAGCGGGCGCAAGCGCGCGCAGCGCGTCCGGACCGCATTTCAGGAGCGAGGTGCGCTTCATGAAATCGAGGACGCCAAGGCCCGACGAGAACTTGGCCGAGCGCGCCGTCGGCAGGACGTGATTCGGGCCGCCGACATAATCGCCGATCGCCTCCGGCGTATGGCCGCCGAGGAAGATCGCGCCGGCGTTGCGGATCATACCCGAGAGCCGCTCGGGATCGGCGGTCATGATCTCGAGATGCTCGGGTGCCAGCCGGTCGACCAGCGGCACGGCGGCTTCGAGATCGGCGACGACCAGCACGGCGCCATAGTCGACCCAGCTCTTGCCGGCGATGGCGGCGCGCGGGAGCCTGGGAAGCTGGTCGAGCACCGCGCGCTCGACCGCGTCGGCGAGATCTGCATCGTCGGTCAGCAGGATCGACTGCGCGGACGCATCGTGCTCGGCCTGGGCGAGCAGGTCGGCGGCGATCCAGTCGGGATTGGCGGTGCGGTCGGCGATGACCAGAACCTCGGAGGGACCGGCGATCATGTCGATGCCGACCTGCCCGAAGACGCGGCGCTTGGCGGCGGCGACATAGGCATTGCCCGGCCCGACGATCTTGGCGACCGGCGCGATCGTCTTCGTGCCATAGGCCAGCGCCGCCACCGCCTGCGCCCCGCCGATGCGATAGACCTCGTCGACGCCGGCGAGCCTCGCGGCCGCCAGCACCAGCGGGTTGGTCTCGCCGCGCGGCGTCGGCGCGACCATGACGATGCGATCGACGCCGGCGACTTTGGCCGGGATCGCGTTCATCAGCACGGAGGACGGGTAGCTCGCGGTGCCGCCGGGCACATAGAGCCCGACGGCTTCGATCGCGTTCCAGCGCCAGCCGCTCTCGACGCCGGTCTCGTCGGCGAACCAGGCGTCCTGCGGTTTTTGGCGCAGATGATAGGCCTCGATGCGGGCGCGCGCCGTCTCCAGAGCCTCCAGTTGCTCGGGCGGACAGGCCGCGACGGCCTCGTCGATCTCGGCTTCGGAGACCCGCAGCGTTTCGGGCTCGAGGTTCAACTCGTCGAATTTCGCGGTGTAGCCGATCAGCGCCGCGTCGCCCCTGGCGCGGACCTCGGCGATGATGTCCGCGACGACACGATCGACCTCTTCGGAGACCTCGCGCTTGGCGCCGAGCAGGTCCAGAAAGCCCTGCGCGAAACGCGCGTCCCTGTCGTCGAGCCTGATCGGCATCGCTGGTCCTCGGATGGATTGGGCGGATGGGCGTCAAGCGTCGTCGGGATGGCCCGGCATCGCCGCGGCCTCCCAGATCGGCCCGAGATCCTTCATCTGCGCCTCGATGCACTCGACCTCGAGGCGGATCGCGGCGCCGTCCGAAAAGGTCAGCGTGATCTCGCCGGCCGGCGCATCGCCTTCGCTGAAGGTGATCGCGAGCAGGTTGAGCACCATGTCGGGCGAGGCCTTGTCGATGCGGTTGCTGCGCACCGCCGCGACCCGCTCGAAATGCAGCGCGGCGAGCCGGCGGCGCTTCTGGCCGGCCTGCGCGCCCTGCCAGTCGAAGCGCCGCGCCGCGATGGCAAAGCGCCCCTCGGACGGCCGCCAGGCGATGTCGGCGACCTTGAGGACGGCATCCTGCAGATGCGCCGAAAGCACCGCCAGATCGTCGGCGTCTAGCGCGATCAGCTTCAGCGGTTCGGCGGCATCATCGGACATGGCCGTGTTCTGGCGAGGGCTTTCGTTCGCGTCAACCCTTGTGCCGACGTCAACCGCTGATGCGCTCGACCTGCGCTCCGCAGCGGCCGAGCTTGGCCTCCAGCGCCTCGAAACCGCGGTCGAGATGGTAGACCCGGTTGATCGTGGTGTCGCCTTCGGCCGCGAGCCCGCCAATGACGAGCGAGACCGAGGCGCGCAGGTCCGTCGCCATCACCGGCGCGCCGGTCAGCTTGCCGACGCCCTCGACGAGGGCGACGTCGCCGTCGAGCCTGATCCGAGCGCCGAGCCTCGCGAGCTCCTGCACATGCATGAAGCGGTTCTCGAAGATCGTCTCGCGGATGCGCGAAGTGCCCTTGGCCCGGGTCATCAGCGCCATGAACTGCGCCTGCAGGTCGGTCGGGAATCCGGGGAACGGGTCGGTGTCGATGTCGACCGCATCGAGCCCGTGGCCGTTGCGGCGGACGCGGATGCCCTCGTTCGTCGTGCTGATCTCGGCGCCAGCGCGCGTCACGGCGTCGAGCGCGGACTGCAGCAGCTCGGGCCGCGCGCCCTCCAGCATCACGTCGCCGCCGGTCATCGCCACCGCCATGGCGTAGGTGCCGGCCTCGATCCGGTCCGGCAGCACGGCGTGATGGGCACCGCCCAGACGGGCGACGCCGGTGACGACGATGCGCGAGCTCCCCGCACCCTCGATCCTGGCGCCCATCTTGACGAGGCAGGCGGCGAGGTCCGTGACCTCGGGCTCGCGCGCGGCGTTCTCGATCACCGTCGTGCCCTGGGCGAGCACGGCCGCCATCAGCGCCGTGTGGGTGCCGCCGACCGTGACCTTCGGGAAGACGATCTCGGCGCCCTTCAGCCCCTTCGGCGCGCGCGCCAGGGCATAGCCGTTCTCGATCTCGATCTCCGCGCCGAGCTTCTCCAGCGCCATCAGCAGGAGGTCGACCGGGCGCGTGCCGATGGCACAGCCGCCCGGTAGCGAAACCTTGGCCTCGCCCATCCGCGCCAGGATCGGCGCGATGACCCAAAAGCTAGCCCGCATGGTCGAGACCAGCTCGTAGGGCGCGCAGGTGTCGACGATCTGGCGGGCCGTCAGCGAGATCGTCTGGCCGTGCTCGGCCGACTGGCCGATGCGCTTGCCGGCGACGGTGCGGTCGACGCCCTGGTTCGACAGAATGCGCGAGAGCGCGGTGACGTCCGACAGGCGCGGCACGTTGACCAGCGTCAGCGTCTCGTCGGTCAGCAGGCTCGCGATCATCAGCGGCAGGGCGGCGTTCTTGGCCCCGGAGATCGGGATCGAGCCGTTGAGGCGCTGCCCTCCGGTGATGCGGATCTTGTCCATCGTGATGACCTGCTGGCTCCGGCGCGGCGGAAGGCCGGCGGGCTTGGAAATGGGATCAGGACCGGGTCGCCTCGGCCTGGGCGTCGGACGGCTCGTCTCGTCGCAAGGCCGCCTCGTCGCGATGGCGGGCGCGGGCCTGAGCCTTGCGGCGTTTCAGGTTCTCGCGCAAGGCGGCGGCAAGGCGCGCCTTCTTCTCGTCATCGGCGGCTGAGGGGCGGTTCACGGCATCGACTCCGGTACCTGCGTTCGACACGCCGATCGCGGCGAATTCGCGGCGTCCTGCTTAGAACAGACAGCGGCAAAGGGGAATCCCGCTTTTGAGCGTGGACGGGCGCCGCCCCTCGAACCGAGGTGACCGCCGTGCCGGTGCGTCGGACGGAACCGTGCCGGCATGGCACGCACGGGTGGTTCGGGCACAGCTCTGCCATCGCGGGCGACGAACCGAAATTCCGTCAGAGCCAAGCGCACCGCAGCATTCCTTCGCCGACGCCACCTTGGCGAGAAATTTTCTGCCTTTCTTCCGTAAAGGCGTGGCCGCTGCACGGCGCTTGCACCCCGACTGCGATTGAAGTGAGCGTTTGGCAATCCCTTCGTTAAGAAACAAACCTTAACGTTATTAACCATTTCCAAGGGATTTCGTTTACAGATTCTTAACTTCGCCTACCCTGATCGCAGGTTGTTGATGCACTGCACAAGGGATTGGCGGCATGTTTCAGGCACTCGCTTCATTCGCCGAAACGACGCCCGCGCCGATCCTGGAAAGCTGCGAAGTCATCGATGCGATCCGGCACGAGGCCGGGTTCCTGCCGGAGGTGCAGCTCGCCTACGAGCCCGAGATCCGCACGCTCTGGGTCACGATCAAGCCGGAGCTGAAGCCGGTCTTCACGCTGCAACTGCTCGACAGCCTCGGGAAGGTGCAGCGCGCGATCATCGCGCTCTGGGGCGCCGCGGACCAGTATCACCGGGCGCCGGTGCGCTTCCTGGCATTCCGTGGCACCGGCCCCTTCTTCACGCTCGGGGGCGATCTCGACTTCTATCTCGACTGCTTGGCCAAGAACGACCGCGCCGCGCTCGACGAATATGCCCGGCTCTCGGTCGAGGGCGCGGTCCTCAATGCCAGCGGCCTGAACGGGCTGGTGGTGACGATGGCGACGATCCACGCCAAGGCGATCGGCGGCGGCATCGATGCGCCGCGCTCCTGCAACATCATGATCGCCGAGGAACAGGCCTCCTTCGTCTACCCCGAGATCAAGTTCAACCACTTCCCGATCACCGCGGTCGCGGTGCTGTCGCGGCGGATGGGTCCGCGCGCGGCCGAGCAGATGCTGCTCTCGGGAGAGGAGATGAACGCGCAGGAATTCATGGATGCCGGCGGACTGGAGGCAGTCGTCCCGGCGGGCACCGGCGAGGCCTGGATCCGCAAATACGCGGCCGACGCGCTGCCGACGCATGCGGCGAGGACCGCGCTGTTCTCTGCTTTCAACCGACGCGCGGGCGACCTGCGCGGCGAACTCGAGCATCTCGGCCAGATCTGGGCGGAGTGCATGCTGCGGCTCAATCCGAGCGCGATCTCGAAGCTGCAGCGCATCGCGCAGACGCAGGACAGGATGCTGTCACGCGTGTATCAGCGCTCGCCCGTGACAGCATCGGCACAGTGATCGCGCCCGCCCGCCCCAACACCAAACGTTTACCTCTGCTGCCTTAAAGCATTTAAACGGCCCGGATTGCGTTGCAGGCTGCACGCTCGATCCGAACCGTCAGCAAGGCGGGAGTGGATGGCAGGCGTCTCGAAGCAGGCAGGTCTCGGCATCACCGCCGAGCCCGGGGATGGTTTCGACCTTCCCGGGTACCGTCTGCTCGTCAATTCGCTGTTCTCGTCGCCGGGCTCGATCGTACCGGGCGGCATCGCCGGCATCCTGACGCCGTTCCTGTGCTGGCTGTCGACGAGCGAGACGTTGTTCATCCAGCTGACGGCGCTCGTCGCGCTGATCGTGATCATGCGCGTGCTGACGGTCGTGCGGTATCGCGGTAGCGAGCATGGCGAGGACAGCTACGAGCAGACGCGGCGCTGGGACCGCGAATACTTCCTCGGCGCCACCGTGTTCAGCGCGGTGCTCGGCTATAGCTGCTACTGCGCGCTCGCGCTGACCGACGATCCGGCGGCCCACATCACCTCGGTCTCGTCGACGATCGCGCTGGCCTCAGGCTATGTCGCGCGCAACGCCGGCAGGCCGAAATTCGTCGCCGTGCAGCTCGCGGCCTTCTGCCTGCCGATGGCGGTCGGCCTGATCCAGGCGCACAATCCCTACTACCAATACATCGGCTATTTCGCCTTCCTCTATGTCGCGACCAACATCGCGATCACGAATTCCCTGCATCGCAACCTGCTGGCGCTGAGCGACGCGACCAAGCAGTCCAAGGCGCTGGCCTCGGCGCTGCATTCGCAGAACCTGACGCTCGACGCCGCGCTCAACACGATGATCCACGGACTGGCGATGTTCGACCGCGAGCTCAAGCTCGCCGTCTGCAACGCGCCCTATCGCCAGCTCTACGGAATCCCTGAGACGCTCGCCTTGCCCGGCACGCCGCTGACGGCGATCGCGCGCTTCCTGATCGAGCGGCAGGTGATCGGCGCCGACCAGGTCCGCGAGGTGCGCAATGCGTTGGCCGAGGTGCAGGACACGCAGGCCGCGCTCAGCCGCGAGATGCAGACCCGGGCGGGACGCGTGCTCGTCGTCACCATCGCGCCCGCGGCCGAAGGCGGCGTGCTGATGCTGACCGAGGACGCCACCGAACGGAAGGCCACGGAGGCGCGCATCGAGCAGATGGCGCGCTTCGACGAGTTGACCGGCCTCGCCAACCGCTTCGAGCTCAGCACCCATCTCAACGAGGCATTCGCCCGGCTGGAGCGGACGGGCGAGGCCTTCGCGCTGCTCTATGTCGATCTCGACGGCTTCAAGCAGGTCAACGACAATCTCGGCCACGACATCGGCGACCGCGTGCTGAGCGAGACCGCCGCGAGGCTGCGTGGCGCGATCCGCCAGGGCGATCTCCTGGCGCGCTTCGGCGGCGACGAATTCCTGCTGATCCTGCCGGGCGCGAACCATGCCGTCGTCACCGGCATCGCCCAGCGCATGATCGACGCGATGTCGAAGGTGTTCCAGCTCGACAGCAAGAGCGTCTACGTCACCGCCAGCATCGGCATCGCAATGGCACCGGAGGACGGCGCGACGCCGACCGACCTGCTGCGCCATGCCGACACCGCGCTCTACAAGGCCAAGGCCGCCGGCCGCAACACGCTGACCTTCTTCAACCCGGCGATGGCCAAGGAGATGCTCGATCGCCACGAGATCGAGGTCGACCTGCGCAAGGCCTGCGAAGAGGACGCGCTCGAGCTCTACTACCAGCCGATCATCGACCTGAAGACCCAAGAGGTGGTGACGCGCGAGGCGCTGATGCGCTGGCGCCACCCGACGCGCGGCATGATCCCGCCCGGCGTGTTCATCCCGATCGCCGAGCAGTCTGGCCTGATTGCGGCGATGGGCGACTGGGCGATCCGGCAGGCCTGCAAGGACTGCGCTCAGTGGGACAACGAGGTCGGCGTGTCCGTCAACATCTCGCCGCTGCAGTTCCGCGAGCCCGGCCGCATCGTCGAAACCGTCAAGGACGCGCTGATCGCCTCGCATCTCGGCTCGCATCGGCTGACGCTGGAGGTCACCGAATCGCTGCTGATCGAAGACAAGAAGATCACGCTCTCGGTCATCGACAGCCTGCGGGCGCTCGGCGTCAAATTCGCGCTCGACGATTTCGGCACGGGCTATTCCTCGCTCGCCTATCTCTCGACCTACCCGTTCGCGCAGGTGAAGATCGACCAGAGCTTCAGCCGCGACGTCCATGTCAACGAGGCGTCGAAGGCGATCATCGAGGCGGTCTGCCAGCTCTCGCGCCGGCTCTCGATGACGGTGATCGTCGAGGGGATCGAGACCGAGCAGCAGCGTATCGCCGTGCAATTGCTCGGCGCCCAGCGCGTGCAGGGCTATCTGTTCGGCCGTCCGGAGCCGATGGCGCAGTTCTTCCCCGACAAGAACCGCCACGTCGCCTGAGCGCGATCGCGGCCGCAGGCCGTCATCGGCTCTTGAACTTCGCACCCGCATGCCCTTGATTCCAGCAGCTCGCGGCGCATCGGCGCGGGGGAGAGGCACCGGGAGCGACTGGCTTGAGCGCGACGACGGCGGGATCAAAGGCTGCGGCGCTGACGCCCGATATCTGCGTCATCGGCGCAGGACCCGCCGGCCTCGCACTCGCCACCGCTGCCGCGGCCTTCGGCGTCTCCGTCGTCCTGATCGAGCGCGACCGGATGGGTGGAACCGGCTTGAACGCCGGCGGCGCCGCGCTGCGGGCGCTGGTCGCGGCAGGCGCGCGCGCCGTCGCGGTCCGCCAAGCCGGGCGCTTCGGCGTCGTGACGGGCGAGCCGGAGATCGCCTATGCGCAGGTCCACGACCATGTGCAGCGCGTCATCGCCGCGGGCGCGCCCGACGCGTCGGTGGAGCGGCTCGGCGCGCTCGGCATCGTCGTGCTCAAGGGGCAGGCGCATTTCACCAGCCGCAGCACGGTGACGGTCGAGGGACAGGCGATCAAGGCGCGGCGTTTCGCCATCGCGACCGGCGCAGGGCCGGCGCCGCCCGCGCTGCAAGGCCTGGACACCATCAGCCCGTTGACGCCCGAAGCGCTGTTTGCGCTGACAAAGCGTCCGGAGCGGCTGCTCGTCCTCGACGGCGGCCCCTATGGCACGGCGATGGCCCAGGCGATGGTGCGGCTCGGCAGCGCGGTCACGCTCGTCGCCAGCGACGGCCTGCTGCCGCGACACGACGCCGAGGCGGTGGCGATCATCCGTCGCGCCCTGCTTCGCGACGGCGTCGTCCTTCACGAAGGCGCGGCCGTGCAGCGCGCGGAAGCGATCCGCGGCGGCGTCCGGCTGGTTCTCGCGGGGTCCGAGGCGACAGGCGAAACCACCCTGCAGGGCAGCCATCTGCTCTGCGCCGACCAGCGCAAGCCCGATCTCGCCGGTCTCGACCTCGAACTCGGCGGCATCCGCTTCGGCGACGACGGCGTCGAGGTGAACCGGCATCTGCGCACCGCCAATTCCCGCGTCTTCGCGATCGGCGACTGCGTGGCGGGCGCCGGGGGCGGCGCCCATGTCGCGACGCGGCAGGCGGGGCTCGTCCTGCGCAGCGCGCTGTTCCGGCTGCCCGTTAGGCAGGACGAGGAGACCCCGAGCGTCGTCCACAGCCGGCCCGAGCTCGCCGCGGTGGGGCTGCAGGAGGCGCAGGCGCGCGCAAAGGCGGGCAAGATCACCGTGCTGCGCTGGCCCTTCTCGGAAACCGATGCGGCCCGGGCCGAGGGCGAGACGGCAGGCTTCGTCAAGATCCTCGCCGACCGCAAGGGACTGATCCTCGGCGTGACCATCGTCGGCGCTCACGCCTCCGAGTTGATCACGCCCTGGGGCTTGGCCTTGCGCCGGAAGCTGAAGGTCCAGGACATGGCGGAGCTCGTGCCGCCGCAGCCGAGCTTCTCGGAAGCATGGCGTCAGGCGTCGGCATCCATCTACGCGCCGCTCGCCGCGCGACCTCGCCTCAGGCGCCTGATCGGCTTTCTGCGGCGCTTCGGATAGACTGACGGCGCATGCAGCCCCCTGAATTCGACAACTCCCACCTCTCCGTCAGCGTCCCGCGCGGGCTGACGCGGCTCGGCCTCTCGGCCAAGCTGCTGCTGCTGACCGTGCTCTTCGTGATGCTGGCGGAAATCCTGATCTATCTGCCCTCGGTCGCGAATTTCCGGCGAAGCTGGCTGAACGACCGGCTGGCGGCGGCGCAGGTCGCGGTGCTGGTGCTGGAGGGCTCGCCCGACGATCGCCTGCCGGAGGGCAGCGAGGCGCGTCTGCTGATGGGCGTCGGCGCCCGCGCGATCGCAGCCCGCGTCGGCGGGGCGCGCCGGCTGCTCAGCCTCGATTCCGGTGCGCCGCCCGAGATCGCGCGTACCGTTGACCTGCGCGACGGCAGCTGGATGACCGCGGTCAATGAGGCCGTCGCGGTCCTGGCCAATCCGGCCGAGGACATGCCGATCCGGGTTCTGGGCCAGGCGATGGGCGAGGCGGATTTCGTCGAGATCGTCATCGACGAGCGGCCGCTGCGCCGGGCGATGCTGGCGTTCTCGGCCAATCTCCTGCTGATCTCGCTGCTGATCTCGGTGCTGACGGCGGGGTTGGTCTATCTTGCGCTGAACTGGATGATCGTCGGGCCGATCCGCCAGCTCGCCGCCAACGTCATGGAGTTCGAGGCCGATCCGGAAAACCCTTACCGGATCATCGCGCCCTCCGAGCGCGCCGACGAGATCGGCGAGGCGCAGCGCGCGCTCGCCCGCATGCAGGGTACGCTTGCCGGCGAATTGCGGACCAAGAAGCACCTCGCCGAGCTCGGCCTCGCCGTCAGCAAGATCAACCATGATTTGCGCAACATGCTGGCGGCGGCGCAATTGATGTCGGATCGGCTGGTCGACACCAAGGATGCCAAGATCAAGCGCTTCGCGCCGCGCCTGATCGCAACGCTCGGCCGCGCGATCGATTTCTGCCAGGCGACGCTGGCCTATGGCCGGGCGGCGGAGGCGACGCCGGTGCTGCGCGAGGTCGCCCTGCGCCAAATCGTCGCCGAGCAGGCCGAACTGCTCGGCCTGGCCGACAATCCGCAGCTCAGCTTCGCCAACGACGTGCCTGCCAGCCTGATCGTCCCTTGCGATCCCGACCAGATGGCGCGCGTACTGCTCAACCTGATGCGCAACGCCGTGCAAGCGCTGACCCAGGCCGGGGCCGAGGGCGGGGCCGCGCCACGGCTCACCGTCAGCGGCGAAACGCTCGGCCATGAGGCGGTGCTGCGCGTCGCCGACAACGGGCCAGGCGTACCGCTGCGCGCCCAGGCCAACCTGTTCCAGGCCTTTCGCGGCTCGGGCAGTTCCGGCGGGACGGGGCTGGGGCTCGCCATCGCCGCCGAGCTGGTGCGGCTGCATGGCGGCATGATCGCGCTCGAACCGTCGACGATGGGGGCGGTGTTCCGGTTCACACTGCCGCTGCGGCGCCAGAACGGGAACTGACGACGGCTACTGGCTCGCCCAGATCACCCGCGCCATGAAGGCGATGTCGCTTAAGCCCAACACCCGATCGGCATGTTCGGGGTTGAGCGAGGCGAGCTCGACCGTTCTCGCTGTCTGGCGCTTGAGCTGCTTGGCCAGCACCTCGCCCTCGACCGTCTTGACCACGACGCGGTCGCCGCGCCGGACAGTGGCGGTCGGCGAGACGATGATGGTGTCGCCGTCGCGATAGAGCGGCAACATCGAATCGCCGGCGATCTCGAGCGCATAGGCCTTCTCGTCGGAGACACCGGGAAAGGCGACCTCCTCCCAGCCGGTGCCGACCGGAAAGCCGCCATCGTCGAAGAAGCCGCCGGAGCCGGCCTGGGCAAAGCCGATCAGCGGGATAGTACGAGAGGGCGCCGGCCCGCGCCGCATCACCACGCTCATGAACTCGTCGAGCGAGGCACCGGTGGCGGAGAGGATCTTGGCGATCGATTCGGTCGAGGGCCAGCGCTCGCGCCCGTCCGGCCCGACGCGCTTCGAGCGGTTGAAGGTGGTGGCGTCGAGCCCGGCCTTGCGGGCGAGGCCAGAGGCGGTGAAGCCATAGCGCTGCGCGAGCGTGTCGATCGCGCTCCAGATCTGGTCATGAGACAGCACCGCGGAGCCCTCGTTCCTGATGTTGCCGTAGCACGGGGATAAATAGGAATTACCCCCTATCCACTAAGACTTCAATCTGATTTTTGCCGTGATGGCGCCCCTGTTGCGTCGAGCGCGCATCGGGGTCTATGTCGGGCCTTCCACTCACCGGCGAGGTTTTGCGTGGCGCTCATCTACAAGATCTGCCCAGATGCGCTCTGGCGCGAGGCCGAGGTCGCCGGCCGGTTCGAAGGGGCGCCGGTCGATCTCGCCGACGGCTATATCCATTTCTCGACGGCCGGACAGGTGCGCGAGACGGCGGCCCGGCATTTCGCCGGCAAGCGCGGCCTGCTTCTGATCGCGATCGACGAGTTCAAGCTCGGCAAGGCGCTGCGCTACGAGCCCTCGCGCGGCGGCAAGCTGTTCCCGCATCTCTACGCCACACTCGATCCGAAGAGCGTGCGCTGGGTAGCGCCGCTGCCGTTGCGCGCCGATGGCGGGCACATCTTTCCGGAGGACCTGGCGTGATCGGCGCGCTGTTCAACCTCGCCCGGCCGCTGATCCACCGCATCGATGCCGAGACCGCCCATCGCCTGACGGTCGCGGCGCTGGCGGCCGCGCCGGTGCTGCGATCGGGCGGCGACGATCCCGTCCTGGCGACGGAAGCGTTCGGGCTGTCCTTCCCCAATCCGGTCGGGCTCGCGGCGGGCTTCGACAAGCATGCCGAGGCGATCGACGGGGCGCTGGGGCTCGGCTTCGGCTTCGTCGAGATCGGCGGCGTCACGCCGCTGCCGCAGCCCGGCAATGCCCGCCCGCGCGTCTTCCGGCTGGCCGAGGACGAGGCGGTGATCAACCGCTACGGCCTCAACAGCGAGGGCATGGAGGCGGTGGCGCAAAGGCTGGCGGCGCGGCGCAAGCGCGGCGGCCTGGTCGGCGTCAATCTCGGCGCCAACAAGGATTCAGTCGATCGCGCCGCCGATTACGCTGTGCTGGCGCGGCGGCTCGCCCCCGTCGCGGATTTCCTGACGATCAACGTCTCCTCGCCGAACACGCCGGGACTGCGCGACCTGCAGGCGCGCGCGGCACTGGACGAGCTGGTGGCGCACACGCTCGCCGCCCGCGACGAGGCGGCAGCCGGCGGCAAGCCGACGCCGGTCCTGCTCAAGATCGCACCCGACCTGACCCTGCCCGAGCTCGACGACATGGTCTCGGTCGCCCGCAAGCGCGGCATCGACGGCATGATCGTCTCCAACACCACCGTCGCCCGGCCGGCTTCGCTGAGGAGCGAGCACAAGAGCGAGACCGGCGGGCTTTCGGGCAAGCCGCTGTTCGAGACTTCGACGCGGCTGCTGGCCGAGACTTATCTCAGGGTCGAGAAGCAATTCCCGCTGATCGGGGTCGGCGGGGTCGATTCGGCGGCGAGCGCCTTCGCCAAGATCCGGGCCGGGGCGACGCTGGTGCAGTTCTACTCGGCGATGGTCTATCGCGGGCCGGAACTGGCGCGGGAGATCAAGGACGGGCTCGCGAGCGAGGCGCGCCGGGCCGGCATGGGCAAGCTCACCGCCTTCACCGGCCGCGACGCCATCGCGATCGCGCGCGGGGAGGCTTTGTAAGCTTCAGCGCCGCGCCGCGAAGAGCCGCGACAACAGCCAGAGCGGTACGACGATCAGCGCGCCAGCGATGACCCATTGCCCAACCTCGCGCACGCTGCCGAAGCCGAGATCGAAAATCGAACGCAGGAAGCGCGCCGCCGAATCGTAGAGCGCCCGCGGCGACAGGCCGAGAAACGCCATCGCCGCGCCGACGAGCAGCGAGATGAAGATCAGCCGGACGAGCACGCCGAGCGGCGAGCCGCCGAGAAACCTTTCGATGTTGCCGTTGGCCATGTCAGTCGTTCCGAAGCCTTGATGCAAATCACCGCCATGCGGTTGAACCGGAGCTGAACGCGAATGCGTCACACCGTCGCCGAGGCACCCGTCGTCGCCCAGGCGGTGCCGGCGATCTTGGAGGCCGCGATCACGGCCTGGGTGCGGCTGTCGACGTTGAGCTTGGTCAGGATCGCCGAGACATGCGCCTTCACCGTCGCCTCCGAGACGCCGAGTTCGTAGGCGATCTGCTTGTTGAGCAGTCCCTCCGACAGCATCATCAGCACGCGGACCTGTTGCGGCGTCAGCGTCGAGAGGCGGCGCACCATGTCGGCGACCTCCTCGTCGGCGGGCGTCGAGAGATCGACGCCGGGCGGCGTCCAGACCGAGCCGTCGAGTACGGCGCGGATCGCCTCGCCCATCTGCGCGACCTCGGCCGTCTTGGGCAGGAAACCGAGCGCGCCGAACTCGATGCAGCGGCGGATCACGGTCGGATCGTCGTTGGCCGAGACCACGATCACCGGCACCTCGGGATGGTCGGCGCGCAGGAAGAGCAGGCCGGAGAAACCCTGGACGCCCGGCATGGTCAGGTCGAGCAGGACGAGATCGGCCTCCGGCCCCTGCGCCAGCGCCTCGGTGAGAGCCTCGAGCGAGCCGACCTCGCCGACATCGGCTCCCGCGAGCGCATGCGAGACCGCCTGACGCAAGGCACCGCGGAACAGCGGGTGGTCGTCCGCGATCACGATCCGCGTGGTCTGTTGCCTGGTCATCGCGCAAGTCCCCATTCGTCTGCCCGCCGCATCCATTGTGCCCCAGCCGACACCGCGATCTCAAGCGCGACGCGCGCGCGTAACAGGCACTCCGGCGCGTGTCGTTCGCATTGGACGAGATCGCACGGAAGCGCAACGCGATGCGATGGGACCTCGTCTCGCGTCAACGCTGCACGGCCAGCAACATCGGCGCGCCGCGAAAGGCGAGCCAGAGCAGCGGCACCAGGCTGCCGAGCCCGAGCATCAGGACGATCAGGACGATGGCCAGCGAGCGCGACGGCTCGAAGCGCCAGAGCACGAAGCCCGCCACGAGGAAGGCGCAATAGAGATCGACCAGCGTCACCACGCCCCAGGGATCGTTGCCGATCTTGGCGAAGCTCGCCGAAAAGGACGCCGTGGCCATCGCCCAGACGATGGCCACGGCCAAGATCAGAGCGGCGGTGAGAAAGGCGAGACGGAGCGGGTTCATGGCTGGCGTGTCCTGCGGCGAGTGAGAGCTTCAACCCTCCGCCGGCAGGAGCTGTTCCAGCGCCTCGATGCGGTCGGCCTCGGCCGGCGGCTTGTCCCAGCGGATTCGGTTGATCCGGGGGAAACGCATGGCGAGGCCGGATTTGTGCCGGGTCGAGCGCTGCAGCCCCTCGAAGGCGACCTCGAAGACGAGACCGCTCTCGACCGTATGCGTGACTTCGCGCACCGGGCCGAAGCGGTTCAAAGTGTGCTTGCGGACGTAACGGTCGATCTCGACCAGTTCCTCGTCGGTGAAGCCGAAATAGGCTTTTCCGACCGGCACCAGTTCGTCAGTGCCCGCCTCGCCCTGTCGCCAGACGCCGAAGGTGTAGTCGGAATAGAAGGACGAGCGCTTGCCGTGGCCGCGCTGTGCATACATCAGCACGCAGTCGATCAGCCTGGCCTCGCGCTTCCATTTCCACCAATGACCCTTCGGCCGGCCCGGCAGATAGGGCGAGGCGAGGCGCTTGATCATGCAGCCCTCGACGGCTTCGGCATCGGCGCCGGCGCCCGCCCCTTCCGGATCGGCACGGGCGGCAGCCAGATCGTCCCAGGACGAGAACGGGATCGGCGGCGAGAGATCGACGATCGGATTCGCCAGCCGGCCGACATAGGCCTCCAGCCGCCGGCGCCGCTCGGTCAGCGGCAGTTCGCGAATGTCGTCCTGGCCATCGACCAACAGGTCGTAGGCGCGGATATGGGCCGGGTATTCCACCAGCATCTTGGGGGTGACGCTCTTGCGGTTGAGGCGCTGCTGCAGGGTGTTGAAGCTCTGGACCGTGTCCTCGCGCCGCACCAAGAGTTCGCCGTCGAGCGCGCCATCCTGCGTCAGCGCCTCGACGATGTCGGGAAAGGAGGCGGCGATGTCCTCGCCGGTGCGCGAGAACAGCCGTGTGACGCGCTCGCCGTCGGGCCGCATGCCCGAAACAGCCTGGACGCGGATGCCGTCCCATTTCCATTCGGCCTGGAACTCAGCCGGGCCGAGCTTGTCGAAATCACCGTCCTCGACCGGATGCGAGAGCATGACCGGGCGGAATGGGGCGGGATCGGTGGCCTCAGGGCGCGGCCCCCTGCCCTCGAGCCAGGCGAACAGGCTCTCATAGGGCGGCTCAAGCCCATGCCAGACCTGCTCGACCTCGTCTGCCGGGACGCCGCCCAAACTCGCGGCAGCCGTCTTGGCGAGGCGGGCGGAGACGCCGATGCGCAAGGAGCCTGTGATCAGCTTGAGCAGGGCCCAGCGGCCGGTCTCGTCGAGCGCATCGAGCCAGCCCGAGACGATGCGGGGCAGCTCGGTCTTGCCGGCATGGCGCAGGCCGGCGACGACGTCGGGCAGATGCGGCACGTCATTGGCGCCGTGCTTGACAGGCCACATCAACGCGACGGTTTCCGAGAGGTCGCCGACATAGTCGTAGGACAGCGCGAACAGTACCGGATCGGTGCGCTCGGCGATCAGGGCGCGGATCAGCCCGGCCTTGGCGTTCTGGAAGACGAGCCCGCCGGTCATCGCCGCCAGCGCGAGCCCGCGATCGGGATCGGGCGTCCTGCGCAGATAATCGGCGATCAGCGCGAGCTTGGCGTTGCGCCGCGGCTCATAGGCCAGACGATCCAGCAACCATGCGAAGCGATTCACGGCGCGGCCCCGCCTCGCTGAACTGGATGGTCAGGTTTTGCAGCTATGTTGCACCGCATCGTTCAGTCGCCGTTCATGAAGAAAACCTTAATCGACACAAGGTATCCAGGAGAACGATCTCGATGCGCGCTGCCTTGCGGTTCACGGCCTTGAATCTCCTGGCGGCATTGGTGTTTTCGGGAGCGGCATCCGCCGCTTCCTTCTCCTGCCGCGAAACCCCGATCGTCCAGTCCAACGCCACGCTGGCCGGCCTTGCTCAGCCTGTCGCGCAGGGCCGCCCACTGGCGATTCTGGCGATTGGCTCCTCCTCGACCGAGGGCGTCGGCGCCAGCGCCAAGGACAAGACCTATCCCGCCCGTTTGCAGGCACTGCTCGGCAAGAGCTGGGCGAAATCTCGCATCGAGATCGTCAATGCCGGCATCGGCGGCGAGACCGCGCCGCAGACGTTGCAGCGCTTGAAGTCGGCGCTGGCTGAGCGGCGCTACGACCTGGTGATCTGGCAAGTCGGCACCAACGACGCCGTCACCGGCGGCGATCTCGGCGCCTTCCGCGCGATGGTCGCAGAGGGCATCGCCATGGTGAAGGCGGCAGGTCCGAGCCTCGCTCTGCTCGACCCGCAGTTCTTCCCCAGCATCCGCGAGCCCGAGCGCTATGCGACCTATGTCGCCGCGATCGGAGAGACGGCGCGGCGCGAGAACGTCCCTGTCTTCGCCCGCTACGACGTGATGCGCGAATGGCATCGCGACAATGCGCAGGCCTTCACCGCCGCGCTCGCCCAGGACGGCTTCCACATGAGCGATGCCGGCTATGACTGTCTGGCGCGCGACATGGCGGCCTCGCTGGTCGGAATGACCTCGGCCTCGCGCGCCGTCGTGGCGCAGAGCCGCTGACGCCGGTTCAAGCCACGGCGGCATCGGCGACCTCCCCGGCGGATTCCGCCTCGCCCTCGTCGCCATAGCCGACGAGGTGCAGCGGCTTGGCCTTGAGGCCGATCGTGCCGCACCAGTGCACCAGCGCCTCAGCCTCGCCATGGGTGACCCAGATCTCGCCGGCGCGGACCTCGCGGATCGTCGCCTGGAGATCGTCCCAGTCGGCATGGTCGGAGATGATCAGCGGCAGTTCGACGCCCTTCTGCCGGGCGCGTGCCCTGACCCGCATCCAGCCCGAGGCGAAAGCAGTGACCGGATCGGGGAATTTCCGTGCCCACAGATCCTGGATCGCGCTCGGCGGGCAGATCACGATCTCGCCTCCCAATGTCTTGCGCTCGGCGGCGACGACCTTGCGGACCTCGCCGAGCTTCGCGCCTTCCGACAGATAGAAATCCGTCAGCTTCTCCATCGCGCCATGGAGATAGAGCGGGCGCTCGTAGCCGGCCTCGCGGATCAGGGCCATGACGCGCTGCGCCTTGCCGAGCGAATAGGCGCCGACGATATGCGTCCGCTCCGGGAAAAGCCTGACCGATTCGAGAAGCTTGGCGACCTCCAGATGCGCCGGCGGATGCCGGAACACCGGCAGGCCGAAGGTCGCCTCGGTGATGAAGATGTCGCAGGGCACCGGCTCGAAGGCGGCGCAGGTCGGGTCGCGCTCGCGCTTGTAATCACCGGAGACGACGATGCGCAGGCCCTTGTGCTCGACCACGATCTGAGCCGAGCCGAGCACATGGCCGGCCGGTACGAAGCGAAAATCGACCTCGCCGATGCGCGTGGTCTCGTCCGGCACGGCCTCCTGCCGCTCGCCCGCGAAACCCTCGCCATAGCGCAGCGCCATGATCGCCAGCGTCTCGCGCGTCGCCAGCACGGCGCCGTGGCCGGCGCGGGCATGATCGGAATGGCCGTGGGTAATCAGTGCGCGGGCCACCGGCCGCACTGGATCGATATGGATATCGGCCGGCGGGCAGTAGAGGCCGGCCGGCGTCGGAATCAGTAGGTCCGATGGGCGCAAGGCTCGCGCGGCGTTCTGTCTGGCCAGTGTCATTCTCCTCAGATAGACCGACGCCCATGATCGAAAAGGGTTCCACCACGCATTCCGCCGGTTCGGGCGATCCGACGCTCGACCGCCGCTATGCCTGGGCGGAGGCCGCGCTGAAGGACGGCGATGCCAAGGCTTGCGTCGAAATCCTCGACCAGACGCTGGCCGAGGCCTACGGCTTCACCGCCGCCTGGCATCTCTACGGGCTGGCGCAGGAGGCGCTCGGCCACGCCGAGGAGGCCGCGACCGCCTGGCGGCAATGCCTGGCGCTCGACCCCGCCGACCATTTCGGCGCGCGGCTCGACCTCGCCCGCATCGGCGCGCTCGCCGCCGAGGACGCGACGTCGGAGAACTTCTCCGGCACGCTGTTCGACGGCTATGCCGAGCGTTTCGACAGCCATCTGGTCGAGGCCCTGCACTACAACGCTCCCGCTCTCCTGAAGCAGGCGCTCGCCCGGTCCTGTCAGGAGACCGGCCGGCCCTTCCGCTTCGAGACCGTCTACGATCTCGGCTGCGGCACCGGGCTGATGGCGGAAGCGATCCGCACCGAGTCCGGCTTCATCGCCGGCTGCGATCTCTCGCCGCGCATGATCGAACGGGCGCGGGCCAAGCGCGGCGCGGACGGGCAGCCGCTCTACGACAAGCTCGCCACCGCCGGACTGACGAGCTTCCTGGTCAGCCGCCCGGACGTCTCCACCGACCTCGTGATCGCGGCCGACGTCTTCGTCTATCTCGGCGAGTTGGCGCCGGCCTTCGCCCAGAGCGCGCGGGTGCTGCGGCGCGGCGGCCTGTTCGCATTCACGGTGCAGAGCCATGGCGGCGACGGCGTCGTCGTCGGGCCGGACCGGCGCTTCGCCCATGCCGAGGGCTGGCTGCGCGAGCGGCTGGCGCGGGCGAGACTCGTGCCGAAGCTGGTCGAACCCGTGAGCACGCGGCAGGATCGCGGCGAAGCCGTGCCGGGGCTGCTGGTGGTGGCGGAGAAGGGATGATTTTCGACGGAGTGGCGGTATCGGCGCGTTTTGCGCTACAATGTCGGCATTCGTGAGGAGCTAGCTGAATGGATGTCCCGATCGGAGAACGCTGGCAGCCTTTCGTCATGGCCGCGGTCGAGACGGGACGCTACGTCTCGGCCAGCGACGTCGTGACCGAGGGCCTGCGCCTCGTGCAGCAGCGCGAGGAGAAGCTGCAGGCGCTTCGGGAGATGGTCGAGGCGTCGATCACTCGTGGCGGCTCGAACACCGACGAAGAGGTCGCTGCAGCCGTCGAAGCAGCGCTCGACGAGATGGATGCCGCCGAAGCGGAGCGTTGACGCGACGGCTGCGATACAACGATACGGCGCGGGACGACCTTCTCGCTATAACGCGCTACATTCGCAAAAGCAGCGGCAGTCGCGAAATCGCCAATTCGTTCGCAACGGCCTTGCGCAACCAGTGCAGCAAAATCGCTGGGCTGCCGGGTACGCTCGGACGATCCAGCGCTGAACTTCAACCAAATCTGCGAAGCTTTGCCTTCGGAAACTATCTGATTTTGTTTCGGTACACCGATGGCGAGGTCCAGATCGTCAATGTCATCGAGCGCCACCGAGACATTGCCGCCGAATTCGAGACCGACGTCGACTGATTGCCACGCCATTCCCCAATCGACGGGCAGTGGCTATCTCCGGCTGGAATGACTGCGCCACCCGCCCACGCCCTCCCTCCCGCCTTTTCCGCCTGGTTCGCCAGTCGCGGCTGGTCGGCCCGGCCGCACCAGCTCGCCTTGCTGGAGGCGGCCCGCGCCGGCCGCTCCACCTTACTCGTCGCCCCGACCGGGGCCGGCAAGACACTCGCCGGTTTCCTGCCCTCGCTGGTCGAGTTCAGCGAGCGGGAGGGCGAGCGCGACGGCCTGCACACGCTCTACATCTCGCCGCTGAAGGCGCTCGCCGTCGACATCGCCCGCAATCTGGAGACGCCGATCCGGGAGATGGGGCTGCCCATCTCGGTCGAGACGCGCACCGGTGACACCTCCGCCGCCAAGCGCACCCGCCAGATCGCCCGCCCGCCCGACATCCTGCTGACCACACCCGAGCAGCTCGCGCTGCTGGTCTCGCATCGCGACGCCGCGCCGTTCTTCGCCGGCCTCAAGCGTATCGTGCTCGACGAGCTGCATGCGCTCGTCACCTCGAAACGCGGCGATCTGCTCTCGCTCGATCTCGCGCGCCTGAGGACGCTGGCGCCGCAGGTCTCAGGCGTCGGGCTGTCGGCGACGGTGCGCGAGCCGGCCGACCTGCAGCGCTTCCTCGGCGGGTCGCAGACGCCGGCCGGGCTCGTCACGGTCGGCGGCGGGGCGCAGGCGCGCATCGGCATCCTCGATACGCAACGGCGCCTCCCGATCGCCGGCCACACCACGCTGCACGCCATGGCCGAGGTCTACCAGGCGATCCGCGACCACAGGCTGACGCTGGTCTTCGTCAACACCCGGATGCAGGCGGAATTTGCCTTCCAGGCGCTGTGGAGCCTGAACGAGGATGCGCTGCCGATCGCGCTGCATCACGGCTCGCTCGACGCTAGCCAGCGCCGCAAGGTCGAGGCGGCGATGGCCGAGGGCCGGCTCAAGGCGGTCGTCTGCACCGCGACGCTCGATCTCGGCATCGACTGGGGCGATGTCGACCTCGTGGTCAACATCGGCGCGCCCAAGGGGGCGAGTCGGCTGATGCAGCGGATCGGCCGCTCCAACCACCGCATGGACGAGCCCTCGCAGGCGCTGTTGGTGCCGTCGAACCGCTTCGAGATGCTGGAGTGCCGGGCCGCGCTCGACGCCGTGCAGGAGGCGGCGCAGGACACGCCCGACGCCCGCATCGGCGGGCTCGACGTGCTGGCGCAGCATGTGCTCGGCGTCGCCTGTTCGGACGGCTTCGTGCCTGATGAACTCTATGACGAGGTCCGGACCGCCGCACCCTATGCCGATCTGGCGCGGGCCGATTTCGACGCCGCCGTCAACTTCGTCGCCACCGGGGGCTACGCGCTGCGCAGCTATGAGCGCTTTGCCAAGCTCAGGCCCGATACGAGCGGAAAACTGCGCGCCAGCAACGCCCGCGTGATCCAGCAATACCGGATGAATGTCGGCACCATCGTCGAATCGACCATGCTCAAGGTCCGGCTCGGCCGGGCGCGGGCGGGCAAGCCCGGCCAGCCCTCGACGGTCACGCGCGGCGGCCGCGTTCTCGGCGAGATCGAGGAGTATTTCGCCGAGGGGCTGACGCCGGGCGACACCTTCATCTTCGCCGGCGAGGTGCTGCGCTTCGAGGGCATCACCGAGAACGAGGCGGTCTGCTCGCGCGCCGCTGCCGGCACCGATCCGAAGGTGCCGTCCTATGCCGGCGGCAAGTTCCCGCTCTCGACCTTCCTCGCCGCCCGCGTGCGCGCGATGCTGGCCTCGCCCGGCGAATGGCAAACGCTGCCCGAGGAGGTCGCGGCCTGGCTGCATGCGCAGCGGCAGAAATCGCGCCTGCCGAAGCCCGGCGAACTCCTGGTCGAGACCTTTCCGCGCGGCGGGCGCTTCTATCTCGTCGCCTATCCGTTCGAGGGCCGCCTCGCCCACCAGACGCTCGGCATGCTGCTGACGCGGCGGCTGGAGCGGACCCGGATGAAGCCGCTCGGGTTCGTCTGCAACGATTACGGGATCGCTTGCTGGACGCTGGCCGACATGGGCGCGGCGATCGCCGGCGGACGCCTGAATCTCGACGACCTCTTCGCGCAGGACATGCTCGGCGACGACCTCGAGGAATGGCTCGACGAGTCGGCGCTGATGAAGCGGACATTCCGGCAATGCGCCGTGATCGCCGGGCTGATCGAGCGCAATTTCCCAGGTCAGGAGAAGAACCGGCGGCAGGTCACCATGTCGAGCGACCTCGTCTACGACGTGCTGCGCCGGCACGAGCCCGGCCATGTGCTGCTCAAGGCCGCACGCGCCGACGCCGCGACGGGCTTGCTCGACATCCAGCGTCTGGGTCAGATGCTGACACGAATCAGCGGGCGAATCGTGCACCAGCCGCTGGACCATGTTTCGCCGCTCGGCGTCTCGGTGATGCTCGAGATCGGCCGCGAGGCGGTCTATGGCGAAGCGGCGGACGAAATCCTGGCGGAGGCGGAAGCGGTGCTGATCGAGGAGGCGATGGCGTGAACGCGGTGGTGCAGATCAGGCAGGAGGCTGCCGCCTTCATGCTCGGCCGGCTCGCGCTCGTGCCCGATCTCTCCGGCGCGCTCTGGCTGCCCGACGAGCGCACGCTCGTCGTCGCCGACTTGCATCTCGAAAAGGGCTCGGCCTATGCGGCGCGTGGCGTCTTCCTGCCGCCCTATGATTCGACCGCGACGATCGCTGCGCTGACGGCCGGGATCCTGCGCCACCGGCCGGCCCGCGTGATCGCGCTCGGCGACAGCTTCCATGACGGCCAGGCGGAGGGTCGGATGACGCCCTGCACGCTCGCTGGGCTGAAGAGCCTGCAGCGCGGCTGCGACTGGCTCTGGATCATCGGCAACCACGACCGCGAGATCGGCGCAGGCCTCGGCGGCGAGCGGGCGGAGGTGATCCGCATCGCCGACGTCGCGCTGCGGCACGAGCCTGACGCGGCCGAGACGGCTCACGAGATCGCCGGCCATCTTCATCCCGCCGCCAAGGTGAGGATGCGCGGGCGTGCGCTGCGCCGGCGCTGCTTCGCGCTGTCGGCGCGGCGCTGCGTCATGCCGGCGATGGGCGCCTATGCCGGCGGCCTGAACCTGCGCGACCGCGCCTTCGCGCCGCTGTTCCGTGACGGCGTCAGTGCCCATATACTCGGCGACGGCCGGCTCTTCCGGATCGACCAGCGCCTGCTGCTCGCCGATTGAGGACGCTCGATCGTTGCGGGTTGCGTCGGCACGGGGCTTGTGGCATCAGGACGCCGCTTCGGACCGACGCCGACTCTGCACTCGCATCCGCGAAACACAGACGCTCGACACACATCGATCCTGCTGCGGTAGCTCAGTGGTAGAGCACTCCATTGGTAATGGAGAGGTCGAGAGTTCAATCCTCTCTCGCAGCACCAGCCTTTCCCGACTGCCTCCACCAACCAGACGCAACGTGGCCGCCATCGTGGCGCAGGGCTTCACATCCTCGCCCGGAACGGCTCATCTTCGGTTGCAGCCGCGGGAGGCATCATGCCGGACGATGTGACGATCGACGCCTATCCGTTCCGAGCCACGGACAAGGTCCGCTATCGCGACACCGACCGGCAAGGCCATGTCAACAACGCGGTCTTCGCCACCTTCCTCGAAACCGGCCGGGTCGAACTGCTGGTCTCGCGGCTCCGGCCGCTGACGGGACCGGGCAAGAGCCTCGTCCTGGCCCGGCTCGCCGTCGATTATCGTCGCGAGATCACCTGGCCGGGCAGCGTCGTGATCGGCACCCGCATCGAGAAGGTTGGGCGCAGTTCGATCACGCTGGCGCAGGCGCTGTTCCAGGGCGACGCTTGCGTCGCGATCGCCGAGACTGTGGTCGTGCTAATGGACGAGGCGACGCGGCGCTCGCATCCGCTGCCGCAGGAGGCGGTCGCGTGGCTGCGGACGACAGGCGGCGAGCCGCCGGGCGCCTGACGTCTTGCCACCGTCGCACGCGACTGCAGCGCTCAGACGAGGAACTCCGGATCGACCGGGACCTGCAGTGCCGTCGCCAGCGCATTGGTCTGCGCGGCCATGGCGATCACCGCCATCAGATCGGCGTGCTGTTCGTCGGTCATACCCTTGGCGCGCGCCGCAGCCGAATGCGAATGAACGCAATAGGAACAGCCATTGGCGGTCGAGACCGCGATGTAGATCAGCTCGCGGGTCAGCGGATCGAGCGGGCCGGGCACCATCATCACTGCCTTGAGACCCGACCAAGTGCGTTCCAGCAGCACCGGCTGATTGGCGAGCGCGCGCCAGAAATTGTTGATGAAGGCGGATTTCCGCGTCGCGCGGATGTCGTCGAACACCGCCTTGACGCGCGGATCGGCCTCCGCCTTCGCATCGCTCCACAGCGTGACAGTGCCCATCGCGCGCCTCCCGTCCGCGACCGCGCCCGCTCGCGCGGCCATCCGGATCAGCCGAGCCTGCGCCTCGGGAACGGGCCGGCGCAAGGGCTGCATGGCGCCGCCCTTTCGAAAAGGCAGCGGCGCGCCGATACTCCGGGGCGATGACCAAGACGCGCGCGACGGCCAAGACCAGACCTGCCGGAAGAGGCGGAGCGACAGGCCTCGCCAACCGGTTGGCCGCGGACGATCCGCGCTCGCTGCGGCGGCGAGAGGACGAACGCTTCCTCACCGGCACCGGCCGCTATCTCGACGACGAACGCCTCAAGGGCGAGCTGGCCTCAGCCGTGCTGCGCTCGCCCCACGCCCATGCCGCGATCGTCGCCATCGATACCGAAGCCGCGAAGGCGCTGCCGGGCGTGCATGCGGTCTATACCGCCGCCGACATCGTCGAGCTCGGTCCGCTGCCCTGCTCGATCGCGCTCTCCTCGGTCGAGCCCCTGATCGTGCCGCCACGCTTGCCGCTGGCGCACGGCCATGTCCGCCATGTCGGCGACCCCGTCGCTTTCGTCGTGGCCGACACCGTCACGATCGCGCGCGACGCCTGCGAGCTGGTCGGCGTCGACTACGACATCCTGCCGGCCGTGACCGCGCTCGTGCAGGCGCCGGAGCCGGACGCGCCGCAGATATGGCCGCAGGCACCAGGAAATCTCGCCTTCCGCTTCCGGCGCGGCGACCGCGCCGCGGTCGATGCAGCCTTCGCCAAGGCCGCGCACATCGTCTCCTGCGGCCTCGTCAACAACCGGATCGTTGCTGCCGCGATCGAGCCGCGCATGGCGCTCGGCCGGTTCGATGCGGCGAGCGGCAGCTATCATCTGGCGCTGAGCGGCGCCTCGGTGCACGCTATCCGCCACGAATTGGCGATGAGCGTCTTCCGGCTGCCGGAAGAGCGGATCGCGGTCTCCGCCCCCGATGTCGGCGGCGGCTTCGGCATGAAGAATGTCGGCTATCCCGAATATGCGCTGGTGCTGGTCGCGGCGCAGCGCCTGGGACGGCCGGTGCGCTGGATCGCAGATCGCATCGACGAGTTCGGCAACGGCGTGCATGCCCGCGACAACCTCACCACGGCGCGCCTCGCGCTCGATGCCAGAGGGCGGTTCCTCGCGCTCGATGTCGAGACAATCGCCAATCTCGGCGCCTATGTCTCCTCGCTCGGGCCCGGCAGCTCGACCAACGCGCCGGCAGCGGCGATGGGCGGGCTCTACGACATCCCGGCGATCGCGATGGACGTCCGCGGCGTCTTCACCAACACCGCGCCGATCGACGCCTATCGCGGCGCCGGCAAGCCCGAGGCGAACTATCTGCTGGAGCGGCTGATCGACGAAGCCGCGCAACGCCTGCGCCTAGATCCGGCGACATTGCGCAAGCGCAACTTCATCAGGCGCTTCCCCTATCGCAAGGCACTCGGCACCACGATCGACTGCGGCGAGTTCTCGCAAAACCTCGACGCGGTGCTGCTGGCGGCCGACCGCAAGGGTTTCCGCAGGCGCAAGGCGGCGGCGAAGAAGCGCGGCAAGCTGCGCGGCTTCGGCATCGCCTGTTTTCTGGAAACCTCGCGCGGGCAACCGAACGAGGAGGCCTGGCTCGCCGTGCGACCGGATGGCACGATCGCGATGGCTGTCGGCACCCAGTCGAACGGGCAGGGGCACGAGACCAGCTTCGCGCAGGTGCTCTCTGCCCGGCTCGGCCTGCCGGTCGCGACGTTCGAACTGGTGCAGGGCGACACGGCGCGCGTGCCGCGCGGCGGCGGCCATGGCGGGGCACGCTCGCTGCATCTCGGCGGCGGGGCGCTGGTGCTGGCGGCCGATGCCCTGATCGCGACGGCGCGGCCGATCGCGGCGCAACTGCTGCAGGTCAAGCCGGAGGCGCTGGTCTTCGCGGCGGGGCGGTTCGTCGCGGAAGTGGAGACGGGCGGGCTCGCGAAGGAGATCGCGCTCCTCGACGTCGCCCGGCATGTCACCGAGACGACCGGAGCCGCGCTTGCGAGCCATGGCGACAATCGCAGCGACGTCATCACCTTTCCGAACGGCGCGCAGGTCGCCGAGGTCGAGATCGATCCTGAGACCGGCGCGATCTCGCTCACGGCCTATCTCGCGATCGACGATTACGGCACGCTGGTGAACCCGCTGCTGACCGAGGCGCAGGTCCATGGCGGGCTCGCCCAGGGCATCGGCCAGGCGCTGCTGGAAGAGGCCGTCTACGACCGCGACTCCGGGCAATTGCTGAGTGCGACCTTCATGGATTATGCGATGCCGCGCGCCGCCGACCTGCCCTTCTTCGACCTGCGCATGGTCGAGATTCCGACCGCGGCCAATGCGCTCGGGGTCAAGGGCTGCGGCCAGGCCGGCAGCATCGGCGCGCCGCAGACGGTGATGAACGCGATCCTCGACGCGCTGCGCCCGCTCGGCGTGACCCATCTCGACATGCCCGCGACGCCGGCCAAAGTCTGGCGGGCGATCCGAGATGCGCGCAACCGCACCGACGCCGACCACACTGGATAAGGACGAGACCCGATGGATCTGAAACTGAGCGGCCGCCGCGTCCTGATCACCGGCGGCTCCAAGGGCATCGGCGAGGCCTGCGCCCGCGTCTTCCTCGCTGAGGGCTGCTCGGTCGTGCTGGTCGCGCGCGATGCGCAGCGACTCGCCGTGACGGCGGCCGGGCTCGGCGAGGCCAACCGGGTCGCGACTGTGGCCGCCGATCTCTCGCAAGGCACTGAGCGCGAGCGGATCGCCAGCGCCTTCCCCGACATCGACATCCTGGTGAACAATGCCGGCGCGATCCCCGGCGGCGGGCTGCTCGACCTCTCGATGGAAACCTGGGAGCAGGCCTGGGCGCTCAAGGTGATGGGTTATATCCACCTGACGAAGCTCTATCTGGCGCAGATGAAGCAGCGGAAGGCCGGCGCGATCGTCAATATCATCGGCGCGGCCGGCCGCAGCCCGCGCTACGACTATGTCTGCGGCGGCACCGGCAATGCCGCGCTGATGGCCTTCACGCACGCCGTCGGCGGCAGATCGGTCGACTGGGGCGTGCGCGTCTTTGGCATCAACCCGTCGCAGACCCGGACCGACCGGATCATCTTGCTGAGCAAGAGCCGGGCCGCGACCGCGCTCGGCGACGAGGGGCGCTGGGAGGAGATGCTGAAGAACCTGCCGCTCGACCGGCTGATCGAGCCAGACGAGATCGCCAACGCCGCAGCCTTCCTGGCCTCGCCGGCCTGCGGCTATGTCAGCGGCACGGTGCTGGATGTGGATGGGGGTGGGGCATTTCGGGGCTAGGTGACTGCAACACGAGATTGACCCCCGATCCAGCACAGACACTTATTTCGTCAGCTCAAACAGGTGATTGCCGGTGATGAAACAAAATCAACTTGTCGTCACCGCGGGCCTGCCGGGATCGGGAAAAAGCTCCATCGCCGAGGGGCTTGCCCGCATTTTCCGGGCTCCGATCCTTTCAGTCGATCCGATCGAGGCTGCGATGTGGCGCTCGAATCTTCCAAAGCGGATGACGGGGATCGCCGCCTACGAAATCGCAGAGGCCCTGGCTGAAGAAAACCTGAAGCTGGGGTCGACGGTGATCGTCGATGCCGTCAATCCGGTCGAGGCGGCCCGAGCGATGTGGCGTCGATTGGCAGGACGACAGCAAGTCAGGCTGACCTTCGTGGAATGCCATTGTTCCGATCTGGCAACTCACCGCAACCGCATCGCGAACCGAGTGCGCGGCATCGCCGGAATGCCCGAGGTTACCTGGGATGGCGTCGAAGAGCGGCGTGCGGAGTATGAGCCATGGACGACCGATCGCATCCTCCTCGACACTGCGAAGGAGAGCATCGAAAGCCTGATCGATCGTGTCCGCTCGCTGCTCGACGAGCGGTGAACCGGATGTTCGCCAATCCTCGCCTCACCCCACCCTGTTCAACCGCCCGCCCGTCATCGCCTTCGGCACGCCGGTCGTGCCCGGCTCGCTCAGCGGCAGGCCCTTGACCGAGCGGATCGCGAGATAGGCGAAGGTCTGGGCCTCGACGGTGTCGCCGTCCCAGCCGGCCGCCTCGACCGGCTCGACGGGGACGCCGAGACGGGCCGCGAGGCGTGTCATGAAATGCCGGTTGAGCCGGCCGCCACCGGTGACGAGCCAGCGCTTCGGCACGCCCGGCACATGGCGCAGGCTGGCTGCGACGCTCTCGACCGTGAAGGCGGCGAGCGTGGCGGCGCCATCGGCATCCGAGAGCGCCTCGACGACTTTTGCGCGGCGATGGAAATCGTTGCGGTCGAGCGATTTCGGCGCCGGCCTATCGAAGAACGGGTTGTCCATGAAGCCGGCGACGAGGTCCTCATGCACCCGCCCGCTCGCGGCCAGCGCGCCGCCGGCGTCATAGGGCTTGCCCTGCCGGCGCTGGACGAAATCGTCGAGGATCGCGCTCGCCGGGCCGGTGTCGAAGGCGATCACGGTGTCACCGTCGATATAGGTGACGTTGCCGACGCCGCCGAGGTTGAGCACCATCACCGGCGGCTCGAAGGCCTGCGCCAGCGCCCGGTGATAGAGCGGGGCGAAGGGCGCGCCCTCGCCGCCGGCCGCGACATCGGCGTAGCGGAAGCGGTCGACGGTGGCGATGCCGAGCGCCTTGGCCACCGCCGGCCCGTCGATGAGCTGGCGGGTGAAGCGCTGCTCGGGGCGGTGATAGACGGTCTGGCCGTGCAGGCCGACGAGGTCGATCGAAGCGGGATCGAGCTTCTGCTCGGCGATGAAGCGCCGGACCGCCGCGAGATGATCCTCCGTGACGGCCGCCTCGAGCTCGACCAGAGGCTCGGTCAGGGCGCGCTCGGCATCGGCGATCAGCACCTGCAGCTCGCGCCGCGTCGAGTCGCGATAAGGGTAGGAGGCGCCGGCGCCGAAGCGGGGCGTATCGCGACCGTCGCTGGTGACGATCGAGACGTCGATGCCGTCCATCGAAGTGCCGCTGATCACGCCGATCGCGGTGAGGGGTGTCTTGTCGTCGAACGTCATTCTGGCCTCCCGCCTTCCCTGGCATCCGCGCCGTTGGAGCAGCTAGTCCCCCGGCTGGGCGCCGTCATAGCCGCCGATGATGACGAGATCGACCTGACCGACATTGGCGAGGTGCTTCACCGCCTCCTGATACTCGGGCGAATCATAGCAGGCGCGGGCAGTCGCCTCGTCCTTGAACTCGATGACGACGTTGTGTTTGCGGCCCTCGCCGCGGGCGAGCTTGTACTCGCCGCCGCGGACCAGGAACTTGCCGCCATATTTCGCGAAGGCGACGGCGTTGAGCGCGCGATAGGCGTCGTACTCGGCCTGATTCTGCACGTCGACGCGGGCGATCCAGTATCCCTTGGCCATGGTCAGACCCCCTCGACCACGACGATGTCGATCTCGCCCGCGCCCTCGCGGAGCTTGCGCGCCTCGGCATATTCCGGAGAGGTCGTATAGGCCTTGGCCGAGGCGAAGTCGGCGAACTCGATGACGATGTTGCGGGCCCGACCCTCGCCCTCGGCGACCGTCATCTGGCCGCCGCGCACGATCGGCGTGCCGCCATAGATCTTCATCGCTTCGCCGGCCTTGGCGGCATAGGCCGCCCATTGCGTGGCGTTGGTCACCTTGGCGCGCGCCACGACATATCCCTTGGGCATGATCTTCGATCCGTTCGCTGGATTCAGGAGTCGGCGCGGAGACTACGTTGCCGCCGCGATCTCGTCCATGATCGCGGCGGCCGCGCCGCGCGGGTCGGCCGCGCGGATGATGGGACGGCCGATGACGAGATGATCGACGCCGGCGCGGATCGCCTCGCCCGGGGTCAGCGTGCGCTTCTGGTCGCCGACAGCGCTGCCGGCCGGGCGGATGCCGGGTGTGACGATGAGCATGTCGGCGCCCACCACGTCCCGGACAATCTCAGTCTCGGCGGCCGAACAGACGATGCCGTCGATGCCGGTGGTGCGGGCCTGCTCGGCACGCAGCCGCACGAGATCGCGCACCGCCAGGCCATAGCCGGCATCGCGCAGGTCGCCGTCGTCATAGGAGGTCAGCGCGGTGACCGCGAGCAGCTTCAGCGCCGCACCGCCCTTGCCCTCGACGGCGCCACGCATGGTCTGCGGATACGCGTGGACGGTCAGGAGATCGACGCCGAGATTGCTCAGCGAGGCGACGCCCTCGGTGACGGTGTTGCCGATGTCGTGCAGCTTCAGGTCGAGGAAGACTTTCTTGCCTTCGGCGACGAGTTGCTGCGTGAGCTGAAGCCCCCCGGCGAAGGCGAGCGCATAGCCGATCTTGTAGAAGCTCGCGCCATCGCCGAGCTGCGAGACGATGCGATAGGCGTCCCAGATCGTCGGCACGTCGAGCGCGACGATCATGCGATCGCGAAGGTCGTTGACTTTGGTCGATGCGGTCATGTTGCGGCCGCCTCCTCCATCGACCTCCAGGCGTGAAGCACGATTCGGGTGCCAGCGTCGAACGCGAAGAGATTGCCGCCGCCGGGCGGCTGGTCGCGGATGCGGGCGATCGGCTGGCCGAGCAGATGGCAGAGAAGGAGCGTGCCAACGCCACCATGGCCGACGAGCAGGATGTCGCCTAAGACCTCTCCGGCCAGCGCGGCCTCGACCTCGACGACGATGCGGGCTTGTGCGTCGCGCGCCCGCTCCCAGCCGCGCACGCTCTCGTCGGGTGAGGCGAAGAAGGCGTCGGCCATCGCCTCGAATTCGGGCGGCGGCAGATAGCCGGTGGCGGAACGGTCGTTCTCATGCATCGCGGGCCGGATCTCGACGGTGCCGCCGAGGACCGAGGCGATGCCCTGAGCCGTCTCGACCGCCTTGCGTTCGGCCGAGGAGACGATGCGCCGGGTCTGCCGCAAAAGCGGCGACCGCGCGAAGAGCTGGGTGCGCTCCAGCCCGAGCGGCGACAGGCCCCAGTCGGGCACCGGGACAGTGGGATCGATCGCGACCTGCGGATGGCTCAGATAGCGGACGACCGGCATGGCCGGGCTCAGGCCGCGTCCTGCCGGACCTTCTGGAAGACCTCAGCCCAGACATCGGGCGTCTGCGCGCCGGAGACCGCGAGCTTGCCGTCGACGATGAAGAAGGGCACGCCGGTGACGCCGACCTTGCGGGCATGCTCTTCCAGCCCGATCACGGTCTCGCGCAGCTCGTCATTGGACAATTCGTCGCGCGCGGCCTGCGCCTCGAAGCCTTGCTCGACCGCGATCTGAACAAGCGTCTCGATATCGCCGATGTCGCGCCCGTCCTGCCAATAGGCCTTGAGCAGGGCCGCCTTCATCTCGCTGCCCTGCTGCACCGTCGAGGCGGCGGCGACGAGCATATGCGCCATGCGGGTGTTGACGCTCTTCGTCACCTTGGCCCAGTTGAAGGTGACGCCGCTTTCCAGCGCGGCCTCCGACAGCCGCAATTCGATCTCGCGACGCTTGCCGGGACCGAATTTGGCGTCGAGATATTGGGTCCGATCCATGCCCTCCTCCGGCATGTCGGGGTTGAGCTCATAGGGAAGCCAGGTGATCTGCACGCGGTCGGTCAGCCCTTGACGAGCAAGCGCTGTCTCGAGCCGGGCCTTGCCGATGAAGCACCAGGGGCAAGCGATATCCGATACGATCGCGATGGGCAGCTTGTCTTGCATTGCGGATGTCCTTGGCCGGCTGCTAGGCGGGCGGATAGGGATGTCTTGCACCGAAACGGTCTTCGACCAGCCCCTCGGCTTGCGGCGGCTCGCAGCCGGTGACGAATGCCGGCCCGACCGGCACCTTGCCCGCGCCGCCTGGGATATCGAGGATATAGGTCGGCTGGCACAGGCCCGAAAGATGGCCGCGCATGCTTTTGACCAGCGCCTGTCCCTCGGCCAGCGAGAGCCGGAAATGCGCGGTGCCCGGCGCGAGATCGGGATGGTGCAGGTAGTAGGGTTTGACCCGGTTCTCGACGAAAGCGCGCATCAGCGCAGACAGCGTCGCGACATCAGCGTTGACGCCCTTCAGCAGCACGCTCTGGCTGATCAGGACATGGCCGGCATCCGCGAGGTTCGCCAGCGCGGCGCAGGCCGCAGCCGTGAACTCGCGCGGATGGTTGGCGTGGATCGCGATGTAGCTCGCCTTGCCGGGGATACGCAGGGCGCGGGCATAATCGGGGGTGATGCGCTCGGGCTGGACCATCGGCACGCGGGTGTGCCAGCGCGCGACCTTGATGTGCGCGATCGCCGCGAGCCGCCGCGCCACCTCGCGGACGCGCCGGCCCGACAGGATCAGCGGGTCGCCGCCGGTCATGATGACCTCCCAGATCCCGGGTCGGGAGGCGAGATAGGCGAGCGCCGCGTCGAGCTTGTCGCCGCTCAGCCCATCGCCGCCGGGACCGACCATCTCGCGGCGGAAGCAGAAGCGGCAATAGACCGGGCAGGCATGGACGAGCTTGAGCAAGGCGCGGTCGGGATAGCGGTGGACCACGCCCTCGACCGGGGAATGGGCTGCGTCGCCGATCGGGTCGGCCAGTTCCCCGGGCCGGATGTCGAGTTCGTCGGTGGAGGGGATGAACTGCCGCGCGATCGGATCAGCCGGGTCGCTCGCGTCGATCAGCGCCGCCATCGCCGGCGTCACCGAGACGGCATAGCGCGCGGCGACGGCGTCGAGCCCGGCACGCTGGTCCGGCGCGACTAGGCCGCGCGCGATCAGCGCGTCGACATTGCGCAGGGGCTGGCCATCTATGGGCTGGTGGATCGTCATGCCTCTCACCTGCCCGGTTCGGCCAGCGGCGTCCAGAGCACGTCCTCGATCCGGCGCGCATGGGTGCACAGCATCACCAGCCGGTCGAAGCCGAGCGCGATGCCGCTGGCCTGCGGCATCTCCGCAAGCGCAGTCAGGAAATCCTCGTCGATCGGATAGCGCTCGCCATGGATGCGCCCCTTCTCGTCCATGTCGGCCTCGAAGCGACGGCGCTGTTCGGCGGCGTCGGTCAACTCGCCGAAGGCGTTGGCGAGCTCGACACCGCAGGCATAGAGCTCGAAGCGCTCGGCGACGCGGGGAGCGCCGGGCTTCGGCCGGGCGAGAGCGGCTTCCGAGATCGGGTATTCGCACAGGATCGTGGCGCGGCCACGGCCGAGCTGCGGCTCGACCCGTTCCGACAGGATGCGGCTGAAGATGTCAGACCAGGTGTCGTCGGGCGCGACGCGGATGCCGGCCGTGCATGCATCGGCGGCGAGGCCGCCCCGGTCGAGATCGTCATCGGCGGTGACGGTCCGCAGCAGGTCGATGCCGGCATGGCGGAGGAAGGCGTCCTGCACGGTCAGGCGCTCCGGCGCGGCGAACGGGTCGGCCTCGACGCCGCGCCAGCTCAGCCATGTCGCACCCGCCGCCCGCGCCGCCTCGGCCAGCAGCGCGGCGCAGTCGTCCATCAGCGCGTCGTAATCCTCGCCGACGCGATACCATTCCAGCATCGTGAATTCGGGGTGGTGCAGCGCCGTCCGCTCGCGATTGCGGAAGACGCGGGCGAAATCGAAGATGCGCGTCTCGCCGGCCGCGAGCAGCTTCTTGGCAGCGAATTCCGGCGATGTGTGCAGGTAATAGGGATGGCGCGCGCCCGCATCGTCGACCAGCGTCGTCGCGAAACCGTGGAGATGCGTCTCGTTGCCGGGCGAGACCTGCAGGATCGCCGCCTCGACCTCGACGAAACCGCGCGCCTCGAACCAGCGTCTGAGCGCGGACTTGATGCGCCCACGCGCCAGCAGCGCCGGGCGCCGGTCGGCATGGATGTCTTTCCGCCAGAAGGGCGGCTGCCCGTGGTTCATCGCGTCTCGCGCCGTAGCGTCTGGAAGCTTCCGTTTCGGCCGCGAATGCGCTAGTTGCGCGGCAACGCATGCGAATAGCGCGCGCAGCAGCCGCGCACCAGTCAAGGACGTCTCACGTGGTCAAGGTCATCGCCTCCTCCGTCCGCAAGGGCAATGTGCTCGAGCTCGACGGGCATCTCTGCTCGGTGCTCTCGGCCGAGAGCTTCTTCCCCGGCAAGGGCACGCCGACGACGCAGATCGACATGCGCCGCATCTCCGACGGCACCAAGATGACGCAGCGCTACAAGACGACCGAGCAAGTCGAGCGCGCCTATGTCGAGGATCGCGACTTCACCTATCTCTACCAAGACGGCGAGCAATACGTCTTCATGAACCCCGAGACCTTTGATCAGATCAATGTCGACGGCGACGTGGTCGGCGACATGGCGCCGTATCTCCAGGAAGGGATGAAGGTGTCGCTCTCGGTGTTCGAGGACCGTGCGGTCGCGATCGAGCTGCCGCAGCGCGTCACCGTCGAGGTCGCCGAGACCGAGCCCGTGACCAAGGGCCAGACCGCATCGTCCTCCTACAAGCCGGCGATCCTGGTCAACGGCGTGCGCACCGCCGTGCCGCCGCATATCGGGCCCGGCGTCCGCATCGTGGTGATGACGGCCGACGGCTCCTATGTCGAGCGCGCCAAGGACTGATCGAACTCTGCCTGCTGTAATCGGCGGCAACGAGCTCTATATCGGCGATGCGACGGGCCCATCCGGGCCCGTTTTCGTTTCGAGGATCGCTCCCATGCCCTTGTCCGCCCACTCCGCAGCGCTCGCCGGCTTCGTCCAGACCCTGAAGGCGCTCGACGCCATCCTCGACAAGACGGTCGCGCAGGCGGCCGAGCGCAAGATCGCGCCCGAGGTCCTGCTCGGTTCGCGCCTGGCGCCCGACATGCTGCCCTTCACACGCCAGATCCAGCTCACCTGCGACTTCGCCAAGAACGCAGTCGCGCGGGTCGGTGGCGGCGAGAACCCAAAGATTCCGGACGAAGAAAAGGGCTTCGACGAATTGAAGGCGCGCATCGCCCGGACGCTCGCCTTCGTCGAAGGCGCCGATGGCGCGGCCCTCGATGCCGGCTTAAGCAAGGACGTCACCTTCCCGCGCGGCCCTTCCGCGACGGTGACGATGAAGGGCGAAAAATACCTGACGCAGTTCGCCGTCCCGAATTTCTATTTCCACGCCACGACAGCCTACGCGATCCTGCGCGAGAACGGCATCCAGATCGGCAAAGGCGATTTCCTGCACGGCGTACTCGACGGCTGAGCGCGCCGTCGCCGATTTCTCGATCGGCCGCCTTGAAATCGACATGAGGTACCGCCATATCGCGATCATGGCGATGTCGAGGGCGGTCCACATGTCCTCCGTTGCCGCAGAAGACGGCCATGGGCCGAACGTGTGACGCCGGATGTACGCGCGCCCGTTCAGGACATGGCCGTTGGTTCTTCCAGGGCCCGTAGCGGACATCCGCTGCGGGTCTTTTCGTTTTGGCGCCTCACGCCCGCCGTTCCGTCCCTCATCGAAAATGCCGGCAGACATTCGCAGCGATGGCCACCCGATCCGATATCGCGTTCAGATGACGATTCTGGCGAGCCCGCCTCACGAACGACCAAGGTGACCGTGAGGTCTCAGTAGTCGACGCCGGCCAGATAGAGCCCGCAGGGAGGCGCCAGCGCCGCGCATTGCGAGCGGTCGCGCGCGGCCAGCACCTCGCCGAGCTTGCGCTCCGGCCAACGCCCGGCCCCGACCATCTTCAAGCAGCCGACGATCGAGCGGACCTGATGGTGCAGGAAGGAGCGGGCATGGGCGTAGACCACGATCTCCGCGCCCTCGCGCCTGACATCGAGCCGGTCGAGCGTGCGCAGCGGGCTGTTGGCCTGGCATTCGGCGGCGCGGAAGGTGGTGAAGTCGTGGTGGCCGAGAAGGGCCTTGGCGGCTCGGTCCATCGCCTCGTGATCGAGTCTCACCGGCACGTGCCAGACGCGATCGATATCCAGCGCCGGCTGAGCGCGCCGGTCGAGGATGCGGTAGAGGTAATAGCGCCGCTTCGCCGAGATGCGCGCGTCGAAAGCGTCCGGAACCGCCTCGGCGCTCAGCACCGCGACGGCCAAGCGCTTCAGCCGGGCGTTGCTGGCGTCGCGCACGACATCGCTGCGCCACTCCCTGTCGAGATCGACATGGGCGACCTGATGGGTCGCGTGCACGCCGGCATCGGTGCGGCCGGCGCAATGCAGCCGTACGGGGTGGCCACAGAAGGCCTCGACCGCCTCCTCGACGCTCTGCTGCACCGACGGGCCGTTGAGCTGGCGCTGCCAGCCCGAAAACGGCGTGCCGTCATATTCGATGACGAGCTTGTAGCGCGGCATCAGAGCCTGACGCCGAACCGGAGGTTCGCGTGAGCGAACAATGCGAGGCGGTTTTCGGACAAATTCATGCTCAGCTAAAGCCTCACGCCGGGCTCTAACCTCGCACCGCGCAGGAAGTCCGCGCCGCTCATCGGCTTGCCGCCGGCGCGCTGGATCTGGATCAGCCTGACCGCGCCTTCCAGGCAGGCGATCGTGCTCTCGCCGTCGAGCAGGGTGCCGGGCTCGGCCGCGCCGCCGGCGAGCGCCGTGCGCAGGATCTTCAGCCGCTCCGGGCCCCTGCCGAGATCGATCTCGGCGAAGGCGCCAGGAAAGGGCGAGAGGCCCCGGACCAGGTCGTGGACCTGCCGCGCCGGCCGGGCCCAGGTCAGCTTCGCCTCGGCATTGCCAATCTTGGCGGCGTAGGTGACGCCCTCCTCCGGCTGGGGCGTGAAGCGCAGTCCGCCGCGCCCGAGCGCAGCCAGCGCGCGCACCATCAGGTCGGCGCCCAGCGTACTGAGGGCGTCGTGCAATTCTCCCGCGGTCATGTCCGGCCCGATCGGCAGCGTCTCGACCATGCCGACGGGGCCGGTGTCGAGGCCGGCCTCCATCTTCATGACGCAGACGCCGCTCTCGGCGTCGCCCGCCATCACCGCGCGCTGGATGGGCGCAGCGCCGCGCCAGCGCGGCAGCAGCGAGCCGTGCAGGTTGAGGCAGCCGAGCTCGGGCAGGTCGAGGATCACTTGCGGCAGGATCATGCCATAGGCGACGACGACGGCGACATCGGCCTGGTGCGAGGCGATCTGCTCGGCAGCCTCGGACGTCTTCAAGGTCTTCGGGGTGAAGACGGGGATGCCGAAGCGCTCGGCCGCCTTCTGCACAGGCGACGGCTTCAGTTCGAGGCCGCGGCCGGCCTGGGCCGGCTCGCGGGTGTAACAGGAGACGACCTCGTGCCCCTGCCCGATGATCTCGGTCAGGGTCGGCACGGCGAAATCCGGCGTGCCCATGAAGATGACGCGGAGGGTCATGTCCGCAACACTGCCTCAAACGCGCCGAATGCGCTCACGCCGCGCTGTCCCGCTTGGCCTGCTTGGCGAACCGCTTGGTCACGCGCTCGCGTTTCAGCCGCGACAGGTAGTCGATGAACAGCACGCCGTTGAGATGATCGATCTCGTGCTGGAGACATGTCGCAAGCAGGCCGTCGGCCTCGATCTCATGCGTCGCGCCGTCGAGATCCATGTAGCGGACCTTGACCGCCTTCGGCCGCTCGACCTCCTCGTAATATTCGGGGATCGAGAGGCAGCCTTCCTCGTGGACGTTCTTCTCCTCGGAACTCCAGGTCACCTCCGGATTGAGGAAGACCTGCGGTTCCTTGACCTGCGTCTCGCCGTCCTTCGCGGGCTTCGACAGATCGATGGTCACCACCCGCAGCGGCACGCCGATCTGGATCGCGGCGAGCCCGATGCCGGGCGCGTCGTACATCGTCTGCAGCATGTCGGCGGCGAGCGTCCTGATTTCCGGCGTCACCGTCTCGACGGGCTTGGAGACCAGGCGCAATTGTGCATCGGGAAGGATAACGAGAGGGCGAAGGGCCATAGGCGGGCTCGAAAAGGCTGCGAGAACAGGGGCGACATAAGCATTTGTGGGCAGGCGGTCAAACCGTTCCGCTTTCGTTCGATTTCCGATTTCGAATCGGCTAGGCTGACGCGATGAGAGAGATCGCCTTCATCCTCCTCGACCGTCCCGTGAGCTGGGCCGAGGCCGCCTTCGGCTTCGCCGCCCTCAGTCTGCTCATGCTCACGGCCGTCGTCATCTCGTCCTGGCGCGGCTCGTCGCGCCGCGCGATCGAGGCGGCCATGGCGGCCGAGCGGGCCCGCGAGATGGACGACAAGGTCGCCGAGATGAATCGCGCCCAGGCCGAGCTCGCCGGCCGACTGCAATCGATGGCCGAGATCCTCTCGACCCGGCAGGGCGACCTCGCCCGCCTCGTCGCCGAGCGGATGGACGGTTTGCGCCAGCAGGTCGGCAGCGGGCTCGAACAGAACGTCCGCCAGACCAGCGAGAGCCTCGGCAAGCTGCAGGAGCGGCTGGCGGTGATCGATTCGGCCCAGAAGAACCTGACCGACTTGACCTCCGAGGTGGTGACGCTGAAGGACGTGCTCTCCAACAAGCAGGCGCGCGGGGCCTATGGTCAGGGCCGGATGGAGGCGATCATCCGCGACGGGCTGCCCGCCGCTTTCTTCGCCTTCCAGCCCCAGCTCTCCAACGGCAAGCGACCGGACTGCATGGTGACCTTGCCGGGCGACGGGCGCGGCCTCGTCATCGACGCGAAATTCCCGCTGGAGAGCTTCACACTGCTGCGCGAGGCGCGCGGCGAGGAGGCCAGGAAAGCCGCCGGCATCCGCGTGCGCAACGATGTCGGCGTCCATGTGAAGGACATCGCCGAACGCTATTTCCTGCCGGGCGAGACGCAGGACATGGCGCTGCTCTTCGTGCCCTCTGAATCGATCTATGCCGACCTGCACGAATATTTCGACGACGTGATCCAGAAGGCGAACCGGGCCCGGATCATGATCGTCTCGCCCTCGCTGCTGGCGCTGGCGATCCAGCTTATGCAGTCGCTGGTCCGCGACGCACGGATGCGCGAGGAGGCGCAGGTGATCCAGTCGGAGGTCGGCAAGCTGCTCGCCGACGTCCGCCGCCTCGGCGACCGGGCCGAAAAGCTCGACCAGCATTTTCGGCAGGCGCAGGAGGACGTTTCCGGCATCCGCACCTCGGCCGGCAAGATCGCCAGCCGCGGCGAGCGGATAGGCGCGCTCGAATTCGACGACGCGAAGGGCGCTGAGCCGGTCCTGCCCTTCGCGAAAGGGCTGGCGCTGAAGGATGCAGCAGAGTGATCAGTCGAGCTTCATGAGCGCCGCCGATAGCTCCGGCTTCACGTTGAGCGTCTGGAACACCACGCAATAGCGCTCGGTCAGCTTGAGCAGGGTGTCGAGCTTGTCCTGCGGGGCGTCGGTCCCGACGTCGAAGAACAGGCGGATCGCCTTGAAGCCGACGGCGGCATCCTTGGCGACGCCGAGCGTACCGCGGAAATCGAGATCGCCCTCGGCCCGAACGACCCCTTTCTTCAACTCGATCTCGAGCGCGGTCGCGACCGCCTTCAGCGTGACGCCCGCGCAGGCGACCAGCGCCTCAAGCAGCATGTCGCCGGAGCAGAGCTCGGCGCCCGAACCGCCGCTCGCCGGATGCAAGCCGGCCAGCGCGATGGCGCGGCCAGTCTCGACCTTGCAGGCGATGTGCTGGTCATCGAGTTCGCCCCGGGCCTTCAGCGTGACGACGGCGGCGTCGGGATCGGTGCGGTAGGCGTCCTTGAGCGGAGCCTGAAGGGCGCGGAGGGCGGTGACGTCCATGGGATGGCCTTGCCGATGAGGGATCGTGGCACTGTTAGGCGCATCGGCAGATCGACGCCAGCGGGCTCATGGCTAGCCGCCAGTGGCGAGACGGGCCTCGATGCCGGCGATACTCCGGATCGCGCGGGCGATCTCGGAACGAAGCCGGCCGCGACTGGCGCAACCCTGATCCTACGGCCGGCGCCGCAGATTGAGGAAGCCCGCCACGACGGGACCGGCCGGCCGCGCGATCAGGATGCGGTCGGCCCCCAGCAGCGCCTGGTCGAGATCGCGCGGGGCGAGCAGGACACGCAAGCCGCTCTCGTGCCGCAGCGCAGCGAGACGGTCGAACAGATGCGCTTGCTCCGCGGCGCCCAGCCCGGCGAATGGCTGCTTCAGCAGCAGTAGCGACGGCCGGGTCAGGAACAGGCGAGCGAGCGCGACGCCGTGGCGCTTTGCCGGCGAGAGTTCGTCCGGCAGCAAGCGCCCGATGTCGCCGAGGCCGACCCGCGCCAGCGCATTGGCGACGAGCCCTTCCTGCGCGAACGGAGTCAGGCCGTCGCGGCCGAAGACGAGATTGTCCGCCACCGTCAGCCAGGCAAAAAGGCCGGGCTGCGGACCGAGTGTCGCGACGCACGGCGTCGCAACCGGCTTTGCGGGACAAGGGGCACCGTCGAAGACGGCGATGATTTCGCCCGGTCCCACTTCGGGTTCGTGGCGGATCAGGCCCGGAAGGCCGAAATCCTGGAATGCCGGCTGTATCGACATGACCCGCTCCCCGCATGGCAGGGAACCGCAACGAGCCTTGCTCGATCCGAGACCCCACGCTTTAGCTGCATTTGTTTCGCGCCCGCAAGCTGGTGGCTCAAATCGGCGCGTATCCGCTGAATAGGTCCAATCGTTCTTCTTGTCAAACGCGCTCCAACACCCGCATAGCCGCCGTTTCGAGCATCGCGCCGCGCCATCGGCGGAAAGCGCTTCCCGAATCCGCCGCGCATGCTAACCAGCAATCAGCCCTTCACGCTTCATGCGCGGTGCAGCCGAGGTCAGCTCTGGTGTCTTCCCTCGCCGATCAGCCCATTCTCGATCTCTACGCGGTGCTGGACAGCCCGTCGCGCGCGGTCGAACGGCTTGTGGCCGCGACGGGGGAGACCGCACCCGGCATCCTGCGAAACACGCTGGTCGCCGATCTCCGGCGTGTCCTCGACCAGGGACATGTCACGGCGCGCGAGATGCTGTCCAGGCCGCGTCAGGGGCTAGTCTGCGCGCAGCATCTCTCGGCGATGATGGACGGCATCGTCGGTTGCCTGCATGTGGCGGCGACGCGGTATTTCTATCCGGCCATCAACCCCTCGCAGTCGGAGCGGATCGCGGTCGTCGCGGTCGGCGGCTATGGCCGCGGCACGCTGGCGCCGGGCTCCGACGTCGACCTGCTCTTCCTGTTTCCGCACAAGCAGACGGCCTGGGGCGAGAGCGTCGTCGAGGCGATGCTCTATCCGCTCTGGGACCTGAAGCTGAAAGTCGGCCATTCCGTGCGCTCGATCGAGGATTGCGTGCGCGAGGCCAAGGCCGACATGACCGTGCGCACCGCTATGCTGGAGGCGCGCTTCCTCAGCGGTGACCCTGCGCTTTTCGCCGAAATGATGAAGCGCTTCGGCGCCGAGGTGGTCGAGGGCACGGCGCCGGCCTTCACCGAAGCCAAGCTCGCCGAGCGCGAGACCAGGGTCAGGCGCGCCGGTACGTCGCGCTATCTGGTCGAGCCCAACGTCAAGGACGGCAAGGGGGGCTTGCGCGACCTCAACACGCTGTTCTGGATCGCGAAATACGCCTATCGCGTCGACGATGTCCGCCAGCTTGAGACGGCCGGACTATTCGACCGGCGCGAACTCCTGATGTTCCAGCGCTCGGAGGAGTTCCTCTGGCGGGTGCGCTGCTGGATGCATTTCATCACCGGCCGGGCGGAGGAGCGGCTGTCCTTCGACCTGCAGCGCCAGGTCGCGGCCGCGATCGGCTATGCCGGCCGGAGCGGCCAGGCCCCGGTCGAGCGCTTCATGAAGGCTTATTTCCTCGTCGCCAAGGATGTCGGCGACCTGACCGCGATCGTCTGTGCCGAGCTCGAGGCGCGCCAGCAGAAGCCGCGCGCCTCGCTTTCGCGCCTGCTCGGCTCCTTCGCCAAGCGCAAGCGCGTGCGGGCGCTCGGCCATGGCGACTTCACGCTGAAGAGCCAGCGGCTGGCGGTGGTCGATCCCGAAGCCTTCCGGCGCGACCCGGTCAACCTGCTCCGGCTCTACGAGATCGCCAGCCGTGACGATCTCGCGATCCACCCCGACACCAGCAGGCTGGTGACGCAATCGCTGCGGCTGGTGACGCCCAAGCTCAGGGGCGACCCGGAAGCCAACCGCATCTTCCTGGAGATCCTTACGGCGCGGCGCTCGCCTGAGGTGGTGCTGCGGCGGATGAACGAATCCGGCCTGCTCGGCAAGTTCATCCCGGATTTCGGCCGCATCGTCTCGATGATGCAGTTCAACATGTATCATCATTATACGGTCGACGAGCATCTGATCCGCTCGATCGGCATCCTCGCCGAGATCGATGCCGGCGTGCTGGAGATAGAGCATCCGCTCGCCAACGAGATCATGCCGACGATCGCCAACCGGCGCGCGCTCTATGTCGCGCTCCTGCTGCACGACATCGCCAAGGGCCGGCTAGAGGACCATTCGCTGGCCGGCGGCCGGATCGCGCGCAAGCTCTGCCCCCGGCTTGGCCTGACCGAGGCGCAGACCGAAACCGTCGCCTGGCTGGTCGAGCACCATCTCGACATGTCCACGGTGGCGCAGAGCCGCGATCTCGGCGACCCCAAGACGATCGAGACTTTCGCCGCGACCGTGCAGACGCTGGAGCGGCTGAAGCTCCTGCTGATCCTCACCGTCGCCGACATCAAGGCGGTCGGCCCGGGCGTCTGGAACGGCTGGAAGGGCCAGCTCCTGCGCACGCTTTATTACGAGACCGAGATCGTACTCGCCGGCGGCCATTCCGCGATCGAGCGCAAGGCCCGGGTCGAGAAGCGCCAGGACGCGCTCAGGGCGCTGCTCGCCGACTGGACCGAGAGCGAGCGGCAGGGCTACCTCACGCGCCACTACCCCGCCTATTGGATCAAGACCGAGCCGGCGCGGCAGGAGAAGCACGCCCGCTTCCTGCGCGAGGCGGAGGCGAAGGGGCGGACCACCGCGACCGCGGTCGAGACCGATCAGTTCCGCGGCGTCACCGAGCTCACCATCCTGGCGCCGGACCATCCGCGCCTGCTCGCGATCGTCACCGGGGCCTGCGCCGCGGCCGGCGGCAACATCGTCGACGCGCAGATCTTCACCACCACCGACGGGCTCGTGCTCGACACGATCTCGGTCTCGCGCGCCTTCGACCGCGATGACGACGAGCTGCGCCGGGCCGAGCGGATTGCGGCGGCGATCGAGCGGGCGCTCAAGGGCGAGATCAAGATCGCCGATCTCGTGGCGCAGCGACGCGCACCGCCGCCGCGTGGCGGCACTTTCCAGGTCGCGCCAGAGGTCATCATCGACAACGTGCTCTCCGCCCGCCACACGGTGCTGGAGGTCTCCGGCCTCGACCGGCCGGGGCTGCTCTACGACCTGACCACGGCGATCGGGAAGCTCAACCTCAACATCGCCTCGGCCCATATCGCGACCTTCGGTGAAAAGGCGGTCGACGTGTTCTACGTCACCGACCTGACCAATGCGAAGATCGTCTCGACGGCGCGCCAGCTCGCGATCCGGAAAGCGCTGCTCGACATCTTCGCCTTCTGGCACGACAAGCCGGGCCAGCCCAAGCCCAAGGCATCTGCTCGCACGGGATGACGCCCGCGCGCGCTTGATTTCGTCGGCCATAAGACCGATATCGGCCCGGAATGCGGCTGCGCCTTGGATGCAGCGGCCGCCCCCGCGATCTGAACAGGACGAGGCGATGACGCAGAACCCTGCGACCGACGAACCGAACCCCGCGACCGAGACCGCCCAGACCGAGGCGCCGGCCTCGCCCGAAGCCTTCCTGGCAGCCGAACTGACCCGCGTCGAGGCCGAGCGCGACGACGTCAAGGACAGGCTGCTGCGTACGCTCGCCGAAATGGAGAACCTGCGCCGCCGCACCGAGCGCGAGGTCGCCGATGCCAAGGCCTATGCGGTGACGAGCTTCGCCCGCGACATGCTGGGCTCGGCCGACAATCTGCGCCGCGCGCTGGAGAACGTGCCGGAACAGGCCAAGAGCGGCGACGTCGCCTTGAACGCGCTGATCGAGGGCGTCGAGCTGACCGAGCGCGAGCTGATCAAGACGATGGAGCGCCACGGCGTGCGCAAGATCGATCCGGTGGCTGAGAAATTCGATCCCAACCTTCATCAGGCGATGTTCGAGGCGCCCGACGCCACCGCGCCCAAGGGCATGGTCTCGAAGGTGGTCCAGATCGGCTACAAGATCGGCGAACGCGTGCTGCGCCCGGCGCTGGTCGGCGTCTCGGCCGGCGCGCCCAAGCCAGCCGAGCCCTCCGCTCCCGAGAACGGCAGCGCCGCCCATTCCGGCGAATAGCGCGTGCTCGAAGCCGCCGGCGTCGCCGTCTTCGCACTGACCGGCGCGCTGGTCGCCGCCCGCAAGGGCATGGACCCCTTCGGCTTCATCCTGCTCGCCGTCGTCACCGGCGTCGGCGGCGGCACCTTGCGCGACCTGCTGCTCGGGCGGCTGGTGTTCTGGGTGCGCGACCCGTCCGACGTGCTGGTCTGTTCGGCCGTCGCGCTATGCGCCTGGGTGACGGCCTATCTCAAGCCCGGCATGCTCGACGGCTGGGCCGGCAAGCGGCTGCTGATCTGGGCCGACGCGGCGGGGCTCGCGCTCTTCGCCGTCGCCGGCACGCTGAAGGCGCTCGATGTCGGCGTCTCGCCGCTCTCCTCGATCGCACTCGGCGCGATGACCGCGACCTTCGGCGGCATCCTGCGCGACATCCTCGCCGGCGACCGGCCGATGGTGCTGTGGAGCCGCGATTTCTACGTCACCGCGGCGGCGGCCGGTGCGGCGGTGACGGCCGGCCTGTCGCTGCTCGTCGTCGAGCCACTGATCGTGATGGCCGCCGGGATCGCCACGGGTTTCGGTCTGCGCGCCGGCTCGCTCCTGTTCGGCTGGTCGTTTCCGAATCTGCCGGGCAAAGGCTCCTAGTCCGGCCTGGTCACGCGGCGCAGCGTCAGATTGATCCGGCCGCGCTCGGGCAACAGCGTCGAGGAACCGGAGAGGATGCGGTCGACGCCGTGATAGGCCAGCCGCGCCTCGCCTCCGAACAGGAGGGCATCACCCGAGGCGAGCTTCAGCGAGATGGTCTTGGCCGAACGCGTCGTGCCCCCGATGCGGAAGAGCGCGGCATCGCCCAGCGACAGCGACAGCACCGGCGCGTCGAACTCCTGCTCGTCGCGGTCCTGATGCAGGCCCATCCTGGCGCCGGATTCGTAGAAGTTGATCAGGCAGGCCTCGGGCGGGTGCGGATAGCCGGCGAGATCGTCCCATGCCGCCAACAGCGGCGCTGGCATCAGCGGCCAGGGCTCGCCAGTATCGGGATGGAGCGGCTGATAGCGATAGCCGCGCTCGTCGGAGACCCAGCCAAGCGGCCCGCAATTCGTCATCCTGACCGAGAACGGCTTGCCGGTCCGGGGCATGCGCGGCTGGAAGAACGGCGCCTGCCTGATCACGGCCTGCAATTCCGCCACCAGCGCCGCCTGGTCGTCCGGCGACAGGTAGTCCGGCCAGTGGACGATTCCGGGCGCGATGGCGATCCGGGTCATGCTTGACCGTCAGAGACTGTCGAGGCCGAGCACGTCGGCCATGGAATAGAGCCCGGCCGCGCGGCCCCGTCCCCAGAGCGCGGCCTTGATCGCGCCCTGCGCGAAGAGCGAGCGATCCTCGGCGATATGGGCGAGTTCGATGCGCTCGCCCGTACCGGCGAAGATGACCTTGTGCTCGCCGGTGACCGTGCCGCCGCGCAGGGTGGCGAAGCCGATCGCCGATGGCGGCCGTGCGCCTGTCTGGCCGTCGCGGACGGCGACGCGCGCCTGCGCCAGGTCAACGGCGCGGCCTTCAGCCGCCGCCTCGCCGAGCAAGACCGCCGTGCCCGACGGCGCGTCGACCTTCATCCGGTGATGCATTTCGAGTATCTCGATGTCCCAATCCGTCCCCAGGGTCGCTGCCACCTTACGCACGAGTGCGGCGAGCAGATTGACGCCGAGGCTCATATTGCCGGAGCGGATGATGGCGGTGTGGCGAGCGGCGGCCGCGAGCCTGGCGAGATGATGCGGTTCGAGCCCGGTCGTGCCGACGATGTGGACGATACGCGCTTCCGCGGCGAGCGCCGCGAAATCGCAGCTCGCCTCGGGGGTGGTGAAGTCGAGCACGCCCTCGGCTTCGGCAAAGGCCTGCTGCGCCGCATCGGTCACGGTGACGCCGCAGGCCGGCAGCCCGGCGAGCACTCCGGCATCCTGGCCGAGCATGGTCGAGCCCGGCCGCTCGACCGCCGCCGAGAGCACGCAGCCCGGCGCGTCGTGGATGGCGCGGATCAGCATCCGGCCCATGCGCCCGGCGGCGCCGACGACGACGAGGCGCATGTCGCTCATGGAAGGAAAACTCCGGGGTTGGTCGACCGATCGTCGTCGCCTATAGGACGGATCGCGCCGCCGCGACACCCGAATCCCGCGCGTCGGGATGAGCCGCACCAACGAAAAACGGCCGGGTCGCCCCGGCCGCTTCACGATCAGACTGGTTGGAGCGCGGTGGTCAAGCCGCCGACTGGATGCCCGAGAGCTTCCAGGCACCGCCGCGCTCTCGCACAAAGGTCCAGTGCTCGGTGACCTCCTGCGGCACCGTCGCGCTGCCGTCGACGACCTTGCCGCTGGAGCGCTCGTAGAGCGCGTTGATCAGGCTGAAGCGCATCGCGACGGTGGCGTAGTCGAGCGCGCCCTCGCGCCAGGCCTCGGAGAGGTCACCCTGGAGCAGCTTCACGTCGGAGACGCGATCGACCAGGCCTTTCTTGGCGTTACCGCTGAGATCCTCGTCGAAATAGCCGAACATCTCCGGCGTGACGAGCGCGCGCAGGCCGCGCTCGTCCTCGTTGGAATAGGCCGTGTTGACGTCGCCGAGCAATTTCTCGAAGGCCGAGAAATCCTCGCCGGCGAGCTGCAGCGGCTGGGTTTGGGGAGCGGAGGAGCCGCCGCCCATCATGCCCATGCGGGCGGCGACGTTCTGCGGCTGCTGCGGCTGATAGGCGTCGCGCGGCATCGGCGCGCCGGCGCCGGCGAGCTGCGGCTCGGAGCGGCGACGGAAAAAGCGAAGCGCCAGCCAGATCACTCCGCCGATCAGGGCGATCTGCAGCAGGAAGCCGAAGACGCCGGCGAGCGAGGCGAGGCCCGAGAAGAAGCCCGAGCCCGAGAGCATGCCGAATAGGCCGGCGCCGAGCAGGCCCGCGCCGAGGCCCATCATAAGATTGCGTGCCATCGAGGGACGCGCGACCTGCGCGGCGGCTGCGCCGGCAGCCGGACCCGCGACCGAAGGCGAGGCTGGCGATGGCTGAGCGCTGCGCTGGAAGGGCTGGGCGCCATTGGGCGCGGTCTGGGTCGGGGCCGGCGCCGATTCGGTGCGCGAGCCGCGGCTGCCGGCGCTCTTGCCGCCACCCGGACGGGCTTCGGCGATGACGGGCGCGAGCAAGAGCCCACTGGCGAGGACTGCGACGAACCGGCCACGCCGGGCAAGCGAATGCAGAAACATGGTTCCTCCAGAATCCCCTTGTCGGAGCCCCTCGGCTCTCTTGGCGGCGATATGGCCACGCGTATCCAGACTTACAAGACGGGCCTTCCCGAAGTATCTACGACGAAAGTCTAAGGAGGCGTTGCTGCCAGGTTTGGGGTCGGCGCGATGTCATGGTAGAGTCATTCTCGAATACGGCGGAGGCTCGCTCATGCGCATGATCTCGTCGACAAGCGGCCGGCTCGCCGCCCTGCTCTGCATCACCGCTCTCGCCCTATCGGCTGCACCACACGCCTTTGCTCAGGAGCCCGCCGTCCCGCTCGACAAGCCCCGCCTCGCCCAGGCGCCGGAGCCACTCTGCTTCTGCTGGAGCGACGGCAAGAAGATCGCCGAAGGCTCGATCGCCTGCATCAAGACGACGATGGGCCGCAGGCTCGCGTCCTGCGGGCGGGTGATCAACATGATGTCGTGGGAAGTGACCGAGAACCCCTGCCCCGAGAGCTGAGGCGTCACTCGGCCTCCGATCCCGACACAAGACGATCGCCCGCAAAGGAAAAACGCCGCCGGAGCGATCCGGCGGCGTTTCTCAAAGGCTCTTGTGGTCCATCAGACGCGAGACTGACTCCAGTCAGAACGCTCCCAAAACGATCGCCATCATGAACAGAAATGCCGCTCCCATGATCAATCGGTCGAGACGTAGCGTGAGGCTCATCACACCCTCCTGTGTCATTGACCTGAAGCGACGCTAGCAGAACTGGAGCGGGCCGCAAGGGGGCAACCGGGCAACGATGGCGGCGGTGAGGCAAGAGTATCGCTAAAAATCGGTTAAAGCATTGAATTGTTTTGGGGAGAACCACGGTTACCGTGTTGGAAGAACACAGTTTTCAAAAGCCTTCGCCACCGCGATGACGTGCTCATCCGCACCGAAACCCGCGATGAACTGGATCGCGACCGGCAGGCCACGCGGCCCACGCGCCAACGGAACCGTCAGGCAAGGCACGCCGAGCAGCGTCCACAGGCGGTTGAAACTGGAATCGCCGGTCGAGGCGAGCGTGTCCGGCGCTTCGCCCGGAGCGGCGAAACTGACGACGATATCGGCCTCGGCGAAAAAAGCGCGGGCAGCGTCGCGGCCACGGCGCGAAACCCGCCGGGCTTCGTCATATTGCACAGGCGTAGTGTTGCGGGCGCCGTCGAGATAGGTGCGCAGCTTCGGCGCGATCGCGTCACGGTGCGCGGCATATTCCCAGCCCAGCGCCTGTGTCGCCTCGAAATCCTGCAACGGACCATGGGCCTCGAAGGCCTCGGCCAGCGCCGCCGGTTCGGCAAGCTCGACCAGCGTCGCCCCGGCCTGCTCCGCGATCTCGCGGAAGCGCTGCATCGCGATCTCGGAGCCGGGTTCGGGCGGCCCGGCGAACTTCTGGCGGATCACGCCGATGCGCATACCCTTCAGGCTCGAGGCCGCAGCGTCGAGCTCCGGCCGGCCGGCGATGGCGGCAAGGCAGAAGCCGAGATCGTCGGCGCTCGCCGCCATCAAACCGAGCGTATCGAGCGACCAGGAGAAGGTCTTGACGCCGACAGTCGGCAGCAACGCATAGGACGTCTTGATCGCGGCGATGCCGCAATAGGCGGCCGGCCGGATAACCGAGCCGCCGGTCTGGGTGCCGATGGCGAGCGGGACCATGCCCGCGGCAACGGCGGCCGCCGAGCCGGCCGAGGAGCCGCCGGGGCTCGCGGTGAGATCGTGAGGGTTGCGGGTCGGAGCCGGATCGAGGAAGGCGAAGGCGGTCGTGTGGGTCTTGCCGGCGACAGCGGCGCCGGCAGCCTTCAGCATCGTCACGATCGACGCATCGGCGCGCGGCCGCCAGCCCTCATAGATCGGCGAGCCCATCTGCGTCGGCAGGTCGGCGGTGTCGATGATGTCCTTGACGCCGCAGGCGATGCCGGCGAGCGGCCCAGCGCCGGCCGAGATTATTTCCGGTCGACTGGCGAAGGCGGCGATCCTCGGTTCCTGCGCGTCGATCCGTGTGGCGCTGGCGGCGAGTTCCGCCTCCACGGAACTCTGGGCGGCGGCGATCCGCCCCGCGATGGCACGAGCGCTGAGCATGCTCATTCTCCGATCCGCTTGATGATTTCGGCCGTGACCAGGCGCGCCACCGGCATGGCGAAGAAGGCGACCACCGCCGCCGTCGGCCAGGCGATCGAGAAGGCGCGCAGCCAGCGCGCGAAAAAATCTGGCGCGGGGCCGAGATTGACGAAGGTGATCACCCCCGACACCAGCAAGGCCATCATGAAGGCCATCACGACGGGGAAGATGAAGCGGGCCTTGCCGGTCATGGCTCGGGTCTCGTGTGGGGCGCGCTCTGAACGGAAGCGGGCATCGCATCTCGCATGACCGCGCGGCGGCGCGCCAGCCCAGGCCGGCGCATGCCCGGATGCGCCGGACGAAACCGACCGATGTCAGAGCAGACGCAGGTTGACTAAGCGGCAACTTAGATGTAAATGTAATTTACATTTACCTACCAGGCCTGCCATGACGCTCGCTCCCCTCGCTGCCGCCGCGCCCGTGATCCAGATTCACGTCGCCGCAGCGCTGATCGCCCTTTTGTCCGGCGCGCCGGTGATGGTCCTGCGCAAGGGCACGGCGCTGCACCGTCGCATCGGCTGGCTCTTCGTGCCGGCGATGGCGGTGGTGGCGCTGAGCTCGCTCTTCATCACGCGCAATGGACATTTCAGTGCCATCCATCTCCTGACGCTGCTGACGATCGTCACCCTTCCGACCGCCATCATCGCGCGACGGCGAGGCGACATCGCCCGCCACAAGAGCGCGATGATCTCGCTCTTCCTCGGCCTCGCGATCGCCGGCGCCTTCACGCTCCTGCCCGGCCGATTGATGCATCAGGTGGCGTTGGGTCAGGCTCAGCCGGCCCGGTAACGAAGGATTAACCGCGCCGCCAAAGTTAATCCGGCTGTGGCCTGGCGGGCTCAGCCGGTTGAGAAACCGTTCACGAAACGGGTCGCATTTGATCCTCATGCGACCCGTTCACCTCGCCCTCATCGCGCTCGGCGTGCTCGGCGCCGGGCTTGCCGGCTGCGGCAAGTTCCAGAAGCCCCAGCGCGCCGCCTGGCGCGACCAGGCCGAGGCCGAATGCCTGGCCTCGCGCCAGGTCCAGCTCTCCGACTATGTCAGCCTGCGTGGCAAACCGATCGATGGACCGGGTACCTGTGGCATGGAAAAGCCGCTGAAGGTCGCGGCCTTCTCGAACGGCTCGGTCCATCTGACCAGTGCCGCGACGCTCGCCTGCCCGGTGGTGGCGACGACCGATCGCTGGTTCTCCGAAGTGGTGCAGCCGGCGGCGATGAACGTGCTCGGCGCGCAGGTCGTCGAAATCCGCGCCGGCTCCTATTCCTGCCGCGCCATGAACAACGGCACCGGCACGAGCCGGACCTCCGAGCACGCCTTTGGCAATGCCGTCGACGTGTTCTCCTTCCGCCTGAACGACGGCCGCAACATCACCGTCAAGGATGGCTGGCGCGGCTCGCCCGAGGAGCAGAACTTCCTGCGCGAAATCTTCGTCGGGGCCTGCGAGCATTTCGGCACCGTGCTCGGACCGGGCGCCGATATGTTCCACTACGACCATTTCCACATCGATCTGGCCCGGCATTCCAAAGGCCGGCACATCTGCAAGCCGATCATCAAATACACGCCGAACTACAACCTGCCGCCACCGGATCCGGCGCGTCCCTTCCGCTCGGCCCAACGTGAGCAGCGCGACGAGATCGGCACGCTCATCGCCGGCGGCGCCCCCTTGCTGCGCCAGCCCGGCGACGGCCTGCGGCCGCCGGGCGCGGTCGCTGGCGGCTATCCCGTCGCGACGAATCGGAGCCCGCAGAGCCTCGATACGCAGCGCCGCTTCATCGAGGAGCCCTCGACCGAGCCGCTGAACCGGCCGCGCTACAACGAACCGCCGCCGCCCAGTCTGCAGCGCGGCCCGCTGCAACTGCCGGGCGCGACGCCGCCGACCGAGGAGATGGTGCTCGGCGACGACGAAGGCACGGGCGTGCTCGACGTCGACGGCTTGGACCAGGCTCAGCCGGCGATCACGCCGAAGAACGATCCCTTCGCCTACAGCGCAGGACGGGTGCCGCGGCGTTAGCCCGCTCGACCCTGCTCGTCACCTTGCCACCAACACCTGGCGGCACTCCTGCGGCAGCGCGTCGAGCGACATCGGCGGCTTGGGCTTCGGCGGGTTCTTCGGCGGCGGCTTCTTGGGCCCGAAGAAGGCCTCGCGCTGACGGTCGATCCAGCCGCTCAGCTCGGCACCGCAGCCGTCGCCGAAATTCGGTGGCTCCTGACCGGCGCAGCCCTCCATCCCAGCGGGGCAACTCATCCTGATGTGGAAATGATAGTTGTGGCCCCAGATCGGTCGGACCTTCTCGAGCCAGCTCTTGTCGGCGCCGGCCTCGCGGCAGAGCGCGACCTTCAGCGCTGGGTTGACGAAGATGCGCTCGACCCGAGCATCGGCGGCGACGCTTCTGATCAGCCTGGTCTGTGCCGTCGTCCAGTTCTTCGGATCGACGTCGCGCCAGTCGGGCCGGGCCATGTTCACAGCCGGCATGTTCTCGCGCTCGTCCTTGTCGAGCCGCTCGCGCGGCATCGGCGTCAGCCAGAGATCGGCATCGAGCCCGATCTGGTGCGAGGCATGGCCGGTCAGCATCGGCCCGCCGCGGGGTTGCGATATGTCGCCGACGAGGATGCCGGGCCAGCCATTGATGCGCGGCACGTCACGGGCGAGCTTCTCCAGATAATCGATCAGGATCGGATGACCCCAGTTGCGGTTGCGGGCCAGCCGCATCACCTGCCAGCTCGGCCCGTCGACCGGCAGCGCGACCGCACCCGCCAGGCAGCCACGGGCATAGGAGCCGATGGCACGCGCCTGCATCGAGGCCGGGGTCGCCTTCTGGCCGAAGAGCGCGCGCGCCGCGTCGGGGAAGGCCGCGATGTTTGCGGCACGGCGCCTCGCCTCCTCGGCGGCATTGTCCTGGGCATGGACGGCGGCGGACGAGAAGGCCGCAGCGGCGAACAGGCAAAATGCGGTGATTCGGCGGGTCAGGGCGCGCATCGCGCAAGGACGCCGCCTCGGCCGGCATTCGTCAAGCAGCTCACTCGTCGACGGCCAGTGGACAAGGCCGGCCGCAAACGGCAGCTTGAGGCGAGATGCCAAGCGAACCTGCAAGTTTCGCGGCTCACAGGGAGAAATCACCACCATGGCCGACATCATGCTCGACCGTAGGACCCTTCTCGCGGCGCTGGCCGGCACGCTCGCCATGCCGCACGCCGGCATCGGTCAGACCACTTGGCCGCAAGGACGCACGATCAGGCTGATCGTGCCGTTTCCGCCGGGCGGGGCGACCGACATCCTCGGCCGGCTGGTTGCCGACAAGCTCGGCCAGGCCTGGGGCACCAATCTCGTCGTCGAGAACCGGCCGGGCGCCGGCGGCAATATCGGCGTTGATGCGGCGGCGCGCTCCGAGCCGAATGGCGAGACGCTGCTGATCGCCTCGGTCGGCCTCGTCGCCAATCCGTTCCTCTACGCCAAGGTCAATTACGATCCGATCAAGGACCTCCTGCCGATCACCATGGTCGCGCTCGTGCCGAACCTGCTCGTGGTCAGCAAGGACCTTCCAGTCAAGGACACCGCCGAACTCGTGGCTTATGCCAAGGCCAATCCCGGCAAGCTGACCTATGCCTCGTCCGGCGTCGGCACCTCGATCCATCTCGCCGGCGAGCTTTTCCAGAAGCTGACCGGCGCCAAGATGGTGCATGTGCCCTATCGCGGCTCGGCACAGGCGCTGCAGGACCTTATGGGCGGCCGCGTCGACCTGATGTTCGACAACATCACCTCGGCCCTGCCCCATGCCCGAGCCGGCGCGATCCGCGGCTTCGGCGTGACCACGGCCAAGCGCGCGCCGACGGCCCAGGACTATGCGCCGATCGGCGATGTCGTGCCGGGTTTCGACGTCTCGTCCTGGTTCGCGCTGTTCGCCCCGGCGAAGACGCCCCAAGCGGTGATCGACCGGACCCAGACCGACACCAAGGCCGCGATCGCCGATCCCGGCGTGCGCGCCAAGATGGACGTGCTCGCCGCCGACCCGGTCGGCAACACCCCGGCCGAGCTCGGCGCTTTCGTCCTGTCGGAACAGAAGAAGTGGGGCGACCTGATCAAGGAGGTCGGGATCAAGGCGGAATAGCACCGGCCGTTACGGAACTTGGCGGCGGCAGCCGACGTTCTCCTGACATGTTCCGCCGGACCAACCGGCGGCCCGTCCGGAGAAGGAACGCGCCATGTCCACGCTTCTCATCATCATCCTGCTCGTCGTGCTGCTCGGCGGCGGCGGCTATTATGGCCATCGCAGCTACGGCACGGCCGGTCTCGGCGGCGTGCTCGGCCTCGTCTTGACGATCGTCGTCGTGCTCTGGCTGCTCGGCGCGATCGGCGGCGTGCCGGTTCGGGCCTGACGAAATCCAACCTCGCAATATCGAAGGCTCAGGCCGTCTGGGATTTTTCCCAGACGGCGATGGCCGCTGCGAGATCCTCGAGCGCTACCCCGACCGACTTGAACACGGTAATCTCGCCGCCTTCGACGGTGCCGGGGATGCGGCCGGTGCTGAGGTCGGCCAGCGTTCCGGCAAGCCTGTCGGCTCTGTAGCTGCCTTCCGCGATCGCGACGGCGACATCGCCGCCGGTATCGATCGCCTTCTGTGAATCGACCACGACGCGCGCGCGCGTGAGCGCGTCGATGTCGGCCTCGCGCATCTGCATAGTGAAGGCGCCGACGAGATCGAGATGCGCGTCGCGCTTCAACCATTTGCCGTGGATCAGCGGCTCCGTCGCATTCGTCGCGCAGGAGATGATGTCCGCCGTACGGGCCTCGCCTTCAAGATCGCTGGTCGCGCGCGCTGCGATACCCTCACGCGCCAATTCCTCGACCACTGCCTGCGCCGCCTCGATGCGGCGCGCCCAGATCGCGATGTCGGTCAGCGGCCGCACCGCACGATGCGCCTTGATCAGGAACGGCGCCAAGCTGCCGGCTCCGACCATGAGCATGTGGCTCGCCTTGGGCGCGGCCATGTAGCGCGCCGCGAGGGCCGAGGCTGCGGCCGTGCGCCATTGCGTCAGCCGGTTGCCGTCCATCACCGCGAGCGGCTGGCCGGTCGAACCGTCCATCAGGAGATAGGCGCCCATGACGCCCGGCAGGTTGCGCTTGCCGTTGCCGAAGAAGACCGAAAGGATCTTCGTGCCGATATAGGGCTTTGCGGCCGTAGCGCCGCTCCAGCACGGCATGATCAACAGGACCGCCTGCTCGTCAGGCCGCTCGATCGGGTGGCTGGTGCGCGGCGGCATCGCGGCGTCGCCGCGGAAGGCCTCGTCGAGGAGGTCGATCAGGCCTGGATAGCCGAGAGCCGCATCGACCTCTGCGTCGCTGAACAGCCGCATCAGGCCCGGCCGCTGGTCAGGGCCGGGAGAGCGGAATCGGGCACGGCGGCACGCAGCATCCGGGTCTCGTCGCGCAGGCTCTCGGCCTCGCGGCGGTTGCGGCGGGCCGCCTTGCGGTGCTTGCCCTGGGCGAGCCAAGCGGCGAAGCCGCCGATCAGCACGCCGGCCGCCAGCGCCGCCAGCACGACGGCGAACAGCGGCACGTCGAAGGCGACCGTCGGCGCGTCGCGGCTGATCGGATCGAAGGAGACCCGGACCGGACCGCGATTGGCGACCGAGAACAGGACGATCGCCAGGGCGATCGGCACCAGGATCAGCGCCTTGAAGAAGGCTTTCATCGGGTTTCCTTTCAGCGAGGAGGCGGCACCGGCTCCCCGTCATCCCGGGCGAAGCGAAGCGCAGACCCGGGATCCATGCCGGAGCACTGTTCGGTGAGGTTCCGGCATGGATCCCGGGTCTCCCTGCGGTCGCCGGGGATGACGGCGGTTTTATGCCTGACCCTCAAAAGGCAAATCCGAAGGCAGCGCTCAAGCCTTGCCGTTCAGCCGCAGGCGCAGCTCCTTGCCGGTCTTGAAGACCGGCACGAACTTCTCCTCGACCTCGACGGCATCGCCGGTGCGCGGATTGCGGCCGACGCGGGCCGAGCGGGCCTTGCGCGAGAAGGCGCCGAAGCCGCGGAGTTCGACACGGTCGCCGCGACCGAGCGCCTTGACGACCTCGTCGAGGATCGCCGTGACGATGTTCTCGATGTCGCGCTGATAGAGATGGGTGTTGCGCTCGGCGATGCGCTGGACAAGCTCTGATTTTATCATTGGCCCAATATAACCGCTTGTATCAACGTCACTTTTCGACGGCAGGCTGCCAGAGCGCCAAGGGCGCGTCAAGACGCAAACCGAGCGGCTGGTCGGCGGCGCGAGCGATGATCGTGGCCAGCGTCTCGAAGCCGGCCGCGCGGGCCAGCGCCTCGCTCGCACTCCACAGCCCGTAGGACGAGGATTCGCTGGCGCGGCGCCAGTCGCGGACCTTCAAATCCTTGGCGACGCCCTTCTCGCGCTCGAGCCAGGCGATCGCTTCAGGCTCGCCGCCGATCTCGTCGACGAGCTTCAGCGCCACGGCCTGGCGGCCGGAATGGACGCGTCCGTCGGAGACGGTCGCGAGCTCGGAATCGGCGAGCGAACGGCGGTCGCGGACGAGCCGCTTGAACCAGTCGTAATTGTCGTCGACGACGCGTTGCATCGCGGCGCGCGCCTCGGGCGAGGTCGGCTCGAAGCCGTTGGGCGCGGCCTTCAACGGGCTCGACTTGATCTCCTCGAGCTTGACGCCAACCGTGTCGAGCAGCCGCCCGACATTGGGGAACTGGAAGAGCACGCCGATCGAGCCGACGAGCGAAGTCTGGCGGGCGACGATGTGGTCGGTGCCGATCGCGGCGATGTAGCCGCCCGAGGCCGCGAGCCCATCGACGACGGCGACGAGCGGCTTCTTCGCGGCGAGGCTGCGCAGCGCGACATGCAGCGCCTCGGAGCCGGAGGTGGTGCCGCCCGGGCTGCTGATCGAGACCAATACGGCCGAGGCCTTGCTCTCCTCCAGCGACTTGAGCAGGTCGAGCGTGCGCCGGTCGCCCGAGATGAAGCCGGAGATGGTGACGCGGGCGATATGGGCCTGGCTGATCGAGCCCGGCGTGCGTCCGCTCCACGCGAGCCCGGCGACGATCGCCACGGCGATCACGCCGACGACGGCGAGCAGGCGCCAGAGCGTCAGCTTGCGCCGCAGGCTGCGACGGTCGGCGAGCAGATCGGCATCGGACGACATGGGTGTTTCGCTCCAGCGTGACGGCCCGTTGATGTAGCCTCGCCTCGGCGCAGCGGCAAGGCGCAGCGGGCGAGATCAGGCCGCGACGCGCGCCCGATCCAGCGCCAGCAGCGCGAGGCCGCTCGCGACCGAGCGGAAGGCGTCGCCGATATGGACCTTGCCGGCGCCGAAGCGGCGGTCGAACAGCGCCCTGACCGCCGGCACATGCGAGGTGCCGCCAGTCATGAACACGGCCTCGATCGCGCCCGCCCGCACGCCGGCTTCGGCCAGCGCCTTGTCGAGCGCGGTCTCGATCGCGCCGACATCGTCGGCGATCCAGCGCTCGAACTCGGTGCGGCGGATCGGCCGCTCGATCGCGACGTTCATCTGGCGGAAGCTGAGTATGGTCTCGTCAGCGCCAGACAACGCGATCTTGGCGGCCGAGACGGCGCGGTAAAGCTCGTAGCCGAGATCGTATTCGATCACGGTCAACAGCGCCTCGAGCTTCGCGGGCTCGACCGCGTCGCGGATCAGGGCGTTGAGCTCGACCATGGTCTCGCGGCTCTTCATCAGCGAGAGCCGGTGCCATTGGGCGAAGGCGGCGTGGTAGTGCGCCGGGATCGGCAGCAGTTTCTCGAAGGAGCGATAGTCTGTGCCCTTGCCAAGCGCGGGCGAGACGGCGTGCTCGATGATGCGGTAGTCGAAGGTGTCGCCGGCGACGCCGACGCCGGCGTGGGAGAGCGGGATCGCGTCGAGGCGGCCCGCCCCGCCGGGCTCGAAGCGCATCACCGAGAAGTCACTGGTGCCGCCGCCGAAATCGGCGACCAGCATGGTCTGCGGCTGCTTCAGGCCGCGGGCATACCAGTAGGCGGCGCCGAGCGGCTCATAGGCGAAATCGACTTGCGTCATGCCGGCCTTGGCGTAGGAGGCCCGAAGCCGGCCGAGTGCCAATTCCTCGTCCGGCCGTTCGCCGGCGAAGACGACCGGCCGACCTGAAACCAGCGGCGTCGTTTCAAGATCGTCGAGGCCGGCCGAGAGATCGGTCAGGAAGACGCCGATCAGATCCTCCAGCCTGAACAGCTTGCCGAAGAGCCTGGTCTCCTGGAAGGCGCGGCTGGAGAGATGCGTCTTCAGCGATTGCAGGAAACGGTGCTCGGTCGTCATGCCCAGCGCCATGTCGAGCGCGTCCGGCCCGCTGACATGGGCGACATGGGTCTTGGGCGGCCGGCCTTCTCGCCAGAACATCAGCGCCGAGCGGTAGGCGTCGACCGCCCCCTGCCTGGTGGCGAAGGAGCGCGTCGTGACCGAGCCGTTCGCGTTCGCCAGCGCGACGACGCTGTTGGTCGTGCCGAAATCGATGCCGATCGCCGCGATGGTCATGCTGGCCTCCTCTTGCAGAAACAAAAGCCCGCGCGGATTTCTCCGCGCGGGCTTCCTGGAAAATCCGGCCGCCGGAGCGGCCGAAAGCTCACTTCTTGTCGGTCGTCGCCTTCTTGAGGGCGGCGCCCAGGATGTCTCCGAGCGAGGCGCCGGAGTCGGCGGAGCCGTACTGCGCCATCGCCTCCTTCTCCTCAGCCATTTCCAGGGCCTTGATCGAGACCTGGATCTTGCGGGCCTTCTTGTCGAAGAGCACGACGCGGGCGTCGACCTTCTCGCCGGGAGCGAAACGCTCCGGACGCTGGTCGCCGCGCTCGCGGGCAAGCTCGGCGCGCTTGATGAAGGTGGTCATGTCGGTGCCGGCGATCTTGACGTCGAGACCGCCTTCCTTGACCTCGATCACCTCGCAGGTCACGACCTGGCCCTTTTTGAACTCGCCGGCATCCACGAAGGGATCGCCGCCGAGCTGCTTCAGGCCGAGCGAGATGCGTTCCTTCTCGACGTCCACATCGAGAACGACAGCCTGCAGCATGTCGCCCTTCTTGTATTCCTCGATGACCTGCTCGCCCGGACGGTTCCAGTCGAGATCGGAGAGATGGATCATGCCGTCGATATCGCCTTCGAGACCAAGGAACAGGCCGAACTCGGTCTTGTTCTTGACCTCGCCTTCGACCGTCGAACCGCTCGGATGCTGCTCGGCGAAGACCTCCCACGGATTGCGGAGGGTCTGCTTGAGGCCGAGCGAGATGCGGCGCTTGACCTGATCGACCTCGAGGATCGCGACGTCGACTTCCTGCGAGGTCGAGACGATCTTGCCGGGATGGACGTTCTTCTTGGTCCAGGACATCTCGGAGACGTGGATGAGGCCTTCGATGCCCGGCTCCACTTCCACGAACGCGCCGTAGTCCGTGATGTTGGTGACGCGACCCTTGAGGCGCGCACCGACCGGATAACGAGCGGCGATCCCATCCCACGGATCGGCCAGCAACTGCTTGATGCCGAGCGAGATGCGGTGCGTGTCCTGGTTGATCTTGATGATCTTGACCTTGACCGTCTGGCCAATGGTCACGACCTCGGACGGGTGGTTGACGCGACGCCACGCCATGTCGGTGACGTGCAGCAGGCCGTCGATGCCGCCGAGATCGACGAACGCACCGTATTCGGTGATGTTCTTGACGACACCGTCGATGACCTGGCCCTCTTCGAGCGAAGCCACGAGCTCGGAACGAGCCTCGGCGCGGGTCTCTTCGAGGACGGTGCGGCGCGACACGACGATGTTGCCGCGGCGGCGATCCATCTTGAGGATCTCGAAGGGCTGCGGCTGGCCCATCAGCGGGCCGACGTCGCGGATCGGACGGATGTCGACCTGCGAGCGCGGCAGGAAGGCCACGGCGCCGTCGAGATCGACGGTGTAGCCGCCCTTGACGGTGTTGAAGATGACGCCCGAGACCTTCTCGCGGGCCTCGAAGGCCTTCTCGAGCTTGACCCAGCTCTCCTCGCGGCGCGCCTTGTCGCGCGAGATGACAGCCTCGCCGAGCGCGTTCTCGATCCGGTCGAGATAGACCTCGACCTCGTCGCCGACCTTGATGTCCTGGTCACGGCCGGGGCCGTTGAATTCCTTGAGCGCGACGCGCCCTTCCGTCTTCAGGCCGACATCGATGATCGCCATGTCCTTTTCGATGGCGACGACGAGGCCCTTGATGACGGACCCTTCGAGGGCATCGTTCTGGCCGAACGATTCCTCGAGCAGGGCGGCGAAATCCTCGCGGCCCGAATGATAGCTTTCCACGGCTGACATGCAGTCTCCTTAACGCCGGCCGCGTATCCCGCGGATGTCCGGCAAGCGCCGATTGGGTTGGTGCTGCGATCCGGATTTCGTCCGACGGCGCCTCGCAAGAGGCTTGCCCGCCGCGCCCGCGCCTGTCGGCGTCTCGGGTCGAAGCGAGCGGCGCTTGGCCGCCGGTCACATATCCGCATCCGGACGGCACGTTCCCAACACAAAACGGGAGCCAGCCGAGAAGGCCGCCCCCGGCTGTGATAGATCACGGCCATTCGGACAGAGGCGATGTAGTCGATCGAGCTTCCCAGAGCAAGAGCCGGCCCCTCGATCGCCGACCAACCGAAAAAGATGAACGGCGGATGAACCCGATCGCATGTCGCCGCGACCAATGGATGTCGAGCCCATCCGGGCTCTCCATCACGAAGCTACGGGAGATCACGATGTCCAGGAAGACGCTTCTCGCTTGTGCCGGCCTCGCCCTCTTCTCGCTCGCGAGCGCCGGACCCGCCTTCGCCCAACGCGCCAATGGCGGCCCGACCGACTACAAGAACCCGATCCGCGACGGAGCCAAGGACGGCTTTCCCGCCTATCACGTCACGGTCTGCGAAGGCTCGACCAGCACCGGCTCCTTCGTCTGGAAGAGCCCGCTTCCGGGCGTCAGCCAGGGAACCGTCCTCGAGGCCGAGAACCTCGAGCGCGAGCGCAGCCCGAGCGGCGCGAAATTCGCGACGGCCGGCACCGCCAGCGGCACGGCCATGCATGTCAACGTCTCCGGCCGCGTCGTCGGCGACAGCATGATCAAGCTGACCCTGAAACCGGCCGGTGGCGCGACGACGATCGTCTATCTCACCGTCCACGTCATCCGCTGCGACGGTGCCAATGAAGGAACCCGCGGCGTCCGCGAGGAGGCCGTCCGGCCGCGGCTCGAAGCCATCCCGGCACGGCCCGTCCAGCGCCAGATCGTCCCGGCGACGCCGAAGCCGATCATTCCCGCGACCTTCACCGATCGCGAGAAGCAGGGCGGCTGCTGACCGGACACCCCTGACCGCCAGCGTTCACGATCGCGAGCGGTCAGGCCTCTCGAGCGGCCACCGCTATCGCGATCGTGGCGATCCGTGGCAAGAACGGGAACGACAGCGACGATCGAACGTCGCGGAGCCGTCCGAGCCCAGGAAGCGCGCCCATGACCATCAAGGCCATCGTCTTCGACGCGTATGGCACGCTCTACGACGTGCAATCGGTCGCCCACGCGACCGAGGCCGCCTTTCCCGGACAGGGCGAGACGATCACGCAGATCTGGCGGATGAAGCAGCTCGAATACACCTGGCTGCGCTCCGGCATGTGCGCATATGTCGATTTCTGGACGGTGACGCGGGATTCGCTCGCCTACACGCTCGCCGTGCTCGGATTGCCGGCCGAAGACGGGGCGATCGAGGCGCTGGCCGACGCCTATAATCACCTGACGCTCTATCCCGACAGCCTCGGTGCGCTCGATGCGCTGGCCGGCGGCCGTCTCGCCATCCTGTCGAACGGCAGCCCGGCGATGCTCGACGCCCTCGTGGCGAACAGCGCCGTCGGCGGGCATTTCGAGGCGGTGCTCAGCGTCGACGCTGCCGGCGTGTACAAGCCCGATCCGCGCAGCTACCGGCTCGTCGAGGAGCATCTGGGAGTTGCGCCCGCGGAGGTCGTCTTCGTCTCGTCGAACGGCTTCGACGTCGCCGGTGGCAAGCGCTTCGGCTTCAAGGTGGCGCGGATCGCACGGGTGTCGCCGGCCGCGCTCCATGCCGAGATCGCATCCGTCGCGCCGATCCCTCCCCGGACGCTGTTCAAGGCCCTGCGGATGCAGGAGGAGCGGTTGGGCGAGACGCCGGACTGGACGATCGGTTCGCTGGGAGAACTGCCCGCGCTCTTGGGAGCCTGAACCGCGACCGCGATCAGAACTCCTCCCAACCACCGGTGCCGCCATTGGCGGCCCGCCTGGGCGAGGCTACGGCCACGGGCGCGGGCGCCGGGCGCTTCAGATGCGGCGCGGCTTGGCGCAGCTCCGCGACCACGCTGGTGGCGAGATCGCGCGAGACGCCATCGATCCGGAAGCCCTCGACCATGCCCTGGAGCGCATCGGTCGCCTGCTGGAGCTCCTGGGCGACGCCGGCACTCTGTTCGGCCATCGACGAATTGCGCTGGGTCATCTCGTCCATATGGGCGACGACCTTGGCGACCTCCTCGATGCCGTTCGCCTGCTCGCGCGAGGCACTGGCGATGTCGGCCAAGGCGCCTGCCACGCTGGTCGACGACTGGACGATCTCCTCCAGGGCGGCGCCGGCGTCCTTGACGAGCTTGACGCCGGTCGCGACCTCCTGGGTCGAGTTCGAGATCAGCTTCTTTATGTCGTTGGCGGCTTCGCTCGAGCGCTGCGCGAGCGTGCGCACCTCCGAGGCGACGACCGCGAAGCCCTTGCCGGCGTCGCCGGCACGGGCGGCTTCCACCGCCGCGTTCAGCGCGAGCAAATTGGTCTGGAAGGCGATATCGTCGATCACCCGGATGATCTCCCCGATGTCGCCCGACGCTTTCTCGATGCGCTGCATCGCGACCACGGCCTCGTTGACGATGCCGCCGCCGCGGTTGGCGACGCCGTTGGCGGCCGATCCGAGCCGGGCCGCCTCCAAAGCGCGTTCGTGGCTGTGCTTGACGGAGGCCGCCAGTTCCTCGGTCGTCGCGGCCGTCTCCTCGAGCGAGGCCGCCTGCTCTTCGGCACGCTGCGCGAGATCGCGACTGTCGGTGCCGATCCGGTGCGATCCGCCCGTGATCCGCATCGAAGCGTCGCTGACCATGCGGACGACGGCGGCGAAGGAGTCGACCAGTTCGTTGATGCCGGCGCAGAGCTCCCCGATCTCGCCGGCCTTCCCGGCGACCGAAACGCGCTTGGTCAGGTCCTTGGCCTGCGTCGCAGCGATGACCGACTGGGTCTCGCGCACGGCCTGCCGCAGCATCTCCTCGGCCGCCTTGTTGGCCGTGATGTCGGCGGCGTATTTGACCACCTTGTAAGGCTTGCCGAGCGCATCCATGATCGGATTGTAGCTGGCCTGGATCCAGACGCGTCGCCCGTCCTTGCCGATGCGGAGATATTGGCCGTCGTCGTAGTCGCCACGCCCCAGCTTTTCCCAGAAGCGCGCATAGGCGGCGCCGCCACGCTCCGCCGGGTCGACGAACATGCTGTGGTGCTTGCCCTTGATCTCGGCGAGCGTGTAGCCGAGCGCGCGCAGGAAATTCTCGTTCGCATCGAGGATCGTGCCCGAAAGGTCGAACTCGATCACCGCCTGCGCCTTGCCGATCGCGGCGAGTTGACCCTCGGCGTTCGAGGTCAATTCCTTCATCGCTGTGATGTCGGTGGCGTATTTGATGACTTTGAAGGGATGGGCGCCACCGCGACCACAGATCGGCGTATAGGTCGCCTGAAGCCAGATCCGGCGGCCATCCTTGGCGACGCGGGCGAACTGCGCCTGGAACGCCTTGCCCTGCTTCAGGTCGCGCCAGAATTCGCGATAGGCCTCGCTCTCGCGCTCATCCTTGGCGACGAACATCGAGTGGTGCTGGCCGACGACTTCGGTCAGTCCATAACCGACGGTCTTCAGGAAGATGTCGTTCGCCGCCAGGATGCGCCCGTCGAGATCGAACTCGATTACGGCCTGCCAGCGTCGCACCGACGCGGCTTCCGCGACGGCCTGCGCGTTCTGTTGAGAAAAAAGACCCATCTCCGACCCCGGGTTTGACTGCAGGCACCCCCGGACGGATTGCCCATGGATCAGATCGGACTTTTGCAGAAGATGGCTAGCAATTTGTTAAAGCATGAACGAAGCGGGCCGCTCGATTCCGTTTCGTATTCTGTCCTATTCTAATGAGAACTGACCGGAACGTTCGGGCAACGCCAGCTCGCTCTCGTCCTTGAGGTCGACCCCGGTCAGCGAGCGCCGGAAACCTTGATCGATCAGCCAGGCCAGCTTGAAGGCGGCGTCAGTGAAGGACAGCCCGCCGGGCCGGATATTCGAGATGCAGTTGCGGGCGGCGTCGGTGAGGCTGGGTTTTGGTGCGAAGGTCAGGTAGGCGCCGAGCGAATCGGGCGAGGACAGGCCCGGCCGCTCGCCGATCAGGACCGCGACCATGCGCGCGCACAGCGCCACGCCGGCCTCGTCGCCCAGCGCGACACGGGCCTGCGCCGCGATTACGACAGGTGCCAGCTTCAGGCCCTGCCGGTCGAGATGCGGCTTCAACGCCGCGATGAAAGGCACGGCGTTGTCGTGGATCGCGGTCGAGGACAGGCCGTCGGCGACGACGATGGCGAGGTCGAAGGCGCCGCGCCGGGCGGTCAGCAAGTCGCGGCTTTCGGGCGAGAGCCCGCGACCGAGATCGGGCCGGCGCAGATAGTCGGCCCGCGAGCGGGCCGCGCTCTCGACGAGGATCGCCTCGAAGGAAAGGGCCGCCAGTCCCTTGACGATCGCATCTGGCCGGAAGGGCTCGTGGACCGCGTCGCGGGCCTGGGCATGGGCGAGGCCGAAACGCAGCACCTCGCGCGTCGGCAGCGAGGCGCCGCTGCGTCCGAGCGCGATCCGGGCAGGGGTCAGCGCGGCTATCTCGGCCCAGCGGCTCGCGGCGGGCTCGTCTGTCTTACTCATGCGGCACGGTCCGGCAGCGCGGCGAGCAGCCGCTGCCCGCCCTGGCCGGCGCTGAGACGCCCGGCCGCGTCGGTTATCTCCATGCGCCGGAGCCAGGCCTCGAATTCCGGCGCGCGCTTCAGGCCGAGCACCTCGCGGATGTAGAGCTGGTCGTGGAACGAGGTCGACTGGTAGTTCAGCATCACGTCGTCTGCGCCCGGCACGCCCATGATGAAGTTGACGCCGGCGGCTCCGAGAAGCGTCAGCAGCGTGTCCATGTCGTCCTGATCGGCCTCGGCATGGTTGGTGTAGCAGATGTCGCAGCCCATCGGCACGCCCATCAGCTTGCCGCAGAAATGGTCCTCCAAACCGGCGCGGATGATCTGTTTGCCGTCATAGAGATATTCCGGGCCGATGAAGCCGACGACGGTGTTGACCAGCAGCGGCTCGTAGGCTCGGCAGACGGCATAGGCGCGCGTCTCGATGGTCTGCTGGTCGACGCCGTGATGCGCATTGGCCGACAGCGCCGAGCCCTGGCCGGTCTCGAAATACATCAGGTTGTCGCCGATCGTGCCCCGCTTCAGCGAGCGGCCGGCCTCCAGCCCCTCCTGCAGCAGCGCCAGGGTCACGCCGAAGGAGGCGTTGGCGGCTTCAGTCCCCGCGACCGACTGGAAGACGAGATCGACCGGGGCGCCCTGCCCCGCGAGCTCGATCGCACTGGTGACATGGGTCAGGACGCAGGATTGCGTCGGGATCTCGAAGCGCGCGATCAGCTCGTCGAGCAGGCGCAGCAGTTCGCCGATGCGTGCGGGGCTGTCGGAGGCCGGGTTGATGCCGATCACGGCGTCGCCGCAGCCGAAGCTGAGCCCGTCCAGCGTCGAGGCCAGGATACCGGCGACGTCGTCGGTCGGGTGGTTGGGCTGGACCCGGACCGCGAGCGAGCCGGGCAGTCCGAGCGTGTTGCGGAAGCGGGTCACGACCCGGCATTTGCGGGCAACCAGGATCAGATCCTGGTTGCGCATCAGCTTGGAGACCGACGCCGCCATCTCCGGCGTGATGCCCGGTGCGAGCCTCGCCAACGCCTCCGTGGTCGCTGCGTCAGAGCAGAGCCAGTCGCGGAAACCTCCGACCGTGAGCGAGGCGACCGGCCGGAACGCAGCCGCGTCATGGCCGTCGACGATCAGCCGGGTGACCTCGTCTTTCTCGTAAGGGATCAGCGCCTCGTCGAGGAAGGTCCGCAGCGGCAGGTCGGCGAGCGCGATCCGCGCCGCCATCATCTCCTCCAGGCTCGCCGCCGCGAGCCCGGCGAGCTGATCGCCCGAGCGCAGCGGCGTCGCCTTCGCCATCAGCGTCTTCAGGTCGGCGAAGACATAGCTCTGCCGTCCCACCGCCGCCCGATATGCCATGCCGTCTCCTCTCGCTCGTGCAACATGCTATTGCGGATATTGGAATGCGCAAACGGGCTAGCAGCATTGATGCCATCCCCTGCCGCGACTATCGCTTCCGGCAGCAAGGCCGTGCCGGCCGCCGCAAGACCGGGACACACCATGACCGAACGCCGGACCATCGGGGTCTTCGACTACGTCGTCATCGGGGCGGGTTCCGCCGGCTGCGTGGTCGCCAACCGGCTGTCGGCCGACCCGACGAAGAAGGTCATGGTGCTGGAGGCCGGCGGCAAGGACGACTGGATCTGGTTCCACATTCCGGTCGGCTATCTCTACGCCATCGGCAATCCGCGCGCTGACTGGCTGTTCAAGACCGAGCCGCAGGCCGGGCTCGGCGGCCGCGAACTCCCCTTCCCTCGCGGCAAGGTCGTCGGCGGCTGCTCGGCGATCAATGCGATGATCTACATGCGCGGCCAGGCGGCCGACTACGACGGCTGGCGGCAGCGCGGCATGACCGGCTGGGGCTGGGACGACGTCCTGCCCTATTTCCTGAAGCACGAGGACCATGTCGCACCCGGCAGCGGGCAGCATCACCGGGCCGGCGGCGAATGGCGCGTCGAGAACCCGCGGGTGCGCTGGGACATCCTCGACGCGGTGCGCGACGCGGCGGAGGCGGCAGGCATCGCCAAGATCGCCGACTTCAACACCGGCGACAACGAAGGCTCGGCCTATTTCCAGGTCAACCAGCGGCGCGGCGTACGCTGGAGCGCCTACACCGCCTTCCTGAAACCGATCCTCGACAAGCGCGACAATCTGCGGATGGAAACGCGCGTCATGGTCGAGCGCATCGTGATCGAGGACGGCCGGGCCAAGGCGGTCGACTTCACCCATGGCGACGAAAAGCTCCGGGTCGAGGCGCGCGGCGAGATCGTGCTCAGCGCCGGCGCCTTCGGCTCGCCCGCGATCCTCGAGCGCTCGGGCATCGGCGACGGCCGCCGCCTGCAAGAGCTCGGCATCGACACGGTCGCGGATCTGCCGGGCGTGGGGGAGAACCTGCAGGACCATCTCCAGATCCGGCCGGTCTACAAGGTCGACGGCGTGCGCACGCTCAACACCGATTACGGCAAGCTATGGCGCCGGCCGCTGATGGCGCTGGAATACGCAGCGCTGCGGACCGGGCCGCTGACGATGGCGCCGTCGCAGGTCGGCGCCTTCGCGAAATCCTCCCCCGATTACGGCACGGCCAATCTCGAATTCCACTTCCAGCCGCTCTCGCTCGACAAATGGGGCGACGGCCTGCATCCCTTCGGCGCCTTCACCGCCAGCGTCTGCAATCTGCGCCCGTCGAGTCGGGGCCACGTCCATCTCCGGAGCGCCGATCCGGAGGCCGCGCCCGCGATCTCACCGAACTATCTCGACACGGAAGAGGACCAGCGCGTCGCGATCGACGCGCTGAAGCTGGCGCGCAAGATCGTGGCGCAGCAGCCTTTGGCCCGTTTCCATCCGCGGGAGCATTCGCCCGGCCCGGCCGCGACCTCCGACGAGGCGCTGCTCGAGGCGGCAAAGGTGCTGGGCACGACGATCTTCCACCCGGCCGGCACCGCGAAGATGGGCCGCGACGACGATCCGATGGCCGTGGTCGACGAGCGGCTGCGGCTGCGCCGGATCGCGGGATTGCGCGTAATCGACGCCTCGGTGATGCCCTCGATCACTTCGGGCAACACGGCAGCCCCAACGATGATGATCGCCGAGAAGGGCGCGGCGATGATGCTGGCGGACGCGAAGGCCGCGTGAGGCGTGTTATGAAGACAGCATCCGTCACGCCGCCGGAGCCTGCATGACACCGCCGCCGCAACACGCGTTCCCACTGCGCATCCTGCTTGCCATCGTGAAGGGCGTGCTCGCCGCACTGGTGCTGCTCGACGAGGCGGCGAGGCCGCTCTACCGGCCGCTGTCGCGCTGGATCGCGAGCTTGCGGATCGTGGCGCGGATGGAAGAGGCGGTGGCGCGGCTGCCTCGGCTCGCCATCCTGATCGTGCTGGCCGTGCCCTTCGTCGTGGCCGAACCGCTGAAAATCGTCGGGCTCCTCTTGATGGCGCGCGGGCGCGTCGTCGCCGGGCTCGTGATCCTAGCGCTGGCCTATCTCGCGAGCTTCCTCCTGGTCGAGCGCATCTACCACGCCGGCCGCGACAAGCTCCTGACCTATCGCTGGCTCGCCTGGCTGATGGGGCTGATCGTCTCGATCCGCGAGCGTCTGCTCGCCTGGGTCAAGGCGAGTGCGGCCTATGCCTTCGCCTTGCGGATCCGCGACGACGTACGGACCTGGTGGCGCGGACGCTCGAAGTCGGACAGCCCCTGAAGACCTGTCCAGCACTGTGTCACCCTGCTCAGAGAAGCGGCAGCCGCGATAGCGTTATACCTAACGTCAACTAAATATTAGCCAGAGAACAATACGGTGCCGCGGGGGCGAATGCCTGCGGAGTTTTGACCGTGACCAAGATCACCTCGCTCGGCACCAAGGCCGTCTTGCTTGTCGTTGCGCTTTGCCTGGCAACGGCGGCCGTGCTGATGGCCCTCGCCCATTTCGCTCTGCGTGACGATGCCGACGCGCTGTTGGCGCAGAACGCGACCGAAGCCAAGGAGCGGGCCGGCGCCGTTCTCGCCCAGGTCGCTCAGCGCATCGATGCCTATGCCTCGATCTTCGCCGGCCATCCCGAGGTGGTGGGCGCCTTGCAGAGCGGCGACAAGGCCCGCATGCGCGAGGTCTTCGTCAGGCTCTACAAGCAGACCAATTCGCTCGATCCCGTTGTCGGCACGATGGAGGTCGGCAATGCGGCCGGCATAGTGGTGATGCGCGGTCACAACCCCGACCAGTCGGGCGACGACAAGAGCAAGGAGCACATGGTCCGCAAGGCGCTCGACGGCAAGCCGGCCGCCGGCCTGACAGTCTCGCCGACATCGGGCGAGGTCGCGGCCGACACGGTGCGGCCGATCATGGCGAATGGCAAACTGCTCGGCACGCTGAAGATCGGCTCGCGCTTCCGGGCGAGCACGGCGGCCGAGATCAGGAAGATGTCCGGGGCCGAGGCAGTCCTGCTCTATCGCGGCAAGGTCAATGCGGCCACCATCCCCGACCTCAAGGAGGTTCAGGTGCCGCCGCAGCTTTTCGCATCGAAGACCGCGACGGCCGCGATGACGCTCGGCGCCGCTTCCTACCAGGCCTCGGCGTTGTCGCTGCCGATCGAGGGCGGCGAGCCGCTGATGGTGCTGACGCTGACCGATCGCGGTCCGGCCCAGGCGCGCCTCTTCGCCTTCGAGCGCGAACTGGTCCTCGAAGTGCTGATCTTCCTCGCGCTGATCGTGCCTCTCGTCGTGCTGCTGATGCGGCGCGGCGTCCGCGCGATCCAGGATCTGACCGGGACGATGCGCGCGCTGGCCGGCGGCGAATTGGAGGCCGCCATCCCGCATCGCGCCCGCAGGGACGAGATCGGCGCCATGGCGGCCGCGATCTCCGTGTTCAAGGAGAATGCGCTGCAGGTGCGAGCCCTCGAGGCGCAGGAGAAGGCGAGCGCCACCGAGCGGCTGGCGCGCGAAGAGGCGATGGCCTCCGTCGTCGCAGAGATCGGTGCGGTTGTCGCCCGCGCAGTACAGGGCGATTTCAGCGCCCGCGCCCGCTGCGACGGCGCGAGCGAGGAGCTCAACCGCCTGGTCGAGGGCGTCAACGAGATCAACCGCGTCGTCGACAGCGCCACATGCGACTTCGCGCAGATTCTGGAAGCCCTCGCACATGGCGACCTGACGCAGAGCGTGACGGCGAGCTATCAGGGCCGCTTCGGCGAACTCAAGGGCGCGATCAACGAAACGATCTCGCGCCTCGCCGACACGGTCTCGACCATCCAGGCGACGGCGGGCCAGGTCGGCGCATCGGCCCGCGAGATCACGACCGGCGCCGACGACCTCTCACATCGCACCGAGGAACAGGCCTCATCCCTCGAAGAAACGGCCGCGACGACGGAGGAGCTCGCCGCCTCGGTGAAGGCGAGCGCCGCCTCCTCGCGCCAGAGCGTGACGCTCGCGGGCGACGCGACCCGCGTCGCCGAACATGGCGGCACGATCGTGACGCAAGCCGTCGAGGCGATGGCGCGGATCGAGCAGTCGAGCTGCAAGATCTCCGAGATCACCTCGGTGATCGACGAGATCGCCTTCCAGACCAACCTGCTGGCGCTCAACGCCGCGGTCGAGGCGGCGCGCGCCGGCGATGCCGGCAAGGGCTTCGCCGTTGTCTCCAGCGAGGTTCGCACGCTCGCCCAACGCTCGGGCGACGCCGCCAAGGACATCACCGCCCTGATCAGCGAATCCGGCCGCGAGGTCAAGCAGGGCGTCGCGCTGGTGCGTTCGGCCGGCGAGGCGCTCGGGCAGATCGTCGAAGCTTCGCGCAAGGTCTCGGCCACTGTCTCGGACATCTCCTCGGCCTCGGCCGAGCAGGCGAACGGCATCGACGAGATGAGCCAGACCGTCGCGCATATGGACGAGATGACCCAGCAGAACGCGGCCCTGGCCGAGGAAAGCGCAGCGGCCGCGACGACGCTCGCCCAGCAGATCGAGCGATTGAACCAGCTCGTGGCAGGCTTCAGGACACAGGCGGAGCCGGCCTATAGCGCCGCCGCCTGAGGCCGCCTCAGCGCACGCCGCGCGCCAGCAGGAACAGCGCCGCTGCGGCGACGCCGGACAAGACGACGAGCAGCATCGTCCCGGGCAGCGGCCCGGCGCGCTCGATCAACACGGCGAAGGCGAGCGGGGCCGCGGCCTTGACCGCCAGCCCCGGCGCCGAGAGCTTGCCCAGCATCGCGCCATAGCCGGCCGGCCCGAAGAGCTGCAGCGGCACCGTGCCGCGCACGATCGAGCCCAGGCCCATGCTCGCGCCATAGGCGACGGCAAAGAGGCCGGCGAGCGTCGCCGTCATGCCGCCGACCATCAGCAAGGCGAGGCCCGCCGGCATGAGCAGGGCCGAGGTCCAGGCGGTGGTGACCGGCTGGACGCCGGATCCGAACAGCATCTCGATCAGCCGGCCGCCGACCTGGGAGGGCCCGACCAGCGCGCCGATACCGACGGCCACGGCGGCGCTGAGGCCGAGACCCTGCAGCAGGGTCAGCATGTGCACCGACATCGCCGAGACGACGAAGCCCTGCAGCGAGAAGGCCAGCGCCAGCAGCCAGAAGGCGCGCAGGCGCGCCGGACCCGCGAGGAAGACATCAGGCTCGGGCGGCGGCGCAGCGAACGCGCCGGGAACCGGTCCGGTCACCGCCCGCCGCACCCGTCCGGGCAGGACGAGCGCATGCAGCGGCAGGCACAGCAGAAGCTGGAGCGCGGCGTAGAGGCGATAGATCTCGCGCCAATCGAGATTTTGCAGCAGCGCCGTGGTCAGCGGCCAGAACAGGGTCGAGGCGAAGCCGCCGATCAAGGTGAGCTGGCTGATGGCGCGGCGTGCGCCGGCTCCACGCGCCTGGCTCAGCGCCGCGAAGGCGGCGTCGTAGAAGACCATGGTGCTGACGGCGGAGAGCGCGACCATCGCCGCGACATAGGCAGCCAGACCCTGCGCCAGCGACAGACCGAGCAGCGTAAGCGCCGCCAGGCCGGAGCCGACCGACATGACGAGCCTCGTCCCGTGCCGGTCGATCAGCCGGCCGACCAGCGGCGCGACCAAACCGCCGGCGAGAAGGCCAACGGCAAAGCCGCCATAGGTCCATTCCGCCGACCAGCCGAAGGCCGCGGTGATGCGGGGGGCGAGCACAGCGAAGGCGTAATAGAGCGTGCCGTAGCCGACGAGCTGGGTCAGGCCGAGCGCGACGATCAGGAGGAGACCGCCCCGCCCGGGCGGGGCGGGCACGGCCGGCGGACCAGCATCCGTCACGAACGGTCGCTCTTCTTCGTCGGCTTCGAGACGTCCTGTAGCCAGTCCGTCGCTTCCTTCTGCATCAGCGCCTCGGCTTCGCCGACGAGCTGGCTGTCGCGGTCGGGCGCGTCAAAAGGCGGGACGCGATGGCGGTAGCGCATGGCGAGCGAGGTCAGGAGCGAGGCGGTGGCGCGATAACGCCCCCAGTTCTCCTGGTAGCGCCCCTGGATCGAGAAGGCGGCCGCCGCCGAGGCGGCGGCGCCGCAGATCGCCGCCGCGATCAGATAGGGCTGGTCCTTGCCGGCGAGATTGAACAGCGGCACCAGCAGCGGCAGCGTCACCTGCACCGTGTTGAGCGACTGGAAACGCCGTTTCGACGCGGCCGACTTCGCCTCGAACCAGGCGATCTGCGGCTCGAGCCGGTCCTTCAGATAGCGCTCACCAGGACTGTCTTCGGCGTGCTCGGTCATCGGCAAGGGCTTCGCTGCGGCGGTCCGAAGCGCATCATCCGGACAGAGCCCGGGTTTCGCAAGCGTGAAGGCGGGCGCCGCCGCTCAGAAGGCGATGTCGAGACGGCCGCGCAAAGCCTGGTCTCGCGTGCGCTCGCTCACGGCAGCATTGTAGGAGAGACCCAGTGTCGTGTTGCCGGCGACGCGCCAGGCGAGACCAGCCTCGGCCACCAGCGCATCGCGGGCGAGCGGGGCGGCATAGACGCGGTAGCTCGCCGATCCCGAGGCAAAGGTCAGCACGGCCGTCGGGGTGGTCTCGCCGAAAGCATGACGCCAGCCGAGCATGGCGCGGCCGAAGAGCGGCAGCGCGCCGAGCTGCATCTCGGCGCGCAGACCGAGTGTCGCGAAACCCAGCGCCTGGTCGCGACCGGCGAGAGCCAGTGCCGCCGGACCGCCACGCTCGGTCGCGGCATCGGTGCGGACTGAGAGGCCCGCGAGCTGGGCGAAGGGCTCGAAGGCGATGCCGTTCCAAGCCAGCTTGTAGCCGATTTCGCCGAACGCCTGCGCGACCGCGCCTCGGCCCTCGGAGCGCAGCAGATCGGCGAACCCGCGCAGCCCGACGAGGCGCGTGAGATCGCTCTCGTTCCAGGAATAAGCAGCCCCCGCCCGCAACGCGAAACGGCCGAGCTGCGTGCCGCCATAGAGCGCGACGTGGCCGCTGTCCTGGGTGCCGTCGGAGCCGCGCGAGTCGAGTTCGAAACGCGTCCGCGTGTAGCCGCCGGCCACACCGAGGCGCCAGGGCGTCGCCCCTGACGGCTGCTCGATCTCGGCGCCGAGCAGCAAGCCCCCGCTGCGCCGGGTCAGCGACGCTGCGTTGCCGTCGCCGTCGCTGCGGCCTTGCCCGCCGATCGCCTCGCCCCAGACGAGGATGCGCCGGCTGTCGAGGACGGTCATCGGCAGGGCGACCGGGCGCGGCCGACCCGGCGCATCGGCCGAGAAGGCACCGTCGACGAGGCCTTGCGGCCCCGTGACGAACGGGACGCGCAGGCGGTTCAACAGGGTTTCGCGGATGAGATGGCCGGTCTCGATCGCGACCGTCGCCTTCTGGGCATGTGCCTCGCCCGAGAGCGCGTCGAAACCGGCGCGCGCCTCGGCGATCGTCGATGCGATCAAGGCGTCATAGACGCGGTTGCCGCTGCCGAGCGTCTCGGCGGTCCGGCCGAGGCCAGCCTGGTTGCGGGTGATCGCGACGAAGCGCGTCGCGCCGGCGTTCGATGCCGTAGAGCCGCCCGCCGTGACGACGGTCGGCGCGAAGGCGACATCGTTGCGCGCCAGCGTCAGCACGACATCGGTCGCGCCGTAGCTCAGGACGGGCGTCAGGAAGGCGAGATTGGTCGAAAGGCTCGAAAAGACGCCGCGGACCCCGCCCAGTGCGGTCAGGATGACGTACCGCGTCGAGAGCGCATAGTCGCCCTGCTCGGCCAGCACCTGCACCGCCCCGCCGGTGATCAGCGCGGTGCCGGTCGCGACGATGCGATCGCTGGCGCCGGCAGGGTTGACCTCGACGCGATAGGTCGAGCCGGCGCCGAAACTGACGTTGCCGGCGACGTTCAGCGTGCCGATCGAATTGCCGGGCGCGACAGTGCCCGACACCGCGACGATCCCGCCGACTGTGCCGGAGCCGCCGAGCGTGCCGCCATTCACGGTGACGACCGAGCCTGCGAGCGAGCCATTGACCATCAGCATGCCGGCCTGAAGGCTGGTCGGCCCGGTCAGGCTGCTGGCACCCGTCAGCGTCAGCGTACCGGAACCCTGCTTGGTAAAACCGCCGCTGCCGGTGAGCGCGCCGGAGAAGACGGTCGAGCCGCCATTGCTGCCGACCGCCAGTGAGGCGGCACCGAGCGCGACGGTGCCGGCGCCGGCGAGAGACCCGATGCTCTGTGCGAAACCACCAAGCGAAAGCGTCGCTCCGGTTCCGACCGTGAAGGCGGAGTTCGGCGAGAATGCACCGGCAGTTCCGGCGAGCAAGGTGCCGCCGAGGACGGTCGTCGCGCCGAAATAGCTTTGCGCCGCGATGAAGCGCAATGTGCCCGCGCCATCCTTGGACAACCCTCCCGGGCCGGCGAAGGATTCCTTCACCGTGAAGCTGTTGCCGGCATCGGCGATGTCGAAGCCGCCGCCATTGGCGCCGAAGGTGATCGCCCGTGCGGTCTGGGTGAAAGTGCTGCCGGTAACGCGCAACACGCCGCCATTCAGCGCCAGCGTGCCAGCGACATCGCCGAGATTGGCCTCCTGGGAGACGCTCAGCGTGCCGGCATCGAGGGATGTCCCGCCGGAATAGGTGTTGACGGCAGTCAGGACGATGATGCCCGAACCCATCTGCACGACCTTGCCAGCGGACCCTGCGGTCAGCGGATCGTTCGAGATCACGCCGTCGAAGCTGTAGGTGTCCGAGCGGTTGAAGGCGAGCGTGCCGGCATTGGCGACATCACCGACGATCGAACCGGAGGTTCCGCCGTTGCCGAGCTGGAGGATGGTGCAGTCGCAGATCGTGGTGCCGCCGGCATAGGTGCTCGCTCCGGCGAGGATCACCCTACCCGTCCCGGTCGAGCCCGGCGTGGTCGAGACGAGAACCGAGCTGTCGCCGTTGGCGCCGCTGATCGCGCCGGCGAACGTCGTCGTCGAACCGCCGTCGACCGTCAGCGAAAGGCCGGGAATGCCGACGCCGCCGCCGGGGATCTTGACCTCGCCGGCGCCCGAGAGATTGCGGATCGTCGGCGACGACGCCGCGCGCAGATCGAGGATCGCACCCGCATCGACCCGGGTCGAGGCGGCACGCAGGGCATTGCCGAAACTCGTCGTGCCCGCCAGTGTGCCGCCAGCGACGACGATGGTCGACAACGGATCGAGCGTCACCGTGCCGATATTGATGTTGACCGCGCCTGCGACACCCGCGACGCCGAAGATCGCGGTCGTCCCAGCACCGACCGTCAGATCGCCACCGATCTGGGCGAGCTGGCCGGCGGCGGCCGAAAAGACGCTGGTCGTGCCGTCGGCGAAGGTGACGTTCTGGGCATAGGTGCCGGTGACGTCGGTGCGCAGCGAGCCGCCCGACAGGATGATGGCTCCGGAGCCGAGCGCATCGATGTTGCCGCCGATGCGATGGTTGGCGACGAGCGTGCCCACGTTGATTGTCGTGCCGCCGTCATAGGTGTTGGCGCCGGACAGGGTCAGCGTGCCGGCGCCGGTCTTGACCAGCGAGCCGCCAACTCCCTCGACTATGCCAGAGACGTCCGTAGATGCACCATTGCCGCCGACGGTCAGCGTGTTGGCACCGAGACTATACTTTCCCGCGCCGGCGATGGAGCCCGCGCTGAGTTTGCCGTCGGCGAGCGGGCCGGTGCCGGCGGAAAAATCGGTGACGGCGCCGGCATTGGTGACGATCGCGGCCATGCCGGCCGTGCTGTTGCCCTGGAAGGTCAGGATGTTGCCATTGAGCAGCGTCTGGACGGCACTGAAAGTGCTGGCGATGCCGACGCCGGTGAACGTCAGGCTGCCGGCCGGGGCGATCGTGATCGTGTAGGCCGGCGCCGATCCGCCGAAGCTGAAACCTCCGATGACGGTGGCGGCGGTGACGTCGATCGCCGTGATGCTGGACGAACCGAAGAAGGCCGTGCCGTCAGGCACCGTCGCCGGGTTCCAGTTCGCCCCCGTGTTGAACTGGTTGGAGCCGGGATTTGGCAGCCAGGTCGCATCTTGCGGAGGCGGAGGAGGCGCGGCGCGCACCGGCGCGCTCAGCGCCAGTCCAAGAGCGGTGCCGGCCATCAATACGAACGAAAACCGCGGCCGCCGACCGCGTTCTGCAACACCCAAGCCCACTTGATGCCATCCCCTGACGCTGCCGGACCTTATTCTCTCGGAACGGGTGAGCACATGGACAGCAGTTCACAGCGCGCGAACCCGCGACGCCGGAAGCATGCTGGGAGATCGTCGAAGAATTCGCTCCCCGCAGTCCGAGGAGATGGAGAGCCGGTCGCGCCGGCCGGCCGAATCCGCCTCAGACAACGGCGTTCTTCAACGCCTCGCCGCGTCGAAGCCGGCCGAGATTCTCGACCAGCAGGTCGACGACGTTGGTCTCGTAGGCGCGCGTCTCGCCGGCGCTGTGGGGGGAGATGATGACCTGCGGCATCGCCCAGAGCGGCGAGGATGCGGGAAGCGGCTCCTCGACCGTGCAGTCGAGTCCGGCGCCGGCGATGCGGCCCTCGGACAGCGCCGCGATCAGCGCCGCCTCGTCCACGACCTTGCCTCGGGCGACGTTGATCAGGACGGCCGAGGGCTTCATCGCCGCCAGCGCCGCCTTGCCGATCAGCCCTTCGGTCTCGGGGGTCAGGGGGCAAGTCAGGGCGACGATGTCGGCTTGGGTCATGACCTCGTGGAGCTGATCCGGCCGCACGATCGCCTCGATGTTCGGTTGCGGTTCCGGCTGACGCTTTACGCCGATGACGCGGATGCCGAAGGCGGCGGCGAGCGTCGCCAGCCTGAGCCCGATCCGGCCGAGCCCGACGATCACCATGGTTTTGGCCCCGAGCTCGTCCTCGCGCTTGGCACGGTCGCCGATCATCGGGCGCCAATGCCCGGCCTGCTGGTTGTCGCGGGCGAGATGGATCTGGCGGGTCAAGGCGAGGATCAGCGCCATGGCGTGCTCGGAGACGGCGCGCTCGTTGGCGCCCTGCGCGCTCGCGAGGCGGATGCCGGCGGCCGCGAGCGCAGCCTTGTCGTACTGGTCGGTGCCGGCGCTGACCGACTGGATGAAGCGCAGCTTCGGCGCGGACGCGATCAGCTCGTTGCGCCAGAGGCCGGAGGCGACGACGACATCGGCCTCGGCCGCGCGCGCCTTGAGCTCGTTGAGCGAGCGGACCTCGAAGCTCTTGGCGCCATGACCGCGGCCGCGGAATTCGGCGTCGAGCTGATAGGCGGCATGGGCGAAGCAGATCGTCGTCTCGGCGTCGGGCGGGAGGCTGGGCATGCGTCTGGTCCTCTGTCGGTCAAGGCGATGTCGAAGGTAGCGGGTCGATGCGGACCCGTCCCCGGCCCGGCACGCATGCAGGCATCACGCCGGGGCGCAGGCAAAGGCTGCCAGCGCCGCGCCCAGCCTCGCCCAGGCTGCGCCGTCGCCCGGCAGGCCGAAGCGCAGCTGCGTCCGGTCGTGCTGGAAGCGCCTGACATAGATGCCGTGGCGGCCGAGATGGTCGAACAGCGCGGAGGCCGCGGGTGTCTCCAGCAGGCGGAACAGTACGGTACCGCCGACGAAGCGGCCGAGCGGGGCGAGCAGCGCATCGAGCCGCGCCGTATCGCGGCTCCTTTCCGCCGCGGCCTGCGTCAGCCAGGCGGCGTCGGCCAGCGCCGCCGCGCCGATATGGAGCGCCGGCCCGGCCACGGCCCAGGGCCCCATCGCCGCGCGAAGGGCGCTCGTCAGCTGGGGATCGCCGATGGCGAAGCCGAGGCGCAGGCCGGCGAGGCCATAACTCTTGCCGAAGGAGCGCAGCACCAGCGTCGCCGGCGGCAATTCCGGGAGGATGCTGACCTCTGGCGTGAAATCGGCAAAGGCCTCGTCGACGACGAGCAGGCCGCCGTGCGTGGCGAGCATCTCGGCTGCGGCACTCAGTTCCGCGTGCGGCACGACGCGGCCATCGGGATTGTTGGGATTGACCAGCACGAGCAGATCGGCCGCGGCTGTCTCGTCGAGCCCGGCAACCACGCGGACGGACGCGCCGGCCCGGCGCCAGGACTGCGCATGCTCTGCATAGGTCGGGCCGAGCACGGCCACATCCCTCGCCGGCACGAGGCGCGGCAGCAGGTCGATCAGGATCTGGGTGCCCGGCGCCGCGACGATGCCGGCGCTTGCCGGCACGCGATAGGCACGCTGCGCCGCCGCCAGCAGCGCCGCCTCTTCCTGCGCGCCGGGCAGGCGCTGCCAGAGGCTTTGCGGCAGGCGGGGGAGCGGATAGGGGATGGGGTTGATCCCGGTCGAGAGATCGATCCAGGGTTCTGGCGCATCGGGAAACAGCGCACGCGCCGCCGCCAGATCGCCGCCATGCCAGATATCGCCCTCAGCCACGCCATCCGTCCCGAACAAGTCTCGCCCCGCCCCGCATGATCCCGCCCGACAGCCTGCTCGTCCTGACCGCCGCGCTCGCGATCGAGGCCGCGCTCGGCTACGGTCAAGGCTTGTATGCGCGGATCGGCCATCCCGTCACCTGGCTCGGGGCGCTGATCGGCGGGCTCGATCGGGTGCTCAACCGGGAGACCGCGTCCTTCGTCATGCGCAAGGCCGCGGGCGTCGTGGCAGTGCTGATCCTGCTCGCGGTTGTGCTCGCGGTCTCGCTCGCCCTCACAGTGCTTTGCCGGATGCTCGGGCCGCTCGGCCTGATGCCGCTGGCGCTTCTCGCCTCGACCCTGCTGGCGCAGCGCAGCCTGCACGAGCATGTCGCGCGGGTCGCCGACGGGCTGGAGCGGGACGGGCTCGCAGGCGGTCGCGCCACGGTCGCGATGATCGTCGGGCGCAATCCCGAGAGCCTCGACGAGGCTGGCGTCTCGCGCGCCGCGATCGAGAGCCTGGCCGAGAATTTTTCCGACGGCATCGTCGCGCCGGCGTTCTGGCTGGGTGTCGCCGGGCTGCCGGGCATTACGCTCTACAAGGCGATCAACACCGCCGATTCGATGATCGGCCACCGGACGCCGCGCCATCTCGCCTTCGGTTGGGCGGCGGCCCGGCTCGACGACCTCGTCAACCTGCCGGCCTCGCGGCTGACGGCGGTGCTGCTGATCGCGGCGGCCACACTCGATCGCGAGGCGGATGCGGCCGGCGGCTGGCGCGCGGTCAGGCGTGACGCGAGGCGCCATCGCTCGCCCAATGCCGGCTGGCCGGAGGCGGCGATGGCTGGTGCACTGGGCCTGCGGCTGGCCGGGCCGCGCATCTATGGCGAGACCCGCGTCGAGGATGGCTGGATGGGGGACGGACGGGCGGAGGCCGGGGCGGCGGACATCCGGCGGGCGCTCAGGCTCTATCGGACGGCCTGCGGGTTGCTGTGGGGACTTTCGGCGCTCGGAGCGATTGTCGCGCTGGCGGCCTGAGCCGCTTCAGAATTCGATCCCCTGCTGCGCCTTCACCCCGGCGGCGAAATGGTGCTTCACCAGCGTCATTTCCGTCACCAGATCGGCCGCCGCGATCAGCTCCGGCTTGGCGTTGCGGCCGGTCACGACGATGTGCAGGCCGGGCCGGCGGGCGCTCAACACGGCCACGACCTCGGCTAGCGGCAGATAGTCGTAGCGCAGCGCGATGTTGAGCTCGTCGAGCACGATCAGGCGGATGCTCTCGTCGGCTATCAGCTCCCTGGCCTTGGCGAAGGCGCGTTCGGCGGCGGCGATGTCGCGGGCCTTGTCCTGCGTCTCCCAGGTGAAGCCCTCGCCCATGCTGTGCCAGACGATCCTGTCGCCGAAGGCGTCGAGCGCCTTGCGCTCGCCGGTCTCCCAGGCGCCCTTGACGAACTGGACCACGCCGACGCGCCAGCCATGGCCGAGCGCGCGCAGCATCAGCCCGAAGGCCGCTGTCGACTTGCCCTTGCCCGGCCCGGTGTTGACGATCAGCAGGCCCTTCTCGATCGTCTTCCCGGCGACCTCGGCATCCTGCACCGCCTTGCGCTTGGCCATCTTGGCCTTGTGGCGCGCGGCGTCGTCCTGCTCGGTCGTCATCGTCACTTCACCTGCATCGGCAATCCCGCGACCATGAAGACCACGCGCTCGGCCTGCGCCGCAAGGCGCTGGTGCAGCCGGCCGGCCTCGTCGCGGAAGCGCCGCGCCAACGCGTTGTCGGGCACGATGCCGAGACCGACCTCGTTGGAGACGAGCACGACGGGGCCGCTCGCCTGCTCGCAGGCCGCAAGGAGATCGGCGGAGGCGGCGTCCGTATCGTGTTCGGCCAGGATCAGGTTGGTTAGCCACAGCGTCAGGCAATCGACCAGGACGGCCCGGCCCGCCGGCTGGCCGCGAATCGCCTGAGTCAAGGCGATCGGCGCGTCGACCGTGTGCCAGTCTCCCGAGCGCCGGGCCCGGTGCTCGGCGATGCGGGCGGCCATCTCGTCGTCATAGGCCTGCGCCGTGGCGATATAGCTCCAGGGCGGCGGCAGCGCCTCGATCAGCGCCTCGGCATGGCGGCTCTTGCCGGAACGGGCGCCGCCGAGGACCAGGGTGAGAGGGGGCAGATCCAAGCTAGCGTCCTCCGCCGTCTTGGTCGGCATCGAGCCGACCACTCCTGCATGAGATTCCCGGGTCTTCGCTGCGCTTGGCCCGAGAATGACGGTGCGCTGCATTGCACAGCTCCCCGCACATGGCTAATGATCATCCCCGACGGTGCCCCGGAGACGGGGTGAAAAGGGAACGCGGTGAGACACCGCGGCTGCCCCCGCAACTGTAAGCGGCGAGCGTCGTGCCATCGGCCACTGGGAGCGATCCCGGGAAGGCGGCACGAAGCATAGGACCCGCGAGCCAGGAGACCTGCCGTCATCCCGCAATCCATGAAGCCGCCGGCGGGGCGGCGAGGAGAACACGATGACCATCACTGCTTCCATCCAGACCCGAGCCGGCGTTTCCGAACGCGTCACGGCCGCCCTCGTCGCGCTCGCGCTCGGCGGCTTGCTGATCTTCACGGTCGGCTTCGCCCATTCGACGAGCGTCCACAACGCCGCCCACGACACGCGTCACACCCTCGCCTTCCCCTGCCATTGAGGGACCGGGCACATGGTCAATCGCGTTCTCACGGTCAGCCTGCTGGCCGGACTTTTGGCTGGGCTCGTCATCGCCGCGCTCCAGCACGTCACCACCACACCCCTGATCCTCAAGGCCGAGACCTATGAGGCGGCGCTGAAGGCGCAAGCACCAACATTCGCCGCTTTCGACGGCGGCGCCCGCATCATCCTGGCGCATGGCGCCGCCGGTGACGCCCCCGGCCACGAGCACCCCGAATGGAAGCCTGAAGACGGCTTCCAGCGCACTGCCTTCACCACGCTGGTCACGGTCGCGACCGCGATCGGTTTCGCGGCGCTCCTGCTCGGCGGCATGATCGCGGCGAACGAGACGATCGACGACAGGCGCGCGCTCGCCTGGGCGGCCTGCGGCTTCCTCGCCTTCGGCCTCGTGCCGGCGGCGGGGCTGGCGCCGGAACTGCCCGGCAGCGCCGCGGCCGAATTGCTGCCACGCCAGATCTGGTGGATCTCGACCGCGCTGGTCACGGCTGGCGGCCTCTTCGTCTTCCTCCGCATGGAAGCGCCCTGGCTGAGGGCGCTCGCCCTTGCGGCGATGCTGGTGCCGCATCTGATCGGCGCGCCGCACCCGGCCGCGCCCGAGAGCAAAGTGCCAGCCGAGATCGCGGCGCATTTCACCGCGCTGTCGCTCTCGCTTCAGGCCGCGCTCTGGCTCGCGACCGGGCTCGCCGTTGGCCTGCTCTGGCCAAGGGCGATGCGCAAGGCTTGGGCGACGCGCCGCGACGCCAAGGCCTGACGCCTCTCGCGCTCGCTTCGGCAGGCGCGTCAAAATCCGGAGGCGACCATGCCCGAGCGCGACCTCACAATCCATGTCTGCACCGCCTGCCGGCGCGTGCGCGAAGACCTGCCCGACGGCTACGACCAGCCGGGCTTAAGCCTCGCCACCGCGCTCAGTGAACGGCTCGCGGGGCAAGCCGGCATCGCTGTCGCTGCCGTCGAATGCCTGGCCGTCTGCAAGCGGCCCTGCACGCTCGCCTTCGCGGCGGACGGCAAATGGACCTATCTGATCGGCGATCTCGACGCCGAGACCCATCTCGACGATATCGTCAGCGCCGCGGAGAGCTTCGCCGCCAGCGCCAACGGCATCATTCCCTGGAAAGAGCGACCTATCCCCTTCCGAAAGGGTGTGGTCGCACGCGTGCCGCCCATGCCGCCGCGCGAACAAGGACAAGCCTCATGACCGCTTCGCTCGCAAAAGTACCTTGCACCATCGTCACCGGCTTCCTCGGCGCCGGAAAGACCACGCTCGTCCGCCATCTCCTCGAGAACGCGCAGGGCAAGCGCCTCGCCGTGCTCGTCAACGAGTTCGGCGATCTCGGCTTCGACGGCGAATTCCTGAAAGGCTGCGGCATCGCCGGCTGCACCGAGGACGACGTCGTCGAGCTGCCCAATGGCTGCATCTGCTGCACCGTCGCCGATGATTTCGTGCCGGCTCTGGAAAAGCTCCTGAACCGCGCCAACCCGCCCGAGCACATCCTGATCGAGACGTCCGGCCTGGCGCTTCCGAAGCCGCTGGTCACCGCCTTCAACTGGCCGGCGATCCGCAGCAGAGTCACCGTCGACGGCGTCATCGCCGTGGTTGATGGGCCGGCCGTAGCGGAAGGCCAGTTCGCCGACGATCCCGAGGCGCTCGCAGCCCAGCGCGCGCAGGACGCCTCGGTCGAGCACGACAATCCGCTGGAGGAGGTGTTCGAGGACCAGATCCTCTGCGCCGACCTGATCCTGCTCAACAAGAGCGATCTCGTCGACGAGGCCGGCCGGGCGCGGGTCAAGGCCGAGATCGCGCAGCACCTGCCCAAGGCGATCAAGATCGTCGAGACCTCGCACGGCAAGGTCGAACCGGCGCTGGTGATCGGCCTTTCGGCGGCAGCCGAGGACGACCTCGCGGGGCGGCCCTCGCATCACGGCGAAGGCGAGGACCACGACCATGACGATTTCGACTCGGTCTCCTTGCCGCTGCCAGTCGGCCTGTCGCCGGACGCGCTGTCGGGCCGGGTCGCGAAGGCGGCGGAGGCCGAGGGCGTGCTGCGGCTGAAGGGGTTCGCGTCCGTGCCGGGCAAGCCGATGCGGCTCGTCGTACAGGGCGTCGGGCGCCGTGTCAGCCATCATTTCGACCGGGCCTGGGGCGCTGACGAGGCGCGCGACGGCCGTCTGGTCGTGATCGGGCTCAAGGGCTTCGACCAGGCCGCCGTGGAGGCCGCGCTCGCGGGCTGATCCGACGCCATGCACCTCCTCCCGACCAGCGAGATCAGGCTCGACGACGGCGAGGACGCCGTCGATCTTTGCCTGCCGCCGGGGGACGCGCTGGTGCTGTCCTTCGCCGACAGCGATCTTTCGGCGATCGCGGCGGCTGCGGCCGAGAGCGAATTTTCCGTCCGCCTCGCCTCGCTGCGCCGGCTGCGCCATCCGCTCTCGGTCGATCTCCTGATCGAGAAGACGGCGACGCGCTGCCGCTTCGTTGTGGTGCGCTGCCTCGGCGGGCTCGACTACTGGCGTTACGGCGTCGAGCGGCTGGCGGCAGCTTGCCGGGAGCACGGCGTCGCGCTGGCAGTGCTGCCCGGCGACGATCGGCCGGATGCGCGACTGGCGGAATACGGCACCGTTCCGCCGGCCTGCGCCGCGGCGATGCTGGACTACTTCCATGCCGGCGGCGGTACCGAGAACATGCGGCGGCTGCTGGCGGTGGCAAGCGGCTATCTTGCTACCGTCGCTCCCTCATCAAACCCTGCTGCGCCGGGCCACCTTCTCCCCCGAGGGGAGAAGGAAGGGTGCGCCGGTTCCGTGGCCCCCTTCGCCCCCAGACCCCGGCAGGGGGATGAGGGCCGGCGCGACGCTGCCGAACTCGCTCCGGTTTCACTGCCGTCACTGTTTGCCGTCGGACCGAACGCCGAGCCCCAACCCTGGCGCGACGCGCTTGACAGCCAGCCGCCCCACCGCCCACTCATCCCCATCCTCGTCTACCGCTCCGGCGTCGCGGCCGGCGATACGGCGATGGCGGAGGCGATGGCAACCGCCCTGACCGAACGCGGCCACGCCCCGCTGATCTTGGCCTTGACCAGCCTGAAGGACCCCGCAGTCACCACCGAACTCGCAGCGCTGATCGCGACGCGTAAGCCAACCGCGATCGTCACCACCACCGCCTTTTCCGCACGCGACGGCGCCGACTTCGTGCTCGACGCCGCCGATTGCCCGATCCTGCAGGCCGTGCCGGTCGGCAGTCCGCGGGAGGCCTGGGCCGCCTCGCCGCGTGGCTTGTCGGCCGTCGACCTCACCATGCAGGTGGCGCTGCCGGAGTTCGACGGGCGGCTCGGCGCGGTTCCGGTCGCCTTCAAAGGTGAGACGGTCGATACCGCGACCGGACTGACGATCCGCCGGCTCGTGCCCGACCCCGAGGGCGTCGCGGCGCTGGCCGACCTCGCCTGCGGCTGGATCGCGCTCGCGGCCAAGCCGCCGGCCGAGCGCAAGCTGGCGCTGGTGATGTCGGATTATCCGGCGCGCGGCGGCCGGGCCGGCTTCGCGGTGGGGCTCGACACACCGGCGAGCGTCGGGACGATCCGAGAGTTGCTGGCGTCGGCGGGATACGACGTGACGCACGACACCGCCGTCATCCCGGGCGACCGAAGGGAGACCCGGGATGACCAGGAGGTGGACGGAAGGCAAACGCCTTTGATGATCGCCCTCACCGCCGGGCCCGCCAACTTCGCCGTCGCGCTCGCGGCTTATCGCGACTGGCTCGCCACCATCCCAACCGCCGCCCGCGACGCGCTCCTCGCCGCCCATGGCGAGCCCGCACCCAAAGATGGCGCATTCCGCTTCCGCATCGTCCAGGCCGGCAACCTGACCATTGCGCTCCAGCCGCCCCGCGACCCGACGCCCGACCGCAAGGCGCGCTATCACGATCCGGACGCACCGCCGGGCCATGCCTATCTCGCCTTCTATCTCGGCCTGCGCACGCTCCAATGCATCGATGCGCTGATCCATCTCGGCACCCATGGCACGATGGAATGGCTGCCGGGCAAGGCGGTGGCGCTCTCGCCCGCCTGCTGGCCGCGCCTCGTCACGGCCGGCCTGCCGGTGGTCTACCCCTATGTCGTGGACGACCCCGGCGAGGCCGCGCCGGCCAAGCGCCGGCTCAGCGCGATCACGCTCGGCCATCTGCCGCCGCCGCTGGCGGAGACCAGCACCGGCGGCGAGGTCGCGCTGCTGCGCGATCTGGTCGAGGAGTTCTCGCAGGCGCAGGTGATGGACCCACGCCGCGCCGAGATCGTGGCACGCGAAATCCGTCAGCGCGCCGAAGCGAGCGGGCTCGCGGAAGCCTGCGGCGTCACGCCCGAGACCGGGATGAATGAGGCGCTGACGCGGCTCGACGCGCAGCTTTGCGACATCGCGGAACTGCCCTTCCGCGAGGGCCTGCACGTCTTCGGGCGTTCGGAGATCGATCCAGCCTCCGCTCGCAACGAGCGCGACAACCTGCTGCGGGCGCTCGACGGCCGCTTCGTGCCCCCCGGCCCCGCGGGTTCGCCGCATCGCGGCCGGCCCGACGTGCTGCCGACCGGCCGCAACCTCTCGACGCTTGACCCGCGCGCGATCCCGACGCGGGCCGCGGCCCGGCTCGGGGCGCTCGCGGCGACGGCCGTGATCGAGCGGCATCTGCAGGATCATGGCGACCATCCGCGCCGCATCGTGATGGATCTCTGGGCCTCGCCGACCCTGCGCTCCGGCGGCGAGGACATTGCCCATGCGCTCGCCCTGATGGGCGTGAGCCCGCTCTGGGACGACGCCTCGACCCGCGTCACCGGCTTCGCGATCATCCCGCAGCCGAAGCTCGCGCATCCGCGCCTCGACGTGACGATCCGCATCTCCGGGGCCTTCCGCGACACTTTTCCGGGCCAGATCGCAATACTCGACGCCGCCGCGCGCGCCGTCGCGGCGCTCGACGAACCCGACGACTGGAACGAGCCGGCCGCCGCCGGACGCCGTGGTGAGACGGCCGCCCGCATCTTCGGCGCCGCGCCCGGCCGCTACGGCGCCGCGATGGCGGACCGTGCACTCGATGGCGATTGGGCGACGCGCGACGAACTCGGCGCCGCCTATCTCGCGGCGTCGAGCCATGCCTACAGCGGGCCGGAGGGCGCTGCCAGCGCCGATCCGGGCTTCGCCGAGCGGATCAGGGCGTCGGACGCCTTCATCCATGTCAGCGACACGGCCGGGCGCGACATTCTCGAAGCCAGCAGCGCCGCCGACGTGATCGGCGGGCTCGCCGCCGCCGCGCAGGCGCTCGGCGCGCGGCCTGCGCTCTACAGCCTCGACTCGTCGAACCCGGAAGCTCCCAAGGCCCGGACGCTGGCCGAGGACATCGCCCGCATCGTCCATGGCCGGCTGACGCATCCGCGCTGGATCGCGAGCCAGTTCGCCCATGGCTGGCGCGGCGCGGCCGAGCTGGCCGAGGCCGTCGACACGCTCTTCGTCTTCGCCGCCAGCACGGATGCGGTCGCGGACGGGCTGTTCGACGCGGTATTCCAGGCCTATTGCGCCGATCCGGCGATCTGGAGCGCGCTGGAGGCGGCGAATGCGCCTGCCGCGCAGGCCATCCGCGAGCGGCTGGCGGAGGCCGGGCGGCGCGGACTCTGGACCAGCCGGCGCAATTCCGTCGCGACTTTCCTGTCGCGGGAGGCGGCGGAATGAGCGCGCTGCGCGACGATCTCAGGCGCGGCTGGTACCCGAGCACGCTCCGGCCGATGGAGACCGGCGATGGCTGGCTGGTGCGCCTGCATCCGCCCGGTGGCGTGCTGACGCCGGCGCAGCTCGGCCGGATCGCGGAGTTGGCGGCCGAACACGGCAACGGGCTGGTCGAGATTTCCGCGCGCGGCAACATGCAGTTGCGCGGAGTGAGCGCGCAGACACATCCGGCGCTGGTCGAAGCGCTGCTGTCGGAGCGGCTGGTCGACGAGCATGACGGCGATGGGCCGCAAAGGCTGACGCTGGTCTCGCCGTTGGCGGGCCATGACGCAAGCGACCTGATCGACACCGCGAGGCTCGCCGAAGAGATCGAGGCGGTCGGCCGGAGCATTCTGGGCCTGCCGGCAAAGACCCTCCTCGTCGTCGATGGCGGCGGCGCCATGGCGCTGGACGGCTTCGCCGGCGACCTGCGCATTGTCGCCGTTGCAAGCGAGTCGGTGGTTTTCGGCCTGCCGGACGGGACGTGGCAGGGACCGGTCGTGCTAGCGCGGGCAACGGTTTTCGCTGCCGCCATTTTGCGTGCTTTTGCAGCGGCCCTCGGCAAGCAACCAGACACGATCCGCCGGATGCGCGACCTGTCGCCGGCCGCGCTCGCAGCGCTGTGCAGCCTGCCCGCGACCGAGCCGCCCGCACGGTGTCCTGCACCCCGCCGCGCCGGCACGTTCAGCCTCAATGACGGACGATTCGCCGCCCTGATCGGCCTACCTGTCGGTCGCTGCGACGCGGCGGCGCTGGCGAACCTGGCACATGCAGCCGGAGCCCTTGGCGCGACGGGCCTGCGCCTTTCGCCATGGCGCGGGCTCGCCTTCCATGGGCTCGCCTCCGATGCAGCCGCCTCGTTGCTCGCAGATGCAAAAGCGTTGGGCCTGATCGTCCGCGACGACGATCCGCGCCTCTCGGTGCAGGCCTGCGCCGGAAAGCCGGCCTGCCTGCGCGCCGAGGCCGATGCGATGGCGGATGCTGCGATCCTTGCCGAGACACTCGCGGCGGAACTGGTGAACGGCCTGAGCCTCCACGTCTCCGGCTGCCTCAAATCCTGCGCCCACCCGGGCACGTCCGATCTCACGCTCGTCGGCGATGGCGGGGGATATCACGTCGTCTTCGCCGGCTCGACGCGGGACGAGCCCGTCGCCACGCTTGACCTTCCAGCCATTCTGGCGCGTCTGCGGCCCGGACAGGATTGGCATGCCGGGCTCACGCGCCGGGCCAAGATTTCGGGACGCTAGGGTTTGGACGCGCGCGATTACATCCGGGACGGGGCCGCGATCTATGAGCGCTCCTTCGCGATCATCCGGGCCGAGGCCGATCTCGCGCGCTTTTCCGGTACGGCAGAGCGCGTCGTGGTCAGGATGATCCATGCCTGCGGCATGACCGACCTGCCCGGTGACGTCGCGATGTCGGAGGATTTTGCGGAGGCCGCGGAGGCCGCATTGGGGGCCGGCGCGCCGATCCTGTGCGATGCGAAGATGGTCGCCAACGGCGTGACGCGCGCCCGGCTGCCAGCGGGCAACGACGTGGTCTGCTCGCTCGACGATCCGCGCACGGCCGCGCTTGCGACTGAGCTGGGCACCACGCGCTCGGCCGCCGCGATGGAGCTTTGGCGGCCGCGACTCGCCGGCTCGATCGTGGTGATCGGCAATGCGCCGACCTCGCTTTTCCGGCTGCTGGAGATGCTCGACGGCGGCGCACCCAAACCCGCCGGCGTGATCGGTATCCCCGTCGGCTTCGTCGGCGCGGCGGAATCGAAGCAGGCGCTGGCGCAGGACGGGCGCGTGCCGTTCCTCGTCGTGCATGGACGGCGCGGCGGCTCGGCGATGGCGGCTGCGGCCGTCAACGCGCTGGCGCAGACCAGGGAATGAGCCGGTGAGCGAATCTCCGGCGAAAACACTGTTGTTCGGCGTCGGCCTCGGCCCCGGCGATCCCGACTACATGACCGTGCGGGCGCGCGACGTCATCCTGAAGGCCGATCGCCTCGCGCATTTCTGCAAGCGCGGTCGGCGCGGCAATGCCCGGGTCACGGCCGACGCGATCTGCCCGCCCGATCCCACCCGCGAGATCGAGCTCGCCTTCCCGGTGACGACGGAAGCGAATGTCGGCGAGCCCGGCTATGACGGGCCGATCGCCGCCTTCTACGAGGAGGCCGCGGCGCAACTCGCCTCCGAAATGGAGGCCGGACGCAGCGTCGCCGTGCTCTGCGACGGCGATCCGTTCTTCTACGGCTCCTTCATGCATCTCTGGCGGCGGCTCAGCCCTCGCTTCCCGACCGAGGTGGTGCCGGGCGTCACCGGCATGGCGGGCGCCTGGACGCGGGCCGGCGCCCCGATCAGCTGGGGCGACGACGTCATGACCGTGCTGCCAGGCACGCTGGCGGAGGCCGAGTTGACGCGGCGTCTGTCCGACACCGATGCGGCCGTGATCATGAAGCTCGGCCGCAATCTGCCCAAGGTCCGCCGGGCGCTGACGGCGGCCGGGCTGATCGAGCGTGCCGTCTATGTCGAGCGCGCGACGATGGCGGGCCAGGCGATCGTCAGGCTGAGCGAAAAACCCGACGACGAGGCGCCATATTTTTCGATGGTGCTGGTGCCCGGCGAAGGGCGGCGGCTGTGAGCGGCTCGCTCACCATCGTCGGGCTCGGCCCCGGCGAGGCGCAGTGGCTGACGCCGGCGGCGCAGGCCGCCATCGCGGCCTCGAGCGACCTCGTCGGCTACGGCCCCTATCTCGACCGGATTCCGGCACGCGAAGATCAGACGAAACATGCGTCCGACAACCGGGTCGAGATCGCCCGGGCCGAGCAGGCGCTGCGGCTGGCGGCGGACGGGAAAACCGTCGCGGTCGTCTCCGGCGGCGATCCCGGCGTCTTCGCGATGGCGGCGGCGGTGTTCGAGGCGCTGGAGGCCGGCGACCCGGCCTGGCTCGCGCTGCCGATCGCGGTCGAGCCCGGCATCACCGCGATGCTGGCGGCGGCGGCACGTGCCGGTGCTCCGCTCGGCGGCGATTTCTGCGCGATCTCGCTTTCGCACAATCTCAAACCCTGGGAGGTCGTGACCGTACGGCTGGAAGCGGCGCTCGCCGCCGATTTCGTGATCTGCCTCTACAACCCGATCTCGAAAGCGCGGCCTTGGCAGCTCGGCGCGGCGCTCGAATTGGCGCGCCGTCGTCGCGCGCCCGGAACACCGGTGATCTTCGCCCGAGCGATCGGACGGACCGACGAGAGCCTGCGCGTGCTGAGCCTGTCCGAATCGATCGCGGTGGCATCATCCGCCGATATGGCGACTTTGGTGATGATCGGCGCATCCTCGACGCGGATGATCGCGCGCGAAGGCAAAAGCCCTATCGTCTACACGCCGCGCTCGGTGACGAAGAGCCCCTGCGCCACCAGCCAGGGCAGGACCTGATCGATATGCTCGACGGTCTCGACATCGGGCTTCACCGGCCGCTCGACCATGATGACGGGCAAGCCGAGCCGGCGTGCCGCGACGAGCTTGCCGGCGGTGGCGTCGCCGCCCGAATTCTTGCTGACCAGGATCTCGACGCCTTCGCGCCGCATCAGGTCGGTCTCGTCGTCGGCGTCGAAGGGGCCGCGCTGCTGGATGACCTTGACGTCGTGCAAGGGCAGCCGGTCGCCGATCGGCTCGATGACGCGGACGAGATAATGATGACGCGGCGCGTCGGCGAAGGCCGGCAGCTCGAGCCGTCCGATGGTCAGGAAGACGCGCCTGGGCGCGTCGCCGAGCGCCGCGACCGCATCCGCGATGGAGAGCACGGACTGCCAGCGGTCGCCCGGGCGCGGCACCCAAGGCTTGCGGCGGATCGCCAGCAACGGCACGCTCTCGGCCTTGCAGGCCGCCTCGGCATGGAACGGCATCACGGCCGCGAAGGGATGCGTCGCATCGACCACCGCGACGATGCCCTCCTCGTTCAGATAGCGCCGCAGGCCCGCAATGCCGCCGAAGCCACCGGTGCGGACGGGCAGATTGAGCGGGCGCGGATCGACGGTGTGACCGGCGAGCGAGATCACGGCGCGGATCTCGGGAGCCTGGTCAGCGAGATGCTGGTCAAGCGCGGCCGCTTCGCTCGTGCCACCCAGGATGAGGACGGTCATGTCGCTATTTTCGCCTGAATCGGCGATGCTGTCGAGCGGGAGCGACGCGATGGCGCAGCCCTGGCTCAGCCTCGTCGGCTTGGGCGAGGACGGCCGCGCCGGGCTGTCGCGGGCGGCGGAAGCCGCTCTCGATGCGGCCGATCTGGTGGTCGGCGGAGCGCGGCATCTCGCGCTGGTCGGGCCGCTTGCAGCCGAGACGCTGGCCTGGCCGAGCCCGATCCACGACGCCTTCCCGGCGCTGCTTGCGTGGCGCGGGCGGAAGGTCTGCGTGCTCGCATCGGGCGATCCATTCCATTACGGCATCGGCGTGCAGCTCGCGGACATCGTGCCGGCGGCCGAGATGGCGGTGTTTCCTCAAGCCTCGGCTTTTTCGCTCGCTTGCGCGCGATTGGGCTGGGCGCAAGCCGAATGCGCACTCGTTTCGCTGCATGGCCGAGCGCTGGAACGCATCGTGCCGCATCTGCAGCCGGGCGGGCGCGTGCTGGCGCTATCATGGGACGGAACCACGCCGGCCAAGCTCGCGGCGCTGCTCACCGAGAGCGGCTTCGGCAATTCGACGCTGACTGTTCTGGAAACCCTCGGCGGGCCGCGCGAGCGCATTCGTGGTGCGAGAGCCGACGGCTTCGCGCTCGACGGCATCGACCCGCTCAACCTGATCGCGCTGAAGGTCGTCGCCGATGCCGGGGCGCGGCTGCTGCCGTTGGCCTGCGGTCTCGACGACGACTTTTTCGCGCATGACGGCCAGATCACCAAGGCCGATATCCGCGCGATCACGCTGTCGGGGCTCAGCCCCCGCGCCGGCGAACTGTTGTGGGACATCGGCGCAGGCTCTGGCTCGATCTCGCTCGAATGGTGCCTGCGCCATCCGCGGAACCGCGCCGTCACCTTCGAGGAGAAGCCCGAGCGGGCGGCCCGCATCGCCGCCAACCGGCTGGCGCTCGGGGCGCTGCCGGTCGAGATCGTCGAAGGACAGGCGCCTGCGAGCCTCGAGGGGCCGCCGGCACCGGACGCCGTTTTCATCGGCGGCGGGATCGCCGATGCCGGCCTGTTCGAGGCGGCCTGGGCGGCGCTGAAGCCGGGCGGGCGGCTCGTCGCCAATGTCGTGACTCTGGAGGGCGAGGCCCGGCTGGCGGCGCTGTTCCAGACCCATGGTGGAACCCTGCGACGCATCGGCGTCTCGCATCTCGACAGGGTCGGCACCCTTCATGGCTGGCGCGCGACGATGGCGGTGACGCAATGGCGGGTGGTGAAGCCGTGACCGGCCGCCTCATCGCCGGCATCGGCATGCGCCCCGGCGCGAGCGAAGCCGATCTGCGCGAGTGCCTCGACCAGGCGCTGGCGATGGCGACGCTTGCCAACGAACCTCTCCTGCGCCTCGCCACGCTGGCGGGCCGCAGCGCCGAGCCCGGCCTGCTCGCCCTGGCGTTGGAGCGCAGCGCGGAGATCGTCGCCGTTCCCGACGAGGCGCTGAAGGGCTTCGAGGCCGCCTGCGCCACGCGCTCGACCCGGATCGCATCGCTCTATGGCGTCGGCTCGGTAGCGGAGGCCGCCGCGCTCGCCGCCGCAGGCCCCGGCGGGATTTTGGTGCAGCCGCGCATCGCCACCGCCCGCGTGACCTGCGCGCTGGCGAGGTCGGCGTCATGACCGTGCATTTCATCGGTGCTGGCCCCGGCGCGCCCGATCTGATCACGCTGCGCGGGCGCGACCTGATCGCGGCCTGTCCGGTCTGCCTCTATGCCGGCTCGCTGATCCCGCAAGCGATGCTCGACTGGTGCCCGAGGGATGCCCGCATCGTCGACACCGCCTCGCTAGACCTCGACTCGATCGTCGCGGAGATGCAGGCCGCGCACGAAGCCGGACTGGACGTGGCGCGTCTGCATTCGGGCGACCTCTCGATCTGGAGCGCCTGCGGAGAGCAGATGCGCCGGCTCGACGGGCTCGGCATCCCCTACACGGTGACGCCGGGCGTGCCGGCCTTCGCCGCCGCTGCCGCCGCGCTGAAGCGCGAACTCACGCTTCCCGGCGTGGCGCAGTCGTTGGTACTGACCAGGACATCGGGCCGCGCCTCGGCAATGCCGGAGCGCGAAACGCTTGCGACCTTCGCCGCATCGGGCGCGACGTTGGCGATCCATCTTTCGATCCATGTCGTCGAACAGGTGGTGGCGGACCTCACGCCGGTCTACAGCGCCGATTGCCCGGTTGCGGTGGTGTTCCGCGCCTCCTGGCCGGACGAGCGGGTGCTGCGCGGCACGCTGGCGACGATCGCCGGCGAGGTCAGTGCTTCGGGATTGGAGCGGACCGCGCTGATCTTGGTCGGGCCCGCGCTTGGAGCGGAGGATTTCGGCGAGAGCGCGCTCTATTCGACCGGCTATGACCGCCGCTTCCGGCCAGGCGGAGGCCAGCCATGACCGCGCGCGGAATCCTGATCGCCGCGCCGCGCTCGGGCTCGGGCAAGACCACGATCACGCTGGGCTTACAGCGCGCGCTGGTCCGGCGCGGGCTCGTGGTGCGCGGGCTGAAATGCGGGCCGGACTACATCGATCCGGCCTTCCACGCCGCCGCCACGGGCGCGCCGAGCGCCAATCTCGATTCCTTCGCCATGCCGGACGCTTTGCTCGGCCGCATCGTCCGCGAGGCCGGTCACACCTCCGACCTGATCCTCGCCGAGGGCTCGATGGGGCTGTTCGACGGCGTGCCCGGAGCGGAGGGGCACACCGGCGCCAGCGCCGACATCGCCGCGCTGACGGGCTGGCCGGTCGTGCTCGTCATCGACGTCTCCGGGCAGGCGCAGTCGGCCGCCGCCATCGCGCTCGGCTGCATGCACTACGACCCGCGCATCACCATCGCAGGCGTGCTCCTGAACAAGGTGGCGAGCGAGCGCCACGGCCGGCTGGTGCGCCAGGGCATGGCGAGGATCGGCCTGCCCGTGCTCGGCTCCCTGCCGCGCGAAGCGAGCCTGATCCTGCCCGAGCGCCATCTCGGGTTGGTGCAGGCCGGCGAGACCGAGGATCTGCACCAGCGGCTCGAAGCGCTGGCCGACGCGATCGCGGCGGCGGTCGATCTCGATGCGATCGTGGCGGCGGCCGGCGCGACGTTGCTCACTGCGCCGCCTGTCGCCTCCCCCGCCCTGCCCGCACCCGGCCGGCGCATCGCGATCGCGCGCGATGCCGCCTTCAGCTTCATCTATCCGCATGTCGAGGCCGGATGGCGCGCGGCGGGTGCAGAGCTCATGCCGTTCTCGCCGCTGGCCGACGAGCCGCCGCCGGAGGCTTGCGACGCCTGCTGGCTGCCCGGCGGCTATCCCGAGCTGCATGCCGGCCGGATCGCGGGCGCGTCCCGTTTCCTCGGCGGCCTGCGCCGCTTCGCGCAATCGCGCCCGGTCCATGGCGAGTGCGGCGGCTACATGGTGCTGGGCCGCAGCCTGGTCGATGCCGAGGGGACCAGCCACACCATGGCCGGCCTGCTCTCGGTCGAAACCAGCTTTTCCAAGCGCAAGATGAACCTCGGCTATCGCCGGGCCGTGCTCCAGGCTGACGGGCCGCTGGGGTCGGCGGGCGTGGTGCTGACCGGGCACGAGTTCCACTATGCGACGATCGTCTCGCAGGGCGACGATCCGCCCTTCGCGTTGGTGACCGATCCGCATGGCGCCGCGCCCGCCCCCGCAGGCAGCCGGCGCGGCCACGTCACCGGCTCGTTCTTCCACGCCATCGCGACGGCATGAGCACGCCGCCCGTCTTCGATGAGGTCTTCGTCGCGCAGTTCGCGACGCTGCTGGCGTGGCGGCGCGACGTCCGTCGGTTCCGGCGCGATCCGCTGCCCAAGGGGCTGATCGACCGTCTACTGGCACAGGCGGAGCTCTCGCCCTCGGTCGGCCATTCGCAGCCCTGGCGCTGGCTGAGTGTGAGCGAAGAAGGCAAGCGCGAGACGGTGCGCGACAGCTTCCGCCGCTGCAACGGCGAGGCGCTCGCCGACTACGAGGGCGAGCGGGCAGAGCTCTATGCCCGCCTCAAGCTCGAGGGTCTGAGCGAGGCGCCCGAGCAGTTCGCCGTGTTCTGCGACCATGGCACGGCCCAGGGCCATGGGCTCGGCCGCAGGACCATGCCGGAGATGCTGGACTACTCCGTCGTCGCCGCGATCACGCAGTTCTGGCTGGCGGCCCGGGTCGCCGGCATCGGCGTCGGCTGGGTCTCGATCATCGAGCCGGAGACGGTCGCGGCCGCGCTCGGCGCGCCGCCGGAGTGGAAACTGATCGCCTATCTCTGCGTTGGATATCCGCAGAACGAAACCGAGACGCCGGATCTCGTGCGGGCAGGCTGGGAGCCGGGCCGGCCGCGTTGAAGGCGCAGTTTCACCATCTTGGCGTTTTACCGAAACGACGACTGCGCTATCTTCTCCTCCAGAACGAACAGAAGGAGACCCTCCATGCTGCGCCGTTCCTTTCTCCAGCTCGGCCTCGCCGGGCTCGCCGCGCCGGCCGTCATCGGCCGGGCCGCCGCCGAGACCGCCGCGCCCGGCCTCAAGTTCAACGTGACCTATTTCGACGTGCCCGCGATCAAGGGCTCGCGCGACGTCACCGATGCCGGCGACGGCACGATCTGGGTCTGCGGCCAGCGCAACGGCACGCTCGGCCGCTTCGATCCGCGTACCGGCCAGCTCAAGGTGGTCGAGCTCGGCCAGGGCGCGGCGCCGCATGGCGTGATCCGCGGGCCGGATGGCGCGGCCTGGGTGACCGAGGGCGGCCAGAACGCCATCGTCCGCGTCGACGACAAGACCCACGCGGTCGAGCTGTTCAAACTGCCCGATGAGCGCAAGCGCGCCAACCTCAACACCGCCGTCTTCGACAAGGCCGGCATGCTCTGGTTCACCGGCCAGAACGGCGTCATCGGCCGCCTCGACCCGAAGACGCGCAAGATGGACGTCTGGAACGCGCCGCGCGGCGCCGGAGCCTACGGTATGACGATCACGCCCTCGGGCGAGGTCTGGTACGCCTCGCTCGCGGGCAACCACATCGCCCGGATCGACACCGGCACGGTGCAGGTCAACGTGGTCGAGCCGCCGACGGCGGGCCAGGGTGCGCGCCGGGTCTGGTCGGATTCGAAGAACCGCGTTTGGGTCAGCGAATGGAACTCTGGCAACGTCTCGGCTTATGACACGCTGAGCAAGAGCTGGAAGTCCTGGAAGCTGCCGGGCGAGCGACCGCGAACCTATTCGGTCTATGTCGATGACGCCGACAAGGTCTGGCTGACCGATTTCGCCGCCAATGCGATCGTGCATTTCGACCCGCTGACCGAGGCCTTCACCGCCTTTCCGAGCGACAAGGCCGGCGCCAATGTCAGGCAGATGGACGGGCGCTCGGGCGAGGCCTGGGGCGGCGAGAGCGGCAACGACCGGCTCGTGCGGGTGCAGACGGTCAAGGCGGCATGAGGACGGCGCTCGTCATCGCCGCGCTCGCGCTCGCCGGTGCCGAGACCGGCTTGGCTCAGGATTTGGGCCGCGGCGAGCAATTGTTCGAGCCCTGCCGATCCTGCCACAGCCTGGAGCCAGGCAAGTCCGGGATGGCCGGGCCGGATCTCTCCCGGCTGAAAGGACGGATCGTCGGTACAGCCAAGGGCTTCGACTATTCGCCGCCCTTCCAGGCCGCCAGGGCGCAGAAGCTGACCTGGGACGAGGCCCGGCTGAAGGCCTATCTCGCCGACCCCGAGGCGATGTTCAAAGGCGGCTGGATGAGTTCGCAGGGCCTCGACGACGAGGAGGATCGTGCCGCGGTCGCAGCTTTTCTGTTCAAGCCACGGTAAGGCTCAGGCCTTCGCCACTGCCGCGGCCGCGACTGCCGCCGCCTCGTGCAGCCGCTCGGCATAAACCTCCGGCGAGGGCTGCGTGCCGGCCTTGGCGCCGACCGCGGCGCGCAGCAGCGTCGCGACGATCGCCTCGGGCCGCACTCGTTCCAGCGTGATTTCCCCCGATACCTCCGCCTCCGCGAGCAGGCGCAGCGCCAAGGTCACGAAGATGCCCTCGACCTCGGCGATCTCGCGCGAGGCGACCTGCGCCATCACCGCCTTGAGCTCGGCGAGATGTTCGCCGGCGCCGAAAGCGGAATAACCCGAGGCGAAATGCGCCTGCATCAGCGCATCGAGCCGCTGCGCCAGCGGGCCCGGCCGCGCCACGACCTCACGGCATCGTGCCTCGACGCGGGTACCGAAGCGCCGGATCATGGCACGGAAGACGTCGTCCTTGCCCTTGAAATGCAGATAGAGCGTCGCCTTCGCGAGACCGGCCTCCCTGGCGATGTCGTCCATCGAGCTGCGCTTGAAGCCGTAGCGGGCGAACCGGCGCAGGGCCGCATCCGCGATCTGCTCGATCCGGGTGGTGGCGTCTTCAGCCGCGAGAACGCAGGAGGCGCCGGAACATTCGCGTGCGTCATTCATTGCTGTCTTGCAGTGCAGTCTTGACAGAATACAAACTATGCGCGACTATCCTGAATAGACTCAAATCGTCTATCCAGTCCAGTCGCGCGACCCAGGACTACGGATCATTAGCCCGCGTCCGCGATGCCGGATAGGGCTACCGAGGCCAGACCTCGATCCGCACCCATGGTGCCGCGCCGCGTTGTTCGCATCGGAGGCGGCCATGGTTTCTCTCAATGTCAACGGACGGACGCACAGCGTCGACGTCGATGATGATACGCCCCTGCTTTGGGCGATCCGCGACGATCTCGGCCTGACCGGCACCAAGTTCGGCTGCGGCGTCGCCCAATGCGGCGCCTGCACCGTGCATGTCGACGGCAAGCCGATGCGATCCTGCGTCACCCCGGTCTCGGCCGTCGCCGGGCGCGAGATCGTCACGATCGAGGCGATCGCCGGCAAGGAGGCCAACGCTATCCAGACCGCCTGGACGGCAGGCGACGTGCCGCAATGCGGCTATTGCCAGTCCGGCCAGGTGATGAGCGCGGTGGCCCTGCTCAAAGAAAACCGCAAGCCGAGCGACCGCGACATCGACCTCGCGATGAACGGCAACATCTGCCGCTGCGCCACCTATGCCCGCATCCGCGCCGCGATCCACAGCGCCGCACGCACGCTGGAGGGCTGAGCATGACCGCCCACGATATCGCTCTCTCACGCCGCTCGCTGCTCGGCGGCGCCGGCGCCCTGGTCATCGGCCTGCATCTGCCGCGCGGCGCCAGAGCGCAATCGGGCGCGGCCTCGGCCTTCCGGCCGGGCGGCAACGCGACCTTCGCGCCCAACGCCTTCATCCGGATCGCGGCCGACGACAGCGTCACCGTGCTGGTGAAGCACATCGAGTTCGGCCAGGGGCCGTTCACCGGCCTCGCCACGCTCGCGGCCGAGGAGCTCGACGCCGACTGGAGCCAGATGCGGGCCGAGCATGCGCCGGCCGACGTCAAGCTCTACGCCAATCTCGCCTTCGGCGCGCAGGGCACCGGCGGCTCGACCGCGATCGCCAATTCCTACGAGCAGATGCGCAAGGCGGGTGCGACCGCGCGCGCCATGCTGGTGCAGGCGGCGGCCGAGGCCTGGAAGGTGCCGGCGGCGGAGATCACCGTCGAGAAGGGCGTGATCCGGCATGCGTCGGGCAAGCAGGGCCGCTTCGGCGAATTCGCGGAGGCCGCCTCGAAGCTGACCCCGCCCGAAAACGCGCCGCTGAAGCAGCCCTCGGCCTTCCGCCTGATCGGCAAGGAGGGCGCGGTCAAGCGCCTCGACAGCGCCGACAAGGCCCGCGGCAAGACGCAGTTCACCATCGACATCAAGACGCCCGGCATGCTGACGGTCGTGGTGGCGCGGCCGCCGCGCTTTGGCGGAACGATGGCGAGCTTCGACGCGTCCGATGCGCTCAAGGTCAAGGGCGTGGTCGACGTCAAGCCGATCGGGTCTGGCGTCGCGGTCTACGCCAACGGGATGTGGCCGGCGATCAAGGGCCGCGAGGCACTGAAGGTCACCTGGGACGAGAGCCAGGCCGAAAAGCGCGGCAGCCGCGAGCTGATCGCGGAGTATCGCGCGCTCGCTCGCACGCCCGGCACCGTCGCCGGCAAGCATGGTGACGCCGAGGCGGTGCTGGCCAAGGCCGACAAGGTGATCGAGGCCGAATACGTCTTCCCCTATCTGGCGCATGCGCCGATGGAACCACTCGACGGCTATCTCGAATGGGACGGCACCCAGGCTCTGGCCCGCTTCGGCAGCCAGTTCCAGACCACCGAGCACGCCACGATCGCGAGCGTGCTCGGCCTGCCGCCGGAGAAGGTGAAGCTCGAGACGATGCTGGCCGGCGGCTCCTTCGGCCGGCGCGCCCAGGTCTCGCAGCATCTCGCCGCAGAACTGGCGATGTGCGCCAAGGCGATCGGCCCCAACCGCCCGGTCAAGCTGGTCTGGACCCGCGAGGACGATCTCACCGGCGGCTATTACCGCCCGCTCTTCGTCCATCGCCTGCGCGGCGCGATCAAGGACGGCCACATCGCCGCCTGGTCGAGCAGCATCGTCGGGCAGTCCTTCTTCCTCGGCACGCCCTTCGAAGCGATGACGGTGAAGAACGGCATCGACGCGGTGATGGTCGAGGGCGCGAAGGAACTGCCCTACGAGGTCGCGGATTTCTCGTGCGAGGTCCATGTCGCCAAGGTCGGCGTGCCGACGCTGTGGTGGCGCTCGGTCGGCCACACCCATACCGGCTATGCGGTCGAGTGCTTCGTCGACGAGTTGCTGCAGGCGGCGGGTCAAGACCCTGTCACCGGCCGGCTGATCATGATGGGCAAGCAGCCGCGTGCGGTCGGCGTGCTCAAGGCCGTCGCCGAACTGGCGAAGTGGAATGGACCGGGCCCCGTCGACGGGCGCGCGCGCGGCGTCGCGGTGGTCGAAAGCTTCGACAGTTTCGTGGCGCAGATCGCCGAGGTTTCGATCGGACCCGATGGGGAGCCGAAGGTCCACAAGGTCTGGTGCGCGGTCGATTGCGGCGTCGCGGTCAATCCCGACGTGATCCGCGCCCAGATGGAGGGCGGTATCGGCTTCGGCATCGGGCACGCGCTCTATGGCGAGATCAGACTCGACGAGGGCCGGCCGGTGCAGACGAATTTCGACACTTATCGCTCGTTGCGCATCCATGAGATGCCGGAGGTCGAGGTCACGATCATCGCTTCGACGGAGAAGCCGACCGGCGTCGGCGAGCCCGGCGTCCCGCCGATCGGTCCGGCCGTGGCGAACGCGCTGGCCCGACTCGGTTTCGGTCGGCCCCGACAATTGCCGATGGTCGGCGGAGGCGTGTCGTGATGCGGCCGCTCATATTGGCGGCGACCGCCGCGCTTGCGCTCGGCCTCGGCGGCACGGCGCTGACGCTCGCCCAGCCGGCGGCGCAGCCGCAGGCCGGAGGCAAGCCGCTGCGCGAGGCTGCGAGCTTCGCTGGCATCGCCGACACCCGAGCGCGCTCGGTCGCACTCTTCGGCGAGATCGGCACGGTGCTGACGCATCCGCGCTGCGTGAACTGCCACCCGGCGACCGAGCGGCCGCGCCAGACCGACGCCAAGCGCCTGCACCAGCCGATGGTCGTGCGCGGCAAGGACGGGCACGGCGCGCCGGGCCTGGAATGCGCGACTTGCCATGGCAAGCAGAACTACGATCCGGCGAAGATGCCCGGCAACGAGCACTGGGCGCTGGCGCCGTCCTCGATGGCCTGGGAAGGCAGGAGCCTCGGCCAGATCTGCGAGCAGCTCAAGGACAAGGGCCGCAACGGCGACCGCGACCTCGCGGCAATCGTCAAGCACGTCACCACCGACTCGCTCGTGCTCTGGGGCTGGAACCCTGGTCCCGGCCGCGAGCCGGCGCCGGGCACGCCGGCGCAGTTCGGCGCGCTGATGCAGGCCTGGGTCGACAGCGGGGCCGCCTGCCCGGCGCCGTGAGATGCAAGCGGACGACCGGCTTCGGCAAGGAGAGGGTCGTCCGCGATCTTGCGTCAGAGTTCAGGTTGCAACCTGCCCGTCCGCTCGGCTAGTGCTTTGGAACTGACATCCGGCAGTCATTCCAGCGGCAAAGGCGACGCGATGAAGAAGGTTTTCCCTGACGCCAAGGCGGCGCTCGCCGGCGTCCTCAAGGACGGCATGACGATCTGCGCCGGTGGGTTCGGCCTCTGCGGAATCCCCGACGTCCTGATCGAGGCGGTGCGCGAGAGCGGCGCCAAGGATCTGACCTTCGTCTCCAACAATGCGGGCATCGACGGTGCCGGCCTCGGCATCCTGCTGGAGACTCGGCAGATCAAGAAAATGATCTCGTCCTATGTCGGTGAGAACAAGCTCTTCGCCCAGCAATATCTCGCCGGCGAGCTCGAGCTCGAATTCACGCCGCAGGGTACGCTGGCCGAGCGCATCCGCGCCGGCGGGGCGGGCATCCCGGCCTTCTACACCAAGACAGGCGTCGGCACGCTGGTCGCCGAGGGCAAGGAGGAGCGGACCTTCGACGGCGAGCGCTACATCATGGAACGCGGCATCTTCGCCGACGTCTCGCTGGTCCATGCCTGGAAGGGCGACACCGAAGGCAACCTCGTCTACCGGAAGACCGCCCGCAACTTCAACCCGATGATGGCTTCGGCCTCGCGGATGACGATCGCCCAGGTCGAGAACCTGGTCGAGGCCGGCGAGATCGACCCCGACCACATGCACACGCCCGGTATCTTCGTGAAGCGGATCGTCCACGTCACCAACGCGGCCAAGCGCATCGAGCAGCGCACGGTCCGCAAGCGCGCGGCCTGAGGAGAAACACAATGCCCTGGACACGCGACCAGATGGCGGCCCGCGCCGCCAAAGAACTCAAGGACGGCTTCTACGTCAATCTCGGCATCGGCATTCCGACGCTGGTGTCGAACTACATCCCCGAGGGCATGTCGGTACAGCTCCAGTCGGAGAACGGCATGCTCGGCATGGGCCCCTTCCCCTATGAGGGCGAGGAGGACGCCGACCTGATCAATGCCGGCAAGCAGACCATCACCGAGCTCAAGACGACGAGCTATTTCTCCTCGGCTGATAGCTTCGGCATGATCCGCGGCGGCCATATCGACCTGTCGATCCTCGGCGCGATGCAGGTCGCGGAGAACGGCGACCTCGCCAACTGGATGATCCCCGGCAAGGTGGTGAAGGGCATGGGCGGCGCGATGGATCTGGTCGCCGGCGTCAAGAAGGTCGTCGTGGTGATGGAGCACGTCGCCAAGAACAAGGACGGCACCGAGTCCGCCAAGCTGCTCAAGGCCTGCGACCTGCCGCTGACGGGAGCCGGCGTCGTCGACATGGTCATCACCGATCTCGGCGTCTTCGCGATCGACGAGAATGGCGGCGGCATGAGCCTGATCGAGCTCGCCGAGGGTGTCACGCTCGACGAGATCAAGGGCAAGACGGAAGCGGCGTTCAAGGTCGCACTGTAGACGCGCACCGATCCGGAATTTATTCCGGAAGCGGTGATTCAGAGGTTTCGGCCGTCCGCTGACCGGATCTGCCAAGGGCGGAGCGGCGGGCGTCGATCCGACATGGAGAGATCGCGAGGCCCGCAGCCCATTTGAGCTGGGCTCGGAAAGCTCGGGACCGTCGCGACGTCCCGGCTGCTGATACGCCTGAACAGTCCCGGAGCGCGTGACAGCGGCGCTTCGACAATCGGCCGAAATCGGCCGAGCCGGTAGCGCATCGTCATGACAGGGTCGGCCGAGCGCGACCGTCCGATTTCAGATAAGGCCCTGAAAAATCACCACTTTGGTAGCTGATTGGTGCGCCGTACAGGATAAAAGTGCGAACATCTATATAATTGAAATTGCGATATAATTTGTCTCAACACGCGAGGTCCGCAACAGTCAGTGGCAGCCTCGCCGGCATGAAAGCATTCTCTTTGCGCCCTTTCTCGATCCGAGCGGTTGCAGTCAATCAGCCGCGCGTCTGTAGCGCCGTAAGTTGATCGGTGTCATAGCGGCGCCGCAGATCGCCGATTGCCTTGGGATCGGGCGGCGTACCGACGGATGCGAGCTTCGCCAGCTCCTCGAAATAGTGTTCGTGGCCCGGCGGGGAGACGGTCATGATCACGCGCGCCGACTTGTCGGTGACGTTGGCGATGTTGTGCGGCACGCCCGGCGGGATGAACACGAACGTCCCGGGCGTCGCACGCACAATTTCCTCTCCAACATGCCATTCGCACTCGCCGTCGATGACGAAAAACGTCTCCTCCTGCACGCGATGGACGTGGCGGCCGGTCGAGAACCGCGCCGGGATCGTCCAGTCGAACATGCTCGTGTGCTTGGTGTCTTTGCCGGTCACCAGAAAAGCCATCGGTTGGCCGGCAAGCTTGACGCCCGTGTCGTCGTCTGGCTGGCGGATCACTGGTGCGGGGCCCATGGTAGATCTCCCTGTTTGGCTGCTCCGAAAGTGGAACTAGGGCGATGCTGATCCGGACCGGCTCAACTTGTCGTAAAACGCCTGCGAAATTGTTGCGAATCTTTTCCGAAACGAGGGTCATCGCACGATGTCCGTCAAATACGAGTTCGGTCCGTTTTGCCTCGACGTCAAGCTCGGGATCCTGCTGCGTGGGACCGAGCCAATTGGCGTTGGACAGCGCGCGGTTGCCTTGCTGCGGCTGCTCGTCGAGCGGGCTGGCGAGCTGGTCGGAAAAGAGGACCTGATCGCAGCGGCGTGGTCAGGGCTGGCGGTCGAGGACAGCAACCTGACGGTGCAAATGACGGCCTTACGCAAGGCACTCAGAGAGGCCGGCGAAGGGGCATGGATTGAGACACTGTCGCGCCGCGGTTACCGTTATGTCGGCCCACCCGTCTCGACCCGGCAAAACGACCCGAGTGAAGGCGAGCCCGCGCCCCCATTCGCGTTGCCGTCCAAGCCATCCGTCGCCGTGCTGCCGTTCGCCAACCTCGGTGAGGATCCCGAGCAGGCCTATTTCACCGACGGCATGGTGGACGACGTCATCACGGGGCTCTCGCGGATCAAATGGTTGTTCGTGATTGGGCGCGGCACGACCTTCGCCTACAAGGGGCGCACGGTCCAGCCGAGGGAGGTCGGGCTCGAGCTTGGGGTGCGCTACCTACTTGAGGGCAGCGTTCGCAAGTTCGGTGACCGCGTTCGTATTAATAGTCAACTTATCGATGCGACAAACGGTGCCCACGTTTGGGCCGAGCGGTATGATCGCCGTCTCGACGATTTGTTCGCACTGCAGGACGAGATCGCCGCCGCCGTTGTCGGGGCGCTGGAGCCGGGACTAAAGCGCGCCGAAATTGAGCGCGTCAGGCGCAAGCGGCCCGATAGCCTCGATGCCTACGAGTTGGTTCTCAAGGCGCAGCCAGACGTCGATTCAGGGATGCCCGAGCAGGCCACGCGTGCACTCAAGCATCTGGAACGTTCGCTGGCGATGCTTCCGACCTATGCCCTCGCTCACGCAAGTTCAGCGATGTGCCACCATTGCCTCTACCTGCGCACGGGGTTGAAGGAGGAGAACAGGCTCGCATCGCTTAACCATGCCGAGGCGGCGATGACTTATGGCCAGGACGACTCCCTGGCGCTGACTTACGCAGGCTTCTCTATCGGCATGGACGGCCATGACGGCGCGGCTGCTTTCGCGGCATTCGAGGCGGCGTTGACATTGAGCGCGTCGAGCGCGCTGACCTACATCCTTGGTAGTGTGGTGCTCGGATGGGGCGGGGAGGCGGAGCGGGCGATCGAATGGAGCGAATGCGGCGTGCGATTGAGCCCATTCGATCCGTGGGCATTTGCTGCCTACGATGCGCAGGCGTTGGGATATTTTCATCGCGGACGCTACGAGAACGCGGTGGCCGCTGCCTACAAGTCCAATCAGGCCAATCCCGCGCACAGCATCACCTATGTGCAGATGGCCGCTGCACTGGCCAAGCTGGGGCGCATTGACGAGGCAAGGGCGGCTGCAGCGCGCGTCCTGCAACTGCACCCGACTTTCCGCTACAGCCGGCAATTCGCCGGCGTCGGGTGTGCGCCGGCGCTCGCCGTTAAAATGGGGGAGGCTCTCAGCGCTGCCGGGTTGCCGGAGTAGAGTGGCGGCCGATTTTGCAAGAGATCAACTTGATATCAAGTTGGTGCCCTGGAGAGGACTCGAACACAACCGCCCCGGCTTTGTTGGATGCCCCAACTCCTGAGAAGATGGGGCTATGACAACCAGCTAGGCAGCATCGACCGCTTGCGACATCGTGCAACCGGCGCGCCCTTTTTGGACGAAGCCACGCGGAATCGGTGGCTGCGGCACCGGCAGTCTTTGTCCGCGTGACGCTGCAATTCCTGACCTTACCCAGCATTTCGTCGCGCGGGCTCAGCCCGTGCGAGACCTCGGATGTCCATGCGCGGGTTGGGTTTCGTCGGCGACGAATTGAGCCGAGATTATAGCAGCTCCTTCTTCGATCGCCTTGCGGATCAGTTGGACTGCACTGGCCGCATCCCGTCGTCCTAGAGCGTCCAAGAGGAGATCGTGATTATGCGGCTCTTCCAGCCTCGATGGATCGATCGGGAAGAGATAGTTCAGGCTCGGTCCGATCTTGAGCCAAAGCGACTCGATCATGGCATAGAGCGTCGGCATCGCCGCGCGCTCATAGAGCATCAGCCGGAATTCCTTGTTCTCTTGCAGCGCCTCGCGGGCGGCGTTGCGGCGCCTGGCATCCTTGAAGCGCTCGTTGGTCGCGCGCAGCAGGGCGAGGTCTGCGCCGGTCAGGAGCGGGGTCGCCCGCTCGACCGCGAGGCTCTCGACGACGAGGCGGATATCGATGATCTCGCGATAGCCTTCCGGCGACAGCGCCGGCACGGTGAAGGATTGCGCCGGTGCCATCTCGAGCGCACCGCTCGCGACGAGCTTGAGCAGCGCCTCGCGGACCGGGGTCGGGCTGGTGCCGAGACGCGCGGCGAGATCGCGCGCGATCAGCCTTTCGCCGGGCCTGAGGCTGCCCTCCATCAGCGCCTGCTTCAACGTCCGTTCGACATGGCCGGTCAGGCCGCCCTTGGGCGCAATCGGCAACTGGTCAAGACTCACGGAGCGGCTCCCTCGCTGACGGGGGGCGGACAATGTGGCGGGCGTCCGCGCTTGGCAACGATGCGCCGGCCCTGCCAGCTCGGCATCGCGTCGCGGTCCGCTCCGGCGCGAGCGCGATCTGGAGATGCCCGTATGCTGTGCCCATCAAACGCTCTCCGGCATGCCGCAAATTCAGACGCAATATTTCTTGCGAGGGATGTTACAGAATATATTCTGTAACGCGACGATAATCCGGCGTCATCCCGTGACGCCGCGCGCTTGAAGGGGAAGAGCGATGCGACGGATCCTGTCTGGAATGCTCGGCCTTGGCCTGCTGGTGGGTGTCGCCGCCTCGCCCGCGACGGCGGCCCCCAACGAACTGGTGATCGGCCGGGCGGCATCTGCCGCGACGCTCGATCCAGGCTTTCTGCGCGAGGCCGGGACGCTGGTCGACAACGTCTTCGACACGTTGATCCTGCGCGACAAGGAGATGAAGCTGATCCCCGGCCTGGCGCTGTCCTGGGCCGCGCTCGACGACACGACCTGGGAGTTCAAGCTCCGGCCAGGCATCAAGTTCCACAATGGCGAGGCGTTCGACGCGACCGCCGTCAAGTTCACCTTCGACCGCGTCATCGACCCCGACGCCAAGTCGCCGACGATCTCCTATATCCGCTCCATCGTCGGCGTCGAAATCGTCGATCCGCTGACCGTGCGCGTGCGCACCAACGGCCCCGACCCGCTGCTGCCGACGCGGATGAGCCGCTATCCGGCCTATGTCGTGCCACCCAAATACATCGCCGAGGTCGGCAAGGACGTCTTCGCCCGCAAGCCGGTCGGCACCGGCCCCTACAAGGTCACCGAATTCGTCCAGGACGACCGCGTCGTGATGACGGCCAATCCCGACTACTGGCGCGGCAAGCCTGCGATCCAGCGCGTCGTCTGGAAGCCGATCCCCGAGGCGACCGCCCGGATCGCGGCGCTGGTCTCCGGCGAGGTGCAGTTGATCGAGGGCGTGCCGGCCGAACTCGTCGGCCTGGTCAAGGCGAACCCCGAGCTCACTCTGGAACAGGTCCGCAATGGCGGCCTGACGATCTATCTCGGTCTCAAATCCGGCGAGAAGCCGCTGTCGGAGGTCAAGGTCCGGCGCGCTCTGTCGATGGCCATCGACCGCAAGACGATCGTCGCCGAAATCCTCAAGGGCCTGGGCACCGCGACCGGCAGCCAGACCAGCCCGGCCGATTTCGGCTACAAGGCGGTCGAACCGCCGGCCTTCGATCCGGCCAAGGCCAAGGCGCTGCTGACTGAGGCCGGCTATCCCGACGGCTTCACGATCAAGATGCAGGTGCCGCGGCGCTACATCTCCTCGGCCGAGGTCGGGCAGGCGATCGCCCAGCAATTCGCGGCGATCGGCGTCAAGGTCGATCTCGAAGTGCCGGAATGGTCGGTCTATGCCCAGCAGGTTCCCGCCGGCAAGCAGGCCCCAGTGTACATGCTGGGCTGGGGCTCGACCCAGACGCTCGATGCCGATGCCGCGCTCTTCGCGATCCTGCGCTCAGGCGAGCCCTATTCGACCGTCGCCATGCCGGGCCTCGACGCGCTGCTCGACCAGAGCCGCAAGATCGTCGATGCCGACAAGCGCAAGGCCGTCCTGCTGGAGATCCAGGACAAGATGGCCGAGGACATTCCGCTCATCAGCCTCTACCAGGAGGACTCGCTGTATGCGGCGCGCAAGGATCTCGCCTTCAAGGGCCGTCCCGACGCGCGGCTGCCGCTGTTCGATCTGAAGTTCGGCCCGTGAGCCGCGGGGCCGGCGCCTGATGTCGAGGCGCTCGCTGGTCGGCGCCGATGGCTCGATCGGGGCCGGATTGCTGCTCGCGGTCCTGATGCTGGCGCTGCTCGGGCCGGTGCTCTGGCCGCTCGATCCGATCAGGGGCGTGTTCACGGCGACCTTCAAGGCGCCGGGCACCATCGTCGCCGGGCAGTGGCATCCGCTCGGCACCGACCAACTCGGCCGCGATCTGCTGGTGCGGATCATGGCCGGCACGCGCTTTTCGCTCGGCATCGTCGTGCTGGCCGGGCTGATCTCGGCGGCGATCGGCACGGCGCTCGGCCTCATCGCCGGCTATATCGGCGGCTGGACGGATGTCGTGGTCATGCGGCTCGTCGACATCCAGCTTTCGATCCCCTTCATCCTGCTCGTGCTGCTGATCATCGCCGTTCTCGGCCCGAGCGTCGCCAATCTCGTGATCGTGCTCGGCGTCACCGGCTGGGCGATCTTCGCCCGCGTCGCTCGCGCCCGCACGCTCGAGGTGCGTGAGCTCGACTACGTCGAAGCCGCGCGCGCGCTCGGCGCCTCGCGGGCGCGCATCCTGCTGCGTCATGTCCTGCCCAACATCCTCACCCCCCAGATCGTGCTGCTGACGCTCGACCTGCCGCGCCTGATCGTGCTCGAGGCCTCGATCGGCTTCCTCGGGCTCGGCGTGCAGCCGCCGACACCGACGCTCGGCAACCTGATCGGAGAGGGGCGCTCCTATCTCCTCGTGGCCGACTGGCTGGTGATCTATCCCGGCCTCGTCATCGCCGCGCTCGTCGTCGGGTTCAACTTCCTCGGCGACGGGCTGATCCGCCTGACGCAAGTGCGGGTCGACTAGCGATGCTGCGCTTCCTCGCGAACCGACTGCTGCAATCCCTCGTCGTCCTGCTCGGCGTCTCCGCGATCGTCTTCTTCTGCCTGTTCCTCGCCGGCGATCCTGCGTCGCTGATGATGTCGCCCGACGCCAGCCGCGCCGAGATCGACACATTCCGCAAGGCGATGGGCTTCGACGATCCCGTGCTCGTCCAGTATCTGCGCTATCTCGGCAAGGCGCTGACCGGTGATTTCGGCATCTCGCTGCGTTTCCAGCGCCCGGTGATGGAGCTGGTGATCGAGCGCCTGCCGGCGACGGCCCTGCTGGCGGTGACGGCGCTGGCCTGGAGCACGACGCTCGGCTTCGTCTTCGGCGTGCTGGCGGCGGTAAGGCCGAGCGGCATCGTCGATGTGCTGGTGCGCAGCGTCGCGCTGGCCGGGCAGGCCGTGCCGGTGTTCTGGCTCGGCCTCGTGCTGATCCTGTTCTTCGCGATGAAATGGCGCCTGCTGCCGACGGGAGGCTATGGCGAGGCGCGCCATCTCGTCCTGCCGGCGCTGACGCTCGGCGCCTATTACACCAGCGCGGTGACGCGGCTGGTGCGCGCCAGCCTGATCGACGTGATGGGTGAGGATTATATCCGCACCGCCCGCGCCAAGGGGCTGTCCAACCCGCGCGTCATCCTCGGCCACGCCCTGCGCAACGCGCTGATCCCGGTGCTGACGGTGCAGGCGATGTATTTCGCCGCCCTGCTCGGCGGCGCGCTCGTCACCGAGATCATCTTCGCCTGGCCCGGCATCGGCCGGTTGGCGGTGCAGGCGATCCAGAACCGTGATTTTCCGCTGGTGCAGGCCGTGGTGCTGCTCGCCTCGACCGTGTTCGTGCTGGCGAACCTCCTGGTCGACATCGCCTATGTCCTGCTCAATCCGAGGATCAGGCTGTGATCGATCGTGAGCTCATCGCCGGCCTGCGCGGCCGCACGCTCGACCTGCTCGCGCAGTGGACGCCGATCCGCTCCGTGGCGGGCGATGACGCGGGGCTGCGCACGATGGCGGGCGCACTGGTCGCGCATCTTCGCGATGAACTCGGCGCGACCATCATCACCGAGGGGCAGGCGCTTGATCCGCCCGTCGTCCATGCCCGGATCGAGCGCGGCTCGCCCGTGACGATCCTACTTTACAACATGTACGACGTCATGCCGGCGACGCCTGCCGGCTGGAGCGTCGATCCCTTCGTCGGCGGCATCGTCGAAGGCCCGAAGGGGCCGCGCTACGTCGCGCGCGGCGCCGAGAACAACAAGGGCCCGATGGCAGCGATGCTGGTGGCGCTCGCCCATCTGCTCGCCTCCGGCCTCGACGCGAACATCGAGATCCTGCTGGAGGGCCAGGAGGAGACCGGCAGTGGCGAGGTCAGGCGCTATCTGACCGCGGCCGATACGCCGGTGCGCCGCGTCTCGACCGCGCTCTTTCCATCCTTCTGCGAATATGGCGGCGGGCCGCCGCGAATCTTCTACGGCTTCAAGGGCCTGGCCCATGGCACGATCTCGATCGAGAGCGGCGCCTGGGGCGGGCCGACAAAACCCTGCCACGCCTCGAACTCGCCCTGGATCGCCAATCCGATCTGGGAGCTCGCGACCGTGCTCGCCGGGTTGGATCGCGGCCTGCTGGGGCAAGTCGCCTTGCCGGCGCCTCTCGTCCCGATCCTCGACGAGCTCGTCACAGTGTTCGATCCGCAGGCCGAGCTCGCCTTCCGCGCCACCAGCCGTTTCTCGCGCGACGGCTCGCCGCGCGAACTGCTGGAGCATGTGCTGACGGCGGCGCATCTCAATCTCGCCGAGATCGCGTCCAGCCCGGCCGGCGCGCGCAGCGTCATCCCGACAGTCGCGACCGCGCGCTTCGACCTGCGCCTGCCGCCCGGTCTCGATGCGCAGGCGGAGATCGCGCGCCTCGTCAGCGATTGCGCACCGGCGCGGCTCGCACTCGACGATGCCTATCCCGGCGCTTGGTTCGATCCTGCTGCGCTCGGCTTCGCCGAGCTCGCACAGGCCTGCCGCACGCTGGGGTCAGAGCCCCAGCCCTGGCCCTGGGCGATCGGCGGCGCGCCGGCCTATGCCTTCGCCGGCGTCAGCGACGCCTTCATCATCGGCGGCCTCGGCCATGGCGGCAATGCGCATGGGCCCGACGAATTCGTCGAACTGTCCGGCATCGACCGCTTCATCGCCTCGCTCCTGCTCTGGCTGCCGGCGATCGCCGCCGGGGGCGCCGGAGCATCACCCACCGCAGCGATCCGGAGTTGATCTTATGACGCCCGACGATTTTCCGCGCATCGAACTCGGCTTCTTCCCGACGCCGATCGACGAACTTCCCAATCTCTCGGCCGAGACCGGCATCATGCTGCGGATGAAGCGCGACGATTATTGCGGCTTCGGCGGCGGCGGCAACAAGGTGCGCAAGCTCGAATTCCTGCTCGCCGACGCGCTGGCGCAGGGAGCCAAGGTGCTGATCACCACGGGCGGCCACCAGTCGAACCATGCCCGCATGGTCGCGGCCGCCGCGCGGCGGTTCGGCATGGAATCGGTCTTGGTGTTGCGCGGCAATCCTCCCGCCGAGTATCAGGGCAATCTCCTGCTCGACCGGCTCTTCGGCGCGACGCTCGAATTCCTCGAGCCGACCGCCTATTTCACGCAGGTCGATCCGCGCATGGCCGCCCATGCGAAGGCGGCGGAAGACGCCGGCAAGGTGCCCTACGTCATCCCGCTCGGCGGCGCCAACCCGCTGGGCGCGCTCGGCTATGTCCGCGCCGTCGAGGAGATGTCGCGCCAGCTCGAAAAGGCCGGACGCAATCCGCCCGACATCGTCGCCGCACCGACGGGGTCCGGCGGCACTCTCGCCGGCCTGCATGTCGGCATCCGCAGATATTGGCCCAAGACCAGGATCGTCGGCATCAGCGTCAGTCGCGACGCGGCGTGGTTCCGCGAGCGCATTGCCGGCATGGCCAATGACTGCGCCGCGCTGCTCGGCTGGCCGCAGGACTTCAAGCCGGCCGACATCTGGATCGAGGATGGCTTCGTCGGCGGCTCCTATGGCGTGCCGAGCCCGGGCGGTGTCGCCGCGATCAACCGCATCGCCCGGAGCGACGGCGTCCTACTCGATCCTGTCTACACCGGCAAGGCGATGGACGGCATGCTCTCGCTCGCCGCCAGCAACGCGATCCCGGCGGGCAGCGACGTGCTCTTCGTCCATTGCGGCGGGAGCCCGGCACTCTACCCCTTCGCCAAGGTGCTGACGGAGACGCCGGAGGCCGTTCCGGCATGATCTCGCCTGGCATGATCTCGCCCGGCATGAACTTGCCCGTGCTCGATCGCGCGGCGGTGATCGCGACCGGCGGCGCCGATTTCCCCGCCGCGCTCGCCGATGTTCGCGATGCCTCCGCGCTGCTGCGCGCGGGCGAGGCCGAGATGCCGGCCGAGACCTCGGTCGCGCTGGGCTCGGAGGATCGTGCCGGCCGCGCCTATGCGCTGCCGGCCGGGCTCGGCGGGCGCTTCCAGGCTGCCGGCGTCAAATGGACCGCGCATCGCCCGGCGCTGGCAGACGGGCTGCCGATGATCGCATCTTGGACGATCGTCAACGATCGCCGGACCGGCCTGCCGCTCGGCATCGTCGAGAGCGCGCTGCTGACGGCAATGCGCACCGCCGCGGTCTCGGGCCTCGCCTTGCAACACCTGATGCCGGTACCGTTGCGCAGCGCCGCCGTGCTCGGAGCCGGCTTTCATGCCCGCACGCATCTCGAGATGCTCGCCGCGCTGCACCCGGCGCTGGAGCGCGTGCTGGTCTGGAATCGCGACCGCGTCAAGGCCGAGGTGTTGGCGGCCGGAGCCTGGCCGTTCCCCGTCATCGTTGCGGAAAACCCGGCCGAGGCCGCGACCTGCGACGCGATCCTGACCTGCACCAACGCCAGGGAGCCGATCCTTCAGGCCGGCGATATCGCGCCTGGCCGGCTCGTCGTCCAGATCGGCTATCACGAGGTCTCCTTCGACGCGATCGACAGGGCCGATCATGTCGTCGTCGATCTCTGGGGAGAGTTCCGGCTGAAGAGCGCCAAGAGCCTGTTCCAGATGCACCGGGCCGGACGCTTCCCGCAGGAGCGTGTCGCGGCCGATCTCGGCACGGTCCTCGCCGGCGGTTTCCACCCTGAGCCCGGAAGCCTCGTCTATCTGTCGAGCTTCGGCCTCAACATCTTCGACATCGCGCTGGCAGCCCGTGTCCTTGCATCCGCGAGGCAGGTTTCCGACGCAACGACATCCGGGCAGGATGGGAGCGCATGGCCATGGCAGTGACGATCGCGGCAAAGGAACTCGCGGCGCGGCTCGGAGAGCCCGGACTCGTCCTCGTCGATGTGCGTGGCATCGAGACCTGGATCGAGGCATCGCTGCCCGGCGCGGTCCATCTCAACGTCTACGACTACTTCATCCCGCAAAGCGACGAGGCCGGCATCGCCTCGCTCGCAGCGGCGACGGAGGCGGCGTTCGCGGCCCTGAACCTGTTCGAGGCGCGCACCGTCGTCTTCTTCGAGGAGCAGACGGGGATGATCTCGCCGCGCGGGTTGTGGTTCCACGAGTTCCTCGGTCTCGAAGGCGGGCTGATCCTCGATGGCGGCATCAAGGCGTGGCGTGCCGCCGGGCTTGCTGTAGCACCCGGGACCGGGCCGTCCGCCGCGATCGTGCAGGCGCCGGCGGAGGCTCAGCCAGCTCGTCCCTACCGGCGCGAACTGATCGCCTCGATCGCCGAGACGTCGGCTGCGCCGACCGTGCTTGACGTCCGCCGCCGCAGCGAATTCACCGGCGATTTCGTCCATCCCTGCTGCGCGCGCCCCGGCCGCATCCCAGGCTGCAGCCACCTCTTTTGGGAGGATCTTATCGAAGGAGACGCTTATCGTTCGCCGGCCGAAGTCGGGGCGCTCGCTGAGAAAGCCGGCCTTCGCAGAAATCAAACGATCATCACGTACTGCCATCGCGGCGCACGGGCCGCGACCGCGCTCTACGCACTGCGCCAGGCTGGCTACGAGGATGTCCGTATCTTCGTCGGATCCTGGCATGAATGGGCCGGCCGCGAAGAACTGCCGGCCGCGACCGGCGAATAGCGGGGCGATTCCGCAGATCATTACCAGGACCAATTGCCGACGCCGATTATTGACCGGCCGGAACAAAGCAGCGGCCGGGCAGACATAGCGTTGCTTTGAAGCAGAGGCGTTCAAGGTCCGGAAAGAGCAAAAACTCGGCCGCTCGTCCGGGCAAGTTGCGCCAATAGCTGCTGTTCGACGCCTGCCCGGAAGCGGATATGTTAGATCGGGCTTGTCTCGCACCGCTTTCGGTCCGAAGCATAAGCACATCGTCGACTTCGACAGCTCATGCAGCGTGCTTTCCAGAGCCGACAGTCCGCTGGAGCCGGCAACTGGGTCGGGTATTACGGATGGTCCGGCAGGCCCGGCTGGTCGTCGGGACGAATGCCGAGCGGCCAGCGAAAGCGCCGGGCCTTTTCGTCGATGGCGACGTCGTTGATGCTGGCCTCGCGGCGCCGCATCAGTCCGGCCTCGTCGAACTCCCATTGCTCGTTGCCATGGGAACGGAACCAGGCGCCGGCATCGTCATGCCATTCGTACTGGAAGCGGACAGCGATGCGGTTGTCGTGAAAGGCCCAGAGTTCCTTGACGAGCCGGTATTCGTGCTCCCGTTGCCATTTTCGGGTAAGGAAGGCGATGATGGCATGGCGCCCCTGGAAGAACTCCGAACGGTTTCGCCAAATGCTGTCATCGGTATAGGCGAGAGCGACCCGCTCGGGATCACGCAGGTTCCACGCGTTCTCCGCCATCCGGGCTTTTTGGATAGCGGTCTCGCGCGTGAACGGCGGCAACGGCGGCCGGGTCATTTCCTCAGGCTTCCTTGAAGCCGTAATCGGGAATGCCCTGCTCGTTGCCGTAATATTTATAGGGCAGGAACTTGCCGGACATCGCGATCTTGACGCGGTCGCCCTTCGGATTGGGCTCACGCTCGAACTCGATGTTGAAGTCGATCGCCGACATGATGCCGTCGCCGAACTCCTCCTCGATCAGCGCCTTCCAGGCCGGGCCGTTGACCATCACCATCTCGTAGAAGCGATAGATCAGCGGATCGGTCGGCGGCATCGGCGTGCCGGTGCCGCGATAGGGCACCTCGTTCAGCATCCGCTTCTCGTTCTCGGTCAGGCTGAACAGCGCGGCGGCCCTTTCGGCGAGCGGCTTGACCAGCTTCATCTGGCCGAGCAGCGCGCCGACGATCAGCACTTCCGACATCCCGCCAATCTCGTCGGTGATGTGCTTCCAGCTCCAGCCCTTCTCGCGCTTGATGTCGAGAATCTTCTCGGTGAGCTCTTCACGCTTCATGGTCGTCCTCCTCGGAGACGTTTTTTTCGGAAAAGAGGGTAGCGGGCGCGGCTCAAGCTGCCTGCCGGCCGGCGCCGTTGGCGGCCTGCCCCGGATCGCCGGCCTTCGGCCGCACCACAGGCGGGCGGCGGCGGTCATAGCCTTCGGGCAGTGCGTCCTTGAAGGTCTTCGAACGGAAAACCAGGAAATCGATCAGGTGGTTGCGGATCGCGTAGTAGTCGGGGTGATGATGGATCTCAGTGCGCTTGCGGTCGCGCGGCAGCGGGTTCTCGACGATCTCGGCGATCAGCGCTTGCGGCCCGTTGGTCATCAGCACGATGCGGTCAGCGAGATAGATCGCCTCGTCGACGTCATGGGTGATCATGAAGGCGGTCTGGCCGGTCTCCAGGCAGATGCGCCTGACCTCGTCCTGCAGCGTACCCCGCGTCAGCGCGTCGAGCGCCGAGAACGGCTCGTCCATCAACATCATCTTGGGCTCGATCGAGAGCGCGCGCGCGATGCCGACGCGCTGCTTCATCCCACCCGACAATTCCGAAGGCTTCTTCAGCTCCGAGCCTTTCAGGCCGACTTTCTCGATGAAGGCCATGGCGTGGGCCTGGATCTTCGCCTTGGCCCAGTCCCTGTGCTTGGCTGCGACCGCGTAAGCGACGTTGCCGAGCACGGTGCGCCAGGGCAGCAGGGAATGGCCCTGGAAGATCACGGCCCGGTCGAGCGAGGGGCCCTCGATCGCCTTCCCGTCGACGATCGCCACCCCCTCGTCGGGCGCGTCGAGCCCGTTCAGGATGTTGAGAACCGTCGTCTTGCCGCATCCGGAATGGCCGATGATGCAGGCGAACTCGCCCTTGCGCATCGAGAACCAGAGATCCTCGAACACCGTCGTCGTGCCGCCGCCCGCCTTCGGGTAGCGCCGGGCGATGCCCTCGATCGAGATGAATTTCGAATTGGCGGAAGGATCATGCATCGCGCTCAATCCGGATAGGTGACGGCGCGCTGACAGCGCGCCAGCGCCTGGTCGAGCAACATGCCCATCACGCCGATGACGAGGATCGCGACGATGACGTTGGTGATCGACAGGTTGTTCCACTCGTTCCAGACGAAATAGCCGATGCCGGTGCCGCCCACGAGCATTTCGGCTGCGACGATGACGAGCCAAGCAATGCCGATCGAGATGCGCATGCCGGTCAGAATGGTCGGCGCCGCGGCCGGCAGGATGACGCTGAAGGCCCGCTTCACCGGGCCGACCTCGAGCGTGCGGGCGACGTTGAGCCATTCCTTGCGCACCGCCGAGACTCCGAAGGCAGTGTTCAAGAGCATCGGCCACACCGAGCAGATGAAAATGACGAAGATCGCCGAGATGCCTGAATCCTTGATCGTGTAGAGGGCGAGCGGCATCCAGGCCAAGGGTGAGATCGGCTTGAGGACTTGAATGAAGGGGTCGAGCGCCCGCGAGATCAGCGGCGACATGCCGATCAGGAAGCCGAGCGGTACCGCGAGAAGCACGGCGAGCGCATAGCCGAGCAACACGCGCCCGAGCGAAAAAGCGAGCTGGATGCCGAGCCCCTTGTCGTTGGGGCCCTTGTCGTAGAACGGGTCGGCGAGGTGGCGCCACAGCGTCTTGCCGACGTCGAGCGGGCCCGGCATCGCTGATTTGCCCTGCGTCACCTGCTGGCCCATCAGCTTGGCGTATTCGGGATCGATGTTGGCCGCCGGTCCGCCCGCGCCTTGCGTGGCGACGTGCCAGCCGGCGAGTAAGACGAAAAGGAGCGCCAGCGACAGCACCAGCGCACGGAGATTGAGTGAGGCGGTCATCCCGTCACGTCCGCTTGATCGCGAAACCCTTGATATAGTCTTCGGGCTTGGAGGCATCGAAGCTCTTGCCCATCACCACGATGGTCTTCGAGCCCGGCTTGGGTGGGGTCAGCCCGACCTCCTGCATCAGCTTGGCCGTGTCCGTCGCAAGATAGACCTTGGAGGCGATGCCCGCATAGTCGACATCGCCCTTGATCTGGCCCCAGCGCTTCATCTGGGTCAGCATCCAGATCGCGAACGAGTCCCATGGGAACGGATCGAAATCGACGCGCTTGGGATCGCGCTTCACGGTACCCAGCCCATCGGCGTAGGTCCCGGTCAGGATCTGTTCCAGCACTGTGACCGGCTGGTTGAGGTAATTCGCCGGCGCGATCGCCTCGGCGATGCCCTTGCGGTTCTCGTCCTTCGAAGCGTAGGCGGTCGCGTCGATGATCGCCTTCAGCAGCGCCCGATAGGTGTTGGGCTGACCAGTGACGAATTCCTGGCTCGCGGCGAAACCGCAGCAGGGATGGCCGTCCCAGAGCTCCTTCGACAGGATGTGGATGAAGCCGACGCCGTCGAAGACCGCGCGCTGGTTGAACGGGTCGGGCCCGAGGAAGCCGTCGATGTTGTCGGCACGCAGATTGGCGACCATCTCCGGCGGCGGCACGGCGCGGATCTGCACGTCGGTATCGGGGTCGATGCCGTTCTCGGCGAGATAGTAGCGCAGCAGGTAGTTGTGCATCGAATAGTCGAAGGGCACGGCGAGCTTGAAGCCCTTCCACGATTTCGGGTCGCGCTTGTCCTTGTGCTTGACCGAGAGCGTGATCGCCTGGCCGTTGATGTTCTCCACCGCCGGCATCGTGTAGGGGGTCGGATTCGAGCCCGCGCCCATCGAGATCGCCAGCGGCATCGGTGCCAGCATGTGGGCGGCGTCGTATTCCTTGTTGATCGTCTTGTCGCGGATCACCGCCCAGCCGGCGGTCTTGATCACCTCGACGTTGAGGCCGTGCTTGGCATAGAAGCCCATCGGCGCGGCCATGATAATCGGCGTCGCGCAGGTGATCGGGATGAAGCCGACCTTGAGGTCCTTCTTCTCGATTCCGCCGCTCTGGGCCAAAGCCTCGGTCGCGAGCCCGACCGGGAAGACCGAGGCGATCGCGGCCGCCGCAGTCGAGGCGCCGAGCGTCTTGATGAACAGGCGTCGCGCCGCGTCCTGTGGGAAGAGCGCCCGCATCAATGCGTTCTCGACGACGTTGCGATAGCGGCCATCCTCCGACGACGCGACCTCGACCTCATGCGCGCGCATCGCGCGGTCGTGTTCGGACTGGCTCTCGTGCCGGCCGCAAGCGCAGCCCTTGACCAGGCGGCGGGTGGCGTCGAAGGCGTTTTTGAACAGGGCCATGCGCATGTCCTCCGGACTGGATCGGGTCGAGGGCTATGCGGAACGGCTGCAAAGGCCGGGCCAAGCCCACGCGATCTCGCACACGCGAAAAATCAAAGGCTTGTGAGCGGGTTACGATTGACGAAATCTCGTAGATCACGACATATCGTTGCTCGTTGACGAGATATCGTGATTTCGGAGGCGCCGCTGCCTGCCGCCATGCCCGATCGGGTCTTTGCCGCCGCGACCGACGCGATGCTGGTCGTCGACATCCGCAGCGGCGCCGTCCTCGCGGCCAATCATGCGGCCGGCGCGCTGCTGTCGGCCGATCCTTCGACGTTGTGCGGCTCGGGCATCTTCGCGCTGTTCCCGGACCAGATGGCGGAGCTGACAGTCTTCACCGATGCCGTGCTGGCCGAGGGCGTGTGGTGGACGCGCGATCTGGCGCCGCGTCATCCGGCCGGGCGGGCGCTGCATCTCGAATGCGCCGGCGTCGTTCTCGCGCGCGAACCAGCGCTGCTGATGCTATTGACGCTCTACGATCTCGACGCCCGCCACAAGCGCGAGCTCGATGCCGAGGCGCAGGCGCATCAGCGCAGCGGCTTGAGCGAATGGCTGCGCAGCGAGCGCCTGTTCCAGGACATCGAGCGCGGCAACCAGCTCATCCTGCGAGCCGCCGGCGAGGGCATTTTCGGCGTCAATGCCGAGGGAAGGACGACCTTCGTCAACCCGGCGGCCGAGGCGATGCTGGGCTTCGAGGCCGGCGAACTCGTCGGCAGCGACATGCACGCGACGGTGCATCACCACCGACCGGACGGCGCCGAGTATCCGCAGCAACAATGTCCGATCTACGCTGCCTTCCGCGACGGCGCCGTCCATCATGTCGAAAACGAGATGTTTTTTCGCAAGGACGGGTCGGGTTTCTGGGTCGAATACACCTCGACGCCGATCCGCGACCGCGGCCGGCTCGTCGGCGCCGTGATCATATTCCGCGATGTCAGCGCCCGGCATGCAGCCGACGAGCGCCTGCGCGCTGCGCTCGCCGAGGTCGACAGCCTGCGCGAGCGGTTGCAACAGGAGAACGCGTATCTCCAGGAGGAGATCAAGCTCGAGCGCAGCCCGGGCGGTGTCATCGGCCGCTCCGCCGCCATCCGCCGGGTCTTGAGTCAAGTCGAGCTCGTCGCACGCACCGACGCCGCAGTGCTGGTGACAGGGGAATCCGGCACGGGCAAGGAGCTGATCGCCAGCGCAGTCCATGAGGCGAGCCAGCGCAGCGCCCGGCCGCTGATCCGCGTCAACTGCGCCGCGATCCCGCGTGAACTGTTCGAGAGCGAATTCTTCGGCCATGCGAAGGGCGCCTTCACCGGTGCTCTCCGCGATCGTCTCGGCCGCTTCGAACTCGCCGATGGCGGCACGCTGTTCCTCGACGAGGTCGGTGAAATCCCGCTCGAGCTGCAAGGCAAGCTGCTGCGCGTGCTGCAAGAGGGACAATTCGAGCGCGTCGGCGAGGACCGCACGCGCCGGGTCGACGTCCGCATCGTAGCGGCGACCAACAAAGACCTTCGCCGCGAGATCCGCGAGGGCCGTTTCCGCGAGGATCTCTACTTCCGCCTCGATGTCTTCCCCATCCTCTCGATTCCCCTGCGCGAGCGGGTCGAGGACATCCCGCTGCTCGCCATGCATTTTCTCGACGGCGCCCGGCGCAAGCTGAAGGTCGACGGGCTGACCTTGAGCGAAGGAGACATGTCGCGACTTCGCGCCTACGGCTGGCCCGGAAACGTCAGGGAGCTCCAGAACGTCATCGAACGGGCGGCGATCCTCGCCCGGAACGGCCGTCTCGTGATCGACCTTCCTCCCGACCTGCAGATGCCGAGGCAGATGCCGTTTCAGGCTTTGACCGAAAGCCCGATCGTGACGGAAGCACATAGGCTGGAACGTGACCGACAAGCCATCCTGGCGGCACTGAATGCCGCTGGTGGCAAGGTCAGCGGCAAGCTCGGCGCAGCCGAGATACTCGGGATAAAGCCGACGACGCTGGCCTCGCGGATAAAGGCATTGGGAATAGGACGAAGGCGCAGCAGTTGATGATTTGACGGGTGCGTAGCACGACTGCGCCGGCTCCAGACATTGAGGGGCACTCCGGAGCGGACATTTGGGACTACAAGGTCCCGCTCAACGCCGCATCCCACGCATCTCCACGGGGACATCGACTGTCGGATCACTCAATAATTATGCATCCTACGCGTGACTGGGCCTGCCATTTGATGCGCTCGAACTGCTGTAACAGCCGTTCCGCGAACCTGCGCGCTGACTTGCGCCCAATCCTGGGTTCAAGGAGGCGTTCGAGGCTCGCACACCCCTAGAATGGTGTATTCCAAAACCGCTCTCTTACGGCAGAAGCAATGTCAGCGACCCTGCCTGGTTTCACCGGACGCCCGCTTGCGCCGACATAGCCATGCCGTCAGCGCCGCATCCTCGAACCGCGAGAGATGTCGCCAATCAGGCGTTTGACAGCGCTCTTTGATTGGATCCAATATCCAATCGTGTTGGACAGTGCGCTTCAGACCCTGGCCGGGAAGTTCGGCAACCGTCATCGCACGGCGACTTTGTTCGTCGCCGACGTGCTGCGCGAGGCGATCGCGACCGGCGAATTCCCCGAGGGCGACCAGCTCCTACAGAACGACATCGCTGCGGCGCTCGGCATCAGCCGCACGCCGGTGCGTGAATCCTTGCGGCTGCTGGAGGCCGAGGGCTGGATCGAGTTCTCGCCGCATCGCGGGGCCGTCGTCGCCACCCTGTCGAGCGACGAGGTCCGCCAAATCTTCGAGATCCGCTTCACCTTGGAGGCGCTCGCGCTGAAGCAGTCGCTGCCGAAGCTAGACGGCTCCGTCTTCGACGAGGCCGCGCGCCTGCTCGACGATCTCGACGTCGAGACCGATATCGGCCGCTGGGTCGCGCTCAACCGCCGTTTCCACCTGATGCTGTATGCCGGCGCAGGCGCCAGGCTGATCGCGCTGATCGAGAGCCAGTACGATGCCGTCGACCGCTATCTGCGCCTCGAACTGGTCGAGATGGACAATGCCGGCGACAGTCAGGACGAGCACCGCGCCATCCTCGTCGCCTGCCGCGAACGGGACGTCGCCAAGGCGGTGGCGCTGAGCGAGCCGCACATCGCCGGCGCCGGCGTCGATCTCGCCGAGGCGCTGGAACGCCGCAGGAGCAGGGCCTGATGCGCGCCTTCGTCCTGAACGAGCATGGCGGCCTCGACGCGATGGTGTTCGATGCGGGCTATCCCGATCCCGTCGCCGGCCCGGGCGACGTCGTGCTGCGGGTGCGCGCCTGCTCGCTGAACTATCACGACGTCTTCACCCGCAACGGCATGCCCGGCATCAAGGTGCCGCTGCCGCTGATCATCGGCATCGACGTCGCCGGCGACGTCGCCGCGCTCGGCCCGGGCGTCACGGATTTCAGCGTCGGCGACCGGGTGCTGGTCGACCCGATCGAGCGGATCAAGGGCGGGTTGCTCGGCGAGACCTTCGACGGGGGCCTGGCCGAATATGTCCGGCTGCCGGCCCATATGCTGATCCGGCTCGACGATGCCGTCGACTATGCCCAGGCTGCCGCGCTGCCGGTCGCCTATGGCACGGCCCACCGGATGATGCTCGGCCGCGGGAAGATTCGGGCCGGCGAGACCGTGCTGATCCTCGGCGCCTCCGGCGGCGTCGGCACCTGCTGCGTGCAGCTCGCCAAGAGCGCCGGCGCCACCGTCGTCGCCTGCGCCTCCAGCGACGACAAGCTCGTGAGGCTGCAGGCGCTCGGCGCCGATATCGGCATCAATTACGCGCAAACGGACTGGGTCGCCGAATGCCAGGCCCGCTTCGGCAAGGCCCGGACGCGGGCGCAAGGCTCGGGCGGCGTCGACGTCGTCGTGAACTTCACCGGTGGCGACACCTGGACGAAGAGCCTGCGCGTGCTGCGCCGGGACGGGCGCATGCTGACCTGCGGCGCCACCGCCGGCTACGATCCCAAGGAGGACATCCGCTTCATCTGGACCTTCGAGCTCAACATCATCGGTTCGAACGGCTGGTCGCGCGACGACATCCTGGCGCTGCTCGCCATGGTCAAGACCGGCACGCTCGAGCCGGCGCTTCATCCGCGACGTTTTCCGCTCGAAGAGAGCGGCGAGGCGCTGCGTCTTCTCGACGACCGCCAGGTCTATGGAAAGGTGATCGTCGAACCGTGACTCAAGAACCCCGATCCAGGGGAGGGATCGGGCCAAGCAGGGCCTAACCACGGTGAACCGCCAGAGAGCGGAACCGGCGGATCGTCACGCGACCGGCAGGAATCTCGCGGCGCCTCCAGACGAGGTCGCACCGTCATGCTTCTCGTCCGGCAACTCCAACGGGTTTTCAAGGAGGATCGATCGATGCCGCTTCGCTTGTCTCGCATGATTGCTCTCGCTGCCGGGCTCAGCCTCGGCCCATCGCTCGCCCAGGCGCAGGAGAAGGTCGTCGTCGGCCTGCCCGGCGCGGGCTGGTCGGTGCAGTACGCCTTCTACCAGTTCGGCGAGAAGCTCGGCTTCTTCAAAGACGAGGGCATGGTGCTGGAGCGCATCGCCGTCTCCGGCTCGGCCGTGCTCCTGCCGCAGGTCGCCAGCAACCAGGTCCAGTTCGGCTATGCGAACCCGGACCTGACCGTGATCGCGCTCGCCAAGGGCGAGCCGCTGCCGCTGAAATTCGTACAGAACTGGCTGCAGAGCTCGACCTGGGAGGTCGTCACGCTCGCCGGCAGCCCGGTCAAGACGCTGGCCGACCTCAAGGGCAAGAAGCTCGGTGTCGGTGCCCTGACCTTCGGCAACATCCCGCTGACCAAGGCGATGCTCGCCAATGCCGGCCTCGGCTGGAACAAGGATGTCGAGATACTGCCCGTCGGCACGGGCGCTGCCGCCTGGCGCCGACTCCAGACAGGCGAGATCGACGCGCTCAACCTCTTCGTCGGCGAGCATGGCCGCATGGAGCTCGCCGGCATCGCCATCACCCGCATGCCGCTGCCGGAGCAGTTCCGGACCATCTTCTCAAACGGCATGGTGACGAACGACGCGCTGATCGCCCAGAAGCCCAAGATCGTCGCCGGCTTCGGCCGCGCTCTGGTCAAGTCCTGGATCGCCTGCAAGGCCAACACCGAGGCCTGCGTGCGGGCCTATTGGGAGGTGACGCCGGCAGCAAGACCGGCGCCCGACAAGGAAGCCGATCAGCTCAAGACCGACATGAAGCAGGTGCTGTTCGACGGCAAGAACATCGACGACTTCTCGGCCAACCCGGCGAAAACCTACGGCTTCTATCCCGAGGCGGCCTGGAAGGGCCTGATCGGCGTGATGCATGGCGAAGGCCAGATAGCGAAGGCCGATCTCGACCTGACCAAGCTCTATTCCAACCAGTTCGTCGCCGAGTTCAACGCCTTCGACGCGGATGCGGTCGCCAAGGCGGCGCAGGCGGTGAAATGACCAGTGCCATGGTCGGGCAGGTGACGGGGACGCCGATCGCAGCAGCCATGGCCGCGCGCGACCACCTGGCGATCGACGATGTGCGGCTCGTCTACCAGACGAGCCGCGGGCCGCTGACCGCTCTGGACGGGCTGAGCTTCGGGCTCAGGCCCCGCGAATTCGTCTCGGTGCTCGGCCCATCCGGCTGCGGCAAGTCGACCCTGCTCAAGCTCGTCACCGGCCTGCTCCGGCCGACGCAGGGGCAAATCGAGCTCGCCGGCGCCGCGGTCGCGGGCCCCAGGCGCGATGTCGGCATCGTCTTCCAGCAGCCGACCCTGCTGCCCTGGCGCAATGTCCTGAACAATGTGCTGGTGCCGATCCGGGCCCGCGGCAGCGACGTCGCGGCCTACCGGGACAAGGCGCACGAACTGCTCGAACTGGTCGGGCTCGGCTCGTTCCAGAAGCATTATCCGCACGAGCTGTCCGGCGGCATGCAACAGCGCGTCGGCATCGCGCGCGGGCTGGTGCACGATCCCGAACTCCTGCTGATGGACGAGCCCTTCGCCGCGCTCGACGCGATGACGCGCGAGACGATGATGGATGAACTCCAGCGGATCTGGATGACGACCGTGAAATCGGTCCTGTTCATCACCCATTCGATCCCAGAGGCGGTCTACCTGTCCGACCGGATCGTGGTGATGGGTCCGCGCCCCGGCCGGGTCATCGACACGGTCGAGATCGACCTGCCGCGCCCGCGCACGCTCGAAACCATGGCGCAGCCGCGCTTCAACGCGCTGACGACGCATCTGCGCAACCTCTTCCGCAACCTACCGCAGGCGGACGCGCCATGAGCCATCGGCTGCGCAACGCTGCCCCCGCCCTGCTCTACCCGGCTGCGGGTCTGGCGATCCTGCTGCTCGCCTGGCACCTCGTCGTGGCGCTCACGCTGGTGCCGTCCTATCTGCTGCCGGCTCCGGCCAAGGTCGCGACCGCGCTGCTGGCGAGCGCCCAGGACGGATTGCTGGCACGCCATCTCGCCCCGACGCTCCAGGCGACGCTGACGGGCTACGCGATCGGCAGCCTCGCCGCCTTCACGCTGGCCGCGCTGGTCGCGGAATTCAGGACCTTCGAGCGCTTCGTGCTGCTCCATCTGATCGCGATCCAGTCGATCCCGAAGGTCTCGATCGCGCCGCTGGTCTTCCTTTGGGCCGGCTTCGACCTGCAGGGCAAGATCATCCTCGTCGCCCTGATCTGCTTTTTCCCGGTCTTCGCCAATGCGCTCGCCGGCTTCCGCTCCGCCGATCCCAACCTGATCGACCTGATGCGCGCAGCCGGCGCCTCGCGCGCCCACATCTTCCTTCAGGTCAAGCTGCCCAGCGCCGCGAGCCAGCTCTTCGCCGGGCTGGAGGTGGCGGTCGCCTTCGCGCTGATCGGCTGCGTCGTGATGGAGTTCGTCGGCGCGACGCGCGGCATGGGTTTCCTGATCCAGGATTCCTCCAACACCTTCGACCTGCCGCTGACCTTCGCGGCGGTGGTGACGCTCGGCCTGATCGGCGTCGCCGGAAACGCCGCCGTCAGGCTGCTGCGCAGCCGCATCCTGTTCTGGGAAGCCGGCGGCGAGGCGGGAGCGTTGCGCGATGGCTGAACCGCTCAAGCTCGCGCTTGCGACGATCGCGACCTTCGTCGCCCTGATGCTGCTCTGGCAGGGTGCGATCGGCCTGTTTGCCGTGCCGGCTTACATCCTGCCGGCGCCATCGGCCGTCGGCACAGCGCTCGAACGCGGCTGGATCGGCGGCGCTTTCTGGCCCCATGCCTGGTTCACCTTGCAGGGCGCGCTGACCGGCTGTCTGCTCGGGGCGCTGGCCGGCATCCTCGCCGGCGCGATCGTCGCCGAGGTCCGCATCGCCTCGCTCGCCTTCTATCCGCTGGTGATCGCGATCCAATCGATGCCGACCGTCGCGATCGCGCCGCTGATCGTGGTCTATCTCGGCGTCGGGCTCGCCTCCAAGATCGCGACGGTGGCGCTGCTCTGCTTCTTCCCGGTTTTCGTCAACACCGTTGCGGGCTTCAGGGCGGCCGATCCCCGACTGGTCGACCTCTATCGTGCGGCGTCTGCGACGCGCTGGCGCATGTTCCTCGACGTGAAGCTGCCGGGCGCGGTCGACCACGTCATGGCGAGCCTGCAGATCGCGCTGGTGCTCGCCTTCGTCGGCTGCGTCGTCTCCGAGTTCGTCGCCTCGAGCGCAGGCCTCGGTTACCTGATCAAGACCTTCGCCAACGACCTCAACGCCGCGGTGATGTTCGCCGCGATCGCCTCGCTCGGGCTGATCGGCGGGACGCTCGGCTTCCTGATCGCGCGGGCGCACCGTGCGATCGTGTTCTGGCGGGTCTGGCGATGAACGAGCATACGGCGACCAGCCCGCACCGCCCGTTGCCGCCTGAGGACGCGGCGGCGGGTTTCGACCTCGCCCGGGCCCGCGAGGAGACGCCGGGGGTCGGCCATGTCCTGCATTTCAACAATGCCGGCTGCTCGCTGCCGCCCCGCCCCGTCGTCGAGGCGATGATCGCCCATCTGGAACTCGAGGCGACGATCGGCGGCTACGAGGCGCATGACGCCCGCCGCGACGCGGTCGAGCGACCCTATGCGGCGCTGGCGCGACTGCTCAACGCCCACGTCGGCGAAATCGCGATCGTCGAGAATGCGACCCGCGCCTGGGACATGGCGTTCTATGCCGTGACGTTGCGGCCGGGCGACCGCGTGCTGACCGGCAAGAGCGAGTATTGCAGCAACTTCATCGCCTTCCTGCACCGGGCCAAGCGCGACGGCATCGCCATCGACGTCGCCCCGAGCACGCCGACCGGCGAGATCGACGTCGCCGCGCTGGCGCAGATGGTGACGCCGCGCACCCGGCTGATCGCGATCACCCATGTCCCGACAAGCGGCGGCCTGGTGAATCCGGCGGTCGAGATCGGCGCGATCGCGCGGCGCGCGGGAGTGCCCTATCTGCTCGACGCCTGCCAGTCGGTCGGCCAGATGCCGATCGATGTCGAGGCGATCGGCTGCGACATGCTCTCGGGAACGGGGCGCAAATTCCTGCGCGGCCCGCGCGGCATCGGCTTCCTCTATGTCCGCCGCAGCCTGCTCGACAGGCTCGATCCGCCCTTCCTAGACGACCACGCCGCAGACTGGTCTCGCGACGACGGCTACGACATCCGCGACGATGCCCGCCGCTTCGAGACGCCCGAATGCAGCTTCGCCGCCAAGATCGGGCTCGGCGTCGCCGTGGACTACGCCATGGGCTGGCCGATGCCGGCGGTCGAACAACGCGTACAAGGCCTGGCCGAGACGTTGCGGGGGGCACTGGGCACGCGCTGCGGCGCCCGCGTCCACGATCTCGGCCGCAGGCGCTGCGGCATCGTAACCTTTTCCGTGCCTGGCCTCTCCGCCGATACGATCAAGGCGCGGCTCCGGGAGCGCGACATCAACGTCACCGTCGCTGTCGCCGAAGCGACGCGGCTCGACATGATCCCGCGCGGGCTCGATCGGATCGTGCGGGCTTCGCTGCACTACTACAACAGCGAAGACGAGATCGGCATCTTCACCGAGACCGTGGCGCGGATCGCCCACGAAGCGGCATGAATCTCGCTGATGGATGGGCCATTGGCGTTGTCACAAGGGAGTTGGCCATGAACTACCGCTACACCGGCCTTGCCTTCGTCGTCGCAGGCGCGCTCTCGCTGGCCTCCGGTCCGCTCGTCGCGAAGAGCCTCAGGGTCAACGTTCCCGGCGACCCGGCGATGATCGACCCGATCACCTATTCCGAGATCGTCGCCGGCCGGATCATGGACAACATCTATGAGGGCTTCACCGACAAGACCCCCGACGGCAAGATCGTGCCGGCGCTGGCGACATCCTGGGGGGCGCTGGCCGACGGCAAGGGCTTCCGCTTCAACCTGCGCAAGGGCGTGACCTTCCACAGCGGCCGGCCGTTCACCGCGAAAGACGTCAAATACACCTTCGAGACCCTGCTTCTGCCAGGCTCCAAGGCCGGCCTGACCGCCGGCTATCTCGGCAACATCGTCGGCGCCGCCGAGATGAAGGCCGGCACGGCCAAGGAGCTAGCCGGCGTCGCGATCGTCGACGACGCCACGCTCGAGGTCCGCTTCAGCAAGCTCGACGTGCTGTTCCCGATCTACCCGTTCCAGTTCATGGATTCCGGCATCGTCGCCGAGCTCGGCCCCGACTGGATGCAGAAGGCTTCGGCGGGAACCGGCGCTTTCAAGTTCAAGCAGTGGAAGCGGGGCGTAGAGGTCGAGCTCGAGGCCAACCCCAATTACTGGGGCGGCGCGCCGAAGGTCGACGGCGTGCGTTTCCTGGTCGTGCCCAACCCCGACACCGCGCTTTCGCAATACGATGCCGGCGAGATCGACTTCCTCGACGTGCAGGAGGCGATCTTCCGCCGCGTCCTGCGCGACGAGCGCTACAAGAACCAGATGCAGAAGGTGCCGCGCGCCCAATCGCGCTATCTCGGTATGAACCAGAACCTCTACGCGCCCTTCAAGGACAAGCGCGTGCGCGAGGCGGTCTCGCTGGCGCTGAACCGCGACGCGATGATCCGCGGCCTCTATGACGGCGCGGCCTTTCCGCTGAACGGCGTCACCACCCCGGGCGTCGCCGGCTACGACCCGACCTTGCCGGCCCTGAAGTTCGATCCGGAGCGCGCCAAGAAGCTTCTGGCCGAGGCCGGCTTCCCCGAAGGCAAGGGTATGCCGCCGATCGACATCTCCTGCACCTCGGCGTCCAAGGACGAATTGACCTACTACGCCAACCAGCTCAACCGCGTGCTCGGCATGCAGGTCAATGTGAACGTCGTTGAGCGCGCCACCTTCATCAAGTCGATGAATGCCGGCGAGGTTGCCTTCTTCCCCTGGGGCTGGACCGCGGGCTATCCCGACGCGCTCTACTACCTCGCCCAGATGTGGCACGGCTCCAGCCCCTACAACCGGCCGCGCTGGAAGAACGCCGACTACGACAAGGTCATCGACGAGGCTCAAGCCACGATCGACGACAAGGCGCGCTTCGCGCTCTACCACAAGGCCGAGAGGATCCTGCTGGACGACTGGGGCACCGCGCCTCTGCCGCTGACCGCCGCCATCGGTCTGAGCAAGCCCAACGTCACCGGCGCCGAGATCACGCCTTTCGGCTTCGCGCCGTTCAAGGACGTGGTCATTAGATAGGCACCGCGATGCTCCGCTTCATCCTGCGCCGGATGGCCGGCACGCTTCCTGTGATCGGCCTCGTGCTCGTCGTCACGTTCCTGGCGACGCGCGCGCTGCCGGGCGACCCGGTGCTGGTGATGCTGAGCGACCATTCGTCCAACGTCGAGCTGGCCAACCGGCTGCGCGCCGAATACGGGCTCGATCTCCCGCTCTGGCGCCAGTTCCTGGCCTATGCGGTCGGCGCGCTGCATGGCGACTTCGGCCTCTCCTTCAAACATGTGCGCGTGCCGGTGGCCGAGGTCATCGCCGACGGTCTGAAGATCAGCCCGTTGCTGGCGTTGGCGGCGCTCGCCCTGGCGCTGCCGCTCGGAACACTGGCCGGCGTCGTCGCGGCGGTGCGGCGCAACAGCTACGCCGACACCGCGATCATCCTCGTGCTGGTCGCCGGTCTCTCGATCCCGAACTTCGCCATCGCGACTTTCCTGGTCTACCTGTTCTCGATCAAGCTCGCGCTGCTGCCCGTCGCCGGCTGGGGACGTCTCGACCAGGCGGTGCTGCCGATCGTCATCCTGGCGATCCCGAGCGCGGCCTATATCGCCAGGCTCGCGCGCACCTTCATGCTGGAGGTGCTGCAGCAGGACTATATCCGCACAGCGCGCGCCAAGGGCCTGAAGGACCGACTGGTCATCGGCCGCCATGCGCTGCGCAACATCATGGTGCCGCTGCTGACCTCGGCCGGCATCATCTTCGGCGGGTTGCTCAGCAACACCTTCGTCGTCGAGACGATCTTCAACATCCCCGGCCTCGGCCGCATCGCGATCGACTCGATCTTCGCTCGCGACTACCCGGTCGCCATGGCGATCGTCGTGCTGTTCACGCTGTTCTTCATCCTGATCAACCTGGCCGTCGACGTCGCCTATGCCCTGATCGATCCACGGCTGCGGGCCAGGATGCTGGCGTCATGAGCGACCTCGCCGCCCCCGTCACGATCCAAGGCTCCTTGCCCGCGGGCGGCGAGACGCGCCGCTTCGCCCGGCGCTTCCTGCGCCAGCGCAATGCCGTCGTCGGCGGAGCGATCGTCGCGGTCGTGCTCCTCGTCGCCGCGCTCGCGCCCTGGCTCGCGCCGCACCCGATCGCCGAGACCGACCTGCTGAACGCCTGGAGTCCACCCTCGCTCGACAACCGCCTCGGTACCGACAAGCTCGGCCGCGACATCCTGAGCAGGCTCATCGCAGGCGCGCGGACCTCGATCCTCGTCGCCGGCGCGGTGCTGGCGATCACGCTCGCGGTCGGCAGCCTGCTCGGCATGGTCGCTGGTTTCCTCGGCGGGCGCGTCGATGCCGTGCTGATGCGCGTTGTCGATGCGACGCTCGCCTTCCCGGAAGTCGTGATCGCCATCCTGATCGCGGCCGTGCTCGGCCCGGGCCTCGGCACCGTCATCGTCACGCTGGCGCTGGTCTGGTGGCCGGGCATCGCCCGGCTGACGCGCTCGCTCGTACTGGTGCTGCGCGAGGAGCTTTTCATCGACGCGGCGATCGTCGCGGGCACACCGACCTGGGCGATCATCTGGCGCCATCTCCTGCCCAACATCGTCGCGCCCATCCTGGTTCGGGCCTCGGTCGGCGTGGGCTTCATCATCATGGCCGAGGCGACGCTGAGCTTCCTCGGGCTCGGCATTCAGGAGCCCGCGGCGAGCTGGGGCGGCATGATCCGCGACGGCCTGCCGGTGCTGCGCTCCGATCCCTATCTCGCGCTGTTCGGCTCGCTCGCGCTCGGCTTGACCATCATCGGCTTCAACCTGCTCGGCGACGGCCTGCGCGACATCCTCGACCCGCGTCTGCACGGGCGCTGATGCGATGACGGAGACGCTGCTCGCCATCGAGAACCTGTCGGTCGCCTTCGACGGCGAATCCGGCCGGCGCGAGGTGTTGCGGGACGTCTCCTTCGCGCTCGCCCCGAACGAGGTCCTCGGCGTCGTCGGTGAAAGCGGCTCCGGCAAGTCGGTCACGGCGCTGGCGGTGATGCGGCTGCTCGGCACCCAGGGGCGGATCACACAGGGCGCGATCCGTTTCGACGGCACCGATGACCTCGCGACGGTCTCCGCCGAACAGATGCGGCATCTGCGCGGCCGGCGCATCGGCATGATCTTCCAGGAGCCGATGACCAGCCTCAACCCGCTGATCAGCGTCGGGCGTCAGGTCGCCGAGGTGCTGGAGGCCCATCTCGGACTCCGCGGCCGGGAGGCCAGGGCCGAGGTCGTCGCCTGGTTCGCCCGCGTCGGCATCCCCAATCCGGACCTGCGCTTCGACGACTATCCCCACGCCATGTCGGGCGGGATGCGCCAGCGCGTGATGATCGCGATGGCGATGGCCTGCCGGCCGGCCCTGCTGATCGCCGACGAGCCGACGACGGCGCTCGACGTCACGATCCAGGCGCAGATCCTCGCTTTGATGAAGGGTCTCGGCCGCGAGCACGGCACGGCGATCCTGCTGATCACCCACGACATGGGCGTAATCGCCCGCATGGCCGACCGCGTCGCGGTGATGTATGCCGGCGAAGTCGCCGAGATCGGCCCGCTGCGCGAGCTCTTCGCCGCGCCCGCCCATCCCTATACCCGCCTGCTGCTGGCGGCGATGCCGACGGCGAGCCGGCGCAGCGCGCGCCTGCCGGTGATCCCAGGCCTGATGCCTCCGCCCGGCGCCATGCCCGGCGGCTGCCGGTTCCATCCGCGCTGCCCGGACGCGATCGCCAGATGCAGCGTCTCGGCGCCGCCCGTCATGCCGCTCGGCGGCGGGCGCTCGGCGCGCTGCTGGCTGGCCGAGCCCGCCCGCGAGGCCGCCCTCGCAGAGGCCGCGACATGACGACCGCCGTGCTCGAAGTCAGCCGGCTCGGCCGGACCTTCGCCGCGCCGGGCGGACGCAGCTTGGTCGCCGTCGACGACGTCAGCTTCGCCATAGCGCCGGGCGAGACGCTCGGCATCGTCGGCGAGAGCGGCTGCGGCAAGAGCACGCTGGCGCGCATGGTGCTGAAACTGCTCCCGGCGACGAGCGGCCGCATCTCGCTGGAGGGCCGCGACGTCACCGATCTCGCCGAGCGCGAGATGCGGCCGCTGCGCCGCGCCATCCAAGCTGTCTTCCAGGATCCGATGTCGTCGCTCAACCCGCGCATGCGCGTCGGCGAGATCATCGCCGAGCCGCTGCGCACGATCGGGCTGGAACGCCGGGCGCGCGAGGCGCGCGTGCGTGAGATGCTCGGGCTCGTCGGCCTGCCGAGGGAGGCGGCCGAGCGCCATCCACACGCCTTCAGCGGCGGCCAACGCCAGCGCATCGCGATCGCCCGGGCGCTGGCGGCCTCTTCCCGCATCGTCGTCTGCGACGAGGCGACCTCGGCGCTCGACGTCTCCGTGCAGGCGCAGGTGCTGAACCTGCTCTCGGATCTACGCCGGCAGTTGAATCTGAGCCTGATGTTCATCTCGCACAATCTTGGCGCCGTCCGGCATGTCAGCGACCGCGTCGCGGTGATGTATCTCGGGCGTATCGTCGAGATCGGGTCTGAAGCCGACATCTTCGAGCGCACCGCCCACCCCTACACGCAGGCGCTGATCGCGGCCGTCCCGGAGCCGATCCCCGATCTCGAGCCGCCACCACCGCTCGCCGGCGAGATCCCGAGCCCGCTGGACCGCCCCTCCGGCTGCCATTTCCGCACCCGCTGCCCGAAGGCGCAGTCCCGCTGCACCGAGGTCGATCCGCCCCTCGCCAGCCGCCGGACCGGCCACGACGTCCGCTGCCATTTTCCGAGCTGAGATCATGATCGTCGAGCGCACCCAGTATTTCGCCAAGCCCGGCCTCGCCGACGAGGTCCTCGCCATCCGCCGCAAGGCCAGCGCGGTGCGCCGCGCGCTCGGCCTGTCGTCCGGCCGCATCTTCACCCGCGGCCTCGGCAGCCAGGCGGACTCGCCCGATGTCGTCTGGGAATGTGTCTTCCATGACGAGACCGAACAGCAGGCCGATCTCGCCACCCGTGCGGCCAGCCCCGATTTCGAGGCCGTGCGCGCGACGATGCGCGCGGCGATCGACCGCTTCGACCGCTATGTCTTCAAGGAGGAAGCTCTCGACCTCGCAAGCGGAATGAGGCCTACGGGACTGCGCGACCAGGCCATCGTCCCGCGCGAGATCGCTTTCATGAGCGCCGGCCGTGAGCTGAAGGGCTATCTCTTCCTGCCGCCGGGAGAGGGCCCCTTCCCCTGCCTGATCTGCAACCATGGCAGCGGCATCGAGCAGGGTTCGCTCGACGTCAGCCGCCCCGGCAACGGTGCTCTACTGATGTCCTGGGGCATCGCCTCCTTCCTGCCGCACCGGCGCGGCTACGGCAATTCGCCTGGCCCGGCCTGGCGCAGTGAGGTTGTCGCCGAATTCGGCACAGTGGACTACGCGACGCAGATCAAGGCGCGTCTCGACGCCGAGGCCGATGACATCGTCGCCGCGCTCGGCTGCGTCAGCGCCCTGCCGGAGATCGACGCCGCCCATATCGGCGTGATGGGCTCCTCCTTCGGCGGCACCACCACCCTGTTCGCGGCCGCCAAGGAGCCGCGCTTCACCTGCGCCATCGACTTCGCCGGCGCGGCAATGAACTGGGATCGCGCCGCGATCCTGCGCGCCGGCATGACGGCGGCGGCGGCCCAAGTGACCATGCCGCTCTTCCTGATTCAGGCCGAAAACGACTACAGCATCCGCCCGACGCTGGAGCTCGCCGCCTCGCTGAAGGACAGCCCGCGGCCGGTCGAGAGCAGGGTCTACCCCGCCTTCGGCATCAATCCGAACGAGGGCCATCTCTTCGAGAGCCGCGGCGCGCAGCTCTGGAGCGAGGATGTCCGCCGCTTCCTGGAGCGCTGGCTGTGACCTTGCCGGGAGCCTGGATCGAGGATCTCGCCTGGCCCGCGGTGGGAGAGCGCATCGCGGCGGGCGCGACCGTGATCGTTCCGATCGGCGCACGCGCCAAGGAACACGGCCACCATTTGCCGATGAAGACGGACTATCTGCTGGCGCGGGCGCTCTGCGGCGGCATCGCCGAGCGCCTGCCGGTGCTCGTCGCGCCCGTGGTCGATTTCGGCTACTACCCCGCCTTCGCGAACTATCCCGGCAGCCAGCATCTGCGGCCCGAGACCTTCATCGCGCTGCTGGAGGACATCCTCGACGGACTGATCCGGCAGGGCGCCCGCTCGCTCGCCATCGTCAACACCGGCGTCTCGACCGAAGGCCCGGTCCAGATCGTCGCCCGGACCATGCTGGCGCGCCATGGCGTCCGCATCGCCGTCGCCGACATCCGCGCGCTCGGCAAAGGCCGCCGCGGGCTGCTGCAGCAGGCGCTCGGTGGCCATGGCGACGAGCACGAGACCTCGCTGATGCTGGCGATCGAGCCCGCATCGGTCGATCTGGACAAGGCGCGCACCGACTACGGCAACATGCGTGAGGAGCCGGAGACGGTATTCTATCGCCCCGCGATCTTCCGCGACGATCCGTCGTCCGGCCCCGACCACAGCGCGACCGGCGTGCGCGGCGATCCAACGCTCGCCACGGCCGAGAAGGGGCACGCCACCCTCTCCGCCATGATCGACGAGCTGGTCGAGGGCCTGACAGCGTTGGCGGGCCGGCCATGAGCACAGCCGAGGAACGCTTCGACGTCATCGTCGTCGGCTACGGGTTTGCCGGCGGCATCGCCGCGATCCATGCCCATGATGCCGGCGCGCGGGTGCTGCTGGTCGACAAGAACGATGATCCGGGCGGCATCTCGGTCTGCTCGGCCGGGGGACTGCGCATCAGCGACGATGCTGACAAGGCGCTGGCCTATCTGGTCGAGACCAATGCCGGGACGACGCCGGAGCCGGTGCTGCGACGGCTGGCGCAGGGCATGGTCGGCCTGCCCGACGCCGTCGCGCCGCTTTGCGAGGCCGTCGGTGCGAAGCTCGGCCTGCGGCCGTCGCCGGCCAACTATCCGCTGCCGGGCTATGACAGCTTCGGCTTCGCCTATGTCGACGAGCTCGATGGTTTCGACGCGAGCCGCACTTATCCGGCCGTGCGCGGGTCGCCGGCGGGGGCGCGGCTGTTCGAGGTGGTCAGGCGCAATGTCGCTGCGCGCCCGGGCATCACGGTCCGGCTCGGCTCTGAGGCCGAAAGGCTGGTGATGCAGGACGGCCGGACGCGAGGCGTCGTCGTGGCCGATCGGCGCATCCTGGCGCGGAGCGTCGTACTCGCCTGCGGCGGATTCGAGGGTGATCCCGCGATGCAGGCGCAGTTCTGGCCGCTGAAGCCGGTCCTCTCGGCTGCCGTGCGCTTCAACACCGGCGACGGAATCCGGATGGGCCAGATGGCGGGCGCCGGGCTCTGGCACATGTGGCACTATCACGGCTCCTACGGCTTCAGGCATCCCGACCCGACCTATCCTTTCGGCATCCGCGTCAAGCGCCTGCCCGACTGGAACCCGACTGAGGGCCTGCGCGAAGACGTGACCATGAGCTGGATCTTGGTCGACCGTGACGGCCGCCGCTTCATGAACGAATACGAGCCCTACATGCAGGACACCGGGCACCGGCCGTTGGAGTCCTACGATCCCGTGCGGCAGCGTCTGTCGCGCGTTCCGGCCCTGATGCTGCTCGACGCCAGGGGCCGCGCGCTCTACCCGCTCGCCGCGCCGACCTGGCACGATCGCGCCGTGGCGGAGCGCTTTTCCGGCCGTTCGCCGCGGGAGTTCGACGCCGACATCCTGGTCGAGGCCGACACGATCGAGGCGCTCGCCGGGCGCTTCGCGATCGATCCGGCGACGCTGCGCCGGACCGTCGCCCAGTGGAACGCGAACTGCCTGATGATGCGCGACGAGGAGCATGGCCGGCCGCCCGGCAGCATGATGCCGATCGTCGAGCCACCCTTCTCGGCGGCCGAAATCTGGCCGGTCGTCTCGAACACGCAGGGCGGCCTCGTCCATGACGCCGACCAGCGCGTGCTCGATGCCTTCGGCATGCCCATTCCCGGCCTGTTCGTCGCCGGCGAGCTCGGCTCGGTCTTCGGCCATCTCTACATGTCCGGCGGCAACATCGCCGAATGCTTCGTCGGCGGGCGCATCGCCGGCGAGGGCGCCGTCGCCGTGCCGGCCGAATCCGCGACGGACGAAGCCGCATGAGCCTTCAGGAGCGTGTCCAATGACCCTTCCTTCCCGCAATCTCGGCCGCTGCTTCGATGCGGCGCGCGATCCCGGAAAGATCGCGATCATCGATCTCGGCTGGCCGGACGCGCCGCGCGAGACCAGCTACGGCGCCTTCGACGCCGAATGCGACGCCGTGGCACGCGGCTTGGTGAAGAGGGGGCTGAAGCGTGGCGATCGCGTCGGCATCATGGCACTGAATTCGACCGCGCTGCTCGCGGCCTATTTCGGCATCATGCGCGCCGGGCTCGTCGCCGTCCCGATCTCGTTCAAGCTCGCGCGCGAGACGGTCGACCACATCGTGCAGGATGCCGATCTGCGTGCCGTCTTCCACGACAGCGAGCGCGCCGACCTGGTGCCGGCCGGCGTCCCCGGCATCGATTTCGATACGGCCGACGGCTATGTGGCGCTGCTCGATCCCGGTCCCTTCGCGACCGTCGAGCCGGCCGGCCGCGAACTCGCCATGATCCTCTACACCTCAGGCTCGACCGGCAAGCCGAAGGGCGTGCTGCTCTCGCACGACTCGCAGGCCTGGTCGCTGGAGACCGGGGCGAAACTCTACGGCGACCGCTCGCACCATCGCTACATCGTCGGTGCGCCGATGTTCCACATGAACGCCACGATCAGCGTCAAGGGCGCCCTCGGCTCGGGCGCGAGCATCGTGCTGCTGCCCGCCTTCGACGCGAAGACCTATGCGCGGGCGATCGAGCGCCATCGCGTCACCTGGCTGACCTCCGTGCCGACGATGCTCGCACTGGTCGCCAAGGAGCGGGACCTCGTCGGCGGCCTGGATTTCTCCTCCGTCACCAACGTCACCATGGGCTCGGCCCCGCTGACGCAAGGCCTCGTCGACAAGGTCCAGGCGCTGTTCCCCAAGGCCGTCATCAACAACAGCTACGGCACGACCGAGGCAGGCCCCGCGCCCTTCGGCCCGCATCCCGACGGCCTGCCGCGCCCCACGACGGCCTGCGGCTACCCGGTGCCGGGCGCGCTGTCCGAGCTCCGCGAAGGTCCCTCGCCGAACGAAGGCGTGCTCTACATGAAGAGCCCGATGCTGATGGAAGGCTACAACAACCTGCCCGCCAAGACCGCCGAGGTGATGCGGGACGGCTGGTATCGCTCCGGCGACATCATGCGGCGCGATGCGGACGGCTTCTTCCATTTCCTCGGCCGGGCCGACGACATGTTCGTGGTCGGCGGCGAGAACGTTTGGCCTGGCGAGGTCGAGAAGCTGATCGAACGGACGCCGGGCGTGCTGCAGGCCGCCGTCGTGCCGGTGCCAGACGAGATCAAGGGCGCGCTGCCCTTCGCCTTCGTCGTCAGGCAGGCCGGCGCGGCGCTGGACGAGGCCGAGATCAAGCGCTTCACCATCGCCAACGGCCCGGCCTTCGCCCATCCCCGCTTCGTCGAGTTCCGCGAGGCGATCCCGCTAGCCGCCACCAACAAGCCGGACCGGCGCAGGCTGACGCAAGAGGCCGAAGCGCTCGCCGCGACACGGCGCGCCGCCGGCGAACGCGGATCGGCGGGCCGCCCGTGAACGAACCATCCGACATCGGCGCATTGCTGCGCGAAAAGCTCGGCGGCGGTGGCTTCCACGGCTTCCTCGCCATGGAGCTGCTCGAGCATGACGCGGCGATCGGCGCGGTGACGATCCGCGCGCCCTGGCAGGCCGGCTACGAGCGCGGGCAAGGCACCCTGCAATGGCATGGCGGCCCGATCGCGGCTCTGATCGACATCGCCGGCGATTTCGCCCTGATCGCCAAGCTCGGTCGCGGCATCCCGACGATCAACCTGCGCATCGACTATCTGCGGCCCGCTGTCGATACCGCTCTCACCGCCAAGGCACGGACCTTGCGCGCCGGCAAATCCGTCGGGGTCGTCGACATCGAGGTGCTCGACGACGCCGGGCGCCTCGTCGCCGTCGGCCGCGGCAGCTATTCGACCCTGTGAGGATGACAAGACGGATGATCGCCTCCAACTCCAGCGCAGCGATCGGCTGCATCGACCACATAGTCATCGTCGTCGATGATCTCGAAACCGGTGCGGAAATCTATCGCAGGCTCGGCTTCGCGCTCTCACCGAAGGGGGTGCACAGCGCAGCCATGGGCAGCGCTAACCACACCATCATGCTGCAGAAGGACTATTTCGAGCTGCTCGCCGTGCTCACGCCGACCGAGCGCAATGCCCGCTGGCGCCAGGCGCTCGACGACGGCGGCGGCGTCGCCGGCGTGGCGCTGACGACGCAGGATGCCAAGGCGGCGCATGCCCATTGGCTCTCGCAGGGCCTCGCGCCGAAGGAGCCGATCCATTTCGCCCGCGACGTCTTGCGAGCCGACGGCGCCAGGCTGGAAGCGCGCTTTGAAGTCGTCTCGCTGCCCGAGGTTTCCGATACCGGCCTGCGCATCTTCGTCTGCAGCCAGCCGACGCGCGAGGCTGTCTGGCTGCCGGAACTGATGGGCCATGCCAACACGGCCGAGGCAATCAGCCGCCTCACGATCGCTTGCGCCGATCCGGCCTCGTCGGCGCGGCAATGGCAGCGTGTGATACCCGGCGTCGCGTTGAGCGAGACGCGGGACGGCTTGTCCCTGACGATCGGCCTGCATCGGATCGATCTGGTAAGGCACGACATCGCCCGATCCCGCTTCGACATCTCGGTCGACGCTAGCCGGACCCGGGCCGTGGGAATCGATTTTCGCGTCTTGGACCTCGATGCCTGCCGCACGACGTTGATGTCGAACGGGGTGGTTTTCGCGGACAAGTGCGGCCTTCTGATCGTCCCGCCGGACGCCGCATGTCAGGTCCGCATCGCCTTCGGGCAGGAATGAATGCTTTCCCGCAGCACATTTTTTGAGTTCTGCGCTTTGTGCTGCCGATTCCCGAACTTGTGATCGCGCCTGGAAGCGGACATTCGGAATGTCAGCAATGGGTCGTCAACCGGTTGGACGTCGAGCGCCACGGGGTGGTGCATCTCGATCGCCGCCGTCAGTTCGGCTGAGCTGCGGGTCGGCGACACCGTCGTCGAGGTGCCATTGTGTGGCTTCGTTGTATTCCTTGGTGATCGTCTGCATCTCGTCGCTGACGGCATAGTCGCTCTCGAAGCGCTTGACGAGCGAGCGGTAGCGATCGGCGGCGAGAGCCTTCACTGCGATCGGCTTCAGCGCGATCGGGCCAGCGCGCAGGCTGTTCCAGTAAGCGGCAAGGCACACGAGAGCCCCCTGGAAGCGGCCCTGGGCGTCTCGCGCGCTTTTCGTCCAGAACGAAACGTCGACCTTGTCGGCGATCGGGACGGCTTGGTCGGCGATCGGCAGCGTCCCGGGGCATCCCCGCGCAGGTCGATCGGGACGCAAACGTTCAGGTATCAGGATCCCGACTTGGTAGCGAAGGGACCGGACATCGCGAGTGCCATGTGTGATACCGCCGTGTGAAAGCAGATATCCGATAAGCCCTTACAAATCCGTAACTCTTTGCCCTCGTTCGGGAAAGAGTGGTGCCCAGGAGAGGACTCGAACCTCCATTGCGCACTGTTAAGCATTGAAACTTATAAGGTTTTCTGACTTCCGCTGGTTGCAGGTGTGAACGCAGAGTGTCAAGCGCGTAAACAGTATTTCAGATGCAATGTCTTAAGCAAGTGGCCCAGGCGTCATGAGATAGCGCGCCTTGATCTCCTTCAGCGCCCAATAGGTAAGCGCGCCGACCGTTCCGGTCGGGTTCTGCGCGGCGTTCTGCGGGAAGGCCGAGGCGCCGAAGACGAAGAGGTTCGGCGCGTCCCAGCTCTGCAGGTAGCGGTTGACAACGCTCGCGCCGGGATCGCGCCCCATCACCGCGCCGCCGCAGAGATGGGTGGTGTTGTAGCGCTCGACGTTCCAGCTCGTCTGCAGCGAGGCCGGCAGCAGATGCGTCGGCTTCATCGCGTGGGCGATCTCGCCGGCCTTGCCCGTGACGAAGCGCATCATCGCCTGGTGGTCGGCCGGGTAGTCGAAGGTCATGCGCAGCAGCGGGTCGCCGAAGGCGTCGCGATAGGTCGGGTCGAGATCGAGGTTGTTACCGCGATAGCTCGCGACCGAGGCGTGGGTGTCGACCGAGATGGCGCGGGTGTACCATTTGGCGATCTCGGCCTTCCAGGCGCCGCCCCAGCGCGGCGTGCCGGAACGCGTCGGCAGGAAGCTCATCGGCAGCCGGCCGTTCGAGTTCATCTTGAGCTGCGCGCCGCCGACGAAGCCGAGCGGCCCGTGGTCGAAGTTCTCGCCGACGAAGTCCTCGGCCACGCGGCTCTGGCCGCCCGCGCCCATGAACTCGTTGAAGACCCGGTCCTCGAACAGCATCGGCACCGAGGACATCTGCTGGTAGCTGAGATTACGCCCGACCACGCCCTTGCCCGTCTTGGGGTCATAGGGCTTGCCGATCTTCGACATCAGCAGCAGGCGGACATTGTGCGGCGTGAAGGCGCAGAGCATGACGAGGCTCGCCGGCTGCTCGACCTCGCGGCCGAGCCCGTCGGTGTAGAGCACGCCCGTCGCCTTGCGGCCGCTCTTCTCGGTCAGCACATGGCGCACGAAGGCCCGCGTGCGCACCTCGACATTCGGCTTGAAGGCCGGGATGACATTGAGGTTTGGGCTGGCGCGGGCGTTGACCTCACAGCCGAAGGGCGAGCAGTGGCCGCAATAGACGCAAGGGCCTTGCGCCTGGTCGTAAGGGTTGGCCCAGCCTTCCGTCGCGATCGCCGCCGGCTGCGGGAACGGGTGCATGCCGAGTTCGGTCGCCGCCTTGTCGAACAGTTCGCCGGCGAGCGAGAGCTTCATCGGCGGCTGGGGGTATTCGTTCTGGCGTGGCCCCTCGAACGGGTTGCCGCCCTCGTGCAGCTTGCCCTTGAGGTTGCCGGCTTTGCCCGAGGCGGCGACGACCTTGTCGAAGAAGTCGTAATGCGGCTCGAGTTCGTCATAGGAGACCGGCCAGTCCTGGATCGCGATGTCCTGCGGCAGGAACTTCGCGCCATAGCGCTCGACCACGCGCGAGCGCAGCCGGAACTCCTCCGGCGAGAAGCGCCAATAGGCGGCGTTCCAATGCGCGCCGCCGCCGCCGACGCCTTCGGGCGTGATGAAGCCGCCGTGGCGGCGGATCGGCAGCGCCGTCTCCGACAAGCTGTTGCGGGCGGTGACCGTGTCGCGCGACAAGTCCTGCGAGAGATGCCGGCGGGCGACGTATTTGAGTTCGTCGTGATGCCAGGGATTGCCCCATTCGAGCGGGCCCTGATCGCGCCCGCGCTCGAGCACGACGACCGAGAGGCCGGCGTCGCCGAGTTCCTTGGCGACGATCGAACCGGTCCAGCCGAGGCCGACCACGACGACATCGACGGGTTTGAGCTTCGTCATCATACCGCGCCCCCCTCAGAGATTGTCGGCTATGGACTTGGGCGCGAGATCGACGCGCTTGTCGCGCCATTGCTCGAAGCCCTCGGTCCAGTCGAGCTGGACGCCGGGGAAGCCGATCAGCGACCAGCCTTTCATCCCTCGATTGCCGCCATAGGCCGGGTCGCTGAACAGCCCCTCGATGACGTTGGCGCGCAGCGTCTCGAAGAAGACCTTGCCCGGCACGGAAGCGAGCTGAAGCGTACCTGCCTCCAGCCCGGAGAGCACGCGGTCCTGCTCGGGCGGCGGCAGCATATCGAACGTGGTGCCCGGCTTTGCCTTGTCGAGCGCCGCGGTAATCTCGGCCAGACCCTGCCGGTAGAGTTCCGCCGGGGTGAGGGCGAGCTGATAGCCCTGGTTCGGCGTCCCGTCCGCCCAGGGTCCGGAGCGATAGGTCTTGGCGCCCTCGCCATAGGAGCCGGCAAGCTGGCGGTCGAGGAAGAACACCACGCCGAGTTCGCTCGCGGCGGGCGAGAGCGCATCGGCCGGGAAGAGGCGGTCGACGAGTGCAGTCAGGAGCGTCAACTCGGCCGGCGTGAAGAAGACGAGGACATCGGCTGCCGGGCTCGCGGCGGGTGCGGGCGCCTGCGACGCAGCGGGCACGGACGCAAGGGGCGCCGCCGGGACCGGTGTCGCCGCGGGTTGCGCCAGAGGACCCGCCGTCGGCACGACGAGCGCCGCGGCGCCCATTCCGCTCACGGCCGCGCCACGCAGGAAAGTCCGCCGATCAGGTGGCTCCCTACGGACCGCGTCGAGGTCGCTCTGCGAGGCTTTTGTCATCTTACGGCATCCTGCTGCCGTCGGCGGCGAACTGCTTCAGATAGGCGGTCAGGCCGGCAATCTCGCCATCGTTGGCGATGCCGGCAAAGACCATCTTGGTCCCCGGCATGCTGGCCTTCGGGTTCTTGATATAGGCGGCGAAGCGCGACTCGTCCCAGGTGAAGCCGGCACCTTTGTTCGCGGCGCTATAGCTGTATCCGGCGATCGAGCCAGTAGCGCGCCCGAACAGCCCGTTGAGGTTGGGGCCCACGCCGTTCTTCGCGGTCGGGCCGATCTGATGACAGGCACGGCACTTGGCGAAGGAGCGCTCGCCGGCGGCCGCGTCTTGAGCAAGGCCATGAGCCGCGGACACCGAACAGGCCGTCACGATCAACGCGGCGAGCATTGGCCAGCGCCTGATTACGTGACCCATCCTCACACCCCTAACCGACGAAGCGAGCGACATAAGTTTTCCTCCGACCGTTCGCATTTTCGGTGCCTCCACTGACGCAGCGCCTGCTGCCGATGCGGTTCGACCTGGACCGGGCTGCTCGCCGGCAGTCGGCGAGAGGTCATCGTTATTTGAATCGACGGCACCGCTGCAGGGCCGATTCCCCTCAACCATTGATCATCTCGCGAGAGAGCTAGGTCCGGCAGCGAACGATGCGGCCTTGCATGATCGCGCGGCGGTTCAGACCATCGGCCGCAGAACGATCTCCGCGGTGCTTCGATCGGGCTGTCCTCCTGCCAGAGCGACGAAGCTTTCGGCGACGCGCGAAGCCGGCAACCCGGCAGCGCCGACCTGACCTGCGATCGTGACCGTGCCGACACGGATGCCGGCCGGCGACAGCTCCTCGGCCAGCATCAGCGCCAGCGCGCGGATCGCGCTTTTGCCGATCGACAGCGAAGGCGCCTGCGCGGAGGGATGGAGCGCTAGTCCGCCGCCGGTGAAGAGCAAAGCTCCGCCTCTCGGCAGAAGCTGCGACGCCCAGCGTGCGGCGACAAAGGCTCCGAGAACGTCGAGCTTATAATCGGCAAGCCATTGATCGACGGTCGTCGACAAGACCGGTCCCGGTCGCCAGAAGGCCGCGTTGTAGAGAACGACCGAAGGGTTGCCGAGCCGCTGCGCCACCTCGTCGAGCGCCGTGACCAACACGGCTTCGTCACTGGCATCGACAGCGAGGCCGATGGCTCCGCCGCCGATCGCATCGGCCGCCTGCTGCGCTCGCGCGCCGTCCCGTGCCAAGAGCGCGACAGTCCTACCCTCGGCCGCGAAGGCCCGCGCGGCGGCGTCGCCGACACCGGGACCATGGCCGATGATGATCGCAGAGCCACTCATGCGCGTTCTTCCCGCAGAAGCGATGATCCGATCGTCGCGCCCATGCCCTGCACGTAAGCAAGCTGGACCAGGAGCATGCCGAGCGGTTCGGTGTAGCGCGCGTTTGCGAGCGGGCCTGCCTCGACGCCATCCGCGCCGATGTCGTCGACCAGCGACAGGATCGTCTGTCGTGCCTGTGCATCATCGCCGCAGACAAAGACGCCAGGTGCCCGACCATCGACCGCCATTGGCCCGGGCCTCGCCATCAGCTCGGCCATGGGCGGGACCGCCTTGACCACTTTTGCGCCCGATGCGAAGCGCGCGACCTCCTCGCCGCCCGAGGTGCTCGTGCCGATTTCAAGCCCGCTCATATCCGTCTTGAGCGGATTGGTCGTATCCCAGACGATCTTGCCGTCGGAGGCGCCGGCAATTTCGCGCGCCGCATCGAGCGTCGCGGCCCACGGCGTGGCGAGGATGACGACGTCGCAGGCCGCGGCATCGGCTGGCGTGCCGACCTGTGCGTCATGGCCGATTGCGTTCGCGGCCGAGGCGAGCTTTTCCCGGCTTCGTGCGAAACTGACCACGATGGAGTGGCCCTTCTCCGCGAGCCGCCTGCCCAGCGCCTGGCCGACATTGCCGGCTCCGACGATACCGATCTTCATACCCGCTCTCCCTTGCAAAGGATGATCGTTCCGGCGGCGCGGCGGCTTTTGCGCCTATCGGCCGCGAGTGCCGACGTCACGACGCCGGCCTAAGCAGCGCAGCCGCCATGACCGGCGCCTGCCACGTCTCGTACATGAGGGGGTTGAGGCCGCCGACCCAGTTCTCGACCAGCCGCCCCTCCTCATCGAAGCGCATGAGATGCAGTTCGCAGAAAGTGAAGCGCAGGCCCGTGGACGGGATCCCGTTGAGGGCTCCGGTATTGTCTGCGGACGCCTCGAAGCGGACAACGATGCGGCCGTCCTGCAACGGCGCGATGTCCTTGATCTCCATGCGCCCGTTGGCGAAGGCCGCGCCGAGCGTTGAGCCGAGCACCGCACCATATTCCGCCGCGCCGCGGATCGGCCCGCCGGCCGGTTTGAGCCCTGTATCGACGACGATGTCCGGGTGGACGATCTCGGCGAAGGCTGCCGGCTCAGCTCCTCCAAGCACGCCTTCGACAAAGCGTCGCGCCACCTTGAGGTTCCTGTCGATTCTGGCTTGATCTGCAATCATCACCGCGTCTCCTGCTGGAGCTCGCCGTATCCATAGTCGCTCCAGCGTTCGATCACGCGGGACTGGATTTCGGCAGGATAGGCAAATCGGAAGGACGAGCGCTTGGGCAGCTTGCCGCCGAGATGCTCGGGATCGAGGCAGTTGTAGATGACCTTGGTCGTCCGCAGCATCTTCTTCTCGTCATCGCCGAGATAAGCGACGAGCGGATTGGTGTTTTCGTAGCCAAAGACGAATTCGCCCTGGTCTCCGGGATGATTGCGGGTCGCAAAGGCCCAGACCACTTCGCGGGTGTCGCTGATGTCGATGTCGTCGTTGACAACGATGTATTTCGGCGTGCCCATGCCGCCTTTCTTCTCGAACAGGATTTCGGCGATGCGACGACAAAGGCGCTCGCCGGTCAGCCCAGTCTTGGCCCGCCAATCGCGCTCGACGGCGATGACGAACCAGTGGTTGGCGCTCTCGAAGGGCGACCAGGCGGTCGCGACCGGAAAGCCCTCGGCGCGCAGCAGCGAGACGATCTCGCCGGCGTTGGGAATGCCCCAGGCGGTGTGGTTCTCCTCCGGCGGCTCGCCTGCGACCGAGATCGGCAGGATCGGGTTGTGACGGTGGGTGATCGCCGTGACGTGGTAGACCGGTTTGGGGCTGGGCGGCCCCTCCCAGAGATAGCCGGCATATTCGCCCATCGGGCCTTCGGGCGCGGTATCGGTCATCGAGACATGGCCCTCGACCACGATCTCGCTCGTCGCCGGCACGATCACATCGACCGTCTCGGCGCGCACGCATTCGATCGCCCGGCCCGTCAGCGCGCCGGCATAGTCCGCCTCGTCCATGAAGTCCGGCAGCGGCATGCCGCCGACATAGGGCAGCACCGGCTGGGCGCCTAGCGCGAGCGCGAAAGGCATGTCCTTGCCGGTGTCCGTCCAGGTTTTGCGAACCATGCCGATGTGCTGGTTGGGCGCGATGATGCCCGCCATGCGCTTGCCGTCGACGACCATGATCCGGGCGATCGACCACGAGCGCCAGCGCTTGTCGGGCGTCTCGACACAGATGATGCCGAAGGTGTTGAGATAGCGGCCCCCATCGCCATCGTGCAGGAGCGGAGCGGGAAGATCGAGGAGGTTCACATCGTCACCGAGACGGATGTTTTCCCTACACGGCGCATTTTCGACCAGAACCGGCTTGATCCCGCTTTTTGCTCTCGCTGCCGCGAAGGCGTCGACGATATCGCGCGCGCTCGCCTGCGCCGGCAGCCCGACCGCGAGCGCGATCCGCGCGAGTCTCTGGCCTGGCTTCGACGAGACGCCGCCCGGCGCGCCCAGCACGCGCATCCCCGGCCGGTCCGGGATCGCCTCGAACAGCGGCGCGGCCTGGCCGGTCTCGCCTGCGAGCCGGCTGATCGCGCCGATCTCGAGATCGAGCGCCACGGGCTTCGCGACGCGCTGGACTTCGCCGATGGCTTCGAGCGCATCGAGATAGCTGCGCAGGTCGGTGTAATGCGTCATGACTTGGCACTCTCCAGCGGGATCACGGAGGCAACCGGCTTCTCGCCGCTCCAGCGATCGACGAGACCCGCGTCGAGGTCGAAGAGGTCGAGAACGCGCCCGACCGTGTGGTCGACCATGTCGGAGAGCGATTGCGGCTTGGCGTAGAAGGCCGGCACCGGCGGGAAGACGACCGCGCCAGCTTCGCTCGCCGCCAGCATGGCCTTGAGATGGCCGGCATGAAGCGGCGTCTCGCGCACCATCAGCACGAGCCGGCGGCGCTCCTTCAGGCACACGTCGGCTGCCCGCGTCAGCAGGTTCGAGGTCGCGCAGGAGGCGATCTCGCCGACGCTACGCATCGAACAGGGCGCGACAACCATTCCCATCGTTTTGAACGAGCCGGAGGAGATCGCCGCGCCGATATCGCTGATCGCGTAGCTGACATCGGCCATGTCCCGCAGCTCGCGCGTGGTGATCTCGCTCTCGTAGGCGAGCGTCATCTCACCGGGCTTGGTGATCACCAGATGGCTCTCGATCGAGAGCTCTCGCAGCACCTCGAGCAGCCGCACGGCATAGATCACGCCTGTCGCCCCCGAGACGCCGACGATCAGGCGGCGAGGCACGGTCACGCGGCCGCTCCAAGCGCTTCATGGGCAGCGTGCACTTCGTCGAGCGGCAAGGATCTGCCCAACAGAGCGGCACAGACGAAGCTTGCTGCACCGACACAGAGCGCCGCCGAAATCGAAAATGCGGTTGCGATCGCGCCCCAGAACAGGCTCCCGACAGCCATCGCTCCGAACGTCACCGCCATATAGATCGACAGACCCCGGCCGCGCACGGCGTTCGGCAAGAGAATCTGGGCCGCCGAGTTGAAGGTTGCGAGCTGGATGAGGGTGGCTCCACCTACGAGCGCGAAGGCTGCGCTCGCAACGGCCGGGTCACGCGTCAGAGAAAGGATCGCGAGAGAGACTGCTCCGCAAGCAGAGCAAGCCAACAGCAGGCCGTCGTCGGCGATTCCATGTTTCTTGGCCGCCGACAGCACGACCGCGCCGATCAGCGAGCCGATTCCCGTGGCTGACAGTAAGATGCCGTAAATCTCGGGACTGCTCCCGAGCACATCGTGGGAGAAGCTCGGCGTTAGGGCGAGGTAGCAGGAGGCGGACAGGTAGAGCGCCGCGGCTCGTACGAGGATTCTGCGAAAGCCCGAGCTGTTGACGGCGAAGACGAGGCCTTGATGAAGCTCGTCGCGAAACGAGAAACGGCCAGTGGCCGACGCCGCCGCTTCGGCACCTCGCCCGATGGCGAGCAGAGCGCCTATGGTAACGAGGTAAGCGGTTGCGTTGCAGGCATAGGCCGTCGCCGCGCCACCGAAGGCGAGCATGAGAGCGCCGAGGCCCGGCCCGACGACGCGTGCGATGTTGAAGCTCACGCTCGACAATGCGACCGCGCCCCGCAAATCCCGCGCCGGCACGAGCGAGGGCACGATCGACTGAAAGGCGGGAGCCGCGATCGCAGCCGCACAACCGCCAGCGAATGCAAGTCCGATGATCCCCGTGATCGACAAGGAACCGGTTACGCTGAGGAGCGCCAGGGTAGCTCCGACGACGGCGAGGACCACCTGGCTCGCGATCAGGATCAGCCTGCGGTCATAATGATCGGCCAGGACGCCGGCAGGCAGTGCCAGCAGAAATGTCGGGATGGCGGTCGCGGCCTGAACCAGTGCGACGCTGGAATGGTGCGCGGCGTCACCGGCCACGGTCCAGGCGGAGGTCGTGTCGCGCATCCAGACGCCAATATTGCTCACCAGCGTCGAGCCGGCGATCATGGCGTAGGCTGGATAGGCCAACGCATGGAGCAGGCCAGGCGGCGCTGCGACAACGGCGTCGCGGTCACCCATTGCCGCCAAAGCTTTCATACATGATCGCCACGGATTGTCCGCCGATCTCGCTGGTGAAGTCGCCCGCAAGCTCGGCGATCAGAGTCGTCACCGAGGTGGTGAAGCCACCGGCGGCCGTGATCCGGCGCCATGCCGCGTCTTCCGTTCGCGGATCGATTCCGCCAGTCGCGTCGACCGCGACGCCGACATCGTAACCCGCCTGGAGCGCGTCCAATGCGGTCCGCTGGACGACGATTTCGCTGGCGACGCCCGACAGGACGAGAACGCTGCGACCGCTCGTCTTCAGGGCCGCGACCAGAGCCTGATCCGAGAAAGCGCTGGTCTGGGTCCGAGGCCGCTGTTGCGGCTCGCCGAGCGGCCCCGTCACCTCGGACAGAAACGCCCCCGCGCTTGGTACGACGGACAGAAAGGCCGGCACCCGATGTAGCGTCGCGATTTTAGCGAGCGCTGCCGCCGAGCGCCTCAGACCGTCGATCGGCCTGGTCTTGCTGTTGGGGACGATCTCGGCCTGAAGATCAAGAAACAGGACGGCGCAATTGTCACGCGTCGGTATCTTCATGAACGGCTCCAGTATTGCCCATGGATGACAGCAGCTTCAGGACCGACTGGGCTGAAGCTGGAGGTCGGATGGAACTATCGTCGCGCGGCTCGTCTCAACCGAGGTTTGCCCAGATGGTCTTGTACTGGGTGTAGTTCTCCAGGGCTTCGGCGCCCTGTTCGCGGCCGTAGCCGGAGGCCTTGTAGCCACCGAAGGGCGCGTTCGGATGGTATTTGTGCCAGGTGTTGAGCCAGACCGTCCCGGCCTTGATGCGGTCGGCGAGACGCAATGCCTTGCCGAGGTCGGATGTCTGGATCCCGCTGGCGAGGCCATAATCGGTGGCGTTTGCCAGCCGGATCGCGTCGTCCTCGTTCTCGAAGGGGATGATGGGCACGACCGGCCCGAAAATCTCCTCCTGGCTGATCTGGAGGTCGTTGGTGGCGTCGGCGAAGACGGTCGCCTCGATGAACAGGCCCTTCCCGTCGATCTTCGGCGCTCCGCCACCAGCGACCAATTTGGCAGTGCCCTTGCCGATGTCGACATATTTCAGGATCTTGTCGTACTCGGCCTTTGTTGCGATCGGCCCGAGCTGGGTCTTGGGATCGAGCGGGTCGCCCAGCACCGCGGCCTTGGCCATGGCGGCGAATTTCTCGACGAACTCTTCATAGATCGAGCGCTCGACCAGAATGCGGCTGCCGGCGACGCAGACCTCGCCCTTGTTCCAGAAGATGCCCCAGAACGCCGCCTGCAGAGCAGCGTCCATGTTCGCGTCGGCGAAGATGATGTTCGGCGACTTGCCGCCGAGTTCCATGGTCTGATGCTTGATCGTGTCCGCTCCGTTGCGGATCAGGTTCATGCCGACGCTGGTCGAGCCGGTGAAGGCGATCTTGTCGACCTTTTTGGACCTGACCAACGCATCTCCGATCGTGCCGCCGGGCCCGGTGATCAGGTTGTAGACGCCTTCGGGAACACCTGCGTCGAGCGCGACCTGCGCGAGCGCCAGCGCGGTCAGGGGCGTGTCGCTCGCGGGCTTGTGGACGATGGTGTTGCCGGCAGCCAGACCAGGGGCGACCTTGGAACAGGTCAACGCCAGCGGGAAGTTCCAGGGCGTGATCGCGGCGACGACGCCGAGCGGCTCGCGCCGCGTCAGGATGCGAATGTTGCTCTCGTATGAGGTGCGATAGCCGCCATCCATATGCGCCATCGCCTGGCCGGCGAAGAAGCGGAACAGCCCCGAGCAGTGCGGCATGATGATCGCGCGGAAGTCGGAATAGGGCATGCCCATATCCATTGCCTCCCGGATCGCGAAATCCTCGGCGCGCTCATCCATCAGATCGGCCATCCGGAAGAGGATTTTGGCCCGATCCTCGTGGCGCATCCGTCCCCAGGGTCCGTTCTCGAAGGCCTCGTAGGCCGCGTCGATCGCGCCTTCCGCATCCGCGGCGCTAGCTTTCTGGACGCGGGTGATGGTCGCTTCGGTCGTCGGATCCGAGACTTCCATCGTCTCTCCGGTGACGCCATCGCGCCAGCGGCCGCCGATCAAAAGCTGCCCGCGATCAATCGGCTTGCGGGTCGGTTTGGCTTTCGCGTCCATACGGAAACTCCGAACTCAATGCCCTGTCCTTATTGACCATGGATGAACGCGTCCCCATCTATCAAATCGATAATTACGATTGTGAGTATCGATGAAACGATATGACCTTAACTTGCTGCTGTCTTTAGACGCATTGCTTCGCGAGCGATCCGTCTCGGGTGCGGCCAAGCGCCTTGGCATCGGACAACCCGCCATGAGTGCCGCGCTGGGGAGACTGCGTGCGCTTTTCGATGACCGGATCCTAGTCCGCGGCGCCAACGGAATGGAACCGACGCCGCGGGCGCAGGCGCTGAGCGAGCGACTGCGTGGAACACTTGCCGAGCTGGCGACCATGATCGAACCCGCGCGCGCGTTTAGTCCCCTTGAGGCCGAGCGGACCTTCAGCTTGAGCGGCGGAGACTACGTTGGCATGACCCTCTTCCCGGAAGCGTGCGCGTCGTTTTCGCGTGAGGCGCCGGGCATCGATCTGCGATTTCGGTATCTCGAAAAAGACAATGCGCTTGCGGCTCTCGATCAAGGGATCATCGATCTCGCGTTTCTGGTGAACGACAATCTGCCGGCTCGTTTCGGAAGCGAGGTCGTCATTGAGGAGACTTTCGTTGGAGCCGCGCGTGTCGGACATTCCTGCCTGGACGGACCGATGACGGCGATGGGCTTCGCGAAAGAGTTGCATCTGTTGGTGACCGAGCGGGGCGACGCGACCGGATGCGTCGACACCGCACTTGCGGCAGCGGGGCTGAAGAGACGCATCGCGGTCACCGTACCGAGCGCGGCGCTGGTCGCCGACATTCTGCAGCGGACCGACCTGATAGCAACGGTTCCTCGTCGAGCCGGCGAGCGCATAGCGCATGATGGGACGATTCGTCTCTTCGATATCCCCGTCGCGATGCCACGTTGGTCGATGAGGAGCGTCTGGGCGGCCAGAAACGCGGAAGATCCCGCCCTGCTCTGGCTGCGCAAGCAGTTTCAGGACATCGGCGCCACGGCGTTGTGAAGCAAAGCTCTCGCGATCATCAGCCGTCATGAGGGGTCGCTGCCGTCAATGGTAACATCCAGGCATGATCCCGCTCAGATGTGAAAGGTTGACGAAGGCAATTTGCGAACCTGTTGGCGTGATCGGGCGCGAGCCCGCCACGACCGATGGACGGCCGTGCTGGCGACGATGGAGCCGATGCGAGACCGCGTCATCCAATCTGACGACGGAAGATCATTGCCCTGTCCGTCTCCTCGGCGCTCGGCGTCACGCGCCCCGCGTCGAGACGGATCGCGCCGCTTTTGACGAGCGTGGCGATGGCGTCGGCGTCGTAGCCGAGTTCGGCTGCAATCTCGGCGCTATGCTCGCCGATGCGCGGGATGTCGCGGCGCATCCCGAGCCGCTCGCCCTTCAGCGCAAGCGGCAGAGCCGGCACCGGAGCGGTCGTGCCGTTGTTCATCGTGACGTCGATCATCGCGCCGGGATGCCGCAGATGGGGATCGTCGAACATCTCCTCCGGCCGGGTGATCGGCGCGAACGGCAGGCGCACGCGCTCGCAGGCCTCGAGGATGGCGGCGCGCGGCATCGCGGCGAACATGGCGCGTAGGCGCGGCAGGAACCGGTCGCGCGCATGGACGCGCTGCGGGTTCGTCGCCAGCGCCGGATCGTTCGCCAGGTCGCCGAGATCGAACTCGGCGCAGAAGGCGCGCCATTGTGTGTCGCTGACTACGCCGATGAAGACCTGCTCGCCGTCGCCCGTGGCGAAGACGTCGTAGACCGCCCAGGCCGAGATGCGCTCGGGCATCGGGGCCGCCGGCCTTCCGGTCGCAGCATATTGGAGCATGTGCTGCGCGACCAGGAACATGTTGTTCTCGAACAGCGCGCTCTTGACGTGCTGTCCCTCGCCGGAGCGGTGCCGCTCGTTCAGGGCGGCGAGCACGCCGATCACCGCGAACATCCCGCCCATGATGTCGTTGACCGATGCGCCCGCCCGCAGCGGCCGGCCGCTCGGTCCGGTCATATAGGCGAGGCCGCCCATCATCTGCACGACCTCGTCGAGCGCGGCGCGGTTCTCGTAGGGGCCGGCGAGGAAGCCTTTCAGGGAGCAATAGATCAGCCGCGGGTTCTCGCTCTTGAGCGCCTCGTAGCCGAGGCCCATCGCGTCGAGCCCGCCCGGCCGGAAATTTTCGGTCAGGACATCGGCCTGCGCGATCAGGCGTTTGGCCAGCGCCATGCCGTCCGGCGATTTGAGGTCCAGCGCCAGACTGCGCTTGTTGCGGTTGAAGGTCGGGAAGAAGCCTGCGCCCGAGCCCGCCAGCCGCCGCGTGTTGTCGCCGTCCGGCGCCGGCTCGACCTTGACGACGTCGGCGCCTAGATCGGCTAAGACGAGGCCGCAGCTCGGACCCATGACCATATGCGAGAATTCGACGACCTTGATGCCGTCGAGCGGAAGAAGCGTGCTCATGGCGCCCTCCTGGTTGAGGCCAGCACGAATCCCTCGGGCAGGCCGGGGCCGGACAAATGAGATGTCATATTCAAGCCACTTCTCTATCGGGCAGAGTGGCGTGCGCCTTAAAACGGAGCGCGCGGTCGATCAGTTCGGCTTGCTCGATCTCGTGGCGCTCGATCGAGCCGCCTGCGGCGACAGGAAGCGAGGGCCTGGCGACGGTGCCGAACTCGCGACCGCCGAAGCGAGTGTCCCGAGCCATCTGTGCCAAGATATGGCCGAGCGCGCCTTGGTTCTCCGGCTCTTCCTGGCACCAGACCAGATCGGCGTCCGGATGGGTTGCCAACGCGGCAGCGAGCTCCGCCGCCGGGAAAGGGTAGAGCTGATCGAGCCGCAGGATCGCGACTTCGTCGTCTAGTCCAGCCGCGGCGCGCGCCTTGGCCAGCTCATGACCGATCTTACCCGAGCATATCACGACTTTTCGCGCCGGCCCGCGCCACGTCTCGGCCACGACCGGCAGGAAGCGGGTTCCCGCCGCCATCTCGTCCAGTGTCGACACGCAGGCTCTCTGCCTGAGCAGCGCCTTCGGCGCGATCACGAATAGCGGCTTGCGCCAGGGTGCGACGATCTGGCGGCGCAGCAGGTGGAACAGGTTGGCCGGCGTCGACGGATTCGCGACGATCATGTTGCCGCCGGCGCAGAGCTGCAGCAGGCGCTCGATGCGAGCCGAGGAATGGTCCGGACCCTGGCCTTCGAGGCCATGCGGCAGGAGCATGACGAGACCCGATCTCAATTCCCATTTCGCCTCCGCCGAGACGATGAACTGATCGACCATGATCTGCGCGCCGTTCAGGAAGTCGCCGAACTGCGCCTCCCATATCGTCAGCCGATCCGGGCTTTCGAGACTGTGGCCGTATTCGAAGCCGAGCACGGCGTATTCCGAGAGCGGGCTGTTGACCGCCTCGAAGCGGCCGGCGCCTTCCCGGTCGAGGGCCAGCGGAATCGCGGACGCGCCGGACCCCACGTCGTGCGTCGCGAGATGACGCTGGGTGAAGGTCCCGCGCACGCAATCCTGTCCGGAGAGCCGCACATCGGTGCCGTCGACGAGCAGCGTGCCGAAGGCGAGCGCCTCGGCCGTCGCGAAGTTGATCTCGGCGCCGGTCTCGATCGTCTCGAGCCTTGCAGCATAAAACTGCGCGACTTTCGGATGCGGCCTGATCTCGAACGGGATGGTGCTTGTCGCCCGTCCGATCTCGCGCAGCCGGCTGACGTCGACGCCTGTCGATACGGGGGTGAGGGGATCGTCGGCGCCGGCGCGCCGGATCGCTGCCCAGGCGGCGGAGCGAACGGGACCTGCATTCGGCCGCAACGTCCCGATCGCGTCGTAACCCCGCTGCATCTCCGCTTTGAACCGCGCGGCGGTACGCTCGACACGATCGAGCGCGGCGGCATCCCTACCGGCAACCACCGCGCTGAAGGCGTCGCGGAGCGTCGGCTTGGCGTCGATTCTCGACCAGATCTCCGGCTGCGTGAAACGCGGCTCGTCGAGCTCGTTGTGGCCGTTGCGGCGGTAGCAGGTCAGGTCGATCAGGATATCGCGCCGATAACGCCGCCGCCAGGCCGCGGCAAGATGGGCCACGCGCGCGACCGCGACGGGGTCGTCGCCGTTGACGTGGAGGACGGGTGCTCCGACCGTCTTGCCGGCATCCGTGCAATATCGCGACGAGCGTCCTTCGCGCGCATCGGTCGTGAAGCCGATCTGGTTGTTGACGACGAGATGCACTGTGCCGCCGACGCTGTAGCCGTCGAGCCCGCCGAGCTGGAGCACCTCGCTGACCAGCCCCTGTCCCGAGAACGCGGCGTCGGTATGCAGCAGCAGGCAGAGCGCGGAATCGGACCCGGGCGCCCGCTTGCCGCGCGCCAGGCCCGTCACCACCGGCGCGACCGTCATGAGATGTGACGGATGCGGCAAGATCGACAGCTTCATCCGCCGCTCGCCGACGGCGAGCTCGCCGTCATATCCGAGATGATAGGGGACGTCGCCGGTGAAGTCCGGCCCGCCATCGGTCAGGTCGCGACCCTTGATCTCGGCCAGCAGCACACCGACGGGCTTGCCCAAGACGGTCGCGAGCGTCGCCAGGCGACCGCGATGCATGCCGCCGATCAAGGTCTCGTCGAAGCCGGCGAGGCAGATTTCGCGCAGCAGCTCGCGCAGGAAGACGATCAGGCCCTCGGCGCCCTCGACGCCGAAACGCTTCTTCGAGGGGAACTTGACCTTGATGAAGGTCTCGAATGTGTCGGCGAGCGCGATCGATTCCAGCGCCCGCTCGGACATAGCGAGATCGGGCGCGGGGGCGAACGCCGTCTCGAAAGCCTGGTAGAGCCAGTCGCGCGCCTCCTCGTGCTCGACCTGCTCGGCCTCGAGCCCAACCGGGCCGGCATAGAGGCGGCGCAGCTTGGCATCGAGCTCTGCAGGCGTCGCGATGATATCCTGTCCGGCGAGCCTCGTGCGCAGCTCGACGGCCCCGAGGGAGGCCAGCTCCGATCGCAGGCGGATCAGGCTCATGACTGGAGAGCGCGGCTCGGCGGCGATCGGATCGAGATGGGCCTCCAGATGGCCGAAGCGCCGATAGGCATCGATCAGCCGCGTCGCAAACGCGTCGGCGGGGGCTGCCAACCTTCGGGGCTCACCGTCGAGCTCCTCGAAATGAACCCGCCAATCCGCCGGCACGGAATGCGGATCGCGTCGATACCGCGAATACAGATCGAGGAAAAAGGCGCTTTCGGTGGCAAGAGGCAGTGTCATCGATTGGTGTCCGCAAAGAATTCTTCCGCAGGGTACTTTGGTCGTGCAACCGGCTTGGATGCGAAATGCCCGGAGCCTCGTTGGTGACCCGGCTTAGTTCTCGCGCTCGATAAGCCCTCGCGCGATGACCTGCGCCTGGATCTCGGCCGCTCCTTCAAAGATCGATAGGATCCGCGCATCGCAGAAGACGCGGCTGATGGGATATTCCATGGCGTAGCCGTTGCCGCCGTGGATCTGCAGCGCGCAGTCGGCGTTGCCGAAAGCCGTTCGCGCCGCTAGCAGCTTGGCCATGCCGGCTACGACGTCGCATCGCCGGCCGGCGTCCTTCTGGCGCGCGGCGAAATAGGAGAGTTGTCGCGCCATCATCGTTTCGACGGCCATGAACGCGAGCTTGGCGTGAACCCGTGGGAAGTTCATAATGGTTTTGCCGAATTGATTTCGGGTCTGGGCGTATGAGAGCCCCAGTTGCAATGCATTTTGCGCGACGCCGAGCGCTCGGGCGGCCGTTTGAATACGTGCGCTCTCGAACGTGGCCATCAGTTGCTTGAAGCCTTGACCCTCGACGTCTCCGAGCAGTCCGGACGCTGGAACCTCGAAACCGTCGAAGGAAATCTCGTACTCCTTCATGCCGCGATACCCGAGGACCGGAATTTCGGTTCCGCTGACACCCGCTGCGGGGAATGAGTTCTCTCGCGTGCCGCGCGGTTTCGGAGCCAGTAGCATGGAAAGCCCCCGGTAGCCCTTGACCGACGAGTCGGTTCGAACCAGCAGGGTCATCAGGTCGGAGCGGGCGCCATGCGTGATCCAGGTCTTGGCACCGTAAACGCGGTAGACGTCGCCCTCCCGGACCGCTCTCGTCTGCAAGCTTCCTAGGTCGGAGCCGATATTCGGCTCGGTGAACACGGCCGTCGGCAGGATCTCGCCAGATGCAAGCAACGGCAGCCAGTGCTCCTTCTGCGCCGCGGTGCCGCCGAGGCCGATGAGTTCGGCTGCGATCTCGCTGCGGGTGCCGAGCGATCCGACGCCGAGATAACCCTCGCTCAACGCTTCCGAAACGATGCACATCGCGACCTTGCCGAGACCGACACCGCCTTGGGCCTCGGGAATAGACAGACCGAACACCCCCATATCGGCCAGTCGCCCAATAACGTCGAGCGGGATGAGTTCATCCTCCGCATGCCAACGTGAAGCGCGCGGTGCGATTTCCGTCGCGGTAAAGCGGCCGAACTGTGATCGCATCGCCTCCAGGACATCATCATCGAGCCCTAGATCGCCGAACTGTCCATCCGCGAGCGCATGGGCCAGCGTGGTGCGCGCCGCGACCAGCCCGGCCATTTCGGTTAGGACGGCCAGGGCCGGTTCTGTCCCGAACGCAGCGATCGCGCCGGGTGGAGTGCCCATATCGGAAGGCCTAACGACTTCGGTCTGGCTCATCTGGATGCCGCCAGCCAATTGCGCTGCATATTCCGCGAAGCCGAGGCGCAGGACCGCCGCCTCGGTGACACCCAGTCGCCCGGCGTCGGCCAGGCGCCGCGCCCAATCCAGGGTCTGGCGCAGCGTCTCAAGATATGTCGCCTGCCACGCCAGACCATGTGCGGCGAACTGATGCGCTTCAAGCTGATCAGCATCGACGCGACCTGCTTTTACCACCAGGGCGGTGACCGCCTGGCGCGAAGCTTCGTGCAGGCGTTCTGCGGCCTTCAGCAACTTCGCGCAGGTATCAAGCACCGTCTTGTTGGGCGAAACGTCGAGCATTGGTCTTCCCATCTTCAGCTATTTCGGGGCCCGCTTGCGATCCCGGCATCGTGAAGTTTTCCAATCTGGGCCGCCGAGAGCTTTAGGTCGCCTGCGAGGATCGCGTCTGTGTCCTGCCCCAGCACAGGCGCGACCTGCGGCGGCAGTCGATCGTTTCGCGAGAACGCCAGAGGCGAACCTGCGGCCATGATGCGCCCCACTTCCGGTTGCTCGATCGTCGTGAACATCGGGTTGGCGGTTGAACATCGAGGATCGTCACGAACAAGCTGACCGAAGTCCTGATACGGGCCCCAGAGGACGCCGTGGGCGTCGAAAGCCGAGGCGATCTCGGTTAGACTTCGGGCGGCGCACCAGTGGTCGAGAATGCCGAACAGTGGTTGTCTCGCGACGAATCGGCCGCCCTCGCTGTCGAGGTCGAGCGACAGCATCCGCCCGATGACGGCGAAGGTTTCAGCAAGGCCCGTCGCCTTGCAAAGCGACCGCCATTGACGATCGGAGATCGCGACGATCATGACGCGACGCCCGTCACCGGTCTTAAAATCGCGTCCGAACGCGCCGTAAAGATCGTTGCCCAAGGGCTGCCTGACGGCCCCGTTGACCTGGACGTCGGCGATGTAACCGAGGTTGGAAACGCTTGCCAGCATCACGTCGGACAGAGCGAGGGTGACTTCGCAGCCATTCCCGTCACGTCGGCGCGAGCGCTCTGCGGACAGCAATCCGCAGGCCAGATAGAGCCCGGCGGCGATGTCCCAGGCGGGAAGCACATGGTTCACCGGCTCGTCGTCGCGGCCCGTCGCCAGCGGAAAGCCCGAAGCGCTGTTGATAGTGTAGTCGACGGCGTTGCCGCCGTCGTGATTGCCCGACAGGCGCAATGTGATCAGGTCGCTGCGGTGTCGCGACAGCTCGTCATGGCTCATCCAGCCGCGGCCGGCGAAGTTCGTCAGCAGGATGCCGGCGTCCTCGTCGCTCCGCGTGATCAGCGCACGGGCGATCTCCTGGCCCTCGGGCCGGTCGAGGGCGAGTGAGATCGAGCGCTTGCCCCGGTTGAGGCTAGCCCAGTAGATGCTGGCGCCCGACGGCGCCAGTGGCCAGCGCCCATGGTCGATATTGCCGCCGATGGGGTCGATGCGGATCACGTCTGCCCCGAGCTGGCCTAGGGTCATCCCGGCCAAGGGCGCGGCGATGAAGGCCGCGACCTCGACGATGTGCAAACCGTCAAGGACGGCAGCCATGGCACGGCCCTCAGATCAGCGATATCGGCTGCGGATGCGAGCCGAAGCGATCCGTACGGAGCAGGAGGCTGTCGCTCGAACCCGTGACGCTGCTACGGGCAGAATAGCAGCCCCCTGGCTCCAAGCCATGCACAGACTATGATATGAGCTATAACCGGACCAGGGGAGCCGGACCGGACGCACCAGAATGGACTTGCTCCAGATCCGCTATTTTCTAGCCACCGTCTCGGCAGGCAGCCTATCGCGCGCGGCAGTCAGGTTGGGCGTCAGTCAACCCGCGCTGAGCCGCCAGGTCGGCCTGCTCGAAGCTTCACTCAAGCAGTCCCTTTTCTATCGGAACGGTCGCGGCGTCTCTCTCACCGAAGCAGGACGCCGATTCCAAGAGGTTGCCCAGGACGTCGTGCAAAGGCTTTCCGACATCCGTGCGGAATTCGACACCGATACGATCGATCGGACCGGCAGCGTTACGCTTGGTCTGCCGCCTTCGATCTCGGCCAGCATGGGTGCGGATCTCGCCTTGAAGTTTGCCGACGCGTTTCCGCTGGCACATCTGCGCATCCGGGAAGCGTTCAGCGCCATTCTGCTGGAATGGACCGACGCCGCGCGCGTCGATCTCGCGGTCCTATACGATGCGCGCAGCAGTCCGAGCCTGATCGCGACGCCTTTGCTGCTGGAGAAGCTGTTCCTGATCGAGCCGCCGGCCTCGGATTCGTCCGGGCCGGTCCTGTTGTCGGAGCTGACCGCATTGCGCTGCGTCCTGCCCGGGCCGGACAACGGGCTGCGGCGGGTCGTCGATGCGGCCTGTGCCGCGGAAGGCGTCCGGCCTAGCATTCTCACAGAGGTCGACAGCGTCGCCGCGCTGAAACAGCTCGTCGAGCGGGGTGTCGGCCCGACAATCCTCCCGTTCGGCGCGGTACATCGCGAGATCGCGGAGGGCCGGCTGCGAGCGCGCCCGTTCCAGTCGCCCTCGATGCGCGCCCTGCTCGTGATCGCGACCCCGGCCAACAAGCCGGTCAGCGCGCTGACGCGCGCCACGGTCCGTTTCGTGCAGGAGGAGGTCGAGCGGCTCGTCTCCCTCGACATCCTGCGCGGCACGACCGGAAACGCCGATGGTCGACCGCGGCGGACTTGACGCGGACGCCGTCCGGCGACGGGCGGAAGCGACCTGCCGCAGCTCAGGCCGGCTCGAGCACCGGCCGCCAGCCGATGTCCTCGTGCCGGTGCGAGTTGGTGTTGAGGTAGAAGAAGCGCGCCGACTGGTAGCCCCGGCAGCAGCGCTTGGGAGCGAGATGGATATAGGGCTCCTGCGTCCAGCTCACGGCGCCGAACCAGTTCCACTGTCGGTTGTGGTCGCTGGCGAGGTCGTCCTCGGTCAGGTCCCGGCCGGCATCCCTCGCGATCGGCGCGGGCAGGCCGTCGATCGCCTCGTCGCCGCCGATGATCCGGTCCCATTCGTTGGCGGGCGCACCGCCCTGATAGCCGTCGCCGGCGACCCGGAAATCCATGCCTCCGGTTAAAAGCCGGCAGGAGAAGGCGCGTCCGTCGATCGTCACCGGGCGGCCTCGCACATAGCCGGCGCCGTCGAGATCGTCCCAGCTGATGCGCGCCATGATCATCCGGTCGCAGACCAGCAAGCGGCGGCCGCAATCCTCGATCTCGTTCCATCGCAGGCTGAAGGCTGCGTCGGACGGCGTATCGCCGAGCCGCCAGCGGCCGATATCCGGCGCGCTGGAAAAATCGGCAAGGTCTCCCGGCACGGCCGGCAATTGCGGCTTCAGCATGGAGAGATCGATCAGCCAGGGCCGGACAGGGCGCGCGCAGGGCTGATCGTCGCGCCTGAGCGAGCCCAGTTCGACGCTGCCGACAAAACGAGACATTCTTCACTCCATCAAAACGACGTTCCGAAATCTCAGTTAACCTAATGCGTCACGAGTTCGCAACGCTCATTAAATTGGCACTACCGGTCAATATCGACGCAGCAGTGGCGTTGACAAATGAAACAGTAGCGTCAAAAATGAAACGACATTCCGTCATTGAGCGCTTGCGCTCGCTGCCACAGGAGATGGCTATGGTCACGCAGACAGGGTTGAATCGGCGTGGCTTCATCGCCGGAGCCGGCGCGATCGCCGGGGTGGGCATGGCCGGACGGGCTCAGGCCCAGCAGGGCAGCGTCACCTTCACATCATGGGGTGGCGCATTCCAGGATTCGCTCCGCAGCACGATGCTGACGCCCGCCGGGCAGACGCTCGGGCTGACCGTCAAGGAAGATACCACCAACGGCATCCAAGACGTCCGCGCCCAGATCACGGCGCGCAAGGTCGTCTGGGACGTGACACAGCAGGAGCTGCCGACGGCCGAGACCCTCAAGCGCGAGAATGCGCTCGAGCCGCTCGACTACGGCGTCATCAACACCGACGGCATCCCGAAGGAACTGGTCAACTCGCATTACGTCGGCTTCATCAACTTCACCAAGGTGATCGCCTGGCAGGTTTCGACCTATGGCGAGAACGGCCCCAAGACCTGGGCCGATTTCTGGGATGTGAAGAAGTTTCCTGGCAAGCGCTCGCTTTTCCAGCAGGTCAACTACGCACTCGAGGCCGCGACCATGGCGCAGGGCGTGGAGATTCCCGACGTCTACAAGGTGCTGGCGACCAAGGACGGCATGGAGAAGGCCTGGGCCAAGCTCGACGAGATCGCGCCCCACATCACCGTCTGGTATCGCGGCGGCTCGCAATCGGCGCAGCTTCTGCGCGACGGCGAGGTCGACATCATCCATATGGGCCATAATCGCGTCGAGAGCGTCATCGCATCGGGTCGCAAGGTCGGCTATCGATTCGACGGCGGCACGATGGATATCGATGCGCTGATCGTGCCGCGCGGGGCGCCCAACAAGGCCAATGCGATGCGCCTGATCAACGAGCTGCTGAAGCCGGAGCCGCAGGCGCGCCTCGCCAAAGCGACGCCGCTGGGTCCTGTCAATGCCAACGCCTTCAAGGCGGGCATTCTGAGCGAGGCCGAAGCCCTCAAGATCAACACCCACGTCAGCAATGTCGACAAGCAGCTGCTGATCGACCCCAATTTCTATGTCGGCCGCCTCGATACGCTCACCGAGCGGTTCGACCGCGTGAAGCAGAAGCGCGGCTGATCGGATCTGGCTCCTGATGGGCGTCGCGTGGCGGCGCCTGACCGTTTCGTGACCTCTCGTCGAACTCGCCGCACCGGATGGAAGGACGCATGCATGGCCGGCGCCGCCGCCTCGTCACAGTCGCTCCGGATCAAGGTCAGCAACCTCGTCAAGTCCTACGGCGCGCTGCGCGTGCTGGACGATGTCTCGATCGACATCAGGCCGGGCGAATTCATGACTCTGCTGGGCCCGTCCGGCTCCGGCAAGACCACGCTTCTGATGGCGCTGGCGGGGTTCGTCAGCCCGGAAAGCGGTTCGATCCGCTTCGGCGAGCAGGAGGTGATCACGACCTCGCCGCACAAGCGCGGCGTCGGCATGGTCTTCCAGAGCTACGCGCTGTTTCCCTTCATGAGCGTCGCCGAAAACGTGGCCTATCCGCTCAAGATCAGGGGCGTCTCTCCCGCCGACCAGAAGAGCCGCGCCGACGCTGCCCTGGCGATGGTCAAGCTCGCGGGCTATGGCGAAAGGCGGATCAACCAGCTCTCCGGCGGCCAGAAGCAGCGCGTCGCGCTCGCCCGCGCCATGGTGTTCGAGCCGCGCATCATCCTGATGGACGAGCCGCTCTCGGCGCTCGACAAGAAGCTGCGCGAGCACATGCAGATCGAGCTCAAGCAGTTGCACCAGAAGCTCGACGCCACGATCGTCTACGTCACCCATGATCAGCGCGAGGCGCTGACCATGTCGGACCGGATCGCGGTGATCGACAAGGGTCGCATCGCCCAGCTCGACGAACCAAGGACCCTGTATCGCAGGCCGAATTCGCTGTTTGTCGCCGACTTCATCGGCGAGACCGTTCTGCTGCCGGTCCAGCGCGACGGCGACGGCGTCGCGCTGCAGGGACGTAAGCTGCACCTCGCCGCTCCGGTTCCCGCCGGCTCCGGTGCGCTGCAGCTGGTCATCCGGCCCGAGCTGCTCCAACTCGACGCCGGGCAGGCGCACGACGCCAATACGATCGAGGGCGTCGTCAGGCAGACGATCTACCAGGGCGATTCGGTCCTGCTCATCATCGATTCCGGCGAGGGCCGCGAGGTCAGCATACGCATTGCCTCCAGCCGCGCCGGTCAGGCGAGCATCCCCGAGAGCGGCAGCCGGATCGCGCTGGGCCTGCATCGCGACGATACCGTCGTGCTGGCGGAGCAGGCGTCATGACCGCCGCGACCGCCGACTTCTCGGGAAGAGCCAACGCCGACGAACTGGCGCGCGGCCAGCGGCGCGAACGTGTCAGTTTCATCGGGCTCAGCATGCCGGCGACGTTGCTGATCCTTGTGACCATCTTCCTGCCGCTGTTCTGGCTGTCATCGCTGTCGCTTCTCGATCGCGGCGGCGACCTGTCCCTGGAAAACTACGAACGGCTGACCGGCGACCTCTATATCGAGGCCTTCGTCGTCACCTTCCAGATCAGCGCCGCGGTCACGGTGATCAGCGTCCTGCTCGGCTATCCGCTAGCCTATTGGCTCAGCCGCAAGCCGCAGCAGACCGCGAACCTGCTGCTGATCTGCGTCCTGCTGCCGTTCTGGACGGCCGTGCTGGTGCGCACCTATGCCTGGCTCGTGCTGCTGCAGCGCAACGGGCTCATCAACAACGCGCTGCTCTCGCTGGGGATCATCGATGCGCCGCTGCAACTGGCGCACAACCTGACCGCCAGCATCATCGGCATGGTGCACATCATGCTGCCGTTTCTGGTGCTGCCGCTCTACGCGACGATGAAGTCGATCGACGGCGATCTGGTGCGGGCAGCCGTTGGTCTCGGCTCCAGCCCGACCGAGGCGTTCTGGCGGATCTTCGTGCCGATGTCGCTGCCGGGCTTGTTCGCCGGCGTGGTGCTGGTCTTCATCCTGTCGCTGGGCTTTTACGTCACGCCGGCCCTGCTCGGCGGCGGCCGCGTCCAGATGCTGGCCCAGCGCATCGAATCGACGATCACGATCTATTCGAACTGGGGCGCGGCGAGCGCGCTCGGCGTCGTGCTGCTGCTGATGGCGCTGGCGCTGGTCGCCGTGCTGCACCGGGTCTTCGGGCTCGACAAGCTGTTCGTGAGGTAGCGCCGTGGCGACGCAGGACATGCCGGGAGCTTCACCATGGACGCAGCGCGCCTTCGGGCTCTACGGCGCGCTTGTCTTGTTCTTCCTGATGCTGCCGACGGTCATCGTCATCCCGATGTCCTTCTCGGATTCGCAGTATCTCGAATTTCCGCCGACGAGCTGGTCGCTGCGCTGGTACCGCGAGTATTTCGGCTCGGCCGCCTGGATGGGCGCGACGTGGACGTCGCTGCTCGTCGCGGTGCTGACGACTATGCTGGCGACACCGCTAGGCACTCTGGCCGCCTACGGCATGCACTGCGCCTCAGACAAGGTGCGCAACGCCCTTCAATTGCTCGTCCTGATGCCCGTGGTGGTGCCCTCGATCCTGGTCGCAGTCGGCGTGTTTCACCTCTTCGCCATCGTCGACCTAAACTACTCGATCACCGGTCTGGTCCTGGCTCACACGGCGCTGGCCGTGCCCTTCGTGATCGTCACCGTGCTGTCGAGCCTCAGCAACTACGACATGACGCAGGAGATGGCGGCGCGCAGCATGGGCGCGTCGCGTCCGCGCGCCTTCCTCAGCATCACCCTGCCGCAGATCAAATTCTCGGTGCTGACCGGCGCCTTCCTCGCCTTCATCACCTCGCTCGACGAGGTCGTGGTCGCAATGTTCATCTCCGGCGGCGAGAACGCCACGATCACGCGCCGCATGTTCAACGCGCTGCGCGACCAGATCGACCCGACGATCGCGGCGATCTCAACCTGCCTGATCGCGATCTCGGTGCTGGCGCTCGGCGCGGTCCAGCTCTTCGGCTCGCGCGCTAAGGAGGGCGGCTGACATGGTGGCGCGCCTGATCCATCGCCATGCGGCGGCCGACCGGCTTTTTCCGGGCGCTTTCCCGGGAGGACTGGCCGATCTTGTGGAGGGCGATGTCGCGATCCTCGCGGTCGACGCGGTTGCAGGTCTTGCCGTGCGAGACGCAGCTTTCCGGCTCGATTCAAAGGATGGCACCATCGCCCGGACGATCGATCTCGGCAACCTTCGCGCGGCGAGCCTCCTGCCTGAGACGCTGCGCGAGATCGGTCAGCGGGATGCGCGACCTCTCATGCTCGGCGGCGATGCCGGCCAGGGCACGGAATTTGTCGCAACCTCTACGCAAAGCGCCGCGATCGCGCCACCCGGCGTGATCCTCCTCTCGCCCCGGCTCGACATCCGGTTGCCCGAAACCGCGGCGCCGGCTGCCCTGGCGATCGGTGCGCAACGCCTCGTGTCCAGGCGTAACTATCTTGCCTGGCGCGATGCCGGCGGAACCGTCCTTCCCGCATCAGCCGTAGAGGTCGCCGGTATGGATGCCGCGCTGCAGGACTTGGCTTGCCGGACGAGAACGGCGCTGCTTATGGTCGATCTCGCCGTGGTCGATACGGGCTATGCGGCTGGCGCGAGCCTTCGCAATGTCGGGGGTCTGAGCCCGATGGCAGCGATCGATATCGCAGAGCAGATCTCATCCCGCTTCGACATTCGTGGGCTGGCGCTGCTGAACCTGGCGCCGGAGCGCGACCCGCGCGGCCACAGCGAACGGATCGCTGCGACCATCGCGCGCCTGGTCGTCGGGCGCGCTGATGTTCGGCAAGCGGCGTGACGGGCGCGGAACCGATGAGCTTGGCCATGACACCGGCGTTCCGCCAGATTCCGACCCTGCTCTCGGCGCCGATCGCGGATATCGAAGATGTCGAACCCGGCGACATCTGTCTGGTAGGCCTCGTCGACGACCAGGCCGATCGGGCGTTCGGCGCGCGCTTCGCTGCGCGCCAGCTCCGCTATGCCAGCCGGCTCGACGGCGAACCCGCTTCGGCGGACGCGCAAGGGCGCGTGCTCGATCTCGGCGATCTCAACGTCTTTCCGCTTGAGCGCGAGCGCAACGAGCAGGCTTTGTCGCGCCAGATCGAGGCGATTGTCGCGAAAGCCGCCGTTCCGGTCGTTGTCGGCGGAGCCTTCACGCTCGCCCCGCTGTTCCGGCAGGTTTTCGAGCGTGCGGCGGGACGTGAGGTCGCCACTGTCACCCTGCCGGCTGATGACGGGACGCGTGTCTTCACGGCTCCGGCCAGCGATATCGTGGTGATGCTCGACATCGCCGCTCACGCCCGCGCAGCAGCCGCCGCGAGCCGGCCGCTCGCGCGGTTTCGCCGGCAGATCGAGGCATTGCCGCCGCCCGCTATCAGGGCGGTCCAGCTCACCGGCCTGACGCCCGACCTCGATCTGTCGGGCCGCTGCCAGTCTGCGTTTGCGCTTCACATTCTGTCTTTCATCGTCGCGCATCTCCTAAAGGCAGGCCCGCAATGCCGCTGAGGACGGGTCCGCTTCCACGCATGGCGGGGCACCTGCCGTTCATGCGCGGCCGGTTGACGACGCTGGACGCTGTCGGTCCGGGCATGATCGCTGGTTTCGGCGTGCCGCTGGCGGATGAAGGACGCACCGACCTTGCTCCGATGGCGATGCGCGAGACGTCGGCCTATTTCGGATCGCATTTCAGCGCGAACATGAAGTCCGCGATGGATATCGACGAGCGCCGGTGCCTGCGCAGCGCCGCGATCGCGGGCTCGGTCGTCGATCTCGGCGATCTGGTCGCCGAGGAGGCGACGGGTCTGTTCGACGGCCCAGTGCGCATGACCGTCGCCCGCATCTGCCGGTCCGGCGCGATCCCGCTGCTGCTCGGCGGCGACGCGCGCTGCATCGCGCCCGCGATAGCGGGTCTGCGCGATGGCCGACCGGATGCGAGCGGTGTCGCGGCGCTGCTGATCGGCGCCATCCCCGGGATGCCGGGTCTGCGTGACGGCGATGCGGTTGCTACGCTCAATGCGGCGGTTGCGGAAGACCAGCGACATCGCCGTCTAGCCGTGACGTTCCGCGACATGCGTCGGTCGGCCGAGGATGCCGCCCGATCGGTGCTTGCTCATCTCGGCTCGCGCCCCGTCCATGTCGCGCTCGACGCATCGGCGATCGCCAGCCACTGGCATGCGACCAGCCCGGCGGCGCGGTTCGACGGGCTCGGTCTCGCTGAATGCCGCTCGTTCCTGAGGCGGCTTGGCGGGGCCGATATCGCCACCCTGTCGATCACCGGCCTCGACCCGACGCTGAACGGCCTATCTCTGGTCAAGAGCGGCCAGCGTCTCATGCTGACCGCGATCCTCGATCTCATTTACGCGCGACTCGGTGTACTCGAGCCGCGGATGGAGCTTGCAGATGGCTGACCTCGATCGTTCGACCGGGGCATTCGCGTCGCCGGTGTCGTGTTTCTTCGGCGTCGATGCCGCGACAGCGGCCGATCTGCGCCCCGGTCAGCTGGCTTTCGTCGGGATTCCCTCCGATGCGACCCATACCAGCCGGATCGGAACACGCTTCGGGCCCCGCGCGCTCCGGCATGAGACCAGCCTGCTGATGGACGAGCTGCGCCACGACGCCGCCGACGGGCTGATCGATCTCGCGACCGGTGCGGACTGCATGCCGGCCGCGGCCGACGCCATGGTCGATTGCGGCGATGCCGAGATCCATCCGCTGGAGGTCGAACGCACCATCAAGTCGATCGCCGCCATGACGCGTGCCGCCGTTGAAGCCGGCGCGCTGCCCGTTTCGATCGGGGGCGATCACTTCAACAGCTACCCGGCGTGCCTGGGCGTCTCGCAGGCGCTCAGCGTGAAGGAGCCCGAGGCCCGCTTCGGCTATATCCAGATCGACGGACATCTCGACTTCTGCGACCAGCTCGCGGCTTGGGGGCGCTTCAACCATGCCACCAATGCGCGCCGCTGCTCGGAGCTTCCGAACATCCGGCGCGAAAATATGGTCTGGATCGGCATCGCCGGCTGGGTCGATGGCAATGACGTGGCCGAGATCGAAGGCTTTGGAGGATTGATCTTCTCGGCCGAGGACGTGCATCGGATCGGTGCGCGCGAAGTCGCCCGCCAGGCCGTGGCGCATGCGCTGCACAACTGCGACCGCCTCTATCTGACGATCGACGTCGATGCGCTCGATTCCGGGTTCCTGCCCGGGACAGGCTCCATCGTGCACAGCGAGATCACCTGCCGGCAATATCTCGATCTGCTCGCGGTGTTTGCCGAGGCGCCGCTCTGCGGCATCGACATGGTCGAGGTCTCGCCGCCGCTCGATCCTTCTGGCCGCTCGGAGGCGATCGCCGCCCATCTTCTCTTTGAAGTGCTGCGCCCGAGGCTGGTCGTCGCTACGGATAAGTCTTCCGTGCGATCCTCCGATCGGAGAACATCATGACGACTGAAATCGCGGCTCTGGCCGATGGGCGGCCCGACGACCGAACCGGTGTCGAGGCGGTCGAGCGCGCCTTGAGCCTCCTCGATGCCCTCGGCTCGGTCGAGACGGCGCTGTCACTCAAGGAACTGGCGCTGAAGACTGGTTTGTCCAAGGCCACGATCCTGCGCCTTGCCGTCTCGCTCGAACGCTTCGGTTATGTCGGCCGAAGTCTGACGGGAACCTACCGTCTTGGCCCGACGCTGTGGCGGCTCGGCTCGGTCTTCCGGCAAAATCTCGAATTGGAGCCGATCATCAGGCCCGCCCTGCAGGCCCTGGTCTCGCTCACGCAGGAGAGCGCCTCGTTCTGGGTCCCGCGCGGCGGCGAGCGGATGTGTCTGTTTAGGCATAATTCTCCGCGTACCGCCCGCTCGCATGTCGAGGAGGGCGAGAGCTCTCCGACCGGCAAAAGCTCCACCGGCCATATCGTCGCCTATTTCCTGGGGCTCCCGACGCGTTTCGCCGGGGAGATCCAGACGGACGGCGTTGTCGCCACGCTCGGTGAGCGCGATCCTGACGTCGCCAGCGTCTCTGCGCCAGTCCTGGGAGCCGATGGCGAATTCATCGGCGCCCTGACGCTTGCGGGCATCCTGAACCGGTTCGAACCGCATGTGCCGGAATACAAGATCATCGTGAAACAGGCCGCGGGATCGATCACCCGTCAACTGGGCGGCGACATCGAGCGGTCGACGCTCAAAAAACCCTGAACCCGTACCAAGGATCATGACAATGTCGGACGACGTCGCCGAGCTGGAGCAACTCGCGAAAACCTATCTCGATGGACTTTACGAAGGTGACACGCAAAAGCTCGGTTCGGTGTTCCTGCCGACATCGGCTTTGACGCAGATCGTCGACGGCAAGGTTGCCATAGCCGAATGCGGACCCTGGCTCGAGCGTGTCGGCTCGCGGCCGTCGCCCGAGAGTTCCGGTCTGGAGCGGCACGATCATATCCTGGCGATCGACGTCGTCGGACCGACGTTGGCGCATCTGAAGATCAAATGCGCCATGCCGCCGCGCTTTTTCACGGACCTGCTGTCTTGCCTTAAGGTCGACGGGCGTTGGCGCGTCGCGCAGAAGGTTTTCATGACGGAGACGCATTGAACCGTAGCGGGGGCCAGGCGGCTGAGTCCTTGCCTGCTTCTGCCGCCGGCCGTCGGCGCGATCTCTTGCGCCGCGCAGGGCGCGCTCAGGCGTCCAGCTTCAGTGAGATGTGCTTCGACACCATGTAGCTGTCCACGCCTTCGGTGCCGCCTTCGCGTCCGAAGCCGCTGTCCTTGACTCCGCCGAACGGGGTCTCGGCCAGGGATGGGGTGAAATGGTTGATCGCCAGATTGCCGCATTCGATTCGCCCGCTGAGCGCGGCGACGTGGGCTGCCGATCTCGTGAAGGCATAAGCGGCCAGGCCGTAGGGCAGAGCGTTGGCCTTCGAGATCGCCTCATCGACCGACGCCACGCGGCTGACGAGCGCCACCGGCCCGAACGGCTCCTCGCGCATGGCGCGCGCGCCGTCCGGCACATCGGCCAGCACGGTGATCGGGAATTGATAGCCGCGATTGCCGATCCGCTCGCCGCCAGACACCACGCGCGCGCCTTTGCCGACGGCGTCGGCGATCAGCGTCTGCATGGCCTCGATGCGGCGGCTGTTGGCCAGCGGGCCGATATCCGTCTGCGGATCGAGGCCGTTCCCGACCTTGAGCGCCGCCGCGCCGCGCCCGAACTCCGTGACGAAGGCGTCGTAGATCCCGTCATGGACGAAGAACCGTGTCGGCGAGACGCAGACCTGGCCGGCATTGCGCGATTTGCCGATGACCGAGGCTTTCGCGGCCGCGACCGGGTCGGCATCGTCGCAGACGATGACGGGCGCGTGGCCGCCGAGCTCCATGATCACGGGCTTCATGTGCTGTCCGGCGAGCGACGCCAAGTGCTTGCCGACCGGCACCGAGCCGGTGAAGGTCGCCAGCCGCACGATCGGATGGCTGATCAGATGCTCGGAGATCTCGCTCGGATTGCCATAGACGAGGTTGATGACGCCCGGCGGCAGGCCGGCCTCGACGAAGGCCTGAGCCAGCATGAAGGCGCCGGCTGGTGTTTCTTCGGACGGCTTCAGGATGATCGAGCAACCGGCCGCGAGCGCACCGCCGATCTTGCGGGCCGGCGAACTCACCGGGAAATTCCACGGCGTGAAAGCGGCGACGACGCCTATGGGCTCCCGAACGACCGACAGATGCATGCTGGGCTCGGCGGGGATGATGCGGCCATAGGCCCGGCGTGCCTCCCCGGCGTCCCAGTCGATGATATCGCAGGCGCGCATGATCTCGGTGCGCGCCTGCGCGATCGGCTTGCCCTGCTCCAGGGTCATCACCATCGCGATGTCGTCGACGCGGCAGCGCACGATCTGCGTCGCCTTCGCCATGATCGCCGAGCGGGCGGCCGGCGCCGTCCGGCGCCAGACGCCGAAACCACGCTCCGCCGCGGCGAGCGCATCATCCAAGTCGCTCCTCGTGGCGTGAGGGAGGTGTCCGAGAACGGTCTCGTCCATCGGATTGACGATCGCCAGGTCGCCCGGGCGGGTCCGCCACTGCCCGTCGATCAGCAGATTGAGCTCGGGATATCGGGTCATGACGCGCCTTTGCTGCTGCCACCGAGAAGCCGGTCCTTGTCTAGAGGGGACAGGCCGGCCGCCCGGCCATGATGGCCTATTTCGGAACGGCATACCGTTCATGCGAAATTTTTGCAACGTAAAGCGGTTCATAGAGCCGACACGAGCTCGACAGCGGTGATTATGGGCTGTCTAAACGGAATTGCGTTATTTCAGACGAAATGCTAGCGATCGTCAGATTCGACTTTGCAGGAAGGTTCCGGCGGTGCGATTCGAACGGCAGGTTGCGGATGAGGGCGACGACCGCGTCGGTGTCGATGCGGTCGAGCGCGCCTTGACGATTGTGTCGGCGCTGGGCGATGCCTCGCCGCTGACCTTGCGGGAGCTCGCGCTCAAGACCAGCCTGACCAAACCGACGATCCTGCGGCTCGCCGTCTCGCTCGAGCGCTTCGGCTATCTCGGACGCGGCGACGACGGGCGCTACCGGTTGGGGCCGACGCTCTGGCGCCTGGGGGCGGCCTATCGCCAGAACTTGCAGCTTGAGCCTGTCATCCGCCCGGCGCTGCAGGCGCTCGTCGCGTTGACGCAGGAGAGCGCTTCGTTCTGGATCGCCCATGGCGGTGAGCGCATCTGCCTTTATCGCGTCAACTCGCCGCATATGGCGCGCAGCCATGTCGACGAAGGCGAGCAGTCGCTCATCGGCAAAGGTTCCGGCGGTCACGTCATCGCCTATGGTATCGGGCTGCCGACGCCCTATGCGGGCGAGATCGCCGCCAAGCAGGTGATCGCCACCTTCGGAGAACGCGACCCCTATGTCGCGAGCGTCTCGGCCCCGGTGTTCGGTCCGGGCGACGAGTTCATCGGCGCATTGACGCTCGCGGGCATTCTCAACCGCTTCGAGCCGCAGGCACCGGAATTCGCGGTCATCGTCAGGCAGGCAGCGGCGTCGATCGCCCGTCAGCTCGGCGGAGAGCCCAGCCGGCTGCGCCAGCCGGTCGGCGCCGAACCGTGACGAGGCCGTCCTGCCGGTGGTCCGGCAGACGATGATGGAGAGCGGATATGGGTGATCTGCCGAGCCGGGTCCGGATCAACGAAGAGGGTCCACGCGAAGGCTTCCAGTTCGAGCAGGGCGCGATCGCGACCGAGCGCAAGATCGCGCTGGTCGACAGCCTGTCCCGGACAGGCGTTCGCCAGATCCAGGTCGCGTCCTTCGTGCACCCCAATGCCGTTCCCGGAATGGCCGATGCCGAGCAGATCGTGGCCGGGATGACGCGCCGCGACGGCGTTCGCTACACCGGTCTGTGGCTGAACGAGAAGGGCCTGGCGCGCGCGCTGGCGACGGGGAGGCTCGATATGAGCGGCTCGCTCTCGCTCACCGCATCCGAGATGTTCCTGCGCCGCAACCAGAACCGCTCGGCCGCCGACGACATCGCCGCCGAGCAGGCCATCGCAAAGGTCTATCGCGCCAAGGAGGTGCCGGTCGAGCGGATTTCGATCCGGGCCGCCTTCGGATGCAATTTTCAAGGCGACATTGCGAAAGACCGGGTAATCGAACAGATCGGCCGACTGCTTGACATCGCTGCCGAGGAGGGCTTTTCCATCAGGGTGGTCTCGCTCGCCGACACGATGGCCTGGGCCACGCCTGGCGCCGTCAAGCGGTTGGTCGGCTCCGTGCGGGACAGGTTCCCGCAGCTCGATCTCGCATTGCATCTGCACGACACCCGCGGGATGGGGATCGCGAACGCCTATGCCGGCATGCAGATGGGTGTGACGATCTTCGACGCCAGCGTGGCGGGTCTCGGCGGCTGTCCCTTCGCCGGCCATCGCGGGGCGGCCGGTAATGTCTGCACCGAGGACCTCGTCTTCATGTGCGACGAGATGGGCATCGAGACAGGCATCGATCTCGACCTGCTGATCGAATCGGCCAAGCTGGCCGAGGAGGTGGTCGGCCATTCTCTTCCGGGCTCTGTGATGCTGGGCGGCAGCCTAGCCAAGCTGCGCGAAGCGGCCCGGCAGGGAGCTGCCGCATGACCGTCGCCGCCTCGACGAGGCGGGGACGACACGAGGCGGGCACGACGAGGCGTCTTTCGCGGCGCGCGACGCACCGATCGCGGGCATTCTTGAACGAAGGGACCGATGGTGAGCGAAAGCGACGAGGATGTGCTGAGCAGGTGCCGCGTCATCGGAACGGGGACTTGGTCCGATGCGTTGGATGCCTGCGGGATCGCCGGCGTGGTGCGCGGGCTTACGCAGCGCAGCGGCGCGGGTCTCTTTGCGGGCTTCGCCGTGACGGCGCACGAGACGGCCGGTGATCTCGGCGCGTTTCCGCGGGGCGATTTTGGCGTCGGGCGCATCCTGGCGGCCGCAGGCGCCGACACTGTGCTGGTCATCGACCTGGACGGAGCAGATGTCTCGACCATGGGCGGCCTGGCGGCCCTGGACGCATCAAACCGGGGTGTCGCGGCGGTGCTGATCGACGGGGGCTGCCGCGACGTCGACGAAATTCAGGCACGAGGCCTGTGGCTCGCCAGCCGTCATATCACGCCTATGACGGGCAAGACGCGGCTCAGGCTCGACACGATCAACGAGCCGGTCGAGGTGGGCGGGATCGCCATCCGTCCCGGCGATCTCGTCGTCGGTGATCCGACCGGTATTGTCGTCTGCCCCCGAGCTGCGCTCGACCGCGTGCTGGGCGAGGCGGAGCGGATGGTGGCCATGGACCGGGCCATGGAGCACGCCATCGAAAACGGCGCGCCCTTCACCCAGGCAGCCGCGGAGGCCGACTACATCTCCTGATGTCGACGTCAGGCACGGCAGGCTTTACGCAGACGATGTGTCCGACAATAGCCGAGACCGGTTGCGACAAGACGGTTTCGTATGTCGCCTGTTCGGTGCGATCCGAGATGGGCCAGATGTAGACTTCTATAATTACAACGCGCTCGATCGCTATCGTATCAGGCTAATGCAACCGCATAACGGTTCATGGCGTCGGCCACGATGATCTTATCCGTGCCGACAACGAAGAGTGCAGCGCCCCGGGCCTGCCAGTCGTCACGCTGGCGGCGAGCTTCGGCCACGTCGGGATTGAAGATCGGCGCCATGACCGGCAGGCCGTTCACTTGCGCCGCCCGCAGCATCAGGCCGATCGCGGCCTGCACCTCGGCGCCGAGATAGTCGCCGGCATGCCCGAGCGAGACCGAGAGGTCGAACGGCCCGACCAGCAAAGCGAGTAGGCCCTCGACGGCACAGATCTCCTCGATCGCTTCAAGTCCGGCCCGGGTCTCGACCAGCGCGACGACGCCGACGTTCTCGCGCTGCCGGGCGACATGGGCCGGCCAGTCGCGGATGAAGTGACCGCCGGCGCGCACGCAGGGGCATGCGCCGCGCGTTCCCTCCGGCGCGAAACGGGCGGCGGCCACCATGGCGCGTGCCTGTTCGGCGGACGCGATGCCGGGCACGACGATCGCAGCCGCGCCGGCGTCGAGCGCTTGCCCGATGAAGACCGCATCGGCCGACGGCGCGCGCACGAGCGGCACGATGGCGTTGGCGTCGCAGGCGCGGATCAGCTTCTCGGCCGTCTCGATGCCGAAGGCGCCGTGTTCGCAATCGATGATGGTGAAATCGAGCCCGGCGGAGCCGAGCATGTCGATGACCTCCTCGGAGCGGATCTGGCTCCAGGTGCCGAGCGCCGGGCGCGGCAGAGCGAGGAGGTCGGGGAAGGCGCGGCGGGGCATGGTCAGGCGTCCTGTCTCAACGGTAGAGCACGGCCCGGCAGGCCGCGACGATCTCGGCCTGGCTCGGGATCACCGCCCGTTCCAGCGTGTCGTTGTAGGGCATCGGCACGTCGCGCATGCCGATGCGGGTCACTGGCGCGTCGAGCCAGTCGAAGGCCTCCTCCATCACCATCGCCGCGACCTCGGCGCCGAAGCCCCATTTGGTCCAGCCCTCGTGGACGACGACGAGGCGATGCGTCTTGCGCACCGATTCCAGGATCGTCTCGGTGTCGAGCGGGCGCAGGGTGCGCGGGTCGATGACCTCGACCTCGATGCCGTCGCGCGCCAGTTCTCGGGCCGCGGCCAGCGCCGGCTGGACCATCGCCAGGGTCGCGACCACCGTGACGTCCGAGCCCGCCCGCTTGATGTCGGCCTTGCCGATTGGGATCGCGTAGGGCGAAGCCGGGACCGGCCCCTTCGACTGCACATAGAGCAGCTTGTGCTCGAGGAAAACGACCGGGTTGTCGTCGCGGATCGCCGCCGCGAGCAGGCCCTTGGCGTCGTAGGGCGTCGACGGCGCCATCACGACGAGGCCGGGCACATGACAGAACCAGGCTTCGAGCGACTGCGAATGCTGCGCCGCCAGCCGGATGCCGCCGCCCTGCGGCCCGCGAAAGACGATCGGCATCTTCGGCACGCCGCCGAGCATGTAACGGAACTTCGCCGCCTGGTTGACGATCGAATCCATCATCAGCGTGACGAAGTCGAAGATCTGGATCTCGACGATCGGGCGCAGGCCAGTGGCGGCAGCGCCGACCGCGAAGGTCGAGATCGCGTTCTCCGAGATCGGCGTGTCGCGCAGGCGTTCCGGCCCGTATTTGTCGATCAGCCCGCGCGTGCAGGCGAAGATGCCGCCGATCCGGCCGACATCCTCGCCGATCACGAAAACGCTCTCGTCGCGGGCCATCTCCTGGTCGATCGCCTCGCGGACGGCCTCGACATAGGAGATTTCGCGGGCGTCGGCGGCGGACGGGCCAGGCTCGCCAGTACCGGGAGCATGCGGCGCGGCGACGGCGGGCAGCAGCGCCTCGATCGTCGGCTCGGGCGCGGCCTTGGCCTCGGCGATCGCAGCCTCGATCTCGATATTGGCTTCGTCGAGCAGACCGCCGATCCGCGCCGGCAGGACCTGGCGTTCGGAGAGCCGCGCAGCGGCGCGCAGGATCGCATCCTTGGCCCGCCACTCGGCTTCGTCGGCATCGCCGCGATATTTCGGCAGATTGGCGCGCATCGAATGGTCGCCCCAGCGCCAGGTCATCGCCTCGATGAAGGAAGGACCGTCTCCGGCGCGCGCCCGCTCGACCGCCAGCTTCACCGCCTCGTAGACGGCGACGACGTCGTTGCCGTCGATGGTCTCGCCCGGCATGCCGTAGGACGCGGCACGCCTCGACAGCCGGTCGATCGATGTCGAGGCCGCCATCGGCGTCGAGAGGCCGTATTGGTTGTTCTCGCAGAAATAGACGATCGGCAGCTTCCACAGCGCGGCCATGTTGAAGGCCTCGTGGAAGAGGCCCTCATTGGCCGCGCCGTCGCCAAAGAATGCGAGCGCGACTTGGCCCGATCTGCGCATTTGCGCAGACAGAGCCGCGCCCGAGCCCAGTCCGATGCCGGCGCCGACGATGCCGTTGGCGCCCAGAATGCCCTTGTCGAGCGCGGCGATGTGCATTGAGCCGCCGAGCCCGCCGCAATAGCCGGTGGCGCGGCCCATCAGCTCGGCCATCATCCGGGTCATGTCCGCGCCCTTGGCGATGCAATGGCCATGGCCACGATGGTGCGAGACGATGTAGTCGCTCTCGGCGAGCGCCGCGCAGGCACCGACCGCGATCGCCTCCTGCCCGACGCAGGAATGGGCCGTGCCTTTGACCACGCCGCTGTTGAACAGCTCGATGACCCGCTCGTCGAACCGGCGGATGCGGCAGAGATCGCGGTAGAAGCGCTCCAGCGTCGCGGTGTCGAGTGAGGTCGCCGGCTCGGGCGGGGCGACGCGCCGGTTCATGCGACGGGGCCGCCGCGCACCGCCGTGACCTTCACCTCGCAGACGATGCCCGGCATGGAGAAGGAGGAGACGCCGAAGCCGGTCCAGGTTGGGAAGACCGGGCCTTTGATCCAGCGGTCCTTGACCTGCATGAACTGCGGCAGGTCCGCGGGGAATGCGAGAAACCAGCTCTCGAGCTCGACGATGTCGGAGAAGGCGAAGCCGGCCGCGTCCAGCACCTTGCCGATGTTGCGAAAGCATTGCTCGAACTGCTGCTCGCGATCGGCGACCACCTGCAGCGCCTCGTCCCGGCCGACCTGGCCCGAGACGTACAGCGTATCTCCGACGAGGACGCCGGGCGCGTAGTGGAAGCGCTCGACGATGTTTTCCATGCCTAGCGGAACGATCATGCGGGGCTTGGTCATCGGCTCTCTCCTCAAAGGACGCGCGGCAGCCATAGTGCGATCTCCGGGAAGAACAGCACCAGGGCGAGCGCGACGATCTGCAGGCCGATGAACGGCCACATCGCGTTGAAGATCTCCTCCATCGTGATCTCGGGCGGGGTCACGCCCTTGATGAAGAAGCAGGCCGGCGCGAAGGGCGGCGTCAGGTAGCCGATCTGGACCGCCATGTTGAACAGGATGCCGACCCAGATCGGATCATAGCCGAAGGTTTTGATCGCCGGCATGAAGATCGGGACCGTCAGCAGAAGGATCGCGATCCAGTCGATGAAGAAGCCCAGGAAGACCCAGACGCCGATCATCAGCACCAGCACGGCGAAGGGCGGGATCGGCAGGCCGGTCAGCAGCGCTTTCGAGAAATCGATGCCGCCCATGATGGTGTAGACGCCGACCAGCGCGTTGGTGCCGATCACGAGCCAGAGCACCATGCCGCAGGCGGCCATGGTCTGCGCCACGGCGGCGCGCATCAGCGGCCAGCTCAGCTCGCGCCGCCAGGCGACGGCAAGCACCGTGCCGAGCGCGCCGACCGAGGCCGATTCCGTCACCGAGGCGACACCGAGATAGATCGAGCCGAGCGTCGAGAGCAGCACGACCAGCGGCAGGGCGACGCCCTTTGAGCGGTCGAACTTCTCCCTGACGGTGAGGACCGGCCCATCGTCCGCCGCCGGCGCGAGCGCCGGGTTCAGCCTGATCCTGATCTGGACATAGGCGATGAAGATCGCCGCCATCAGCAGCCCGGGCACGAAGGAAGCGGTGAAGAGATCGCCGATATCGGCGCCGGCGGCGAGCCCGAAGAACACCAGCGTCAGTGCCGGCGGGATCATCGAGCCGAGCGCACCCGTCGCGCAGACCAGGCCGATCGAGAGCTTCTTGTCGTAACCGAGCCGCAGAAGCTGCGGCAGCGCGACAAGGCCGAGCAGCACCATCTCGCCGCCGGCGACGCCGATGATCGCGCCGATTATGATGGCGAAGATCGTAGTGACGTTGGCGGCTCCGCCGATCGTGCGCCCGGTCCAGACGCGGATGGCGTCGTAGAGCTCGCGCGCCAGGCCCGAGCGCTCGAGGATCGAGGCCATGAAGATGAAGAACGGCACGGCGACGAGCGCGTAACTGTCGAGGAAGCCGAAGGTGCGCGTCCCGATCAGGTAGAGGCTCTGCGGGCCGTAGAGGGAGAGGCACAGCGCGACCGCGATCGCGCCGGTCGTGAAGGCGAGGGGCACGCCGACGACGAGCAGCGTCACCATCAGCCCGAGGATGAGCAGCGACCAGGTTGCAATGTCGAGGCCAAGCAGCATGGTCTCAGGGCTTTCGCGGACGCAAGTGGCGGGCGAGGTGGGTGACGACGACGGCGAGGAAGAGCGCCGCGCCGAGGACGAGCCCGGCCTTGCCAAGACTGGGCAGCGGCCAGTTCGGCGGGCCGGGCGTCAGTTCCGGCGCCCAGGCGCCGGCGAAGTCGAACTTCCAGATCGAGGTCTTGGCGTCGAGATAGACGGCGTAGAGCAGCCCCGCGAGGTAGAAGACGCCGACCGCGAGCGCGAGCAGCTCGGTCCACCAGCGCCCGCGCGGGCCGAGCTTGTCCGGCAGGAAGGTGATGCGGATGTGCTCGCGGCGCGCCATGCACCAGGCTCCGCCGAGCGCGAAACCGACCTGGCACATCGTCGTCGTCGTCGCGAGCACCCAGGAGGATGGCGCGCCGAAGACGTAGCGCATCACGACCTCGTAGACCGACAGCAGGATCGCGACGACGAACAGCCAGGCGAAAGCCTGGCCGATCGCGGTCGCGAACCGGTCGGCCAAGGTCGAGGGCGGCGCGTCCGGGTCGACGGAGGGCGCCAGCAGGGCTTCGAATTGGTCCATCTCGCGCGCCGCCTCCGGCTCAGCCGGTCTTCTTCTGGAAGGCGCGATGGCTTTCGATCACCTTCTTGGCGATCGGCCCCCTTGCGGCCAGCGTGTCCTGCACGTCGTTGGTGAAGACGCGCAGCTTCGCGATCTCCTCCTTCGACCATGTGACGATGTCGACGCCCTCGGTCTTCATCTTGGCGAGCGCGTCGTCATCGTCCTTCTTGATCTGGGCCTTGAGCACGGCGCTCATGGCGCGCGCCTCGGCGGTGATGAGCTGCTTCAGCTCGGCAGGCAGCGCGTCCCATTTCGGCTTGGCGATGCCGATCTCGGTCGCGGGCATCGAATGGGCGGCGTCGATCGAGAACTTGGCGGCCTTGTAGAGCCCGACCTCGTAATTCTGCCCCGGGCTCGCCCAATCGGTCGCGTCGATCACGCCCGATTGCAGGGCGTTGAAGACCTCGCCGCCCGGCAGATTGACGACCGAGGCGCCAGCCTTGTTGAAATACTCGGCGATGAAGCCAGGCGGGACCCGGATCTTCAGGCTCTTCAGGTCGGCGACGCCCTTCAGCGCCTTCTTGGCGGGGATATGCTCGGACGGCCAGAAGACGTTGGCGACATAGGCCATGCCGTGCTGGGCGTAGAGCTCGCGCCCGACGTCCTCACCGCCGCCGTCGACATACCAGCGGTCGCGCGCCTCGACGGTGTCGTAGGACGCGCCAGTGTCGCCGAAGACGGTGAAGCCGGGATCGCGTGCGGTGAAATAGGAGGAGGACGAGTAGTGGCCGTCCAAGATTCCGGCGGCCATCGCGTTGATCGTCTCGGCGGGTCCCACCGCGCCGCCGACCGGCAGCGCCTGGATCACGAGCTTGCCGCCGGACTTGTCCTTGAGGTTCGACGCGAAGGTCTCGAAAGCGCGATGCGTCGGCGAGGCGGCGGCCAGGAATCCCTGCATGCGCAGCGAGACGCTTTGCGCACGAGAAGGCGAGACTACGAAGGGCGATGCGACGGTGCCGGCGATGACGGCGGCGCCGGTCCTCAGGAGCGTTCTGCGGGTCGGCATGGGCATTTCTCCTCTGAGATGCGGCCGGTTTGCCGGCTCTGCTGCGGTTGAAGGATGTCGATCAGGTCATGCCGAGAATCGCTTTCGCCTCCTCGGGCGTCGCGACCTCGCGGCCGAGCTCGCGGGCCATCGTCGCGACGCGCGCGACGATGTCGGCATTAGTCGGCTGGCCAAGCTCGGAATAGGTGTAGTCGCCGAGGCCGATCGAGATGTGCCCGCCCTGGGCGATGATCGCGCCGGCGAGCGAGAACAGGTTTCCGCCGAAATTCACCACTGTCCATTCGACGTCGCGGCCGACTGGCAGGAAATCGAGATGGGCCTGCAGGCCCTTCAGCGTGCCGGGATGGCCGCCGAGAAAGGTGTTGTCGGTCAGGCAGAAGCAGAGATAGGCCGGCTCGTCGAGCAGCCCCATGTCGAGGAAGGCGCCGACATAGCGGGTGAAGCCGATCGTCCATGAGACGAGATAGGGCTTCAGGCCGGCGGCGCGGATGTGCTCGGCAAAATAGGTCAGCGTTCGCGTCGAGTTCTTGTAGATCAGGTCGGTCGTCTCGAAGCGGCGCGCCTGCGAATTGTAGCGGTCGACATTGACGCTGCCCATGTCCATCGGCGCGAAATGCGGCGCCTTCGCCGAATCCTTCGCCATGTCGAGGATGTGGTCGAGCCGCCGCTCGCCCGGCTGGTCGAGCGTGACGTAGCCCAGCGTCGGATGGACCAGGATGTCGGACCGCGCCCGGATCAGCCCGACCGTCTCTGCATAGGATTCGATCGCGTGCTCGGGCGACCCGTCGGGCTTGCGGGCGTGGAAATGCAGAATGGCGGCGCCGGCCTCGCGACAGGCGACGGCGTCGCGTGCGATCTCGTCCGGCGAATAGGGCACGTTCGGATTGCCCTGCTCGCGCATCATATACTCGTTAACGCGCGCCTCGATGATGAGCTTCCGCAAGATCGGCCTCCCTTGGCTCCTGATTTATATCTAAAGATATAGACAAGCGCCGTTTTTTGTATACCTTCCGATAGAGACTTATTCCGGCATCGCCGTCAATGGCTTTCCAAAGGTAAACATCCGTGAGCGACGAAGACGACGTGCTGCCCCGCGAGCTCGGGCGCTTCTTCGACCAGATGTCGGCGCATTTTCCGGGTCACGTCATGCAGCGCGTGCTCGAGGCGGATGGGCGCGTCCGCTACAGCTATGTCAGTCCGGGCCTGTCGGCGCTCGGGCTCGACCGCGACGCGATCATGGCCGATTCGGCGTCGGCCCAAAGCTGGGTCCATCCCGACGATTCGGGGCGCTGGCGGGCGGCGCTGCGCAGTTCGGCCGAGACGCTGGAGACTCTCGACGAGGAGGTCCGCGTCATCGGCGACGACGGGCGCGTGCGCTGGATACGCTCGATCGGCAATCCGCGCCGGGTCGCGAGCGGCGCGGTGGTCTGGGACGGCATCGCGCTCGACGTTAGCGAGAAGCGCGAGGCACTCGATGCGCTCAGGCTCGCCAAGATGGAAGCCGATGCCGCCGAGGCCAGCAAGGCCCGCGTCATCACGGCCGTGGGTGCGATGCTCCACGACGTGATCGGCGAGCTGAGGCACGCGGCCCGCAAGACGCGCGCGGAGATTGAGTTCCAGAACGTGCTCGCACGCCTGTCGAATGCGCGGCGCGCGCTCGACCAGGGTGCAGCGGGTCCCGAAGACGCGCAGCCTGCGAACGAGCGGCCCAAGCGTCTTTCAGCGTTAAGTGAGCGTCAACACAGCGTCCTCGCGCTGCTGGCGGAAGCGCGCTCGAACCGCGAGATCGCCGCCGCGCTCGGCATCACTGAAGGCACGGTGAAGCTCCATGTCGCTGCCGTGCTCAAACAACTTGGTGCTGCCAACCGTACTGAAGCGGCGATGATCTATCGCAATTGATTCCTCGCCGCTCGAAACTAGCGCTTGACGCGAGCGACGCGAGATATTGTCGAGCACTGCGTGTCATTTGAACCGGTCGTGCCAATGGCGCGCGATATCGAACCGCGTTGCTAGCCATACCCGATCGTGGCGTGCGACGAGGTCGAGAAACCTTGCAAGTGCAGCTGATCGCCCGGGACGCCCGACGATGCGGTTGTGCAGGCCGATGCTCATCATCCGCGGGCGGCCTTCGAGGCCGTCGCGGTAGAGCACGTCGAAGCTGTCGACGAGATAGCGCTCGAACTCGGCGCCTGAACCGAAGCCCTGTGGCGTCAGGAAGCGCATGTCGTTGGCGTCGAGCGTATAGGGCATGATCAGCTGTGAGCCGGATGCCGTCTGCATCCAGTAGGGCAGTTCGTCGGCATATGAGTCGGCGATATAGGCAAACCGCCGCTCCGCCAGCAGGTTCAGTGTGTTGGCGCTGCAGCGCCCCATGTACCAGCCTTCCGGCGGCGCGCCGCAGACATCGGTGTGCAGTGCGATGGTTTCGTCGATGTAGCGACGCTCTTGGTCGACCGACATGCCGCGATGATCGATCCAGCGCAGCCCATGCGAGGCGATTTCCAGTCGCTTTCGTGCATTGCTGCGACAGCCTCGGGGTTTCGTGCGAGAGCCATGGCCACGCCGAATACGGTGACAGGTATCCTGCGCTCTCGAAACAGCCGCCAGAGCCGCCAGAAGCCGACGCGTGAGCCGTATTCGAACAGGGTCTCGACGGTGCCGTGCCGCTCGGCCATGCGCGGCGGACCCGACAGATGTTCGGCGAGGAAGCTCTCGGCATGGGCGTCGCCATGCAGGATGCTGTATTCGCCGCCCTCCTCGTAGTTCAGCACGAACTGAACAGCGATCGCGGCACCGCCCGGCCATTGAGGATCGGGCGGATTGCGGCCATAGCCGCGCATATCGCGGGGATAGGGCGTCAGGCGCGGGTCGAAGGCGGCCGAGGGACGCGGCGCGGGTTCGAGCAGGTCGGCAGGTCTCATAGCGAGGCTTTCATGGTCGGGTCGAGCATGTCGCGGACGCCGTCGCCGACGAGGTTGATCGCCAGCACCGTCGTCGAAAGCATCAGGCCCGGCGCCAGCAGGATGTAGGGCGCGACCTGCACGACATCGCGCGCCTCGGCCATCATGTTGCCCCAGGTCGGGATGTTGCTCGGCGTGCCGGCGCCGACGAAGCTCAGGATCGCCTCGGTGATGATCGCCGAGGCCGCGATGAAGGTCGCCTGGACCGAAAGCGGCGCGAGACAGTTCGGCAGGATGTGACGCCAGACGATCAGGATCGTAGGCAGGCCGTAGGAGCGGGCCGCCTCGACATAGAGCTGTTCGCGCAGGCCGAGCGCCAGCGCCCGGGTCAGGCGAGCGACACGCGGCACCTCGGCGATCGTGATTGCGATCACGACATTGGTCAGGCTCGCCTTGGTCAGCGCCATGAAGGCGATCGCGATCAGCACGGGTGGGATCGCCATCAGCCCGTCCATCACCCGCATCAGGACACGGTCTGCGAGCCGGTTGAAGCCGGCTAGCAGTCCGATGGCGAGGCCGATCGTGCTGCTTAGGAGCGCGACGCTGGCGCCGCAGAGAAGCGAGACCCGCGCCCCGAAGGCGACCCGGCTGTAGACGTCGCGGCCGAGCATGTCGGTGCCGAACCAGGCCGTCTCCGAGGGCCAGCGCAGCCGGCGGATGGGGCTGATCGCCTGCGGATCGACCGTCCAGAGAATGGGCGCCAGCAGGGCCGCTCCGACGACGACGACCAGGATGATGGCCCCGGCCAGCATCGCGGGACGCGCTGCGATCCAGCTCAGGCGGGTGCGCCGGACGGGCGCCGCGGCCGATGATATCGCGCCGGCGTTCATTGGTCGCCGATCCGTGGATCGAGCAGCGAATAGGACAGGTCGATCAGCAGGTTGATCATGACGTAGCTGGTGGCGAAGACGAGGATGACGCCCTGGATGACGGGATAGTCGCGGCGCAGGATGGCATCGACCGTCAGTCGGCCGAGGCCGGGTATGGCGAAGACGCTCTCGGTGACGACGACCCCGCCGAGCAGCGAGGCCAGCCCGATGCCGATCGTGGTGACGACCGGGATAGAGGCGTTGCGCAGCGCGTGTCGCACGAGAATCGGGCGCGGTGCGACGCCCTTGGCGCGGGCAGTGCGGATATAGTCCTTGCCGATGACCTCGAGCATGCTGGCGCGCGTCATCCGCGCGATCAGCGCGATATAGGCGAAGCTCAGCGTCAGCGCCGGCAGCGCCATATGCGCGAGGAAGCGCGCCGGGTTCTCCGTCAGCGGGACATAACCCTGGATCGGGAAGGCTTTGGTGGTGACGGCGACGCCGAAGATCAGCGCATAGGCGACGCAAAAGGCCGGCACCGAGAAGCCGAGCACCGACATGCCCATCACCGCGCTGTCGAGCAAGCTGCCGGCATGGCGCGCCGCGAGGATGCCGAGGGGCACGGCGGCGCTGACCGCGAGCACGATGGTGCAGAGCGCCAGGCTCACCGTGGCGCCCATCCGGCTGCCGATCAGGGTCGCGACCGGGAAATCCGAGTAGATCGAGCGTCCGAGATCGCCCTGCCCCAGTTGCAACAGCCACAGGCCAAATTGCACCGGCAGCGGCCGGTCGAAGCCGAGTTTTGCACGGATACGCGCGATGTCGGCCGGCGTCGCTTGGTCGCCGCCGATCGGCGATGGCGTGGCGTGGATAGGACCAGACGCTTTCCTGGCCTAGTCCGGCAGCCTCGGGGGTGACGTTCATGGCTTCGCCTCGTGCGGTCTCGCGTCGTCAAGCAGCGCGGTGGGCGACTGGCGGGCGCGGCTGGGCGGCTCCTCGCCGAGATGCGCCAGATAGGCGTGGATTCGCGCGACGACGGCCGGGTTCTCTCCGATCGCGCCGCCGACGCGCTTGATCGATCCGGCGCGTACGTCCCCGATCGCAAAGATCCCGGCATGGTTGGTCTCAAGCGAATCGTCGGTCGCGACGAAGTCCTTGTCGTCGAGCGCCACGCCGCGACTCGCGACACAGTCCGAGGCGGGTCGGCCGAACGACACTCTTCCATCAGCAAAGTCCGGACGATGCGTCATGACTACATCAACATCAGCCTGCTGACTGTTTCGGTCGTATGAAAGCGCGGGGGTTGCCGTGAATCGCAAGCAGCTTCAAAGCTGTTGCAATCAGTGCGGCTGACGCGGCAGCTTCCACGCTTTCGCGACACATTTATCGAGTAACGACACGGGCGATTAACAGCTTGTAGGCTGTCTTGGGCGAGAGCTTCAATTGGCCAAGCCGAGGTGCACAGATGGACCATGATGATAGCCAGGATCCAATCGAGTATCTCGCGCGAGTGATCTATTCAGATCCCAAACTGCTCGACAGGTTCCGTCCACCGGCCAAGGGCTTCATCCGAGTCATCCGGGAAGCGAGCGGCATAACCCGTGCAGAGATGGCAAGCCGGCTGGGTATGAAGCCGCAATCGCTGGCCAAGATCGAGCAGGCTGAAGCCGCCGGCGTGATTGGCCTCGACACGCTCCGCCGTGCCGCACGGGTCCTCGATTGTACCGTCGTGTATGCCCTCATTCCCAACCAATCAGAGTCAAAGCCCGATATCGGGCGCCGGGAACAAGCGCCGAAAGCGCGGAGCAGCAAAAGCTTGCTAGTCGATGTGATTGTTGACCTCTATTTCGAGACGGCGCTTGCGCGCGGCCGCGAGGCAGCGGACATGATCTTTGCGGATCTCGACGTGAAACCGGATACGTCAGAGGTCATGGATCTTCCCGAGCATTGATCGCGTCATTGTAAACCTGAAGCTCTTTTTCATAGTCGTCCATGGCGGCCTTATACTCCCGCAAAATTCGGAACATATGTGGTTTGAGCTCAGGATTCGCCCTGATCGCCACAACATCAGGCTTTTCTGGCCGGATGGGCGCAACCGGCTGATCCGTCAGACCATTCTGGATCGCTGTGGCAGGCATTTCCGTCAGACGGGCAACCGGACCAGAATTAGGAGCATTCACGGGCGGAAGCTTGATCGGTTGCTGGTTATCGTCAACGTGGGCGGACTTGCGCCTTTTCATGGCGGCTTCTTGGGCGGCCAACCCGGCCATCACCGCTGACGTCAAGCCGACCTGCGCCTGCTTGCTTGGCGCGTGAGGCAGCTTGTTTGGGCTTTCCTCCTCTGCTGTGTTGCGTGGGTCATCGGCCTCCAGGCTTTTGGCAGGGCCATCATCGGCAGCGCGAGGGGCGCTCGCTTGCTTGGGCGCCCTGCGCTGCGCGGCCTCGGCGGGTTCGTCCAAGATGACCCTGCGCTTGACGATGAACTCTTCCAGGGAGATCCGAAAGCGCGGAAGCTCGTTGAGGCTATCGAGATTGGTCTCGGCTGCGTCGAACATTGCTAGGATCAGGAGCCGTTCGGCCGCTGCGACTCTGGGCTTTACCCTGTCGAGGATGGCGTAGACCGCTAGGCTTTTATCGGCTGCTTCCTCCTTCGCCTGCGCGAAAGCCTCATGCCGCCGCCAAGCGCCCTCGATCATCGTGGGAGTCAGGTTGCGGACTCTGCCGCCGCACAGAACGACATCGACGATATCGAGAGCGTCTTTGGGACCGAGCAACGTCGTTACAAAGGACGGATCGAGTTGGCGCGTCACCCAGTCACGCGGAAAGATCCGGGTCATCAGAGCGGGCATTGGCCAACCCATTTGCGCGAACAGCAGGCAAATCCAGGCGACCTCCTCTTCCGCGGTCAACGCCTTTCCAGTTGGCTGGATCCCGAAGAAGGCGTTCTTCTCTGCCTCCCACGCCGCGCTCTCGCTATCGGAGGGATATGGCCAACGGCCATATCGGGGATCGTTTCTGACCGTGCCGTTTCGCGTCCTGATCTGCTCGAGAAGCCGCTCGGCCCAATCCCGGCGATGACCCTGGAGCCTGACGCCGGCTGCCGCCACCTCCAGCGCGCCGACTGTATCGTCACGCCGCAGAAGATAGCGAAGCTGATCGACTGAGAAGGCATGGGCGTCGCCCGCCGCCGAAAGCCGCCGACCGATCGATTGCGGCCAAGGCCATCCGAGCTGCCTGGCTAAGACCGCAAGCCAGAAGACTTCCTGCGCGGCAGAGAACGCCTTGGGCTCGGGACATTCAGTGGGCGGCGTATGGCCACCGCTGCCCTTGGCGACGGGTTGCCTCGCCAGCAGACTGTCATAAGTCGCATAATGGGCGATCCGCGATTCGGTAGCACATGCTGCTGCGTCTCGAGTTCTTGTCATGGCTTGTTCGTCTGATGCTGCCGCTTGGCCCGCTGCGACGCAGCCTCACGCTTGCCCTTTGTCCAACCTTTCAGCTCGGACGGCCGACGGTCGACGACCGCTCTCGCAGCAGCCCTCTCACGGAGAAACCGCTCGACGGCATAGAGGATCGCGTCTTCCACCGCCAAATTTGCGACGTCTTCAGCTGAGCTGCGCAGGCTGCCCTGCTTCTCTGGATCGACAAGTGATAAGCAGTACGCTTCAACATCCTGCAGGGCCCGCTCGACCTCCTCAGACCGCATGAGTCCTTCTAGTGCGCGCAGTGCCAGGCCGGCAACGCCTGCGGTCGAGTCGAGCCTATAAAGGGGCTCATGAGGCGCGCGTCGCCCTGGCGACTCACCAAGCACCACTTTGATCGTCGCCAGTCGCTTTTCATAGCGCCGCAGAAAGTTCGGCGGCGAGGCTGCCGCCGCTAACCTTCGCTCGTCGATCCGAAGGGTCCGGACTGCTTCGAGGGTAGTCACGATTCCGCCGCTCATCACCGGCTTCTCTGGTTCGCGCTGGTCAAAACGACTAAACCCAACATCCGAGAGAGAGGAGATCTGTCGCAAAATTTTATATTTGATTTCAGTTCTACACTCACGATTTAGATTTACAATCGTTTTTACACTCTCAAAAGTTGGTTACACCCTCAAATGAAGGGTGTGAAAGAACGATGGTTCGGACTGCGTAAGGCGGCGAAACAAAAATGTTTGTGAAATATGGTTCAAAATAAGAAGGTCGGATGGCCGACCGATAGAAAGGGGCCCCTTTTCACCCTGATGAATTGGATAGCACGATATACAATCTCGCCGGCATCGGGTGCAGCGAGATCGTAGGACAGACCCGCGCGAGATCGACAACGTCTCATCGCGCCCCTGATGGGGCTGCAGGTCCGGCAGGGAAGGCGCGGTCGGAACGCCGTGACGAAGCGCACAAATGTGAAAATCCGCTACATGGCGCGGATTCCGATTGCGGAGATCCGATTCGTAACTCAGCCTCTGTCATGACTGCTGGCGATGACGGGTTGGTGGGTACGATGATTGTGGCCGTGTCTCCTTCGGTTCTCGTGCGACTAGACACTGCGTCCGTCGCAAACGCAGTTGCGGCAGCAGGCTCGATCGCTCCGGCGGTGCCGTCAGCTGACCTGCAGACCGCGATCGCTTTAGGATTAGGTTTCGGTTCGGCTGATGAAGCCTTAGTCGAGGGAGAGCAGTTCGGCGGCGTAATTTGGGACGGCATCGATCACGGCTTGGCTGTGTTCCTGAGCACGGTCGGCACGACATGTCCGGCCGGCGCGCTTTGGGATTATCTGGCCGATAGCATCGTCGATCACGCGGATCTCGAGCGCCGATGGCATGAGGGCATGGGCGAGCAAGCCGCTATAGAGCGAGGTCGCCTAACGGTCCTATTTGCCTCGGCGCAAGATATCGATGGCCCAGTCGCCGAGCGCCGCCCACTGGACTTCAATCGCGACGATGCCCACGCGTTCGACATCGCGATCTACCGCAAGGAAAATGCCCTGGTCTTTCAGTGCGTGGTCCATGGACATGATGAGGTCCATGCGCTTGCGCAAGCCGGTCGGCGGCTCGGTCAGGCCTGGCGCGCGATCCAGGTTGGGCTTGGGCTTGAACCTTTCGCGTTCCCGCTTCGGATGGATACAGACTATGAAATCGAGGTCCAACGACGGCCGGCCTGGGAATTCGGCGTAGAGTTTTTCAAGCTCGGGGAGGCCCTGCTTGTCAGCGCTTTTCCACGAGCCTCGGGCAAACGCAAACTCGTTCGAACCGCGCAGCTGGGCCAATTGGCGAAGCTGCTGATCGGCACGGATCCCAATGTGCGGAAGCTGTGGGCAGCCGGACGCGATCCAAACTTTAGTCTCAGATGGATGGCAAGCGCTCCGTCGCCGACGATGAGCACGCAGATTTCCCCATGGCCTAACACTGCAAAAGAGGGCGTCGGCTTGACGGAGGTGACACGAGAGGTGCTCCAGGTGATTGCATTTCACCGGGCATGTAATGTCAGAAAGGCGCGGTTCGAGGGCCGCTTAGGCGAGCGCTGCCCCGCGCCCACGTCCGCAACGATCCGTGCACTCCTCCAGCACCCAAACTTCCGTTGGCGCGCCGATATAGGCCCTCTCACTGACTATCTGACGTCGATCGGCCTTCCCGCACTGGCGGAGCGTGTCATAGCTCAAGCTGAGCATTAACCGGCCAAAGAATTGATTTGCGCCATGCTCCCTCAGAGGCCGCTATTTCCCTATGCAGTATGGTGACACCGAATTGAGCGGCGAGCCGAGCTGTCTAATTGTTTAAATCTGACGTCGAACGATATCTTATATTCTCCACATTTATCATTGCCGCGACAAAATTTCTGATCGCCTGGTGCAGCATCGCTGGCATGACTCTATTTGGCTTTTTGTCGCGTCTTTTCTAACGGCTCCATTGACCTCGCGATGCGGCTAAAAATCGCAGTGAATACCTTATGGGTCGCAGCCACGCCCGCCGCGACGAGGCCGAACGAGCAAGCCCTGCTCGCCCGGTCAAATTTTCAATCGACAACCTGATGCTTCAGACCAGCGCGACCGCAATCACGAGCGGTATCGCCGCCCCGGCGCAGAGCGCGACAGCCCGGCTCGGCTGTCGGACAATGTTGGCCACGACAATGCCGAACAGCGCCCAGGAGATCGCCGCGCCATAGATCATGGAGCCGCTGGCGATGGACACGACCCCTCCGAGGACTGCCGCTGCCGCGATGAACGCGATGCTGGCGACCGTTCCCTGCTCGCTGCCGCCGCGCCTCAGCGTGGACGACGTGTTGACGAAGACAGCCGCCGAGATCCAGCCCGCGAAGAGCTGGAACGGCGCGGCGACGAGCCAGAAGGTGGTCGTGCTGTGGGGCTCGGCGGCTTCGAGCCGGGCCATGATCAGGAGCAGGCAAATCAGCGTCGCCACGATCAGCCCGACGCTCGGCCAGCCGAGATCGTACTGGGGGACATAGTATTCCCAGGCGACGGTCAGCGAGAACACGGCGATCGCCAGCCAGCCGATCTCACGCAGGAGCGGATCGGCGAGATTGGCCGGCATGAGCTGCAAGATTGCAAAGCCGATGCAACCCGTGAAGATGACGCCCCAGATGGCGAAGGCCCATTCGATCGGCACCACGGGGGTCTGCAGCCGCGCCGATCGCGACGGCGTCGTGTGCGGCCATCGCCGCAATTGCGGCCAATAACCCATGAGCGGCTGGGCGATCGCCAGCAGAAGAACAAGCATGGCGCGCGCGCCGTCGAGCGAGAGATAGGGATCGAGCATGATGCCTCCATTGGATTGGATCATATGCTATAATGCATTTCTGATAGATTGGTTCAATTGATCCGTAATGAGAAAGCAGGGGACACGGAATCTGGCCTATGACGAGCGCCGCGGGGCGCTCATCGACCGGCTGCGGAAACGGCTTGGCGATCGAGACGCGGGGCTTGCTTCATGGCGCGAACTGGCTGCCGCCGCCGAGGTCAGTCTCTCGACGCTGACCCATTATTTCGGACGGCGCGAGGATGTCGTGCGAGCGATCATGGAGGATGATTTTCAACGCGGGGCGCAGCCGCTGGCGACGATGGCGCAGCCCAGCGGCCCCTTCGCGCAATCGATCGCCGACGCGCTGCGCCACATGGCGGAGGGTTTCCGCTATGGCGGGCTAGGGGCGATGTTCGCCACGGGCCTGATCGAGGGGCTCAGGCACCCTGGCCTTGGCCCGGCCTTCCTCGACAATGCCCTCGAGCCGACGATCGTCGCGGCGGAGGCTCGGCTCTTTGCTCACATGGCTGCGGGAGAAATGCGGAAAGTCGATCCGCGCGGGCCGGCGCTCGCGTTGATCGCACCGGTGCTCCTGGCCTTCCTACACCAGGCAGAACTCGGCGGGGCGGACCGGCGGCCCATGGAGCTCGACGCCTTCCTGGCCGAGCACGCCGGGGCGTTCGTCAGGGCCTGGAGCTGCGCGCGAACCGATGCCTGAGCAGCAGGCGGCGGACGGAGCTTTATGCGGGAATTGTCATACAATCCAATCGCTGCCATCGCGTCGCAGCCTCGTCAGCCTGCCCTGCGGAACCGAGCAGTGCACCGGATCGCGCCACTTCCTGACATTGGGCAGTTGCCAGAAAGCGGGCGTTCGCGGCTGATCATGCTGCGGGCTGTGTTCGATCCGTAGCGGTCAATCTGTGTTTCGGGCTCAAGCGCAAAGCGAGCCAGTCCAACACCGTGCTGAACGGGGAGCCGGCCAGATTGCCAATCTTAGTCTAGGTTTCGCCCGTTCTTTGCGTTTGCGTGCACGCACGTAGCGCGATGGCCCCGATATGGTTGCTTAAAGCAGCACATGCTGCCGAAGGGACGAGTGACGTTCCATCGATTTGGAGCTAACTGTGAAATAGAAGAAAATTTGAGATGGATGGCACCGGGGGGCTGCTTTGAAGATTTACGCCGTTGCGATTGAGAATTTCAGGGGTATCAGTTCAACCAAGCTGGTTCTGCCCGATCACGCCGTCCTCATCGGCGACAACAACACCGGCAAGTCCTCCGTTCTCGAAGCCATAGATCTTGCGCTTGGGCCGGATCGACTGAGCCGCCGGCCTCCTGTCGATGAGCACGATTTCTATGAGGGCAGATATCTGCCCTTGGCTCCGGCTGAGGAGGGCGCAGAGCCGCAGCCCGCCCCGCAAATCACCGTCGAGGTCACGATCATCGGGCTGTCGGAGGAACAGGAAGCCCGATTTGGCGGCAATATCGAGTGGCTCAACATCGAGACGGGGGATTTCTTCACGGAAGCAAACCCCGCAGGCGTGGATGCAGCGAATATCAAGGCGGCGCTGCGCGTCACCTTCATCGGGGCATACGACGCCGATGAGGACGATTTCGTCGGCAACACCTATTACGCACGCAGCCTGACAGAGGAGGAGACGCCAACGCCCTTCTCCAAGAAGGACAAGCAGCATTGCGGCTTCCTCTTCCTGCGCTCGTTGCGAACCGGCTCGCGTGCGCTCAGTCTGGAGCATGGCAGCCTGCTCGACATCATCTTGCGGCTGAAGGAAATCCGACCGCAAATGTGGGAAGGCACGATCGGCACGCTAGCTGCCTTCGATGTGGCAAGCGACCCCGCGATCGGCATCTCGGGCGTGCTCGACAGCATCGACAAGTCGCTGAAGAAATATGTACCGCGGGAATGGGGCGTGAAGCCGCATCTCAAGGTCTCGAACCTCACGCGCGAACATCTGCGCAAGGTCGTAACCGCCTTCATTGCCACCGGCGATGGTGCACATGCCGCGCCCTTCTTCCGGCAGGGAACTGGCACGATCAACATGCTGGTGCTGGCGATGCTGTCGCAGATTGCCGAGGACAAGCAGAACGTCATCTTCGCGATGGAGGAGGTCGAGACCGCAATCCCGCCCTATGCTCAGAAGCGGATAGTTCACGAGTTACGCAAGCTGGCCGCCCAGTCGATCGTCACCTCGCACTCGCCGTATGTCCTTGAGGAATTCAAGCTCGACGAGACGGTGATCTTGTCACGGGCGAATGATGGTGTCCTGAAACAGGCGCAGATTGCGTTGCCCGACAGCGTGAAGCACAAGCGCTATCGGCAGGAGTTTCGGACACGCTTTTGCGAAGGCCTGCTATCCCGGCGTGTCCTCATTGCGGAGGGCGCGACCGAGGCGAGTGCTTTTCCGGTGGCGGCTCGCCGCCTCGCTGAGCTGAAACCCGCTGTCTATGCCTCGCTTGAGGCGCTAGGCATCTGCATCATCGATGCGGGTACCGAGTCACAGATCGCCGATCTCGCCGGGCTCTATAAGGGTCTTGGCAAGCGGACGTTCGCACTGTGCGATAAGCAGACCGACCCCGCGAAAGCCGCTATCGAAGCCCAGGTCGAGCGCCTGTTCATGCATGAGGAAAAGGGCATGGAGGAGCTGATCCTCAAGAACACGTCCCAGGCCGCGCTTGCGCGCTTTTCCGATGCGCTCGATTGGCCGCCGCACCTATTGCAGAAGTTCCCCGATCCGAAGACCAACCTGATCGCCGCGCTGAAAGAGTATTTTGGATGGGCGAAGGGCAACTGGGGGATCGCGGATTTCCTTGGGCAGTGTTCCGAGGCTGAAATCCCGTCGTGGATTCGCGACGCCTGCGTGGCCCTCAAGGCGCTCTGCGATCCGCCGCCCGCGCCTCCGCAAGGGAATGGCCATGACGCAGCCGTCGAGCCTGTCGAATAAGGGGGGACGGATGGTCGATCTGACCCCCGCGCAGAAGGATGTCCTGACCGCCGACGGGCACCAGCTCGTCGTGGGCGGCCCTGGCTCCGGCAAGACCACCGTTTCCATTTTGAAGGCGGCGAAGATCGCCCGTGAGAAACTCAGGCCGGGGCAGCGCATCCTATTCCTTAGTTTCGCGCGTGCGACGGTCTCGCGGGTCTTCGAGGCGATCGACGAAGAGCAGTCCGTCACGAAGGAGGAGAAGAAGCGGATCGAGGTCGATACTTATCACTCCTTCTTCTGGCGCATTCTCAAGGCGCACGGCTATCTGATCGGGTTTCCGCGCCGGATGGCAATTCTGACGCCGCCTAACGAGGCGATCGCGCTTTCAGCGATCCGCAGCGCCTTCAAGGCGCCGTCCAAGCTCTCGGACGAGGAGAAGGCGCAGAAGGCCGCACTGGAGATTGCCGAGCGGATGCGACTAGCGACCGAGGAAGGCAAAATCTGCTTCGACCTGTTCGCGGAGCGCGTGGCCATCTTGTTGCACGGCTCCGCCAAGGTCCGCGATCTCGTATCGACCATGTACCCTTTCATCATCCTCGACGAGTTTCAGGATACCAGCGCCCAGCAGTGGCGCGCGGTCGAGGCAATCGGGAAGAGCAGCACGCTGATCGCGCTGGCCGACCCCGAACAGCGCATCTTTGATTTCATCGGCGCGGACCCGGAGCGTCTCGACCACTTCAGGGAGGCTTTCGAGCCTTCCGAGCACGATTTGGCCGGGGACAACCATCGCAGCAAGGGGACGGACATTGCCTTGTTCGGGAACCACCTCCTTACCGGCAAATTTCGGGAAGAAGAGTATCAGGGCATCGATTACGAGGGGTTTGCCTCGAATTTTAATCAGGCTTTCGCCTCGCTTATCGCTCAGGTTCTGAAAGCGCGTAAGCGTCTAATCGCGACGGGCCGCCGGGACTGGTCGCTTGCGATTCTGGTGCCGACGAAGCGTATGACCCGGCTGGTCTCCGACAATCTGCGCGAGCCCTTCGGCAACGTGCATCCGATCGCGCACACGGCCGCCGTCGACATGGAAGGCCCGATCCTAGCCGCGGAGGTGATTGCCTTCCTTCTCCAGCAGCGAAGTCACGCCGGCTGCTTTGACGAATTCGTCGATGTGCTTTGCAGCTATTTCAGCGGCCGAGGAGGCCAGGCGCCGACGAAAGGCGATCTGACGGAAGCGGCGCGTTTTCGCTCGGCGCTGGGCAAGTGGAATGACTGCCTCGCGAAGGGAAAGGCCGTTCCGGCGAACAGCGTCTTGCAAGCCACGTTCGCGGTCCACGAGGCTGCAACGGCTGTTGCGCTGACTGGCCAACCCGACGGCGACTGGACCGCCCTTCGAGCGGTGCTTGAGGCTGGGGCCTGCACTCGGCTCGCCGAGGTTGCGAAGGAGGCGCGCAACGTCCGGCTTCTCGAACGCGGCACGCAGCTCCGTCAAAGCTTGTCGCAGGACTGGCGCGATACCGGCGGATATAAGAACGCGCTGGCTGTCACTCGCCAAGCGTTCTTGCAGGAGCATTTCGCGACCGCTCATAAGCCGGAGTCGGGTGTCGTCGTGATGAATATGCACAAGGCCAAGGGGAAGCAATTCGATGAGGTCATCATCTTCGAAGGATGGCCAAAACGCTACAAGGGCGAGATCGTCGGCAACCCCGATCGCATTGTAGGCGGAAATGTCCGCGCGGGGGCGATGACGCAGGCTCGGCAAAATTTCCGCGTGAGCGTGACGCGCGCGAAAACCCGCACGACTATCATGTCGCCCAACGACGATGTGTGCGTGCTCCTACTTCCTGCCGAGTGAGGATCGATGAAATCGGCGACCTCCCGTCGGCAACACGAGCGCAATGCCGATAGGAGGGATTTAGAGGGCTATGGACGAGACGTCGTGGTCATCATCGCTCGGCGCGGCGCAGCAGCGCATCGGCATCGAGACTGACCGTCGCGGTTTACCGCTCCAAGAATGTCGTCTTCCTGGAGCGGACCTAAGGCTCCGAAAGGGCCGCCCTCGTCTGTTCAACTGACAAGCCCATCAGGCTGCCCTGAAGCAGACGTTCCAGACGTCGGCTAGGGGCCAGAATTTCGCATTGGCGAGCACCGCATGCGCGATAAGCTGCAAGCAAACAGGATGATCGGAACCCAATCCTGGGAACCCCCGCGAACCTGAGCCGACGAGCCGTTCCGGGAGAGACGAACCGGACCGGGTATGAGGATGAATAGCAACACGGAGGGCGGCGACACCGCCTGGTACGAGGCGCGCCCGAGCGCTGAGCATCTGTCGCGCTACCAGCGCAGCTACCGGATGACGACCGATCAGCCTGATCGGTTCTTCTGGCTCTGGCAGGAGGCATTGGCGCATGCGCTGCTGCTCGAGCAGCAGCCGGAGCGGTCGTTTCCGGAGCATGGTGACCTGACGGCGCTGCAGATGGCGGAGGGTGCAAGGGCCCATGCGCGCTTCTATGCCTTCATGCTGGCGGAGGCGCCGGCGCGCACGACGGAGCACTTCGAGCGCAAGATCATGGTCTATGAGGCCATGGCGTTCGACGAGGACGAGATCCGCCGGACGCGGACCGCGGTGATGGTCGAGGCCGCGATGCAGCATGATGCCCGCGAGCTCGGGATCAACCTGACCAAGGTGCCGGTGACGCCCGGCACCGAGAGCCGGCACTGAGGACTGATAACCCATGTCCTTCGTGATCTACGACCTCGAGACCACCGGTCTCGAACCGCAATGGAACGTGCCGCTGCAGGCGGCTCTGATCCATGCCGATGAGACGCTCGCGCCGCTGGGCGAGCTCTCGCTGCGCTGCCGGCTGCCGGCCCACATCGTGCCGTCGCCCGGCGCATTGCTCACCACCGGCATCCGGGCCGAACAGCTCGAGCAGGCGCCGCTGTCGTCGACCGAGATGCTCGGCATCATCGCCAAGGCGCTCGAGGCGTGGGCGCCAGCGACCGTGATTGGCTACAACACGATCCGGTTCGACGAGGAGGTGCTCCGGCACGCCTTCTTCACCCATCTCCTGCCGCCTTATGCGACGCAGCTGAATGGCCACCGCCGCGCCGACCTGCTGACGATGGTCAGGGCGGTCGCGATGCTGGAGCCTGCAGCACTGACCGTACCGCACGGCGCTCCGGGCAAGCCGAGCTTCAAGCTCGGCGACATCTGCCGCGCCAACGGCATCGCCTTGTCGGAGGACGACGCCCATGACGCGCTCGCCGACACCAAGGCGACGCTGGCGCTGTTCCGGCGCCTGCGGGAGGTCGCGCCGACCACCGTCGCGACCATGCTCGCCCTCGCCGACAAGGGCGTGCCGAACCGGATGCTAACCGGTGGCGAGGTCCTGCTGCTCGGCGGCGCCGCCTGCCTGACGCCGGTCGTCGGCGTGACGGCGAACCCGACCGTCGCGACCTCATGGGCGGCGGTCGACCTGACCGTCGATCCGGCTGATTATCTCGACCGGCCCACCGAGGAGATCGTCGGACTGTTCAAGCAGCGCGGGGTTCGCCCGATCCGGACGATCAAGACCAACGCCCAGCCGATCCTGGTGAGCTACGAGCAGGGCTGCCACGCCCTGCAGCCTGACCAGCGGGATTTCGCGCTCTACAACGAACGCGCCGCCCGTGTCCGGGAGCACGCCGTCTTCAGGGCCAACCTTGCCACGGCCCTGGCCAATCGCTTCGCCGATCGCGAAGCTTCGCCCTATCCCGAGGCGACGCTGTATGGCGGTGGCTTCCTCTCGAACCACGATGCCCGCGCCTGCGCCCGCTGGCATGCCTCGCCGTGGGAGGACCGCGCCGCGATCGCGACCGGGTTCGGCGACGAGCGGCTGAAAGCCTTCGCCAACCGGCTGGCGCTGCTGGAGGCGCCGCAGACGTTGTCGCCCGTGGGCTGGCTGAAGGGCCAAGACTGGCTGCGCGAGCGGCTGACGACGCAAGCCGACGTGCCTTGGCTGACGTTGCCGAAAGCGCTCAATGAGGTTGCGATCCTGCGCGAGACGCTACCCCCAGGCGACGCTGCTCGGCATGCGCATCTTGATGCCATCGAACGCAGGCTCAGCGAGCAGAATCGGTTCTTCCAGCTCGCGGCCTGAACCGGACAAGCCAGAACGGATGACGATCGTGAAGAAGGCGCCGGCGACGGCGCCTTCTTCGATTCCGGGAGGATGAAGGGGACGCGCAGCCGATGGGGCTGTGACCCACAGGATCAGAAGATCATGACGAACAACGACCAGGACCGGAGCCTCACGTCGACGCCGACCGGTGATGAGGGCGACAACCGCCCGCTCGGGCCGATCCGCGACCCGCTCGCTGAGGCGACCAGTCATATCGGAAACGATCCCTCGCTCGCCGAGCTGCGCGCGGTGCGTGATCACGCGCCCGATCTCAGGATCGTCGCGCGCGAGGCGAAGCGCTGCAACGACGAGGCGCAGCGGCTGCCCTTCGGCCTCGAACAGACCAGGGAGGATCGCATGGCGCAGGTCGGCCTGCAGATCGTCGGCCTGAGCTGCGCGGCGATCGTCGCGATCTGGCCGACCGACACGATCAAAGACGCCGATGCCAAGCGGGCTCTCGCCCGGGAGACGCAGCCGCTCTATGGCGACATCGACTTCGAGGTCGCGCCGATGCTCTCGGTCGAGGAGGCTGTTCGCATCAGGCTCCACCGCGCCGCCTTCGACGTCGGCGCGCTCGTCGTGCCTCCGGGTCCGGCCGTCCCGGCGCCCTCCGACCGAGGTCTCGCGACCTGGCCGCTGTCGCGGTTCGATCTCGTCGACGCCGTGCCGCTGGCCGGAGGATCGGCCAACCTGGACGCGCGCGGCATCGCGCGATGGGGCGCCTTCGTCGATGCCTATCCCGACCTCACCACGCTGGTCGACCGCTTCAGCGCTATGATCGCCATCGCCGATCGCCTCACGGTGATCGCCAATCGCAACGAGCCGGACAGTACACCGCTTCGCCGAGCTGGAGAGGGCGCTCGCATACTCGCCTATCTCGCAGCAGCGCGAGCGGCGATCTGGCCGGCAATGCTTCACTCGGCCGATGCGCAGGCCAAGCTGAGGCTGGTCGCGCTGATCAACGATCGCGCCTGCCGGTTCGATCCGCTGCACCAGCAGGCGGCGATCCGGCATCTGGTCAGCGAGGCGAACTGGATCGCCAAGCGGTTCCGGTTCGGCGGCACGCTCGAGCTCGATCCGGCTTGGATTCCTATCGTGTAGCGGAATCGCCGGAGAGAGCGGACATGGCGATGGCGCTCCTGCGAGAGCGCCATCTGCGATTCCCAGGAGCGGAGGGAGACGTGCGGCCAATTGGTCGCGACCCACATGAGAGAGTTGACCATGAACACGAATGACCAGGGCGGGCGCTCGCTTGCTCCGCGCACCGGCGGCCCGGTGGATGAGCACGACGACAAGGCGCTGCGCGATCCGATTCACGCGGCGATGGAGGGCGTCGGTGGCGATGATCCCAGCGTCGCCGAGCTCGCGGCCTTCCGCCGCCAGGCGATCGACCTGAAGAGCGCGGCGCGCACGGCCAAGAGCCTGCAGAGCGAGGAGTTCCGGATCGGGCTGTTCGACGAGATCGAGCACGACGTCGCTAAGCGTGTCTGCGCCGGCCTGAAGATCATGAGCCTCAGCCTGGTGGCGCTGACCGCGATCTGGCCCGCCGACGACCTCGAGGGGGCCGAGGCCAAGGTGGCGCTGGCCGAGCAGACCGGCGCGCAGCATCATCGCCGCGACAAGACCTATGTCTCGACGATCGATGCGACGCAGGCGCGCCGCATTCGCTGGAAGCGCGCGGCCTTCGCCGTGCCGGAGCTGATGTTGCCCCCGCCGCCCTCCGCGCCGCAGGGCGACCAGCGCGGGCTCTCGACCTGGCCGCTGGAGCGCTGGAACCTGACCGAGGGGCTGGAGTTGCGCGGCGGCCTGCCAGCCTTCGCCCACAATCAGGTCGCAGCCTGGGTCGGCTTCGCCAAGGTCACGCCCGATCTCGATCAGCTGCTGCGGCGGGCGCGAAAAATGTTCGAGACCTGCGACCGGCTGGTCGCTCTGGCGAGCCGCGGGCCGGAGAACGCCAGTGAGCTGATGGCCGCGGCGGATGGCGCGCGCATCGCGGGCTATCTCGCTGCGGCCCAGGTCATGATCTGGCCGGTCCACACCCGCGCCGCGCTCGCGACGAAGCGCGAGATCGTGGCGCTGATCAACCTGCGCGGCGAGATAGGCGATCCCGCCCACATGCAGGCGGCGGTGCGGCACGTCGCGGCGGATGCGGCCTGGGTGAAGTCGCTGCCGGTCGATGCCCGCGATGACCTGATCTTCGACTGGAACGAACTCGTCTGACGGCCGAGCAACACATGCAACGACAAGGAAGGCAGCGCCGACACCGGCGCTGCCTTCTTCGATTCCGCGAGAAACAGGGAAAGCGACTGCCGAGAGCAGGTCACCCCACATGACTCGAAGGAAACGCCATGAATACCAACACCCGCCGCGACGAGCTGCTCAGCACCATCGCGCTCGACTCGATCCCGCACCACGTCCACGACGACCTCGCCGCGCTCGAGCGCCTCGTTCCGGAGGCGCCGTCCGAGACCGAGCGTCTCGCGCTCTTCCGCAACCAGCTTCCCGGCCTGCTCCAGATCCGGGGCCGCGGACAGGCTCATACCGAGCAGGTCCGCCGGCTGATCGGGCTGATCGCCCGCGAGCCCGAGCAGGTCGAGCGCTGGATCGACGTCGTCAACGCGCTGACGATCCTGACCAACAGCGCCCACCTCGCGCTCCTCCTGCTGCCGGTCCGCCGCGAGGACGACGCCTGGGCGCGCGACCAGTTCAGCCGGCACCTGCTGCGCCACACGCGGCGGAACGGCGATGGCGAGGAGATCGCGCTCGCGCACCGGGCGGTCGGCGAACTGCCGCGGCGTCCGCAGCATCTGACGCTGCCGGATACCGGCGACGCCGTGCGTGAGATCATCGAGACGATGGCGCGGCGCGTCGGCGCCCTGCAGCCGAAGGCCCAGGCAGCCGAGCCCGGCGCGCCGAGCGTCTACACGCTGGAGCAGGCCAGCAGCCTGAACGCCTACGTCGCGGCCGCGCCCGATCTCGCCAGGCTTCTCGACGGCGCCCGTCTCCGGTTCGTCCTCGTCGATGACCTGCGGACCATCGCGGAGCCCGATACGATGGTCAGTGACGCGATCGAGGGTGGACTGATCCTGGCCTATGCGAGGCTGCTGCGCATCGCGCTGTGGCCCGCGCGCTCGCAGGCCGATGTGGCCGCCAAGATCGCCGCGCGCAACCTGGTGCGCGACCGGGATGCCGACCCAGACCGGCTCGGCGCCCTCTGGGAGATCGCCTTCGGCCAGGGCGAGACGGTCTCGGGCCAGAGTTCGCGGTTCCTCAATGTCGATGAGCACCGCTGACAGAGCACTGCGGCATTCAGCTCTGACAATCTGGAAGGGGCGCGTCTTCGTCGGCGCGCCTTTCCTCATGACGGAGCGGGTCGGTGAAGGGGCGGACAGGCCGACCCCGAGGACCGAGCCGATCATGAGCATTCCCACGCCATCCCTGCGCGATCTCGCCTTCTCCACCAGCACGGTTGCCGTCGTCGACGAGCTCGCCGGGATCGACGCTCTGCTGCCCTTTCTGCCGGACGCGCTCGAACGCCATGCCGGACTGCTGGAGCGGCTGCCGCCCCTTCTCGACCTGCATGGGCGGGCACTAGTGCATGCGCGGCAATATCAGCGGTTCCTCGCGCTGGCGGAGGCTGACCCCTCCGCGCTAGAAGATCGCGTCCACACCGCCAATGCGCTCGCGATCCTGGCGCATGCCGGCGAAATCGCGGTGCTCCTGGTCCCGGCGAGATCCCCGGAGGACCGGTTCGTCAGAGCGATGCTCTCCAGCGAACGGTCTCGCACCTACGACTCCGCCGGCGGCGTGCACGATCCCGCGCTGATGACACGGGCGCTCGCCCGATCCGGTGCCGATAGCAGCGGCCGGCTACCGGTCGGCGCGCGCGTACCGCCGGAGCTGGCCGACGCAGTCAAACGCTTCCAGGGTGCTGTCCTGCCGCAGCCCGGAGCCTGCGACGGCTCTATGGTGGGCGTTCACGTCCTCGAAGACGCCCATTCACTGGAAGCCTGGTTCGACACTCCGCCCGATCTCGGCGCCCTGCTGGACGAGGCCAGGGCCCTGTTCGGTTCGATCGAGGCGTGGTCTGAGCCCGAGGAGCCCGGACCATTGTGGTATGGCGCGACGCGCGGGGCGCTGATCCTCGCCTATGCCAGGCTTTGCCGCATCGGGCTGTGGCCCGCGCGCAGCCATGATGACCTCGTCGCGAAGCTGGAGGTCGAGCGCGTCATCTGCGAGCGAGCCGCCGATCCCGATCACATGCGTGCGCTGGTCGAGATCGCGCTCGGCGTCGGGCGGCGGATCGCCCGGCAAGGTCCGCCCTTCATGACGGTTCTCGGCGGGGTCGAGCTGTGAGGCCAGTCATAAGCACCGAGACTTCCGCAGCTTCCGACGACGCCGATGCCGGTTTGGTCGAGAGCTGCCGCGACGTTGAGAACAGTGTGCTGCTCGGCCATCTGCGCCTGCAACGCCCTGATGGCGGCGAGCTCGGACCGGCGCCACGGCCTGACGACCCTGATGCCGCATCGGACGCGCTGCCGGGCGCCTTCTCGTTCGCAATCTTCGACAAGCCAGCCCTGTTGAGGCAGCTCAGGCTCGCCCAATCGGGCGGTGATGTCTTCGACGAGACCATCACGCCCTTCGCCGCCGCCTCCAGCGACGAGCAGACGCGGCTGGAACGGTTGCGCGCGCTCGCGCGCGAAGCGCCATTGCGCCGCCTCGTCGTGGCGGATGCAGGCGCGCCGGAGCGTCTCGCCCGGCTGCGCGAGGAATGCCCCGGCTTCGTTGCCGTCATCGCCCTGATCGAGCGGGCCGTGGCGCTCTCCGCCATGACCGACACGGCCATCGCCTTCCCGCCACTCCTACTCGTCGGCCCGCCGGGGCTGGGCAAGACCCACTTCTCCCGCCGCCTCGCCGCTGCGATCGGCGTCGAGCAGCATGCCTTCAGTTGCGCCACCAACTCCGATGCCCAGGCGCTGCTGATCGGCCACCCGCCGACCTGGCGCGGGGCGCGCATGGGTGTGCTGACCGAAGCTGTCCTTGCAGGGGAGACCGCCAATCCCCTGATCCTGCTCGACGAGGTCGACAAGTTCGTCAGCCATCCGACCGAGAAGCCCTACAACAGCCTTCTCGGACTGCTCGAGCCGGAGAACGCTTGCGCCCTCGTAGACGAGTATCTGCGCGTCCCGTTCGACCTCTCGCGCTGCCTGATCCTCGCGACCGCGAACGATCGCGAGGCCCTCCCATCCTTCATTCAAGACAGGTTCCTGGTCGTCGCGATCACGCCGTCGGACGGCGCCATTCTGCGCGCGATCGCCAGCCGCATCGCAGCCGAGATCATCGCGGCTCATGGTCATGCGTTCGCTTCGCCGAGCGACGAAGTCGTGGCTCGGCTCGCCCGCACCCATCCGCGCGGCATCCGCCGGCTCGTCACGCTCGCGCTCGGCTTCGCCGCGCAGGCCGGGCGGCGCCATCTCACCGTCGCCAATGTCGCAGCCGCAGAGGGCATTTGCGACACGAAGGGCGCGAGGGGGCCGATCGGGTTCATCCAGCCGCAGTCAAGGAAGGAGCTGAGCAGAAAGGGAAGGTGAGAACGGGAATGCCCCCGGGAACCCTGCACGGAGATAACAAGACAATGACCACGAACAATCACATCACGAGCGCGACGGTCCGAACGAAGCGCGCCATCGGCCGCCGCCTGCTGCCGGAGGGGAGCGCCGGCGCGGTCACCGAATGGTACCCGACCCGGTGGCCGCGGGTCGGCGGCAAAGCTGTCCTCAAGCTGCCCGACGACGCCTTCGTCACGCCGCGCTTCCTCACCGCCTACAAGCCCGGCAAGCTGGTGTTCGGCTACTGCGCCGGCTGCGGCGAGGACAACCGTATGCCCGTCGCGACGGGGCTTCTGGGTCTCGCGCGCCGCCTCCGGATGGGCGTGCACAAGGTCTCGGTCACCGCGCAGGTCAATCTGCGCGATCGCATGCGCGAGCTCAATGCCGACAGGTACGGCGCGCTGACCACCAGCGTCGACGGACATCTCTGCTCCGACCTCGGCTACGACAACTGGATGCTCCAGCACATCCTGCCGCCGAGCGGCCCGCTGCCGGGCTCGCCGGTCACCCTCGCGGAGCGCTCGCTCGCGATCCGTCTGCCGCACGACCTGTCGGTGCGCGAGTTCGACAAGCGCCTGCACACCCGGATGCGCAACGCCGCGCTCAATCCCTGGCTGGCAAGCCAGGCCGGGCAGGCGCACTGTGCCCTGCTCGGGGTCAATCCGGCCGAGCTCATGCGCGCGACCGGCTACGGGTTCGGCGAGGTCAAGCGGGCGAGCGTCGCGCAGGAGTTCTACTTCTTCCGCCCCAAGAGCCGCGACGCCGAGCGTCTCCTGCGCATCGTCGAGCTCATCATCTACGACCACGTCGTCAACCCGCGGCGCCGGGTCGCCGCGAGCTGGAAGTCGAGGGGGCAAGGCTATGGGACCGGCTTGAGGCCGTCCATCTGACCACATTACGCACCGACTGGGGTCAGGCGCATACATTCACGCTCGCAGACGCCTGCTCGGGATGCCAGTCCATCAGTCGGTACGGTCGAAAGTGTTCGAGGCGCGTACGCCGTCCAATTCTAGCGGCTCGGTCGCGTCCAGTTTGAGATCGAGATCGTAGCGCGGATAGCGATCGACGATCTTCTTCAGTTCCGCGGGGCTTGGCGCATAGTAGCCATCGCTGGCATCCTTTGCCGTGTTGTGACCCGTGATCGCATTGCTCTGCCGCTTTGTGATCCCGGCATCCTCGGCTCGCGTGATGAAGGTGTGGCGCCACCCATGGTTCGGGCTGAGGCTCGGATCCAGGGCGACCTGCTCGCGAATCCATTCCGAGAGCTCGCTCGCGCGCTGCTCCTGCTGGGTGCGGGTCGCGCCGGGCTTTTGGGGCACATCCCCGCAAAACAGGTATCCTGCTGGAGCCTGGGCGTGGAAGGCGAGCAGGCCCTCCTCGATCAGCGCCGGATGAAGCGGGACGCGCCTTGCGATATCGATCTTGGTCTTCGGGAAGTTGATCAGCCAGACATCGCCGTCACGATAGATGTCGTCCTTCGTGACCCAGCAGGTTTCCTGGATGCGGCAGCCCGTGTAGGCGCAGATCCAGGCAGCCCAACGCCTCGATGCCGACGCCCGTGGCATCTTGTCGTTGAAGCGTGCCCGCCGCGCGGCGAGCAGGATGGCAGCGATCTCGGTGTCGCGGAAACGCTTTTCGCGGGTGACAGTCTTCTTCTCTTCCGGAAGCTTGACCTTCTCCGCAGGATTTGATGCCAGGAGCTTGCCGGCAAGATGGGTCGTCGCCCAGCGCAGAAGCGAGGAGATGGCGACGAGGTCGTTCTTGTTGACGGTCGCCGCCGGCACCGTCTTCTGGCGCGCGCGGGCGAACTCCCAGATATCCTCATGCGTGAGCAGCCGGACGTCCCTCTCGCCCCAGAACGCGATCATCGCATCGATCGAGAAGCCGTAGCGACGCATCGTCGAGGGCGAGCGCGACGCAGTATGTGCCTCTTTCCATTTTGCGAAGAGCTTCTCCACGGTCAGGACGCCGCGCGGCGAAGCGACATGACCGGGCGTCGCAGGCGTCGGCGCGTTCCAGGCGGGCAGCCCCGCGCCGAACGGGTCGGCGAAATCCAGGCTGGTCAGCCGGCGCGTCGCCATCTCCCCGAAGGCCTTCGCGACCTGATCCATCACTTCGAGCGTCTTGCTGCGGGACGGCTCGTCGACGAGGATTTGCTTGCGGGCGATCTCGCCGTCGACGAGCGAGCCGTAAAGCTGTTCGAGCGCGACCGCGCGCTTGGCGGGATCGGTTTCGTATTTCAGCGCCCAGGCGGCGAGAGCCTTCGGATCGTACATATCGATCGCGGCCAGGAGTTCGGCCGTCTTCTCGTCAGCCGGTCGCGCAGGGATGCCGTCCAACGTTGCGTCAGCGGGCGTCGTGCCGAGGTGATGGGCAACGTTGGCGTCGAACTCAGTGTTCGTCGCCTCGATGGCATCCAGAAAACTGTCGTCGCCATCGAGATCGCGCACCGCGTCCCGGTAGATGTTGCCGACGAGCGCGGTGCGCTGCGTTCGGGTCAGCGGCTGCGGCCCTTTGGCGAGTGCGTCGAAGTACTGATCGAGCGCGTGGGCAGCCAGGCGGAAGCGTGTCTTAGCCGTCTCCGGGTCCTTCGTCCTAAGCGACACGAACACCTTGTCGGTGACTGTCACGGTGGCGTGGGCATCGCCGATGGGGAGCGTGAGCGAGCGGCCGCGCGCGGTGTCGCGCAGCGCCTTCTTCACCTTCACGTTGAGGTAGAAAGATCCCGACTTGGTAGCGAAGGGACGGGGCATCGGAAGGGCCATGGTGTGAAACCGCGGTGTGAAAGCGGATATCAGCCAAACCCTTATCAATGCTTAACTCTTTGACGACAAAGCGAAAAAGAGTGGTGCCCAGGAGAGGACTCGAACCTCCACGCCCTTGCGAGCGCCAGCACCTGAAGCTGGTGCGTCTACCAATTCCGCCACCTGGGCAACGGCGGTTCGTTTACGGGGGCGGTGCTGCACTGTCAACGGCCCCAGCGCGATTTGTTCGGGACGTGCCGAAGCCGACGGTTTGGCGAGAGCGCGATCGCAAATCGCGGCCGCCTTTGTTCCGTCGATCGGCCGTTCCTTGCCCCGCCTTGTTCAGAACTCTTCCCATCCTGTGTCTTGTGCGCGCGCGTTTGCGGCCTTGCGGGCGGGTGCGGGTCGGTGTGCGGGGGTGTGGGCTCTCGTCTCGCCGAAGGCGGCCTCGGCGAGCTTGCGCAGGCGCTCGGGCTCGGAGGCGGCGGGTGACGGCG